>JGI20160J14292_10000032_pt1 | contig 117455 bp, 104 predicted proteins | sample COG_10_FD_14292 | JGI IMG/M metagenome (IMG submission 14292) | reverse complement strand
TTAAATTCTCAGAGCGAGCCAGTTTTCAATTTACTCGAGCCGGCTAAAGCATATGAGGCTGGAGATAAAAGACGCGAGTGGTTCAGAGACCTCGATTTTGCGAACGCTCTTGAAGCTGACATATGGCCACTGCCTGAAACCAAAGACCGAGAGGGCTACTCTGGTCCACATCACTTTGCATACTGGGCCAGCGGTTTCCGCGACGCTTCCAACCTTCTTGAGGCCGCGAAGAACCACGGTACAGAAATCAGCTCTTATCTTGACCTTGGTTGCGCTTCAGGAAGAGTGATCCGACACCTGCCGCATATCGACCCGTCAATCGACACATGGGGTTGCGATATCAACCGCTTGCACGTGGAATGGTGCAATTTAAACTTGGGTCCAGAAATCAAAGTGTTCCAAAACCATTCAATTCCAAACCTTCCAATGGCCGACAATAGTTTAGACATGATCTCAGCATTCAGCGTTTTAAGTCATATTGAAGCATTTTAAACCGCCTGGCTGATGGAAATGCGCCGTATCCTGCGTCCCGGTGGTATCGCTTGGATCACAGTGCACTCGGAGCACACGCTGGCGGATATGACAGAAGACTGGCCATTATGGCGACCCGTTATGAGCCATCCTGAGATCTACAACTTGATTAACCAAGATCGCACTTTTGACGGAAACCGGCTGACGGTGCGGTGGCAGACTGATGGATCTTATTCGTCCAATGTTTTCTATAAGCAGGATTATCTGAAAAAGGTATGGGGCAAGTTTTTTGAGGTGTTGGAAGTGCGCCGCCAATTCCCACAGTACCAAGACGCTATGATCTTGCGTAAGCGAGAATAGGTGAGTGTTCCGCCAGGCCTTAACATTTCAATGACGTTTACTATCGGAGGCGCGATAAGGCATCGGTTGTCACGCTGCGACGATCTTAGGTCTCTTACAAATATAGATTAATAAAACCACAGGAGTTCATAATTCGGGCATAGATGCACTCGGCTTGAATTCCGCATTTGCCAGGCAATGGCCTGCGCTAATGCCTGCGAATCGCCAACCGGCGCGTGGGACCAACGGTTAACACTGCAAACCAATTATTGCGAATGGGAAACGCGCGTGTTGGCGACTCTTAACTCAGCATCAAAAACGCGGTTATAGTTACTGTCCGCTCGGACTATTATTTTATAAGATCAATTCTGTTGATTACGAATCAGTCGCTCATTCTCCCTTTGAATCGGACGTTCCAATGCAGCTCTTAACTATTGCCCGTCACTTCTCAACGCATGCTTTTGCCCTGGGCGTGGGTTTTATCTTGGGTATTTATCTTCTGCCCATTCTCATCGAACCCGATGCTCCGGATACGAAAGCCATCACTGCTGTCGCAGCTCAATCGACTTATAGTGCGGTCTTTAGTCGTGATCGAATTGACAGCGACCAGTTGCATTGGGGCGAAGGCACCGTCAGCATTTCAGAGCAAGGGATCGCATTTGCAGGAGAACTGGCGCCGGGACCGGATTATAAACTCTACCTCTCACCGGTGTTTGTGGAAACGGAGGAAGACTTCAAATCGAACAAAGCCTCTATGGTACGTATCGCAGATGTTAAAACCTTTAGCGGCTTCCTTGCTGATATTCCGGGGTCGGTCAATATTCACGAATACAATACGGTCGTTGTCTGGTGCGAGACCTTTTCACAGTACATCAGCTCGGGCCAGTACCGTTAATTGCGCACGGCAAACTGCACTATGTACTCAAACGCCCCCNCTTACTGCCATGCGCTCAGCCTTCTTGCATTCCAAAGCCATCATGGCAATTGCTCGGCTTTGAATCTGCATACACTCTTGAGATAAATCGCTCTCAATGCTTCTTGCCCTTTTGCGCCTGGTGGCTATTCGGTGTTTTATCAAATGGGAACTTTAGAATTTTGGCGGACATAATTATCTCTGCATCGTGGGTCCTTGTTAGCTCTAACAGAAATAGGATGTATATCGTTAAGGCGCCCTATAAGCCATTTCTCTTTGCCGCTTTGAGCTGGTAACTGGTTTTTTGCTGAAATCCTGCAGCAGCTTTATGGACGCAAAGCTCATAAAGGATATTCATGCATGGCTTTGGTCGGGGCTTTCAGTGGCGTGCTCGATGCTGCGTTCAAGTGCCGGTTTTCTTGATCTGTTAGGTAAACGAAAGGGGGCACGATGATATTGGCCATCGTTTTGGCAAAAAAACTAATGACCTAAGACCTGTCCAGCCGGTTATAATCGATTAAGAAATATCGTAACAATACTTCCTGGAGAATCATTATGGGCGAAGCACTGATCATTGATACCTGTCGGACACCACGCGGCATCGGCAAAGCGGGCAAAGGCGCCCTGTCACATCTTCACCCGCAGCATTTGGGCTCCACCGTACTGCGCGCCTTAGCGGACCGTACAGGCATCGACACGGCTGATGTTGACGATGTTATCTGGGGCACCAGTTCACAGGTTTGTGAACAAGGCGGCGATCTAGGACGCATGTCAGCGCTCGACGCGGGCTACGACATTCGTGCCAGTGGTGTCACCCTAGACCGTTTCTGTGGATCAGGTATCACCAGCGCCAACCTTGCGGCTCAGGCTGTGCTTTCAGGCATGGAAGATCTAGTGGTTTCGGGCGGCACCGAAATGATGTCCCTGCCTAAGAAAGGGGTGCTACCGATGGGTGCCAATAATCCTCACTTACAGGAGCTTCATCCGCAATCTCACCAGGGTGTCTGCGCGGATGCCATTGCTACCTTGGAAGGCATTTCTCGCGAAACGCTAGATGAACTTGCCGCTTTGTCGCAAAGTCGTGCTCAGCGTGCGATAGAAGAAGGTCGATTTGATCGCAGCGTCGTCCCCGTCTATAACGCCGACGGCACGATTGCACTTGATCGTGAAGAATTCCCTCGCCCTGGCACTACAGTTGAATCTCTATCGTCTTTGCAGCCCAGCTTCCCAAAAGTTGCAGACTATCGGCACACAGAGGATTCAAAAACGTTTCGCGAGCTGATCAATCAAAAGTATACAGATCTTGATATCAAGCACGTGCACCACGCTGGCAACTCATCGGGTGTTGTTGATGGCTCAGCGGCCATTCTCTGGGCGAGCGCCGGCTATGCCAAAGCACAAGGCCTCAAGGCGCGAGCGCGTGTGGTTGCCTGTGCAAACATGGGCGATTGCCCAACCTTAATGTTAAACGCGCCGGTGCCGGCGGCCCACAAAGTGTTGCAGAAGGCGGGTCTTACTATTAATGACATCGATGTCTGGGAAATCAACGAAGCCTTTGCAGTGGTTTCCGAAAAGTTTCAGCGCGACTTAAATCTTGACCGAGAGAAGGTCAACATTAACGGCGCGGCGATGGCTTTAGGGCATCCCATCGGCGCTACTGGTGCCATGCTCATTGGCACCGCGTTGGATGAACTTGAACGCTGTGACGGTCAGTTTGCGTTGATTACTATGTGTGCCGGTGGCGGCATGGCGCCCGCCATTATTATTGAGCGAGTCTAGGGCTAAAAGCCTTAACCTGATCTGGGTGGTGCGAGATGGTATAAGTCTCGCACCCTGGATCGGATCAACTAATCGCGCATGGCAAAGAAGCAGAGCGCCAAATGTCTAAACTCTGCTGCGCTTAAAGCAAAACCCGGCGTAGCATGCGAGGAGGCGCTGATATTGCGCGGCGGAGTCTGTACTAGGGCCGGTTCAACGACGGATTGTGCAAAAACCGGTTTACCAAAGCTGCGATAAAGGACTCTAAATCGTCAAATCCATGGGCTTGTGGCGTAATTCTTCCTTCGATCAACAGGTTTGTTAGGCCATAAACCTGCCCCCAAGCCAGAGGAATATCAAGCTGCTGCTGCTCTGAACCAAAATGCGAGAGCGGCGAAACGGCGAGCGCGTTGGCCATCATCAGGTAACCTTCTGTCAGAACCTCTGGCGCATCGGCTATGTCCGCGGTGGCCTCAGATATATCTGTTGTGCTCATAAGACGAAACAGTGCGCGATGCTCGAGTCCAAAACGTATGTGGCCAATGGCTAAGCCGGCAAGGTAGTCTGACCCCTCTTTGCCANCAGCTTCTCGTCTCATGTATTCACCAAACCATTTGGTGCCTTCAAGACAAACAGCGGAAATTAGATCATTTTTGTCGCGAAAATGGCTGTAGGGGGCAGCTTGGGATACGCCGGTATCCCGAGCGACTCGGCGCAGAGTAAGGGCTTGGACACCGTCTTGCTCGATAATGGTGACCGCGTTACTAATCAACGCTTCGCGCAGATTTCCGTGGTGGTATTTCCCCATTTTACTATTGTCAGACTTGCCCATTGGGGGAGTATAACTTGACAACGTTAAGATATGCGATAAATTGGCGTGCGAGAAACTTAACACCGTTAATATCCAGGAAGTTAGCTTGGGGAGCTTCTATGACTAACCGCAATTGGTTGCGTGGGGTTTCGGCTGTCGCGTTTGTAGTTTTATCCACTGTGGTATTGATGGCCACTACGACGCCGAGCGGTGCGACCGCAAATCTTGTAGCGCCTGGCGCCAAAATACCCAGTCAATATGCGGCGGATATTGGCCATCCAACCTTTGTCAGTCCGCACACCAACCCCATTGCTGTCCACAACAATCATGTCTATGTGGTCAATACACCCAGTGGGACGCTGGATGTGATCGAGACAAACAATCGCGCGGTTATCGCGCGGATTCCTGTAGGGATTGACCCAGTTAGCATCGCCGTGCGTCCAGATGGTCAAGAGATTTGGGTTTCAAATCATATTTCCGATTCTGTTTCTGTTGTCGACAACAATCCTAAAAGCCCAACTTATTTGCACGTCATCGCGACTATTCAAGCATTTGATCAGCAAAACAAATCCACGCTATTTGACGAGCCCATGGGTATAGCCTTTGCGAACAGCCAAAAGGCATACGTTGCGCTATCTTCGGACAATCAAATTGCAGTGGTTGACGTCGCACAACGCAAAATAATTAAGCGGCTAACCATTACGGCCCAAGACCCGCGCGCGATTTCGGTACACGACGGCAAGCTGTACGTGATCCCTTTCGAATCGAATAACAAAACCCAGCTTTCCGGCGGCATGAAAGACAACATCGACGGCGGCCTTGTCACGTTCGACGCCGTCGCGCATTCAATAGTCACCAATAGCAAACTGTCGCTAGGACATGTGCTGGACATCATTAAACATCCCGACATGCCCGACCGCGATTTATACATTTTTGACACCGAAACTGACGAGTTGATTAAAACCGTTGACACCCTTGGTACCCTTTTATACGGGTTAACAATTGATTCAAGGGGCCGAGTTTTTATCGCTCAGACCGACGCGCGCAACGATGCCAACGGTCGCGCGGGTACAGAAAAGCAGGGCCTAAAAGAGTTGATGAATCGTGCGTTTCTCAACCGGATCACGCGAGTCGATTTCAGTAGTGGCAGCCCAAACAACACCACATTCTTTGACCTAGAACCCCTGCCACCCGCGCAACCCGCGCCAGGGGACGCGCTTGCAACGCCTTATGGCATCAGCATCAGTGCTGACGATTCGACACTGGTCGTTGCAGCTGCCGGCTCAGACAAGTTAATTACAATGAATGCCCGTAGCGGTGAGATACTTGGGCGTGTAGATGTCGAAGCTGTGCCAAGAGGCGTTGCGTTAACCAGCTCGAACGATGGCCGCCCTAGTCAAGCTTGGGTGCTCAATGCGGTCGAAAATACAGTTTCTCTTGTTGATGTAAGCAACACCTCAGAGCCAAGCTTGGTCGGTACGATTGCACTTGAAGATCCGACTCACCCAACGGTAAAAAGTGGGCGCAAGGCATTCGAGACCGCCAGCGCATCAACCACAGGAACCTTCGCCTGCGCCAGTTGCCATCCCGATGGCCATACTGATCAACTGTTGTGGGTGCTGCACACGCCCATCGTCACCGGTGGGGATCAAATCCAACCTCGAACCACCATGCCTATCCGTGGTTTACGCGACACCGAGCCCTACCACTGGGACGGTATCCCTGGTGATCCTTACGGCGGGGTCAACGCGGCCAATACCGACAATGATGTGCCGCCGAATAGTGATATCAATGATCAAACTACAGCCACCCGTCATTTGGTGGATGGCGGACTCGCCGATACCATGCATTTAGTCGGCGAAGTGAACACCAATAACGAGGGCAAACTTGGTCTTTTGACTGCCGCACAGCGTGACGACATGTCTGTTTTTTTGCTCAATGTGCCCTACCCGCCGGCCCAACGTCGCTCGTACGATAATGTTCCGAGCCAACGCGCCCGGGATGGTTTTCGCCTATTTCATATCGACGGTAACGGCGTTGGCCGACGCGATGTTTGCGGCGACTGTCATCGGTTCCCGCATATGGTCAGCACCAATCATCCGACTATTGGCATGGATACACCAACCTGGCGTGGTGCTTACGATCGTTTTCTGATCTTGCCCCAAGGGCGTATCAATATGGTTACCCTGCCCCCGTTTGCTGCACTGGCCGAACAAGGCATACCCGAGCGTGAACTGTGGCGTTTTTCGTGGGGTCAGCGCGAAGAATTCGACCCTGTGTGGGACATGGTACTAGAGCATAGCACTGGATTTTCCGGTGCATTCGCCCGTCAGGTGACACTCAATGAGCAATCAATTGCCGATGACTTAACCCTAGATCTTGTCCGGTCATTAGAACAATCAGCGCGCGAAGGCGCGATTATATTGACCGGCCATGGTGTGTTTACGGGAGAACAAATCGCACAAACGGTGTCATTGCGTTACCAAGGCAGCGCCTATTCGAGCCAGCACGGTCGTTACTCCCAAGAGGAGCTGTTCGCTAAAGCAAAAACCGGGCAGTTTGTTGGTACGTTAACCGCACATCACGGTACCAAGAGCGATGCCGATCATCCCCAACCTGCGATTTGGACTTTAGGCCCGATTCAGGAACAGAGCGGCCCCCAGCGTTTTCCCGTACTGCACTCAAATAAGTCGTCTATGACCCTCAGCGGTCGCTATATTGATGCTGACTCATACATCATTGTTAATGGCAGGCGCGTCTCAGGTGCAGTCGAACTAAAGAGCGATGAAGTGCTCATTGTAGAACTGGCTGAAAATCCCGCGGCGGGAATGCACTTGCTGCAGCTGCAAACGCCCGGCGGGCTAATCAGTAACGACTTTATTTTTCACGTCACCGAAACGCCGCAGCCAGCGCCTCGGCCTACTTTGGGCGAAATCGTTGAAAACGGCGGCTGGAATACCTTGTTAGGAGACTGGGTCGATGTCGGCACCCGCGGCGAATTTCGCTTGAGTCTTAACTGGAAGATCAAAAATCAGCTCCTCGAACTCACCACGATTGATCAAAACGGGCCGTCTATTTCAGTTATTCGTGTTGATCCTAAAAGTCACCAAATTGTTCATGCGGGAACAAACTATGTAGGCACCACAACCACCGGTAAGTGGGATTTTTCTGCTCGCGAAGGCCCCAAGCTTGCAGCAAGCTTTGTGACCCTCGCAGGGGTGCAAGGCGAATTGAATATGCAGCTTGTACCGCAAAGGGATAATGCCATGGTGTTAAGAGTGGGTGCGCAACAGATGGCGAACGTGCAGTTAATGCGTAAGCCTTACAGTACGCCCTAACACCTGCATTTGGGTTAATCTTTCCTGATGATTTGGAGAAAACCTATGTACACACTGATAGGCGGAGAGCTGAGCCTCTTCACGCGCAAACTTGAGGCCGCGTTAATCTTTTATCGAGCCGATTTTGATTTAGTGGCAAAGATAACCATGGACGAGGTGATGGTGGAGACTCGATCTGGTACGCATCAGGTACCCGTGTTGCAAACGCCAGAGAATTGGATGCTGGCCGACACGACGCCCATTATTGCCATGCTGGATGCTCGTTTCCCGCAGCGCGCGATGTTTCCCGACGGCGAACTCGGCGCTTTGGTGCACATACTCGAAGAGCATTTAGATGAGTGGATTGCGCGGGTCATGGTGCACTATCGCTGGCACTACAAAGATAGCGCCGCGTTTGCATCCGTGAAAATTGCACAGGGTGATCCCGAGGCCGCAGCGCAGATTGCTCAATGGGATCCACGTGCTTGCCGCGCGACAGGTACAGATTCCGTGCAGCAGCAAAAAGCAGCGGAAGAGGAGTACGTGCGCCTCTTGCATGCAGCTGAGGCGCAACTCAAAGAGTCTGCATATCTCTTGGGCGATCGTCCTACGGCATTAGATTGTATTGTTCTGGGTGGTCTCAGGGCGCACACTTATATGGATCCCGATCCAAAAAAAGTAGTCTCAAATTTCCCGACGGTTGTTGAATGGGCCGAATCCAGAGCAGATCAGTGGGACGGTACTGGCGAACTTGCGTCGCTGCCCGACTCGACGCCCTTTGCCCAACATCTGCTGTCGGAAATGGCGGCTACCTATGCACCGTATGTGCTGGCCAACAGAGAGTCCAAAGCTGTCGGTGCGCGCGCTTTTCACGCCAATATTTACGGTGAAGAAGTCAGCTATCTCACGCGGTCCTACCCTGAAATATCACGCCAAATGATCGTAAAGCGGATCGCTGCATTGGAAACTCAAGACCAAATGGGTGCGCTGTTAAAAAAATATGATCTATCGCATGTATTTAGCTAGTCTGCGGTGACCTGCTCTGCATACAACTGGCGGCATATAACAACCAACCGGTCATTGCCAGCTCAACCAGAATTGGTGCCGTAGCAAAATCTGCACCGTAAGCCAGCGCGCCCACGACTCGGTAGAGGGCCGCCAGTGATGCCAAGAGCGCTGCTGCCTGCAGCCAAGTTTTGTTAAGCGTAGCAACGCCTAAAAAACACATGATTGCGCCACCGAGAAAGAAGCCTCCGACATCACCCATTTGCGANCTGAGCCCCATGCCTGTCATAAGCTCCATGCCCAAAGCATCCGCTGCACCGGCAGGGTCTACCAACCACCTGATTGCAAGCACCAAAAACAACAGCCCTGGCACCAAAGTGATTCCGCGCACAACTGTATTCATAACCCCCTCCTTAGTTTAGGTATGTCTCCAGCGTATCATGTCCATCGCTGTGGATGTGCGCGCTTAATACTTGTCGTATGCGCAACGGGTCATGGCAGGGCCAACAAAAGTCGGTGCTAAAACCTCTGATTAACCCGCGTTCAAATCAGGCAAGCGTTCAAACTCAACTCACATGTAAATCGCCCGATTTTTGGTTGAGTTGAAAATGGTTTTCAAAGAACTGCGCAAATGAAGCGCCCATTGCCGCTTTAAAAACCGGAGCCCAATTTGCCTGATAGTAGGGGTTTTCGATGACGGTTCGGGCGCCAAAATCATCAATTGCTTCGCTATCCAAGATTCCCTCGCGGATTTCTCTGTATAACTGCTCATATAAATTGGTGATGCTTAGCATATAGAAATTGATCAGCTGCTGTTCCGACTGACTGAATTTTTCGGGTGTTTCGTGGCCAACAGCTGCACGAAAAATGGCGTCTCTGAAGTTTGCATCCTGAGCAAAACTAGCGTTTAAGGCGTTTAAATCACTGGTCGGCAAGCGCCAGGCTTCGGCGCGTCCTAAACGGTTACTCATTCGAATTTGTCGCCCGAGATATACCAGTGAAATTACAACCGCCACCGCGCTGACGACCTCGCCCAATCCTTGAATAGCCTCCCAGTTCATAAATGCCTCCGCCTGAATTGATTTAATGTCCCTACCCGGCGCTATACCAGCGCTTTAGGCAACCGGCTCACGCAACAAACAGGCCAGAATCAACCTGGCTCTGGGTTCAAGCGCGTTTCATTCTTGCATCGAGGGAGTCCAGAGTCATCAAATCAGTGGTTTTTTGAGTCTGTTTGCACTGATCAAACAACCTAATATTTGGCACTGTGCCAGCTAATATTCTGATTACCACGATTAATTTTGTCCCGATCGGCACGGGAGTGATTTGTATAGATCAGAAACCATCGCTTGGCCTATACTTAAGCTGCGCTAGGGGCTAAGCAGGTAGCCTTGGGAAAATCGTTGAATACCTTGGGGAGGTTTATCATGGGTGCGAGTGCAGTTGTTCTTTTTGGTCTGATTGGTTGGTCTGTACTGTTGACGTTAATGGTTGTGGCTGTGCGTTTGAAACCAATTCTAGCGGGTACCCTTTTGTTTCAGCAGGATGGCAGCGATCTGCCCGGATTGGCGCAACGCGTCACCCGTGCGCATGGCAACAGTCTTGAAAACTTGGCGATTCCTGCCGCATTAATCTTGTACGGTTTGACCACGGGCCAGAGCGCGGTCACAGATGGTTTGGCCATGGTGCTCTTAGGTGCTCGAATCGGGCAGTCGTTGGTGCACATAGCGTCAGCGGCACGCACTGCCGTAGTTTTACGGGCAACTTTATTTTTTGTCCAAGTAGTGATCTGGGCAATATGGATCCTGAATCTTTACAGCGCTTAAAGTCAATGCGCTAAGGCAAGCTCGAGAGGAACGTACAGGAATTTGTTGTGACGGTTTTAGTCCGTCGCAAGCGCAGATTTAAGGCAAACCTTTGGGGCAGCGCCAGCGCGTTACTCTTTTTAGTCGAGCCGGGGGATTGCCCCCGGAAAGTCAGGCGCTAACAATTGATCTGCAAATCTAACCCGAGACTGCGAGATTGGAAAATCGAATGCGTGGCATGAGGGCACTTTTCTCCCAGTTCCGGTATCGCGTCGAACCAATGCCCTCGATGCGCTGAATTAGCTCATAAAAATTACCAGCGACCGTTACACCGCGGACCGCCTGTACTCGCTCGCCATCTTTGCAAAGGTACCCTGAAGCGCCAAAGCTGAACTCCCCAGAGATAGAATTCGCACCAGAATGCAGGCCGGTTAAATCAGTAATCAGTAAATAGTCACCCTCCACAAGCGTGCGTTGTGCAACATTTCCAGCGGCGATTTCCAACTGGTGCAATCCTACCCCTAGAGTGGATTTTGGTCCCCTGGTTGCATGGCCGGTCGACGTTAGGCCAAAGTACCCCGCAGTCATACTGTTATGAATCATTGAGCTTAATACCCCCTGATCGATCAGCGGCAAGCGCGCTGTCGGCGTGCCCTCTCCATCAAACAACGCATAACCAAAACCATCAACGTTCAGCGGATGGTCATATAGGGTCAATTGCGGATGAGCAATCACCTCCCCTAGCTTGTCACGCATTGGATTTACGCCTTCCTTGGCTGACTTGCCGGAGAACATCATCGCAAATACGGAAAATAGCCTCGGTAGAACTTCCTCGTCGAATATTGCGTCATATTTGCCGCTGGGAACAGGCGCGCCATCCAACATGCTTCGAGTATTGCTATAGGCTTGCTCAATCAAGGACTCGGGTGTTAGCTGTGCAAATTGCCGCGCAACCTGACCAACGCCCTCCATCGCATTTTTGCCATTAGCCTCCATCAACGCATAGGCATAGCATGAGACGTTGCGCACGCCAGAACGCGCCTCAAGTCCTGAGGTGGAATACACAAAACGCTCTGAGCGGACGTCTTGTACACCATTGTAGGGCACACTTTTGACATCCGGTCGTTCCGATAAGTCTGCTTCGATACGCAACGCCAGCGCCACTTTTTCTTCAATCGACGCTGTATCAGCTGGGGCCAGCAACTGGTCGTCAGTTTCCAGCGTGAAGTCATTCGGGAGGATTTTTTCAAACGGTTCAATTCCCGCAAACGCGGCGTTCTCAAGTGCTTGATTAACCATCGCCCCGAGTGAGGCCGGGTCGGCAGCTTCACTATAGGCGGTGCCCACTCGCTCATCTTTAATCACGCGTAAACCAAACACCTGGCTCGAGGTGGCCTTATGTTCTTCCAGGGCACCGTCTTTTGCTTTTAGCGACAAAGCTTGGCCGGCATCAATGATTAAATCGCCCTCGGCGCCTTGATCTCGAACTCGGTTTAGGATGTCTTCTACCGGGTTATATGGCGCCATCAAGCTTGCCCCCCAACCAGAATATCATCCACCTTAAGCGTTGCTTGTCCCACAGAGGTGGGTACTGCCCCGGACACAGAGCCGCACATGCCGCAGGCTAGTGAAAAGTCTTTACCAACCATGGAAATTTCTTTGAGGACTTCAGGGCCGGTGCTGATCAATGTGGCGGCTTTGACCGGATACTGGACTTTGCCCTTTTCGATATAGTAGCCCTCAGTTACCGCAAAGTTGAACTCTCCGGTGCCGGGTTGCACAGAACCTCCGCCCATCTGCGCGGCGTAAATACCTCGGTCTATTGATGCGATCATGTCTTCAAACTCACAATCTCCAGGCTCAATAAACGTATTGCGCATGCGTGATGCCGGTGCGTATTTGTAGGATTCTCGACGTCCCGATCCAGTACGCTCATGACCGGTGACTTGCGCGCCCAGTCGATCCACCAAAAAACTGGTGAGTTTGCCGTCTTTAATCAACTGAGTCCGTTGGGTTGCCATGCCTTCATCGTCCACATTGATCGAACCCCATTGGTTTGCCAAGAGTCCGTCATCAACAGCACTAACCGCTTCATTGGCAATCATTTCGCCTAANTTATCGTGAAATACGGATGCTTTTTTTGCCACTGAGGTGGTCTCTAATAGATGACCGCACGCTTCATGAAAAATCACCCCGCCAAATCCGTTGCCAATCACAACTGGCATACGACCTGAAGGGCAAGCCTTGGCGCCAAGATTGACGATGGCTTGACGGGCGGCCTCTTCTCCGGTGCGCAAAGGGTCTACCTGTTCGCGCATCTCCCAACCAAGGAGGCCGCCATCGCTCCACATGCCGGTAGCCTGTTCCTGGCCATCGGCAGCGATCGCCGTCAGGGTTGCGCGAATATAATGCCTGACGTCTTGCGTGTGCAGCCCTTCGCTATTGAATATTTCCACGCGCTGTTCTTTCCCTCGACAAGCCCCACGACTTTGCGCAATCAAGTTGCTGGCTGCTTTGGCCGCAGTATCTGCCGCGCGTAAATAAGCGATCTTGCTTTCGACTTCAGCGTCAACGCTCAGTGTGGCGCGCGCTGGATGGCGCTCTTGCGGATTGGAAAAATTAAACGCCGCGCGACTAATCCTCGGATCCCTTAAATCCATGGCGGCCAATTCGCTGATGATGCGTTTTAACTCGTCATCTGCGGTTTTGTTGGTATAGCCATAGAGCACCTTGTCACCAAACACCAAGCGTATGCCGATCCCAAAATCGATGCCCGACTCTACGGATTGAACCTGCTGGCTCAAAGTGCTGATGGAATTGCTGAGACTGCGTTCGATAAATAATTCAGCAAAATCTGCACCTGAATCAACCCCGTGGTCGATCACCCGTTCCGCACTGGCAACATCTAACATATTATTCGCTCGCCTATTTAGATTTTTGTATTCCAGATCTCGTCTTTAAACGACGATTTCTTGTTTGGTGGTTTAATACCTGCTTTTCAGCGGCATTATCTTAACGCTCCAGCTATCGCACTGTCTCGCCTTGCGACAGTGAAAGCTTTTGTTAGTCGTCGGTTCAATCATGCGAAAAATTTTGCTGAGTTGCGTTAAATTGTCGTAACTAAATTACTGAAGATGAAATTGCCTTGAGTAAAAAAAAATCTCAGCAAGATGCAGTCGCGCAATGCCACTGCGGCGAGACTCGTGTTTATGATGATTGTTGTGGCCCCTTTCTGTCGGGGGCAGCGAGGCCTAAACGCGCCGAACAGCTGATGCGCTCTCGCTACAGCGCTTTTGTGGAAAACAACGCAGCGTATCTGTTAGCCACGTGGGATCCGCAGACGCGCCCTTCCAGAGTGACCCTTGAGCCGAATCAGCGCTGGTTAGGCTTGGTGGTAAAATCAACGCAAGCCGGAGCAAGCGATGATTGTGCCGGATTTGTAGAGTTTGTTGCTCGCTATAAACGCGGCGGAAAAGGTTATCGGCTGCATGAATGTAGTCGCTTTAGGAAAATTGGTGAACAGTGGTATTACAGCGACGGAGAACACCTATAACACCGGAGGTGTTTTAGGGTTTTCAGCTAATTTTTTGGGTCATGCCGTGAGCACATAGGCAGCTGAGCGCCCAGACCCCATTGGCCGCCACGATGACCGGGTCGGCTATGCTGTTTTATCCACAAGCCGCCAAAATCAGGCTACACTGATCAAGATGGAGTGCTTCGACCTCGGTGTCGGCCGAACTGCCTCTGATCGCTGCTGTCCCCATAACTCATGCTGGAGGAAATATGTCGGAAGAAATAGCTGCGCTGCAAGAGGAGGTTCGTCGATTACGCGCCCAGATAACCGCGATCGACAATTCCGAAATCGATAGTTTCTATTTCTCACCCGCGGCTCAGCAGGACTGGAGCCAGATTGACAGCATCCCCGCGGCAGGCACCAACGCCTCTACGGTCAAGGCGCTGATCGAGAATGCACACGCGCTTGATTTCGATCAGCGACTGAATACGTCATCGTATGTAAACGTCTCATTTGAGCCTGAAGAGGAAGCGGTGGCGCTTCTTGGACTCGGCGTAAATCTTGCGGACCAGACTGTCTACCCTGAGTCGTACAAGATCCACGACCGTGTTGTAAACATGTTGGCTCGACTTTGGCATTGTCCGGAACCTTCAAACTTTGCGCAGACGCAAACTTTTGCTGGTGCAGGCACGGTTGGATCTACCGAGGCCTGCCTGCTCGCGGGGCTCGCATTAAAATTTAGATGGCGTGTATGGCGGGCAGAAAGAGATGGTCTCTCTCATTCACAGGTGCTGGGAATCAAGCCTAATATTGTTATTTCCACCTGTTATCAGGCGGCATGGGAGAAACTTTTCAAGTACATGGACATCGAGCCGCGTCTCATTGAACCTACGGTAGACACCTTTAAGTTGGATCCGGAAAAAGTTCGCGAGGCGATCGACGAAAACACCATCGCTGTGGTGTGCATTATGGGTAACCACTACGGGGGCCAATATGACGCTGTCTGGGATGTGGACGGTGTCGTCTCAGAAGTAAATGCGCACAAGGCGTTTCAGGTCGGCATTCATGTTGATGCTGCCTCCGGCGGATTCATTGCCCCTTTTCAAGCTAACCTGCCGGCTTGGGACTTCCGCCTGGACAATGTCCTGTCTATCTCTAGCAGTGGTCATAAATATGGCGACTCATCTTGTGGAACCGGATGGTTGGTTTGGCGCGAGAAAAAAGGTCTTAGTGAACATGTGGCCATCTCAGTAACCTACTTAGGTGGTCAGGCTGAATCTTATACGCTGAATTTTTCGCGACCTGCGACGGGTGTCTATGTGCAATATTACAAGCTACTGCGCTACGGACTTCGCGGCTATCAACAGTCTTGCGACAACCTGATGGCCAACGCCCAATTTCTCAGAGCTGGCCTGCAAAAGATGACTTATTCGGGTCGCTCCCGCTTCATCATCTTAGATGACGGGGAGCAGCATTGTTTGCCGGTGGTCACTGCCATGCTCAATCCGCAGTGCGGCTTCTCTTATGACGATATCGATCTTCAGCATGTACTTTCCCAGCATCATTGGTACGTCAGCGGCTATCGAATGGGCTTTGAACACCCGTCAACGGAAAAAACCGAGCCTTTGTTCTGCGACCGTGATGCTGACCAGAGTATGTTTCGTATTGTGGTAAAGAATAACCTCACTCGAGACATGGCGCATAATCTCCTCAGCGCATTTGTTGCCGCTTTCGAATTCTTAGACAGCGTTGATTTTTCTTCGCTCCACCCTCTGAATACGGCGAAGCTGCGGCACAAGGATCAGCGAGTAATCTCACGTCATTGTTAAGCCTCATTTGCCGGGTAGCCTCACAACAAAGCGGCAAACTGGTGATGCCCCGTCTGATTAAGCAGCTAGGCGCCCCGAAGGGCTTCTAGAAAGGTGTCGCCCGATTGATTTGGATTTATGCCGTCGGGGTCGTGCTCAAAAACCGAATGGGTCGCGTGTGTGAACGTGTTGCTGGTCAAGCATGCCAGCAGTTTTGCTTAGAGCGGAGCATTGATCAAGCAGGCTGCTCAAATGAGTGGGATGAGCAGCCTGTTTGCAATCGTCAGCGCCAAAAAAAGGCCGCTTCGATCAGTTCATTGCGTTGAACTGTTCCTCGACGGTCGCAATTGTGCGTGACTGGCAAACTGCGGCGTCACCGAATACCTGCATGCCCTGCGAGCCTGACTCTTGGCCAAACCAAGATTCAAACCCTTTGCCCATTTCTTCGAAGCTGGGCCAAGCGGTCATCAGCACAAATCGGCCTGGCGTTATATCGCTGCCAGCGAATGGTTCGAAAATCCACTGACCGACTCGGCCCTTGATTGTGTCTTTGTTGACTTGTTCAACAATGTCTGACAACTGGCGGATCTCGTCTAGACTATGCCCTTCTTTGAGCGTGCAATTCCAAAATTCTGCAACCCTGGGCTGCGAGTTGCCGGCGTGATCGTCTGCGTTTGCTGTCATCGCAGCGGTCATAAGACTCAAAACGGCGATTGATTTCAAATAGTTCAATTGTAGCTCCTAGAGTTTGGTTTGATGATTAGCTCATGCCATTGGCAATGTAATGAGCGTAAGAACTATCTTTGCCGGGGTGGAGACAGTCAACGATAGTTCGGATTTGGTCTGTCCTGTTTAAGATAGGGGCTAGCGCTTGAAGGATGGCCGCAGTGTTGTTCGTCAATTCGCTCCCCTAGATCGTCAGATGATCAATATCTAGTTAGAAATGCCGGTAGCGCCACTCAATGGAAATTGGCACAGCGAGTCTGCCTGCATCAATCCGCAGCTTAGTCCAGGCGCCGATTCTGAAACTAGAGCGTCACTTGAGCAAGATCAGGATTGATTTCGAAAGCCGCCACTAAATCGTAGCTCTGCCCTGGCAAGTTATCTTCTCCGCCCTGCCAGCCGTGCCATGGATAATCCACTGCACCGTTGGGGTTTCGCTCGGGAAGTCCGGTTGTCCGGTTAACGTTGAAGAAGGGGCCGTGCTCTTCACCTAATTGAATTGGGATTCTTTGGCGCTGCGGCGCACCTGGCCCATCGCATAGGTACATTGCGCCTGCGCCGGTGCCATTGGCCAAGACTAAGTGAACTTCTGCAAATGCCGGTGACTGATCAGTGGGGTCTTGCCCATGGTTGTGAGTGGAGACGTCAACACCTTTTCCGGTGGTCCAAAAGTGGACATACGCTATCTCTTGTCCTGCCGTATCGAGCAAATGGAACCCCGGGATCATGTGCGCGTCGAGGCCTTGGAATGCGTCAGTGACTACCGAGAATTTTTCGTGAAAAGATTGCCACCGCATCAGCTCGCTCAAAGGTCCGCTAACCGTTAATTGGTCCATATGCTCAATCGTATCTGTCTTGTCTGATTCGCGCAGAATGAACAACACCGCAGCCTCAATAACGCCAATTTGCGACTGTTTTACGCGAGTGGTGACAACTTGTCTGGCCTCTGGAAACGCATGGTACGGCGCGCAATCGATTTTGCCGGTAATCACCTTAACGTAGGTTGGTAAGTCGTTTAGCGCAAATTGCGTCCCGGGCAACAAATGGACAAACTGAAATTCAAAGTTGCCCAGTCTCCAGATAGGAGAAATAGAATTTTGGCCATCGGGGAGGTGAACGCTGATTCCTCCTCTTGCGGTGTGCGGTTCTATAGACGCGGTAGCGCTGGTCAAATTAATCATTTTGATTCCTTGTTAGGTAACATATCGATTACAGCAATCAATCAAGCGTGGCGGTGTGCTGAAACCAAATTAAACGCATCACGCGCGGGGCGCAAGTCGCCCCTGTGTTGTACTTGAGCTCGTCAAAAATAGCCTCGCTGGAATCCTACTCATCATGGGGGTTACCCGGCGCAGACGCGCACGCTTTAGTGGTAATAGGTATAGAGCAACAGGCGCGTGCTAGTTAGTTAGGGCGAGCGCTGCCGCGGCGGTTGTATTCAAATCGATGGGTCAGCCGTTCACGGGCCGTTTACTCAGCTTAAATTACTCTTTCGAAATGGAGCAACCGTTGTTAATAGACACCACCGAAGACGGCAGCAGGCATGCGGCGACCGTCTGGTTTGATGCACAGTGCCCCCTGTGTGTTCGGGAGATTGCGCTGATGCAGCGACTGGATACGCGCGGCGCCATTGAATTTGTAACAGTACAGGACGCGGGCCTTTGTCCTGTCGACCGGCAAACGCTGCTTGCTCGTTTGCATGCCCGTGGTGCCGATGGTGAAATTGTTTCAGGAGGTGCTGCTTTTGCGATCATGTGGCGAGAAATTCCACAGTTGCGGCTGCTTGGCTTAGCTGCCAAGTGGCCGCCACTGCTCATGCTGCTAGAGCTTTCATACTGCGGCTTTTTGCGCGTGCGCCCGGCATTGCAACGTCTGGTGAAGCGGCTGGATCGATGATGGAGCTGCAGCTATCGGTCACCGAAATCAGCCGTGTTGTGGAAATGGCTTGGGAAGACCGCACGTCCTTCGACGCGATCGAACGCGCGTATAACCTCAACGAAGCAGAAGTCGTGAAATTGATGCGCAACCAATTGTCTGGCGCCGCCTTCAGGCGCTGGCGTAGACGTGTTTCGGGGCGGGTAACCAAACATGATGGCTTGCGACCCAAGGGTGTGGTTCGACATCAGGCATCAACACATAACAAGGCCAACCGTTGACGGTTGACCGCGCCATAGTCGCCCGCTTTCGCGCTCGTCGTCTTATATCTCCGTCAGCTGCAGTGGACCGCCAACGGTGCGCAATCCTGATTAGCGGGTAAGTTCAATGTGTTGTGTTAAAACTTAAGCGGTAAAGGCGAAGGTTGTCTGCGCCGCTAACATCATGCGTTTTGGGGCAAAACTTCCTCTGCCCCACGCCGGCATCGGCTATTGTCCAGAGTATGGGCCTGCGCGTTCCGAGACGAGCATCAAGCCGTTATCTGTGATGCGCCAAATGTTACCCCATAGGCCATATTCGGTTGGCGCACCGTTGGCGTCGACGTTTTTATATGCACCCCAGCCGATGGCCAAATTAGTATCTATTTTCTGATAACCATATCCCCATGCGGACAAGGTGACCTCTGGTCCGGTGGCGGCGTTCATTGCATCGAGAATCGCCGCACGCCCTTGAATAATTCTATCGTTACCAGAGACGACCTGTATGCCATCTGTTAGGAACAAATTTGCCACCGCGTTAACGTTGCCAGTATTTGTCCCTTGTACATAAGCATTCACCCCCTGATCAAGCAGAGCAGCCCCTGCTCCGGTAAAGTTCTCAGAAACGGTCTGCGCAACCGCAAGACTGGCGGGGTTCATGCCATTTGGCGAAGCATTCCCCGCAGACTCGAGTAGCATCTGCAGTCCGTCGTTGGTCACTTTCATGGCGTTGCTCCAATAGCCGCGCTGCAGTGGTGTACCTTGCGCATCGACCACGTTAAACGTGCCGGCCGCCAGGACGATCTCAGGCGTTAAAAATCTTGCTATCTCGGTGAAGGTGCTGATTTTGGTGCCGGCCGGGTTTAAAGCCAGGTTATTCTTGTGCGCTTTTTGAATGGCCGCTCGACCATATACAGGCAGTTGCTCGTCAGAAACCAAACGTACGGCATCTTCCGCATACAAGGCGCCCAATCCGGCAGCAGATGAGCTTGCCCAAGCAGCTTCGAACGCCTGCGTGTAGGCAGTCATGAGTGCCCGCGCTTTGGCTTGGCTTAAGGGGCTTGTTTCTGTCGCGTTTGATGGGGTCACCGCCTGTGTTGTCTTCACCTCACTGGGTGGCGACTCGTTTACATTTTCTGCGCAGCCCCAAAGACCTCCAACCATTACCAGCATGGCGTAGAATAACTTATTGGATTTGAACATCGGTTTGCTTACCCCTTTGTCTATTTGTTTTTCGTGATGCTTCGATGGGTTGGCCAATAGGCCTTTCTCTCGCTCACAATTTGATGAAAATCGTCCGCGCGTACTTAATTGGCGCGGTTGAAAGGACGTACTTTTTGACGCACTTGTCCTAAAGTACAACATGGCTGGACGGGCTCAACAACAAAGGTTCGATATTGGTCTGTCGCCTGCGGGGCTCTGTCGGAGCGCGCTGGCAAGGAGTTGATCACGCACAAGCACTGGCGCTTAAGCCAAACACCACGTTAAATAGAAAGCTGCTTAAATTTAGACCAGAGGTTTGGGCAAAAAAGTTCAAGGTAAAAAAATATGAATCAGTATCTTTTCAGTGGTTTGAAAGTTATTGACTGTGCAACCGTTATTGCTGCGCCCGCCGCAGCAATGATTTTGGCGGATTTCGGTGCCGACGTGATTAAGATAGAGCAGCCGGGAAGCGGCGATATGTTGCGTTTGTTGTCAGATATCAGCACAACTCCTGATGCCGGCAGTGATTGGTTCTGGCAGCTGGACGGGCGCAATAAGCGCAGCTTAGCGGTTGACCTCAAGTCCGATCAGGGCCGATCTATTTTGTTGCGTTTGGTCAGCGAAGCTGATGTGTTCATTACTAATCATCCATACCCGGTTCGCGAAGCTTTAGGGTTGACCTACGATGCATTGCTGCAGGTCAATCCGCGACTTATCTACGCCTCTCTCACGGCGTATGGAGAACAAGGTCCAGAACGTGACCGCAAGGGATTTGACCAGCTGGCTTATTGGGCGCGCAGCGGTCTGATGGAAATTATGCGAGAACCCGACACAATGCCTACTCAAGGTTTACCCGGCATGGGAGACCACCCCACCGGGGTCGCACTTTACGCGGGCATCGTCACGGCTTTATTGCATCGTGAAAAAAGTGGACAAGGCAGTTTTGTGCACACTTCGCTGTTAGCTAATGGCCTGTGGTCTGCTGCGGGGATTGCCCAGGGTGCGATGGCTGGTGGCGATATGAGCGCTTACAGAGACAACAATCGTATTTACCCGGCTATGTTGCGCCCTTACAAAACGCAGGATGGTCGCTGGTTACAATTTAATATGATCAGAGATGAAGAGTTGCTGGCTTTGACGCTAGCATCTCTTGAGCTGATTCAACTGCTTGCAGATCCGCAATTTAGTTCAGTGGATGGCCTGTGGACCCATCGTGAACGATTAGGTCATCTGATTCAGGAAAAGATTGAGGCACGACCGGCTGACCATTGGATGTCGTTGTTCGAATCTCAAGGTCTGCCGATTCATTTGGTCGCGCGCATCGAGGACACAGTTATTGATCCTCAGATTCGTCTCAACCGTATGGCTGTGGAACCCAACTCGAGCAATATCAACACTCCGTGGGTGATTAATCACCCCATTCAAGTATCAGGCGCGCCACAGGTAGGCCCGATCAGAGCACCAGACTTGGGAGAGCAAAACGAAGAAATTTTGGCTGAATTAGGGTATTCCTCAACCGAGATCCAAGCCCTTAAAGAGGATAACGTGATCTGAACTAAGAATGGCCTGCCCCTTTGTTTGCCCGATAAAACGGTGCGTGCGATGGCGGCTCCGTGTTCTGCAATGACGAATCAGGAAATTCTAATGCTATTTGCACCTAGCGGGAGGGCACAACTGAGCGGCCGGCCCAATTCGTCACCGCGCGTCTGCTCGTTGGATTTGCAGGTGAAATCGAATCACACGAGTACTTCCCTTTTGCGGCCAAAGCAGCGTTAATATTCATACGCCTGCGCTATTTAAATTGAGACCCTCATTAAACCTACCATTATCACCGAGATAGAAGCGGTTCTGACCAAGCCGAAAGATCATAATTTAGTTGTGGTCAAAGTCCATACCAATCAAGGCGTGTATGGCTTGGGCTGTGCAACGTTCCAGCAGCGCCCGTTGGCCGTTGTTACGGTTGTAGAAGCGTATCTCAAGCCGCTGTTGATTGGCCGCGATGCCAACAATATCAACGACTTATGGAACGTGATGATGATGAATGCCTATTGGCGTAATGGTCCGGTGCTTAACAACGCCATCGGTGGTATCGATATGGCTTTGTGGGATATCAAAGGTAAGCTTGCGCGGATGCCGCTGTACCAATTACTGGGCGGCAAGGCCAAGGACGTCATTGAAGTGTACCGCCATGCGGAGGGCTTGACGCCGCAAGAAGTCGAAGCGAATGTGCGCGCGTACATGGCTGAAGGTTATCGTCATATTCGCTGTCAGATGGGGTTTTATGGTGGTACAGAGGCTGTGCCTCACTTAAACGAAAATGCGACGCAGGGCGCGTATTATGACCAAGATGCCTACATGAAAAGTGTGATCGTCTTATTTCAACATTTGCGTGACGCTCTTGGTTATGAGGTTCATTTATTACATGACGTACACGAACGGTTAACGCCCATTCAGGCGGTTGGCTTTGTTAAAGAAATGGAGAAATTTAAGCCTTATTTTATTGAAGATCCCCTGCCCCCTGATCAAACCGATTGGCTTGAAATGATGCGCAACCAATCCTCGACGCCGATTGCTATCGGAGAATTATTCAATAACCCTGCGGAATGGAAAACGCTGGTTGCGAATCGCCAGATCGATTTTTTGCGGGCGCACGTAAGTCAAATTGCCGGAGTAACCCCGGCGATCAAATTAGCCTCTTTTTGTGATGCTTATGGTGTGAAGCTCGCTTGGCATGGTCCACAGGACATGACGCCGATTGGCCATAGTGTGAACCTGCATTTAAACATTGCGAATACAAACTCTGCCATACAGGAATGGGACGCGCCGAACGATAACACTCGTGAGGCTTTTCCCGGGACACTCGAAGCACACAAGGGTTATCTTTGCCCGACTGATGCACCCGGCATCGGGGTTGACCTGAATGTAGACTTGGCGAAGACTTTTGAAATCGATCAGCGTGTTCAGCAATGGACCCAATCACGCACGCTAAATGGCAGCATTCATGCGCCGTAGGTTTTACGTTGTATGTGGCACTTACCTGCTACGTAAGTAGGTCCTTGGGGAATAAGTCTTTGCCAGCAAGCAGGGATTTGGCACCAGGAATAAGAAAATGGCGAAGGCCACGGTTAATCAAGAAAATTGCCCCGTTCACCTAAAGTTGTGTCTGACACAAGTCGCCAACTCAAGGACAGAAGCTGGTTGGCTGGACCAAGGCTTCTATGCAGACGTGATGGCGTTGTTCGCCATTAAAATTCATCATGTGCCAAACGCCGTGCGGTTGAGATAAGACGGACTTATTTGCTGCCTTGCGTGTACACTTTGGCAGAACAAATTTCTTCAAAGATGATTTAGCGGAGGGGCTCATGAGCAATACGGTCATTCGGCGTGTTAAAGCGTTAAGCGGCAAGATCGCTTTTTTGTTGATTTGCGGCGTCATGGTCTCACCTGGTTTTGTTCACGGGCACGGCACTGCTTCACCCCCGGATGTGTTAGGGGAGCGCGCGATCACGTTTCCGGATACCAAGGATTATCAAACGCTTATCGTTGATCTCCATACGCACAGTGTCTTTTCCGACGGTCATGTGTGGCCAAAAATACGCGTCGACGAGGCATTGAAAGATGGGCTTGATGCGCTGGCCATTACCGAACATTTGGAATATCAACCACACAGAGCAGATTTGCTTAACCCGGACAGAAATCGTGCGTATGCCGAGGCTGCCAGCGCCGCAGAGGGTTCCGATCTGTTGGTCATAAAAGGCAGCGAAATCACTCGTCAAGCACCAGCCGGACATATAAATGCGATTTTCATTAAAGACGCTAACCAGCTGATTAATATAGAAAATCTTCCTGATAGTGACTCCGATATTCAAGGTTATTATAACGCTGCGCAACAGTGGCCAGCGCAAAATGCGGTTGAAGCCGCCCATGCCCAAGGTGCATTCATTTTTTGGAACCACCCCTATTGGACCCGGCAGGCTGCTGATGGCATTGCCCGAATTAATGACTTTCACTCTGAAAATGCGAGAAATGGTATTTTACATGGTATCGAAATTGCCAACGGGAATACGTATTCAGAGGAAGCCTTTGCCATTGCGTTGGCCCATGACTTAGCGCTAATCGGTGTTTCCGATGTCCACGACCTGATCGACTGGGACTATAAACCCCACGAAGGTGGACACAGACCGGTCACACTGGTGCTGGCTCGGGATAAATCCTTATCGGCACTCAAAGAAGCGCTATTTGCCAAGCGTACAGTGGTTTGGTTCCGCAATACGCTTATTGGTCGAGCGCCAGAATTGATCCCAGTGCTTAAGGCCAGTTTAACGGTTTCCAGTTTAAGCTATCTACAAGACACCAAGGTTGCGCAAGTGACGCTCAGTAATCGCTCCGATATGGACATGGCGCTGCGTTATACGGGTGAGCATTCTTTAATGTTTAGCGCCGATCGCATCACCGTGCCAGCTCACAGCGAAGCTCGGATTCAAGTGAAACCAGGTGCGGTAGTGGACACCTTGGAACTTCCCTTCGTCGTGGAAAATGCGCTCACCGCCCCGAAGCAAAATCCCACGATTACCTTGATCAGTACTCAGTGATGTTTTCGCCGTCGAGCGCTGTCCGCCATCAAAATGCTCTGGAATTTTCACCAGGAGCAAAAATAGAGGCGGATAAAGGATAGAAAAAACACGATAAGATCGAACAGGAAAAGGATATTCGACATGCAGCAACCTATTTGGCAGGCGGCCAGCGCTGAACTCTATGGCAAAATTAAAATTTCTCAAGGGGTCTCGATTTGGTCCAATGTGGTGATGCGCGCGGAATCCTCACACATAGAAATTGGCGCCTATTCGAATATCCAAGATTTTACAATGATTCATATCGCTGATGGCCCGACTGTCATTGGTCAGTACTGCTCGATCACCCATCACTGTACAATTCATGGCGCAACCATTGGTGATAACTGTTTGGTTGGTATAAACGCGACGATTATGGACGGTGCCGTGATTGGCGAAAATTCGATTGTCGCGGGCCATAGTCTGGTTAAAGAAGGCGCGATTTTTCCGCCTAACTGCATCGTTGCCGGCACCCCGGCTAAGATAATTGCTCAGCGAAATAATTTTGTCGCGAACAGGCTCAATGCGCTAGCCTATTACGATAACGGTCTTGCCTACGCCGCGGGTAATCATCGAATTTGGTCAGAAGAGGCTCAGCAGAGAAAAATGGCCCAACGAAAAATTGATTTAGAAAAATTACTGGCCGGTGAGCAAGCGTAAAGCCGCAATCGGTTAATCATCCCGTGGTGGTTTTGGGTTTGCGCCTGTTCGGCCTTTTGGCCTTGGGTATTTTAGAACCTCAACAGTCAGCGGTTGGTGATATTGCCCTGCCGGTACATGCTGTACTTTCTACAGAGCGCAATTGGAAAAGAGGTTTCTGTGATGACTGCACCCAATTCATTCTCCGCGTTCACGCCAACGCAATGCCTGATTACCGGTAGCCTAGAAGAAGCAGCGTTAGCGGCTTTTTATCACCTTGACGCACAAAGCTGCGAATCGGTGCTTATCTTTAATGATCAAACCTGCGCAATAGTAGATGTTGATTTAAGTGGCGATGCGCAGCAAGTTCAACGTAAAGCCGCCAGCTATCCCATGCCAAGCAACTCCCGGATAAGCGGACCCGTCATGTCAAAGCCGGATCTTATTGGCATGGAGGTTTCGCTCCTGCCTAGGCATTGGGAGTGGTTGTCCAAGCAAGAGGGCAGCGCTTCGGTGACCCTAAGAAAGCTTATCGATAGCGCGCGTAAAGACCCGAAAATTAATGCCCGAAGTGAGCGCAGGCAAGCTCAAAATTTGACCTATAAATTTTGTCACGCGATAGCGGGCGATCTGCCTGATTACGAAGAGGCTCTGCGTTGTCTGTTTGCTGTTGATGAGCAGGGCTTTGATAAACACTTGGCGAGCTGGCCGGCAGATATAGCCAGGCGCGCAAAGTCGTTGGCAAAGACCAGTTGGCAGTCCGATTAAGCAAAATATAGCCCTATTGGCGGGGCGTCGTGTTAGCGCTTGCCGGCGAGGATATGCTGCGCGTGTTAGCCGGTGTTGCGCATGCCGGCCGCTACGCCCGCAATGGTTACCATCAGGGCTTGCTCTTCGGCGGCGTCGGGTTGCCTGCGCACACGCTTGAGCAACTCCGCTTGCAACAGGTTAAGGGGGTACGTATAGACGTTGCGTAACTGAATCGATGCCATACCCTGAGGGTCAAATTCTAAAAGTTCACTTTGCTCCAGCACTTTCAATAGCGTATCGGTGTCTTTGTGCAACTGTTCTCTTAACGCCTTCCCAATGGGCTTGAGTCGATCCTCGACCAACATTTGATCGTACAATGCTGCGACGCTCAAATCAGCCTTTGCCAGCACCATTTCAAGCATAGATAAACGCGAGGTGAAGAATGGCCACTCCTTCAACATATGTGTAATTTGAACGCGCTTGCCTTGTGATAATGCTGCCTCTAGAGCCTCTCCGGCGCCTAACCAAGCCGGCAGCATCAAGCGGTTTTGCGACCATGCAAAAACCCAAGGAATCGCCCGCAGGCTGGAGATGCCGCCCTGCGAACTGCGCCGTGCCGGGCGTGATCCCAACGGCAGCCGAGTCAGTTCTTGTTCCGGTGTTGCCTGCCGAAAATAATCAACAAAATCGACTTCATGGCGAACCCAGCCGCGGTACACGGCACAGGCATTGTCTGCCAACTGATCCATTAAGGCGCGCCATTGGGGTGTGGGTTGCGGCGGTGGCATGATGTTCGCGCTGAGAATTGCACTGGCGTACTGGCCAAAGGTATTGACCGCTAACGCAGTGTCGCCCAGTTTGGTACGGATCATTTCCCCCTGCTCTGTGACCCTAAGGCCGTTTTGTAGCGAGTTTGGCGGCTGGGACAGCAATGCTTGGTGTGCGGGAGCCCCCCCGCGCCCTATTGAGCCGCCACGACCGTGAAAAAGGGTTAATGCAAAACCTTGTTGCGCGCAAAGCGCCAGTAGTGCCTCTTGCGCGCGATACTGTGCCCAACCCGCTGCAAACATGCCGGCATCTTTTGCGCTGTCGGAGTAGCCAATCATCACCATCAGCTGTCGGTCGCATCGCGAACAGTAGTCTTCATCCTCGGTAAGCACGGCAATAACAGCAGCGGCATTATTTAAATCATTGAGCGTTTCAAAAAGCGGCGCAACTGGCATTTCAAGCCGGCAGCCGGTTGCTTTAAATAATAACTGTACGGCGAGAACATCTGATGCAGACTCCGCCATAGAAATCACATAACACCCAAGCGCCTCCTCAGGTGTATCGGCGATGGTTAAAAAAGTGTCGATGACCTCCTGAGTCTCAGGCGTTGGCTGCCAATCCGCCGGTATGAGGGGGCGGCGATTTCGTAGTTCGCCTTGCAAGAACTCAAGCCGCTGAGATTCGCACCAGGTTGCATATTGTCCTAGCCCTAAAAACTCTGTCAGTTCGGTTAACGCTTGAGTATGCCGCCCGCTCTCTTGGCGGATATCAAGTTTGATCAGGTGTGGACCAAAGGTTTGAATTCGGCGCAGGGTGTCCCTGAGTAAACCTTTTGCAATAGATGACATACCGCAGGCCAGCAATGACTCGTAACAGCTGACAATTGGCGCTAATAAGACCTTTTTGACCAGTGGTTTGGGTGGAGAAATTCCTGCATTGATTGCGAGATCCAGATCCGCAAGCTGTTTTTTTAGCATTTCGCGCAGTGGCCGTAGCTGTGCTCGGTACGGCTCGCGGGAGGTATTTGTTGCCTGTTGTAGTGCTGCTGAGGCAGTGGTCATTGAAAGTTCTTCGTAGAGTCTGTTGACGTCGCGCAGGGTTAACTCACATGCCTGCCATTGCGCTAGCAGCAGTACCTCTTGGGTGACAACCGCGGTCACGTTGGGGTTACCATCTCGGTCGCCACCGATCCATGAAGAGATCTGTATGGGTGTCCAATCGAAGGAATTCTCTTGTAGATCATGTTCTGCCCGCAGAACATCAATTGATTGCATAAACTGGGGCACCGCGTCCCAAAGTGAATTCTCGATGACCGCAAAACCCCATCGTGCCTCGTCGATTGGCGTGGGGCGATTCACCCTAAAGTCATAGGTATGCCATATCTGCGCCACCAATTCGGCCAAACGGTCATGTGTGGCCGCCAAATTGGCTTTGTTTTGTTTCGCGCGATCTAACGTGCTCAGACACCGTGTAATTTCCCGATGCTTGTGAATCAGTGTTCGTCGGGTGATTTCAGTTGGGTGCGCGGTCAGTACCAAGTCCATATGCAGTGAATCTAGCGCGGCCTCCACGGTATGCGCGCTATGGTTGGATTTCAGTGTGCTGAGCGTTCGGTTCAGCGTCGCACGAGCCGATAGACTGGCATCTGCGGCGGAGCTAGTTGTGTGGTACTGATCCGCAATATTCGCAAGATTGAGAAACTGGCTAAATGCGCGTGCGATCTTAAGAATTGCCGCGTCATCTAGCTGGCGTAGCAGTTCATAGAGCATTCCCAGTGTCTCTGATTGCTGGGCATCTTTGGAACATAGGCGAATTTGCTCGACCTGATCAAATAATGCTTGGCCTTCGCTTTTGCTGATGATCGAGCCCAATAAATCTCCCAATAACCGCACGTTTGCCCGCAGTGCATTGGCATTGACTACCGATTCAGTCACTAAAATTCACCTTTATTGCGCGGGAAATCGAGTTTGCCGCAGACTGTCTTTGATCCTTGCCAGATGAGGTTGAAAGCCTTCGCCGCGGCGCAGTGTCACGCCCGTCGCCAGCACATCCAGCATCACTAATTGCACCAATCGCGATGTCATTGGCAAGTATTCTTCGGTGTCCTCGCTGTTCTCAAGCGCAATACTACAATGGCTCTGATCGGCCAATGGGGAATCTGGTGCCGTGAGGGAGACAACGGTTGCCTCGGTTGAACGCGCAAGTTCAGCCACTTCAACCAATACGCGCGTTCGACCGGTGTGTGAGATAAAAAAGAAGACGTCACCTACCCCACCCGCAGCCGCTAACATTCTAAGGGCCAGAGGGTCTTCCTCTCGGGTCACCGGAACATTTAGGCGAAAAAATTTATGTGATGCATCTTTGGCCACGGCCGCTGATGTGCCCAAACCAAAAAAATATATGCGTTTGGCTTGAGCGAGATGATCAACTGCTTTAGCGATGGCTGTGCTGGGCAGCCGGTCTTTTGCCAGCAATAAGGCACTGATAGAGTTGTCGAATAATTTAACAGAATAAGCATTCACGTCGTCGTCAAAATCGACGGCGCGACTAACATAGCGCACACCTACAACCAAAGATCGCGCTAACTGTAATTTGAAATCCGGAAACCCTTTAGCGCCGAATCGTTTACAAAAGCGATTGACGCTGGGTTCGCTGACACCGGCTGACAGGGCGAGTGCGGCGATGCTCGATCGGGTCGCTTGTTCAGGATCCTGCAATATAGCCTGCGCCACTTTTGCCTCGGATTTATTCAGCTCGTTCAAGGACGCCGCGATAGTGTTGAGTAAATGAGTGCCGTCGATCATTGCATTTGCCAATTTGCTTCGAAGATTAGTAACAATATTACAAAATCGATAAATAACAGCGGTTAAACCAAAAAAAATACGGCTTAATCCTGCACTATTGTGTAATTAAAACAAAATAAGTGTGGAAAATGCGACTATACAGAGATATTTTATGTAATAAAACTACATATCTTCAAGTAACGTGACAGAGGGCTTTCATAGATGATCAGAGTCGCCATCAATGGTTTCGGAAGAATCGGCCGTAACGTGCTGCGCGCACTGTATGAACGCCCCGAAATGAAATCGAAAATCCAGATTGTTGCTATCAATGATCTTGGTGCACCTGAAATCAATGCCCATCTGACTCAATATGATTCCACGCATGGTAAGTTCATGCACAACGTCACCTTGGTATCGGGTGATCTTCAGGTAGGTTCTGATCGCATAGGCATCCTTGCTGAACGCGATCCAAGCCAATTGCCTTGGAAAGCCCTCGACATAGACCTGGTTTTCGAATGCACGGGGCTGTTTACGACACGAAAGTCCGCTCAGGCGCACCTGACTGCCGGCGCAAAACGAGTATTGATTTCAGCGCCGGGATCGCAAGTTGACGCCACAATTGTATACGGGATCAATCACCAAACGCTTACTGACCAACACCATGTGGTCTCTAATGCCTCATGTACAACCAATTGTTTGGCACCCATTGCAGCGGTGTTGTCACGCAGTGTGGGTATCGAGCAAGGAATGATGACCACCATACACGCCGTGACGAATGATCAACATCTAAGTGATGTATCCCATACGGACCCCTATCGCGCACGATCTGCAACCACAAGCATGATTCCGACAAAAACGGGTGCTGCGGCAGCAATCGACCTAGTGCTTCCAGAGCTTGCTGGCCGCTTAGACGGGCTCGCGGTGCGCGTGCCCACACTCAACGTTTCTTTAGTAGACCTGACTTTCAGGGCCAGTCGAAAGACGAGTGCGCGAGAAATTAATGATTTGATGCGCTCCGCCTCGGAGCAGGACCGATTTGGTATCTTGGGCTACAACACCCAACCCTTAGTATCGATCGACTTTAATCACGACCCGTACTCGAGCCACTTTGACGCCAATCACACTCGTGTAAACGGTGATTTGGTTAAAGTGCTTGCTTGGTATGACAACGAGTGGGGATTTTCAAACCGGATGTTGGATACCGGGCTGGTGATTATGAATGCGGGTAGCAATCGTAAAGCGTCTGCCGCGGCGTAATATTCAAGCGCCCCGCGAAAGCCCTCGCGATCGGGCCTAACGCTTGATTAGGGCCTTTAAAAAGTCAGAAAGGCATTTCACGGTTGCCTGGGTTCGATGAGGCCCCGCAATTGCGCCCGTAAAAACGTGGCTGCGTTCGTCAGGCTGTTCCTCGATGGCTGGGTGCATCTTGTGTTTCGAGCGCCAGTGCTTGAAAACCTGTTTAGCCGCTTTTGCCGATATCGTCGGATCTCGATCCATGACCATCATTGCCATGGGTGTTGTCCAAGAAGTTGGCGACTGTCGCCGAAACCAATCAACGACCTTTTGCATCTCTATGACTGCTTGAATATCGTAATGAGTCGTCCAAAAGCGGGCCGTGGGTTCATCCTCGGGTGTCCAACTGCGCGTCTTTCCCAAAATCATCGGTACAAAATATTCAGCAAAAGGCAGGGTCAGTATAAAAGCAAATGGATTGTTCACTTTAAAATTAGGTGCGATAAAAAGATGAGCGAACGGTCGACGATAGATTGGCCCAAGTACTCGGTCTGCCCAACAAGCAAGAGGTGCGCCTGTTGATGTTCCTACCAGAATCGTTTTTTGCCCTAATTGATTTGCCAGATCGAACCCGTCGGTCACGCTCTGAATCCAATCTTCGGCGGCTGCCTGCATCGTGTCCTTGCGCAGCCCATGGCCTGCCAATCGCAGCTCGATGAGGTTGGCTTGCAGTTGAGCCGCTAAGTCTTCTGCGACAGGCGCGATCTCTTGCCGGCAAGCAGAGAATCCGTGGATGTTTAGAAATACAAACTCGGTCGAGTCCGGCTCTGCGGAGTTGTGAAACACAATTCTAGCCTCTGCGCCGTCAATCACATGCCGCTGGCTTTTTTCTTCCTTATAGAGCCAGTCGCCAAGCCCTTGCGGGCTTAAGTTGAGGGGCACTCGTGAAGTTCTCGCAGTGGCGTCTAACCGTGGGCGTTTGAACATGATCAGGTTGTCCAATTTAAGCGGCGTGCGATGCGACCTGTCACCCACCGTTAGGAAGCTTGAGGGTCTTATCAACTATGGTGCTGTCCCCGAACACCCAAGAATAGAAGTTCTCTGGGCTATTTTCTACCGGCCTTGCATGTTCCAAGAGAATTTGCAGGCCATTGGATGCATCGGTGTCTAGGTTATTGGCTAGTACGTTTGAGTGACTTGTTTTATTGAACTTGCGTTCGACGCCGATATTTGTGGTTTGTGGGTACAACAGATATGTTGGGCTAAATGACGTTAGATAATCAGGATTGCTCAACAGGCCTGGTCATGGGATAAAAATTTAAGACAAGCGTAGCGAGAATGACATGAAGCAATACAAACCTCTTTTGCGATTGACGGCAAACGGCGCTATCGAGCCGGAAAAATCAGATAGCGTGAGAAAAGCCGCTCACGTCCTGTTGGTTTTCCCTCATCGCCAGGGTATCGGGAGGCTTCAGTTTCCCCGCCAAGCGTCAGCACAAGGGGTGCAACCTTGAGCCTTCAGCAGGGTAAATTTGACATAAGCCAATTGCGCGATCAGGTCGCTGTTGTCACTGGCGCGGGTAATAATGGGATTGGTTGGGGATTGTGTCGGTATGCTGCAGGTGCGTTGGATATGCACGTGCTGATCATTGATTTACATGAAAATGTCGTTGATGCTGCGGTCGCGCGCTTGCGCCAGGAATTCCCCGCTGTAACGGTGCGGGGTATCGCCTGTGACGTAACCGAACCTGAATCGCTGGGCGCGGCGGCGGCCAAAATCTCGGATTATTTTCCCAGCAAGACGATTGGGGCGGTTTTTGCTAATGCTGGCGTGATATTCAATAAAACTATTTTGCGCAGCACCGCTGAAGATTGGCGGACAACTTTTGATGTCAATGTGATGGGCGTCCTGCACACCATGCAAGCTTTTGTGCCGTTGCTGCAGGCTCAAGCTCGGGAATCAATTTTTAGTGCAACCGCCTCGGTTGGTGGCCTGGTGCGCGGAGATGGTGGCGCTGCGTCCTATCAAGCCAGCAAGCACGCAGTGGTTGCAATGACCGAGTCTTTGTCATTTGAATTGGCAGCAAAATCCCCGCAGGTCCGGGTGCACGTGCTTTGTCCGTGCATCGTTAGTAGCGCGCTTGGTCGGACCAGTGCGATTAATGATCGGGTTAAAGCAGGTGATATGGCACCCAGTGAGGTCACGGTTGCGAGTATTGGCACGTTAGCTGACTTAGCACAAACGCCCGATGATCATGCTGTACAAGTGTTTGACCACCTTGCCAAGGGTAATTTCTACATGATCACTGAAAACAAGCCGCCTTATGTTGGCCACGATTTCCCGTTTGATGCTGAAGGTATTATTCGTGAGCGGATGACGGGTATGCTCAATCTGCAGTTGGATAATGCGGATGCTTTTGCCGCGCCGATTGGTGCTCATCCGTCTTCAATCCTGAAAGGCCCTTTATTCACCGAGCTGCATCGGCGACGCAAAAATCCCGGCTTGTAAAGCCGGTAAAGGTCCCGTTTTTAGCAGGTTGTCTAATTCAAGGACATTACGCTGTTAGTCTCTTTGGAGTTTTGATGCTCGGCATCATGACAATAGATTCGGGCGTAGGGTGACTTTTAGCCCTGTTTATTGATACTTTTATGTGAAGCACTCGAACTGAAGGAAGCTATGTACGATTTAATCATTAGAAACGGCACCGTTATCGACGGCACAGGTAGCGACCGCTTTGTTGGTGATGTTGCAATAACCAATGGCACGATCACTAAAGTGGGAAGAATCGACGAATCTGGTAAGCAAGAGATTGACGCTCAGGGCAAAATAGTCGCTCCGGGTTGGGTGGATATTCATACTCATTATGATGGACAAGCCACTTGGGATCCTCTGTTGGCACCTTCAAGCTGGCATGGCGTGACTACTGTTGTGATGGGAAATTGCGGTGTTGGATTTGCGCCGGTTAAACCCGATGACCGAAACTTTTTAATCGAACTGATGGAAGGCGTAGAAGACATACCAGGAGCTGCTCTTTCTGAAGGCATCGATTGGCAATGGGAAAGTTTTCCTGAGTATCTGGATACTCTTGAATCAATACCGCGGGCGATAGACGTGGCAACCCAAGTCCCCCATGGCGCTGTTCGAGCTTACGTGATGGGTGAGAGATGTAATACAGATTACGCGCCCACCAAGGCCGAAGTCGATGAAATGGCCGCACTTGTTCGTGAAGGCGTCGAAGCAGGCGCGCTTGGGTTTTCGAGCTCAAAAACCCTGCTGCACAAGGATGTTCACGGTGAATATATGCCAGGGACCTTCTCGGGTAACGACGAAATGTTAGCCCTCGGGCTTGGAATGAAAGGGTTAAGTAACTCCGTTTTTGAGCTGGTTTCTGACCATCTTGGTGATGATGAAGAATGGGCTTGGGTTACCGAATTCCAAAAGCGAACGGGTTTGACGGTGACGCTCATTGCCACGACCGCCCCTGCCTATGAGAATGGCAAAATGTATAAACTTGCGGAACAAGCAAGGAAAGAAGGTCGCGAGATCAGGCCTCAGGCTGCAGGCCGTCCCACAGGCGTCTTGCATGGGCTACAGTCCAGTTTCAACGCGTTTGTCGGTCATCCCACCTGGCGCGCGGAACTCGCGCACCTTGATCATGAGGCGTTGATGGAAAGACTTTCTGATCCGAATATGAAGGCGCAGATTCTCTCAGAAACGTCTTCGATTCAGGGTGGATTGATGCAAGATCTTCCAAGCTTGATGGGACAGGTCTTCCCGCTTGGCGAAAATCCAAACTATGAGCCGTTGCCTGAAGACAGTATTGCCGGAATTGCTCGCGCGCGTGGTGCAGATGTTATGGAGGTGATGTATGACATGCTGATTGCTAACGACGGCAAAGAACTCTTTTATCAGCCGCTCGGCGGGTACCAGGGGTTTTCATTGGATTACCAAAAAAAGTTGTTGGAGCACCCAAATGTATTGTTTGGTCTGAGTGATGGAGGCGCGCACTGCGGGGTGATTGCCGATGCGGGCATGCCGACCTTTATCATGACTCATTGGGGGCGCGACCGAACAAGAGGTGACCAGCTGTCTTTGGAATTTATTGTTCAGTCATTGACCTCAAGCACAGCGCATGCGTATGGCATGTTTGACCGCGGTCAGCTAACCGAGGGTAAGATTGCAGATATTAATATTATCGATTTTGCCCAACTGAGATTACACCGACCAGAGGCCGTATTTGATTTGCCGGCGGGTGGTAGGCGGCTGGTGCAGCGTGCAGAAGGTTATGAGGTGACCATTAAAGCGGGGGAAGTTATTTTCAAAAATGGCGAGCACAGTGGCGCCCTCCCAGGAAAATTGGTCCGCCGAAGCGTCTAGTGATTGACAGGTTGCTCGACAGATATGTCGGGGGTGGGATAACAAAAATAGTTTGTGGTGCTTGGCGGTAACGTCTCGAACAGTCCGAGTTTATGCAGCACGCTGCGCGTCAATATTCAAGCACGGGTCAATTGCAGCGACGGCCCCGGCAAGGCATAGTCTTATCGTAGAAAATGAAAGAGCACGACTGAAATGAGCGAAGCCCAAACCACAAACGAACGAGATGCAATGAACCAAGTTCACCTGAAAAAGCATGCAGTATTGTATGGGTTGGTGGTCGTTGCCAGTCTGAGCCTGTTCGGCGCCGGGCATACTTGGGCCAGTAGTAGTGGCTGGGGGCTTGCTGTTGTCACCGGCGTGGCCTCGGCTTTTGCGGCGGCAACGGTGTTGTCATCTATCTTTCATGAATGGGGTCACTATGCCGGCGCTGCGTTGTCCGGCTCAACAATCAAGATTGCCGATAAGCCGTCTAATTACTATTTTTTTCTCGGTTTTAACCCGAAGGCTAATTCAGCCCGTCAGGCACTGTGGATGACCTGGGGCGGGCTGTCTGGCAGCTGGTTACTGGTGCTGGGTGTGGCCGTTTTGGTGCCAATGGATTCTTGGGTGAGCGCCATGTTTCTCGCGACAGCGGCCGGTCTAGCTGTGAATGCCAGCGTCTTTGAGGTACCCATTGCTTGGCGAACTCATCGCGGCGAAGATTTTAAAACTGCACTCAATGAGCGATTGGATTCACCGGGTGTTGTTAGTGTTCCCGGTGTTATTGCCGGCCTTGCGCTGTTCGGTCTGGTATCTTGAGGGGCGGCGCTTAGTCAACTTTGATCTGTGGTTTGCGGTCCAACCAATACGCTGATCTGTGTGGGCGGCTTTGGGAGAATCGCTGGTGGTGGCCATAAAATTGGCATGCCTGGCCCGGCAATTACGGCGCCAACCTCGACGCCGTCACGATCAAGTGGATAGGCAGGCCAAGCTTGCGTGCGTTGCGCGGCGGCATCGATATAAACAATCGTGAACACCCTTCTCATCGCTGAGGTCGTGTTAGCTGAAGCTTGATGCACGGTTAACCCGTGATGCCATATTACTGAACCTGCTGACACTTCCACGGGCTTAGGCGCTCTGCCCTGTAATGCATCGTCGCTCAATATGTCGTAAGGCTCAGTGGTGTGGGTAATGTCCACAACTTTGAGGCGACCTGCCTTGTGGGATCCTGGTACATATGCCATAGCGCCACTGGCAATGCTGACATCGTCAAGGGGAATCCATGCAGTTAATAGCCCTTGGACCCCTATCGGCCAGAACGTCTGATCTTGATGTGGTGTTGTTTCTCTACCTCCAGGTTCTTTATATAGCGCCTGATCCTGCCACAAACGCACGGAGGGGACCTGTAACAATTGCGCAGCGACACTGGCCAGTCCGGTGTGGCATGTCAGTGGCAAAACATCAACGCTGGTTTCCCATAAACGCATGCACTGAATAAAAGACTGCTCGTAAGTCGATTTTGTTGCCACTTCGCGGTTGTCTGTTTGCGTTCGCCGTGCAACCTCTAGATCCAATGCGCGTGAATAACGTGCTAATTCTGTATCGGTCAGTACCTCTGGTGTTACCACATAACCGTCGCAATCGAATTGTTCAACGACAGACTGATCAAGTGCATGAGAAAAAGGATCAGTCATTGTGTAATAGAGACCAATCAGGCAGCGATTCGGGGTGACTGAGTTCTCCGTAGGCGTTTCTCACCACCCGCCTCTGTTGGTCTAACCAGTGGCTCCATTGCGTGCAAGGAACCAGTTCGTCGCGGCGACGGGCTTGGTGCTCCTTTAACATATCCGCAAGTANAGATTCAGTCGTGCTGCCGGTACCCGCTAAATTGCGCATCTGCAGCGGGTCCTCAAATAGGTCGTACAATTCAGTTTTACCGTTTAGCCACTGTGCATAAGTATATTGTTGGCTGCGTACCCCGCGCCATTCAGCGCCGTCGCGGAACCAGTCGAACCATTTGGAAAAGTTCATAATAAAGGCGCTATTCGAATTTTCAGCCTTGCGCTGGTTTAGGAGATAGTTCGACAGATCGCGCCCTTCTATGCTTCGGGGTATGGGCAGACCCGCCAGACCACAAAGTGTCGGAAAAATATCTACCAGACTCATCACTCCCTCCCAATGGCTGTTCGGTGGAATTCGGCCGGGAAAACGGACAATGCCGGGTATATGTATGGAGCCTTCATAAGGATTTTTTTTTGACCAGGGATTTATCCCTTGAGAACCGGCCTGGGTGCCATGATCAGAGGCAAACAGCACAATGGTATTATTGCTGAGTCCTTTGCGGTCTAGATAGTCCAGAAGCTTGCCCAACATTTCATCGATCGCAAGGATCATTGCGAGATAGTGCCGATACATGTCTTTTGCTGCGGCTTGTTGATGCGCTGGTACGTTTTCTGGCATAACAATCTTGTCAGGCAGCACGTCATAGTAGCGTTGCGGTGCAAATCCAAACGGCGTGTAATGAGGAGGATGTGGCGATAAAAACAGCAAGAAGGGATGGTCTGCTGCGCTCTGGATGAACTCAAAACCGTACTCCAGTAAACCGTCGGTTTCATAACCTTTCCAGCGTTCATAATTCCAGTCGTCTTTATTGACGAAGCCATCAAAATAGACCATATGTTGGTTATAGGCACGCCAATACTCAAATCCGAGGCGGTCGCGGCCCTCCGGTACCCAATCCGGATGTTGAGGCATTCTGTCTAACGCTGGCCAAAGGCCCGTGTGCAAATGCCATTTGCCTACCCAAGCGGTTTTGTACCCGTGATATGCGAACGCATCAGCAATGGAGATTTCGCTGTGTCGGGTACGTGTGGTGTTAATGAGATGCCCGGTGGTCTGCGGATATCTGCCGGTAACCAGCATTGCCCGCGCCGGTGTGCACACCGGGCAATTGGAAATCGCATTTTCCAGCACAAGTCCTTCACTGGCCAATCGATCAATATTCGGCGTATTGATCTGTTGCTCACCAAATAGAGGCAACGACAGTGCACGCAGTTGGTCTGGAAACAGCACAATTACATTTGGTTTTGCGATCGCCAGGTCTTTTGCCGAGGCTGGGCGGCTCACGGTGCGAACCGATTGGCCAGTCGATTTGCCAATAGATCAAGGAAGGCCTCTTTATTGCGCCAGTCCACGGCACAATTGACCGATGATCCGGCTTGATCGATCAGTGTCTTGCCGTCGTCTGTGACTGTGATCGGGAGTTGCTCCATTTCCAGGAATTCATCACTAAAGGCCAGATAGATCGCAACCGCGTCATATAAGACCGAAGATTGGACCTCTGCGTTGAGGTCTCTTAATACGGGCCATTGACGGACTGCTTCAAACCAGCCTTGGTGATTGGCGATAACTGCTTGGGCCAGCGGATCTTCGCTTTGTTGGATCTGCGCAAAGCGTTTGCCTGTCAAAGTGACGGTGCCACAGGTATCCAATGGCGTGATTATTTTTTGCCAATTAGCGCGAAATACTGCCTGGCAAGCCAGTGTATGTAGCTTGACGTTGTATTCTCTCATTGGCTTTGCTGCACCCAGGTAGCCTCGTCGTAGAGACCCATGCATACCGATGAACCGCGCGCCGGAGACGATATCAGGCTCGCGGCTGAGTGCCGCGGCGATATTCGGTAAAGGCCCGATACAGATCAGCGATACCCGTTCGTCACTGGACATCACAGCATCACATAGCGCGCCTACGCCATCGCGTAATACTGTGCCTGAGTAATTTTCCAATGAAAAATCGCCCAGCCAAGCCGCATGCGTGCGCGGCGAATCATCTAATAAAAGACCAACGCCAATAGGAATATCCTGACGGCCGGCAATTTGCAAAAGCTTGGCGACAACGCGCGCTCGATAGCCGGTATCACCGGTGCAGGTTGTGATCAGTTTGATATCTAGTTCAGGACAGTTGAGCAAGAAAGCCAGCGCCCATACATCATCGACGTCGAACCCGATGTCAGTATCGAGTATCACCGGAATTGGTGTCGTTTGTTCAGTCAAAATTTTGCCCCCCTCAAGATCCAAAATAAACGACTGGGTCCCAATTTGGTTGCGAAGCAACCGCAAGGGCTGCAGCGGCTATCACATCGCGGTTACTACGCTGCATTCCCTGACGTTTAGGGGCATACCCTGCCCCATCCCCAGTGGACAATTGCTCCGCGTTTCACAAATCGTCGCAATCAAAGCGAGAACGCTTTTCCAATGCGCCAATTTATAACAAGATACCTACCGGAGGAACAGCTAATGACAATACCAGAGAATCATGAGGTGCGCTTGCGGGGCGCCTGGCAAGGACGCATATCTGGTTGCATGCTCGGTAAAGCAGTGGAATTATTTTCGATGCGAGAAGGCCATGCTTCGCTCACCGAGTACCTCAATGCAGTTAATGCGTTGCCGCTGCGTGACTATATTCCTTATGATTCCGCGCACGCCTCGCGACATATATTTAAACCGAGCTGCAAAAGTCAGATGACTTCTAGTTTGCCTGATGATGATATCAATTATTCGGTATTGGCACTGATGGCATTAGAAGCACACGGTGTGCATTTGACCACCACCGATATTGCGCGGCAGTGGTTGAAATACTTGCCGCTAGCAAGCACGTTCACGGCCGAACGGGCGGCTTATAAGACGTTGCTTGAACACGGTCATGAGTGGTTCCCAGAAGGCCATGATCTGGGTTTTGAAATCGCGCAGTGTGCCGACAACCCCTACAACGAATGGATAGGGGCTCAAATTCGCGCCGATGTTTATGGCTGGGTATGCCCGGGGAATCCCAAGCTGGCGGTTTATTTGGCCGAGCAGGATGCGGCTCTGTCGCATCGCGCAGAGGGTATTTATGGCGCGGTATTTGTTGCTGCGTTGGGTGCTTTGCTAGGAGGTGATCGACCGCTACCGGCCGCGGTTGATGAGGCTCTCGCTTATATTCCCAGCACCTCGCGATGCACCCAAGCAGTTAAAATGGCTCAACAATTGAGTGATCAGATAGACGGTGGTGACAAAATTCGCGATTTTTTTGGGGACATGAGCGTGGTGCATACGGTCAACAATCTAGGACTGCTGGCCTGGGCGTTGTTGCGTTATGAAAATGACTTCGATGCCGCCATTGGTGAGGTTGTCGCTGCGGGTTTGGATACCGACTGCAATGGCGCCACGGTGGGCGCGCTGTGGGCATTACAGGGCAAGCCTATACCCGGACATTGGGCGCAGCCCTGGCAGGGACAGGTTGGACTCTCGCTGGCCGGTATGGACCAGTTGCCTTTGCAAAGTTTGGTCCATCGCACAATGGATGTGACGCGACGTTTTGCGGACCAAACGGCGCCCTGAAAAAGCTCGGCACAAGCTAACAGGTTAGTTGCTGGTTAATTAATCGCTCACACGTTTGAATTTGGGTGGTCTTTTCTCGATGAACGAGCGCACGCCCTCAGGAAAGTCCTCGCGCTCTAAACTTGCTGCCATCCATTGGTTCGATTCGATCAGGGATTCACCGAGTTGCATATTCATGTGTCGGTGCACTTGAGCTTTCATTATTTGTAATGAGGTCGGAGAGCACGAGCTCGCCAGCTCTTTAATGTAGGTTTTGGCCGCAGCCAGAGCTTCGCCGGTGTCAACGAGACGTTCAGCAAACCCCAAACGGTGGGCTTCTTCGCCGTCGAATTTACGTGCACTCCAAAGGAGGTCTAGGGCGTTGCCGCTGCCAATCAAACGCGGCAGAGTCCAGCTGATGCTATGCTCTGCAATGAGTCCGCGCTGGGCAAAAGCCGTGCTGAACTTTGCCTGGCGCTCAACAAATCGGATATCTGCCAATAACGCAATTGCCAAGCCAAGACCCGCACAAGCGCCGTTTATTGATGCAATAAACGGTTTGCGCAGGGACTGTAAATAGGTGTATGCGGTGCTAAAGTTTTCTCCTAGAGCAGGATCGCCGGGGTCTGCACGAAGGTTGGATAAATCTTCTTTCTTGCCGTCACCCGAGCTCATATTGTCTAGCGCATTCATGTCCATGCCGGGGCAAAAACCACGTCCGGCGCCGGTGAGAATGATCCCCACAACACGCTCATCTTTCTCGGCGGCGGCGCTGGCATGACGAATTTCAGCCAGCATTCGAGTGGTCAAGGCATTCAGTGCTTGCGGCCGATTCATCGTAATTACCGCGACTGGATCTTCAACTTCGTAAATGATGTGTTGATAGGCTTGTGACATGGGATGCTCCTTACTTGCGTGTTCAAGATTATCGGGACTTGCCGCAGAGCGCTATATCAGGGTAAAACTGTTGGGTCTGCGGCGAGATGAAATCGCGCGCTACAGGTGGATTGGCAAACTGAATGACTTACAGGGCAATATCCACGCGGCAGAAACGTAATGTTAACCTTTGCCGATCCAACGAATCGTAACAAGACAGTTATATGAGCGCATCCCATTTTCCATTGCTAATCTTGTTGTGCATGTTCGCCTGCATTTCGTCGCATGCTGATCAGCGTGCTTTCAGTCTGACCCAAATGGTTTCTGCAGAGCCGATTGAGCGACAGTATTGGTTATTTGAACCCGCAATCCTTCGATCTGAGCCAGCACTGGTCATCGTATTGCATGGTTATTCGGGTGATGCAGCAGGCATCGCAAATTATTCGGGAATGAACCAACTCGCCGATAAACATGGTTTTTTAGTGGCCTACCCCCAAGGCAGTCGTGACAGCAGGGGTAATGCCTTTTTTAATGTTGGATATGCATTTCATGAAGACAGCGAGATTGATGACGTTGCCTTTATCGAATCCATTATCAAAAAAGTTCAAGCCGATTATTTGGTGAATCCCAATCAGGTTTTTGTCACCGGCATGTCCAATGGTGGGGATATGAGCTACCTGCTTGCTTGTCGCTTGGATCATTTAGTTCGCGCTGTGGCATCGATCGCCGGTTCTATGATGCTCAGGATGTTGCAAGACTGCGAGCCAAATGGGTCAACGCCGATCTTGGCAATTAGCGGTACAGATGATCCCGTTACCCTGTACGAGGGTGACCTGGATAATGTTGGCGGATGGGGACCCTACGCAGGACAGCGGGAAACGATCGCTTTTTGGGTGGGTCGGTTGGGTTTGCAAAAAGTGGCCTCGAGGACGTTAAACAACACACATCAACCGTTGTTTTATCCGGACAGCCTGATCACTTTTGAACAATATCGATCGCGGGTGAGTGACTTGGAACTTTGGTTCTACCGCGTAGATGGTGGCGGCCATGACTGGCCTGGTGCGCGTTTAGGTGCCTGGTATGCACCATCTCGTTATGTTGCGTTATATGGTATGGGTTTTGGGAAAAATCAAGATATTAGCGCCAGCACTGAAATCTGGCGGTTTTTTTCGCATTGGATTGAGCGGGATAGGCTGATTAAATAGTATGCATAAACAGGGCTGCTTTAAACATGTCTTTTTCCTTCAGAGGTCGACCTTGGCCAGATCAGCGGCGGCACCTTGGTTGTATCAAAGGCGAAAAAGACAGGCGTTTGCAGGGACGGCCCCATTGCTCACGGCCACGAGAGAAAAGGTGCAGATGTTTCTGATGAGTAGATTACTCCTTAGTGCCTTATTTTTGTCTTCGGCCGTGTTTGCAACCGCTGAAGCTGCGGACACACCAGAGCGATATATTGTTAAGTTTCGTGGGGTATCAGATGAAACTTCAATCAAAACAGCAGCGACTCGATTGTCTCGCCAGAAAGCGGTTGCTGCGGCAACAGGCACGGTGGTTCTAGAGTTAGACAGACATCAGGCAATTGCCGCGAAACTTAACCTGCAGGCTAAGAAAGTCCTGCAAGCCCGGGCTGACGTTTTGTTTGTTGAAGCAGATAAACTTCGGTATCCGCTGGCTGAGGTGACGCCCTACGGCATCAGCTTGGTGCAGGCTGACCAAGTGGCCTATGCAGGAGACCCGGGCACTAAGGTTTGTGTTATCGACTCTGGTATTGACCTGGGCCATCCGGATCTGCCCGGCGCAGAGCGTGTAACAGGTAACTCAAGTGTACCCGGACCTTGGTTTGAGGACGTCTCCGGCCACGGCTCACACGTTACCGGAACAATCACCGCCGTGCGAAACGAAATTGGGGTGCGTGGTGTCGTCGCGCAGGGTAACGCGCAGATTCATGTCTATCGCGTATTTGATGATGCAAATGATTCAGTGCCAACCTCGGAGTTGATTTCTGCTGTTGATGACTGTGTCGCCCGAGGAGCGCAGGTGGTTAATATGAGCTTGGGATGCTCGGGTACCGACTGCTTCAGCGAATTTGAGCAGCAGGCATTTGCTGAGCACTATAACAATGGCGTTCTGTTTGTAGCGGCGGCAGGTAATGATGGCAACGCACAACGTAGTTATCCCGCGGCCCATGAGAGTGTCATTGCGGTTGGGGCAATTGACGAGAGCAAGAATATTGCGAGCTTTTCACAGACCTATGCCGAAGTCGAACTGGTAGCGCCGGGCGTTTCTGTCCTTTCCACCGTGCCAAGAGGAACGGGTTTCGGTGCTGATCTTGATGTTGCGGACAATACCTTTGAAGCAGCCGTCTTGGAAGGTTCGCCTGCTATCAACGCCTCTGGCGAAATGGTTTTCTGCGGTCTGGCCGATACGCTCTGCCCCGCTGCTGTTGGGCGCATCTGTTTGATCGAGCGTGGCACTTTTTTATTTTCTGAGAAAGCGCAAAACTGCCAAGATAGTGGTGGCATTGGCGCGATTATCTATAACAACGTGCCGGGCTCCTACAACGGCACACTTGGAGAGTTGCAACCTACGATCCCTGTGATTGGCGTTTCTGATTCTGTCGGGGCAAGTCTGCGTATCCTGGAAGGAGAAGTGGCGACGCTTGCTGTGGGGCCTCGAGATTACGATCGGCTCGACGGTACTTCGATGGCAACCCCCCACGTTACCGGCGTCGCTGCGCTTTTATGGGGAGCGACGCCATCAGCATCCAATATTGAAATTCGCAAGGCTCTTCAGGAGGGGGCATTAGATCTGGGTACTCTGGGGCGAGATAGTGTTTATGGTTTTGGAATGGTGCAGGCAGGGGCGGCCTTTACGGCTCTGGATGCGGACAACGATGGCATTACAGGCTGGCAAGACAATTGCCCGGATACGCTAAATCCTGATCAATCGGACAATGATTCTGATGGCAGTGGCGATGCTTGTGACACAGACGATGATAACGATGGTGTCAGCGATGCCCATGAATCCGTTTTAGGTACTGACCCACTGGTAGCCGATACTGATGGGGATTCGCTCAGCGACGGTTTCGAGCGAGAGTTGGGGCTTGACCCTCTAGATCCAAATGATTGTCCAGCGGATTACTGCTCTGACAGCAGTTTATTGCGTTTAATTGTGCCAGTGCTGATCGAGCAAGGGGTGATTCGTGATGCCACCGCTCCCTGATCGCAAGTTGTTTGTCCACGGTTAGTTTCGACAGCTCGGCCTATCCGGGATCGCAACGCAGCGCCTAGTTTGCCGCGTGATGATCAATGCAAGTCGAGGTTATTTGAGAGGTTTGGGTTTGAGTGAGGTCAAGAAGTCTATCGCTGACACGGGTGCGCTCGATCTAGTTAAACGTTTGTCGCCGCATGCCAGCTATCATTCGATTTCCCCACTTGTTGGCGGAGTCTCATCGAATACTTATGCCCTGCAGGGTGTTGATATCACGGGTGAGAGCTTACTGTGGGTTATCAGAGAGCATGGGCTAAATTACTCGGGTCTTCCCGTTGAAATTGAGTATGCACTGCTCGGTGCCTTGCGCGGCGCAGGAATTAAAGTGCCACAACCCCTGCTGTGTGATACCAGCCCGCGGGTAAGCGACTATCCATTTCTCGTTATGACATTTGTTGAGGGCGACAGTGCAATCCCGCCCGGCGAGCAGCAGGCCTATATCACCCGCATGGCAAGGCAACTTTGGGAAATCCATCAAGTTTGCGTTGACTGCTTGCCCGGATTGCCGCAGCGACTGGATCCATTGCCGGAGGTATTCGACTATTTGCCCGAACATTCCAAATGGCAAGGTTTGCGAAGACAATTGGAGGCGCTCGATATCCCCTGCTATGCCAAAACACCCGCCTTACTGCACGGTGATTTTTGGCCGCATAATTTACTTTGGCAACAGGGAGAAATCGCCAGTGTGCTTGATTGGGAAGATGCCGCGGTTGGCGACCCAATTTCAGATGTGGCCGGCGCCAGCCTTGAACTGCGTTACCGCTTTGGTGTGATGGGCGCGCAGCAGTTCATTGACGCCTACGCCGAGCTAGATAGGGTCGACCCCTTTAGGCTTGCGCTTTGGCAGATTTATGTTGCAGCTGCTGCGGCATTTTTTATGGGTGATTGGGGTCTAGATGCCGATCGTGAAGCCCATATGCGCCGTGAAACCCAGGACACTATCTACACCGCAGCAAAGATTCTCAGTGCTGGCCCCCTATCCTGATTCACGATGGCTAACGTCGCTCAATTGACCCGCGGGGACAGGTGTAAGAGCTGATAGACTGCTCCGTTAGATTTAGTCAAAATAATACCAATGATGGTGAATCCAAAACGAAATCTGATTCTAAACGCGGCGTATACTCAATTTAGTCAGTACGGCTATCGTAAAACGTCGATGGAAGACATTGCCAAAGGCTTAGGTATTTCCCGGGCATCGCTATATTCGTACTTTAACAATAAAGACGAGATATTTTGTAACGTCTCCCAAATGCTCCATGATCGGGCACTTGCCGAGGCCGGCGAGTGGCTGCAAGGACAACACAGTACGGAAGATTTACTGTCACGATTGACGGCAGCGTTGCTTGCGCGTCATGGCCCCTTTCACGATGCGGTTGTAACCTCTGCACACGGCGCAGAGCTATTTGATGAATATGGCCGTTTATGTCGTGATATTGTTTTCGACTCGCATACACAATTTCAACATATGTTGGCCACGATGTTAAAGAGCGCTGATCGGTTGGGTGAGATTGATCTGAAAGAAGCTAAACTTTCAGTTTCGGACGCGGCAGAGTTGTTGAATTTATCTGCTGCTGGATTAAAACGCGGAGCGGATAAACCGGTCACTTTTAGAGACAGAATAGGTAATTTCGCAGCCGTCTTTCTGGTTGGTTTGGGGTATTCGCGGTAATTGCCCACGCGCTTATTAGTCTGGGATTCCCCTGCGATATGGGCCGGACAATGCTCTGCCCAGATCTTGTCATATAGCAGCTCGGCGGAGTGCCCCGCCGCTGTCTCTGCGGCCTGTTTAAACGCTCTAGATCGGGAAAAATATAATCATTGCCAAAGCGCGGCAAGCTACTTCAATTCCAAGCCCTCAAGTGCGCCATCCTCGCGCCATTGCTTCAGCAATTTCATATAGGCGCCAACNCCCTTGGTGTAGGTCTCGCGTCGCACGTTGCGATAGCGCTTTGCGGTTCCTTCCTGATTGTAGTAGCCGGGAGTGCAGCTATCGGGCGAGCCTCCTAGCAAGAAACCCGAGCCTTTGGTATCCAGCTGATCTGCAATCCAGCGCTCTTCTGCGTCGGTTGAGACGTTGGCTGACTTGATGCCGCGCTGACCCAACTCACTGATGGTATAAGCGACATGTCCGGCCTGCACGTCAATACCGTGTGCATAGTTCGCGCCAAGTTGAAACACGAAGCCTCCGCCGCACAGGAACAGATTGGGGAAATTACTCACCATCAGCCCGTGCATGGTGCGCATCCCCTCTTCCCAGTGATCGTAAATCGACTTGCCATCAAGACCGAAAATTGGGATGCCAAGACGACGTTCATAGCTTGATGTAATCTCGAAGCCGCTGGCGTAAATGATGCAGTCAACCGCATATTCTTTGCCATTGGCTATGATACCGGTCTCTGTTACCGCTTCTACGCCCTGCTTCGCGCTCACGTCAATCAGTTCCACATTGGGCCGATTAAATGTCTCGAGATAAAAATCGTTGAACGTCGGGCGCTTACAGAATTGGTTGTAGTAGGCTTTGAGTTTCTCAGCTGTTGTCGCGTCGGTTACCGTATCGTCCACCAGCTGCCGGATTTCTTCCATGGTCTTGAAATCAGCAATTTGCACAACGCCAGGGGCATTGCCTTCTGCCTGAGCGAGCAGATGTTTTAGATTGCGCGGTAATCGTGTCCAACCGTCGTCGACAAANGCCGGATCGATAGGCCCGCCTAAAAACGATTCGCCGAATTTCTTCTGGCGTTCTTTTTGCCAACCGGGCTTGAGATTTTTTGCCCATTCAGGGTCAGTCTCTGCGTTGTTGCGCCTATCCACCGATGAGGGTGTGCGCTGAAAAACATACAGTTGTTTTGCGCTTTCCCCCAATGCTGGCACACATTGCACTGCCGTTGCGCCGGTACCGATGATGGCAACAGTTTTATCTGCAAGCCCGGTTAGACCGCCCTGCGGTCCACCACCTGTATAGTCGTAATCCCAGCGGCAAGTGTGGAACGAATGTCCTTTGAAGCGCTCAACTCCTGGAATACCTGGCAAACGTGGCCGATTCGCCGGGCCGGTACCCAAACAAATATGACGGGCGCGCATCTCGTCACCCCGGTTGGTGGAGACCAGCCACAGGGATTCATCGTCTAGCCAGCGCAACGAGGTGACCCAAGTTTGAAACACCGCATCTTTGTAAAGATCAAAATGTTTGCCAATTCTCTGCGCGTGTTCGTAAATTTCCGAGGCGTAGGAAAATCTTAGCTTGGGTATATAACCGGTTTCTTCCAGAAGCGGCAGATAGCTGTAGGATTCAATGTCACACTGTGCGCCTGGATATCGGTTCCAGTACCACGTGCCGCCAAAATCACTGCCGCTCTCGACGATACGCACGTCGCTTACACCCGCCTGGACCAAGCGCGCCGCGGTCAGCATGCCGACCCACCCTCCCCCGATTACGATGACTTCCCGGGTATCCTTAAGAGGCGCGCGATGCGTCGGCTCACAATAGGGATCTTCCTCCAAATATTTATTGGCAAATGGTGAATCATGTGAGAGCTGCACGAACTGCGCTTCCGCATCTAGCCGAATACGTTTTTCGCGCTCTTTGGCGTAGCGCTGAGTAAGTATAGTGGGGTCAAAACCAAGCGTTTCGGCAGAAAATACGTGATCGGTTGTAGTCATGATTTTATTTACCAACGGATTAAGTGCTTAATCTTATCGCAGAGGTTCTTTAATTTGATACTGCTGCGAATTGTTTTATCACCTAGAATTCAGTTCGTGGCGACCCCCGCAATTGCCCCTATTGGGTAGTGGTCGAGTTCATAGTAAAGACCCTCGCTCGAGTAATGGAGACTCGAACGAGCGCAACTTACCTCGAATTTTGGTAGAACTCGAATAACGCTTCTACGTGTATTTCTGCACAATCAACGAGTTCAAAGTCGACGTTATCTGCATGGTAAACCGTCGCCAGATCTGTGCCCCCGAGCATGATCGCGTCTACGTTATGATGTTCAATGAACGAGTTGCAGGCTGTTTCAAACACTTGTCTCTGCGCGATGCCTGCAGAACCTAAGGTTGCCGTTGCAACATAGGCGTCATGTACGTCGTTTAATAACTCTCCGTCGGGAACAATAATTTCCGCAGAGGTTATGGCGGCGTAAAACTTGGATTCCATCACAGGTTTGGTGCCCAGAATACCAATCTTGCTGTAATTGCGCCGTTCAATTTCGCGTCGAACGCTGGAGAGTATGTTAACTACCGGGAGTACGGATTTCTCCTTGAATTTTTCAATACAAAAATGGCCACCAATGGAGGTGATGGCAACGCAAGTAGCGCCAGCATTTGCTAGTCGTCTTGTGAGTTCATCATAGATCCTCACTTGTGCATTTTTGTCGTCTGCCATTAGATTTCGCAGCAGCGTTGGTGTGTCCGCGTGCACAATCGTCATTTCTAAATCGACGTTTTGCGCGGCGAATTTTTTGACCAAGTTTCGATAGTAGAAATCGGTTGCCGCCGGCCCAATGCCACCAATTAAACCGATTTGCATCACCGATGCTTTTTAAATTTTTTGCGAGGCTTGGTGTCTGTGGATTTGTTCATTTGTTACTCGCGCGTTTTGGCGCGTTGCGCTGATAAAATAAGCGCTCAGCGTGCTTTTTTTTCGACTGAATCGATATAACTGATCAAACTCAGCGTTTCCTCTGGGTCCATCCGCCCCACCGGTGAATTGCTATAGGTTGATGCAAGTACGCGATTGCCCCGCAAAATAAATTCGGAGGGTTGTATGTGATTTCGTCTCTCGTCCCAGAACGCACCGATCAGATTACCGTCCCTGCGTTGCATGCTATGTGCGACAGGAAATGACAGCGGCGCGGCGACCTCTTTAGTCTGCGTCTCACTGTCGACTGTGCCTGCAACAATACTGATGTCCAGGGCTTTGTATGCGTCGAGTCTTGCTTCATAGCCGGCTAACAGTCGGCGACAAAAGGGTCACCAATGTCCGCGATAGAATAGGACGACGGTATAGGTTGTGTTTAGGTCGGCAGGCAAAGACAGGACGTCGCCGCCAGCGATTTGCAGGGAAAGGTCTGGGAAGATTGTACCGGGCGTCAGTTGACTTGTCATAATAGCCCCCTCGTTTGATGCTTCGATCATAACCGAAGTTGTGCCTGTTGGTGCAACTAGAAAACGGCTGTTGGCCATTTGTACCTAGCTTAGGCCCAGAAAAGTCGCGGGGTGATCAATACATGTGTCACTGCATAGGTTACCATTTGGGTTGGATTTAAGATAAACCGAGCTGTTTTTTCGTCAACAATCGGTAGATCTCTGATGGAGTCTTTTATTTAAATTGATTAGGTTTTTGTTGGCCTAAATACGCAAGAGAGAAACCCAATGGCAGTGACTGATCATGTCGACCTAGATAAATTTATGAACGGACTACAGCGGAGAAATCCTGGTGAAACGGAATTTCACCAAGCGGTTTATGAGGTTGCAGCCAACGTTTTTGATTATATTTCCGATAAAGAAATCTACCATAAAATGCAAATTCTGCGTCGAATGGCAGAACCCGACCGCATCATTACTTTCCGCGTTTGCTGGGAAGACGATGCCGGCAATATCCGAGTTAATCGGGGATACAGGGTACAAAATAATAATTCTATTGGTCCCTATAAAGGCGGTCTTAGATTTCACCCCTCGGTTAATCAAAGCATTCTGAAATTTTTGGCGTTTGAGCAAACCTTTAAGAACAGCTTAACTGGGTTGCCTATGGGTGGCGGTAAAGGCGGCTCTGATTTCAATCCTAAAGGTAAATCGGATAATGAAGTGATGCGGTTTTGTCAGTCTTTTATGACCGAACTGCATCGTCATGTGGGTGAGGACACAGATGTACCCGCGGGTGATATCGGCGTGGGCGCCAGAGAAATTGGCTTTTTGTTCGGTCAGTGGAAACGTCTGACTAATAAATTTACCGGTGCGCTGACAGGCAAGGGGCGTGAATATGGCGGCAGCCCTATTCGCACCGAAGCAACTGGTTACGGCACGGTATATATGTTGCAGGATATGCTGAGAGCCGCTGGCCAAGACATTGAAGGAATGTCTTGTTTGGTATCTGGTTCAGGCAATGTTGCAACCTACGCCATCGAAAAGATAAATCAACTCGGTGGGAAAGCCGTAACGGCCTCGGATTCTAGTGGGTTTATTTACGACCCGCATGGAATTGACGATGAACGGCTCGCCTTTCTTATGGAACTAAAGAACGTTCGGCGAGGCCGAATTGAGGCGTATGCCAAGGAGTTTGGCGCCCAATTTTATGCTGGAGAAAGGCCCTGGAGGGTGGCTGCAGATGTGGCATTACCTTGCGCGACTCAGAACGAAATTAGCCTTGAAGAGGTACGGATGATGATTGCGAACGGTGTCGGTGCAGTGTCTGAAGGCGCTAATATGCCTACGGAGCAAGCAGGCATCCACGAGTTTGTTGCTGCAAAAGTACTGTTCGCACCGAGCAAGGCCGCCAATGCGGGGGGTGTCGCAATCTCAGGCTTAGAAATGAGTCAAAACAGCGCTCGCATTACCTGGAAAGAAGACGAGTTACAGAAACTGTTGCGCGATATTATGGGTGATATTCATAGTCGCTGTGTGGAATATGGAAAACGGGACGATGGTTATATCGATTATGTGAAGGGGGCAAATGTTGCAGGTTTCATCAAGGTGGCAGATGCCATGGTGGCCTACGGCGTTGTCTAACACCCAATGATGAATTGTTGATGCGACGTTGATAAGGTTGAGCATCACAAGCTCAATCATTCAAATCTACCTGGTCCTCTCAGGCCTGAGCGCGAGACGGCTAAACCATCGAGAACAATTCTATGAAAGCACCGTTTGGTACCTGGCATTCGCCAATCACGAGTGATCTCATCATTGCGGACACGATAAGCCTCTCCTCGCCTATCTGGCACCAGGGTAATTTGCTTTGGGTTGAGTCGCGGCCGCAGGATGCTGGTCGCAATGTGTTGGTCCTCAAGGAGCAGGATGGCAGCGAACGGGACATCAATCCTGCGCCGTTTAATATTCGCACGCGCGTGCACGAATATGGCGGGGATGCCTGGTTGTTGCATGAAAACACCGTTTATTTTTCTAATTTTTCCGACCAACACCTTTACCGGCAGAGGTTAGACGAAGCGTTACCCAGGCAGCTGACACATCAAGATGGTTTGCGTTTTGCCAATGGGTGTGTCGACCAAAGAAGGAACCGAATCGTCTACGTCATCGAAGATCATCGAAACGATGGCGAAGCCATAAACTTTATTGGTGCAGTTGATTTAGATTCCGGTGAAGTTACCCAGTTGTGCAAAGGCCATGATTTCTACGCGGCACCTGTGCTCAGTCCTGATGGTCAACAACTCGCATTTATGACCTGGGATCACCCAGATATGCCCTGGGATGAAACCATCATTTGGTCAACAGTGCTGAACGAATCGGGCCTGCCAGAGAAAGCGATTCAGGTCGCCGGCGGCAAATGTGGCACGCAAAAAATATCGGCGCAGCAACCCCTTTTTTCGCCGAGCGGTCAACTATTTTTCATCTCTGACAGATCGGGTTGGTGGAACCTCTACCAACAGGGCAGCGACCATAGCATTTGCCAGATGCAAGCAGAATTTGGGAGTCCACATTGGGTGTTTGGATTACGCTCTTATGCTTTTTTAAATGATACGCAAATCGCCTGTCACTATGGCAAGAATAATGTGTACCAACTTGCAGTGCTCGATATTCACTCTGGCGCCCTGAACAACCTCGACTTGCCCTACTCAGATTTTGGCAGTCTATCGCTGCAAGGTCAGACACTTACGACAAGTGCAGCTTCACCAGTTACGTTTCCTGAGTTGATTACGGTAGATCTGGATTCTGGTGAGCATAGTCGATTCAAGCGCTCGACGAATCTAGCGCTGGATCAAGCTTATTATTCGGTGCCTGAAACCATCACTTTCCCGACCGCTAATGAGCAGAGCGCGCATGGTTTTTATTACCCACCAGCTAACAAGGATTATGAGGCGTCTGCATCGCTCACCAATCACCAAGAGGCTCCGCCTTTGATAGTGATGATGCATGGTGGCCCCACCGGTGCAACGCACAGTGTCCTAAATCTAAAAATACAATTTTGGACCAGTCGTGGTTTCGCAGTCCTAGATGTTAACTACCGGGGATCCACCGGTTATGGACGCGCATATAGAGACAAACTGATCAGGCAATGGGGTATTGTCGATGTTGAAGATGCCGTTCACGGTGCCAAACACCTTGTTCAGCAGGGCAGAGTAGACGAGCGCCGGCTGGCGATACGAGGAGGTAGCGCTGGCGGTTACACCACACTTTCAGCACTGACATTCACCAACACATTCAAAGCCGGGGCGAGTCATTATGGTGTGGGTGATCTTGAAGCTCTGGCAAAGGACACGCATAAATTTGAGTCGCGCTACCTCGACAGCATGATTGGCGCCTACCCGGATGAGATAGAACGTTATAAAGCTCGCTCACCGATTCATCATGTTGAGCGAATGGCCAGCCCATGTATTTTTTTTCAGGGGCTTGAAGATGAAGTGGTGCCGCCTAGTCAAGCAGAAACCATGGTGCAGGCATTAACCGATAAAGGCTTGCCAGTGGCTTACGTGCCTTTTCAAGCTGAGCAACACGGTTTCAGAATGGCCGCTAATATCAAACGGTGTATGGATTTGGAGCTTTATTTTTATGGCCGGGTTTTTGGCTTTAGCCCAGCTGATACTATAGATCCGATAAAAATTGTGAATCTCGATAGCTAGATAATTTGTCAGTGGTGTCAGCGGGTTAGAACGATGATCCGCCGTGTTAGTTGTGGGTCAATTTATTGCTCTGCGTTTTATCCAGTCATGATGGTCTTTAAGAGAAGTATTTTTGTGTCGGCTCGCCGACAACGCTGACAAATTCTTCAAAAGGGAGTTTTTCAATTACAGGTACTTGGCAATTCTCCTTTGGATAGCCGACAACCAGCAATAAGTAGGGTTTTTCAGTTTTTGGCCTCCCCAGAGCCGTGTTCAAGAAACTCATTGGGCTAGGGGTATGCGTAAGCGTTGCCAGGCCCGCATGATGCAGGGCCGATATAAGCAGGCCGCATGCGATGCCAACCGACTCGTAAGGATAGTAATTCTTGCGCTTTGTGCCCTCTTTTGTGAATGAAAACTTCTTTAGGAATACACCAATTAGCACGGGCGCGGCCCTTATAAAAGGTTTGTGTTCATTCGTGCCGAGCGGCGCTAACGCATCTAGCCATGCTGCGGGTGCACGCCGGCTGTAAAAGGACTTTTCTTCAGCTTCTGCGGCATTTTTTATGCGCTCTTTTACATCGGGGTCTGTTGTTACTGCAAAGTGCCACGGTTGCATATTAGCGCCGCTGGGCGCTGTCCCAGCACAAAGCAGTGCATCACGGATGACCGGCCCTGGTACGGGCTGATCGCTAAAGTCTCTCACGGTTCTGCGTGTTTGCATTTTGCGATAAAAGCTTTGCGCCTCGATTTTCATTTGTGCTTCATGCAACCTTTGAAATTTTAATTTTTCGAACATACGTTGAGTCACCCTTGAGCATTTGTACTGATATTTTTCTTGAGTTTGACACGGGCATGGTGTCTCCTGTTTTACTTTGCCCACGAGTATAGTGCGTTTGGCACTGGGAGCTGTCTAGCCAATCATTGAGTCTTAATTTGACGGCTCAAATTGCAATATAGAGGCTGATCGTGAAATACCTGTTTTACCTTTATGGGGGGATTTAAATTGAGAATGTCTGCTGTGATGATTTTGGTCTTTCAGTTGATGGCTTGTGCGGCGCCAAATGATCGACCCGCTGTTATACAAACGCTTGAAATTTACAACGCACCACCGACATTTGCCATTCATACAATCGATGCTGAAGATGACAAGTTGATTGTATGGAATGCGACATTTCATGCGCTACCAGATCCTTCCTCTGCGGTTCTGGGGGATATTCATGGTTCGATGTTTGTGATCAAAGCCGCCGGAGAGGTCGAGGATAGATTAACCAATATTGAATTTGACTGGACGAACTTAAAGGACTCCATCGTCATTTCGGGTGTCCATGCGTATCCGATAAACGCACTGGAGACTGATCAGCCAATTCACCGAGCAATTGTTGGTGGAACCGGTAATTTCATCGGTGCAAAGGGTGAAATCACGAGCGCCAGACTTGACAGCGGCTGGTACCGACACGAATTGATATTAGTGAGGTGATGTTCAGGCCACGCGCGGCTCAGTTTCTGGAACGGTATCGCAGCAGGTTTACTCACAGAGCAGACTCGCGCGTTTGATATGTTGGTGCAACCGCCTGCTGGCGCTGTTTATGGACCGCATAAGCCGATTTGATCGACGTTTTGTTGCGAATGGGTTATGCGCTTTGAGGATTAAAATGAGTCAAAAACCACAGATCTTTCTGCTATCCGTTGGCTTGATGACGATGTCGGCATGTGATGATCCGTTTGTTTTTGCGGCAGGCGGTGAACTCACGGGAAGGGTCGAAGCGACGCCTCAGAGATGGCAGTTTGATGAGAAGTCCGCTTTAGCACAGCTGGAAACACGGCCTGAGGCACCTTACTCGGTCAACTTCTCTTATGTTCAGCTGGACGGTCGGCTCTACGCTTATGCAGGTGATACGAGAACAAATTGGGTAGAACATATTGATCACGATCCTCGGGTAAGGGTTCGCGTGAAAGGCACCATCTATCCTGCGCATGCCGTGCGCGTTGTGAGCGACGAAGAACTGGCAGAGTTCGCTGAAGTTTGGGCAGTCCTGTCGAGTTTTCAGCGCGATCCGATGCGCTTTAAAGAAGTGTGGCTATATCGCCTAGAGCAACGCTGATCAGAGCAGGCCAGAGCGGATGGCTCGTTCCACTATAATGGCTGGTGGTCCTGTTGATTGTGCTTAATCCCACCGATAACCCAGGGCGAGGCCGTAAGATCTTGGCGCACCTGGCGTTTCATAAATCCAAGCAGCACCGAAATTTTCGACCCTTTCGCGAAAGTAAACTTTGTTTGTGAGATTATTTCCCCAAATTGACAACTGCCAGCGCTCATCTGCCCCGCTCAAGGTTACGCGGCCGTTTAACAACCAATAAGACTCGGCCCGCAGGTGTTGGTCGTTATCAATATTCTTGTATACGCGGGACACGTAATTGGAATTAAGGACAGATTCCAAAGAGATTTGATCGCTCACGGAAAATTTATATTTTATGATTTGATTGAAGGTTAACTTGGGTGAGTCTGGAAGGTGGTTGCCAATATAGGCGTCTCTAATCGCGCTTGCTTCGGCGGCTATCGCGGGATCCTGAGAGTTCCTGCCTTGGACATACCAGTCGGTTATTTTAGTATTCAAATAGGCGACCCCTAATTGAATATCTAAACCAACAGCAGGTTTGAGCCAAAGCTCCGATTCCAATCCCCATACCCTCGCCTGACCTACATTCGCGCGAATACTTTCAAATATGGCGTCTTCTGTTCCCAGTGCTTGGTCTGATTCTGCCTGCATGTCTTGATAGTCATAGAGAAAAATAGCGCTATTCCATTGTATTTTATTTTCACGCCATCGGCTTTTAAGCCCACTCTCCCACGCGTATAGCCGTTCTCCATAAAAGGGCGACAAAGAAGCGATGTTGGTTATAGTAGAACCGTCAAAACCGCCGCTTTTATGGCCTTTGCGCCATGAAATGTAGGCCAGATCACCCTGCCCTAACGACCAATCAATACTGAACATGCCTGACCAATCACTTTCATTAAACTTGTCTTGGCTGACCAGAGGCAAATCCCAAAAGGTCGGTGCGAGATCCACTCCGTATTGTCCGTAAGGTGTGACTGGCAGAAATGTACCGCCTGCATAGGATTTGAAGTCGTGAGAATGTCTTAAGCCAGCTTTAATGCGCAGTGTCTCGCTCATCGACCATTCGAGCTGCGCGAAAGTGGCCCAATTGCGGCTGTTTTGGTCAAAATCTGTGCGAACGTTTGTTCGCAATATTGCGTCTAATGCGTTGACGTCTTTGCGGAGACTAAAATTTTCACGTCCATAATACCCACCGATGATCCATAACCAGCGCTCGTTGGGCGCAAGGGTAAAACGGATTTCTTGGCTAATCTCACGCATGTCCTCGTCAAATAATTGATCAATAATGCGCCAGGGGCTGCTGTCTTCAAACGGTAATATGCGTTTGATGGATTCGTAACCGGTAAGCATCACTAGTTGTCCTGCACCGATATTTGCCGCGAACCGAAGATATCCCCCGATGCCTTTAATGTCTGCTTTGGATCCACCTGCGCCAAAGTTCGCATCAACGGTAAATGGGTCATTGTCCGAGGGGGAAAAGCCGTTTCGGTCTACAGAGTCAACACCCATTGATCGAACCAGCATGTCAGAATTGTCGTTTAAATAGTGAATACTGGTAGTGATAGACGCGTTAGGGTTCACGTTCCACTGAAGTGTGCCACGGACTGCGCTGACGTCTTTCGAAAAGAAGTCATCATCAGGGGGCACCAGTTTGTTCGGGGGTAGCGCGGTTGCAGCCGACGGCTGGCCATAAAGGTAGCCTCTTGAATCTAATGTTGAAGCGTCCTGGCCAATGCGGCCCGCAACGCTTGAGTTGCCATTGTTGGTATAATAGCCGTGCGAGGTTTCACGGTGCACTGCAAGGCGCCCGAAGGTAGAATTGCCAATCGGGCCACTGATCGCAGCTTGGCTTTTCCGGCTCCCCCAGTTGCCAACGTCAACTTTAACATAAGCATGAAATTGCTCCGTGGGTTGTGCAGAACGTATGTTAATGGTCCCGCCCGTTGTGTTTCTTCCGTGCAGGGTATTTTGAGGTCCCCGCAAAACCTCGATTGGACCTACGTCGAACAACGGAAAGGATTGATAGGCGGCGCTGGCCAAATAAACTTCATCAAGATATATGCCAACGGATGGGTTGTTGTTCACATTATAGTCGTTCAGCCCAATTCCTCTGAGCGTGTAAATCGGATTGACAGAGCCCAGCGCATTTTTCATGTCCAATCCAGGAGTTTGCGTGGCAATGTCGCCGAGCTCGTTAAAGCTGAGGTCTTGAATATTACGAACCGAAAAACTGGAAATGGCGATGCTCACATTCTGTAGCCGCTCCACCCGCTTTTGTGCGGTAACCAGAATTTCTGCAATCTCCTGTGTGTCGGCTGCCTGGGTTTTACTCACTACGCGACTGGTGTTCTCCAATGCGCTATATGTGGTCGGTGTTGGTTCACTTTTCTCAAACTCGTGATCGCTATAGATAGCAAACCCGGCGGAAGTCTCACGAAACGCTAACCCAGTTCCTTTGAGAAGCAGGGTAAGCGCGTCCGCAGGTTTGAGCCTAGCAGATAAGGGTTCGTTCTCTCCGTCAGCGTCTGCGCTTTCGATCAGTACTGAGATACCCGCTTGCAATCCAAATGCGATGAGTGCATCAAAAATGGGCTGACGTTTGATTGTAAATTGGACTGTTGAATGGGGTACGTCGCTTACACAGGCTTGACCTTGGTGCGCATAGGTCAGCGTAAATATAAACGTAACGACAAATAGCAATGTAGCCAAACAAAGTGGTTTACCGAACATGACCAGTCTAATCGTCGGGGAGGTCTGATTTGATTGGCGCGAGTACAAAAACGCCGGGTTTTATTTCGATAGGCTCAACTGGTACCACGCCAGCAAGCAGTGCAAGCATATCCTCAACGTTGCCAATGTGAATTAGGCCGGATACACGCTCGTCAGAAAGCCGCGCTGAAACTTCGATTGTCTCAGGGATATAACGAGATATTTCCGCCGCAACCTCAGCTAAGGGTGTTGATTCAAATATCAATTTAGCTTCTGACCACGCGCTTAAATGTTTAGCGGTGACCGCTTCCACCAAAGCGGCTTGCGATTCTAAATCTAGACTCAGGCGTTCGTTGGCCGCCACAATAATCTCCTGAAAGCCCCCCCCATTATTGCTAGCGCTTTTTGAACGTCCAGTTGTTCGGGTTACCGCAACCCGCCCCTCCTCAACAATAATTTCTAGTGTTCCATCCTGAAGCGTGTTGACTGCAAAACGAGTGCCCAAGGCGATAACTTCATAACGGCCAATGCTGACCACAAATTTTCGCTGTGCATCATGAACTACATCAAACAACCCTTCTCCCCGGGTGAGAGTGACGTTACGCCGTTTGGATGAGTACTGCACATCTACCTTTGTATTTACGTTTAAGTGCATGCGTGAACCATCGGATAATGCCAGCCGGCTTTGTTCGTACGGCGCTGTTTGATAGCGGTCAGAGTTACTGTTAAAAAGTGGCCAAATCAGCACAGCAAAGACAATGGCCGCTACCGCCGAAAGGCTTTGAAAGGCCCTTTTTCGTTGCTTTATTTGTTGCGCGCTGTGTTTTTGGTTCAGGTAGGCCAATTCGTTAAAAGCCCAAGACCGAAGTGTGGCTGTTAACTCCCAATTTCGTTCAATTTCCGTAAATTTCGTTTGGTGCGCGTGTTTGTCTTCGAGCCAGTTAGCATGCTCACGTAGCTCTGCTTTCGTCGCTTTTGTTGTATGAAGCCGGACGAACCAATCAATGGCTGCTTCGTCAGTATTGGACGTCACTTGGCATCTCCTTGAGGCTTTTGAATGATGGCTTTTATGCCCTGCTTCATATGATATTCGATCGACTTCTGCGATAGTCCTAGCCGTGCCGCGACCTCCGCGTGCGTTAGCCCATCAAAGCGAATCAGCAAGAAGACATGGCGAGTTTTATCGGGCAAAGATGCTAGCGCCTCGCGTATACGCATAATTTCTTGTTTTGTCTGATTGATTCTTTGAGGATCATCAAACTGCTCCTCGACCTCACCGATGGCACTGGTTTGCCGATACAAAGTCTCTAGTCGCCGGTGCCGCAATCGATCAACGGCCAGATGGTTTGCCAATGTGAAAAAATAGTGATGCAGATTTTTGATTTCTTGTTGCTGAACGATTTTCAATAGTTTTTCGAAAGCGTCTTGGACAACCTCTTCCGCATCCGAGCGATTGCCGAGCTTGCGCTGCAATGCCCTAACCAGTTGTGGTGATTGTTCTTCATACAGCGCAACTACTTTTTCCGAGTATCCATCCATCTGTTACCTCATTCTGCAGGTGCAAAAAAGCGTCGCTAAAGCGGCTTAACTAAGCCCAAGAAACCGTTTGTAGTTTCAGGGGCTTAGTTTCCTGAGAACTTCTCAATCAGAGGTTATAACGAACACCTACAACATACCGGCGCCCATAGGATTCTATCTGGTTAGGATTCCAAGATTCTCCTGTATAACGCAGGTCCTTTTCGTCCGTCAGATTATTCGCATCGAGAAATACCGACACATTCTGACCAATTAATGGCTCTAGATCATAGCGGATCGACAAATCGATGCGTTTTTGAGCATCCCAGTAAACTCCTTGCGCTAGTCCGAATACTCCAGCAGTCTCAGTTTCGTCCAACCAAGCATCTCGATAGCGGTAGCTTACTCGAGCGGAGAATCCATAATCTTCATAGAATAGCGACGCATTGAAAGTGGTGTCTGACTGACCTGGCAGGTCAAATTTTAATCCACTTGGCGTGGTGTATTCCGAATCAATCAAGGTGAGATTTGCTTCGATACCAAATCCCGAGAAGAAACCCTCGATGTAGTTGTCCAAGCGTCCTGTAAAAGCCAACTCTAACCCCTGCAACTTGCCGTCTTTGCCGTTACCGTAGGCGGAAAGATCCCAGAGTTCTCCGGGTTCAGCTAAATCGGAATAAACGCTGCCCAGGACCCTTTCGTTTGATTCTGCAATGACGTTGTCTATGGATCTGTAGAATGCCGTTACCGATAACAAGCTCGCTTCATCGAAATACCATTCCCACGCAGCATCGAGTCCCCAAGAGGTTTCCTCTTTGAGGTTAGGGTTACCTCCGCTTACAGACTGAAATACCTCATTGATGGATGCCGCAGCGCGGGCTTCGATATAAGTAGGACGGCTGATTCCCGTGGAGAATGACAGCCTTAATTTGTGATCATCAGCGACGTCCCAGTTAACGTGTGCGTTTGGCAAAACGTTGGTGTAATCCTTTGAAACTGACAGAGGCACCAAGGCTTGGCCTTCTAATCGCGACCCCTTTGTTTCATAGTCTGTATCTTCTACACGTACCCCAAAAATGATGTTTCCCCAGTCCATGTCTACGGTTTGCATGATGTAGGCTGAGATAATGGTTTCTTCAATTTCCAATCGTTCATCTTCCGGAAAGTCGCTGCGTTGCTTACCATCTAGCTGCAGTAACTCGTATATGCCCTTGTTGTCCGCATAATATCCACCAATTGAGTTGTTCAGATCAGTATCCCAAAGGGGTGTTTCTTCGGGCTGATAATCGACGGTAACCAGTCCGTTGGTCACTGTCGCCAGCGGTGCGCCACCGCCTTTGGCATCGCGGGAGTCATATTTAAATCCCGCTTTTAATTCTCCCCAATTGTTCGCCCGAGAAATGTCGAATTTGAACTGGTCGGTTTCCGTGTCGAGGGTGCCAATAGCATCAACCAGCAGAGGCAATGGGTAACTTAAGTCGGCAAGATTTTCGTCAAAGGTGAGTGTGGGGTCTTTACCGTCACCGATATCATAAAAGGCGTTAGATACGCTGCCGCCAAGTAACAGTGGAATCGGTAGGAAGGTATCGGAAAATGTTTCGATCTGGCTATAACTCACCTCGACATCCCATTGAGCGACAGAGAAATCTGCACCGATGGTATTTACGTCGGTTTCGTTGGTGTACTTGCCATCTTGGAGGTAGCGGCGAACGCCAACCTCGTCGAGATTACCGGTCTGAGCCGGTGCATCGTCGAAGTAGAAGTTCCACTGATTACGCTCTTCTAAATCGGTGAATTGTGTATTTAGAGATCTGATAAAGACCCGAGCGCCGTTATCAAAATAGAATTCAGCGGCTCCGCCGTAGGCTTCATCTTCTCGGCGCAATAGATAATTACGAAAAGAGATGACATCGGGCACCAACGCGCCTTCAGACCCGGTATATTCAGGTTCGCGGTTATCGGTGACTTGCTCTCGCATATTCTCTGAACCGTAAAGAACCAAACCGAAACGATCATTGGAAAATGAGACGCGACCATTGACCCTATGAATGTCGCCGCCGCCTAAATCTTGTTCACCTACACCGCCTTCTAATGACAAAGACCAACCTTCAATATCGGAAGGTGAGAATGTTTTCACGTCAATATAGCCAGACACTGATTCTCCTGGCATGTCTGCTGTAATTGCCTTATTCGCAATCACTTGGCTGGTGATGACAGCTGGATAGGCATCAAAACGGGGTATTCTGCCGTTTTCCACACCAGGTACCTCGATGCCGTCAAAGGACGTAGTGGTATATCTTTTGGGTGCGCCCCGAAAGCTGATGTAACGGGCTTGACCTTGGTCGCGTTCGATCGAAACCCCAGGGACTCTGCCCAGTGCATCGGCTAGATTTTGATCCGGAAAGCGCCCGATGGCATCTGCCGAAATCACATCCGCTACATTGTCAGTCATCCGCTTGGCTTCAATAGCGGCCATTTGACTGGCTTTAATTGATTTTGCGGTCACGATGACTTCTTCTATCGTATCGTCTGTTTCCTGTGCGAAGGCCGGTGCTGCGATCACTGATGACAGCAGGGTTGCCGTGATTACTTTCAGGTTTCTGCTTTTAACTCGTCGTAGTTTATTTAGTTCCAATGTTAATCTCCCCCAGTGGATTTTAATCAACCTGCAGCATAAGCCCGTTTTCTTGGCTTTTACACAGGTCCTATAATAACGACGTTTCAGCAATGATTTACCCTAAAAATAATCAGGATAGTTTTTCTGTTTGGCCACGGGTGAGTATTTAAGGCTCGTTGGCTTTGCACCCGATTCAGGTTGATGTTCCCAATTTTAGGGCAGTTTCGAATTAAACCGGCTGCAATTGATTATGTTGCAACACTCAGGGTCCTGTCTCATTTTGATTGCTCAACATATTACCGGTGCTCGATTGCAGTATTTGCTATCGGTGCGCGGCTCTTTTGCGGCTGCATCGGCATCATCGCGTTCAGCTGTATGCCGCGTCGAATCGCATTTGCTGGGGGCTCTATGCCCAGCAATCGAGCAACTGTGGGTGCGACTTCCAATTGATGGATTTCGGGTATTAGCTGCCCTGGTGTCACGCCCCTACCCATAGCTAGAAAGATTGCACTCATGTCGGCAGTTGCTGGGTTAAATCCGTGAGCACCCTTGTCCCATCCCAGCATCGGCGAAAGAAGCTGTTCTATTTTGGCCAGCAGAGTTTCCGCTCGAGTCAATGTATGAGGCGCCGAGGTCGTGACGACGATATCACCGGTTCGATTGAGCGTGGACAAGGCTGCGGGAACCGACTCATCGCTGAAAACGGTAATGTGTGGTAAGGCGTGCAAAATACTCAACACGCTATTTTTTTGATCCTGGTGGTCAAGAAAAATGTGCTGGACGGCGCTGCCACCTGTGATGCGCAAAGCAAAGCCTGCATCTTCCAGGGCAGTTTTTATTTCAACTGATCGATTCACGGTAGCCATGCCATGATCGCTGACGATCATCAGCGTAGTGTTTGGCCATAGATCCCGGCTGTTGAGCGCCTTGATTAATCTTCCCAGTTCTTTGTCTTGCGCCGCAATCACATTGGCAACATCCTCATGGTCTGGCCCCTTCACATGAGCAACGGTGTCGGCTCCTTGCCAATATGACATGATCAATCGCGGACGCTCGCCGGCAGGTAAATCTAACCAATCAATAATCTGGTCGACTTTTTTTGCTTCAGATCGACGGCCATCAAAGGGTGCTATCCGATAGCTTGCACCAACGCCCTGCCAATCGGTCTCTGATCCGACCCAGAAGTAAACTGCAGTTTTCACACCTTGTCGCTCGGCGGTCACCCAAAGCGGTTCAGCATTAATCCAATGAGCCTCGTTGCTATAGCTGTAGAGCCCCTTTTCTCGGTCATAAAAGGTATTGTCGATAATCCCGTGTTGGGCAGGTTTCGCGCCGGTTGCCAGCGATACGTGGCCTGGAAAGGTGTTTGGTGGAAATACGGGGGTCAGCTTTTTTGCTCGAATTCCCTGTTGTTCAACTTGTTTAAGTGCGGGGAAATCGCCGCGATCGAGAAAGTCGTGTCGCATACCGTCCCAAGATAGTAAAATGACGGTCTCGCTTGCACCAAAGCTAAGTCCACAGGTACTTAGAATGACAAAAAACAGGATGACTCTGCGCATGCTCTGGCTTGACCTTGATTGTCTGATGGGTGGGTTGGTGTCCCTTGCAGGTACCTGTTCGAATAAACCAAAGTCCATAACTTCAAAGCACATATGGGGCGCGAAACCGTGAATTTAGACCATTTGAAACAAAATTTGCAACGGCTATCGGTGGGCGCCGGAGTGATTTTTGCGGTCAGCGCGGTGCTTTTATGGGCAGATCGAGGGGCTCGTATCGAGGCGGTCAATGCCGGGGAAAGTGAATCTCGACTGCCGCATATTGCCATTATTAAACACGCTTCCATAGCGCCCCTGGATGATGCTGAGCAGGGAGTTATGAAGATATTGAAGCGACGCGGTTTTGGGGATGGGGAAGGCGCGACGTACAGCGTCTATAACGCTCAAGGTGATTTCGCCACCGCCAACGCAATCGCAAAAACAGTGGTCAACGACAATGTTGATTTGATTGTGACCTTATCGACGACCTCCCTGCAGACAGTTGCCGCTGCCAATCGCCTTTTAACCGTCCCTAAAAAGCACTTATTTGGCATTACCACAGATCCGTTTTCTGCCGGCGTGGGTGTCAATCGCGAAGAACCTTTGGACCACCCTTCTTATCTGGCCGGTGTTGGTAGTTTGGCGCCAATCAAAGCCCTGTTTGAAATGGTTCAAAAGATCAATCCGCAAGTTAAGAGGATTGGGTTGGTTTGGAATCCTGCGGAAGTTAATTCGGAGGCTTCAACGATGCTGGCCAGAGCACTGGTTAAAGAACTCGATATGGAGTTACTCGAAGGTAATGCCGAGAAAGCCAGTGACGCTGGAGAGGTAACTCAATCTTTGCTGTCGCGCGGTATCGATGTTCTTTGGCTCAGCACAGATGTCACGACAACCACGGCGCAGAGAGTGATGATCAAGGCTGCGGCGCGAGCAGGTGTCCCGGTGGTCAGTTCAATGCCCTCTTCGGCTGAACATGGCGCTCTGTTATCGTTAGGCGCCAGCTACTACGCGTTGGGTTTAGAGCAAGGAGAAATGGCTGCGGATGTGTTGGAAGGTCGCACATTAGCTTCGATTCCGGTCATCAACTGGACACCGGTTTCGCTCGGCCTGAATCTAACCGCTTTGGAAGGTTTGCGAGATCCTTGGGTAATTCCTGAGGCTATTGCCGGACAAGCACAGGTTATATTCGACGAAAATGGTCGGCGTGAGCAGGATGTTTTGCCACCGCCATTGCCAGAGCAACTGATCTGGAATCCGTGAAATTGTCGGGCCCCTCGTGGATAGCAGCCTATGCCGCCCGACAATAAAAAATACCTTGGAAGGGTCCTGAAGGAGAAACGACTGAAATGAATCTGTTGATTGCTGCCCTAACCTTAGGACTGATCTTTGCCGTTTTGGCTGTGGGTGTTTATATCAGTTTCAAAATATTTAACATTCCAGACATTACGGCTGAAGGCTCTGTGACCCTTGGGGGAGCGGTAGCTGCAGTCTTGATTTTGAGTGGCTATGAGCCCGTTTTGGCTACTGTCGTGGCTGTTCTTGCTGGCGCCGGTGCCGGTTTAATCACCGGTGTCATGACCACGAAATTCTCGATACAACCCCTGCTGGCCGGCATTTTGACAATGACTGCGCTCTACTCGGTTAACCTGAGAATCATGGGGCGCAGTAATTTACCGATAAATTCGCAGGATACGCTCACGACCTACTCCGACTCGCTGGGTGGTCTTTTGTTTGGAGCAGACAAAAGCATCACGTTGGCTGGCTGGAATGTTGCGGTTTATGACGTTGCCGTGTTGCTTTCTCTTGTTGTTTTGATTGTTGTTGTGGCCTTGATAACGTATTGGTTCTTCCAGACCGAACTTGGAGCGGCAATGAGGGCCTCCGGGGACAACCCGCAAATGATTGAGGCTTTGGGGGTTAGCGCTAAAACGCTTGCGATCGTTGGATTGGCCGTTTCCAATGGCTTGATCGCACTCAGTGGCGCGCTTCTTGCGCAGTATCAAGGCTTTGCCGATGTTCAGATGGGCATTGGCATTATCGTTTTAGGGCTTGCAAGCGTCATTATCGGAGAGGCTTTGGTGGGCAGCCGCTCTGTGGGTTTGATGATATGCGGTGCGATCATGGGCGCGATCCTTTTCCGCTTGCTAGTGGCCCTTGCACTTCGCTGGGGGCTGAATCCTAACGATTTAAAATTGATTACAGCAATTTTTGTATTTCTTGCGCTGATTGGCCCGACCGTGATGCGTAAGTACCGCACCCCTAAAGTAGCCTAGTTTGCGGAGCACCTTGACTATGCTGAAAATCACAAATGCTTCCAAAGCGTTTCATGTTGGAACCACGAACGAGGTTCGCGCGCTTTCTAGCGTCTGCGTAGACCTGCCGACGGGTGCCTTCCTTATCATTATTGGCACAAACGGTAGTGGCAAATCTACGCTACTCAATGCAGTGGCGGGGTCCTTTTTGCTGGATTCGGGGACGCTGCACCTGGCGAACCAGAACGTGACGTCTTGGCCTGAACATCGCAGAGCCAAGCTCATTGGGCGTGTATTTCAGAACCCATTCAGCGGCACCGCGCCGGGCATGTCTATCGCTGAAAATATTGCTTTGGCGACGCGCAGAGGCTTCACCCGTGGGCTAAGAACAAATGTTTCAGCGGCTATGAAAACCGAAATTCAAGACCGCGTGAAAACTCTGAAAATGGGGCTGGAAGATCGGATTGACAACCCTATCGGAACACTTTCAGGGGGGCAGCGTCAGGCGCTGACGCTACTAATGGCTTCTTGGTTGAAGCCTGACCTACTGTTACTCGATGAGCATACGGCGGCCCTTGACCCTAAAAGCGCCGATCAGGTCATTCAATTAACCGCTGATATTGTCGCGCGGGACAAATTGACTACTTTAATGGTTACTCACTCGATGCAGCAGGCGGTAGATCTAGGGGATCGCATCATCATGATGCATAAAGGCCGGATATTACATGACCTGCAAGGTGCCGAGCGCGAGCAGGCCACGGCCGAGGGTCTGCTGCGCAGGTTCGACGATATTCGACGTCGCGAACAACTTAGGACCTCAGCGCAATCACTATTGCATAACGCCGCAGGGTCCGCCGAGCTGCTTGATATTTTACTTGCGGTTGCGGCGGCGGACGAGTCGTTGGAGGCGCGAGAAATTCAACTCATTAAAAGCTTTGCACAACAGTGGCGGGTCCCGCTACCTGAGCTAAAGGCTGGTGCAACAGAATCAAAGCTGGATTGGGTTGAACTTCGTCAGACGGTTCAACGCTACCTTAGGCTGAGCCCGCCGATACAACAGGCGACAGAATTGCTTGACGTTATTCTCCACATTGTGCATGCGGACGAAAGCGTCACCGACGAAGAAGAAATTGTGCTTGATGAAATCAATGCAATGATCATGGCGTTCGTGAGCATAGAGGATCCCGGCGCACGGTTTGAGATCGTACTTGTGCCTCAGACGGAGACGCAAACGGCGTTGATTGAATCACTTTTGCCTGGCACGGAAGCGCTCGCTCGTCATGGAGGCATGGTTTACCGAGTCGGGGAATTTCATTCAAGCCGCTTCGCCGATCAGGTGGCGAAGAAATATATCGATTTAGGACTGTTTACGACCAGACTTGATCTCAAACGCTAAGCAGACAGACAAAGCCTACCCTCCGAACGCGCGCAAGGGTACGTTACGCTGCGACATGTTCGGGGAAAAGAGCGTAAATTCGGGTGCCTTAACCCGCCTTGCTGTGTTGTCAAATAGCAACAAGGCGGTGGTTTTAGCGATAACTTGACGGGGAAGCGTTGATGGATGGGATTCATGATCTCGGCGGAAAAACCGGCTTTAGCCGGCTGAACTATTCGGCTGAGGAGGCAGTTTTTAAAGCAAGATGGGAAGCTGCCGTATTTACGCTGGTGCAGGCCATCGGTCGAGCTGGTGTATACACTAATATTGACCAGTTCCGTCATGCTGTTGAGCGAATAGACCCAGAGGCTTACCTCAACCACGGCTATTACGGGCGCTGGCTAGGTGCAATCGAGACATTGCTGGTCGAAGCTCGGGTACTCACTACTGATGAAATTACTCAGCAAGCGCTAGCGCTGGGTGCCCGAGATACTGATTTGATCGCGGCGCAGCCCAGTCATGATCAAAGCTCGGTCAGCGGCTACGCTGCAGATTCTAGTGGCACAACAGAAAATGCTCTTTTTGGTGTCGCAGACCGCGTTCATACAGCCGAGCATGGTCCTTTGGGGCATACTCGACTGCCTGCCTATGCTCGTGGCAAATTAGGGGTGATTACAGCCTGCCAAGGTCTTTGGCCCTACCCAGATTTGCGCGCGCACGGCGATGCACAGTCACGGCAACACCTTTATACCGTTACCTTTAGCAGCGCGGCGTTGGGGTTTGAAGAGGTATTTGAGCTGAATCTGGATCTTTTTGAACCCTATTTATCGCCAGTCGAGGATTTGATATGAGTGACCAACCTACGCTTCAAAGCCTCCGCACAGAGGCAATTGAGATACTTCTTACGGAAAAAAAATTCCTTAAACCTGAAGATGTTGACGCAGTTTTGACTACCTTTTCGGAACAAGTTGGGCCGATGAATGGTGCGAAATTGGTGGCCAGAGCTTGGGCGGACCCAGAGTTTAAACAGCGGCTTTTGAGCAATGCGACCGAAGTTGTTGAGGAATATGGTTTTGAGGGCGGTCAGGTTGATCGGTTGGTAGTCAAAGAATGCACGGATCGCGTCCATCACGTAGTGGTATGCACCTTGTGCTCCTGTTATCCCTGGGCTGTACTTGGTTTACCGCCCAGCTGGTACAAGGACCCCGGTTATCGCTCCAGGGTTGTAAGAGAACCGAGAAAGGTTCTGAGCGAAATGGGATTGAACGTACCTGATCGCGTGGATATCAAAGTATGGGACTCCAGCGCTGAGATCCGGTATATGGTTTTGCCGCGACGACCCCCGGGTACGGAGCATTTAGACGAAAAGACGCTCGCCGAGATGGTTACCCGAGACACCATGATTGGGGTCGCCAATGTGCCCGCGCTATGAGCGATAAAGTATCACAGTTGATTGACGTGAATCCGCCCATGGCCAACGGTGAAATAGTCTTTGCAGAGCCTTGGCAAAGCCGATTATTCGGTATCGTGGAAGCATTGATTGAACGAGGCTATTTTACTCGAGATACATTTCGCGGGTATCTGATTGCTGAAATTGATCGATGGGAATCGGAGCATTCACAGCTGCCCCGGGTAGCCTATTCATATTTTGATCTTTTCCAGCTTGCGATAGTCCGATTGTTAGAGGAACAGAATATACTCAACACGCAAAATCTTGAAGCACAGGTTCTTGAATTGAAGCACCGACCTCACGGCCACGACCACCATCATTAACCGCGTCAGGCTTTGATAAGTGCGCCTTTATACCCGTGATGTGGGCGGTTATTCGGGGCCCAAATAGTGGTGTATTTCAAAGATAGGCGCAGGCTCTTCAATCAGTTTGAATTGTCGACCAAGCGTAGCTGTGGTTTGGATCGTTGAACTTCACTAGATCAGCTTCAGCGCTCTGCATATCCCGCATGATTTGTAGCAACAGTGATGGTGTTTGCGCATTGTTGTCTAGATGGCTAATCCCGTGGCTTTGTAGCTGCCTCAAAATTTGTGCCTTAAATGCCAACTGTTCTTCGATAAAACTGACGGTATAGTCCGCGCCAAGATTCGCAAGCGCAGCAGCAGCTTCTATGGCGTCATGCAAATTACCCAGATTGTCCACTAACCCTAAAGCATGCGCGTCCTCTCCGCTCCAAACCCGACCCTGCGCGACCGCATCTACCTCATCCGTAGTCATATCACGAGATTCGGCGACCCGCTGTAGAAAATCCCGATAACCCTTGTCGATGGTACTTTGCATGACCGCGCTAAATTCGGCTGGCAGCGCTCGGTCGATACGAACGCCAGCCAAAGGGGCCGTTGTTATGCCGTCTACTCGAATGCCCGCATACTCTGCAAGCGGGCGCTGGATGGTTGGTATAATCCCGAAAATTCCAATTGATCCCGTGATCGTGGTGGGGTGTGCCCAGATTTGATCCGACGCAGTGCTGATCCAGAAGCCGCCTGAGGCCGCAACACTGCCCATCGATGCGATCACCTTTATACCTTGTCCTTGGGCTGCCTCCATCTCGCGTCGAATCACCTCAGATGCAAAAGCACTGCCGCCGCCAGAATCGACCCTTAGAATCAGCGCCTTTACGTTGTCATCATGGCGTGCTTGGCGGATTAATCTGGCGGTTGAATCACCTCCTATAGTACCGGCAGGTTGGTTGCCGTCGAGGATGTTGCCGCGAGCCACAATAACTGCAATTTTATTTCCACTAGCAGTCCGGCCAAAGCGGTCTTCGTTGAGGGTCGCAAGATAATTATTCATGCTGATATGGTTGAAGCTGTGGGTCTTCTCGTCCTCGCCAACAAGATCAATGAGCCGTTGTCTCATTTCTATGCGCGTCAAAGTGGCGTCGATTAAACCAAAATCAAGAGCCGCCTGAGCAGCATTGCCGTTCGCCTCTGAAATAACAGGGCCGTAGGCCTGCGCATATTGGTTAATCGCTGAAGGGGACAACTCGCGTGCTAATCCAACATCAGAAAGATAGGCTCGCCATAAGTCTCCCAGCCATTCACGGTCGGCCTCTTTCGCAGCGTCGGACATGCCGTTGAGCATGTAAGGCTCAACGGCTGATTTGTAAGTTCCGACTTTGAAAACATTAACGTCGACGCCGAACTTATCCAGGCCCTCTTTATAGAACATTCGGTAGCGGCCCATACCTTCTATGGCCACCATGCCCATAGGGTGAACCCATATCTCGTCTGCTTGCGCTGCCAGATAATAACTGTCCATGCTAAGACTGTCGGCCAATGCAACAATTTTCTTGCCGCTGGCTTTAAACGTCTTCATCGCCGCTGCCACGTCTTGAAGCTTGGTTAGTCTAGCGCCCCCAAAACTATTAAGATCCAATACCATCATCTGCACTCGATCATCGGTGCCAGCGGTATCGATTGCGTCAATCATATCTTTGAGCAAGGTTTCTCTTGTGGCGGAGCCCGCCGCTTCATCAATCAGCTGATCAATTGACGTGCCGGTTAACTGCTCTACCAGCTGGCCTTTAGGGGCAATTAGCAGTGCCGTTTCCTCAGCAACTTCGGGTGTGTCATCCGTAAGTAGTGCTGCCGCTAAAGCGATAAGGAGCAAAAGGAAAAGCCCGTTTATTGTTGCTCTGCGTACGATGTCTAAAACTCGCCAAAACTTACGGCCAATGCGTATCAGTAGGCTAGGTTGATCACTCATTGTTTGATTCCCTTGAGGTCGGCTGCTTCGCGCAGGTTAGCTAAAAAATCATATTAACACCCGCGCGGGGCCGGCGCATTGGCTCATCTTGCTGTACTGAATTGATCGGCAGAGGGGATTGGTAATTCCCTGTTTTTAACTCCCCGGCAGGAGTCAGTTGGCCCCTCGATATTTGATTTGCAGACCTTTGAGGAAATTGCGCAAGACTTGGTCTTTACAATCTCGATAGTGTTTGTGACTGGGCCTGCGAAATAATGCTGAGAGTTCAGCCTTACTAAACTCGAAGTCCGCTGATGCCAGCAACGCTAGTATATCTTCGGCCGGCAGATCAAAAGCGATTTTAAGTTTGCGCAACACTGCATTGTTGTTCAGTTTTGACTCCGGTTCAGGTTGAGCACCTTCTTTTTTACCGCGCCTTTGGTTGATCAGTCCGTTTAGAAAACTGGCAAATACCACATCAGGGCAGGATAAATACCCCTCATCGGTGTCCTGTTTGAGCCACGCGATGATCTGGGTTCGGGCGACTTTTTGCTCCGCATGTGCAAAAACCTCAATCATTTTTTTGTCGTCGAGGTCCAATATATAACGAATACGCCTAAGAATATCGTTTGATTTCAATTGGTTAGATTCCTTACCTTATTTTTAATCGGGGAATTTCCTGGCGCTTTGACGCTTGGACGTTTATAGCTAAAGCGGTTGAATTCTGATTTGATGGTCTTTGAACTCTATTGTGTCGCCTGAAACGATTTTTTTACGTTTTTGTATCTCAATGTGTCCATTAACCCTAACGAGGCCTGCTGCAATTGCCGCCTTGGCTTGCCCGCCACTATCGGACATCCCTTCAAATTTAAGTATTTTAAATAACTCGATGGGTTCCTTGGAGATCGCCACATTTCGAAATTGATCGCATTGGGTCGTGTGGGAGTCTCTTGGCAGTGCGGGCATGACGGAAACCTCATGAAGGTGTTTGATGACCCCGCTACTGTATAGGATCTAATCAGAATATTCTGTTCGGCTGAGTCAAACTGGACTATTGTATTCGTCCTGTTTGGATGCCTTTAGGAGACGCCGATGCTGTTATCTCGCTGGTTGATGGGTATAACTGTTCTGTTGACCTGTTCTCTACCGGCCTCCGCTGCGAACGTGATTTTGATCATTGGTGATGGTATGGACGATCAACAAATCACGATGGCTAGGAATTATTTGAAGGGCCCTCAAGGGCGCTTGTTGATGGATAGCTTGCCCTTGCGTGCTGCGGTTCAAGTGCTTACCGTAGATGAGCAAGATCCCGATTTACCGCTGTATGTTGCGGAATCCGCTGGCAGCGGTACGGCTATGGCGACGGGTGTTGTGACCAGCCGGTCGAGGATTTCCACGCGTCCGAAAACAGATGAAATATTACCCACTATCCTGGAGCTGGCGCAGCAGGCCCAAATGAGAACCGGGGTGGTTTCCACGGCGAGCATTACGGATGCAACGCCGGCCGTTTTTATGTCACATATCAACGCTCGCACCTGCGAAAACCCGGACAAGATGCTCAGTGATAGAGGCGATTGTAGTCGATATAAGAAAGCGAACGGGGGCCGCGGCAGTATCGCGGAGCAAATCGCTGAATCTAAGATGGATATTGTACTCGGGGGTGGTCGAGATCATTTTGCAGTGGTGGCTGAAACGATATCGGAGTCTGTTATGGCGCTTGCCGTGCAGTCTGGTTTTACCGTGATTATCGATAAAGCTCAGCTGCAGGCGTCTTCTGGGGGCCGGGTACTGGGATTATTTGCCCCGGAGCATTTGCCTGTACAACTTCAGGGAACTGATGGACGGGTTGCAGAGAAGCCGAGCACCAGCTTTCTCAACAGTCTGCACTGGGCTTTGGGTGAGGTTACCCTGCCCTCACCTATACGCTGCGAGGATAATCCTGAATTTAAAGACACACCTTCACTGGGGCTTATGACCCGTCGGGCGATCGATCACTTGGCGGTTCCCGATGGGCCGGGTTTCGTGTTGATCATCGAGTCGGCGTCTATCGACAAACAATCTCATGTCAGGGATGCCTGTGGGTCAATTGGCGAATTGCGGCAGTTAGAAGAAGCCTTGGCGGCATCGTTGGACTTCGCCTCTACAAGCCCTGAAACGCTGATTCTGGTGACCGCTGATCATGGGCAGGCGGCACAAATCGTGCCCAATGGCAGTTTATTTAGTGGCATTGGCGTGCCGGTATTCACTCCCGGCAGTCTGGTTCGGTTGCAGATGCCCTATGGCGGCATCATGGCTGTTAACTATGCCACTAACGATTTCTTTGCGGAAGAGCACACAGGAACGACCGTGCCCCTCTATAGTAATCGTGTGGATGTTGCGCTGCCTTCATTCATGACTCAGCCTGATGTATTTCATGTGATTCACAGATTTTTAGAGTTAAAACCGCAAAATACTAATTTCTGATCTGCGATTATTTTTTCAGCTGGCCAAGGCGTGATCAGTCTTACCTCGGCCCTAGCATTTCGATTACCTTTTTATTAGGACACTGGGCTATGGATTTAGTGGTTTTTGACTTGGATGGTACCCTGCTCGACGCAAGGTCAAAAATCTCGCCATTCACCAGGCGTACGCTAGAGCGGCTGTCCGAAAAGGAGATTTTATTTACGGTCGCCACAGGGCGAACCCGACATGGTGCTCTGGATGTCCTAAAGGGCCACCCCTTTGTTCTTCCGCAAATTTACAAAAATGGCGTGATCGTTTGGGATCCGGTGACAGAGCAATATCGGGATTTTAATGCGTTAACCATCGATGGGATCCGCCCCTTACTCAGGGACATGATCGAGATTGGGGTCTCCCCTTTTTTATTTACGCTAGAGCCTGGCGACGTCCATGCGATTTATCATCCGCCTCTGCAGAATGAGACAGAGCGCCAACTCGCTGCCGACTTTGCGACTAGATCAATGGTTAAACTTTACCCGCTGTCCAAATTCCCCGACGGTGCACTGATTACCAACGTGAGTGCATTGGGCGAGCCGAATCGCATCGACAAAGTGGAGCAACAAGTGACTCAGGAAAGAAGTCTTGTTGCCTATTCGGGAGTAGCTTTAGAGGGCGCACAGCTGAAGTGGATCGATATCCACGATAGCCAAGCCAGCAAAGGCACTGCTGTGGAAAAGCTGAAAGGCCAATTGGGCGTTGATAACTTATTGGTATTTGGTGATAGCGATAATGATTTGAGCATGTTTACGATAGCTGATGAAGCGTATGCGCTAAGTAATGCAAAAGCAGCCGTTAAAGAGGTCGCCACTTCGATCATTGGGCACCACGATGAGGACGCAGTGGCCAAATTTTTATGTCAGCGCTTTGAGCTCGGCATGCCCTAAATCGCCCGATTTCGACTATTTTTTCAAATCTTAGAGCTGTCTCTTTATTTGTTGCCCTCGAGCCTATGCTTCGCGGCACTGGCGAGGGAGGGATAACTCGAAAGAAGCGAAAGAAAAACGCCGCACCCATTAGCGACACGCTCGCAACCCAGAGCTATGGGCTAACGTTACGAGCGAGTTTCTAGTCGCGCCGCCGATCTGTCTGCGGGGTGCGCAATGACCTCAGCACAAAGCAGGTATTCGTAGTACATTGTGACGATGGAGACCAACCCTCACGCTGCGGCTTTTTCAGACCCATTGACGATTGACGGCGTTGAGAAACGCTCTGCTTTTCAGACCGTCAAAGCCATTTTGCCATTCCTGTGGCCAAAAAATAAAATAGACATGCGATTTCGAGTGGTTATAGCCATCGGCGTATTATTGCTGGGCAGAAGCGCAAATGTTTATAGCCCGATTGTTCTTAAAGACTTAATCGATGGGCTGGAAACTCTCTCCGGTGTGGTTGCTACTCAGCAAACCGGTGTCATTACTGGATTGTTTTTACTCGCGTTTACATATGGACTGATGGTTCTGCTGCCGGGTCTGCTTACCGAGATACGGGCGGCTGTTTTCACGCCAGTTGCTGAATATGCGCAGCGCATATTTGGGCTAAAAACATTCACACATTTGCATGAATTAGGTATGCGGTTTCATTTGGATCGCCAAACTGGCGGGCTTTCTCGCGCGATTGAACGGGGTCAAAGAGCGCTTCAACAAACCACCGGTTTATTCGCCTTTAACGTTGCGCCCACGTTGTTTGAAATTGCTATGGTTAGCCTCTACCTGGGGAGCAGCTATCCCCCGAAGTATGTGCTTGTGATTTTAGTGGCAGTTGCCGTTTATATTGGCTTTACCCTGTTTTTTACAGAATGGCGCACTCAGTTTCGTCGCGAGATGGTTCAGCAGGAAAGTCGAGCCAATACGATCGGCGTAGACAGTNTGTTGAATTTTGAAACAGTCAAATATTTTGGTAACGAAAAATTTGAAGCTGATCGATACAATCATGCACTGCTTCGCTATATGGCGTCTGCTGTAAAAAGCCAAAATACACTGGGCCTGCTAAACGCGGGTCAACTTGGCGTCCGCGTATTATGCCAAATTACGATACTTGTCATGGCTATCGACGATTATGCCGCGGGATCGCTAACCACCGGGGAGGTGGTTATGCTCAATACGTTTATGCTGCAGCTTTTTATTCCACTGGGTTTTTTGGGGTCTTCCTATCGAATGATCCGGCAAGCCCTTGTAGACCTGGAATATGTTTTCCAGTTACATGATTTAACACCCGAAATCCTAGATCAGCCAAATGCGAGTGTGCTTCAGGTGAACTCTGGTTGCGTGCAATTCGAGCAGGTCGACTTTGCCTATGAAAAAGACCGGAGCATTATTGAAAATCTCACTTTTGAAATACCGGCAGGACATACTACCGCCGTTGTTGGCGCCAGCGGGGCTGGCAAGTCGACGCTCGCCAGATTGCTATATCGGTTCTATGACGTTCAAGCAGGAATGATCTGCATTGATGGCCAAAATATTGCGGGTGTAAGCAAAAAAAGCTTGCGTGACCAAGTGGGAATTGTCCCTCAAGACACGGTTTTGTTTAACGACACAATTCGTTACAACATTCGTTATGGTAAGCCGACCGCAACAGATGAAGAAGTAGAAGCAGCTGCCAAAACAGCGAGTATTTATGACTTTATCATCTCACTGCCCAAAGGTTTCGAGACTAAGGTTGGTGAGCGGGGTCTGAAATTGTCTGGGGGCGAAAAACAACGCGTGGCAATTGCTCGAACCATTTTAAAAAACCCCCCTGTTCTGGTGCTTGATGAGGCAACGTCAGCACTGGACGTCAAAACAGAGCGGGAGATACAGGCTGCACTGACCGAAGTGTCTAAAAACCGGACAACGTTGGTGATCGCTCATCGTTTGGCCACAATTGTGCATGCTGACCAGATTCTGGTCATGGATAACGGAAAAATCGTTGAGAGAGGCACCCATCGTAGCCTTGTTGAACGCAACAGCCGCTATGCGCAGATGTGGCAAAGGCAAAAACAACAGCTGGTGAAATCGAGGCCGTAACAGGGATTTTAAAGCCAATCATTGACGTATGTTTTAGGCCGATACCTACAGAGCTGCAGGGGTCAATTTCTAAATTTTTCTGCTAAAGTTAAGGTCACTCCATTTTGTTATTGGTCCGTTTATGAATTCAATCGATCCTGATGCTCGCTCGGAACAACTTGATGCGGTGATTGTTGGTGCCGGATTTGCTGGTTTATACATGCTGCACCGCTTTAAAAAATTAGGCTTACGGGCCCGCATTCTTGAGGCAGGAGGTGGCGTTGGCGGCACTTGGTACTGGAACCGTTATCCCGGCGCGCGCTGCGACATACCCAGCTTACAGTATTCCTATCAATTCTCCCCTGAGCTGGAGCAGGAATGGCAATGGCAAGAGCGCTACGCGGGGCAACCGGAAATTATGGCTTACGCGGAACATGTTGTGACACGTTTCAATTTGGGCCCGGATATTGAGTTTAATACACGGGTTGTTGCTGCCCACTTTGATGATGAGGCTCAGGGCTGGACGGTGACCACTGATACCGGTGATATAAAAAAGGCGAGGTTCTGTGTCATGGCAACGGGCTGTTTGTCCTCGGCGAACGATCCGGAATTCACCGGTAAAGACAAATTTGCGGGGCAGTGGTATCACACTGGACGTTGGCCACACGAAGGCGTCGACTTTACAGGCCAGCGCGTTGCAGTGATTGGTACCGGCTCCTCAGCGATTCAATCTATTCCTATTATCGCCGAACAGGCTCAGCATTTAACAGTTTTTCAGCGCACTGCAAATTTTTCTGTGCCTGCACATAATCGGCCACAAGACCCCAATGAAGAGGCAGAGATTAAAGCTAATTATCGTGCCTTTCGTGAATTGGGGCGCGCGCAACCGATTGCTTGGGATACAGCCGGCAATGAACGCTTGGCGGAAGAACATACGCCGGAGGAGCTGCGCGCCGAATGTGAACGTCGATGGAATATGGGCGGGCTATATTTCTATGGGACGTTCGCCGATTTATTGGTCGGTCAACAAGCCAACGATATTGTCGCCGAATTTGTTCGCAGTAAAATTCGCGAGCGAGTCAAAGACCCCAAAAAGGCCGATATTCTGTCTCCTGACAGTGTTTTCGGATGCAAACGTGTATGTGCAGATACCGGTTATTTCGAAACTTATAACCGCGACAACGTGACGCTGGTGGATATTGCACAATCGGGCATTGAGGAAATAACCGAAAAAGGGGTACGTATCGCCGGACAGACTTATGAAGTGGACGCGATCGTCAGTGCCACCGGCTTTGATGCGATGACAGGTTCCCTCGACCGGATAGATGTTCGCGGAAAAGCGGGCCTGCCGTTGAAAGAGAAGTGGCAGGCGGGACCCCGAACCTACCTTGGACTGACCACTGCTGGTTTTCCTAATTTTTTCATCATCAGTGGCCCGGGAAGCCCCTCGGTACTGACCAATATGATCACTTCGATAGAGCAGCACGTAGAGTTTATTGCCGACTGCGTGAGTTGGTTGAAAGATCAAAACCTGTTGAGCATTGATGCTTCTCTGGCAGCGGAAGATGAATGGGTGGACCACGTTAATGCAGTTGCTGGAGAGACTTTGTTGCTTGGATGTAATTCCTGGTACCTCGGCGCAAATGTGCCGGGTAAGCCGCGAGTCTTTATGCCTTATCTCGGGTTTCCTGAATACGTTGAGAAATGTGAATCGGTGGCTAAGAATGCCTATGCTGGGTTTCAAGTGGCTTGAGTGGCTCGCCGGGTCATGTCTTGTCTTAAGGTTCTGCACTTTGACGCATGCACATACTCAAAGCTTGCCTACCCGTGCAAAATATCGAGGCTGGCTGATGCAAAAGTTTACCCAACCAACTATAACCTGACATGATTTTCACCGTAGCCGTTCATGGATCGCCTTACGCCAGTCAAGCCAACCTCCACGCCTTAAAATTCTGCGAGTCGGCAGTAGGCAGTGATCACCAGATTGCGCGAATATTTTTCTATCATGAGGGTGTATACACGGCGCTGCGCTCTCAGGTTCCGCCGCAGGACGAGATTAATATTCAAAGTCTTTGGCAGGATTTTTCGGTCAAACATACGGTTGAACTGGCCGTTTGCATCGCCAATGGTCTAAAGCGTGGTGTGTTATCAGAGTCGGAGCAAAAGCGTTATGGGTTTGATGCTTCGACATTGGCCGAACATTTCCAGTTAACTGGCTTGGGCCAATTAATCGACGCCATTGCCGGTAGTGATCGATATGTCGAATTTCCATAACCTCAAGTACTTGGAGGGTTTATGAAAAGCCTGCTGGGTATTATCAGTCAACCGCCCTATCGCGGCAGCCAGGTGCTGGAGAACATCGAAGCAGCAATGGTCGCTGCGGTTTTTGATTTTAAGGTTAGCCTACTTTTCCGGGATGAAGGTCTATGGGCGCTGATTAAGCAGCAGGATGCGGAGAATCTTGGCCAGCGCACAATCAGTAAGGTTTTGTCCGCATTGCCGACCTACGAAATTACGGCTATTTATGTCGGATTGGAAGATCTCAAACAGCGAGACTTATTGCTAAGCGACCTATGTCTGCCAGTAACGCTGCTTGATCGCGCTGGTCAAGGCGCACTCATAAGTCGGCAACACGCCGTATTTGGCGGTAGTGTATGAGTCTGCATATGGTGTTTTCTGCACAAGGTTTGACCGCTTGTCAACAGGTCCTACAAGCACATGATCATGTTGTGCTGATCGGTGATGGCGTTTACGGTGCGTCAGCTCTGGGTGGTTGTTCGTTCAGCGTCATCGAGGAAGATTTGCTCATTCGCGGATTGGCGCCGAATTTAGTAGGCCATTTGATTGACTATGCCCAGCTGGTGAGTCTGTGTGCAGAACATTCCCCCTGTGTAAGTTGGAAAGATTGACGGTGACCCTCGACGATAACGGATACCTAGTTGATCTGACGCTTTGGTCTGAATCGGTAGCGATACAGTTGGCGCGCGCAGACGGAGTCGACTTAAACCCTTCGCATTGGGCGGTACTCTCGGTGTTGCGTGATTTTTATGCCGATACACAGGTGTCTCCTGCGATGCGTCCATTTGTCAGGTTGGTTCGTGAGCATTTGGGCTCAGAATTGGGCAGCAGTATTGCTTTAATGACTTTATTTGGTGACAGTCCAGCCAAAACAGCGGCTAAATGGGCAGGACTGCCGCGGCCTACCCACTGTCTGTGACGTCAGATTGGTGATTCATACCCATCAGCTAATGCGACCACTTCCCCGATAATTACAATAGAAGGCCCCGTTATCTTCGCCGCCTCAGCCTTTGCAGCAAGGTCAGCAACCGTGCCATAGATCACGCGTTGCTCAGGTAGGGTTGCGTGTTCAATGATTACTGCCGGTCGTTCGCTTTCGCAACCGTGGTTGACCATACTCTGGAGGATTTTCGGCAATCCAACCAGGCCCATATAAATCACTAACGTTTGCTCTGGCCGGCCCAATTCCGGCCAATCTAAATTGATGGTGTTTTCGATACGATGTCCGGTGACAAATCTTACTGACTGCGACAAATTTCGATAGGTTAGCGGAATTCCCGCATAGCTTGCGGCACCCATTGCAGCTGTAATCCCGGGTACGACGATAATGTCCACGCGCGCAGCCAGGGCAGATTCCAGCTCTTCCCCGCCACGTCCGTAAATGAAAGGGTCGCCTCCCTTGAGCCGGACGACGTTTTTACCGTTTAGGGCGAAGTTCACCAGTGAATCATTGATATCACCCTGCTGGTTAGACCGATTATTGGCTCTTTTGGGGTTGTCACCCGGTTTAGGCCCCTGCTTGCCCACATAAATACATTCAGCGTCTCTGCGTGCGTAATCCAACAGGGCTGGATTGGCCAACTTGTCGTAGAGTATGACATCGGCGCCTTGAATAAGGCGTAATGCTTTTAGGGTAATTAATTCGGGGTCTCCGGGCCCTGCGCCCACCAAAGCCACCTGCCCGGTAGCTGGGGCCTGTTTGCTGAGCAACGTTAATGCGCTTGAACGCGCCCCTGCAGTATCTCCGTCCATCACTTTGGCGGCAACTGGGCCCTTAAATAATGCTTCCCAAAAGCGCATACGTCCATCTACCGAGGGTAGCCCCTGTTTGACCTCATCGCGCATGGTTTTTGCGAAAAGGGCTAAGGTGCCGAGTTTTGGCGGCAACAGTTGCTCGATCCAGCCGCGCACAACGCGCGCAAGCGTCGGGGCGTTGCCCATACTACTGACCGCCACTAAAATTGGGGCTCTATCCACGATTGCAGGAAAGATGAATGTGCAGAGATCAGGTTGATCTACGCAGTTCACCATCACATCTGCTGCTTGCGCGGCGGCAAAAACGGCGGTGTTGACTGCTCGATTATTGGTCGCTGAAACAATGAGTCGTAACCTCGGGTGGGCATCCTGTGGGCTAAACATGCGCTGTTCGAGAACAAGTTCCCCGCGCTCGTGACGACGTTTTATCGAATCAGATACCTCTGGTGAAATGACGGTTACTTGTGCTCCGGCGCGCAATAACCAGCGTAGTTTGCGCTCTGCCGTAGTGCCCGCACCGACCACTAGGCAAGGGATACCGTTAAGGTTGTGGTATAACGGCAGAAAAAACACGTTAGTTTGGCTGCAGTTCTATTTGATTCATGCCGCCCATGTAGGGCTGGAGTTTTTCTGGAATGGCAATTTTACCCACGCCGTCCTGATAGTTTTCCAAAACCGCAACCAATGTTCTTCCCACTGCCAAACCTGAACCATTGAGGGTATGCAGCAAAGCGGGCTTGCCATCTTTGCGGTAGCGGGCTTGCAGTCGACGCGCTTGGAAGTCCAAGAAATGACTACAAGAGGAAATTTCGCGATAGGTTTGTTGGCCTGGAAGCCAGACTTCAAGGTCAATTGTTTTTGCCGAAGAAAATCCCAGGTCGCCGCCACACAACACAACCGCGCGGTAGGGTAATTCCAGAGACTGCAAAATAGCTTCAGCGTGGCTGGTTAGTTCCTCAAATGCCTGCCATGACTGCTCTGGTGGAATTAATTGCACGAGTTCAACTTTTTCAAATTGGTGTTGGCGGATCATCCCCCGTGTATCCCTGCCGTGAGAACCCGCTTCGCTGCGGAAACAGGGGGTATGACAAACGTGTTTGATGGGTAACGCTTCCTCCGACACAATGCTGTCACGATATATATTGGTAACGGGTACCTCAGCGGTAGGAATTAAATATTGTGCAACATCGGCATCGACCTTGAATTGGTCCTGTGCAAATTTAGGCAATTGTCCCGTCCCGTAGAGGCTCTGGGCATTTACGATAAAGGGGACATAAACTTCCCGATAACCGTGTTCGGATATGTGCTTATCTAGCATGAACTGCGCAAGCGCGCGATGTAGCCTGGCCAACTGATGGTGTAAGACTACATACCTAGCCCCGGTGATTTTTGCAGCCGCTGCAAAATCCATGTCTCCATTGGCGCCTAAGTCAACATGATCTCTGGGTGTGAAGGTGAACTGCGGCACCTGACCCCAGCGCCGCAACTCGACGTTGTCGTCTTCGCTTTTACCTTGGGGCACAGATGCATCTGGTAGGTTGGGTATGGACAGCAGAAAATCCTGTAAACGAAGCTGCAGCGCATTAAAGTTTTCTTTTGCAGACTCCAAGCGTTCACCCAGCGTACCGACCTGGGTGATGAGCGGTTGAATGTCCTCCCCGTTGGATTTTGCGCGCCCGATTTTCTTTGACGTGCTGTTGCGCTCACTTTGCAGATTTTCCATGTCAATTTGTAGCGCGCGCCGTTGCGCTTCAAGCTCTGTAAATTGCGCTATATCGAGATCGTAACCTTTGACTGCCAACGCATCGGCACACCCTTGAGGGTTGTTACGCAGTTGTTTTACATCCAGCATTGTTCATCCAAAATATAATATTCAAGGCAAAAGTGTCTGACCTATTCGCTCGCCCACATAAACGCTGCCCAAACAACTTAATACAGACACCAAAACATAACTAATTGCGGCCACGTAACGTTCAACCTGCAAGAGACTCAACGCTTCCAGAGAAAACGTAGAAAAAGTTGTGAAGCCGCCCAGCAAACCCACCACGAGCAGCATGCGGCCCCATTGCGTGAACCATTCTGTCTGACCAAAAAAACCCCAAATAATGCCAATGGCAAAACAGCCCGCGATGTTAATCCACAGGGTCGCCCAAGGAAATAGATGATGTGTTCCAATTGCGGTTGCTATCAGCAAACGTAGCACTGCCCCCGCTGCCCCGCCAAGTGCAACCAGCACGACCCAATCTCCTTTCATGGTTCGTCACTCTCCGCAGACGAGGGGTTTGCGAGATGATCCAGCTTTTGCAGGCGCGCTAAACGATTGCGGATTTTCTCTTCGAGGCCGGAAGTTTGTGGGTGATAAAACTGTTGTGATGGCATGTTGTCGGGAAAGTAATTTTCACCCGCAGCGTAGGCGCCTTCGACAGACGTTTCGTTGTGGGCGTGACGATAACCTTTGTTGTATCCCAAATTTTTCATTAACTCAGTTGGTGCATTACGAATGCGCAGAGGGACTTCATAGGATGGGTTGCTCTTAACAAACTGCATTGCTGCATTAAAAGCGCTGTAGACTGCGTCACTTTTTGGAACACTTGCCAAATAGAGTACCGCTTGGGCAAGCGCCAGTTCGCCTTCGGGACTGCCCAGTCGCTCATAAGTTTGCGATGCGGCGAGTGTCAATTCCAACGCGCGGGGATCAGCGTTGCCAACATCTTCGCTTGCCATACGCAGCAGGCGCCGCGCAATGTAGCGGGGATCGGCGCCACCATCTAACATTCGACAAAACCAGTATAGGGCTGCATCCGGCGCGCTCCCGCGCAATGATTTATGTAATGCGGAAATCTGCTCGTAAAAGAGGTCTCCGTTTTTATCAAACCGTCGCAGGCGCTCACCCAGTGCGGCATCAACGTGATCATGATGGACAGTACCGTCACTGAGCTGTGCTGCAACGTCGATCAAATTTAGGAGAATGCGAGCGTCTCCGTCTGCACTGCGACTGGCCAGCGCAAGGGCCTCCTCAGTAAAGGTTACCTTTAGATGATCTGCGCCTCTGCGCGCCAAAATAACCAATTCTTCTGCAGATAAGGGTTTCAGGACATAGACGCGAGCACGTGATAATAGCGCAGCATTGACCTCAAACGATGGGTTTTCTGTGGTAGCACCAATCAGTGTCACCGTGCCACGCTCCACATGCGGCAAAAATGCATCTTGCTGCGCTTTGTTGAAGCGATGCACCTCATCCACAAATAAAACCGTATGTATTCCCTGTTGAGCACTCAGCTGGGCTTGAGCAACTGCCTCTCTCACCTCTTTTACGCCGGCCAGAACAGCTGACAGTGCAATACAATTTGAAGCGGCATTATTGGCCAGCAGATGCGCCAGAGTGGTTTTGCCAGTGCCCGGCGGCCCCCAAAGTATCATTGAGTGAACTCGTGCGTCTGCAGCCAATTGAGCCAGCGGGTGGCCTTGACCTAAAAGATGCGATTGACCTACAAAGTCAGTAAGTGTCTGTGGGCGTAACCGTTCGGCTAACGGTTTGTTGGTGTCGAAAATGTCGGATTTAGTCGCACTTAAACCCAATTCAGACTGACCCGTTTTAACCTCTGACAAAGTCGGTTCCGCTGGGATATTCGAGATTAAACAGGTTCTTGGGAAGTGTCTGAGTGGTTTGGTAGGCGCTAAACCTGATGACGGTTTCCTGTCCACTGTGGTCAATAATATTAATCGAGTGTAAATCAGGGCCTGCAAAAAACAGCTCGAGGTGCGCAAACAGCGTTTCGGCAGACAGCGGCGTCAAGACAAATTGATCAAGGCCTTCAGTGGACAGTTGCTGTTTTACGTCAAAATATTGTGTGACAAAGCTTTGGGTTTGGTTGAGGAGCATCAAGGGAGCCTGATCGATGATACCCGTCATATTTCTTTGGGTGACTTGCTCAAGATCAGGATCATAAACCTCGATAGATTCCCCTTTGCCCACAATCGTCTGCGCGAAAGGCTCTAGAATGTCCCAGCGAAAAAAGGGTTTATCTAGATAAAGCGTCCCGGTCGAAGATTCCAACAAATACCCGTTGCCATCGATAAGCTGTTGGGAAAACTCTGCTGTAACGTGATCAACGTTCTGCAACAGGGCCTCCAAAGCTTCGCTCGGCGCAGCGCCGGCCCAACTGCCTGGCGACAACAACACAGCGCAGAAACTAATCGCGATTTGGGACCAAAACTTCACGGCTTCCATTGCTACTCATTGATGAAACAACACCTGCGGCTTCCATGGCCTCAATCAGCCTGGCGGCACGATTGTACCCGATACGCAGTTTACGTTGCACAGCTGAAATCGAAGCGCGTCGGGACTCTAAAACAAACTGCACGGCCTCGTCATACAGTGCGTCCTCTTGCTCAGCGTCACCGTCGACGGGATCGAGTTGAACAAATGGCTCGCTATCAAGCGTACCAGAAACAATTTCTTCAAGATAATCGGGAGCCCCGCGTTGTTTCCAATCGCTAACCACGCGATGCACTTCGTCATCAGAGACAAAGGCGCCATGCACACGTTGAGGCAATGCCGTGCCTGGGGGCAGATACAACATATCGCCGTGGCCTAACAATTGCTCTGCCCCGCCTTGATCAAGGATCGTTCTGGAATCAATTTTGGATGAGACCTGAAAACCCATTCGAGTCGGTATGTTTGCCTTGATCAGTCCGGTGATGACATCGACTGAGGGTCGCTGGGTCGCTAGTAACAAATGAATACCCGCGGCGCGCGCTTTTTGCGCAATACGAGCAATAAGTTGTTCAACTTTTTTGCCAACAATCATCATCATATCGGCGAACTCATCGATCACAACAACAATGGCGGGCAAGGTCGTGAGATTCGGAGCGGGTAACGTTTCATCGGTCCACAGCGGATCTGTGATCGGCTCGCCGCGATTGACCGCATCGCGAACCTGTCGATTAAAGCCAGCTAGATTGCGCACGCCAAGCGCTGCCATTAGCCGATAGCGGCGCTCCATCTCGGCAACACACCAATTCAGTGCATGGGCGGCTTCACGCATGTCGGTGACCACCGGTGCAAGCAGGTGAGGAATGCCTTCATATACCGACAATTCCAGCATTTTGGGGTCAACCAAAATCAGGCGAACCTCTTCCGGGGTGGCTTTGTAAAGGATAGACAATAACATTGCGTTCACCCCTACCGATTTACCCGAGCCGGTTGTGCCAGCCACCAGTAGATGTGGCATTTTGGCGATATCTGCAACCACGGACGCACCGGCGATATCCTTACCTAAGGCCAGAGTAAGCGGAGATGCGGAATCCTGAAATGCCGCTGAACTGAGAATTTCTTTAAGCCGAACCATTTCGCGATGTTCATTTGGAATTTCAATTCCCACAACCGATTTGCCTGGTATCACCTCGACAATACGCACACTGATCACGGCTAAAGAGCGCGCTAAATCTTTGGCCAAAGCACTGATTTTTTGAACCTTCACACCGGCGGCAGGTTGGAGCTCGAACCGAGTGATCACGGGCCCCGGCAAGACCGATACCACTTCGGCCTCTACCCCAAAATCTGCCAGTTTATGTTCCAATAACTTGGACATGGCTTCCAGTGAGTCCAAGGAACGCGCTAAGCCGTCGTTATTTTCCCGTTCATCGAGCAGATCTACATCGGGTAGTTCAGAAGTTAATTGAAGGTCAAATAACCTTTTTTGTTGAGCCTTACCACGACTGGGTTTTTCTTCTGCTTGCGGCAGGATGGTCAATTTAACCGCTTTTTCAGCTCGAACTTTATCTTTCTCTAAAGACTTCTCAAGACTTGCCTTTCGGGCTTTGACTCGCTGTGTGGTATTTGCTTTTTCTAGTTTTGCTTGCGCCCGTTTTTGCTTCAAACGATCGTAATATTTGTCGTATGACCTGAGTATCAATTCGCGCAAACTATGAAGCTTGCGGCCGACAAGTTCTGCGACATCCAACCAAGAGAATCCTGCCGCAGCCTGAGTACCAATTAAAACACCTGCTATGCTAAGCAAGGTGAGTCCAACCCAGCCAAATACATCGCCTCCTCGATCGACCAGCCATTGCCCCAGCACCCCCGCCGAGCCGGCGCGTAATTCTTCAGCAGGTGCAGTGTGTAGGTGCAAAAGTACGCAGCAACTGACAATTAGAAGGAACCAGCCACTGCTACGGATGCTCAACTCGAGCCAATCAGGTTCGCGTTTGCTTGAAAAGATCAACCTAACGCCAACGAGAATCAGGGCTACAGGAATGATAAAGGCGACCCAGCCCAGCAAATACAGCACTAAATCAGCAAAGTAGGCGCCGCTGGTACCCACCAGATTATGAATTTCGCCGCCCTGCCCACTAAAGCTAAAGCCCGGATCTTCAGGTGAGTACGATATGATCGCCAGAGACAAAAAAATGGTTGCCGCAGCAAGCAGTACCAAGCTGATTTCGCGTACGGGTATTATGCGCTTGGCAACAGAAGTGGCCACAGGTGTGATCCTTGCTCTCAATCTCGCACAAAGTGTAGCCATATGGGCCACTCCACACAAACGTTCACTTATTTTTTAGCATAAAAATCAACCTCTTATTTCTGGACTGCTGAACATAAGGTGGCATTTCAGGCCAGAAAGTTGCACCAACTGCCGCATACATTTGTACAATGGCGGGCAAGATTCACGAGGAGGCGGCACGCCAAATGAGACCTGATAAAGCTAAAGTTGTAGACGAAGTCTGGGATGATGCGCGGATAGATGAATATTTGACAAAACAGGCAATGGGCGGAGAATCCGTTGCGTTTAGTCTATTACTCAATGCCTACCGCAGCATGCGTCCAGCGGATTTTGAAAGATTTATACCCAAATTTATCGCTCAAGGTTTCGAGATATCCGCGCGCGACGCCCAGGGTCGAACGTTGCGCGAGATTATAGATGGGCATATCAAAGCAGATGCGTTTAAGGATATTTTGACCCGTTATGGTTAAGTTGTGACCGCAATTCCGCTCCTAGCTGATAACCCTGTTGTTTTTCCAAATCCAGCTCACGCACTGACAGATCCGGACGGGCTGTTAGCTGCGGGAGGCGCACTTAACATTGCGTGGCTACTGAAGGCCTATTCGAATGGCATCTTCCCCTGGTACGAGGATGATGAGACCGCCATTTTGTGGTGGTCGCCCTCAATTCGAGCGGTCTTAGTGCCTGGTGAGATGCGGGTCACTAAAAGTTTGAAAAAGCGTATTAAACATGCAGGTTTTGAATTGACCATAGACCATGCGTTTTCGGATGTCGTGACGGCGTGCAGCAAACCGCGCGCCACGGGGCCTGGGACGTGGATTACGCCGATGATGCACGATGCTTATCTGCAGTTATACGATGCCGGCTATGCGCATTCCGTTGAAGTGTGGCAGGACGAGGTATTGTGTGGGGGCCTATACGGAGTCAGTGTCGGTGGGGTGTTTTGTGGGGAATCAATGTTCAGCCTAGTGCCCGACGCCTCTAAGGTAGCCTTTTATCTCCTACAGAAGAGGCTCGCAGCATGGCAATTTACTTTGATTGATTGTCAGATCATGAATCCCCACTTGGCCAGTTTAGGGGTTAAAGAAATGCCTCGTGAAGTTTTCCTTGACATTCTGGCTGATAATCAACAGTCCGCGGCGCCGTCTGATTGCTGGCGTATGATGAAAGCGCAGGCTGTGTTCGGTTAAATTATGCAAAACTCAGAGACGTCTAAAGACACCCCGCTAAAGTTCTTGTTAACCCCGGCGCACGTTTGCTCCTATCTTGATCGTAACCAAGCGCAAACTTTATTTTTTGATCCCCGAGAGCCGGTGACACCTGCAATTTATCAAAGCTTGGCAGATCAGGGATTTCGTCGCAGCGGAGGACATTTGTACCGACCTCATTGCGGCGACTGCAATGCCTGCGTCCCCACGCGCCTACCTGTGAGCGAATTCGTTCCGAAACGTTCGCAAAAGCGGGTGCTGAAAAAAAATCTAGATATACAGGTGCGGCTGGAAGAAGCTCAGTTCAGTCCTCGCCATTACAATCTCTACGAGCGTTATATTAGCCTGCGCCATAAAGACGGAGATATGTATCCTGCCAGCGAGGATCAGTATCGTTCGTTTTTGTTAAGCCCATGGTCAAACAGCTTATTTTTGAGTTTGTACCATGAAGAAAAATTGCTGAGCGTTGCGGTTACAGATAAGCAGGCGCGGGGATTATCGGCGATTTATACCTTTTTTGAACCCACGCAAGAATCGCGAAGTCTTGGCGTGTTGAGTCTGTTAAAACAGATTGAGCTGTGTCGAGAGATGGCCCTGCCCTATCTTTATCTCGGTTACTGGATCAAAGATTGTCAAAAAATGAGCTATAAAATTCAATATCGACCGACCGAGTTGTTTATTGAAAATCGCTGGGTGCGCATGACTTAACTGAAATGTCACTTTGCCTTTGCGCCCCGCTTGGGGCAGAATGCGCCGCTCAAAATCGTTGAGACGCTCACGCAGCTTATGTCTAAAGAAGAACAGATTGAAATGGATGGCACGGTTGTTGACACGTTACCGAATACCATGTTTAGGGTCGAGTTGGAAAACGGTCACCTTGTCACGGCGCATATTTCCGGGAAGATGCGCAAGAACTACATCCGAATATTAACAGGCGATAAAGTTAAGGTGGAACTCACGCCTTATGACCTGAGCAAAGGACGGATTACCTTCCGAATGTAGCCTGTACCGATGATGTGAGCACTACTTAAGCGGTTAAGGTGCTCGCACAAAAGTGTCACGTACGATATCGCCCCGCGCTGCCGTTNCCACACCGAAGCGCNATTGCAATTTGCTTACGCTTGGCGGTGCGGTCATACGAGTCTAAACCGTCGCCTCCACAGGACTGATGACTTCAACCACCAGTTCACCCTCTCTTACGCTGATGCGGACGGTGCCGCCACTTTTCGATAAATCGCCAAAAAGTAAATCTTCAGCCAATTGCCGTTTGATTTTTTCTTGGATAAGACGCTGCATCGGGCGAGCACCCATTTTTTCATCGTAGCCCTCTTTCGCCAGCCATTCACGTGCCGGATCATCGACTTCCAGCGTGACACGCTTGTCATCCAACTGAGCCTGCAACTCCGTCAGGAATTTATCAGCAACCGTTTTGACGACTTCTATCGGCAGCGCACCGAATTGGACGATGGCATCAAGCCGGTTGCGGAATTCTGGGGTGAACATCCGCTTGATCACTTCCATACCATCGGTGGAATTGTCTTGCTCAACAAACCCGATAGAGGTCCGATCCATTTCTTGTGCGCCCGCGTTTGTTGTCATGATCAGGACAACGTTGCGGAAATCAGCTTGACGACCGTTGTTGTCGGTCAGGGTGCCGTGATCCATGACTTGCAGTAATAGATTGAAGACTTCTGGATGCGCTTTTTCTATTTCGTCCAGTAATACAACGCTGTGCGGGTGTTTAGTGACTGCTTCTGTCAATAACCCTCCTTGATCGAAGCCTACATAGCCTGGCGGTGCACCGATCAAACGGGATACGGTATGTCGCTCCATGTATTCTGACATGTCATACCGCAGAAGCTCTACGCCCATTATATTGGCCAATTGGCGGCAGACCTCGGTTTTGCCGACGCCTGTGGGTCCGGCGAATAGGAAACTTCCCGTTGGCTTATCCTCAGATTTGAGCCCAGCGCGCGACATTTTGATCGCGTTTGCTAGCTGATCAATGCCCTCATCTTGACCAAAAACGACCATTTTTAGCTTTTTATCTAAATCTTTCAGCGCTTGTTTATCTGAACTGGTGACTTGTTGCGGAGGAATTCTCGCGATTTTTGCAACGACTTGTTCTACGTCTGCAGGGCCGATACTTTTCTTGCGCCGCGAAGACGGCAGCAGCTGTTGTGCCGCGCCAGCCTCATCGACCACGTCAATGGCTTTGTCGGGCATAAAACGATCGTTAATGTATTTCGCAGCCAGTTCAGCAGCCACTCGCAAAGCTTTGTCGGTATAACGCAGATGATAATGGTCCTCAAAACGCGATTTGAGGCCCTTCAAAATCCGATAAGTATCCTCCACGCTCGGCTCATTAACATCTACCTTTTGAAATCGACGGGACAATGCTCGGTCTTTGTCGAATATGCCTCGATACTCTTGATAAGTTGTTGACCCCATGCACTTGATTTGGCCTGAGGTGAGCAACGGTTTGAGTAAATTAGAGGCATCCATAACGCCGCCAGACGCCGCACCCGCCCCAATAATGGTGTGGATTTCGTCAATAAAGAGAATTGAACCGGATCTTTGCTTGAGGTCCGCCAAAACCGCCTTAAAGCGCTTTTCGAAGTCGCCACGGTATTTAGTCCCCGCCAAAAGGGCACCTAGATCTAGGGAGAAAATTTCCGCGTTGGCGACCACTTCGGGCACTTGTTGATCGATGATACGTTTGGCCAGACCTTCCGCAATTGCCGTTTTACCTACCCCTGATTCACCTACCAGCAAGGGATTATTTTTGCGGCGGCGGCACAAAATTTGGATAACTCGTTCTAGCTCGGTATCTCTACCGACCAGAGGGTCTATTCGACCCGCCTTGGCTTCTTCGTTGAGATTGGTCGCAAACGATTCTAAAGCGCTGGGTTTTGCCTCTTCCGAATCGGTTACGGTGTCGTCCTCGGTCGCGGACTCGCTTGAATCGCCGTCTTCGTCAGGCACTTTGCTGATGCCATGAGAGATGAAATTGACTACGTCGATGCGCGCAATATTTTGTTGTTTTAAAAAGTAAACGGCTTGGCTTTCCTGTTCGCTGAAAATCGCAACTAATACATTGGCCCCCGTGACCTCTTTGCGCCCGGAGGACTGCACGTGAAAAACCGCCCGTTGCAGTACGCGCTGGAAGCCCAATGTCGGCTGCGTCTCTCGTTCACTGTCGGACTGCGGGATCACAGGTGTTGTCGAGTCAATGTACTGATCGAGGTCCAGGCGCAACTTGCTCAAATCAGCGCCGATCTTTTTCAAAACATCCACTGCAATGGTGTTATCCAAGAGCGCTAACAACAGATGCTCAACCGTCATGAACTCATGACGCTTGTCTTTAGCAACGCGAAAGGCTTCGTTCAGCGTGGTCTCTAAATCTTTACTTAACATGAATCTCGCTTGTTTGTGGTTAATCCGTCATTTCTATGGTGGACATCAATGGGTGATTATTTTCCTGAGCATATAGATTGACCAGCTCAGATTTGGTTTCAGCAACGTCCCGAGGATATATTCCCACAGTCGCTGCACCCTCAGTGTGAACGGTCAACATAATTTGCGTGGCTTTTTCTCGATTCATCGCAAAAAATTTCTCAAGGATGTGCACCACAAACTCCATGGGCGTGAAATCGTCGTTCAAGAGTAGGACTTTGAACATCGACGGTGGTTTGAGCTCAGGCTTGGCCGCGGCTGTTGCTAAGCCGCCGTCTCGTTCTTGGTCGTTTTCCGGATCGTTTCCCTGCCCTCGAGGCATTGGGGTCTGCGCTCTCATCTGCCGTTTGCTCATAATAGTTTGATGATTTTCAATCGATTATCGATTTGTTCATGATGACTTTGCTCGCTTTGGATGCTGATTTAGGCCCATTCAAGTCTTAGGCCACACGCCATCATAACTGTTTTTCAATGACCCTGTCTTTGCTTTTGGTGGGGCCAAATTTACCCATTTCAAGTCGCTAAAGACTGATTATGCAGCGGATCTGGCCGGCCAAACCATGGCTTGACAAAAGTATTACATTCGGCGCAACCTTTCATAGCGTATCTAAGGCATAGGTGGGGAGAACTATGGCTATAGGGACTGTGAAGTGGTTTAACAATGCCAAAGGCTACGGTTTTGTGCTGGGAGCTGATGGTGGCGAGGATCTATTTGTACATTATTCAGCAATCGAAATGACAGGCTATAGAGTACTAAAAGCCGGCCAAACGGTTCATTTCGACATTGTTGAGGGTCCAAAAGGCTTGCACGCTGTCAATATACGGCTGCCCGAGGCGATCCCTGAGGAAAATGAATCCAGTGAAGGTGACCAGTAAGGCGCATCATAGATCGCTGTCGGGTTCGCGCACTGCCGTTAACTTTGTGACCATCGCTCACGGCGCTGTTCATCGGTATCTGTAGACTGGACCCAATGCTCCCCCAGATGTGTATGTTCTTTCTTCCAGAAAACGGCTTCTGTTTTCAGGCAATCCATTATGAATTCGGCCGCGGCAAAAGCGGCGGCTCGATGGGCAGATGCGACCGCGACCAAAACAATTTGGTCGCTCGGGCATAATTGGCCCACTCGATGGATGACCTGAACCTCTAACAGCGGCCATCGCCCCTCCGCGTGATCTATGATCCGGTCAATACTGGCTTCAGTCATGCCCGGATAATGCTCTAAGGTTAATGTTGCCACGCGGCTCGCGTCGCCGGTTACCATGTTGTGTTCTCGAACTAATCCAGTGAACGTTACGAGCCCGCCAATTCCGGTTGGGTTGCGTTTGCGTATTGTGGTAACCACATCGTTCTGGTTGAAGTCCGCTTCTGCGATCAATACTTCACGGTGCATGCTAGCCCCCCGTTATCGGTGGCAAAAAGGCCACCTCATCGCCATTGGCTAATGGTGTCACGCCGTCAATCATCGACTGATTAACGGCGATACGCACGTTATCCTGATTGATCGCTTGCACAGCGTCATCGCTCAAATGTTCAGCCAGTACGGTCATCAAATCCGCCGTGTCGCAGGCCATTGCAGTCATTTTGGTCACGCCCGTCGCTTCGGCTATTGAGGCAAAAAACCGGACGGTAACAGAGCTATTCACTTTCTCTTCTCCATGTTCCGCTTTTACCACCGTGTTTTTCTAGTAAGCAAACCTGTTCAACCACCATGCCTTTGTCAATGGCTTTACACATATCATAAACGGTCAGCGCAGCCACTGACGCAGCGGTCAAGGCTTCCATCTCGACCCCGGTTTGACCGCTGACCCGACATTCCGCAACAATCTTCAGCGCCGTCTGATTTAAGATCTCAAAATCGACCTGAACTTTGCTGAGTGCTAACGGATGACACAGCGGTATGAGGTCGGAGCATTTTTTGGCTGCTTGAATACCCGCGATGCGCGCAACGGCTAATACCTCTCCTTTTCCCAAGGTGTGCTCGGTGATTGCGGACAAGGTTTGCTTGCGCATGCTGAGGATTGCGCATGCGACTGCGCGCCTGTGCGTGTTGTCTTTAGATGAAACATCGACCATGTTGGCTTCACCAGCCGCATTAATATGACTGAGCGTGGACTGTGACATTGAAGGGGAAACCCTGATCGTTGTGGAGCAGCTATTATGCCTAAACTGCGCGCGGTGAACCAACACAAGCGTGTTAGACTATGGCGTTTCAAAATGACGCTTTTCAAGTAATGTCTACTTTTACAGCACAACCCAAGACTGGATTAGGCGCCGGTCACCGTTTAAGGCCTAACGATGCACACGCGGGCAAGCCGCGGAGCGCAAATCGAGTCATTTTGGGTATGTCGGGTGGGGTAGATTCGTCCGTCGCAGCGCAGCTATTACTCGAGCAAGGGTATGCGGTTGAAGGCCTTTTCATGAAAAACTGGGAAGACGACGACGGCACGCCTTACTGCACGGCCCTTGATGACCTAGCTGATGCACAGCGGGTTTGTGATGCACTTAGGATACCCCTGCATACCGCGAATTTTGCGGCGGAATACTGGGATAATGTCTTTGAACACTTCCTGACGGAGTACAAAGCATGCCGCACTCCAAACCCGGATATCCTATGTAATCGAGAGATCAAATTTAAACAGTTTGTAGAATACGCGCAGCGCTTGGGTGGAGATTGGATTGCCACGGGTCACTACGCGCGTTGTCGCGGTCAGGCTGGAGATTATCGGCTACTCAAAGGTATTGACGAGGGCAAAGACCAAAGCTACTTCTTGCAAGCTGTGCCGGCCGGTCAGCTCCAAAAATGCCTTTTTCCGTTGGGTGATTGGCGCAAACAAGAAGTTCGTGCTCGCGCTCGCGCTCTGGGGCTGCATAATCATGCGCGTAAGGACAGCACTGGGATCTGCTTTATCGGAGAGCGTCGTTTTTCGGACTTTCTTGAGCGCTACATCAAAGATCAACCGGGTCCTATCGTCGACGAGAACCAGCGCCAAGTCGGCAGCCATAAGGGGCTCCACTATTTTACGCTCGGGCAACGTCAGGGCCTAAATATAGGCGGCCTCAAAGGACGGCGTGAGGCGCCCTGGTACGTTGCTGCAAAGCAGGCACCCAGCAACACGCTGGTTGTGACACAAAACGAGAATTTGCTTACGGGCCACTGGCTGCGTGTAGATGAAATAAATTGGTTAGTACCTCAGTCGTTACCGATCTCTTGTAGCGCCAAAATAAGATATCGTCAGAAAGATCAAGCCTGTACTGTGCAAGCAGCTGCCGACGGCAAGCTGTTGGTTCGATTTGAAACACCCCAGCGCGCCATTACTCCGGGGCAGTTCATTGCCTTGTATGACCGTGAAGTGATGATAGGTGGCGGGCAAATTCAAATTTCCGATATCCACCCACAATTGAAGTGAATTTTTTATGAGTCAGATTGATCCTATTTTAGCCATCAGCGCCACCGACGGGCGCTACCGAAGCAAGGTTGAAGCGCTGGCACCCATTACCAGTGAATTTGGGCTGATGCGCTATCGTGTCGAAGTAGAATGTGAATGGTTTTTGTTTTTAAGCGAACAGACGCAAATCAGCGAATTTCCCGCTTTAAGTGCTGCTGATACAGAATTCATCAAACAGACAGTGCGAGATTTTAGCCTAGAGGACGCAAAAACCATCAAAGCGTTTGAGGCGACCACAAATCACGACGTCAAGGCTGTGGAATATTTCGTCAAAGAAAGATTCGGAGAGCGGCCAAGCCTCAAACCTCTGCTGGAATGGGTTCATTTTTGCTGNACATCTGAGGACATTAATAACACGGCTTACGCGTTAATGGTCAAGTCAGCCCGCATGGAGGTCTTGCTGCCGCTTATGCACAAATTGATCACACTACTCGATGCACGGGCCATAGAACATGCAGACCTTGCAATGCTGTCTCGAACGCACGGCCAAACTGCGTCGCCAACCACGTTAGGTAAAGAATTGAAAAACGTTGCTGCGCGGCTCTTGCGGCAATACAAGCAATTGGAATCTTGCGAAATTTTGGCTAAATTCAATGGCGCAGTCGGCAACCATAATGCACATGTCAGTGCCTATCCGGCGCTCGATTGGCCTAGTGTGTCAGCTTTATTTATCCAGAAGCTTGGACTCCAACCCAATCCCTGGACTACGCAAATCGAACCTCATGATTATCTTGCGGAATTATTCCAGGCTCTGATGCGATTCAACCAAATCTTGTTGGATTTTGATCGAGATATTTGGGCATATATTTCTATTGATTATTTCATCCAGCAGAAAGTAGAGGGTGAAACGGGGTCGTCCACCATGCCACATAAAATTAACCCCATCGATTTTGAGAATTCGGAAGGTAATTTAGGCGTCGCTAATAGTTTGCTCGATCATATGGCCATGAAATTGCCGGTATCGAGGTGGCAGCGTGATCTGTCTGATTCAACGGTACTGAGAAATATCGGCAGCGCCTTTGCGCACTGTGTGATTGCATATCAAGCAACGCTCAAAGGATTGTCGCGATTGGAGGTTAATCCGCAGGCCATAAGTAAAGATCTGACTACACGTTGGGAGGTCTTGGCTGAACCCGTTCAAACGATCATGCGCAAATATGGCATGGCTGAACCTTACGAAAAGTTAAAAGTGGCCACTCGCGGCAAGCAGATGGATGAGAATCTGTTCCACTCAATCTTGGCAGAGCTGTCGTTGCCAGAATCTGCTAAAGCGGAATTGGAGCAGCTGACGCCGAGCAACTATCTGGGCGTAGCCGCGCAATTAGCACGCGCGCCGCTAGATATAGTTGAATAAGCCGGCAACCGAATGAGCCTCGAATCTAGGCAAATCAGCGTTCTGAAAGTCCCGTGGAATACTCATAAAACGGCGCTGCAAAGTATTAGAGAACAGGTTTTTATCATCGAGCAGAGGGTTCCCAAAACGCTAGAATGGGACGGCCAGGATGAGACCAGCACGCATTTCATGGCCATTAATAACGATGGCGATTATTTGGGTTGTGCCCGCTTACTGCCTACCGGCCAGATTGGCCGGATGGCGGTTCTCAAGAAACACCGTGCACAAGGTATTGGCGCTAGTTTGCTCACAGCAGCCATACGCGAGGGCCATCGGCTTGGCCTGGATCCGCTGTTTCTGCACGCCCAGCGTTATGCCGAAGCGTTTTATGAGCGCGGTGGATTTGTCGCCTACGGCGATACCTTTGAAGAGGCCGGCATTGAACACGTGGCCATGCGTCGCGTGGCTGCAGGACCCCAAGCAGCCTCATTGAGCAATCTAGATCAGTGTCGCGAATCCCTATTACAAGTGGTCAAAGCGACTCGACGTCGACTGTTAATCTATAGTCCTGATTTGGACCGCGAGCTGTTTGATCAGCCATCGATGGTTGATGCGCTTTCCGAATTTGTGCGCAGCGCACCTCAAGCACATTTGAGTATAGGCATTTTAGATATTAAGCAGGTTGTCAATCGCGATCATTCATTGCTGGCTTTGGCCCAGAGATTGGATGAAAAAATCAAAATCAGAGTTTTTCCCCAAGCCCCGGGTGCCCTTGCTACTTGCTTTGTTTGTGGAGATCAGACAAGGCAGTGGCAGCTGTCTGAGTCCTATCAGGGCTCATTTGGTCTGAATACCCCTGCCATCGCCGAGCGCCTAGCAAAGGATTTCGATCAGCGTTGGCATCAGGGCAAAGAAGCTCGCGAATTGCGTCTGCTTCACCTTTAGTAGAGGCGCATTGCTAGCCAATATCGGCGGCTTGTATCAGGAAGTCTTGCAATTCTTGATAGTTGTTTGCGAGCGAATATTGCGGGAATTCACTGCAGACATTAGCTGGGGCCTGAAAGAAAAAACCGTGATCAGCCTCCTCCAGCATAGATACATCGTTAAAAGAATCACCGGCGGCAAGCACCTTATAATCTAGCGATTTTAATGCTCTCACCGAAGCCCGCTTAGGATCCTTTTGACGTATTTTATAATCAACAATGCGATCGTTTTCGACAACAAGATGATGGCACAGGAGCAGCGGCTGATCGAGCTTAGCCATCAGTGGTCCGGCGAACTCGTAAAATGTATCGGATATGATTGCGACCTGAAATTCACGACGGGCCCAATCTAGAAAAGCTTTGGCGCCTGGCAACGGTTCTAGCAAATCAATTTGTGCCTCGATGTCCGACATTTTGATGTCGTGTTGCGCGAGCAAGTTAAGCCGGTACTGCATCAGATCGTCATATACGGGGATGTCTCGGGTGGTTTTTTGCAGCGCGTCCACACCGCTCGACTGCGCCACCGCCTGCCAAACCTCTGGTATGAGTACCCCCTCTAAATCCAGGCACAAAATATTCAAACTAAGCCCTCCAGTTAAACAATAAAATTGTATCTATTTATTCGGCAGATCAAAGCTGTCAAATAATTTATCTCGTTCGCCCCGGTTGGCGCAGGCAATAGCCGCGTTGATGGTGTCTGCATCTAAATGCGGTGCAAATGCGGCCATAAAATCGAGCATGTAACGGCGCAAAAATGTGCCCTTGCGGAAGCCAATATGGGTAATGCTCGACTCGAACAAATGTGAGGCATCCAAAGCAACTAAATCGCTGTCTTGCGTCCAGTCATAAGCCATTTGAGCGATGATGCCTACGCCGATGCCCAACCGCACATAGGTTTTAATGACATCGGTATCTGTTGCCGTAAACACGACATTTGGTGCCAGTCCTTGCCTTGCAAACGCGTCGTCGAGCTTTGAACGTCCGGTGAAACCAAATACGTAGGTGACAATTGGATAGCGAGCCACCGCGGCAAGGGTTAGCTTAGACTCCGCGCACAGCGGATGCTCCTTGGGCACCACCACGGCTCTGTTCCAACGATAGCAAGGCATCATGATCAACTCGTTGAACAGATTCAGTCCCTCTGTGGCAATGGCAAAATCAGTTTGGCCCGCAGCAGCCAGTTCAGCGATCTGTTCCGGTGAGCCTTGATTCATATGCAAGGTGACTTCTGGATACGCTTTGCGAAAATCACCGATAATCTCCGGCAGTGCATAGCGGGCTTGGGTGTGAGTTGTTGCTATCGACAGACTGCCCTGCTTTTCATTGGAGTATTCCTGCGCCACTTGCTTAATGGCTCCGGCTTCTCGGAGCATTTTTCCCGCCATGGCGATGATGTCCTGCCCAACCGGTGTCACGTGAGTTAAGTGTTTACCGCTGCGGGCAAAAATTTCTACGCCTAACTCGTCTTCTAGCAATCTTATTTGTTTGCTGATGCCTGGCTGGGACGTGAATAGGCTTTGTGCAGTTGCCGACACGTTAAGATCGTGGTGTGCGACTTCCCAAATGTACCTGAGTTGTTGTAATTTCATGCATCCTCTGGAATCGGCACTAATTCGATTCGGTTATTAAAAACATCTATATAATAATATAAATCAATGCCGGTTGCCCGCGGGAATGCACCAGCATGCGGTGCTGGATGTTATTTGGTGTGCGATGTCAGTTATCCTGATTGCCTGTGGCTGAGCGCAGATTGGCGATGCCGTGGGGTACATGTCCGGTAGCTACATGCTCCGCCGCCCGCTCGCAGTGCGCCGACTGATCATCGAAAAATATATCGGCTTCAAAAGCGCGCAGAAATTCTGTTTTATCCATTCCCCCAAGAAATAAAGATTCGTCAAGACGGATATCCCATTCTCTGAGCGTGCGAATTACTCGCTCATGGGCAGGTGCACCACGTGCCGTGACCAACGCTGTTCGTATCGGATTCTCACCCTCGGGAAATTCTTGCTGCAGTGCATGCAATGCGCGCAGAAACGCTTTAAACGGGCCACCACCCAGTGGATGTTGCGCGCGACTGGCTTCCGAGGCGGCAAAGGCTGCTAGACCGTCGGACTGGAATATCTGCTCAGCTTCATCTGAAAACAACACAGCATCGCCGTCGAAGGCCAGTCGTAGCACAGCATTCTGAGTGGCGCCACCGTGGCCTTTATATCGGCCTAATAGCTGCGCAGCAGCAATATTTTGCGCAAGCGCCTGATGCACATCTTCAGCAACGGTGGACAAAAATAGATCGCAGCCAAAAGCGTTGATGTAGCGATAAGGCGATTGCCCTCCGCAGAAGGCGGCGCGTGTAATGCTTAAATCGTACGCTCGGATCGAGTTAAAAACGCGCATGCCGGTGTCAGCGGAATTTCGCGACAGGAGTATAACTTCCACTCTCGGTTTATTTAGCAACTTATTGATATTTAGCAGTTTTTCAACCAAATGAAAACCGTCTCCTCGCTCTAGAACCGTGTCTTCTTCAGCGATTTGATAGCGCCGGTAGGCCTCCAGTCCCTCTTCACGATATAGTTCATCCGAAGCGGAAAGATCAAACAGTGCAGTGGACGAGATCGCCACTGTAAGTGGTTTTTCTGATGTCATCATGCGTCCAGATCCGGTATCAGTTCGCTTTCGATCTTGCTGATAGTGTCTTTTAGCTTCAGTTTGCGTCGTTTCAAACGTTGGATGCGCAGTCCATCATGATGCCTTCCCTGAACCAAATACTTAATCACGACATCTAAATCACGGTGCTCAGTCCGTAAGTCATCTAACCATTGTTTCAATTCAACTTGATCCACCAGTGTGCGTCCTGAGGCCCCATTAACTGTGACGTTATGGGCAGGCTGTAGTCCTTTCGCCGGCCCCGCTTCGTGGCATCATACGGTCTTCTGATAAACATGTAATGCTCTTTTGAAAATTCTATTTTTTATAGCGGTTTCGATTCTTGTGTTTGCTTTGTGGCGCAAAATCTCAAGACCAACAAACTCAAAACAAGCCGTGGTTGAGTCAACAATGAGCGTGCAAGATGCTCTAGGGATCCTCGGATTAAAAAGCAGCGATCCGGAGCTTGCGGAAGTCATCAGTGCGCATAAACGCCTGATGCAGAGACTTCACCCGGACAAAGGCGGTTCCGCCGTTTTGGCGCAGCAGCTCAACGAAGCCAAGCGCGTGTTGCTGGCTCGCCGAGGTAGCAGTAAAGGTTGAACGTTTTATACTTCGAGGCTGTTTTGTCGGACAAGTCACGCTTTTCAATAGATAGAATCGTTAGACTTTAGCCATGCACAATGTGGTCCACCAAGAGCGACGTAGACTCCAGCGCTTACCCAGCGAAAGCTTGCTGGTTTCGGTCAGAAAAAAAGGCTATCTGACCCGTATTCAAGGTCAGTGTTTAAATTTCAACCGCTACGGCTTGGCCCTCATCTTGCCCGTATCACTGCCCAAAGATCGCGTGATTACCCTGTCTCTCAGGCTTCCCGAGCTTCAAGTGGGGCCGGTTATCGGTGTGGTCCATTCATGTATTAAATTCGAAGAAGCGTACCGGTGTGGGATCCAATTTCGTACTGGCTCCCCGCTTCAACCAGATCAAGCCGATGTTGAACGTGAGTTGGCAATGCTAGAGTCCCAGTTCACAGCTGTGCAGGGATAAGAGCGCTTGCGCTGAACCGCTAGGATCAGGGTTCCATTAACGCAAGTGCCTCACCTTCAAGACTGATCAGCCGTTTGACCCAGTTGTCTAATAGCAAAAATTCGTTATCGGAAACTTGAAATGTTTTGCCAAGTTCTTTGAGCAAACATTCCTCTTCTATTTCAAAGGCGCCATCGGCGTAGCTGACCTTGAGTAGGTTCAACAGGGCGACAATCCTTGATTGCCGAGAGTCAAAAATCGTACTGATGCCATCAAGCTCCAGATATTCGATTTCTTGAACGTCGTGAAGCCCCATATTGGCGCGCAGGTAATCCAGCATGCCCTCCTCGTTCGGATCCAGCAAACCGTCTGATACGACAACGTTGTGAGCCAAGCGCAATAACGCCAAACGCTGCGTCTCGCTCAATTTTGATAGCCACATCGAGTTCAGCCTTTTTTCGATTAACTTCCGAACAGCGGAGCTATGAATTTTGTCCATGAGGCTTCAGCGAAGCTGGTAGCCATTATCAATACACAGAGCCATCCAAAACCGATGAATCCCTTCATTACGATATTTTGGTCGAAAAAATCTTCAATGAGATGCCACATAAATAAAAGTTACCTTTGTTGTCACAGAATATCCACTACCCAATCAACTGGGGCGCCCAATCGTTTTAGGCTACGACGGGCTTTCGCGTATTTTACGCGCCCATGATCTCTTTCGACAGTATTTCATGTATCAATTTGTAACCCTCTGCCAACCAGCCGGCCATATAAATCATGATCATCATGTTTGGTGATCTCAACCCAGGCGAAGTCTCCCAGTTCAAGGCTTTCTCCCCCCTCAATATGCACAACACCGTCAATTTCAGGCGCATCAAATTGGGAGCGGCCCGAGCTGTGGGCGCCAACCTGATCGATGAGCACCCGAAGTTTCTGTCCGACATGGCGGTCGAGACGGCGCGCACTAATTCCGGCCTGCAATTCGTAAACCATCTCCTGACGATCCAATTTGTCACGCTCTTCAACCTGATTTGGTAGCGCATTCGCGCGCGCTCCGTCGACGTCTGAATAAGTGAAGCAGCCCACGCGATCTAGCTCGGCGGCCTCAAGAAAATCGAGCAGCATGCCGACGTCAGCCTCTGTTTCGCCGGGAAAACCAACAACAAAGGTGCTTCGAATGGCGAGCTCCGGGCAGATGTCTCGCCAGCGCTTGATGCGATCTAGAGTTTTTTCTGCAGCCGCAGGTCTGCGCATCGATTTCAGAATTTGCGGGGATGCATGCTGCAATGGCATGTCCAGATAGGGCAAAATTTTGCCTTGCGCCATTAATGGAATTAGAGCATCAATACTGGGGTAAGGATAGACGTAATGCAATCTGACCCAAGGTGCAATGTCGCCGAGTTGATCGCATAGTGTGTACAGTCGTGTCTCTAGATGATTCTCTGCATACTGACGTTTGGCATACTTAAGATCTACGCCATACGCGCTGAGATCTTGTGCCACAACCAATAGTTCTTTTGCGCCATCATCGACCAAAGCCTGCGCTTCTATCAGTACTTGATCGATACCGCGGGATTTTAAAGGTCCGCGCATATCAGGAATAATGCAGAAGCTGCAGGTATGATTGCAGCCTTCAGAAATTTTGAGGTAGGCGAAATGTTGCGGGGTCAACCGCTGGCGAACCTCCCGCGGAGAAGGTTTAGCAGATTTCGCAGAGGGTCCTATTGGCAAATGCTGCTGCACCGCGCTTAGCACAGGCCTGACCTGCGCGGGTCCACTGATGTGCTCAAGCTGCGGATAGCGCTGCAGGAGTGCGGCACGATCGGCACCGAGACACCCGGTCACAATGACTCTGCGCTGCTCGTCCAAGGCCTGTTCGATCACCGCAAAACTCTCTGCTTTGGCCGCATCGATAAAACCACAAGTATTAACCACTAAAACCTCTGCGGCATCCTGCTCATCGGCAACAACCTCATAACCAGAATCGATTAACTCAGTGACGATATGTTCTGAGTCAACCAATGCTTTGGGACAACCCAAACTAACAAAACTAACGCGAGGTGAATTCAACGAATGACTCGTGGCAAATAATTCGCGCGAGTTTAGCTCACTCCCGTGGTGTTAAGCTACACTGGCGAAATGCCAAATGCCTTCGTCAAAATATTGCCTGAACTTGCCCAGCGTTGTGGCACTCATCTTTTACTCACCCCAAACGAACGACTGGCAAGAGAATATCGCCGCGCTTGGGATCTTCGTCAGCAAGCCGCCGGAAAGGTGGGCTGGGAAACGCTTGACTGCATGAGTTTGGCTCGGTTTTTTCGACACAGCCTGCAACAGGTTTTTGATCGTTGTGATCAACCCAAGCAGTTGCTGCGCGAGCATGAGCTGTTGAGCATAGCTCTGCGCACCAGTTCATCCAGGAGAATTGAATCGGCCAGAACATTTATCGATGCCTGGCAAACCATTCATCGCTATGACATTGATTTGTCCGCCGAAGAGTTCAGCACGCCCAAAGGACAGGATTTTCTTGCATGGTACTCGGCCGTCAAAACACAGGTCAGTAAACGTTTTGTTATTCCAGAAGAAATTGGTGATGAGCTTATCAAGCACAGCCAAGTCCCTGCAAAACCGCTGATTTTGATCGATTTTGATCAGTACACCTGCAGCGAACGGAGGTACTTTGAGTTTGTCAAAAAAGCGTCCCAGGCTACGACATATGTTTCATTTGGTGATCAAATCGCGTCTTGGCCTGCAGAGATTCTCGCGCCTCCTGCGCCAACGCACGGGCACTATGACACAAGCGCCTACGAAAGCATGACGGACGAGGTCGCTGCCGCTGCCCAATGGGCACGGTCCATCAAGCTCGCTGAACCCGATAGTACCATCGGCATAGTGGTGCCCGAATTGGCTCAAAACTACCAACAAGTTCAGCGGCAGTGTGCGGCTATTTTAGATCCTGAGAAAGGAAGCCGAACGGAAACATTTGACCTTTCAGCGGGCACCTCGTTGCGGGAACAGCCGGTTTGGCAGCATGCTGAGATTTTCTTGCGAAGTGTGATGGGTGAGTTCGATGCAAAAATTTGCAGTCGCCTGGGCAGTTCACCCTATTTCGGCTTGGATCAGATGTTAGAGCTGTGCACACGGTGGCCCAAACGTCTTAATACTCGGGTTAGTCTGCGTTACTTATCCCCGTGGTTACCTGATACCTTGATCGCCGCTCAGGCATCCTCACCGGGCAGCTCCGCGACATTTTCAGTTTGGCTCAAGTATTTCAAAACGCTGCTGGATAGTGCCGATTGGCCCAACCTCAAAACCTTGCAGTCGGTGCAATATCAAGCCTATGAATCTATCTTGAACGCCTTGAGCAGCTATGCATACGGTTCTGACGGGCCGCGAATGAGTGGGCCCCAAGCGCTTGAGTTGTTAGCGGGTTGTTTAACGCTCAAGCTGTTTGCGCCGCAGCGCCCACATTGTGATATTGCAGTGATTGGCGCCTTGGAGACTACCGGACTGCAATTTACTCATCTGTGGGTCTGTAGTCTGGATGCAAATAGCTTTCCAGCGCGTAATGTGGCCAATCCATTTTTACCGCGAGCCGTGACGCTAAGACATCAGGTCCCGCGCAGTAGCCAAAACGATGAATTGTTCTTTGCGCAACAACTTCTTCAACGCTGGGCTGCCAGCACTAAAACTCTACGTATCAGCTTTACACATACTCGGGACGGTAACCCTCAGCAGCCCTCTCCGTTACTCTCCTCGGTCACTGATATCCAAGCCATTACGCAGGAAATTCCCGTAACGCATCCTTATCTCGTCACAACGGGGATCCAACTCGAGTATTTTACCGACGACATTGGCTCCGCCCTCGAGCATACAGACGCCAGCGGCGGCACTCACCTCCTGCGAGATCAAGCTCGATGCCCTTTTCAAGCTTATGCTGTGCATCGATTGGGTTTAGGGCGCACAACCGAGGCGGTTGATTTTCCAAATGCGTTAATACGAGGAAATTTATTACACGATATTATGTTTGATTTAGTGCGCAATCACTCCAACCAGGCATTGCTAGGCGTTGTCACAGAGCAACATATTCAGGACTACTGTGCTGCAAGACTTGCCAAATTTCCGCTTGAATTTCCACCGTCGTTTGTCGCGCAGGAAATACAGCGATTAACCCTCCTGATTGCCCAATGGCTCGACCTGGAAAGCAAGCGTGAAGCCTTTGAGGTGGTTGCCATGGAGGACGCATTTACACTCCAGCTGGGTACTCTGTCTTTTCGGGTGCGTATCGACCGAATCGATCTGGTGGGTGATCATTGGGTGGTCATTGACTATAAAACCGGTAAGGTCGCGCTGACCGCGTTAACCAAAACCCCAACCCAAGATCCGCAGCTGGCTGCCTACAGTTTAATTGACGAGCGTATTCAAGGCGTTTATTACGGCCAAGTGACAATTCCCCCGCGGCTTCTAGGCCTGGCGGCTGATGAAGCAAAGATCAAAGAGAGTACCAGCAAAAACCCACGCGGCACTTGGTCGGATCAGCGGTCGGATTGGGCGCGTGAGTTGCATCAACTTGCACTGGCTTTTGCTGCTGGTGAAGCCGCAGTAACCCCTCAAGCGGATGTATGTCAATACTGTCACCTGCAGAGCTTTTGCCGAAAAGACGATACCCGTCATGAAAAGTGATATGCCCTTTCCGCCCGATCAATCTCAGCGCGATCTCGCAGTAGGCATTGCTAACTCCTGCATTGTTCAGGCACCTGCCGGTTCTGGCAAAACGACTCTGTTGGCCTCCAGATACGTTAATCTGCTGGCGCAGGTTGAGCGCCCCGAAGAAATTTTAGCCATAACTTTCACCAAGAAAGCCGCAGGTGAGATGCGTCAACGGGTGATGTCGATGTTGGCAGAGGACTCTCCTGCTGCCAGGCGGGTACGCGCGCGAAATCAGACGTTTGGTTGGCAGATGTTTGAAAATCCGAACGTCCTGAAAATCCAAACGATTGATAGTTTTGCACTGGAAATTGCCAGTCAAAGTCCCGGTTTGGACAACGCAGCGGGTCTGCGCATCACCCTACATGGGGCACAGTACTACGAGCAAGCGGCAACCGATTTACTGCGTCATCTCTACGTCGATCATCCGACCAATGCAATCATCGGAGAATTTTTGGCGTTTCTCGATAACGATGCAAATAAGGCCGTGCAGTTGTTGAGCGCCATGCTCGCCAAACGAGATCAATGGCTGGGCCCGGTAACTCATGTAGCAACTCGTGTAGAGCCATCGCTGACCTTGAATTTGCTCAGGGCCGCAATTTCGCAGTTACGCGAGGATGCATTCGACGAAATGGATAGACTCCTCAATGCCGAGGATCAAGAAATGATGGCGCAGCTTGCAGAACTATCAGGCGAACCCCCACACGGATCGCAGGTGCTCAATCTGTTGCTCACAAAAACCAATACCCTGCGCAAAAACGCACCTGTACTCACCCCGCCATTGGACTCAAAACAAAAGAGACATTTTAAACAATGGCTTTTAAGTCTGCATGAGCGTGAATTAGAGGAAGTACTCGTTGCCTGCGCGCGGTTGCCGGCGCAGCCCAGCAGGGATGGCACAGACCATTCGCCCGAGGCGTTATTACAAACACAAAATCTGCATTTATGTTGTATCGCGCTAGCCTTAGCGGCTTCTGAACTGGACCGCCTCTTAGAGGCCGCTGGCACTTTAGATTTTACTGGATTGATGTTGCGCGCCCAATCAGCGCTTGAGGATGCGCAGGGTCCAACTGAATTGGCCTTGTATTTGGACTACCGGATCAGACATCTGTTAATCGATGAATTTCAAGACACATCGCGAGCGCAATTTGCATTTTTCAATTTATTGACGGCAGGTTGGCAGCCCAACGATGGCAATACGTTTTTTGCGGTCGGAGACCCGATGCAATCCGTTTATCGCTTTCGTGACGCTGACGTTTCAATTTTCACCGATGCGCAGGTGACGGGGCTTGATAATGTGCCTTTGCGTGCACTCACGCTGACAGCAAACTTTCGCTCGGACCCTGCGGTTGTCCATTGGTGCAACGCTTTTTTTAGCCCACTTTTCGGGGGGGCACGTGCCAATTATCTGGGTCATGTCTCCTTCAGCGCGGCAACACCCATGGTTGCTCCGAGCGACGGCCTGAGGGTTAACTGCTTGCGGTTTAACCAGCATGAAGCAGAAACTGATCATCTGGTGCAGGCTATAAAGAGCCGACTTGCTGTGGATGACAACAGCAGCATCGCGGTGTTGTGCAGTGCACGCACCCAAGCGACCAAGCTGCTTGAATGCCTTGCGGATTTGAATATTCCGGTGCAGGCGACGGATATGGAATTACTTTCGCACCGGCCGGTCATTCAAGACTTAATGGGGATTTATCAGGTCGTGCTCAATCCAAACGAACCCTTGGGGCTGTTTACGTTGTTGCGCAGCCCTTTAATCGGGCTAACTCTGGTGCAATTGACGGCGTTGACGGAATATCAAGACTATGAGGCAGGTCTGCAGGAACTGGCACTGCAGTCGCCCGCCGTCGCACGGTTTAACCAAGCCCGGCATTGGGCTGCAAGCCTTATTTATGAAGTTTCGCCACGAGAGGTAATCGAGGGTGTTTGGTTTCGTTGTGGTGGCACCGAGGCTTACCCTGAAAGTGAATGGCGGCACGCCAGTGCCTGGTTCAAACTGCTAGATCAACTGGATCACGAAGCCTACGATATTGATGTGCTCAGGGTTGCCTTGAGCTCACTCTACGCGGAAACAGATGCGCATGCGCGGGTACAGGTTATGACCATACACAAGTCAAAAGGCCTTGAGTTTGATCACGTATTTTTACCCTATCTCGACCGAAGGCGGCGCAATGACAACGCGCCATTATTATTATGGCGGCTTGCAAAACGCGGACTGTTAATGGGCGTACAAGGCAGCGATGTCCATGACTGGCTGAAATATGAAGACCAAGAACGGGCGCGTAACGAAGAAAAACGACTGCTATATGTCGCCTGCACCCGCGCGAAACGCTCTTTGAATATCAGTTTCTTCTGCGAAGACGAAAAGAAACCTGGCGGCTTAGCACGCTGGCTGGAAACCCAAGCCGAACCCGCGAAGGCGGTGGCGATTCCAACAGTGATGCCACAAGCCTCGTCTGTTCAGCCGATCCCCGAAAACCGCGGTGCCCCAAAATCACTGACCCGATTGCCAGTAGAGTATCGATGGCAGCCGCCAGGCTACCAGGCGTTACCGAGAACGGACCATCGCACAGTACAAACCCAACGGGCGGCCGGTGATACCCTTGGTGCTCGATTTGAGGTGGCACAAGGCCTGCTCCTGCATCAGGTATTTGTTTGGATTGCAGAACAATTCGAACAGACTTTTTCTATGCCCTTGTCACAGGTTGAATTAAACGAGTTCGCGCGCGAAAAATTCCTGCGGCGTTTACAGAAAAAAATAGAGATATGGGCGCCGCATTATGCGCAGGACAATTTCTCCAGTGATGTTCTGTGCCAAGAGGCTCTGTCGCAAATAAGAACAACGCTTGCGCACGACACGGGCTTATGGGTGTTGTCGCCACACGCCCAGGCACGCAGTGAATGGCCGCTCAGTGGTCTTTACAACAACACTCTGACGCAGGTTGTCTTGGATCGCTCTTTTGTGGCTGATGGTAGACGCTGGATTATTGACTTTAAAACCAGCACACCTGGTGAGCAGGACAGTAAAGCCGACTTCATCCGCCAAGAGGTAGCCCGTTACACGCCTCAGTTACACAAGTATAGAGCGATTTGTCTAGGCATTGATCCAGCACCAGCTGTCACCGCCCTCTATTTCAGCGCTATAGGGGAACTGGTGGTAGTGCACGATTGACCCATGCACCGCATCACGCAGTGCTTTGACGGCAACTGCATCTGGATTGCTGCCGTGAATAGTTAGCTATAATAAGCGTTTTCGGTAACCGTATGGTCTGTTTGATCCATCACGCCGACCAAATCAGGAACGCGTTCAAGAAGCGTGGTCTCAACACTATTTTTCAACGTAATATCCACCGCAGCGCAGCCTTGACAGCCGCCGCCAAACTGCAAAACCGCGCTATTATCAGGCGTGACCTCAACCAGAGTCACCATACCGCCGTGAGATGCTAGCCCTGGGTTAATTTCGTTGTATAAGACGTAGTTAATGCGGTCCTCTATTGGTGAATCGGGGTTCACGTTAGGAATCCGTGCATTGGGTGCTTTAATGGTCAGTTGTCCACCCATTTGATCTTCCGCGTAGTCGACAACGGCATCCACGAGATAGGCCTCACTGCGCCCCTCGAACCAAGCGCGAAAACCGTCGAACTCTGCCGCGACATCACCCTCTTGTTCTTCCCCTGCTCGACAGTATGCAATACAGGTTTCTGCGTTGGGTGTTCCGGGTTGAGCAACAAAAACTCGAATGGCGACATCTTCACCGTCTTGCTTGCTCAACAAATCTTTTAAATACGCTTGCGCGCTTGCGGAAATTTCAATCATTTACGGTTTTCACAACTGGTTAATAATTACAGGCTTTATACGCGACTACTTCAGTCGGGTATAGTCATTTCAAAGGAGATGAACAGGCTTCATCTTAGCCTTCAGATCCTTCAGTTTGGTCGGGTTNCTTCACGCGTATAGTGTACAACTTATTCCTATCTCATGAGTCGCGCCCTGTATGTCTGAAGCAGCCCGAAAAAAATCGCCATCGAAAAGTCAAATCGAAGAATTGCTTACACAACGTATTCTAATTTTAGACGGCGCTTACGGCACTGCGTTTCAGGGCTATTCGCTCACCGAAAGCGACTATCGAAATTCAACTCTCGAAAATTACCAGACCCCCTTAATCGGCAATCATGATTTATTGTGTCTTACCCGTCCGGATGTGGTTGAAGAGGTGCATCGAGCTTATTTAGGCGCGGGCGCCGACATCATATCGACCAATACGTTCTCAGCAACCAGCATTGCACAGGCAGACTTCGGCACTGAGAGTCATGCGTTTGAGCTCAATCGTGCCGGTGCGGCCATTGCGCGTCGGGCAGCGCACGCCTTCGACCGCCCGGACAAACCGCGGTTTGTCGCCGGCAGTGTCGGCCCGACCAACCGAACAGCAAGTATGTCTCCTGATGTCGATCGTCCAGCCTTTCGAAATGTAACCTTTGATCAGCTGGTGCAGGGCTATCGGGAAGCGATTGAAGGTTTGGTCGCAGGCGGGGCTGATCTGCTGTTGATTGAAACAATTTTTGATACGCTCAACGCAAAAGCAGCAATTTATGCTGCGCTTGAGGTCAACGATACGCTGGATCAGCCATTGCCCTTGATGATTTCGGGTACCATCACTGATGCCAGTGGACGCACGCTATCCGGACAAACCTGTGAAGCGTTTTTAACCTCTGTCGCGCATGCACAGCCCCTGTCTATCGGTCTGAATTGTGCTCTGGGTGCTGACCAACTCAGGCCCTATGTCAGCGAATTGTCTCAAAAATCCAAGTCCGCGATCAGCGCTCACCCCAATGCTGGCCTGCCTAACGCGTTTGGAGAATACGACCAAAGTGCATCTCACATGGCCGAGGTTGTTGGTGAATTTGCTGAGCAAGGGTGGATCAATATTGTCGGTGGCTGTTGCGGCACCACACCTGAGCATATTGCAGCGATTGCTGAACGCGTTGCACACATCCAGCCGCGTCAACTTAAAGCGCCCGGTTTGGATTTGCGGTTGGCAGGTCTTGAGGCACTTAACATCAAGGCTGATAGTCTATTTGTGAATGTCGGTGAGCGGACAAATGTCACTGGCTCTGCAAAATTCGCCCGATTGATTAGAGAAAACCAATTTGATGTTGCGTTAGATGTGGCGCGGCAGCAAGTCGAGAGCGGCGCGCAGATCATCGATATCAACATGGATGAGGGTATGCTCGATGGCGCAGCAGCGATGGTTGAATTTTTAAACCTAATTGCTTCAGAACCAGACATATCGCGTGTACCCATCATGATCGATTCTAGTCAATGGGCAATTATTGAAGCCGGTCTGAAATGTGTTCAAGGCAAAGCCATCGTCAACTCTATCAGCTTGAAAGAAGGTGAACGCGCCTTCATACATCATGCACGGTTGTGTCGACAGTACGGCGCTGCGGTTGTTGTTATGGCCTTCGATGAAACAGGCCAGGCGGATACCTATGAACGCAAGCGCTCAATTTGCGAACGCAGTTACCATATTCTTACCCAGCAGGTGGGTTTGCCGGCCTGTGACATCATTTTTGATCCTAATATTTTCGCTATTGGCACGGGGATTGATGAGCACAATAACTATGCGGTTGACTTCATTGAGGCCGTCAAGTGGATTAAAGAGCATTTGCCCGGAGCTCGCACCTCAGGTGGTTTGAGCAATGTGTCCTTTGCGTTTCGGGGTAATAACCCGATGCGAGAGGCCATCCACACGGTCTTTTTATACCACGCAATTCAAGCTGGGTTATCTATGGCCATTGTTAACGCAGGTCAACTGGGGATCTATGCCGAAATACCCGAAGCACTGCGCACCCGGGTTGAAGATCTTGTTTTAAATCGCAGACCCGATGCCACTGAGCGATTGCTAGAGGTCGCAGATACGTTTACCGGTCACAACAAAGCCCCTGGCACTGAAAAAAACACCGTTTGGCGTGCACTTGGCGTTGATGAGCGGCTATCCCATGCGCTGGTTAAGGGCATTACCGACCACATCGTCGACGACACAGAAATCGCTCGCCAATCGGCAGAGCATCCGCTGGATGTCATTGAGGGCCCGCTCATGCGTGGCATGTCGGTGGTCGGGGATTTATTCGGTAGTGGTAAAATGTTTCTGCCTCAAGTGGTTAAAAGCGCTCGTGTCATGAAACAGGCCGTCGCTCATCTGCTACCTTATATAGAGGCAGACAAAAGCAGTACCTCAAGCAGCAAAGGTAAAATTGTGCTGGCTACGGTTAAGGGCGATGTACACGATATTGGTAAGAATATTGTTGGGGTTGTCCTGCAATGTAATAACTACGAAATCATTGATTTGGGGGTCATGGTACCCGCAGAAAAAATCATACAAACCGCCATTGATGAAAAAGCAGCAGCAATAGGGTTGTCCGGATTGATTACCCCTTCGCTGGATGAAATGGTAAACATTGCTGGGGAAATGCAACGACGTGAACTCAACATTCCGCTTCTAATTGGCGGTGCGACCACCAGTAAAGCCCATACGGCTGCAAAAATTGCACCCGCCTACCAGCAAAGCGCAACCGTTTACGTCACCGATGCCTCACGCGCGGTCAACGTAGCCAGTGCGTTGCTGTCCAATGAGGGCAGTTTTAAACGCTACAGGACAAATTTAGATGCAGAGTATGAAACTATACGTCACCGTGTTGAAGCCCGTCGCGCGAAACGTCAATTTTTAGCCTACAGCGATGCGCAAGCCAATGCGTTCAAAGTAGACTGGCACAACTACACCCCACCGATGCCCCGTCAGATGGGTGTCCATAAGGTCAACCTCGAGCTCAATGAACTGGTGCCTTATATCGACTGGACACCTTTTTTTATGACTTGGGAGTTGGCAGGTAAATATCCAAAAATTTTGCACGATGAAGTGGTCGGCAGCGCAGCCACTGCTTTGTTTGCAGATGCGCAAGAAATGCTGGAAAACATTGTCCAGGCAGGCGTTCTTAAGGCCAGCGGTGTATACGGCATATGGCCAGCCAATCGCATGGGCAGTGATGACATCACAGTCTTTGCCGACACTCAGCGTTCCCATCATTTAGCGACGCTGCACCACTTGCGTCAGCAATCGCCCAAAGCCGATGATGAGGCTCCGAATTACTGTCTGGCAGATTTTATAGCCCCTGTCGGTCACGCTGATTTCATCGGTGGGTTTGCGGTGACCGCAGGCACCAATATCGAGGCGCTGTTGGCGCAGCATGCCGGTGACGATTACGCGGAAATTATGATCAAAGCACTGGCTGACCGTCTAGCTGAGGCATTTGCGGAATACTTACACGCACATGTGCGCTCCACAGCATGGGGATTCAGCCACAATGAAGCCTTTGATCCCGAGGCGGTGCTCGCTGAGCGATACCAAGGTATTCGCCCTGCGCCGGGTTATCCCGCCTGTCCAGAGCATAGTGAAAAACAGACACTGTTTCGATTACTCGACGCAACCCACCATACCGGCATTACGCTGACAGAAAATTATGCGATGTCGCCGGCGGCTGCAGTAAGCGGTTGGTATTTCTCCCATCCCGACAGTCGCTATTTTGGCGTCGGCAAAATAGATCGTGATCAACTTGAGGCATACGCGCGGCGCAAGCAGTTGTCGCTCGATGAGGCGCAGCAATTATTACGCCCAGCACTCGCGGATTAATCTTACTGCGCTGGTGTGATTAAAAATCGAACGTAAATCCTGAAATAAAGAGCACTGCGATGCCTATTGCGGCGCAGAATCCAACCATCAAAGCGCGTAAATCGGCTCTTTCATCGGCTTGCGATTCCGGAGTGTCTGACTGGTCGTTGTCTTCGTTCATAAGCTTGCTCTACGGGTAAAACGTTTATTGTAGAGGAACTGCGTCCATAAGTGATGCCCGAGATGCATTATAATTTTTAATACTAAGGTTATACAATAACGCTCGTTGGCATCCAATAACCGCACTGGTACGGTGCTCGATCCGTAGTTACCCCACCGTCCTTGATGTATCAATACGATAATTTTGACCGAGAGTTTGTTGCCGAACGAGTAGCTCATTACCGGGACCAAACTCAGCGTTATCTGGCTGGACAACTAAGCGAAGCAGAGTTTCTGCAGTTGCGCCTTCGCAACGGGCTATACATTCAACGCTTGGCCCCAATGCTGCGGGTTGCTGTCCCTTATGGTACGTTGTCTGCCACACAGCTACGAATGCTTGCGCAAATCTCACGCCGCTACGATCGAGGATACGGGCACCTCAGTACTCGCCAGAATATGCAGTTTAATTGGCCCGAGATAGCTGACGTGCCGGATATTTTGCACGACCTGGCCAGCGTCGAGATGCATGCGATTCAAACCAGTGGCAGCTGTATACGCAACGTGACAACAGACGAGTTTTCAGGGGCCGCGGCGGACGAACTGGTCGATCCTCGCCCCTACTGCGAAATTATGCGTCAGTGGTCAACTAACCATCCCGAATTTGATTGGTTGCCTAGAAAATTCAAAATCGCGGTGACCGGAGCCGCCAACGACCGAGCGGCTATCGCCGTACACGACATTGGTATACGCGCCTACAAAAACGCTGATGATGCGGTGGTGTTTGACATATTTGTAGGCGGAGGTCTGGGTCGCACCCCTGTCCTGGGCACCGCAATTTATTCGGGATTACCCGTTAAGCACCTGTTGACTTATCTTGAATCGATCATGCGTGTGTATAACCGTTATGGCCGACGAGACAACAAATACAAAGCAAGAATAAAGATTTTGGTCCGAGCAATGGGTGCAGAAGCATTCAAGGCTCGGGTTGAGCAAGATTGGGTAGATATCAAAGGAGGCCCGTCTACGCTCTCAGATGCGCAAGTAGCCGATATGGTGGCCGCGTTTGCCCCACCCGCGCGCGTAACATCGGCGGCCGCGTCGATAGATTTGGACGCTCTCAGGCTGGAGCACCCAACGTTTAGCCATTGGCTNCACCATAACGTGNGCCCCCATCAACAGGCAAATCTCACCGTGGTGACCTTATCCACAAAAATGACCGGCGTGCCTCCCGGGGATGTCAGTGATGAGCAGATGGATGCTGTAGCGCAATGGGCAGAGGATCACAGTGGCGGAGAAATTCGGATCAGTCATGAACAGAACTTTGTTCTACCTCATGTTCCTCGCAACGCACTTTTTGAACTTTGGGAAAAAGCCCGTCGATTAGATTTGGCAACCGCTAACGCCGGACTGCTTACCAATATGATTTGTTGTCCGGGCGGTGACTACTGCTCGCTGGCCAATGCAAAGTCTATTCCCGTTGCGGAGGCCATTCAAAGGCGTTTCGATGACTATGATTATGTCCACGACCTAGGAGATCTGGATCTGAATATATCTGGTTGTATGAACGCATGTGGGCATCATCATGTGGGTAATATCGGCATACTTGGGGTCGACAAGAAAGGCCAAGAGTTTTATCAAATTTCTCTTGGCGGACATTCTGGTCATTCCGGGCATGCTGCTTCGCTGGGGCAGATTGTAGGCCCCTCTTTTGCTCGCGCTGAGGTCTGTGACGTGTTGGCGATAATTCTTAACACATTTGTTGATTTTCGTCTGGAAGGGGAATCATTTTTGTCGTGCTTTAACCGCATCGGTATCGCACCCTTCAAGGAGCGTGTCTATGTCGACGCTGATTAAACGAAGTGCCCAAGGTTGGGAGATTAGCCATACCGACGATAGGCCGAACTGGAAAACACCGCAAGACTGGCAGCAGGGTGAGCCTCTGCTGCTACAGGTTGATGCGGAAATCGACGCACGCTTTTTACAGGCCAGCACAATTGCTATAGATTTTCCGGCGTTTACTGATGGCCGAGGTCTTTCCTTGGCAGTGCTGTTACGTCAAAGAATAAAATATACAGGTGAATTGCACGCGATTGGGGCTATCCATGAAGATGTTTTGCATTATATGGTTCGCTGCGGTTTTGATGTGCTTGAGTTGCCGCAGGAGCGCTGTGCCGAAACAGCACTTCGACTGTTAGCCCCGTATACGCACCATTATCAAGAATCCGTGGAACAAGCTTAACCTTCTTACAGGCATGGGCATCACCACAATTGACGCGTAAGCTATGCGCACCTTTCTAGAGCATTTGTGCGCATGCCTCATACCGGCATTATCGAGTCTTTTTTTTACATTTTTGCGGGGGCTGCAGTACTCGCGACCGCGGCCTTGTATACCCGCCAGCCGATGTTGGTTGCCTATATATTGCTTGGCGCACTGTTGGGGCCTTTTGGCTTAAGTTGGGTAGACGACCCGGGCCTACTGTCCGAAATTTCCGAATTTGGTATCATTTTCTTGCTGTTTTTAGTCGGTCTCGATCTACAGCCGAGCAAGCTAAAAAATATGGTCGGCGCTTCCTTGCTGACCGCTATCGGCACAACCATTGTCTTTTTTGGATTGGGTTTTGGCGTGATGTACGTCTTCGAATTCAATTTGGTTGAGTGTGCTATTACAGGTTTAGCGGCTGCTTTTTCGAGCACTATTCTTGGCATCAAACTACTGCCGACCACCGTACTTCATCATAAACATGTCGGTGAATTGGTTGTCAGCTTATTACTTATTCAAGACCTGCTTGCGATTCTGGCGATCTTGCTCCTCAATGGTCTGGGCGCGCGCACGGATGTGCTCGTCACCAGCGTTTTATCAATTGGCCTTGGTCTGCCGTTGCTCTGCGGCCTTGCCTATCTGGGCGTGCGTTTTATGTTGTTACCGCTGGTGCATGTATTTGATGCGTTCCATGAGTATATATTTCTGATCGCTATCGGCTGGTGCCTCGCGCTGGCCAATATAGCCTCCACACTCGGTTTATCTGTTGAAATAGGTGCTTTCATCGCAGGTGTGTCGCTGGCCACGAGTCCAATCGCCCAATATATCGCACAAAATCTTCGACCACTGCGAGACTTTTTCTTGGTTCTGTTTTTCTTTTCTGTTGGTGCTGGGCTTAATCTTGATTTAATTACGAGTATTTGGCTGCCCGCGCTGTTGCTCGCAGTATTGTTGATCGCCTTAAAACCAATGGTTTTTGCCGGCTTACTGCATATTAAAGGTGAGAATTCTCAGGTGGCTTGGGAAGTGGGTTATCGTCTTGGCCAAGCCTCTGAATTTTCTCTTTTGCTCAGTTATATTGCACTAAGCACTGTGTTGATCGGCGAGCGCGCGGCTCTGGTGATTCAGTTTTCGACTGTGCTCACTCTGGTATTAAGTAGCTATTTTGTGATTTTTCGTTATCCCAATCCCATCGCGCCGAATCCGAATCTGCGACGGGATTGAGATTACCACCGAGTTTTGCCGTTACCTCAGGTGAACAACCCCCCGCCCGACCATCGCACCGGCCAAAATGCGATCGATACCCTCTGACAAAGTTTCAAGATTCAACACTTCTTCCAGGTCAGACAAATCAACTAACCATTCGTTGGCCAACCGTCCCCAGATGCGGGCTTTTTCATCCAGTGGCAACTGCACCGAATCGACACCAAGAAGGTTTACGTTGCGCAGCAAAAATGGCAGCACGTTGGCTTGAAAGCCAGGGCCGGCGACCAAGCC
>JGI20160J14292_10000026_pt1 | contig 134403 bp, 120 predicted proteins | sample COG_10_FD_14292 | JGI IMG/M metagenome (IMG submission 14292) | reverse complement strand
GTTATTGTGACCGGCACGCCGGGGGGCGTTGGAGCGGCTCGTCAACCGCCAGTATTTATGGATGATGGCGATGTGGTCGAAGTTGAAGTCAAGCCGATCGGAACGTTGGTCAACCCGGTGGTGGGCGAATCCTAGCGGTTCACAGCTGGTGATTTTGCAGGGTGGTGATCGTGAGAATCACAAGAACCCGGTATTTCTATGACAGTTTGCTCGGGTCAATATAGGGGTGCCGCGCAACTGCCTCAGGTTTAAGTGCCAACGCGGAATGAGAGTTTGTCTGTATGTGCAAACCGCGCGAAATAATGTGTTCAACAGCGGTGGTGTGAGAAGGTGCACCCCAGTAAGCTTAGGCGCATGACGGCATTTGTTCGAAGCACTTCACATCTAAACGATGAACTCAAAGCAACCATTCAGTCGGCCTATCGCGCATGGTTGGGTGCTCGTGGCTTTAGTCCACGACGTGGGCAACGCGAGATGATTGCACACGTTGCACGTACATTGACAGGCGAGACGAACCGGATCGCGGTTATCGAGGCAGGCACCGGTACAGGCAAAACGGCAGGCTACTGCTTGGCGGCCATCCCCGTGGCTCAGGCGTTAAATAAAACCGTGGTGCTCAGCACCGCAACGGTGGCCTTGCAGGAACAAGTCACCCTCCATGACCTGCCTGATCTCAAGCGGAGTGCCCAGCTAAAATTTACGGTCAGTCTCGCTAAAGGGCGTGGCCGCTATCTGTGTTTAAAGCGGCTTGACGATCGTTTGAAATATCATCAGCAGCAGGATATCCCGCTGTTTGAGCTAGACAGTGCTGATCACACCGTTTTGTATCAGGCCATGCTGGATCGATTTGGTCAGGGTCATTGGGATGGAGAGCTCGATAGCTGGTCTGAAGAATTGCCGGACGGGGCTTGGGCAGGTGTGACTACGGACCACCGAGGTTGTAGTAATAATCGCTGCGGCTTTTTCAAATCCTGCCCATTTTTTAAAGCGCGAAATACCCTAGAAGGGAGCGACGTTATAGTTGCTAATCATGACCTGGTTTTATCGGATTTAGCGCTTGGCGGTGGTGCGGTTTTGCCTGATCCGCAAGAGTGCATTTTTGTCCTTGATGAAGCCCATCACCTGGCGGATAAAACACAAACCCATTTCTCGACACGCACGCGCGTGCAGGGTACGCAGCAATGGCTGGATCAGGTTAATACGGTGCTTGGGGGGGTTACCCAGCGATTTGCTCGCCCGCAGGAATTGGTTTCCTTGGCAACCAGTGTTGCCGCCGAAGCGGGCGCCCTGAATGTGGCTTTGGGTGATCTGGCGTTGGGGCTGCAGGCTTTAACGTACACCCAACGAGACGAAGATCTCGAAACTCACCGCTTTATGTTGGGGGAGGTGCCGGAAGAAATTCGTGCGCTTGCTGCGGCGGCGCGGCCGCCTATGGAAAAATTAGCCGAAGATATTGAACGCACGCATGAAGCCTTGAAGGCGGCTGTTTCCGGAGAGGTTAATTGGGAAAATATACATGAAGCGGAAGACTGGCTTGTTCCTGTGGGTCAATTGCAGACGCGGGCTGAGGCGACTTTGGCGCTGCTTGAAGATTTTTCTGGGGAGTCCGTCTATCGGCACGCGCGGTGGGTGAATCGAACACCGTATGATGTGGAATTGGTGAGTGCCCCCATCGAGCCTGGACACATCCTAAAAACCCACTTGTGGCAACGCGCCTACGGAGTGATCTGCACGTCAGCGACATTGAGTGTGATGGGCCGCTTTGATCGTTTTTTCGAGCGCACTGGTCTTGATACTGAGGTGCTCAGGACGCGCATACCTAGTCCCTTTGACTATCCACGCATTGCGACATTTACAGTACCGGATATGGCTTCTGAGCCTCGTGACTTCGAAGCGCATACGGCTGAGGTTGTGCAGAGGTTGCCCAAACTGCTGGCGCAAGAGGTCAGTGCGTTAGTGCTGTTTACTTCGTGGCGGCAGTTGAACGCGGTGGTGAAACAATTGCCCGAAGCGCTCAATAATGAATTATTGGTTCAGGGTGAGGCGGCAAAACAGGTTTTGCTTGCATCGCATCGGCAGCGCGTGGATGACAAACAACCGTCTTACTTGCTGGGCCTGGCCAGCTTTGCTGAAGGGTTGGATCTGCCAGATGATTATTGCCGCCACGTGATTATCGTTAAGCTGCCGTTTGCGGTACCCGATGACCCAATAGATCAAGCAATGGCAGAGTGGGCTGAGGCGCGAGGCCGCAACGCCTTTTATGAGATTTCTGTGCCGGATGCGGCCCTCAAATTGGTACAGGCCTGTGGCCGCCTCATTCGGCACGAGAACGACCATGGGGCAATCACAATGCTCGATAAGCGTATTGTGACCAAACGCTATGGGCAGGCGTTGCTGGACTCATTGCCGCCGTTCAATTTTCAGTTGACGGCGTCAATTGACAGACCTTCCTGAGACGACTGAGTCAGGTGTCGGCCGTTTGTCGGCACATCGCTAAATTTACCCTGAGTGAAGACCAGCAGGCGACGGGTTTTTAGGTGGTCTTGCAGGCGGAACAAGAAAGCCTCGACGTCTTGCTTTTGTAAAAGCTTAACCCGTGCTGCCAATTGTTCGATGCTGTCAAAGGCGTAGTTTTCATCCTTCAGGTCAGCCCAATAACTTTGCGACTGTTCGTTAAGATTTTTGGGCGTTTGCGTCAAACGATTGATTAAGCCGGATTTTTGCTGCTCAAAATCTGCGTCATTCAGCGCAGGCCATGCGGCAATAAACGCGTCGATGAAGTCCAGTGTCGCCGCCTCTAACTCCGCTGCTGAGGTGTTGGGCGATTGCACAATAAACGAGATACCTCCGCGTTTTGCGATCGGCCGGTTGGTGACGCTGACGACATAACCCAGTTGTTGTTCCGTGCGCAGGTCCATGAAGTAAGCGGGTTGCAGCAGTTGTGCCGTCAAAGCACTGAGGGCACGACTGTCAAAGCTTTCATCGGGATCTTGGACGTGAATAACAATGGCCGCGTCGTTGTGATCAACAGGCAATTGCAGCAGCTGTGCATCATTGACCGTATCGACCACGGGTCGGATAAACGCATGGTTAGCCACAGGGACGGCGCGCCGAATGACGGCTTCGATAGCCTCAGCGTCAGCGCGGGTGACGTTGCCGTGGAGGAGTGCGCGAACATTCGTTGCACTGAATTTTTCATCTCGCCAACTGATCAAGTCTGCGACCGTTACTTCTGACAGCGCGTCAATGAGTATGGGCCGCGGCCAACGCCCTTCCCGAAGCGTATCGTCCAAAGCTGAGAAAGCCTGGCTGTAAGGGCGATCTTTGGCGCTATTTCGCCAATCCCTGAGCAGTGAGCTTTTGATCGCAGAAAATCTTTCCGCTTGCAGTTCATTGTTAAATAAGGTGTCCAAAACGGAGGCTAAGAGAGAGGCCTGTTTATCTTGATAACCACCAATCGTGACCTGAAAGCCGGCATCTGGAACAGAAAGGTTGTAGCCCAGTCCGGCTAAATATGCAGGATATATAAGCTCGCTGAGGCTATCTTCTACGAGCCTGCGATACAGCTGGGCCATACCGCGGTCTTTAGCCGAGACGAGACCGCCTTCGACGGCGAGAGCGAGGTACAGGTTGGCGCGTGGAATACCAAAAGAGGTATCGGTATCGAGCCATAATGTAAGTCCGGGGTCTTCGATCAAGGCTCTGACCGGGGTGGTATCTTCCTGAGTCAGGCTTAGATTTTCAGGTAAATAAGGATTGACCTCTGGCAAGGTGAAGGGTGCCTGCTCAACATTGGCCAGGTCCAATGGTTGCAGAGAAAGGTTATAGGGGACCTCAAACCAGGGTTCTTGCATTTCTCCGTCGATATCGGGCGCAGTAATCTCGATCAATACGTTATCCAAGGTTAGCTCGTTCAGAAACTTGGAGATGGTTGTGGCATCAAATTCCTGCATAAGATAAGGAGCAACCAATAAATCTTCGGGCGGATATTCGTTAATCCGCGGCGCCAATTGGTAAACCAGTCCGGTTGGACGTGATTTTTCTTGAAAGCGAAAGCCGAGTTCGGCCACCTGAGCCTGTTCCTTGAAAAGCCAATATTGTGGCGGGGTTTTTTTGATCAAATCAATGTACTGAAAGACGTAAGCGCTGATTTCGCGGATGTGCGCGCGACCTGCTGCGGTAAGGTCAATCGAAATGCTCAGCGCGCTGCTGTTATGATCTAGATCCCCAACACTGGCCCCCAGACTTTCGATCCAGCCAAGATTATTCAGGTATTGGTAGAGACTGCCTTTGCCTTCATGTCCGATTAAATTTGTAAAGTACTGTTCCGGCTTGTTGCGGTAGTGCTCGCGAGCGTTGGGTAACGGGAATAAATAACTGACGCTGGCACCATCACGCAGTGATTGAATCTCTAGTTGTGCGGGAAGTTGAGCGTCGGTATACATCGCAACGGTGGGGTAACTGGGACCGATGTCTTTGTCTAGGATTTTTCCGAACAGCGGGCGGATAAGGGCCTCCATGGCGTCCAGCGTGCGATCGGAGATCACCACCAAACCCATTTGGTCTGCGGAATATTGAGTGTCAAAAAAATTGATAAGGTCCTCATGGATATCACCAGCTAGGGTATCCAGCGAACCGATTGTAAATTTTGCGCCGGGATGTGCCGGATTTAACGCTTGCTTGCCGACCATATAGCCGCGCCAACCATCATCTTTGATTTGCATTTGATATTCAGAATGCACTGCGTTTTTTTCGCGGGCTGAATATTCCGCGCTGATTACGGGGTCGATGAAAAAGTGCGCGAAACGAGCAATGGCCTCATCAAAGCCTGAGGGCTGCACGTCAAAGAAGTAGTTGGTGTGATCCAAAGCCGTGTAGGCGTTGGATTGTCCACCATTGGCGCTGATAAAATGTTGGAAACCGTCTATCTCTGGATAGGTTTCGGTTTGGATAAACAGCATATGTTCCAGGAAATGTGCCAGCCCGGGTTTATCTGCCGGTTCGTGGAAACTGCCTCTGTATACCGACAAGGCTGCCGCGGCCTTTTCTGTGGTTGGATCTGAGATCAATACCACGCGCATTTGGTTGGGCAGTTCTGCGTACCGATAAAGGCGAGCATCGTTGGGGCTTTTGCGTATATTGTCTGTGGCGGTTGGTGTGTTGGACAGGTCCGATAAGCGGGTGTCGAGGTTGTTTTGATGGCAACCGCTGACCAGCATCAGCGATAAAGCCAAAGATGGGATGAGATAAAGGGAATGGATCAGTCGATGATTCACGGTCGTTCCTCTGCAGCGTTGTGCGCAGTTTACAGCAGCGGCAAGAACATCGCGTGAAGGCGTTCAAAAAGATGCAGATATCCTGAAACGTTTAACGGGCAGCAATCGCACCTGCGGTGCGGCCGTCATATTGCGGTAAAATAATTAACCCAAAAGCACTCAGATATTGCAGGAGGTTGGACGGTTTGGTCGATATATCTCAGCTTAAAATACAAGCGGAAACGATGTTTGCCACCCAGTTGTCACTGGTGGACACGCCGGCAAGTGGATTTCAGGATTGGCAACAGATCAGTCAATTGGTTGCTGCGCTTGCTCGGCGCATGAATTGGAAGATCATTGGTGTCAGTGGTGCACAGGGAACTGGGAAATCGAGTCTGTCCGCAACGCTCGCGCAAAGTTTGCAACATATGATGTTGGCGCAATCCTCTGGTCTTTCTGTGCGCGCGGCGTCTATTGACGATTTTTATTTGTCCCGGCAGCGCCGAACTGAGCTAGCCGCGCGGGTGCATCCATTGTTGCAAACACGAGGTGTGCCCGGCACCCACGATACCAAGGTTCTAAGTGAGGTGCTGACGGGCGTGTCTGCCGGCTCGGCACGGATTGGCCTGCCGCGCTTCGATAAGGGGTTGGACGACTGTGTTGACTCGCTGCCATTAGAATCGGTTGATGTTCTGATTCTGGAGGGTTGGTGTATGGGCGTCAAAGCAGAGCCTCTTGAGGCGTTGGCCGCGCCTTGTAACGAGCTGGAACGGACCGAAGACGCACAAGGGGTTTGGCGCAATTGGGTAAACGAGCGAATTTCGCAGGATTACGAGCCTTTGTGGCCGCAGGTAGATTTTTGGCTGCATCTTCGCGTCCCCAGCTTTGCTCAGGTGATGAGCTGGCGCAGTGAACAGGAGCAGCAGATACCGGCACATCAGCGGATGACATCTGTGCAGATTGCTCGCTTTATTAAGCACTATGAGCGGCTGACTCGCTGGATGTTGGAATCAGAGGTCATGGCGCCTGGGCTCAGCATTAATCTTGATGCGTCCCACCGGGTGGCGCAGTGTCGGTTTGTGCTGCCTTCGGATCGGTCAGCATAAGTCCGGTGGTGTTCATATCGCGTTCAGTTTAGGGCATTAACATAGGGGTTGATTTTCCTCAGAGCGAGAATGCTGATGACCTTATGCAGAAAAACCCCTAGCAGACATGTTCAAGTCAAACCCCGTCGAGTATCCCTTTTTTGGTTGACCTCAGTAGCCGTGCTCCTCCTGCCGGCGACGGTTGTGGCCGCGCCGCATTATGATCAGGCCCAAGTGATCGGAGTTGAGCCACTTTACAAAACCGTGAGCTACGAAACGCCGGTAGAGACTTGCCAAATGGAACGCGTACCCTACGCTTCCTCAAACGAGCGCGGTTCAGTTACAGGACCGATTCTGGGTGCGATTATAGGTGGCGCTTTAGGCAATGCCGTAGGACACAAAAAGCGCAATAAGCAGGTGGGTGCAGTTGTGGGTGCGGTCTTGGGCGGTTCAATTGGGTCTGATATTGCGCGCCAACAGCGTCGCGGTCGTTCCGTTGGGGTTAAGTACCGCGATGAACATGTTTGCCAGGTTGTGACACAAACGCATCAAGAGGAACAATTTGCGGGTTACAACGTTCGTTATGTGTATGCGGGTGCGACCTACAACACGGTGATGCCTCAAGATCCCGGCCAGACGATGCGGGTTCGAGTCCACGTGCGCCCAGCGCAATAGATTCAAATGACGTGTAAAGTAGGGGCTCACGAGTGAGGTGAGCACCTGCGATGACAACAGGCGAAAATCAGATGAACCGGTGGGTTATGCAGCGGCTACGCACCCTGTCGGTCATTCCTTTGACCTTTTTACTGGCTTCATGGGCCGCGGCTCAGGAGCGTTCTATTGATTTGCCTGATCTATCACCACCACCGGCCAGCCAAGGATTTGCGCCCGCCCCGGGTCTGACTTTGGACAAAGCCACGGCGATTGCGCGGCGGTCGGTGGGCGGGCGTGTGCTATCGGCGACGCCTGACCAACGCCTTTCTGGTCGGGTTTATCACGTGCGTATGTTGGTTGAAGGCACCCGGGTGGTCACCGTAACCGTCGATGAGCGCGGTCAAGTTAAACAAAGAAAGTAACTGCCTTTATGGCAGACAGTGAACCGGCTAAAGAATGTTAAGGAGCTCTCATGCGGATGCTTGTTGTCGAAGATGAGGCGGCGTTGCGCAATCAATTGGCGGTACATCTTAAATCCCAGGGATTTGCCGTAGATTGCGCCAGTGATGGAGAAGAGGGTCTCTATTTTGGCCGGGAATATGACTACGAGGTCGCGGTAATTGATTTGGGTTTGCCCAAGTTGGACGGTTTGGCATTAATTGCACAGCTACGCGCAGAACAGCGCGGATTTCCAATTTTAGTCCTAACGGCCCGTGGTCATTGGCAGGACAAGGTTCAGGGGCTAGAAGCGGGTGCGGATGATTACTTAGCCAAGCCGTTCCAGATGGAAGAATTAATGGCGCGTCTGAATGCGCTGATTAGACGCACAGCCGGATACGCGTCTCCAGTCTTATGTCAGGGTGCATTGCAGCTGGACACGTCGAAAAAAGAAGTCCGTGTTGCTGATATCTCTGTTGAGTTGACTGCTTTTGAATATCGGGTGTTGGAATATCTGATGCTTAACCCCGACCGAGTGGTGAGCAAAATCGAGTTAACGGATCATTTGTATGATCAAGATTATGATCGTGACAGTAATGTTATCGAAGTATTTATGGGCCGTTTGCGCAAGAAGATAGCACCGGTTGATCTTATCCGTACGGTGCGTGGGCAGGGGTATCGATTTCTGACGGACGCCGGGGATTGAAACACTCGATACAGGCTCGGCTGTTGTTGACGACAACCTTTGTGTTGGTGGTATTTTTAACCTTGACCGCAGGAGCGCTCGATAGAGCGTTTCGGGCCAGTGTGGTCGCGGGGGCAGAAGAGCAGTTACGTTTGGTAATCTACTCGCTGATGGGATCGGTTCAACAAGAAGCCGGCCAATTAACATTCAGTCAGGGTATTTCCGAGCCGCGTTTGACGCAGCCCGACTCAGGCCTGTACGCGCAGGTTGCTAACGACCTTGGCAGCGTCGTTTGGTTGTCACCCTCTGCGTTGACCACCGACGTTAATTTTCCGCGCGGCTACAGCGCTCCCGGGTTGTTTGAATTCTCGGAAATTGATGCCCTAATTCCTCGGTTTCAATTGAGCTACACGGTGATATGGGAAGGTGTTGACGCAGAATATGTTGTGTTTAGCGCGGTTACGGACCAGCGTCCCTATCGAGTAGCCATTGCGGAGTTTCGTCGCAGTTTAGGGTTGGGTCTGGGTGTAGCGATGCTGCTGTTTATTCTCGTCCAATTTCTGGCTTTGCGCTGGGGCCTGAAGCCGTTGAGAATGATGGCCGCAGAGGTCCACGAACTTGAAATGGGTCGGCGTGAGTCGCTCAGTCAGCGTTATCCAAAAGAGTTGCTGGGATTGGCGTTAAATCTTGATCATTTCATTGTCCATGAACAACGTACCCGTGCTCGCTACCGGTACGCCCTTGATGATCTTGCCCATAGCCTAAAGACACCGCTAGCCGTGGTGCGGAACAGCCTTTCCGATTCAAGCGAAAATTCGTTGCTGGTCAGCGAGCAGCTTGAACGCATGGAGACCACCGTTTTGCATCAACTGTCTAAGGCGTCCGCTGGGGGGCCGGTAATGGGTGGCAAAACCATTGTTTTGCGGACAGTAATAGAGCGCTTGTTGCGAGCGTTACAAACGGCCTATGTTGATCGTGGTGTGCATGTCGAGCGTCAGCTCCCCGCCGATTTGGTCATTCGGGGAGATGAGCGAGACATTATGGAGATAGTGGGCAACCTGCTTGAAAACGCGTTTAAATATAGTCGGGGTGCCGTGCGGGTAGAGGTCAGTTCGGTCGAAGGCGGGGCGTTGAAAGCACAAATTGTTGTTGAAGACGACGGTCCAGGTATCCCGCGGGCGCTGCGCGATGAAGTGGTGCGTCGTGGCAAACGTTTGGACGAAATTGAGGCTGGACAAGGGATTGGGTTGGCTGTTGTGGTCGAATTGGTTGCGCTGTACAACGGCTCGCTGGACATCTCTGATAGCAGATTGTTAGGGGGTGCTAAGCTGACCGTTTTACTGCCTTAGAAAGGGTTCTGCGCACCAAGCCCCAGTAAAGCGCGCCCCACTTGTTCGTTGATACGATCTTGATGGGCGTTAATGTGCAGGGGCATGGCCTGAAAATCTCGCAGACGTCGCTCAAAATCGGGTCCTTCGCGTAACCCATTTCCTCCCATGACCCTAACCAGCAAGCGCATGGCATGGTCGCATAATTGCAGTGCCGTAGATGCAGCGGCCAGTTGGCGCAGGTAATCGTCTTCGTTTGGAATTTGTGTTTTTTGAATGCGATTGTCCGCTTCGCGAGCGGCGCACTCAGTGGTATCTCTTGCCGCATATAGATTTGCTTGGGCTTGCCCTAGGTTCACTTGTACCATGGGTCGCTCGGCCATCTTCAGGCCCATGATGGCTACTCGCCCTTTGATACCCTGACAGACTTCCTCGAGGGCGCTTTGCACAAGGCCAACGGCCATCGATGCCAACCACAAATTAGAAAGGCCGACCCAATCTTCGCGGTAGCGGTGATTGACCATCGGTCGTTCAGGGTTGCGAAACGCGAATCGATATTTGAACGGAAAATCAACAATTGCAGATGCCGGCACCGTCGCGCCGCTGTAGGATACTGTCTCTGTTGCGCTCGCCCGAAGACTCAGGGAGGCCCAATCACGTGCTATTGAAACCCCGTCTTGCTTCAGGCTCACCAGCGCAAAACTGGGTTTTGAGGCTTCGTCTGTGATAAAGGAGGCGCCTGCCCAGTCGGCATAACGCGCGCCCGACCCAAATGCTCCCTTGCCATGTAGGCTTATTTGATCATTCTCTGGTATGCCTTTGATGGCGGTGCTGGCACCGGCTGGAAAACAAACCCACTGTTTTTGGGTGACAATATGCGTTAAGAAACTCTGCTGTTCGGGCCCCAACAGACCGGCGAATAGGTGAAAAGTGCATAGATGATTCCACAACACCCAAGCGGTGGATGCACAGGAACTGGCGACGGCAGCGAGTTCTAAACCGGTATCGAGAATGCTGGCATTGATTCCGCCAATTTCTTGAGATGCGGTAAACCTCATGATTGGGTTTTCTTTAATTTTTTCGATCAATTCGGGGGGTAGCGCGCGATTCTGATCGGCTGCAGCAGCACCCGAGGCTATCTCAGCTAGTAGGGGTGCGACCACTGGTTCATAGGCGAAAGGGGATGCTGTCATGCGCTAAATCCGATGCTCTAAAGCGGCAAGGAACCGTTGGCGTAGGATATCGCTGAGGTCGTTTTTGGGTCCAGCGGCACACCAACGGTGTAGGAGATCTTCATAGCCATCAGCGGATAAGTCACGGATACCGGCATTCATGAAGTGTATTTGCAAAGCCATGCGCGCGCTTTGATCTTCCGCAGGGCTGGTGATTTGTGCGGCGAGTTCTGCCTCCAAGACCAGATTTAGCCAGTCCTGCGGTTCGGCCTGTCCATTGGCGCGGTCGGCAAAAATTTTGTGCGGAGTGGGAATATCCAGCTGATTTTTTTCTGCCAGGGAAACTTGCTGGTCCCAGTCCAGCATCTGTTTCAGTTTGGCTTTGGCCACCAACCGGTCTTGACCTTGGAGTGCTTGCTGGTAAGCCCTCTGGGCATTTTCAATGTTTTTTTGCTGGGTCTGACTGAGATCTATGTTCTGAGCGGCCAAAGTCAGTGCTTGATTCAGTTCCGCCAGCTTTTTGCGGCTGGCCTCACCGTCGGTGACGGCTTGATTTAGCGTTTTCAGGGCGATATCGAGTTTCAGGTTCCGTTCATTGGAGGCAACTTTTAATGCCTGGTGCTGCGCGTCAAGTGCGACAAAAACAGCGTCGCAGGCGGTTCGAAATTCCCGCCACAAGCGTTGGTCGGGGCCGCGTGGTGTTGGCCCTACTGCCTGCCATTGCTTTTGTAATGTTTTTACGATGCCGACCGCTCCCTGGCCAGGCCCGTCCTGATCGATCAATGCTTTTGCGGCTTCAACGATTGCGCTTTTTGTTGCAATGTTGGCGTCCCAAGCGCGTTTTAAGTGGTCATAGAGCGTTTCCTGTAATCCGTTAAAGCGTTCCTGCACTGGCTTTAACGCCTGTCGATCACATGGATGGTGTAGTTGCCATTCCGCTCTTGCGTGGCGAAGGATTTTATCCGCGGCGCGAATGTCGGCTGTAGGCCAATCGGTTTGGTTGATATAGGATTCTAGCTGTTCGCACAGACCAATGCGTTTGGTGAGATTGGCACTGCGGTTCTCTCTCTGCTGGGCAAAATATACCCTGCATGGCTCAAAGGCGGTTTCCGCAAGTTGGTCAAATAGCGTGTGTAGTTGAATATCTGATGCGCTGTTGGGTCTACCCAGCTCACGCCATTGCTGACGTAGCAGCTTCAGTTGGTCGGCTTGCTCTGTTGGCGCCAGGGGCGTTTCAGCAATTTTTTTGATTTCGTCAATTAATGTCTGTCGCTTAGGACTGGTTGCGAATTGTTGCCAATCGCGAAGTTCAGCGACTTTTTTGCTCAACCCGGTGAGTTCTTTTTCCGCGCTTCGGATGCCTATTTTTTGTAGCGCACGCGCTCTGCCCAGTTGCTGTTGCGCGGATTCAATTTGACCTTCTTCGATCGCCTGAGCGGCTGCACTTAGGGTTTCGTTTAAAGACTGTTCGGCCTGCTTTTGTTTTCCGACGATGATTCTGATTTCTGACTCGATGCGGTTCAGGGTTTCAAGTAGCGCGGCAAACTCTGCGGGTGGTTGGTGCTCTGCCGGCCAATGGAGTTGACCGATTTTTTTTTGCCAGCGTTTGTGCCATTTTTGGCGCGCGGCGAGTTCGATGCTCAGTGCCTCATTATAAGCTTCGGTAGACACAAGCTCTTGAGGTGCTTGAGCACGGGATTCAGCAGTGGCCGCAAGTTGTGCGCAGGCACGGCGGTAGTTCGTGAATTGGTGCGCTATAGCGGTGACTGTGGCGTGTTGTGCTGTATTGGGTGTGCGCGTGCTTATGAGGTCAATCCAAGCGTTTTGAAACTGCTCATAGGCTGGTGTGATCTTCTGTATCGGTTCGCCGAGTCGCATTTTTTCAGACAGTGAGCTGACCTCGCCCAACAGTGCTGGAAATAGATCTGCGGCCGGTTGTGGTGCGGTCAGTTCAACTCCCTTGAGTGGATCTTCAGGAATCGATAAAGCTTGTTTGGCATCAAAATGGTTTAACAAGGGAATCAAAGACTGGTACTCGTCGGCCGCCGCGCGACGTCTGTCCGCCAAGATGATTAGGCGCTGGTGTTCGACCAGCGTATTTTCACCCGATTGATTGGCTTTTTCGATTGAGCGGTCCAGCTCGGCGATTCGCAAAAAAAGCGCGTTAGCGTCACCGCGTACTTTTTTAAGGCGCGCCAACTCGGCTCTTGCGTGGCGATAGACGGCTTTATCGCGACCACGCGCTTGTTCCACAAGCTCGGTCAGTCCAATTTCGGTCTGTAATAAAGGGTGTTTTAAGATTTTAGTTTTGGCGTCATCTCGAAGACGAATCGCGAGCGTGGCGCATTGTGATGCTTTTTGCAGGAGTGGCCACAATGTCTCCAGTTCAGCGCCCTCGGCGGCGTTGATCCGAGCGTTGATGACAACAGGATGATGGCTATAGGCTGTTGTGCCATTTGCTTTTAATCGTTGTGTTATGCGGTGAGCCACGGATTCCGCCAGCTCGGCGTGCTCAAGCAGCGTTGCCAAAGTGTCCACGTTCGAAACTTTGGCGATAGCCGCTTTTTGTACCCTTATATCGGGATCGTTGAGCGCAAGTTGTTCAAGATAGGCTTGTATCTTTTGCGCTTGATGGTCATTTGAAGAAGCTATCGCCGTCAAGCGTACGGCTGGATCGTCATGCTCGAACGGACTTTTCTTATGAAACCATCGGCTTAACATGATGGCATTAACCTAACGCATTGTGGGCACCATCACAAAGCGGTGCATTGGCGGTGTGTTTGCAGCCACAAAAATAAAGGGTTTTGTTTTCTTGGGCCTTGTAGGACAGCGGTAAAATGTCAGTCCCCTCGTGTGAGCCGTCACAAAAGGGTTGCTTGGCGCTTTTGCCACAGGCGCACCAGAAATATTTTTTGTCCGCCTCAACTGTGACGGGGTAGGGTGCCTTTTGGGCGACATGTGGTTTGCTCATAGAATTCTCCAATTTTTTACTGAGTCAGTTGTTGTTATGAAAATTTTTGCTCGTCCCACCAAGGGAAATAGTCTGGCATATCGCTGGATACTTTTGCCGTGAATTCTGCTGGGCGTTTCTCTAAAAAAGATTCCACACCTTCTTTGGCGTCGGGGGATCGTCCGCGGTGATAGATGCCGCGAGAATCTATTTTGTGTGCATCCATCGGATGGTCTGCAGCCAGCATTCGCCACATCATGTGGCGTATCAGGGTGACCGAAACGGGCGCGGTATTGTCGCGAATGTCCTCGGCTATAGCTTTGGCTTGGTCAAGCAATTCGTGTTGGGGGTAGAGCGCTTTGACTAATCCGCCTTCCAAAGCCTCCGTTGCCGGAAAAACTCGACCCGAATAGCACCACTGTAAAGCCTGGCTTATGCCCACCACGCGAGGCAAAAAGTAGCTTGAACAGGCTTCAGGAACGATGCCCCGTCGAGCAAATACAAAACCAAATTTTGCGTTATCCGCAGCTAGCCGGATATCCATGGGTAAGGTCATGGTGACACCGACGCCAACGGCAGCCCCGTTAATGGCGGCAATTGTTGGTTTTTTGACTTCGTAGAGCCTCAGGGCCAGCACGCCACCGCCGTCTTGCTGCAGACCGCTCTGTCTGTCTCCTCGTGTATCTGCATCGAACGTACTGCCTCCGCTGGACAAATCCGCCCCTGCGCAGAATGCGCGACCGGCTCCGGTAAAGATAATGGCTCTGACAGCATCGTCAGCATCCGCACGGTCGCAGGCATCGATCAACTCAGCCTGCATTTCGCGGTTATAGGCGTTCATTGCCTCCGGGCGGTTGAGGGTAATTGTGAGAATGCCCTGCTCAAGATCGTACAGTATTGTTTGGTAGTCCAAGAAAGTTCTCTGATTGTATAAGTACGTTGCTATGTTGCCTTGGTCGGATTGATTTTGCTACGTGCTAAAGTGGCTTCTGTTATTGATAGGTCGGTGTGAGGGTCATGAATCGATATTTTGGTGCTGATATGGACGCTTTCTCGGATCGGGTGGACACTTTTATTGAGCGTTATTGGCCAAGTGCGGCTCGGATTGTTTCACATGCCGATGTTCAGGTCTGGCGTGCGGCACTGGTTAACGCCGGGTGGTCGGTGCCGCAGTGGCCTGAACATCAGGGGGGTACGGATTGGAATCCGACACAACATTATATTTGGCGGCGAGCGTGTTCGACATATGGGGTCCCGGATGCTGATGAGGTTGGCACCAATCTTGTGGGTCCGCTGTTGATGGCACAGGGCTCCGCGGTGCAGCAGGAGCTTTTTTTGCCTGAGATCGCAGCGTTAAAAAGTTGGTGGTGTTTTGGATTTATGGAGCCGCATGCAGGCGCCGAGGTGGCGGCAATGACAACGACAGTTTTCGAAAAGGACGGCGAGCTTCGTCTCAATGGCTGTAAAAATTTTGTCTTTGATGCTCTGCGAGCAGATTTCATGTGCTGTCTGGCGCGTCGAGATGATGGGTTTGCGTTTTTCCTGATTGATATGCGCGCGGACGGAGTGTTGGTGAAGTCGACGCCAACTCTGGACGGTCAAGACACGATGGCACAAGTCACTTTTAATGACGTGATGTTAATGCCTGCCAGTCAGATTGGATTGGTGCGACCAGGGTCTGAGTTCGAGCGGTACCAATTTTCCGGCGTATTTAGCACATTGGCGCGTAGCGCCCAAGCCCGTGCCCAGCTCAATATCTTAGACCGAGTAATCAGCGATTTTGACCCCAGTGATGACATTCATCGAAAGCGCAACGACCTGGCTGTTGACCTCAGCGTATTGGAGGCTTTGGAGCTGCGCTACCTAGATGCGCTGCAAAGGGGCGTACAGGTGCCGTTTTCCCTGATAGTATTGCGCCTGAAAAGTCGAAAAATTCTCCTGCAACTTGGTGCGCTACAGGTGGAGAGTTTCGGGTATTATGCGCTACCATTTGCGGATGATGCGCTTCTGCATAACGAAGGACCAATTGGTCCTGTAGCGGCAGCAGCGAGCGTAAGGCAATCGCTGACGCAGCAACTGAGCGCGATATATGAAGGCAGCACAGAGCAATTAAAAGACGAAGCGTGGCGTCATTTGGGTCACCAGAAATAATAGGGGTTAGGAATGGATTTTTCGTTTACTGAGGAACAAACGCTCTTAGAAGACAGCGTGTCGAAATACATACAAAACGACTACGATTTTGACAGTCGCCAAAAACTGGTGAGGTCCGAGCAGGGGTTCAGCTCTGAAAACTGGTCGCAGTTTGCTGAACTGGGCTGGTTTGGTGTGTGTTTTACCGAGGCCGAAGGCGGGTTTGGTGGTGGTGCCATTGAATTGATGTTGATGGCAGAGCAATTTGGTAAAGGTCTTTTGGTAGAGCCTTATCTGGCGACGGTAGTGCTGGCTGGTGGTGCGATTAAACATGGTGGCAGCGAAGATCAGAAGGCTAAATATTTGCCCGGTATTATTGATGGATCCGTTCAGGCAGCACTGGCTTATGCAGAGCCTCAAGGGCGATTCAATTTGGCAGATTTGACCACGACTGCGCAGCGAGACGCGGATGGTTATGTGCTCAAGGGGTATAAAGCGGTTGTGCTCAATGGCCCCGCGGCGGATCTATTAGTGGTTACCGCACGCACCAGCGGAGAGCAACGCGATACGAGCGGCGTGTCTGTTTTTGTTGTTGATGCAAACGCTGAGGGCGTTAGTCGCCGGGATTATCCGACGGTAGACGGTTTACGAGCATCAGAAATTACATTTGATAACGTTAGACTGAGTGCCGATGCCCTCTTGGGCGAAGAGGGTCAAGGCTATGCCATCGTTGAGCGTGCGGTTGATGACGGAATTTTGGCCGTTGGCGCAGAGGCTGTAGGCTGTATGGAAGTGCTGTACAAAGACACCGTTGAATACTGCAAAACCCGTGAACAATTTGGTCAGCCCATTGGCAAGTTCCAAGTACTGCAGCACTGCATGGTGGATATGTTCATGGAGCATGAACAGACCAAGTCTTTGATGTACATGGCAGCGATGCGGATGGACGAGGGCTATGGCGCTCAGGCGCAAAAAGCGGTCAGCGCATTTAAAGTGCAGGTGGGTAAATCAGGGCGTTTTGTGGGCCAAAGTGCTGTGCAGTTGCATGGCGGTATGGGTATGACCGATGAATTGAATATTGGTCATTACTTCAAGCGGTTAACAATTATCGACACTTTGTTCGGTAATGTTGATTTCCACTTGAAGCGTTTTGGACGCCTATAAGGCCTGACTAGAGGGCTGCGTAACCGCCGCTGCGACGTTTTACGAATGTTTTCGCGCGGTTACGTTTGTTGTTGCACCCTCTCGGGAGCAGTGGCATTGGGTGGCGGTTATTGTTTCATGCGTTAGCAAATACGGTTCGTTTCGTCGCCACTGAGCGCTCAGTGTCATCCTAAAGCCTCGATTCTGGTGCACACCTTGATCGGGCTCAGTGATTGGCGGGGTCAGACGCCCTATAAAGATTGAGCGTCTAGAGGTTGAGCTGGGTCAATCAGTCCCAGCTTAGAGCGCCACCGGTTTGATAATCCGTCACTCTAGTCTCAAAGAAGTTTTTCTCTTTCTTGAGATCCATGATTTCTGACATCCATGGGAATGGATTTTTAACGTTCGGGAATTGTTCTGCGAGTCCGATCTGCGCTAATCGGCGATTAGCTATGAACTGGAGATATTCTTCCATCATGTTTGCATTCATACCCAGCACGCCTCTTGGCATAGTGTCTCGCGCATACTGAATTTCGAGTCGTGTACCATCTAGAATCATATTACGTGCTGTCGCCTGTAAGGATTCATCCCATAGATGAGGGTTTTCTAGTTTAATTTGATTGATGACATCAATGCCGAAGTTAACATGCATCGACTCGTCACGAAGGATGTACTGAAATTGCTCGGATGTGCCGGTCATTTTATTTCGACGGCCCATGGATAAAATTTGTGTGAATCCGCAGTAAAAGAAAATACCCTCGAGTACGCAATAATACGCAATCAAGTTCTTCAACAGGGTTTGGTCCGTGTCGAATGTGCCAGTCTTAAAGGTAGGGTCTGAAATTTCTTGTGTGTACTGTAATGCCCAGGAGGCTTTTTCAGCCACGCAGGGGATTTCGTGGTACATGTTGAATATTTCACCCTCATCCATACCCAATGATTCGATGCAGTATTGGTAAGCATGGGTGTGTATGGCTTCTTCGAAGGCTTGGCGAAGTAAATATTGACGACATTCTGGATTTGTAATCAGTCGGTAAATTGCCAGTACAAGATTATTGGCTACTAACGAGTCGGCAGTGGAGAAAAATCCTAGGTTACGTTTGACGATGGTTCGTTCGTCATTGGTTAAGCCGTCATCTGACTTCCACAAAGCGATGTCAGCAGTCATATTGACTTCCTGTGGCATCCAATGATTTGCACAGCCATCAAGGTATTTTTGCCACGCCCAGTCGTATTTGAAGGGCACCAGTTGGTTGAGATCCGCTCGGCAGTTGATCATTGCCTTCTGGTCTACTGTGACACGTTCTTGACTGGCGGGTTCAACCGGTAAAGCAGGCGGCGGAGCGGCAGCAACTTCCGTATTTGGCCCGTCTGAGCTCACCGCAGTGGGTTGTGTTTGTATATTCTGTTTTTCTGGCGCCGCAGGAGTAGCAGGAGTAACTGTTGGTTCGTTAACCTGTATGGCGGGTTCAGCGGTCAATGCTGGCGGTGGCATACTCCCAGCTGATGGTTGTGGTTCATTATAGTCATCCCAACTTAACATGCTTTTTCCTTGAGATTTGATTTATTGACAGGCTTCACAATCGGGGTCATCGATTGAGCAAGCTAAAGGTATGGCAGCTGCTTGACCGAGCTGCAGGGTGGCGTCGTCAGTCTGGTTTTGGGGCTCTGGTGCAGCACTTTGCTGACTTGAGCTTTGCTCACCTTGTGCCGAAACGGCGTTGAGCGTGCCCTGCGTCAACGTCGACTTTTCGGTGCTGGTTGCGCTTAATGCGCGCAGATAGTAGGTCGTTTTCAGGCCACGCTGCCAAGCCATACGATAAGTAATATCGAGTTTCTTGCCTGAAGCTCCGGCGATATACAGGTTCAATGATTGCGCTTGGTCTATCCATTTTTGACGCCGACTGGCAGCGTCAACCAACCAACGGGGCTCCACTTCAAATGCTGTTGCATATCGTTGTTTAATGGCTGCGGGGATGCGCTCGATGGCTTGTAAGCTACCGTCATAATATTTCAAGTCATTAACCATGACCTTGTCCCATAATCCGATCTCTTTTAGATCTTTGACCATATATGGATTAACAACGGTAAACTCTCCTGAGAGGTTCGATTTAACATACAAATTTTGATAAGTCGGCTCGATAGATTGAGACACGCCTGTGATGTTCGCAATGGTTGCTGTAGGTGCGATAGCCATCACGTTTGAATTGCGCATTCCCCTGCTTTTTACTTTACCGCGTAATTTATCCCAGTCCAGAGTAGTACTGCGCTCGACATCTAGAAACGCCTCTCCCCGTTCTTTTTGCAGCATATTTATCGAATCGTAGGGTAGGATACCTTGACTCCATAACGATCCGGAAAAGCTTTCATACGCGCCTCTTTCCTTGGCCAGTTTGCTACTTGATTCAATGGCATAATAGCTAACGGCTTCCATGGATCGATCTGCAAATTCAACAGCGTCGTTTGATGCGTAGGAGTAACCCATCTTATAAAGCGCATCTTGGAACCCCATGATGCCTAGTCCGACCGGACGGTGGCGCATATTAGACGTGCGCGCTTGTGGTACAGAGTAGTAATTTATATCTATAACGTTATCGAGCATGCGTACTGCCGTGCGGACAGTTTTCTTTAATTTCTTTAGATCCAGGCGCCCATCTTTAACATGCTGAACAAGATTGATAGATCCTAGGTTGCAGACAGCAATTTCTTCTTCAGATGTGTTTAGGGTTATTTCGGTACATAGGTTAGAGGAATGCACTACCCCGATGTGTTGCTGTGGAGACCGCACGTTACAAGCGTCTTTGAAGGTGATCCACGGATGGCCTGTTTCAAATAGCATTGAAATCATTTTGCGCCATAGCTCGCTTGCTTTAATTCGCCGGTAAAGCTTGAGATCTCCGCTTTGCGTCAGCGCCTCATATTCAGCATATCGTTTTTCAAAGGCTTGGCCGTACAAGTCGTGAAGGTCTGGTGTATCGCTGGGTGAGAATAAGGTCCAATCGCCATCTTCCGTGACCCGTTTCATGAATAAATCTGGAATCCAGTTTGCAGTATTCATGTCATGGGTTCGGCGTCGATCGTCGCCTGTATTTTTTCTTAGCTCAAGAAATTCTTCTATGTCCAGGTGCCAGGTCTCTAAATAGGCGCAGACCGCCCCTTTGCGTTTGCCGCCTTGATTAACCGCAACGGCTGTATCATTGATAACCTTTAAAAATGGCACAACACCTTGAGATTTTCCGTTAGTGCCTTTGATATAGGATCCCAATGCGCGCACGGGTGTCCAGTCGTTCCCTAAACCACCGGCCCACTTGGATAACATGGCATTGTCATGAATCGAATTGTAAATGCCGTCGAGATTATCCGGGACGGTAGTTAAAAAGCACGAAGACAGCTGCGGCCGCAGGGTACCCGAATTAAATAAAGTGGGTGTGGAGCTCATATAGTCGAAGGACGAAAGTAAGTCGTAAAATTCTATGGCCCTTTCGTTTTTGTCAACTTCTGCGGCGGCAAGGCCCATAGCGACCCGCATGAAAAATATCTGTGGTAATTCGAAGCGGACTTCATTGCTGTGGATGAAATAACGGTCGTAGAGTGTTTGCAGCCCCAGATATGTGAAATCGAGATCTCTCTCTGGTTTAAGTGCAGCGCCTAACAGGCTGAAATCGAAATCTAGAAGATCCGACGCCAACAATTCAAGTGCTACACCCTTGTTGATATACGCTTCAAGTGCTTGCGGATATACCTTTGTCATTTGTGCTTGGGTGGCACTTTGTGAGGTCCCGCTTTGGTCTATATCAAGAAATGTCAGCGCTTCGGTTCGCAATTCGTCCAGCAATAAACGGGAGGTGACAAATGTGTAATTGGGCTCTTCCTCAACGAGGGTTCGAGCCGTTATGAGGACTGAGGTTGCCACATCGGTGGTGGAGATGCCGTCATACATATTCTGCATCGATTCTTTAATGATCCGCTCTGCGTCTACATCAGTCAGGCCAGCGCAGGCCTCGGTAATGATCGTACGCAACCTTGGGATATCTAGAGGTTCGTTGAGCCCCTGTGCGTTGACTACAGTCAGCGTTGCTTGGTTGTCTTGGGACGGGCTTTCGTCTTTTTGCTTGCGTGCTAGGGTACGCTCTTCCCTGTAGAGCACATAAGCGCGAGTGACTTTATGTTCGCCAGACCGCATTAATGCCAATTCTACCTGATCTTGTACGTCCTCGATGTGCAGCGTTCCACCGGAGGGCAGGCGTCGCAAAAAAGTAGTTGATACCTGTTCGGTTAGCGCCTTTACCAGTTCACGTATACGTGGCGAGGCGGCTGCGGTACCGCCTTCGACAGCTAAAAACGCTTTGGTTAAAGCGATCGCAATTTTATCGTCGGTGTAGGGGGCTACGGTTCCATTGCGTTTGATTATTTTCAGTTGGCCCGGCGCAGTCGCTGTTAATGACGGTGTAAGTGTTGCGGTCAGTGCTCTGTCATCGGCTACTGGCGCTTGTGTACCGCTTTGTGGCGCTGCCTGCCCATCAGTTTGCATAATTTTGGTCCTTTGTCATGACGTCACGATCTGGCGTTTGGTGGTGTTATTGTGCTTATAAATTTTTGTAATCTGCTGCGATTCTCAACACACAGGAGCTTAGAGGTTTCTTGATCTGTTCGTGCTTTGCGAAGATGCATTTTTGCCTTGGACGCGTGAGCAATTTACGAAATAAAACTGACAGAGATCAAGCGTGGAAACCCCACATGTTGTTATTTTCCTTCCTACGAAACACAAGATAATGGGAATTTTAGCGCATTGCAACATTTTGTCTGTGGATAAGTTGTGGGTGGCTACTGTATGTTTTGTGTGGCGTTAGAAGTGGCTCATTCCCCGCTCTGATAAGTCCTGCGGGGCGTGACATGCGGATAAAAAAGGCGTTAGAGGTTAACCGCTGGGTGTATTATGTCGAGCAGGAGTCAATTATCGGAGCTCAAGGGGGGACGCATGCCGTATATCATGTCGCTGGATCAGGGTACGTCAAGCAGTCGGGCGGTTATTTACTCGCTGGATGGCCAAGTGATTGCGGTGGCTCAGCATATGCTTGATTTGCTTCATCCGGCTGACGGGTGGGTTGAACAAGATCCAGAGGCGATTTGGCAAACAACCTTAAAGGCCGGGCGGGAGGTGATAGGTCAAGCCGCGATCGATCCGGCGGATATTGCCTGTATCGGTATCACTAATCAGCGAGAAACCAGTCTGATGTGGGACCGAGAGAGCTCTGCATGTGTTTATAACGCGATCGTTTGGCAAGATCGGCGAACGGCTGGTCTGTGTGCAGACATGCGAGCCGATTCGCTAAACGGACAGCCCTTAGAGGCGGCGTTGGTTGAGCGCACCGGGTTGGTGATTGACCCATATTTCTCATCCACTAAAGTCGCTTGGATGGCACAAAATATAGAGGGTGTGCAAGAGGCAGCGCGCAGGGGTGATTTGGCGTTTGGCACAGTCGACAGTTTTTTGATCTGGCGTTTGACCCTAGGCTGTTCCCATGTCACAGATGCGACGAATGCAAGCCGAACTCAGCTATTTGATATTCGCCAACAGCGCTGGAGTGAGGAGTTGCTCGCTTATTTTGACATCCCCATAAATGTGTTGCCCCGTGTGTGTGATAGTGCCGGTGTGTTTGGTGTTGCAGACTCCCGATGGTTTGGCGCTGAAATACCCATCACCGGTGTTGCTGGAGATCAACAGGCAGCACTGATTGGTCAAGGTTGTTTGGCCTCTGGTCTAACCAAAAGCACATACGGCACGGGTTGCTTTGTGATGGCCAACACCGGCCAAAATATGATTCTGTCGTCAGAGAAGCTGTTGACGACAGTGGCCTTTCGAATCGGCGGTCGAACGACTTACGCTTTGGAAGGCAGTATTTTCACTGCCGGTGTGGCCATAAAATGGTTGCGGGATCAATTGGGGTTGATCGAGACGCCCGCGGATACGCAGGCGGCGTTCGACAGAACCAATGGCGATGCGCAAGGTGTCTTTGTAGTCCCGGCGTTCACCGGATTGGGCGCGCCTCACTGGCAGCCAGATGTTCGCGGTTTGATTACGGGTCTGAGCTTAAGCACCAACCGTGACCACCTGTTGACAGCATTTTTACAAAGCGTTGTTTTTCAAACCCAAGCATTGTTGGCCGCCATGGTAAAAGACGGCGCTGTCATCGATCGTCTGCGAATTGATGGGGGCATGGTGACCAATGAGGCGTTGTGTCAATTTTTGGCCGATATTATAGACGTGCCGGTCGAGCGGCCGGCAAATATCGAAAGCACTTCGCTGGGCGCCGCAATGTTAGCGGGCGTCGGCCATTCGATTTATCCTGATTTGCTCAGTGCCTGGCCATCTGATCAAGGGCACCAAGAATTTTCGCCGCAACTCGAAGCGCATCGGCGGGACGATCTGGTTGGTGGTTATCAGCAAGCGGTCGCACAAGTTCTTGCAAATATCTAAAGAGCCCTAATTTCAATTACAGATCGGTTACAGTTTGGTGCGTTGTGCGAGATTCCATTCCGTAAGATAGGGGGATGGATAATCGGCAATCAACTCAACCCAGACACCCCAAGCAGAGATTAGTCACTGCGGGTATAGCCTTGATGGCTTGTTTGGTGCCTGTGGGGCAGATTTTTTCTGAAGGATGGTCTAACCCGCTCATCGGTACCCATCTAGTACAAGGTCTGGCATGGGCGTTGGTTTTGATTGGCATGGCGATTGCGGCTGAGAAATACCATCAGCTGCGCGGTCATGATTTGCTGGTGTTGCAAGTGCTGTGGTGTAATTTGGGCGCAATCACGTTTGCCGGTGTCACTCCGGAAGCGCTGCGTCCGCTTCTTTTGATCGTTCCGCTGGTGGGTGTGATGTACGCTGCGCTTTATGTGGCACGCAGGCAATTAATCCTACTAATGGTGCTGACTTTGCTGCTGCATGGGATAGCAGTCTTAAATGGACTGTCCTTCCCAGAGTTCGATTTAAGCATCTCGATTTTTTCTAGTTTGGTGTATCTTTTATTCATGGCGGCGTTTTTTGCGATTTCCACCACTTTACAGGGGTTGCGCGACGGGTTGATAGAAAGTAACCAGAAGCTCCACGCCGAGGTAGAAGACTTCCGGGAAATGGCGCTGAAAGATGAATTAACTGGGCTCGATAATCGTCGCTCGGTGATGGAATTTTTGGCGCGCCAGATTGCACTGGTCGATCGCGGGCAGGTGTCATTTGCGCTGTGTTATGTCGACATTGATCACTTTAAAGCGATTAATGATCAGTTTGGTCATTTCGTTGGAGATGATGTACTACAGCGGTTTTCGAAGTTGGCAAAATCGGCTGCACGCAGCGCTGATATAGTGGCTCGTTTTGGCGGCGAGGAGTTTGTAATTGTGCTTGTCGGCGGAACAGCGGAAACGGCGAAGCAGTTTGCGATTCGGTTGATCGCGCAGGCGCGCAATTTAGCTATCGCCAGCGAAAGCCAAAACGTTGGGTTCACCGTGTCGATCGGTGTTGCTCAGTATCTTCCCGGTGAGGGGATAGATAGTGTGATTGCGCGCGCTGATGATGCGCTTTATGGAGCCAAACGAGCAGGTCGAGATGGCGTTCAGGTGTCCTCATCTATGCCGTTAAGAGCGATCAGATAATGGTCGAGGCCCATCAGGCATTGTCGTGGGCGATCACGGCGTGTTTTGCAATGCCGGTAGGTAAGGTATTGTGGCAGCGTTGGCTCAGCAGTTTGTGGAAAAGGATGACACAGCTTTGAATCGTCGCAAGCATATTAGGCAACCGGCGCAGCTGCCTGCCTTGGTTCACCCGCCCAGAGGCCGTTCTTGGCTTTGTTCGATAAGAGATTTTTGTGAAAACGGTATGCTCCTTGTCGGCAACGAGGGGTCACGATCTTTGCATTCCAGCGGAATATCTATCGCCGCTGGAGATGAGGTTTCACTGCATTTTTCAGTGCCCACTGCCAACAATCTGCAGAGTTACCGGTTACCAGCCAGGGTGGTTCGGGTGCTGGGCGCAGGTGACGGACTGGGCGTCTTTTTTGCAAAGGCGCTGCAGCGGGAGGTTTTTTCCGCGCTGGCGGCGTCGGCCGCTGAACAAGCAGCTCAAGCACCTGTCTTTAGTGAGCCAAGTGTCGCGGAATTGCCTGATGTTCATCTCAACAAGCCAATGCGAGCCTCGCGACCCGATTCCGGGTTGTCACCAGATCAGGCGAAAGAACTGACCCAGAGTATACAAGCGCTCATCACACGCGCGCTGGCGCCTCTGAGCCAACGGTTTTGCGAAGTGGCCGCGCAGGAGATGTTGATCAGTGCTCGTGATGCGTCGTCTAATGATATGCAGACATGCTATTTCGGTGGTTTAAGCGCGTTGGAAACCCGTGCGGCCAGTTTTAGCGAAAAATTTGCAGCTGGCATTGCCCTCCAACTTCAAGAAGTGTCGGATGTCGAGGCGGTTTTAGAGCGCAGGCGTAAGCGGGACGCAAGTCAGGTAAAAAGTAAAACGCTACAACTGGTCGATACAGCTGAATTCGAACAGTGGTTGGTAGTTGCGGAAAAAATTTCGAAGACTGAAACCCGTTTTAAAGAGGCTGTTTTGGACATGCGCGCTCAATTTGGTCTGATTGCCAAGCCTTGGACTCACAAAGATGTGATACCGGTCGGTCCAGCGGCATTTTGGTGGGCATTTGATGATGCCCAGCAGGTTTTCGATTTTGACGATAGGTTGCGCAAACCGATTTTCACTCTATTTGAGGATCAGCTACATCAAACGCTGGGGGTGCTGTATCAGGAGTTGAATCAATTATTTGAAGCTCATCAAGCAATGCCCGCACTCGAAGGGTTACGTGACGAGCTGCAGCCCAGAGTTGTTCGCCCCGATCCGGCAGATGATGGCGTGGCACTTGGATACGATCAGCAAGTGGACCCACCCGTCCAGAAAACGCCGGCGAGCGTCGATGTGACAAGTGTCGGCACATCATCACAGCTGTACACGCGGAGCTCCGCATCCGGCGGTGTGTCTGCCTATGAACGTGTGCGAGGTATTTTGGCGGGTCGCGCAATGGCCGGCGAGAGCGGATTGACGCAATCTGTTTTTGGTGCCGCTGCGCCTGCGACAGAGGTCTATGGGGCAGAAGATATTGTCAACGCGTTGACTGCGCTGGAGCAAGAGCCCGTGGTTCAGGGTGCTGCGAGGGGTTCGTTGGGGCCGCGGTTAATAAACACACTAAAAGCGCAATTTGGCGAGAATAAAGGCTTGAGCAGTGACGATCTTGAAACGCTGCAGGTCATGCAAGGGTTGATGGACTCTCTTGTTGAGGATCCGTTGATCACGGAGGGCGTTCGCCAATGGGTCCAACGTCTGGAAATCACCCTCAACAAACTGGCGGCCAGAGAACCGGAATTTCTTGCAAGTGATTCGAGCTCGCCGCACAGCGCGATGCAAATGTTGAATCAGCTGGCCCGGTTGGGCGGCAGTCAAGACGTGATAGCGGGTATCGACCGGAATGTTGGGCGTCGGGTTGATGAGTTATTACAGCGAGTAGTGCAGGAGTATGACGACAACCCGGACGTCTTTGCCGAGACCGTTAAGGCGCTGTACCCGTTAATTGACCTTCAGGCAAAGGGTTATCGTAGCAATCTCGAACGTACTGTTCGGGCAAGTGAAGGCCAACAAAAGCTGCAGCGTGCTCGTGGGGCAGTAGTGCAGGCCGTCGGGGAAATTATTGCTGATCATGACGTGCCCCAGGTGGTGTTGAACTTACTCAACCCAGGATGGCGTAACCTGCTCGTAAATACGCATTTAAGACAAGGGGGCGAAGGCGCTGAGTGGTTGGATCGACTGGCGGTAATTAGTCAACTAAATAGGCAGATGACGGGCGCGCTTGGGGAAGGTGGACAGGACTATGTTGAGCCTGAAGTGTTGCTCAGGGTTGTCTTGGAAGGTCTCGATAGCATTAGTTTTGACCCGAGTAAGCGGGAGCCTTTGATTGCACAAATGTCGAACGTACTCGTTGGCGATCCGACAGGCCAAAAAATTCCTCCTGAGCTGGTCCGAGTCTCTCCTGATATGGTTGGTGCGGTGTTGGGTTTGAGTGAATCGGAAAATTTTTCCTCGGAATCTAAGCACGAAGAGGATCCGCCGGAGGTTGACTGGACTCGCTGGCTAGAGAGGGTTCGCCAACTGCAGGTTGGCGATTGGCTGGCTACCTCTGATCGTTCCGGCCGCCCGCAGCTTTTGTCGCTCGGTTTTGTGGCGGATGACGCGTCTTTTTTTGTTTGGGTTAATCGCAAAGGCGTCAAGACACTAGAGTATACATCCAAATCGTTAGCGCTGGATCTGAGTACGCAGCGCGTTAAATTGCTCGACGATTATGAATTGCCCCTGCTCGAACGCGCCTCCCAACGTATGTTGGATAACTTGCATCAGCAGCTGGCTTTTCAGGCAACACATGATGATTTAACTCAGCTGATCAACCGTAAAGAGTTTGAACGGCGTATTGTCCGGGCCGTGGCGCGTTCGAAGGTGCAAGGTATAACTTACGCGCTGTTTCACTTAGACCTTGACCAGTTCAACCTGATCAACAATATCAGCGGTCAGGATGCAGGCGATGCGTTGCTGCGCGCCGTAAGTGCTGCGCTGGTAGCCACGTTTAAGGGCGCCGCCTACACAATCGCGCGCCTTGGTGGCGACGAGTTTGGTCTTTTGACCGAAGGGGTGGAAACGGCAAATGTTGGCACCTTAGTGGAGAAGGTTAGGTCGACCGTCAGCGATACCGAGTTTGTTTGGCAGGGGCGGCCACATAGCGTTGCGGTCAGTGGCGGGATGGTATTGATTGATCAGCGGTCGAAAGATGTTAACAGCGTTATGCAATATGTGGATGAGGCTCGCCATTTTGCCAAAGATGCTGGTCGTAATCGAATCAAAGAATATGAGTTTGACGATGAATCGCTGATAGAGCGGCACAACGCCATGCAGTGGGTTGCGCAATTAGATTCCGCGTTGCGGGAAAACCGTCTGGTGCTCAATGGTCAGAAAATTCAGCCGGTGGTTGATGGTAGCGACGGTGATAGGTCCCAAACGCATTATGAAATATTGCTCACTCTTGTAGACGAGTCTGGCGCTTTGGTGCCGCCCGATGAGTTCATAGCGGCAGCAGAAACCTTTAATCGAATGACTATGATAGATCGCTGGGTGATTGAAAATTTATTTCAATGGATGGCAGAAAACCGAGCTTGCCTCGATGATTTTGGTGGTTTTTCGGTAAATGTCTCGGGTGCTTCGGTCAACGACGCGTCGTTTCCTGATTTCATTTGGGAGCAAATGGCACGGACGGAAGTGCCGACATCTAAAATATGTTTTGAAATTACAGAAACGGTGGCCATTGGGAATCTAGATAATGCGGTCGACTTCATGAACCGTTTGCGAATTGTAGGGTGCAGTTTTGCGCTGGATGATTTTGGTACCGGTCTTTCCTCTTATTCGTACTTGCGAAATTTGCCGGTCGACTATGTGAAAATTGACGGCGTTTTCGTGAAGGATATGGTTGATAACGCAGCCGACCACGCGGTGGTGAGATCGATCAATGAATTGAGCCATCATATGGGCAAACTTACGATTGCTGAGTATGTTGAAAGTCCTGCGTGCTTGGAGGCGCTGCGAGCACTAGGTGTTGATTATGTGCAGGGTTTTCAGATCAGTCGGCCAACACCTCTGAAGGATCTTGTGATAGGCGACTGAATTAACGCTTTCTATTATCAGTATCCAACCGGGCCTAGCAGCAGAAACTCCAATAGCGCTTTCTGGCTATGCAGTCGATTGCCCGCTTCATGGTAGACCACTGCGCGCGGATCATTTAACAACGTTGCGGTAATTTCTTCGCCGCGATGGGCAGGCAGGCAATGCATAAACAGAACATCTTTATTGGCGGCATCCAAGAGTTGCTCCGACACCTGATAATTGGCAAAGACTGCGCGGCGATTGTCAGTTTCCACCTCATGCCCCATGGATGACCAGACGTCGGTGACGACTAAATCGGCATTTTGCACCGCCTCATAAGGATCCTCCAAGAGACGCGCGTTGGCTGTGCTTGTGAGTATGTTTTGATGCGGGTGGAAGCCCTGAGGGGCAGCGATATTAAGCTTGAAATCCCAACGATTGGCCGCGTTGATGTAGGAATGGCACATGTTATAGCCGTCGCCGATGAAGGCAACGGTTGCGCCGCGGATGGAGCCGCGCAGCTCCTCGAAGGTCTGGATGTCCGCCAGAAGCTGACACGGGTGGAGCAGGCTGCTCATAGCATTAACCACAGGCACCGTTGCATGAGCTGCCAACTGTTCAATGTCGCCATGGTTTGCGGTTCTGATCATTACAATATTGACCATTTCCGAAAGGACACGGGCGAGATCTTCAATAGGTTCACCGCGGTCTATCTGGGTGTCTTTGGTGGAGAGAAATAGTGCGTGCCCGCCCAGCTGCGCAAACCCGGCCTCAAATGCGATGCGGGTTCGGGTGCTGCTCATTTGTAATATCAGCGCACCTGTCTTGCCGCGCAGGGGCTGATAAGTGGTGCCAGCCGTATGCATTTGACGCATCGTCTTGCCGCGTGCGATGAGATAGTTTAGATCTTCAAAAGAGAAATCCAGCAGCGACAGGAAATCCTGTTTAGCCATATCAATAGACCTCGGCGTGTTTTTTATCGGTGTAAGAGGGTGGTAACCCGAGTGATTAAATCTTCGGCTTCTGAGTCGGTCATCGTCAGCGGGGGTAAAAGACGAATTGTATTACCTTGTGTGACGTTGATCAGCAAGCCTTGGTCCAGGGCTTTCTTGACCAAATCAGGTGCATCATTGTTGAGCTCAACAGCAATCATGAGACCGTGACCGCGTATATCTTTGACCTCATTATGGCCAGCAAGACTGTCGTGTAGTTGGCTGACAATGCGTTGGCCTAGGATGCCTGCTCGCTGGCATAGATTTAGATGCTCAATTTCATCCAGTACGGCATTGGCGGCGGCACAAGCCAATGGATTGCCACCGAAAGTAGAGCCGTGGTTGCCAGGTGCAAACAGCTGGGCGGCTTCCCCTCGTGCAAGACAGACCCCAATTGGCATCCCATTTCCTAAACCTTTTGCCGTGGTGACGACATCCGGAATGCAGTTGCTATGTTGATAAGCAAAGTACTGCCCGGTTCTGGCATTCCCACTTTGCACCTCATCGAGCATCAACAGCCAATTGTGTTGGTCACAAATTGTGCGCAGCGAAGTGAGGTAGTTGTTGTCGGGAATCTGAATGCCGCCCTCGCCGAGAACGGGTTCAACCAGAATGGCAACTACATCAGAATTATTCTTAGCGATCACTTCAATGGCGGCGATGTCATTGTAAGGGGCGCGCACAAAACCAGAGAGCAGGGGCTCGAAACCGGCATGCACTTTGCGGTTGCCCGTGGCTGTGAGCGTGGCCATGGTGCGGCCGTGAAAGCTGCCGTCCATGACGACTGTGGTCGGTTTTTTGATGCCCTCTTTGTGCCCCTTCAAACGTGCGAGTTTGAGGGCCGCCTCATTGGCCTCGGCACCTGAATTGGCGAAGAACGCACGTTCCATGCCAGATAGTGTGCACAGTCTGTCTGCTAACTGGGTCTGCAGCGGAATTTCATACAAGTTGGAGGTATGGGTCAGCGCGCTGGCTTGTTGTCCGATGGCTTGGGCGACTCGGGGGTTTGCATGGCCGACACCGACAACAGCGATACCGGTGAGCGCATCAAAGTATTGCTGGCCCTGTGTGTCGTGCAAATAAACGCCGGCGCCGCTTGTGAAAGCGACGGGTAGCCTAGCATAGGTGTTCATCAAGTGGTTCACGTTACCATCCGCGTTTAACTGGCTGGAGAAAGCAAAANTCGCGCACTCCAGCGTCCGACAAAGACCGGCCACGATACGCGAGCGATGGGTTTGGTTCAATAGGCGCGTGGAGCGTCGTTGAGGGCTTTTTTCAGGCGATCGAGGCCTTCATGTAGGGTTGATTGTGGGCACCCGAAGTTGAATCGAATAAAGTCCGGGTCGCCAAATTGTGCACCAGGCGAGATCCCTAGACCGGCTCTGGCGAAATAAGACTCGGGATCTTCAAGGGCTAAATCTTTAATACTGATCCAAGCAAGATAGGTGGCTTGAATCGGGCTCAAGCGGTCGCCAACAGCGCTGCTCAAATCGGCTAAATTTTGACGCAAGTGCTGCATTAATTGTGCAACCCAGTCGGTACGATCTCGAAAAGCGGCTTCAGATGCAACATAGCTCAGGGGACTGATGCCTGGCAGTAGCCCAGCTTTTGCTTGAGTAAATTTTTTGCGTATCTGTGCATTTGGGATGATTGCGGCAGCGCAGGTAAGGCCAGGTATATTGTAGACTTTGGTTGCGGCGTAGAGGCTGATGGTCCGGTCTGCAATTTCAGGAAATAACCCGGCTATCGGGTAGTGCCGAGCGTCGGGTGACAGCAGGATGTTGCAGTGAATCTCATCCGTCACCAGCAGCAAATTGTGCTTTTCGATAAATCTCGCAAGCGCGCTCAGTTCGGCGCGTGAATAACATCGCCCGGTTGGATTTTGAGGATTACATATCACCATCATTTGGGTCGCAGGTGTCAGTGCGGCTTCCATGGCGTCAAAGTCCATTTGCCATAATCCCCGAGCGTTTTTTGTTGCTGTTAGGGGGATTTGTAGGTCGGTGATACCAGCATTTTCAGCCAGGCGCAGAAATGGGTAGTACACCGGGGTGGGAACCAGTAATTGTCCATCTGGCGCTATGGTGCGGGCAGCTAGATTTAGCATCGGAACCACGCCGGGTACCCAGACGATCCAATGCGCAGGAACTTGCCACTGGTAATGGTGTTCAAGCCAGTCTGAGAAAGCCTCCGTCAAACTCTCTGGTTCGTCGGTATAGCCGATGATCGGATGCTCCAAGCGTTCCCGGATTGGATCCATGACAAAATCGGGTGCGGCAATGTCCATATCAGCGACCCAAAAAGGCAGAGTCTGTGGGTTAAACTTTGACCATTTGGTGCTGTGAGTATTCTGCCGGTTGATAATCTGATTAAACTGATATGACATAAGACTGGTTCGGTGGCGCGTTACGGGAGTCTACGATAAAGGGATAAACAAATAAGGATCAAGTCGTTACACTACGACGCAGATATTAACGAGAAAAGAATATGTCCGAAGAAGTATTAGGCGTAATTAAAGAACAGATCCAGGAAAATCCAATTCTTCTGTATATGAAAGGATCGCCGCAGGCACCACAATGTGGATTCTCGGCGCAAACGATCCAGTGTATGGTGGCTTGTGGTCAACGTTTTGCCTACGTCGATATTCTCTCGAATCCTGAAATACGTGCGACCTTGCCGAGCTATGCAGATTGGCCGACTTTTCCGCAGCTTTGGGTTGACGGTGAGTTAGTGGGAGGCTGCGATATTATCAGTGAGATGTTCGAAGCGGGTGAACTGCAAACATTGTTGGAACAGACCTCAGCTAAATTTGCTCAGGAGGAATAATCTCTGTTTGGTGCGACGTAAAGTTCGATCGATTGACGATGTAGCAGAATAGGTGAGCGGTGCGCTCAACGTCGTATGCGGCGCTATGAGCTTGTGTAGGGTCAAAGTTCAACCCGGCGCGGCGGCAGGACTCTTGAAGAACAGTGTGGCCGACAGCCACTGCTGCAAGGGACGCGGTATCCAAGCTGGAAAAGGGATGGAATGGGTTGCGCTTGATGCCCGTTCTAACGCAGGCGGCGTTCAGAAAGCCCAAGTCGAAAGAGGCATTGTGGGCAACCATTATGGCGCGATGACAGTCGGCCTCCTTCATGGCTTGGCGCACGCGCTTAAAAAACTGTTCCAGTACGGTGCGCTCATCTTGTGCCGAACGTAGCGGATCGTCGAGGTTGATGCCAGTCACCTGTAAACTGGCGGGGTTGATGACCGAGCCCGGATGCGGATCAATCGCCCACGCGGTCACGTGGTCTAATGTGATGATGTCGTTTTGCCAAGACAGAAAGCCACAGGCTAACTCCAGCAGCGGATTGACGCTGGCATCAAAGCCACCTGTCTCGAGGTCCACCACAACCGGCAGATAGCCGCGAAATCTCTCGTTTAATTTCATCCTGATACCTTAACAACATCATGGACTAATTTCCGGTTTTTGCGGTGAGCAGACCGCCTAAACTTGCATAACCCGTCTGCTCGCATAATATGTGCGCCCCGAAGACAATGGACGCATGCAGTGTCTGAAAAAATGAAAATTGTTTTGGCTTATTCCGGTGGCTTAGATACGTCGGTGATTTGTCGTTGGTTGCAAGAGACCTATGACGCGGAAGTGGTCACGTTTACTGCGGATATCGGTCAGGGTGAAGAGGTGGAACCGGCCCGTGCGAAGGCTCAGGCAATGGGTGTCAAAGAAATATATATTGAAGACCTGACAGAAGACTTTGTGGCTAATTATGTCTTCCCAATGTTTCGGGCCAATACAGTTTACGAAGGCGAATATCTGCTCGGCACCAGTATCGCACGGCCGTTGATCACGCGCCGTCTTGTCGAAATTGCGCAAGAAACAGGCGCGCAAGCTGTTGCGCATGGAGCAACCGGTAAAGGTAATGACCAAGTTCGTTTTGAGCTTGGTGCGTATGCATTAGATCCCGACATAAAGGTCATTGCACCTTGGCGAGACTGGGATCTCACCTCCCGAGAGGCGCTTATGGCGTTTTGTGAGCAGCACCAGATTCCTGTGGATTATCAGCGAGGACAGAAATCGCCTTATTCGATGGATGCAAATTTGCTGCACATCTCATACGAAGGTGGTGGTTTGGAGGATCCGGCTCAACCTGCTGACGAGGCAATGTGGAGATGGACGGTGGCGCCCGAGCATGCTCCGGACGAAGCGGCGACCATTGAACTGGGTTTCGTAGCCGGAGACCCGGTTTCGCTTAATGGCGTGCCCATGTCGCCGGGTGCCTTGTTGTTAGCGCTGAACCAAGTAGGAGGGGCACACGGGATTGGTCGAAGCGATATCGTTGAAAATCGCTTTGTTGGTATGAAATCCAGAGGGTGCTATGAGACGCCTGGGGGTACGATTCTGTTAAAGGCACACCGTGCGATGGAGTCGGTAACCCTCGATCGCGAAGTGGGGCATTTGAAAGATGAGTTGATGCCCCGTTATGCAAAGATTATATACAACGGCTACTGGTGGTCGCCAGAGCGAGCGGTCTTGCAGGCCCTGATTGATGAATCACAGAAAGTGGTGAACGGCACGGTGACGCTGCGACTGTTTAAAGGTGCGGTTTCTGTAGTGGGTCGTGACTCATCGACAGACAGCCTTTACGATGCAGATGTAGTGACCTTTGAGGACGATCAAGGTGCTTATAACCAAGAAGACGCCGGTGGTTTTATCAAGCTCAATGCCCTGCGTCTGCGGCTTGGGGCGAAGCGCGGCCGAAAGTATCTTTAGTTAAGCGCCTAGCTGGGCGTTGTAGCAAATACTTGGCCAGGTGCGGGCGCGGCTACCAGCGAGAAGAGGCGATCTGAGCACAGGGTATCTAAGTGACGAAAGACAACACATTGCCGATAGGTGTTTTTGACTCTGGGATGGGGGGACTCACCGTGCTGGCTGCCCTCAAGCGGGCACTTCCACAGGAAGATTTTTTGTACCTTGGGGATACTGCCCGACTACCCTACGGTACCAAATCCCCAAAGACGGTGCGCCGTTATGCCGCTCAAGCCACTCAACTATTGGTCGATCAGGGAATCAAGTCTCTGGTCATTGCCTGCAATACAGCCTCCGCCTATGCACTGCAACATCTCGAGCAGGTATTCGCGCCATTACCGGTTTATGGCGTCGTAGAAGCTGGCGCGCAGGCGGCGGTGACAGCCGCGGGTAGCAGTGGCATTTGGGTAGTTGCCACCGAAAGCACAATCGCTTCCGGCGCTTATCAAGGCGCTTTGACATCGCTGGCGCCGCGGCTGGCTGTTTATGGGCGCGCGGCCCCCCTGTGGGTCACGCTTGCTGAGCAGGGCGGGCAAACGTCTGAATTTGAGGGGGCGGTACTCAGGCATGCATTGGGCGGCTTTGAAGCAAGCGGGGCAAATACGTTATTGCTGGGTTGCACGCATTTTCCCGTATTTCGCGATGCGCTGGCGGCGTTACTGCCCAGTAAAACAGTCATTGTAGACAGCGCGCAAACCACGGCGCTAGCGGTTGCCCAGGGTTTAATAAGCGCGCGGTTGAATCGTGCGCACGGTGCTGGCCGTGTCACCTATTTTGCGACAGACGGAGAGACTCGTTTTCGCCGGGTGGGCGGCTATTTCTTAGGTGCTGCGATTGATCAGGTTACGTTGGTCGATTTGTAGATTACGGCTGCACAGCGGGTTAATCGCCCACTTCTACTTTGTCTTTAAACTCGCAAAGATCCTCAATCAAACAAGCGCCGCATCGTGGTTTGCGGGCGACACAAATATAGCGGCCGTGTAAGATCAGCCAGTGGTGGGCGTCTCGGATAAAAGGCTCAGGTATGACTTTGAGTAATTTTTTCTCAACTTGCATTACGTTGGCGCCAGTGGCCAGTTTTGTGCGGTTGGATACGCGGAAGATATGCGTGTCGACAGCCATCGTTGGGTGACCAAATGCAGTATTGAGGACAACGTTGGCTGTCTTGCGGCCTACGCCCGGTAGCGCCTCCAGAGCGGATCTTTCCTGCGGCACCGCACCGCCGTACTCTTCGTGAAGTATTTGACAGGTTTTGATCACGTTGGCGGCTTTGGTATTAAACAGTCCAATGGTCTTTATATAGTCCTTCAGATTTTCAACACCAAGGTCGTAGATGGCTTTGGGTGTATTGGCCTTTTCAAAAAGCGGCCCGATGGCCTTGTTGACGCTGACGTCGGTAGCTTGTGCGGAGAGAATGACCGCGATCAAGAGTTCAAAAGGCGTGGTGTAGTTGAGTTCGGTGGTGGGATTTGGGTTTTGTTCTCGTAGACGAGTAAAAATTTGGGTGCGTTTTGCGGTGTTCATAACTGTTTAATCTTGGATTAATGATTGAGACTTTGGGGGTGGTATTTTTTTAAAGCTACGCAAGGTTCTAACACATGCAAATAGAAGTCCTGCCACGAGAAATGCGCCTGGAGCATATGCGGCCAAAGGTAATAGACCCTGATCCATCAGCTGGATTGTCCAGTTGTTGGCGGTGGGGCCAAAAAGGGTGTGGGCGCCCGCGAGCAGCGTGCCATAGGCTAATATTTCGCGGACCACACCGAGCGACACCAGCGCCAGAGTGAAACCGCAAGCCGTGCCCAATGCATCGAAGAAAGTGGCCGTGATGTTTTGTTTGCTCGCAAAGACTTCGGCGCGACCCAGAATCATGCAGTTGGTGACGATGATTTGAACAAATAGTGCAATTTTTATGTAAAGCGTATAGGCAAATGCTTCTAAAACGAGCGTCGTCATGGTGGTAAAAGTTGCAATAATTAGCACAAAGCAAGGCAGTCGAGCCGCATCGGGAATAATTCGTCGTAATGCAGAAATACAGACGTTGCTGCCAATGACCACAAATGTGCTGGCTAGGGCTAAACCGATGGCATTGATTAAGGTAGAACTGACTGCCAACAAAGGGCACAGTCCAAGCAACTGTGCCCAAGCCGGATTGCGTTGCAATGCGGCCGTGCTGAAAGTTTGGGCCACGCTATTCACAGAAACGCTTAAAGTTTACGGAGGCCGCGGTTGCTGCGGCGCGCAACGCGTTGGTGGTGACGGTTGCCCCGCTTACGTTGTCTATATTGGCGTGTGCCAATGGCTCCATGCCGTCGTTTTTGGTGATCCACTGATCTCTGGTATGGTCAATGAAATCGCCGATACCGGGTGTTTCTCTGTGGTCGGTAACTCGTATGGTCATCGTGTTTTTTTCGCGCTCCCAAAGTACCAGCCATCCTATATCGCCGGCGTAGCCGTTGGTGGTGATGTGTTGAAATAACCAATTTGCACAGGAGCCGTATATCGGGTTTTCGATATTGATGTCTGCCGGTATCGGTGCGCCCAACATTTGCGCCGCAAGCGCTCGGGCGTTGGCCTCGCGGTTCAGTCGTATCGGCTCTGCGGTGAAAATATAGGTTCCAACGAGCAGGATGCCGCAAAGACCTCCAATCAGGCAAAGTGAAAGCGCGCGTCTAAGCATCGGGCTTTGGTGTGGTTGTATGGCGAGTCGCCATGCGGTTCATCAGTGGTGTCAAGCAATTGGCGAATAGAATTGCAAATGCAATACCGTCTGGAAAAGTCCCGTAGGCGCGTATTAGGTAGGTCATCAAACCTACGGTGAATCCAAAAATGATTTGTGGGCGCGCGCCGCGAGGATGTGTCACCGGATCCGTGGCAACAAAAAAAGCCGCTGCGATAAAGCCCCCGCTGGTCCAATGGAATACAGCTGACCCTGAACTCATTGAAGAGCCCTGATCGTAACCGAACAATGCGGCAAAACCCACACCTGCCAGCATACTCACCGGTATCCGCCACGCGAGTAATTTTTTGACCAGTAAAAATAGACCGCCGGCTAAAAAGCTGTAAGCAATGAGTCGCTGGTCTTGAAGATTTGGGGCGAACAAGCTTGTAAATTCGGTTGTTGTTATCCCTACGCGGTAACGAAAATCAGAAAGTATGGTTGCGCCGGTCAGATGATCTATGCCGCCATCGCTGGAGGCTGGCCAAAGTGCAAGATGGCTGGGAAAAGAAACCAGTATCACCGCGTAACCGACCATGGCGGGGTTGAAAATATTCCTGCCCAAGCCGCCGTAGGCGTGCTTAGCCAGGCCGATTGCTGCCAGCCCAGCCAGGCTTAGAATGCCAAAGTTGGTGAAGGGTGGCAGGCAAATGGCAATCAACCAAGCCGTCACTAAAGTGCTGCCGTCAAACAGATGGCCAGACCATTTTTTCACTGTGTTTTCGCCGGGAGCGTTGCCTAAGGCCTGTTTAGCAAACACAGCGGCTGCCTCGGTGGCAAGACAAATGATGCTGAGCAAGGCAACGTTATAAACAATGCCGATTCCCCAGACATAGGTCATGGCGCCCAACCCGGGCAGCAATGCGACGAGGACCCAAGTCATGACGTGGGGTGTCCTCACGACCACCGTCCTGCATTTTTGAGTCGTTGCTCGCGTTTGCTCAAGGATGTTTGCTCTTCTCTGGCGATGCGCGCCAAGTGGGCGTGGTAGCGATTTTTGTAGTGCTGTTTGGCTTTATCTTCCAGCTCGAGGGTTGCTTCTATGTCTTTAGCTTCGGCAAAGATATGAGCTAGCGGGATTTGTGAAGGGCAAGCACGGTCACACAGGCCACATTCAATGCAATTCATCAAGCCCAAGTGATTGGTAGCAACATGCCTTTGGGATGTATTTAAAGCCTGAAAGAGTTCTTGTGCGGACAGGTTGACGGGGCATACGGGGTTACATTGGCCACAATTGATACACCCGTGGGAGACGGTTGTCGGACGTTCAGTAGAGCGCTGATTGTTTGTCGAAAGCGTTTTTTTGGCTGTCAGCCGTGGCTTTTTGTGTCGAGTGTTGATCGCTCTTTCTGGCGCGGGTAAGAGCGTGATGCAATCGACAGGGCAGGCGGGGATGCATAACTCACAGCCAGTGCATTGATCTTTGACCACGGTATGCATGAGATTGCTTGCGCCAACAATGGCGTCAACCGGACAGGGCGGTAAACATAAGGTGCACCCGATACATTCATTTTCATTGATGTATGCGACCATTGCGCCGGACGGCTGCGGTGCCAGCGTGGGTTCCGTCTCGCCAATCAATTCGGTCAGGGCGATGTGAACCTGTTGGCCGCCCGGTGGACACAGATTAAGCGCTGCGTGCTGGTGCACCACGGCTTCTGCGTAGGGTCGGCATCCTGGATAGCCGCATTGTGCACACTGGGTTTGCGGCAATAAAAGGTCGACGGTGTCCACCAGAGCATCTGTTTTGAGCGGGTAAGTCTTCACCAGGCGGGCATAGGCAATTGCAAACATGAGTAATGCGGCAACCAGTAACAGTGGGGTTATCCATAAGGTCACCCGGCTAATCCTTGAAAACCCATAAACGCCAAGCTCATTAGTCCGGCGGTCACCAGTGCCAAAGGGGTGCCGCGAAATGCTGCCGGCACGTCGTCATGGTCGATGACCTCGCGTATGGCGCCAAACAGCACCATGACGCCTGTAAATCCGCCGGATGCACCCAAACTGAAGATCAATGTTTCTAGTGTGTTTAAATTGGCATTAATTGCCAGCAAGGCAACACCCAAAACAGCACAATTGCTGGTGATCAAAGGTAAATAAATACCCAGAAGCTGATGAAGCACTGGAGAGGTGGCCTGCAGATAGTATTTGACTAATTGCACAACGCCTGCGATGACCACTATAAACAGGATGATGCGCAGATATTCCAGGCCCAATGGCGCTAAAATGCCGTGGTACAAAAGGTGCGCACACAACGCGGAAAAGGACAGGACAAAAGTGGTGGCGATGCCAGTCGCCAGCGCGGTGTCGTAGCCTTTGGTAATCCCCATAAATGGGCACAAGCCCAAGAACTGAGCCAGCACAAAATTATTCACTAGCAGCGCGCCAATTAGCAGTAAGGCGAGGTCAGCCATGCCAAGATGCTCCGGTCAGCCGACGTCCATCCCCGGTGTTGCGCCGGTGTCTGGGTTGAGTAAAAACAGGTCGCTGCCGCCAGGGCCGGCCGCCAGTATCATGCCTTGAGAGACCCCAAAGCGCATGGTGCGTGGGGCAAGATTGGCGACAACAATTGTCAGTCTGCCAATTAGATCTTGGGGGGCATAAGCTTCGCGAATACCCGAGAAAACCTGCCTTTGGTGATCGCCGACATCGAGTGTCAATTGCAACAATTTGTCTGCTCCTTGAACCTCTTGCGCGTCGATAATTCTTGCAACTTTCAGTTTGATCTTGTCAAAATCTTCGATGCTGATGGTAGATTCAGTCAACGTCGGCTCAGTTTGTGTGCGGGTTGTCGCGGGTTGACTCTCTGTTTCCTGACCTGATTTTGCGGAGGCCTCAACCAGCGCGTCAACGGTTTTAATGTCCATGCGGGTGAGCATTGCAGAGAAATTGTTGATGCGGTGTGCGCGCAGTGGCGCGCGCACATCCTGCCAGGTGAGTGGCGCGACGTTCAGAAAAGCCTCAGTTTTCTCGGCCATGCTTGGCAAGACAGGCGCAAGATAGATGGCCAGCGTGCGGAACATATTAATGGCTTGACTGCAAACGAGTTGTAAAAGTTCGCTCTGGTCAGGATCCTTATTGAGCTGCCATGGTGCATGCTCGGCGATATATTGATTGGCCAGGTCTGCCAGAGCGGTAACTTCACGCACCGCTTTGCTGGTATCGCCCCGCTCGTAGTGCTCTGCAATGATGTCGGCTGTGTCTGTGAAGGTGCGCCATAAATCTTGATTGTGAATTGTTTCGGCTAGTTGCCCTTCAAATCGTTTGTTCAAAAAGCCCGCACAGCGGCTTGCGATGTTGATGACTTTACCGACAAGATCCGAGTTCACCCGTTGTACAAAATCTTCCAGATTGATATCGATGTCATCTGCCGAGCCATTGAGTTTTGTGGCGTAGTAGTAGCGCAGGTAGTCGGGGCTGAGATAACGTAAGTAGTCTGCCGCGGTGATAAAGGTGCCCCTGGACTTTGACATTTTAGTGCCGTTTACGGTAATGAATCCGTGTGTATGTATCCGGGTCGGCGTTCGAAAATCGGCGCCGTCCAGAACAGATGGCCAGAATAAAGCGTGAAAATTGATGATGTCTTTGCCGATGAAATGATGCACTTCGCAGTTGCTTTGTGGGTTCCAGAAATCGTCGAAGTTAATATTTCCGTTGCTATCGCAGAAATTTTTAAAACTGGCCATGTAGCCAATCGGAGCATCCATCCAGACATAAAAATATTTATCTAAAGTGCCTGGGATAAGAAAGCCAAAGTAGGGTGCGTCTCTTGATATGTCCCATGCTTTCAGGCCACCCTCAAGCCACTCCGAAAGTTTATTAGAAACCTCTTGCTGCAGGGCAGATGATCTGGTCCATGCTTTGAGGTAGTCCGTATATTGTGCGAGGTCAAAAAAATAATGTTCTGCTTCACGCAGTTCCGGTTCCGCGCCGGAATAAACAGATCGTGCGTTGCGCAGATCGGTGGCACTGTAGGTCGCTGCGCAGGCTTCACAGTTGTCACCATATTGATCTTGGGCGCCACATTTTGGGCAGGTGCCGATGACAAAGCGATCTGCGAGAAATAGTTTTTTCTCGGGGTCGTAGAGCTGCTCTATGTGTTTGGTGAAAATTAAGCCCCGCTTTTGGAGCCGCTCAAAAATCTGTTCAGCAAAAGCGCGATTTTCGTCTGAGTGGGTGGAATAGTAGTTGTCGTAGACGATGTCAAAGCCGTTAAAGTCCCGAAGATGATCCTGGCGCATGCCCTCAATCAATTCTTCCGGCGCAATGCCTGCTGCCTCAGCGCGAATCATGGTTGCCGTGCCGTGGGTGTCGTCGGCGCACACATAGTAAATTTCGTGGCCGCGCATGCGCTGAAAACGAACCCAAATGTCCGTTTGAATATGCTCCAACATGTGCCCTAAATGGATGGGGCCATTTGCGTTGGGCAGCGCGCTGGTTGCCAAAATTCTGCGTGCCATGAGGGTGATTTCTGCCTGTGTGATTAAAAGGAGCAAAAAGAAGTAACACGCTAGTCTAACCAAAGCGGCTGTCGGCAACAAAGTCTTTCACCGATATGGCTTGATCTTGGCTCTGCAGTGCAGTTTAGATTGAGCTCAACACAGGCATGCATATACTTACCGCCCTGCAGCGAATCGGAGCATATTGAGTACGATGAAGGTCGAAGAATTTATAGATCCATATCTCGGGAAAAGCTGGGGCGAGCTGGGTGCCCGAATTTTAACCAGTGGTAAGCGTATATCGGTTACGTTGGGTTATCCGGCTTTGGGATATACACAGCAATTGAGTCGCCAATTGGCTCAATTTCTCAACAGCGATGACGTCGAGTTGGATGTGCAGTTTAGTGCACCGGCAGGCCCGGGTTTTGAGCAGGTCAAACACATTATCGCAGTGGCGTCAGGCAAAGGCGGCGTAGGGAAATCCACTACTGCTGTTAATCTGGCATTGGCTTTGGATGCAGAAGGGGCCAAGGTTGGTTTATTGGACGCAGACATCTACGGTCCCAGTCAAGGTATGATGTTGGGAGTTGCTGGCGGTAAGCGTCCGGTGGTCAAGGACGGAAAATATTTTGAGCCGATTCGTGCACATGGGCTCAAAGCCATGTCGATGAGTTTCATGGTGAATGACGATACACCGATGGTTTGGCGCGGCCCCATGGCCAGTGGCGCGCTTCAGCAGATTCTGACCCAAACGCTTTGGCAGGACCTGGACTATTTGATTGTTGATATGCCGCCGGGCACGGGTGATATTCAACTGACGTTATCTCAGAAAGTGCCGGTGTCGGGAGCGGTGATTGTGACGACACCTCAAGATATTGCCCTGCTCGATGCGGTCAAAGGGATTGAGATGTTTGCAAAGGTGGATATTCCGGTACTCGGCTTGATTGAAAATATGAGTGTCCATCGCTGTGCCGAATGTGGGCACGAGAGCCATTTATTTGGACAAGGTGGTGGTAAAACAATAGCGGATCGCCTGCAGGTGCCGCTGCTGGCCGAATTGCCCCTAGATCGGTCTATTCGCGAACAAGCTGATGGCGGTATGCCCTCTGTGCGGGCAGCGCCAGACTCAGCCATTAGCGCGATTTATCGTGATGCTGCGCGTCATTTGACGGCGCGTCTGTGGGGTGCTGAGCAAACTGGTCCAGCCATTTCCATGGCGGATGACTGAGAGGTAATTATGACGATAAAGGCAGATCGCTGGATTATTGAGCAAGCGGAAAAAGGCATGATTGAACCTTTTGAGGCGGGGCAAGTGCGCCATAGAGGTGACCAAAAAGTTATTTCATATGGTACGTCCAGCTACGGCTACGACGTTCGCTGTGCGCCACAATTTAAGGTGTTTACGAATATCCATTCCGCCACGGTAGATCCCAAGGCGTTTGATGAGCGCAGTTTTGTGGATGTGGAAGGTTCATTTTGTATCATCCCTCCAAATTCATTTGCGTTAGCCAGAACGGTTGAATATTTCCGCATTCCCGAAGATGTATTGACCATTTGTCTGGGCAAGTCGACATATGCCCGCTGTGGCATAATTGTCAATGTGACGCCTTTGGAACCAGAGTGGGAAGGGCATGTCACGCTGGAGTTCTCCAATACAACCACGCTGCCGGCAAAAATCTACGCGAATGAAGGTGTTGCCCAAATGCTGTTTTTTCAGTCAGACGAGCGATGCCATACAACCTATAAAGATCGCGGTGGTAAATATCAGGGTCAAGTGGGCGTGACGCTGCCGCGTCCTTAGCGCAGCGGCCCTGATGCCGCATGATTGTGCATCACATCAGTAGCAATTCGTTGGGCGCGGGGGTGTGGGATTTAGAGACAATTTCGCCGATGACCACTGGTTTTTCGCCACTCTCGGCCAATTGGTGCATGGCGGCGTCAGCACTCTCTGCGCTAACGATCATCAAAAACCCGATGCCGCAGTTGAAGGTGGTAAGCATCTCTTGATTCGCGATATTGCCGTTTGTCTGCAACCAATTGAATAGTTCGGGCCATTGCCAGGAATCTCGGTTAATCAATGCGGCATGATCCGGATTTTTGAGGACTCGTGGAACATTTTCGTAAAAGCCGCCCCCGGTGATATGCACCATCGCATTGACGTCGACCGTGTCATCCTTTAGCAGGGCCAGTACCGGTTTGACATAAATTCGGGTAGGTGCCAACAACAGGTCTAACAGCCTGTCATCAAGGGGGGGGGATTGATGGTCCAGGACCCGCCGAATCAGAGAATAACCGTTGCTGTGCGCGCCTGAGCTCGGGAGGCCGATAATGATGTCACCGACGGTGACGTTGTCGCCTGAGATAATCTTACTTTTTTCGACGACGCCGACACAGAACCCGGCGAGGTCGTATTCTTCTCCCTGATAAAATCCGGGCATTTCCGCCGTCTCGCCGCCTGCTAGAGAGCACCCAGCGAGCAGGCATCCGTTTGCAATGCCGTTGATCACCTCTGCCGCGGTGTCCAAATCTAGAGTGCCGGTTGCATAGTAGTCTAAGAACAGAAACGGCTCTGCACCTGCAACGAGTACATCATTCACACACATCGCGACAAGATCTTGACCGACACCACTATGTCGCTGATGGTCGATGGCCAGCTTAAGTTTGGTGCCTACGCCATCTGTACCGGAAACCAGCACGGGTTCACGATAGCCGCTGGGAATTTCCGTCATAGCGGCGAACCCCCCGAGTCCTGTCAACATCTCAGGGCGATGAGTGGCTTTGCAGGCGCTACCGATACGTCGCACCAATTCGGCTCCGGCATCAATATCTACGCCGGCCGATTTATAGGTCAGGCCGCCGGTTGGGTTGGCAGTACGGTCTTTTGACAACGTGAGATCTCCTAATGCAAGGGTCGACAAGAGCAAAACAAGTTTAGCAGATTTGCGGCCTTGTCATTTTCTATTTTTCCCCGAAAATCGCTATGCTGCGGGAGCCGTGGCAAAATTGGCGAAAACAATTAGAGGTGGTGTGCTATCGGGGGGTTAACGTTGATGATCAGGCTGGCGGCGAGCGTTTGCTTGCTGATTTTGTGCTGGCTGCCCATTAGAGGGTTCGCTCTGAACGATGCGGCTTGGCTGTATACAGTTGAACTGCCGGTAGAGGCGCAGTCTTTGGCGGAACGCAAGCGAGTATCTGCAGAAGGATTGTTGGTGGTGTTGACGCGATTAACGGGCTTGGTGTCTGTGCCCCGCAGTACGGCAGTCCTAACGGCGCTGGCAACCCCTGAAGCCTACTATAATCAATTTGTATTTATCTCTCGTGAGTTGCCCTCCGGCGTGCAGGCGCGCTTCTTAAAAGTGACGTTTCAAGAAGCTGCGGTGCAAAACCTGATTAGCGTTGCGCAATTGCCGGTTTGGTGGGCGAAACGACCGAGTGTATTGGTTTGGATGGTGGTTGAAGAGGCAGGTGAGCGAGTGGTGCTAAACGGTGCCAGCAACCATCCATTGATTGAACACCTAAGGCGGCGCTCTGCACAACGTGGCTTATTTTTAACCTTGCCGTTGATGGACTTGACCGATACGTTGACGCTTGGATCAGCCGATGTATGGGGCAAAATTGGATTGTCTTTAGATGCGGCGTCTGCGCGTTACAAAGCGGATTACGTGCTGGTCGGGCGCGCCAATTTTGATCGCAACCGTCTCGTCACAGGCCGACCCTATCAGGGCGATTGGGAAGTGTGGGTTGATGGCGGGGTGGTGGCCGAGAACTTTGCCGGCGTCTCCGCTCAAGAAGCGGCGAACCGGGGCATTGATAGTCTCGCGGATTGGTTAGCTGAGAAGTATGCTGTTCTGCCCAGGCCATTGCAGGCCCAAAAAGTGTCGATTACCGGCTTGAGCAGTGCTCAGGATTATGCAGCATTAATGTCATATCTGGAAAATTTGGAGTTCATTCAGCGAGTGGCGATTAAGGGTTTAGAAGCGGGTGTTATGCGAGTTGCGCTGAGCAGTCACGCGGAGTTGGGGCAACTTTTGATGTTGCTCACCGCAGAGGGTTATTTGGCAAAAGATGGACAACACAGGGGGCTTGATTTGCAGCTCATCTGGCGAGGCTAATCGTGTCGAACTTACCCAATATCATCACGATCTTGCGTATTGTGCTTGTGTTGCCTACGGCTTGGATGCTTTGGGAGTCGCGTTTTTTGGAGGCGTTTGTATTGATGGTAGTCGCTGGCGTTTCAGATGCGCTTGACGGATTTTTGGCACGCCGATTTGGTTGGATGAGCAAGTTGGGGGCATCGTTAGACCCTCTGGCTGATAAGTTTCTAGTGGCGGCCATATTTATTGTCTTTACCTATCAAGGCCATATCCCTGTTTGGTTGGCTCTGATAGTGCTTTTTCGAGATTTTATGATCGTGATCGGCGCAGGCGTATTCAAGCTGCTCTACGAAGAGGTGGAAATTTCTCCGACGTTGTTGAGTAAGGCAAATACCGCGATGCAATTTGTCACGCTTTGTTTGTTGATGGGCAGTTTTTTGCCGTTGGGTTTAGTGGCCGATATCGCTGCAGGCGCCACGGTCCCTTGTTTTTATATTCTGGCGGTATTGGGCGTGAGTTCGGGTCTGGACTATATGGTTATCTGGGGATCTAAAGCCCATCGCGCTGGACAAAAGCGCAAGCTGTACAAGCACGGCCGCGGCGCTTTTCGTCGTCTTGATTGACGTGTGCGGGCGGCGCCAAGATGTCTAGACCGCGTCAGTATACGTTGGCGATCGATTTGCCTTTGGAACAGCGACTGGATAATTTTGTACCGGGACGCAATGCGGAATTGCTGGCGGTTTTGACGGCACAAAACGCGTCATTTCAGGGTGTTTGGCTGTTTGGAGGGCATGGCAGTGGTCGAAGTCATCTACTCAAAGGGGCCTGTCTGCAGGCTCAGGAACGGGGTGAGCAGGCGGTTTATATTGCCTGTGCCCAATACGCTGAGGACCCTGACCGGTTGGTTTCGCAATTGCAGAGCGCAAGCCAAGGCGGGGATTTGGTTGCTTTAGACGATGTAGAGGTGCTTATAGGTCATCTGGAACTTGAGATGATGGTTTTGGCGATATATCAGCGCCTGCTGTTTGCGCAAGGCCGGTTATTGGTCACCCATCAGCAGACAGCGTCGAGCCAAGAGTTTGTGACGCTTGATGTATCCTCGCGCATGCGTAGCCTGCAGCACTTTCACCTGCGCCCGCCGCAGGATGGTGAAAAAATGCAAATATTATCTGAACGGGCACAGCAGCGCGGGTATGTTTTGACCCGCGCAGTCTTGGATTACTGGATGGCGCGTGGCCCGAGAGAGCTTGGCGCATTGCTGGCAGATCTGGATCTCTTGGACGCGGCCTCGTTAGTGGCGCAGCAAAAAATAACCATACCGTTGTTAAAACAAGTGTTGGGTTATTGATGCGGATTCTGATGGTAGGCGGGGGATCTGCCGGTCATGTGCTGCCGGCCCTGCCGCTGATTCGCGCTTTGCGTGAGCAGGGAAGTGAGGTGTTGTTTGTGGGTACTCACTCCGGCGCCGAAGTTGGCTGGCTAGAGGGTAGCGGTATTGATTGTGTTGCGATTTCTGCGGGAAAATTAAGGCGCTATTTTTCTTGGCAAAATTTCACGGATATTGGGCGCACGCTGCGCGGGATTGTTCAGGCCTATCGGTTGATTGGTCAATACCGGCCGCAGGTCGTTTTTTCAAAGGGTGGCTTTGTGTCGTTTCCGGTAGTGTTTGCTGCCTGGCTGCGGCGGGTGCCGGTGGTCGCACACGAAAGTGATCTGACCCCGGGGCTCGCGAATCGTTTGGTTCTGCCTTTTGTCAAGACGCTTTGTTTGAGTTTTATCTCCACACCCGTGCGACATCGGCGCGTTCGAGTGGTGTACACGGGCAATCCGGTGCGGTCAGAAATCCTCAGTGGAGACAAGCAGCGTGGCCGATCCCGTTTGGGGTTTGATGGTCAAAAACCAGTATTGGTGGTGACCGGCGGAAGCCTTGGTGCAGATGCGCTCAACGAGGCGGTGCGAGCGGCGTTGCCGCAGTTGGGCCGGCGCTTTGATATCTTGCATGTGTGTGGTCGGGGAAAAACTGATCAATCGAGCAATCCGGGGTACGTTCAGCGAGAATTTATCGATAAGCATTGGGGGGATATGTTGGCTGCCGCTGATGTTGTGTTGTCGCGCGCCGGGGCCAACGCTTTTTTTGAGCTGCTGGCTCTGCACAAGCCGCACCTATTGGTGCCTTTGGCTGCGAAGGTGTCGCGGGGAGATCAATTGGCGAACGCCGAATACGGCGAAAAACACGGCTTCAGCGCAGTGCTTCAAGAGCAAGATCTTGCCCCGGAGACTTTAGTGGAGGCGCTTGATCGCGTATTGGCCGCTCAGTTACAGTACGTAAGCGTAATGGCACAATCGGCGACGAACGACGCGACAGCTTTGTTGTTGGATGAATTGAATCGATGGTCAGGCTGAATGCTTCAACCTTGACTTTTTAAGGGGCTCCCCCTACCGTGCGCCGCTCTCGAAATCTCCCAACATCACGGTCAACATCATGTATAACATTCGCACTTATAACGCCATAGCTTCGGTGGGCCTCGAGCGTTTCAGTCCTGCCAAGTATGCCGTGTCGCCAGATTCTGGCGATCCGGATGCATTGTTGTTGCGCAGCCACAAGCTCAAGGTAGAGGAAATCGGCAGTCAGGTTTGTGCGGTTGCTCGAGCGGGCGCAGGTGTGAACAACGTGCCTGTTCAGGCCTGCTCTGATCGTGGCATTGTGGTTTTCAATACACCAGGGGCCAACGCAAATTCGGTTAAAGAATTGGTTCTCACCGCTTTGTTATTGTCCTCTCGTGATGTCTATGGAGGCATTGATTACGTGCGTAGCCTCGCCTCAATCACAGATGAAGCCGACCTAAATAGTCGCGTTGAAGCTGAAAAAAAGCGATTCAAAGGCCGAGAATTGGTGGGTAAAAGCTTGGGTGTTGTTGGACTTGGCGCGATCGGGTCCATGGTTGCTAGAGCGGGTTTGGATATGGGTATGCGGGTCTTAGGCTATGACCCGGCATTGTCTGTGGAGGCCGCCTGGCGAATTCCCGCCGAAGTTGAGCGTATGGAAAATCTGGCCGGACTTTTTGCGCAAGCCGACTTTGTGACAATACACGTGCCGTTGATGCCCGCGACTGAGGGTATGATCAATGCAGAAAGTCTGTCGGCCTTCAAAGACGGTAGTGCACTGCTAAACTTTGCTCGGCAACCGATAGTTGACACAGGCGCGCTAACCGCTGCGCTGGCGTCGGGCAAAGTAGGTAAATATGTNGCGGATTTCCCGGTTCCAGGTCTGATCGATGATCCCCGGGTAATGTTGACCCCTCACCTCGGGGCCAGCACCGAGGAAGCAGAAGAGAACTGTGCAGTGATGGCGGCGGAGCAACTGATCCGTTTTTTAGAGACAGGCAGCATTACAAATTCAGTTAACTATCCCGCGGTCAGCATGGAATCTGTCAACGGTTTTCGTATTGCGGTGACCAATCGGAATGTGCCTGGTTTGCTGGGTCAAATGACCTCTGTGTTGGCGGAGCGAAATATCAATGTCATTGATCTGATCAATAAGAGCCGAGATGATGTGGCTTACAATTTAATCGATTTAGAGGCGCGGCCCGATCAGGGTTTGTTGGACGCCATCGGTGCAATTGAAGCGGTGATTAACGTTCGGGTGCTTGCTGGTAAAGGCTAGTCGGCGTTAGGCGCAGCGATGTGGCGATACCCTCGTCTGGCCTGACGTTCCGCAAAACGTTGGGGTTGCAATATTTTGTAAATCTGAGTGTTTATTGGCGGTAGCCAGCCAAGTATCTCGGCGCTGACGCAGGCAGCCGCCAGCGGCGCAAGGCTGCATCCAATAGAACCAAAAGCCGTCGCTAGCCACACAGCTGTGCCGGCATCATCGTCTACTGGGCTTTTTTCAGGATTGAGTCGACCTACGATGGGGTTGCGGTCACTGGTGGTTGCGCGAGCGCCACGTGTGCTTCGGATCCAGGTCATCTGCGCGGGTGTTAAAAGGTGCTGGTTGAGTCTTAGGTTGTGAACGATGGCCTCAGATTGTGTCCAGGCAGTTCGCTCATATGACGCGCCCACAAAACATCCGTTCGGAGTGGGTATCAGATAACCATTGCCCACTACGGCGATACCGCTGATGGGATCAGGGGTGCGATAGTGATCGATTTGACCAAACACATCGGTGATTTCCAAATGTTGGCACCCGCCAAATTGACGTGTGGCGGTAGCGGTGCATAAAACGTTAGGGGCGTCTGCCAGCCTGCCGGCTTGATGATTGTGCACATGAATCGCGGGATGCTCGAGTAAATCTGAGCACGCTTGGGGTGTGTTGAGGTAACCCGCGCTGGGGAACAAAAGCGTCTCTTGATGTATTGATGCGTTGGCGATCTCTCGGCTTTGTTCCGCGGATAGATGCTGAATCCAAGGGGCTTGATCGGGGTTTTTTGCCCCGTATAGCGCGCTGATTTGGTTCATTTTTTGCGGGCTTAGCGTCGGCCCTTGAAGTTGTAATACACCCCCGGGGTTCCAGCCCTTAAAACGAGGTAGGTAGTTGCTTGCATAGTGAAAAGCGCTGCATCGCAGGTCCGCGGTGAGGCTCTGATCTGCCATCAGACGTGAATGGACGACTGACGCGGGTATGCCAGAGGCGCCACCGGCAATGCCATTAGGATCGTAAACCTCGACCGTCACACCGGCTTCCGCGAGGTGTCGAGCGACAGTGGCGCCGCCGATACCTGCGCCGTGTATGTGCACGCGTTTTGGCGGTGTTGATGCCGCACGATCATGCTCTAAGCTATAGAAACCGGCCAAAGAGTGTCGTTTTGCGCCGGTTTGGTCCACGCGCCGCATGGTAAAACCAACATTTTGCAGACCCCGGCGAACGTGGCCTGCAGCGGTGAAAGTAGTGACGGTTGTGCCGAAGTCTGATAGCCGCGCCATATTGCGATAGAGCTCGCAAGTCCACATGTCTGGATTTTTGGTGGGTGTGAACCCATCTAAAAACCACATGTTTACTGGATTTCTCTGTCGATCACAAAGATCTTCAAGGCCATCGTGAACGTCACCGTGGTACACCGTTAGGGTAATTCTTCCGTTGGCCAGTGTACGTTCGTGCCACCCTGTTAGGACAGGCAGGGGCTGCGTTAATAATTCTGCATAGACGGGGAGTTGACGCACGCGAGTGCTAACGACTTTCTGCCAATCCTCGATGCTCAATGGATGCTTTTCGAAGGCAATAAATCTTAATTTTGCCTGCGTCTTATGCAGGATGGTTTCGGCGCTGACCGCGAAATTGAGGCCGGTGCCGAAGCCCAGTTCCCCAATGCAGACACATTGGTCTTTTTGTGCGCGCTCAATTAATTGACCTGGACCTGTAAAGACCCGTTGGCTTTCTTTGATGCTGTCGTCACTGGAATAAATGTCGTTATAGTCCGATGAGCGAGGTTGATTCCTGTGCCAGGTAATCTTTGCTGGGGTTAAGGGCTTCAATGAAGGGTATCGGTTTTAATGGGTCGGCCCTTATCGGTAATCCATCCACTCCAAGACTCAGCAAACAACTGAGGCTCACGCAGGCCTGCAATGCACATTGCTAGAATATTGTGGGTCGCAGTAACTCCGGAGCCGCAGTAACAGACAACGTCGTCTACTAGATGTTCCAGATCACCTGTTTTCCCGGATGTCAGCGCGTTTGAAAACCGCAGCCGAAGAGTCTTTGCCGATTTAAAGTGACCGTCAGGGGTCAGGTTGTCTTGAAAAGGCAGGCAAAGTGCCCCGGGAATGTGACCGGCGGCCGGGTCAATCGGTTCTTCCTTTCCAGCCCAGCGCGTGTGGCTGCGGGCATCGATTAATCGCGGGGTGTCTTTTGTTGAGATTCGTGAGGCAAGCGACTGCATAGTGATGGTTTGAGTCAGTGGAGGCTTCAAGGGCAAATCACCACGAACTGCTGGGTCCGCTTTTCCGGAAATCAACGGTTCGGACCACGTCGCAAGACCACCGTCCAGAACGGCAACCTGGGCATGTCCGATCCACCTGAGCAACCACCAGGCGCGTGCCGCCATGGCGCCCCCAACGTCGTCATAGACGACAACTTGACGGCTCGAGGTGATACCCCAACTTCTGGCCGTGCGCAGAAATTTTTCTCGATTTGGCAGAGGATGCCTGCCAGCAAGTCCCGGTGGACCGGATAGATCTTTGTTTAGGGAAACATAATGCGCACCTGCAATATGCCCCTGCAGGAAAGCGTTGTAGCCCCAATCAGAATCTTCCAGCCGAAATCGACAGTCCAGAATGACCGGGTTGTTAGCTGTTTTTAGCGCGTTTGCAGAAATTAAATGGGCGTATTGAGGCATGGGTTTGTGCGGGGGTTGCTAATTTGGTGAGTTACCTCAATAGTGTAACCTATCAGAGAATGACATCTGGCTGTACTCCAGCGGCTATTACACTGTAGGACAGCAAGTTGCCTTGGATGTCTTATCAGCCCTCGACTGGTATATGGTGCGCACAATGCGGCTCCGATGTTTTCGACGGTTAGCCAGAACACAAAAAGGAGTATTGGGTGGTGGGTATTTTGGATTGGTTGCGTGGTGGCATCTTAGATCTCTCGGTCTGGCAACTGGTGTTGGTCGCGCTGGTAGTGACGCACATTACCATAGTGTCTGTGACGGTATATTTGCATAGGCACTCGGCGCATCGCGCCCTGGAGTTACACCCCGTATTGAAACATTTTTTTCGAGCTTGGCTATGGTTAACCACCGGCATGGGGACACTTGAATGGACCGCCATTCACCGCAAGCACCACGTTAAATGCGAAACAGAAGAAGACCCGCACAGCCCGGTTCAGCAAGGCATCGGTGAAATTATGTGGTGCGGTGTCGAGGCTTATCGCAAAGAATCAAAAAACCAAGAAACGCTTAAGAAGTACGGCAGAGGATGCCCGGATGATTGGCTTGAGCGCCATCTATACAGCCGATTTCCGATGGCTGGTATTGTTAGTTTGTTATTTATTAATGTGGCTCTTTTTGGGGTCTTGGGACTGACGATTTGGGCGGTGCAAATGCTTTGGATACCGCTGTTCGCCGCCGGCGTCATCAACGGTATCGGGCATTGGTGGGGATACAGAAATTTTGAGTGTCCAGATGCGGCACGAAACATTTTGCCTTGGGGTATTCTGATTGGCGGTGAAGAGTTACATAACAATCACCACACCTATCCTAATTCTGCAAAGCTGTCTGTCAAAGCCTTCGAATTTGACATTGGCTGGTTTTGGATTCGGCTTTTTGCGGCGTTTGGAATGGCAAAAGTCATGAGTACTGGGCCAGTTGTGGAGCGTATTGAGAGTAAAAAAACGTTAGATAAAGAAGCGGCGTGGGCACTATTGAATGACCGATTTAATGTTATGGCGCGTTATTCGCGGGAGGTTGTGGCGCCTGTGATGGAGCAAGAATATCGCAAGGCAGACGCTGCGCGACGCAAGATGATCAAGAAAGCTAGAAAGGTGCTTTGCCGCGAGGCGATATTGGTAACTCAAGACGGCCGGAACCATATCACTGCGGCGGTGCAAAGCAGCGAGAACATTGCTCTGATTCATCGGCTTCACGAGGAGTTGTTAGATATTTGGGCAAAACGTGGTGGAAATATGGACGAGGTTATTCAAGCGCTGACGTTATGGTGCAAAGAGGCGGAGGCTTCAGGCGTTGAAACCCTGCTGGACTTTTCCGAGACACTTAAGTCCTACGCTATGCCCGCCAGGCCCGCGTTGGGATAGTGCCGGGCTAGTTACATCCTATTGGGCACGTCGATGCCCAATAACGCTAATCCGGCTTTGAGGGTGCATCCGGTCTGGTGGGCGAGCACCAGTCTCCTTTCGCGTATCTCGCCTGCACTGGATAAGATCGGACACAGCTCATAAAAGCGGGTGAATTGCGTGGCCAAGACATAAAGGTAGTTGCATAGAAGGTGTGGGTAACCTTCTGTGCTGACGGCACGTAACGTATCGTTGAAGGCCGCGATCGACACGGCCAGCAAGCGTTCAGGTTCGTCTACCGCCACGGTTTGTTTGGGTAAAGCTTCCGCGTCAATGCCGCCTTTAGTGAACACACTTTGTATGCGGGTATAGGCGTATTGCAGATAGGGGGCGGTATTGCCTTCAAAGCTGATCATCTGATCCCAGTCAAACAGATAATCGCTTGTGCGATTTTTAGAAAGGTCTGCGTATTTGACGGCACCGATGCCGATTATTCGACTCAGGGTTTGGATCTCTTGTGGATCCAGCTGTGAATTTTTTTCTTTAATTAATTGGGCCGCGCGCAGCTCCGCTTCATCGAGAAGTTCGGTTAATTTTACAACACTGCCGGCCCTAGTTTTAAAGGGTTTACCATCAGCGCCCAACATGGCACCAAAGGGCATATGTTCGAGTTGCGCACTGCTGCGGTTAAACCCGGCTTCTGCCGATACAGCAAAAATTTGTTTGAAATGCAGGGCCTGGCGTGCGTCGGTAAAATACAGTATTCGATCGGCGTTTAAGGTTCCCGTGCGGTATCGAATGGCAGCCAGATCGGTGGTGGCATAGAGATAGCCGCCATCAGACTTTTGCACAATTACGGGCAGGATTTCACCTTTTTTAGTCTTGAACTGTGACAGGAAAACACATTGAGCACCGTCAGATACGACCAGCAGGCCTTGAGCTTCCAGATCCTCGATCACGGCCGGTAAGTCGTGGTTGTAGGTCGATTCTCCCTGAGTATGTTCCGGCGTAAGCGTGACGTTCAAACGCTGGTAGATGCTTTGGCAATGGGACATGGAAATGTCGATGAAGTGTGCCCAAGCTTCGCGTGTGTCTGGGTCTCCCGCCTGTAAGGCCACCACGGCCTGCCGGCTGCGGTTTGCGAAGTCTTGATCCTGATCAAACTGTGTTTTTGATTGTCGATAAAAAGATTCGAGGTCCGCAAGGGTTTGTGAACTGGCGCCACTGTCGTTGAGATACGTCACCAGCATGCCGAACTGTGTACCCCAGTCACCGACGTGATTCTGACGGATGACTTGGTGCCCTTGAGCCTCTAAAACTCGGGCCATGCAATCACCGATGATTGTGCTGCGCAGATGGCCAACATGCATTTCTTTTGCGAGGTTTGGCGCAGAGTAATCGACAACAACGGTTTGGCTGGTTGCGGCTTGGTCGATCTGCGCGGCATTGACCGTTGCCAGATACGCAGGCGCTAATCTAATATTGAGAAACCCCGGTCCAGCGACCTCGACACTGCTGGCAATGTCTGCGATGGATAATTTTTCCAGCAGGTAACCCGCCAAGTCGCGGGGGTTTTTTCCTGCTCGCTTTGCGGCAGACATCACTCCGTTGGCTTGATAGTCGCCATGCTCCGGCCTGCTAGAGACCTGCACCATAGCGCTACCTGCCAGTTCTTGTTGCGCGAATGCGGCTTCAATGCGCTGACTTAACGTTTCTTTAATGTGCATAGTGGACCGTCAATCGATGCCTTTGACACCCTCTGCCTGATCGCCCTTCTCAAGCTCGGTAACCGTGAACGTGACTTTTTGGCCATCGCGCAGTACCGGTCTTTGTCGGTTGTCATGGGTTATGATGGAGCGTTGGTGGACAAAAACCTCGTCTCCGTTTTCGCGCACGATGAAGCCGTAGCCTTTGGAGCGATTGAACCATTTAACGGTGCCTTCTTCTTCAGGTCCGGTGTTGGCTGCTTCTGATTTACCCGAGTTGCCTCTTGATCGGCCACGACCTTCGCCATCGTTGGCTTTTGATCCATTTTTTCCAGAGGACGCCCGTTTGTTGTCTCGAGCTTTCGAGTTGTCCGGTTGGCGTCGCTGCGTGGCTTTTTGCGGACGGCCCTGACCTCGAGGCTTGGGCGCTGAGTTCACTTGGCCCTGCCGCAGTCGGGCATTGAACAATCCGTTGATCAATAGGGCGACGAAGGTGATTGCAAGCAGAGCTATCTCGCTGTCGGGCCAGACATACTGTGATGTTGCGGTAACCAGAGCGGCAAGGAGGAGTGCACTTGCCGATGCGATGAGAAGAGTTGGCATGATGGTGTCTTATGCGTTGGAAAGCCGCGCATTCTACATCAAATCTGCTGGTTTGGTGTCAGGCTATTTTTCTCTGCGGGCATGTTGGCATTAAAGACGAGTAACGCTGATGATGACAACAGGCTCTTCTGGAACTGCCGCCATACCGTTTTTCAGGTGTGTGTCCACAAGCTCTATGGCCTCGACAACGTCCATGCCTGATATCACTCGCCCAAAGACCGTATATCCCGCGTTGCCGCCGCGGGCGTCGAGATTGCTGTTGTTTTGTACGTTGATGAAAAACTGAGAGTTGGCTGAATCGGGATCAGCACGTCTTGCCATGGCGATGGTCCCCCGAGAATTTCGCACGCCGTTGAAGGATTCATTGCGGACGTTTTCTGGTGCAGGTTTATATTCCAGCGCTGGAGTATAACCGCCGCCCTGAATCATGAAATTGGCGATGACGCGGTGGAAAATGAGCCCGTCGTAGAACTGGTTATCAACGAGTTTTAAGAAGTTTTCGACGGTTCGCGGCGCCATTTTTTCAAGCAGCTCAATTTCGATTGTGCCCAAGTCGGTGACCATGGCGACCCGAGGATTGGCTGCGTGAGCTGTGCTGAGCGTTAACGAGAGCATCAGCGCTAAAGCCGCTATTTGTGCCCAGTTTAACAATTTTGAAGAGAACAATTTCATGGTGAGCGCCTCGCGTTAATAAGGAAGATCTTAGCCCAAAGCAGATCAGATGCAAAAGGCTGTATTGGTGATTGTGCAACACTGCACTGCGATCATTTGGTGAGTACCTTGACGTATTCTTTCACCGCTGTTGCTAGTCCCCTTTCTAGGGCATCGCTGATCAGAGCGTGTCCAATTGAAACCTCTTGCACTGTGGTGAAGCTGAGAAATGCGGGAAGATTTTGCAGGTCCAGATCATGGCCTGCGTTGACTCCTAACCCGATCTTTGTTGCAAACTCAGCAGCGTGTTGATAGGTCCGCAAACTGGTCTGCGTGGCTTGGTGATCGGCGCCGTAGCTCCAAAATAATTGCGCGAATGGCCCCGTATACAGCTCGATGCGATCGGCGCCATGTGCTTTAGCCTGCTCAATTTGACCAAGGTCAGGATCCATAAATAGGCTCACCCGGGCCCCGTGGCTTTGATAATGAGCAATACGTTCAGCCAGTTCCGTGTCGAACCGGCTGAGATCAAAGCCGTGATCAGAGGTCAGCTGGTCGTTGCTGTCGGGAACCAGCGTGGCCTGAGCTGGCTGATGGGATTCGACGAAGGCATCAAAGCCTGGATATCCCTGTGCATCGGCCGCAGCCATTGGGTTTCCCTCGATATTGAACTCTATTTCAGGATGCTTATTGGCCAACAGAACGGCTAAATCATGAACATCGCGGGGGTTGATGTGGCGTTGATCTGGTCGCGGATGCACGGTGATACCCTTGGCGCCAGATTGAATGGCGATGCTGGCCGCTTCGACGACGCTAGGCCGATGTCCGCCGCGTGAGTTTCGCACCCAGGCAATCTTGTTCAGGTTCACGCTCAGTACAGTCATTTTTTCAGCTCCAGGCGCTGCGCTGAGGGCGCGCTTTGATAAGGGCGCCGGTGATTAATCCCAGAAGCAGCAACGCGCCGCCAATCATGAACATTTGATTTTCTGTATTGTCTGAAAGTCGTGCGTGACTTTCCGATAAATCGTCCAGTTCCTCCCTCAGGCGGGCGTTGATTTCGGTGAGTGTGAGATTGTTCTTGTTGATATCCAGTGTGTTAGCGGAAATCCGTTTAATCTCGGCGAGCTCAATCTCTAAAGCGTCAATCTTTGCCTTATTTTCGATGAGTCGTTCTTCCTGTTGCAGACTGCGTTGCGAGAGGGTGTCGATTTCTGTGTTGGCCTCCCGAAGTGCTTTATTGGCTTTTTTCAGGTCATCTGCGGTGCTCAACAGGCGAATCCTTGCGATGGGTTGCTCGACGAGGTATTGGGTTCGCAGCCACCCCTGTCGGTTGTCAGAGGTCATGACTTCGCTGAACCCGCTTGCTTGGTCGGTATTGAGAATGTCTAACTGTGTGCCGCTGGGCAGGCCTTTATGAATAATACGATATTCGGCAGAGGGGCCGCTGCGCAAAGGCACCCGCAACTCGTCAGAGATATAGGCGGCTTGCACCGTTGATGCCAACAGACTGGCGAGTCCAAGCAGCAGAATATTTGCATGGTTTATGTGGCATTTAAGGATCATCAGTAGTGACTCTTTTCGGGTTTAATCAGACTTATGGATGTCGGCAGGATCTTTATCCTGCGGGTTAGGCAGATTAGCTTCGCTCAACAAACCGCAACGATAAAGGTAGGTGAAGGTGCACACCAGTAAAAACAGGTTGATCACCAACATGCCCGCAAATTTAAAAGTGACCCAAGTTTCCATAGAGTAGGAATATGCGACCCATAGGTTGAGCCCGCCCAGGGCAAAAAAGCTCAAGGCCCAAGCATAGGTGAGGACGAACCAGTTGTGGTCCGGCAGGACCATCGCGCTAGCTAACAATTTTTTCAGCAAAAATATTCGTCCGATTGCGTGGGCGCCCACAAGCGACAGCCCCAACAGCCAGTTAACAATTGTTGGCTTCCACTGGATAAATTTTTCATCGCGTAAGATCAGGGTCATGCCGCCTAAAATGATGCTGGCCCAGAACGTGATTTTAAGTTCGTTGCCTATGGGTTTTTTCAACAACCAGTATGCGACAACCTGTATAGTCACGCCTGCCATCAGGACACTGGTGGCTAAGAAGACGTCCTTGGTGATAAAAAAAACGATGACAAATGCCAATACGGCGATGTAATCCAAAAAGTTTTGCATTGGGGCGTGCGTCCTGTTTGTGTTGCAGTTGAGGCATCGGGTGCGAGTAATCATCCGCAGGGCAACGATGATAGAAGATTCATGCGGTTGGTGTAACTAATGTGACACAACCACAGGTAGGCAGGAAAGACACTTGAGCCAAATATTGGAGGTTCATCCGCAAAATCCTCAGCGCCGCTTGGTGCAAATTGCAGCGGATACGTTGCGGGCAGGTGGGCTGGTGGTTTACCCCAGTGACACAACCTACGCGCTGGCCTGTCATATTGGGGATAAGCGCGCGTTGGAGCGGATTATTGCGTTGCGTCAATTATCGAAGCATCATCAGTTTACACTAGCGTGCCGAGATTTAAGTGATCTAGGGACGTACGCGCGTGTCGACAATACAAATTACCGGTTGTTGAAAAGGGCAACCCCGGGGCCATTTACATTTATTTTGCCGGCCACCAAAGAAGTGCCGAAACGACTGGTGCACAGTAAACGGCGGACAATTGGCATTCGGGTGCCTGATCACGCGGTGGCGCAACTATTGCTTGAGTTGATGAATGAACCAATTATGACGACAACACTGCGTTTGCCGCTCGGTGAGTACCCGTTATCGCAGGCGTATGACATCCACGAGATGTTGGGACGTCAGGTAGATGTGATCCTCGATGGAGGTGCTTGTTCTCTGGAGGTGTCGACAGTGGTGGACTTAACGTCATCAAATCCCGAAATAATGCGACAAGGGCTTGGCGACTTAGATGCAATATAGCGCGTGTGCACCGTATACTGTGCAGTTCATTTCAATTTTAGGGCGCTCGATTGAGCAGTAACGACTCCAGCCAGAGGGTTCTCTCTGGCATGCGTCCCACCGGGCGTCTACATTTGGGCCATTTACATGGCGTTTTGAAAAACTGGGTGCAGTTGCAGAACGAGTACGAATGTTTCTTTTTTGTGGCGGATTACCATGCATTGACTACGCAATACGATGCCTCCGAGAACATCGAGCAATTCACGTATGATACGGTGGTCGATTGGTTGGCGGCGGGGATTAATCCTGGCAATGCGACGCTGTTTGTGCAAAGCAGGGTGCCTGAGCATGCAGAATTACATTTGATGCTTTCGATGATTACGCCGATGAGTTGGCTTGAGCGCGTGCCGAGTTACAAAGATCAACAACAGAAGCTGAATGATAAAGATCTGTCGACCTACGGCTTCTTAGGTTATCCGCTGCTTCAAGCCGCAGACATTTTGATCTATCGGGCTGGATGTGTTCCGGTGGGTGCGGATCAGGTGGCACATGTTGAGCTCACGCGCGAGGTGGCTCGGCGCTTTAACCACATATACGGGCGAGAGGTTGGCTTTGAGAATCAGGCCGAAGCTGCGATTAAGAAAATGAGCAAGAAAGCGGGCAGGCTATACCGTAACCTGCGTAAAGCCTATCTTGAACAAGGTGATGGCCAAGCGTTGGAGCGTGCGCGCGCGTTATTGGGCGAACAGCAAAATTTATCGGTGGGTGACCGTGAACGCTTATTTGGCTACCTTGAAGGGGGCGGGCGTATCATTCTCCCCGAGCCGCAGTCACTGTTGACAAAGACCGCCAAGATGCCCGGGTTGGACGGTGAAAAAATGTCCAAGTCCTACAATAACTTTATTTCGCTGCGTGAAGCACCGGCCAGCGTCGAAGAGAAAGTTCGCACTATGCAGACCGATCCGGCGCGTGTTCGCCTAACTGATCCGGGCGATCCGTCGAATTGTCCGGTTTTTGCGCTGCATGAAGTTTACTCAGATGACGCAGTTCGCGACTGGGCTACGCAGGGTTGTCAGACCGCGGGTATTGGTTGCGTCGACTGTAAAAAGCCATTGATTGATGCAATTAATGCGGAGCAAAGTATTTATCGCCAGAGAGCGGCGCAGTTTGAAGAGGACCCAGATTTAGTTAATGCGATTTTGCAGGAAGGGTCGGAGAAAGCGCGGACCATAGCGCGTGAAACTATGGAAGACGTGAAAGACGCGGTGGGTATATTGCACCGCTAGCGCTGGCGAGTCTTGTTTTACAAGAGGTAACTGTATGGCCCCAACGACGATTGAACCCTCTGTTCGGCTCGAGCAAGCGCGGCTGAGCGACCACAATACAGTAGCGGTTGTTGCTGGCGAAGCTTTAAGCGAGGTGCCTAAAGATCTGTATATTCCGCCGGAAGCACTGGAGGTTTTTTTAGAAACCTTTGAGGGGCCGCTGGATCTGTTGCTGTACCTTATCCGCCGACAAAATTTAGATATTCTGAATATCAAAGTTGCTGATATCACTCAGCAATACATGCGCTATATTGATTTGATGCACGCGCTGCAATTGGAACTTGCAGGTGAGTATTTGCTGATGGCGGCGATGCTGGCTGAAATCAAGTCTCGCATGCTTTTGCCGCGCCCGGAGTCTGCAGAGGATGAAGAGAGTGATCCGCGTGCTGAGCTTGTGCGCCGGCTGCAGGCGTACGAGCAAATAAAAACAGCCGCTGAGCGGGTGGATAATCTGCCGCGCCTGGAGAGAGATCTCTTTCGGGTTGCTGCTGGCAAACCGGAGCGGGTGCGCGAGCAGGCCGATCCTGACGTTGACCTCAAAGAGCTACTCTTGGCCTTGTCCTCGGTTTTGCGGCGCGCTGATATGTTTGCGAAGCATGAGGTGCAATCCGAGCAGCTTTCAGTGCGTGAGCGCATGAGTGATGTCCTGGCGCTGGTTGGGGCGCAAGCGGATTTTCTGTTATTTCAGAGTTTTTTTAAGGCGGAAGAAGGGCGTAAGGGCGTGATTGTGACCTTCTTGGCGATGATGGAGTTGGTGCGAGAATCGATGATTGAATTTGTTCAGAGCGAGCCTTATGCGCCAATTTACCTTCGCGCGGCAACACGGGTGGCAGATCACGCGCCGGTGTTTGACGTGCACTATGGTGGTGAGGAGGACACGTAGATGGAAGCTGATGAGATACGCCAAATCGTGGAGGCCGCTTTGTTGGCCTCAGATGGCCCGTTGACCGTGGCCGGCCTAATGAAACTGTTTGCGGAAGGCGAACTTGACGAAGGGGCGCCTGCGGAGCAAATCCGTGCGGCCCTGCGGTACCTTGAAGAAGAGTCAGAGCATCGCGGTGTTGAACTTAAAAAGGTCGCGTCTGGTTACCGCTATCAAGTCCGACAGAGCCTGAGCGTATGGGTGCGCAGGTTGTGGGATGAAAAGCCGCCCCGCTATTCGCGTGCGTTATTGGAAACGCTCGCCTTGATTGCATATAAGCAGCCGGTGACGCGCGGTGATATAGAACAGGTGCGCGGTGTGAGCGTGGGTCAAAATATCATGCGTACCTTGATTGAGCGGGAGTGGATTCGTGTGGTTGGACAAAGAGAAGTTCCCGGTCGTCCGTCGATGTACGGAACAACCCGCGCGTTTCTAGACTATTTCAATCTTAAAAGCTTAGATGAATTGCCGCCGTTGGCGGAAATTCGTGCTCTGATAGAGCCGGCTTTGGTGGTGGACGAGGTGCCGGTGGAAAATGACCCAGCGACGCCAGCGGATCCGCATCCCTCTTTTACCCCTTAGGTGAGGAATTTTTAGTGTCAAATAAACGTTTGCCGGCAAGAGGGCGCGCAAATCCTCCGGTTGTTGCTGAAAAATTGCAAAAGCTGTTGGCTGGCGTGGGTCTCGGATCGCGCCGCGAAGTTGAGGGTTGGATTGCTGCCGGGCGTGTGGCGGTCAACGGTGAGGTTGCGCATCTCGGCCAGCGGGCAACTTCCGCCGATCGTATCCAAGTAGATGGCACCAACGTCAGCTTGCGGCAAAGCCCAGCGCCGCAGGTGATTGTTCTGAACAAGCGCAAAGGTGTGGTTTGTAGCCGTAAAGATGAAGAGGGCAGGCCAACTGTTTTTGATGAGCTGCCGCGATTGCGCAGTGGTCGCTGGGTGAGTATTGGTCGTTTAGATATGCAGACTACCGGCCTTCTTCTGGTAACCAGCGATGGTGCGTTGGCGCATAAAATGATGCATCCCTCAACTGGTTTGGATCGCGAATACGCCGTCCGGATAAATCTTCAGTTGGAAGATCAGCAGATTGAACAATTGCGTGCGGGTGTCATTGTGGAGGGTGAACGCCTGCGTTTCAGTGATATTCGATTTTATGATGGCAGCAGTCGTAATTTCTGGTACCACGTGGTGCTAATGGAAGGTAAAAACCGTGAAGTACGCCGGCTGTTTGAAAGTGCTGGTGCAACTGTGAGTCGCTTGAAGAGAGTGCGCTATGGGCCAGTGATATTGCCTTCGTGGCTGAAAGAGCGCCAGTGGGCCTATCTGTCTGCGGAGGATCAAAGCGCACTGTATGGTCTGCTGAAATTGCCTTATGCAGCGCCTAAACAAGCGCCAACGCGGCGCGGAGGGCACGTGGCTAAGGCCAGTTGTCTATTGCCATATCCCGAGCTGGCAGCCCGTCGTTAGGTAGTGTGCCGCTCACGGGCCTTGCCAATTGCGAGCCTCGAGTTGGGAGCCGGTGGGCGGTAGCGTTATGTCGCCGGTGGGTCCTTGCATTAGATAAAGGTAAAGGTCCATGTGCGCTTCAGCTGCCGGCACCGTGGCGGGGTCTTCGTTGGGGTAGGCTGCGTTGCGCATTCGAGTGCGGGTTCCGCCGGGATTTACACTATAAACTTTGATCCGGCCAGCATGTTCTGTTTCGTCAGCCAGCAGCGCGCTGAAGCCCTCGGTTGCAAATTTTGAGACGGCGTACGCGCCCCAGTAGGCGCGTGCCTGTCGCCCCACTCCGGAGGCGGTATTGATAATGCAGCTGTGGCTGGGTTTATCCAAAAGGTCAAATAGAGTCTTGGTCAGCAGGAATGGCGCGTTGACGTTGGTCTGCATGACGCGCATCCATTCATCGGTTGCATAATGAGCCAAGGGTACCCGTGGTCCAAGCCGCGAAGCGTTATGCAGTAAGCCGTGCAATTGGCCGTAAGTATCACTCACAGCGTCGTGTAGTGCGGTTAAAGCATCTTCGCCAAGATGTTCTAGATCGCACGGCACGATAACAGCTTGGGTGTCGGTATTAGCCTCAATCCAATCAAATACAGCCTCTAATTTTTCGCGGGTCCGCCCGACAAGGATCACATTAGCACCAAAGCTGGCGAAGGTTTTGGCAGCAACGGCACCAATGCCATCGCCCGCTCCGGTAACCACCAGATTCCGCCCGGTAAGCGCATCCGCTGGCGGTGTGTAGCGCCAATGTGCCGCCGCCGCGGTAAGCTCAGGGTAAGCTTTGGCCCCTTTAGGTTGTTTCATAGTGGTTTTTTTGCGTGTACGAGGTAGTTGGCGCCAACGTCGTCGCCGATCCTGCAGGCGCGTGTGAAGGGGTTATAGGTCATGCCTTTGATTTCTTGAACCTCTAAACCGGCTGCGCGAATGGCGGTGCAGAGTTCGGAGGGCTTGATAAACTTTTGGTAGTCGTGGGTGCCCCGAGGCAGCAAGTTGAGTACATATTCGGCCCCGAGAATCAGCAAAGCATAGGCCTTGGGGTTACGGTTTATGGTCGAAAAAAACAAATCGCCACCCGGCTGCGTTAACGCTGCGCACGCGGCCACTGTGGAGGGATAGCTTGCCACATGTTCAAGCATCTCTAGGCAGGTTACGCTGCGAAAATGGGCGGTGTGGGTGGTGGCGAGTTGTTCAGCGGTGCCCTCTTGGTAATCAACTGTTGTGCCGCTCTGCAATGCATGCAAGCGAGCGACGCTCAGTGCCTTGCCCGCCATGTCTAGGCCGGTAACCTCTGCTCCTGCTGCAGCCATGGCCTCGCTGAGGACGCCGCCACCGCAGCCAATATCGACCACAGGGCCGGCCAGTAAATTGGTGCGTTGCTGGATGTAATCCAAGCGGATTGGATTGATATCGTGCAGTGTTTTGAAATCGCCGTTTTTGTCCCACCAGCGGTGTGCAAGGGCATTAAATTTTTCGATTTCTTGAGTGTCGACGTTGGCTGTATCGTTCATTTACTGAGGGTAACCGGGTGGAGAGAATTCGTTAATTTGACCTTATGCGAGCGCAGAGTGCCATGACTTGACGCGATGTGCTAATTCGGGTGGTGAAAGGCGGGTAAATTGGCGGTTTTTGATCAGTTGCTCGCCATTTACAAATACGTTGTCAACGGCTTTTGCGGCATTTGCATGCACCACAGCGGCGAAGGGGTCGTGTAGTGGCAGTAAACCCAAATGCTCCGTGTCGAGACTGATGAAATCAGCAGCCTTGCCGGGCTCAAGAGATCCGGTGATGGTGTCCATGCCCAACGCGCGTGCGCCGTCGAGTGTGGCCATACGCACCGCGTCGGCGGCTTTTCCTGCTGCCGCGTTTTGTTCTTCATGTTTAGCCAAAAGGGCGCTCAGGCGCGCCTCAGAAAACATGTCTAAGCAATTGTTGGAAGCGGCGCCATCGGTACCCAAGGCCACACAGACACCTTTTTTGTGCAGTTCGCCGACTGGGCAGTAGCCCGAAGCCAGTTTTAAGTTCGACGTCGGGCAGTGGACAACTCGAGTGCCGCTGTCAGCGATCATGGTCATCTCGGCGGGAGTGACTTGCGTCATGTGAACGGCCTGCAGGTTGGGGCCAAGCAAGCCAATGTTGTGCAATCGCTTGATCCAGGATTCGCCAGTTGTAGCAATGGCGTTTTCAACCTCCTGCGCGCTTTCGTGTAAGTGAATTTGGACCATGATATCCAGTTCATGGGCATACATGCCGATGCGTTCCATATCTTTTGCGTTGAGGCTGTAGGCTGAGTGAGGACCAAGGGCGACCTTAACCAGGTTGGAGTGACGCAGTGCGTGGAAAAGCTCCAAGCCTTTGTGCAGCGCGTCATTGACGTCTGTGCTCCAGGGGTTGCTGAACTCGATTAGCGGAAATGCCAGTTGGGCCCGAATCCCTTGTTCGGCGCAGACATTGGCCACCACCTCTGGGTAAAAATACATGTCGGAAAATGTGGTTGTGCCGCTGGCTAGCATTTCGGCTACGCTCAGTTCCGTGCCCAGACGTACAAAATCAGGGCTCATCAGGGCTGCTTCCATGGGCCAGACCGTATCGTTTAGCCAAACTTCCAGAGGTTGGTCCTCGCCGGCACCACGCAGTAGAGACATTGCGGCGTGTCCGTGCGCGTTGATCAAGCCGGGCATGACGATATGGTTGTCCAGATTGATGGTTTGCTGCGGGTGATAAGTGGCTTGTATCTCTGTTTTAGGCCCGATCGCGGTTATGACGTTGCCGCTGATGGCCAGGCTGTGGTGGGTCAATACCGTGTTCACCGGTGCAACCGGTAAAATCCAGGCAGCGTTGACTATAAGATCGCATTTATTCATGACGTCAGTATAGCGGTACAACGGTCTAAATCGTGTTAACATTTGGGCTTTTATTGCGCTAGTTTTCTATGTCCGAAATAGGTTCCGAAGACAACAGAGATATTCTGCCCGTCAACATCGAAGACGAGTTGCGTCAGTCCTACTTGGATTACGCCATGAGCGTGATTGTGGGTCGCGCTTTGCCCGATGTGAGAGACGGACTCAAACCGGTACATAAACGCGTTTTGTTTGCGATGAGCGAACTCAACAATACGTTTAACCGGCCTTATGTTAAGTCTGCCCGCGTGGTTGGTGAGGTGATTGGTAAATATCACCCGCATGGCGATAGCGCTGTGTACGACACTGTGGTGCGAATGGCGCAAGATTTTTCGCTGCGTTATATGCTGGTGGACGGTCAAGGCAACTTTGGCTCGATTGACGGCGACCCGCCGGCGGCCATGCGCTACACCGAAGTCAGAATGTCTAAAATAGCGTCCGAATTGCTGGCGGATTTGGATAAAGATACCGTCAATTTCGTCGCCAATTATGACGATACGCTGACAATGCCTGACGTACTGCCGACCCGGCTGCCAAATTTATTAGTGAACGGCAGTTCAGGGATTGCCGTTGGTATGGCCACGAATATCCCGCCGCATAATCTTACCGAGGTGGTGAACGCGTGCTTGGCTTTGCTGGATGATGGCGAACTTTCTATTGACGACCTAATGCAACACATCACGGGGCCTGATTTTCCCACCGCGGGGATCATTAACGGCCGAGCAGGCATTGTACAGGCCTATCGCACCGGCCGCGGGCGCATCTATGTGAGAGCGCGAGCTGAGGTTGAGGACAATAAAGGACGGGAGCGAATTGTTATCTCGGAAATTCCTTATCAGCTCAATAAGTCGAAGCTGATAGAGAAAATTGCTGAACTGGTTAAAGACAAAAAAATCGAGGGAATCAGCGAATTGCGCGATGAGTCGGACAAAGATGGCTTACGCGTAGTGATCGAGGTGCGCCGGGGTGACTCAGGAGAAGTCATTCTGAACAATCTGTACAGCCAGACACAGCTGCAATCGGTTTTCGGTATCAATTGTGTCGCGTTGGTTGACGGTCAGCCAAAGTTGCTGAACCTGAAAGAAATGCTGGCGGCATTCCTTCAGCACCGTAAAGAAGTTGTCACCCGTCGCACGCTTTATTTGTTGCGCCGTGCGCGTCAGCGGGGGCATATTTTGGAGGGGCAAGCGGTTGCTCTGTCCAATATCGACGCCGTCATTGAGTTGATCAAAGGTTCAGCATCTGCAGCTCAGGCGCGAGATGCATTGATTGAGCGCCGCTGGTCGGCTGCTGCGCTTTTTGATTTATTGGAAGAGGTGGGGTCAGATGCTTGCCGGCCGGATGGGCTGAGCTCGGATTATGGCTTTACGGATGGTTTGTATCGCCTGACGGCCGAACAAGCACAGGCTATTCTCGAAATTCGCTTGCATCGCTTGACGGCGATGGAGCAAGACAAGCTCATGGAAGACTATAAAGGGGTCTTGGATGAAATTGCTGACTTGCTGGATATTTTAGATTCTCATGCCCGTTTGTTGTCGGTCATTCGTGACGAACTAACCGACGTTCGCGACAGTTATGGTGATGAACGCCGAACCGAGATTGTTGCCAGTCATCAAGACTTGTCGGTTGAAGACTTGATCACAGAGGAAGAGTTGGTGGTGACGGTTTCGCACCAGGGCTATGCGAAAACTCAGCCGTTGGATGCTTATCAGGCGCAACGTCGCGGAGGACGTGGTAAGGCCGCGTTGTCGGTCAAAGACGAAGACTTTGTCGAGCACCTGGTGATTGCGAATAGCCACGACACTTTGCTGTGTTTCTCGGATCTGGGCAAAGTCTACTGGATTAAATCGTTCCAAATCCCGCAGGGCAGTCGAGGCGCCAAGGGNCGGCCGATCATAAATATTCTGCCGCTTTCAGCGCAAGAGCGAATTACTGCGCTATTGCCAATCAAAACATTCGATAACGACCACTTCGTGTTCATGGCGACAACTAACGGAACCGTCAAGAAAACCCCACTGGAACAGTTTTCTCGACCTCGCAGCAGTGGATTAATTGCAGTGGATCTAGAAGAAGGCAATACCTTAGTGGGTGTGGCAATCACTACCGGCTCTTCTGACGTTTTGTTGTGTTCCAGTGCCGGCAAGGCCGCGCGGTTCAAGGAATCGGATGTGCGCGCGATGGGTCGTACAGCCAAAGGCGTGCGGGGAATCCGTCTCACTGCAGAGCAAAAACTCATTTCTTTGATCATTCCGGCTGAGAACGGGTATGTTTTGACGGCCAGTGAAAATGGTTACGGCAAGCGTACCCCGGTCAATGATTTCCCTGTTAAAGGGCGTGGCGGTCAAGGGGTTATTGCGATGCAGTCAAGCAGCCGAAACGGCCAGATGGTCGGCGCCGTGCAGGTTTTTGGCGGCGACGAGCTGATGTTGATTAGTACCATGGGAACATTGGTACGTACCGCCGCGGACGAGGTCTCCGAACTCAGTCGCAACACTCAGGGTGTGCGGCTAATCAATGTGAAAGAAGGCGAATTGGTCAACAGTGTTGCCCGCATCGCTGAACAAGAGGACATCAGTGACCCAGGCGCCGATGCGGACAACGGCGATGAAGCCTCAGATGAGACCGATTAACCGCAGTTGAATAAGGGAGAGCATACTTTTGGCGAGAATTTTTAACTTTTCCGCCGGTCCCTCGGCGTTACCTCAGGAGGTTCTTGAACAGGCACAAGCTGAGCTTTTAGATTATCAAAGCACTGGCATGTCGGTCATGGAAATGAGTCATCGCAGTGATGTCTTCGTTGGCATTGCGTCGCGTGCTGAGGCCGATTTCCGGGATCTGCTGGGTGTCAGTGATAATTACCATGTGCTGTTCCTGCAGGGTGGGGCGACCACTCAGTTTGCTTCGATTCCTTTGAATCTTACTCAGGTGGGGGATACGGTCGATTACCTCGACACCGGTGCCTGGTCTTCAAAGGCTGTCAAAGAGGCGGCAAAATATTGTCATGTGAACGTGGTGGCCAGCGGGAAATCTGGCAACTACAGCTCGATACCGGACGTTGCGCAATGGCGGCATGGCAATAACGCTCGGTATCTGCATATTTGTTCTAATGAAACCATTGGTGGGGTGCAGTTTAAGCAGTTTCCCAACGTGTCGGTTCCGCTGGTTGCGGATATGTCATCAGATTTCTTGTCGCGCCCAGTGGACGTGGATCGTTTCGCTGTGATTTACGGCGGCGCGCAGAAAAATATTGGTCCTGCTGGTTTGACACTGGTGGTTGTGCGCAAGGATTTATGTGGCTCAGCCCGTGTTGAAACGCCGGGGACCCTCGATTTTGCCGTACAGGCTGGCGCCGATTCAATGTCCAATACTCCGCCTACTTTTGCTTGGTATCTGGCGGGCCTGGTTTTTGAGTGGCTTAAAAATCTCGGCGGTTTGCCGGGAATTAACGAGATCAATGAGCGAAAAGCCGCGAAACTTTATGACACCATCGATGCGAGCGATTTTTATCAGTCGCCGGTGGAAGCGTCGGTGCGCTCGACGATGAATGTGCCGTTTACAATGCCCAAGCCAGAGTTAGATAAACTGTTTGTCTCTGGGGCTGAAGCGATCGGGTTGTCTGGCCTGAAGGGGCATCGTAGCGTGGGCGGTATGCGGGCAAGTCTCTATAATGCGGTGCCAGAGGCCGCGGTGGACGCGTTAATTTCATTTATGAACGAGTTTGAGCATGAGCACGGATGACAGCAAGCTCCAGCCTTTGCGGGATCGTATCGATGAGATAGACCGCAGTTTGCTCGGCTTGTTGAATGAGCGAGCGCAGTGCGCGCTAGATGTCGGTGAAATCAAGAAAGGCCGCAGCTCCGAAGATCCGCCGGTGTTCTATCGTCCGGAGCGAGAGGCTCAAATATTGCTGTCACTCATGGCGCAAAACAAAGGCCCGTTGCCAGATCAGGACGTGACTCGTCTGTTCCGCGAAGTGATCTCGTGCTGTCTCAATTTAGAACAGCCTTTAACTGTGGCTTACTTCGGGCCGGAAGGAACCTATACCGAAGCGGCGGCGATCAAACAATTTGGGCACTTTGCAACCACCCGTCCGCTGGCCTCGATTGATGAGGTATTCAGGGAGGTGGAAGGGCGGTCGGTGCACTATGGGGTGGTCCCGGTAGAGAATTCTACTGAAGGCATGGTGAATCAAACGTTAGACTGCTTTCTAACTTCTCGCGTGAAAATATGTGCGGAAGTGGAATTGCCGATACATCATGCGTTTTTGAGACACCGCGAGAGTTCCCGTGAGGTCACCAAAATCTTCTCGCATGCGCAGAGTTTGGCGCAGTGTCGGGGTTGGTTAGACCGCCACTATCCTGGTGTTCCGCGAGTGGCTGTGGCCAGCAATGCGGAAGCCGCAAGGCTTGCGAAAGACCAAGTTGATGTGGCTGCGATTGCGGGTGAAGTCGCTGCTGATCATTATGATTTGAGGGTGCTCTCTACTCGAATTGAAGATCAGCCCGATAATAAAACTCGGTTTTTGGTGTTAGGGAATCAAGAGGTTGGGTCCAGCGGCGCGGATAAAACATCGATTTTAGTCTCGGTGCGTAATGAGCCCGGTGCTTTATTGCGCGTTTTGACCCCTTTCGATCACCAAGGGATCAGTCTGACCCGCATTGAAACGCGGCCTGCGCGATCAGGAGACTGGTCATATGTTTTTTTCATCGATTTTGACGGTCACCTAAATGATGCCAATGCGAAGCGGGTAATGGACGCCATTCAAGAGGTAGCTTTTGAAGTGCGTCCTTTGGGTTCCTATCCTAAATCCATCGGTTAACTCAAATTAGGAAGATATGCATGAATCGCTCTGCACTGCAAAACGTTCACTCAGGGATTGCCAGCCTGCAGCCCTACCAGCCAGGCAAGCCGATTGAGGAAGTGGCCCGCGAATTAGGGTTGACCGATATCGTAAAGCTGGCCAGCAACGAGAACCCAATGAGTCCAGGTGTGGGGGTGCGAGAGGCGATTGCAGGTGAGTTGGCGTCGTTGTCTCGATATCCGGATGGCAACGGATTTGTCCTAAAGCGTGCGCTTGAAAAACATTTGGGTGTTCAATCGCAACAGTTGACCCTGGGAAATGGCTCAAACGATGTTTTAGATCTGGTCGCGCGTGTTGCGATTGAGCCTGGATATGAGGCGGTGGTGGCAGAGCATAGTTTTGTTGTTTACCGCTTGGCGGTGACAAGTGCCGGCGGCCGTTTGATTGAGGTGCCCGCTAAAAACTACGGTGCAGATTTAGAGGCGATGGCGGCTGCGATCACCGACCGTACCCGCGTGATTTTTTTGGCTAATCCGAATAATCCGACGGGCACGTGGGTTGAGCACGATGAGTTGGTGGCATTTTTAGACCAGGTGCCCAGCAGCGTTTGGGTTGTGTTGGATGAAGCCTACGCGGAGTATTCAGAGCTGCCCAACTACCCGCGTGCGTTAGAACTGCTGGAAAATTACTCGAATTTAATCGTGACGCGCACTTTTTCTAAGATTTACGGGCTTGCATCACTGCGGGTGGGTTACGGTATATCAAGTCCTATATTTGCGGACATGTTAAACAGAGCACGCCAGCCGTTTAATTTGAGCAGTATTGCTCTGGCGGGTGCGGCGGCGGCTCTGGATGACGATGAATATGTCGCCGCCAGTGTCGCCATGAACCGCGAAGGTATGCAGCAGATGACCGCTGGGCTAGATGCCTTGGGGCTAAGTTATATTCCTTCTTTGGGCAATTTTGTCAGCGTTGAATTTAAGCAAGATGCGGCCTCGATCTATGAGGGGCTGTTGCGCCAAGGAGTGATTGTCCGCCCAATTGCCGTTTACGGCTTGCCGCGCCACTTGCGCGTGAGCATTGGATTACCTGCTGAAAATAACCGTTTTTTAGAAGCTTTAGCCGGCGTCATAGGTTAGCGAGCAGGTCTATGCGGGTTCAAAAAATTGCCATCTTGGGTGTGGGTTTAATTGGTGGGTCTTTAGCGGCAGCCTGGCGAGCTTCACAATTCGCGGGTTCAATTGTTGGTATAGACGCCGACTCGAACGCGGCGCAATCTGCATTACGGGCTGGGTTGGTTGACGAAATTATGCCGCGGGTACCTGCTGATGCAGATCTCATTGCGGTTTGCACGAGCGCGACCCAAATTGCGCAATGTGTATCGGACTTAAGAGGACACGGCGGCGTCATCTTTGATGTGGGCAGCGTTAAAGAGCCGATTATTCAAGCTCTGGAAGATCATAAGGAGGGGGTGCCCGCGCAGTTTGTGCCCGCACATCCAATCGCAGGCTCTGAGCTGAGTGGACCTAAGGCTGCACAGGCTGCTTTGTTTGAGGGCGCTACAGTGATCATTACGCCGCTCGAAAATACGGCGCCGGCAGCTAAACAATTGGTCAGGGATGCTTGGTGCGATGTGGGTGCTTCGGTGATCGAGTTGACGCCAGCAGAACACGATGAAGTACTTGCTGTGACCAGTCACCTGCCGCATTTACTCTCTTATGCTTTTATGCTTCAAGTCGAGGACCAACAGATGGCTTTTGGGGGCGGCGGTTTTCGCGATTTCACGCGCATTGCTGGGGCGAACCCCGATCTTTGGTGGCAGATTTTGAGTCTTAATAAAGACCAGGTGCTGGGTGCTGCTGGGCACTTCGAGAGCAATTTTAAACGTCTAATCGAGGCACTGGTTAATGATGATCGTGACGCTGGTCTTCGTTTATTGCGTGATGCTGCCGGTCGGCGGATTGCTGCTGCGAGCGAGTCTTTGCATCCGGGCGCAGATAAATGAATTCGAACAGCATCCCGGTGATTACCATAGATGGCCCCAGCGGCTCCGGTAAAGGGACACTAGCCAGAGCGCTTGCGGATAGGTTGGGCTGGTCTTTGTTGGATTCTGGCGCGTTATACCGGATCATTGGTGCTCAGTGTCTTTCTCGTGGAATCAATTTTGATGACGAAACCGCGGTGGCTGATTTGGCTCAGGTTTTGGATATTCGTTTTGTTGGCACAGCCGTATGGGTCGAGGGGCTGAACATGACGGAGGAGATTCGCACCGAAGATGCTGGCGTTAATGCCTCTCGGGTGGCGCATTGGCCGGCGGTTCGCGATGCCGTGCTTGGACTGCAGCGCAGTTTTCTACAGGCACCCGGGCTGATTGCGGATGGTCGTGATATGGGGACTGTTGTGTTTCCCGATGCCGCACTTAAATTTTTCTTGGATGCAAGCGCGCAAGAGCGCGCTGAGCGCCGCTATAAACAGTTGAAAAACAAAGGCTTAAGTGTTAGTTTGCGCGGCCTTCTCGAGCAGATCCAAGAACGTGACGCACGGGATCGAGAACGTGCAGTGGCACCGTTGAAGCCCGCTAGAGACGCACTGGTCGTCGACAGCACTTCAATGTCAATAGAACTTGTACTGGAAGAGGTGATGGCCGAGGTCAGCAAACGCGGTTTAAACCTTGTTCAGTAGCTACTGCATCTAATATTAACTAACCAATGGAGTGCACCGCTTGTTGTCACCCGGGCTACGCCACGGGCACAAGGGGCGCAAAATTTATGAGCGAATCTTTTGCCGACCTTTTTGAAGAAAGTTTACAATCCATCGAGATGGCCCCTGGGTCTATCGTTACCGGCACGGTGGTTGACATAGACGATGACTGGGTGGTGGTCCACGCAGGTCTGAAATCTGAAGGCGTTATTCCTAAAAGCCAATTTTTAAACGAGCAAGGACAGTGCAATCTGTCTATCGGTGACCAGGTCAAGGTGGCCATGGAGGTCGTCGACGATGGTTGGGGTGAAACCCGCCTTTCCCGAGAAAAAGCGCGCCGCGCAGAATCGTGGCAGTTACTGGAAGGTGCTCACGAAGGTAGCGAAGTGGTGATTGGTATCATCAACGGAAAAGTCAAAGGTGGATTTACCGTAGACATTAACGATATCCGAGCGTTTTTGCCCGGCTCACTGGTTGATATCCGACCGCTGCGCGAAACCGCGCACCTAGAAGGCAAACCCCTCGAATTTAAAGTTATCAAGCTCGATCAAAAGAGAAATAACGTGGTTGTTTCACGTCGAGCGGTATTGGAAGAAGAGAACAGTCACGAGCGTGAGGCATTGTTGGCTTCCATGCAGGAAGGTCAAGACGTCAAAGGTATCGTCAAAAACCTCACCGATTACGGTGCGTTTGTTGATCTTGGTGGTATCGATGGCCTGTTGCACATCACCGACATGGCTTGGAAGCGTATCCGCCACCCCTCAGAGATGGTCAATGTGGGTGATGAAGTCAATGTCCGCATCCTGAAATTCGATCGCGAGAAGAATCGCGTTAGCTTGGGCATGAAACAACTGGGTGATGATCCGTGGTTGAACATTGTACGTCGTTATCCAGAAGGCTCACGCGTTCTGGCGACGGTGACGAATCTGACCGACTACGGTTGTTTTGCTGAAATCGAAGAAGGCGTTGAAGGCTTGGTTCACGTTTCCGAAATGGACTGGACCAATAAGAATATTCATCCCTCTAAAGTGGTCACCGTAGGGGATCAGTGTGAAGTGATGGTATTGGACATTGATGAAGATCGCCGTCGCATTTCTTTAGGTATCAAGCAGTGCAGACCCAATCCTTGGGAAGAGTTCAGCGTACACCATGCCAAAGGTGATCGTATCTCCGGTAACATCAAGTCGATTACCGATTTTGGCATCTTTATCGGTTTGGATGGTGGCATAGACGGACTGGTGCACTTGTCGGATATTTCCTGGAACGAACAGGGTGAAACTGCCGTGCGTCGATACTCCAAGGGAGAGGAACTGGAGACGTTGATTCTTTCGGTTGATCCCGAAAGAGAAAGGATTTCGCTGGGTATCAAACAGTTGGATCAAGATCCCTTCTCCGATTTTACCGCGGTTAATGACCGAGGTAGCATCGTCACAGGCACAATTACCGAAGTAGAGCCCAAAGAGGTGGTGATTGAGCTTGCAGAAGAAGTTAGCGGTACTTTAAAAGCCTCCGAAATTTCTGTGGAACGCGTTGAAGACGCTCGAAGCCTGCTGAATGTTGGCGATGAGATAGAGGTGAAAATTGTCAGCGTTGATCGTAAAAACCGCACCATTGGGTTGTCAATCAAAGCCAAAGACATTGAAGAAGAACGCCAGGCTGTTCGTGAGCATCAGAGATCGGAGACGGATAGACCCGGAGCGGCAACGCTGGGTGACTTGATCAAGGCTCAGATGGATCAGCAAAGTGATTAGGCTTTGTTCTTGTGCAGATAGGTACTCTTGTTGATGCGCTGTGACAGCGTAACCAAATCGGAACTCATAGACCGGATTGTGGCAGCACAAACTGAGGTCTCGAGTTCCGCTTTGACCAGCAAGGATGTTGAATTAGCGGTGAAGACCATGATTGAGCAGATGTCACACGCCTTGGCCAGTGGCAATCGGATAGAAATTCGGGGGTTCGGTAGTTTTTCTCTACACTACCGTGCGCCTCGGATAGGCCGTAATCCCAAAACGGGAGAATCAGTTGGTTTGGCGGGTAAACACGTCCCGCATTTTAAGCCCGGGAAAGACCTTCGAGATAGGGTGAACCTTGGGTTGTCACAGGAGCGCTGATAGCAGCGAAAGCAACCTACTCCCGCGCGTGTTGTCCGCAGGCCATCGCAGGGCGGGACATAATGTTAAATTCGGTTTAAGATTTTTTGCATGAATGGGTTTAAGTGGTTCCTAGGGCTTTGTTCTGTGTTGATGGTGTTTGTGCTGGCGGCGGTGGCCGTGAACCAGCAAGAACTGACCTTGTCGTTTGCGCTATGGCAAACGCCCTTTGCATTGTCGATGTTTTGGTGGTTGTTGGCCGCCTTTTTACTGGGTTTGTTTTTTGGCGCCTTGACCTTGTTGTGGGTGAGTGGAAAATACCGGTTCCGGGAGCGTCAACTAAGGCGTGACCTCGAAAAAGCGAACGCCGACCTGGCGCGCTGTAGGGGCGAAATTGCCCCCTCGATTAAATGAATACCCACATGGCGGTGAGTCGAATGCTTAGCGCTGTTGATGCCTGCGACCGACAGTTCCTTTTTGGTTGCTCGAGTAAACTTAAGATCCTTTCAACGAGATTATACGAGGGTCTTTATGTCTATATTATCTAAGCTGTGTGTGGGGTGGGTGATCGCTTTTGCCGCGCTGCTTTTCAGTCAAGCCAGCAACGCTCTGCCGGATGGAAAAATCAATATCAATACGGCAGCGGTGCATGAGCTTGCGCAAGGCTTGAAAGGGGTCGGGCGGATGCGTGCTCAAGCCATCGTAGATTATCGCGAGCAGTTTGGCGACTTTGCAAGCGTGGACGCGCTAACCGAAGTGAGTGGTATTGGTTCGCATGTTGTGGTCGCCAATCAAGATCGAATAGTGTTGGCGGATGACGCGAATTAGCTGTTTTAAGCTGACCATAGCCCGTGTGAGCACGCTGGTTGTGGTCGTTATCCAAACAATATTAGTTGGACCGATGCGCTTCATTTTGAAGAGTTCAGGTTGCCCGTGAAGACCGTATTGGTTACGGGCAGCGATGGGTTTATAGGTAGACATCTTGTTGATCATTTGGCTCAAGCGGGTTGGCGTGTCATGGGAGTGGTTCGCCGCGGCTCTGGATCGCCAGCGCTGAGCGCGATCTGGCCTGATCTAAAGTCAGCCGGAGAGGCACTCCAGAAAAATCGTGTAGACGTTGTCGTGCATTGCGCCGGGTTGGCGCATGCTGATGCGCAGGCTGCAGACGCCCCAGCACTGACAGCGGTGAACGTGGACCATACGCTTGACTTGTATCATCAGTCGATCGCCGCAGGTGTTGGATGCTTTATATGGCTCAGCTCTATAAAGGTTTTAGGCGATGTCAGTGCGCACTCTCTTGGACTGGGCTCGCCTTATAGTCCCAACGGCCCCTATGCTCGAAGTAAGATGGTCGCTGAGCAGCGGTTGTTGGGCATAAACGCATCCGGTACGTCATTGCATATCGTTCGCCTGCCGTTGGTCTATGGGGTTGGAGTGAAGGCAAATTTTCTGGCCTTGTTGGGTGCAGCGGCTGGACCTTGGCCCCTACCTTTGAAAAGTGCTTCGGCGCCGCGGGCCTGGTTAGGCGTAGATAATTTATGCGCGTTCCTCGCTGCGCTGGCTGTGAGCCCACCGGAGGCGGTTCCTCTGATTTGGCATGTAAGAGACCGAGAGCAATCCAGCGTCGCTCAAATGGTGCAACAGATACGAACTGTTTTAGGCCGGTCGCCGCAATTATGGAGTTTCCCGCCTGCTCTGGCGCTGGCATTGGCCAGTGTTGCCGGCAGAAAAACGACAATGCAACGTTTGTTCCTGCCTATGTCAGTTGATATGAGTGAGACACAACGTCGATTGGGTTGGCAGCCACCAATCACTCAATATGAGCAATTAGAGAAGACAGCAGCATGGTTTCGCACGTTTTAATTTTTCTGGGCGCGCTGATTTGCGCGCTGATCTTGCAGTGGGGTTTGTTGACATTGGTAGCTCGTCCAAAATTGTTAGCGATGCCAAATCAGCGCAGCTCTCACCGACGACCCACCCCGACCATGGGCGGGGTGGTCGCGGTTCTAATGGTTTTGGTTTTTTGCGTTTCTTTAGCTCAGACAGACACGGTATTGGGGTGGGGGCTTTTTGCAGGACTCGTGGGTGTGGCTGGGATTGGTCTATGGGATGACCTGCAGCCGTTGCCCGGCACAGTGCGACTGTTAGTGCATATTTTGTCGAGTACCGCGGTGCTCTTTGCATTGCAGACGCAATGGCCGCAGCCGCTAACAGGACCGATTGCAGCAGTGGCTGTTTTTTTCTTGGTATGGTCCACTAACCTCTATAATTTCATGGACGGAATAGATGGATATGCGGCCTTGCAATGCTTAAGTTTTTGTCTGGGTGTTCAAATGATCGGTCTTGGAGTGCCCGGCTGGGCAGGCGATTTAGTGTGGCTTCTGTCTGGCGCAGCGTTGGGTTTTTTGGCATTCAATTGGCCCCCGGCAAAAATATTTATGGGTGATGTCGGCAGTGGTTTTCTGGGGCTGGTGATTGGTTTGCTGGTCTTGCATCTTTGGCAAACGGACATCGTGCCGTTAAGTGTAAGTCTTATCCTGCTTGCAACTTTTTGGTTTGATGCCTCGTATACGCTGTTTGTTAGATTAGTGACGGGGCAGCGCGTCACGCAAGCACACCGTTTACATTTGTATCAGTGGCTGGCGATGCGGCGCGGACACTTGTATACGAACGCAGTATTTCTTGTTTTCTCAGTATTTTGGCTGATGCCGCTGGCATGGTGGGCATTCCCCGCAAGCCGCACGGCGCTAATGTCCAGTGCGGCGATTGTGTTAGCTATTTTGCCGATGCTGTTTGCTTGCTGGCGCTTTAAAGTTGGGCTGCCTGCAGGGGAGGATGTCGCATGAGTGAGATCATGACCCGAATTGCACAAGCGCTATCGCGTGCACAAAAGCAGCTGATCTGGATGGCAACAGATGTCGGACTATTATTATTAGCCATGTGGTTCGGGTTTGCTTTCCGTTTGGGCGAGTTCGAGCTTTATATTGGTCAGTTTTGGCCCGCATTTGTATTAGCGGTTGGTGTTGCATTGCCTGCACTTAAGCGCTTTGGGCTGTATCGCCAGGTCATTAGATACTCTGGTAACCATGCGATGATTGCGATTGTGAAAGGTACGGCGCTTGCTGGCCTTGCCGTAGCGGTTCTGCCCTTTATGCAGCGTCTGGACTTTTTCCCTCGTTCGACGCCGATTATTTTTTGGTTTTTATCGGTATTATTTCTGGGCGGATCGCGTCTTCTGGTGCGAGAAATGATGCAAATGCGTGATGCAAGGCAGAAGCGAGAACCGGTGATTATTTTTGGGGCTGGCCTTAAAGGTGCTGAACTGGCAAGGCTATTGAGTAAGCAAGGCAAATATGAGCCGGTTGCTTTTCTCGATAATAATCCCAGCCTTCACGGTAGTGCCATTAATGGGTTACAAGTGTACGCTCCGGCGGCGATTGATAGGGTTTTGCGTAAATCTTTGGCAAAGCAGGTTTTGGTTGCGATTGGTTCAAATCATACAACCCGTCAGGAAGTGGTTAATTTCTTAGCGAATTACTCTGTGCGGGTGAGATTAATACCCGATGTTAACGATGTATTGTTGAGCGAAGGTGGTTTGCTCAACGTTCGAGATGTTGGCGTTGAAGATATACTCGGGCGAACCGAAGTGGGTGCGTTGCCCCATCTATTGGGTCGATCGGTCGCCCATCAAACTGTCCTGATTTCGGGTGCCGCTGGCAGTATCGGTTCTGAATTGTGCCGACAAATGTTGCAGCAGCAACCTACAACGATGATTCTATGGGATCAATCGGAATTCGGGCTTTACGAGATTCACCGAGAATTGTCTGCGACGGTAGAAAAAGAAAATTTGCCGTTAAAACTAATCCCGATTTTGGGATCAGTAGCCGACGAAGCCTTCGTGTCTCAAATTTTTAACCGTTATGAGGTTGATACGGTTTTTCATGCCGCCGCCTATAAACATGTCAGCCTGGTCGAGAATAATGTCATCCAAGGCTTAAAGAACAACGCTTTGGGTACTTTTTATTGCGCTCAGGCTGCAGTCAGTTGCGGTGTTAAGAAATTTATTCTTGTGTCCACGGACAAAGCGGTTCGAACCACGTCGGTGATGGGTGCGAGTAAGCGAATTGCCGAACTGGCTCTGTTGGCATTGCAGGGGGTTAACACCGCAACCTGTTTCTCGGTAGTACGTTTTGGTAATGTCTTGGGTTCCTCCGGTTCGGTTGTGCCTTTATTTGCTGAGCAGATCAATGCAGGCGGACCGGTGACCCTCACTCATCCAGAAGTCACGCGATATTTCATGTCGATAAGTGAGGCAGCGCAGTTGGTGTTGCAAGCATCGAGTATGGCGCAAGGGGGTGAAATTTTTGTTCTGGATATGGGGAAGCCTGTCAAAATTTTCGATTTGGCGATTCGTATGATTAAGCTCAAGGGGTTCAGTGTTAAAGATGCCGATTCATCAAAGGGTGATATCGAAATTATGCTGACGGGCCTGAAGCCAGGGGAGAAATTGCACGAGGAGTTGCTGGTCAATGGAGATGTTGTTGGTACCGAGCATCCGAAAATTTTGCAAGCGCAGGAAACGTTTTTGCCTTGGGTTGACCTCTCCTATGGGATAAAAAGCTTGGCGGTGGCGTGTGCGACGTATGATGATAGGGCCGTTAACGAGGCGGTGGATAAGCTTCTAAAAGGTGCCGCGCGTGTGCCGGCGTCAAATAAAACTAGTTCGTCGCAGAACCCGGCTTTTTTGCTCCCTGATCAGAAATCGGATGACCTTTAGAGGCCTGTATGTTGCCGTTGCAGTTGTTGTAGACTGGGCCTGAGGCGGAGCAATTCGGTGAGACAGTCAACGTGACTTACATTGCCGGATCGCCATGGATGCCACAAAACAAAGCGGGAGAAATCGTGACGCGGCAGCAAGAACAATTAATCCTTCGTCTCTGGAAAGATTGGTGTGGCTTGTGGCCGGAGTTAAGTCCTGAGAAAGGTGCTGTGCGAAAAGGTGCCCAAGTCTATGATCCGACGTTTGATCTGATCCCGGTGCGTTTTTACAAGAAATTCTACATGGAGGTCGCTTGTGAGCATCCGTCTCTTAAGGGTGTTTCTGTATTTGAGGTCATTGATGTAGCTCTAAATCAGACGAAAGCGCCAGAGGGCGATCTCGTTCCGGCTGGAGAGGGGCTATTCAAATCAAAAGCAGGTCCATCTAGAGCAGGTTCAATACTCGATGTGGCTGACACAAAAAAAGAGTCTGACCCCAGTGGGTCCTCTTCAAGTGGTGAAATTATCCGGGCAGAGGATTAAGTGGGGTTCGATTGCGCGAAATATCGCAAGCCGCGTTATTTTTTGTTGGGTAAAAAAGTGCGGTATTGCGTCTGGTTGTTGATCATGGGGTGTTTCGCAGGATGTGCAGGTATTGATTTAGACACAACCAATACAGGCGGGGTGACGCTAGAGGGGACTTGGTTGATTGACTTTACTGCGTCCGATTCGCTGCTCGATGCTCGTTTGACTGGAGAATCTGCGGGCAGTGGTCTTCGTTCTCGTGGAAGACGTGGACAATTGCAGGCACGCGCTGGGGGGTCTGGGTTGGCTTTCGTGGCGCATGATTTCCACATACTCAATGCAGACAAGCTGGTAGTTGAACAAAATCCAGATTCAATGGGCGTTAATTACCAACCTGGTGTCTACCGTGATATTTCGTGGGGCGAGCGGCGTCGCGGTTTATGGACGGTTAACGCCGGCTGGCAAGAGCGCACGTTGGTAATTATCTCAGAGGCGGACGATCTTCGGGTTGAAGAGCGTTTCGACCGGCAAGGTGATCGATTGGTGGTTAAGGTTGTCGTAGAGGCCGACAATAAAGAAACAATCTTGAATCGATTTTTTCGTTTGATGCAATGAAACCATTAGGTTGTGCAATGAGGATGTGTTGCATAAGAATTGTTTACCCCATTGCTTTAGCAAGGCTTGCATTTCATGTTTATCGCATTAGAATTGGCGCCCTCGCGAACGCTTGCTTAAAGCGGTCGTCGAACGATTTTCTACTCCGTCTTAGCTCAGTTGGTAGAGCAGCTGACTGTTAATCAGCGGGTCGCTGGTTCGAGCCCAGCAGACGGAGCCATATCTTTGAGTCACTCACACACTTCTGAGCTTTTCCTGACTTCCCCATTGTGGTTATTCTGCGAGGGCGATCTTGCGCGAACCGCGCAGTATCACTAATTCAGGTTGTATTCCATTACGGTCGCTGCACGAGGTATTGACAAGTTAAACATTCGTAAGGCTCGGCGGATTCGACAGATCAGGCTTTTAGGTGCGCTTCTTCAGCGGCATGCCGGCACAAGCCTGACAGCTCGCTGCCGCATTCAGCGAAAAGCCGTCGCGCGACGGTGAAGGGCTTGCTGGTGTTGGCGCATGTTGTGGTTCCGGGGTTGCGCAGGGTAAGTACCCGGCTGCTGGCGTTTGCCCCGAGAATGACCCGATATTGCAGCAATTTCCACTTACCTTCGCCTTATCTACTAAGGGTCTATCTAGCGGTTATCTAAAAAATATTGACTAAATGACTGAAAAAGTTAAATTAGTCAGTATTATGACTGAAGTTATTGATCAACTATTGGGTGTCCTCCAGGCGTTTCTCTGGCCTCAAGAGCGAGAGAAGCAACGCAACAAGCGACAACGGGTCATCGTTGCTGCCACTCACCATTTTTTACGCTATGGCTATCAAAAGGCCAGTATGGATGAAATCGCGATCAAAGCAGGGGTCAGCAAAGGCGCGCTTTATCTATACTTCCCTAGCAAGTTGAACCTGTTGTTTAGCGCCCTGGCCTACGAAGGGGAGCAGTATTATCAACATCACCTCGCGGTGAAGGATCTCCAGTGGACCCCTCGTCAACGTCTAAAGTGGATGATTGGACAAAGTTTTGCGCATCACGAGACGTCGCCGTTAAGTACAAAAATGCGGTCTCAAACAAGCGACTTCAGTTTAGTAATTGCTGATTATTCTCAAGAGAGGGAGACCTCTGAGGCTCTTCGACACGCTGAGATGAATCTTTTGAAGGCGCTCATCGCCGACTTATTGGGCAGCTCATTTGACGAAGCGGAAATCAAGATCATCAGCGGCATGACCTATGATCTCATTACGGGTTTGTTGCTGGTACCAGAGACCTTACGCCAAACACCGCTCAGCCAATTCGACCAAATCGCTGAATTGATCATCAGCGGACTTGAGCATCTAAAGCCTGGCGCGCTGCTCGAGTCCAAGAATGGTGAAGCCGAGCGCTCAAATCCGATCTTGGCTGATGTCAGTCAAAAGAACGTGGTCAGACAATAACCAGAGACTTCAATCGCGAGGATAGACCGGGCGCTCGAACGCCTGCAGCAGCGCAAGAAAAGGACAGTGATCTCATGATAGAAACGCAAAAATCGAACCGTTGGAATCCCAGAAACCCCCTTTCGGAGAAATCTTCGACGCGAACCCGCGCCCCGCTGAGGGCCATCCAAAAGCTGGGCTCATGGGTCAAAGTTTTTATCCTAGCGGGTCTCGCGATCAGCCAACCGACCCTGGCAGACGGTACCCATAAAAATCCCCTGGATATCATTGACCAAATGGAGCAACTCTACCGCGGCTCATCGAGCGATTCGAAAATTACGATGGTCATCGAAACGCCGCGCTATCAACGGTCGATGCAGATGTCGGGTCAATCGATGGGACGGGAATTCGGATTTTTTCGCATTCTTTCACCCAAAAAAGATCGCGGTATTGCCACGCTCAAACGCGATGAGGAAATGTGGAATTACTTTCCGAAGATTAACAAAGTCATCAAAGTACCGCCGTCGATGATGATGGGATCGTGGATGGGCAGCGACTTCACCAATGACGACCTCGTAAAAGAGACCCAACTAATTGATGCCTACGACATCCAAATGACTGAGACCGATGACCAGTACCGCTTCACCTTGACGCCCAAGGAGCAAACCGTGACGGTCTGGGGGAGTATTGACTACGTCGTCTCAAAGTCGCCCTTATTGCCCCTTTCGCAAAGTTTTTTTGACGATCAAGGCGAAAAAATCCGCGTCATGACTTTCAGTGCGCCCAAAGAAATTGGAGGTCGGCTCATGCCGTCCATCCTTGAGATTGAGCCGCTGAACAAACCCGGACACAAAACACGGGTCATCTACGATGAAATCGTCTTCGACCCACCCGGCATCACAGAGCAGACGTTCTCGATGCGCAACCTTAAATCAAGATTTTAGCCATGCTCACCCTGAAATTAGCCTACAGAAACATCTTGCGGCAGAGGCGTAGGAGTTTGTTGACAGCCCTCAGCATGGCAGGGGGCTATATGCTCTTCGTGTTCTCAATGTCCTTGCTTGAGGGCAGTTGGTCCAATGTGGTGGATATCTTCACGCTGGATCACACTGGGCACATACAAGTGCACAAAGACGATTATGCGAAGCGGCCCAAGATCCATAAGACCATCGAAAATCCAGCAGTCGTTGAGACGACGCTCAAAAATCATGAAGACGTCACCGGGTGGGCACCGAGAGTCTATTCCTCCGCGCTGGCCTATGGCGGCAACAAGACCTCCATCGCTCGAATCTTCGGAATCGACCCGGAGCTTGAGCCCACCGTGACTCGGATATTACAAAAAGTCAGTGCAGGGCAGTATTTTAGCGCCCAACCCAATGCCGATGGTTATTTTCCCGCAATGATTGGTCGGGGACTGGCCAATTCATTGCGATTGGATGTTGGGGACGAAATCGTTCTGATTTCCTCAGGTGCCGATGGATCAATTGCGAACGATATCTTCATCATCACCGCCATTATTGGTAACACCACCTCGTTTGATCGACTCGGCGTCTTTCTGCCGCTCACCGTTGCCCAGGAGTTTCTATCGATTGGTGGTGAGGTTCACGAATTTGCCTTACTTGCGCGCAACAAGCACGATAACGAACAACTGGCAGTCGAGCTGCAAAGTTTGATGCCCAGCCTGAATGTCTCACCCTGGCAGCAGATTGAAGCGACTTTTTACCGAACCATGCAATCCGACAAACAAGGTAATTATTTTACGATGGCATTGATTGTCTTCATCGTATTTATCGGTGTTCTAAATACAGTACTGATGTCGGTGCTTGAGCGAACCAAGGAGTTTGGTGTCTTGAAATCAATCGGTTGTCGTCCGTCAGAGCTTGTCAAACTCATTTTTATTGAAACGGTGATGCTCGCAAGCATCAGCATCAGCGTGGGCCTCGCGCTCATTCTTCCGGTGATTGTGTGGTTTACCGAAGTTGGCATAAAACTCGATATCTCGGTGGACATGGGCGGAGTTGTTTTTGACACAATGAAAGGAGACCTCTCTGCCTATGTCGTATTCATGCCCATGGGCTTTATGCTGCTGACTGCAGCACTGATCAGCCTTCCTCCAGGATTGAGAGCCGCGCGCATACTGCCCCGCGTCGCGTTGGGGAGTCACTGATGCTGAGTTTGAAGCTAGCGTGGCGTAATTTGTTTCGAAATACCCGCAGAACCCTCTTAACCTGCATGCTCATTACCAGTTCACTGGTGGTGATTATTCTTGTCGACGGCATCATGCTGGGCATGATCGACGTGATGGTTGGCGGGATCACCAAAACGCTTGAGGGAGAGGCGCAGGTGAATCAAAAAGGATTCCGGGAGAACTTTGAACCCGAGCTTTTCCTCAACGATCCCGACGCCATCACCGCCGCCTTGGCCGCCGATGAACGCGTCTCGGGCCACGCGCCACGGGTGATTATTGGGGGCATGATTGCCTCGCCGTACAACACCACTGGCGGCCTAATTTATGGGGTTGATGCAACTTCAGAACTGGGAGTCAGCCGTCTCCAAGAGGCCACGATTGAGGGCGAATACTTAACCGGCGCAAAGCGAGAGATCCTCCTCGGAAAGCTAATGGGGGAGCTGTTGGAAGTCTCGCTGGGTGATCGGATCATTATCACCGCCGCACAAGTGGACACCGCTGAGATCACCCAGGAGCTATTTCGGGTGACCGGCTTTTTTGAATTCGGGCCAGAGGAGATGGATCAAACCCTCGCCTTCATCAATCTCAGCGCAGCCCAACCTTTACTGGGAATGGACGGGCATGTGCATCAGATTGCGGTTCAATTTGTTGATCCCGAAGATGCAAAAAACAAAGCTCTACCGACATTAACGCGTCTCAACCAAGGCAATGTCGAGGCACTGGGCTGGCTCGACCTACAACCTTCTATCGGTGGCATGATTGAGATGAGCAGCTACGCCTCTGCAATCGTGGGCGCCGTATTATTCATCCTGACATCCCTCGGGGTTATCAATTCGATGTTCATGTCGATTTACGAACGCATCTACGAATTTGGGGTCGCTAAAGCCATTGGCACAACGCCTCGCCAAATCATTGCGTTAGTCTTGTTCGAAGCCTTTTTTCTCGCCTTAATGGCCTGCGCTTTTGGGGTTCTGCTGGGCTACCTTGCCTCGTCTTATTTTGAATCAAATGGTATTCCCATGGGACGTATGGAAATGTCGGGCGTGCTCTTAGACGGCAACATGCACACTGAGGTACGCGCCTATCAGTTTGTTGCCTTCCCGATCTATGTCACGCTACTCACCGTCGCCGCGGCGATTTACCCTGCTGTTTTCGCTTCCCGAATCGTGCCCAGTCAGGCACTGCAACGCGCCCTTTAGGATCAGATTAATGAAAACTGTGATTGAAACCAAAAACCTCGTCAGAAAGTTCGGTGAAGCCCAGACCCAGGTCACCGCGCTCTCCAACGTCAGCACCCACATCGTAGAGGGCGAGTTTACAGCCATTATTGGTCCATCGGGGTCGGGCAAAACCACCCTGCTACAACTTATTGGAGGGCTTGATGAGCCGGATTCTGGCGACGTCTTTTTGTCGGGCACGAACATCGCCAACATGTCTGGGAGGCAGCTATCCGATTTTCGCCGTGATCATATCGGTTTTATTTTTCAGTCCTATAACCTGATTCCTGTGCTGTCAGCGCAAGAGAACATCGAGTACATCATGCTGCTGCAAGGCATCGATGAAAAAGATCGCAAAACCCGGGTTCAAGAGATGCTCGCATTGGTCGGCCTTGAGGGACTGGGCGACCGGCGACCGGCACAACTCTCGGGCGGACAGCAGCAACGCGTTGCTGTGGCCAGGGCGATGGCTTCCAAACCCGACATTATTCTGGCCGATGAACCCACGGCAAATCTGGATTCGACCACAGGCATCGCACTGCTCGATATGATGCGGGACCTCAATGCGCAGATGAACATGACCTTCGTCTTTTCAACCCACGATCAAAAAATCATGGATCGGGCTGACCGTTTGATCCATTTGGAGGACGGGATTGTTCACTTGGACGAAATTCGTAATTCGTGATCTCTTCCAACTCAGCGAAGACGTCGCCCCAAACATCGATTCATCGTTCCAGCTTAGCAACCTTAAGGAGGATTGGTGCACGCACCCGCGCATACAAAATTTGAATTCAAGTTGCCGCGCTTAAACCTCCAGCGGGCTTTGAGGTGAGTTGAGGTGAGGCAAGAATGAATTCTAACGGTTATGCGCGCATCGTTTTAGGGGTATTCACCTGCTTATTTGCCTGTCTTGCGCATGCAGAACCGGTGCTTGTGTTGGGAAGTTTCGTCAATGAATCTAACGCCGCAAAGCACCTTCAAAGGATTGAGGCCCGGCTTAACGAGCAAGGCGTTTTATCTCAAATCTCCCTCAAAGGGACGCCTTACTACCGGGTTATTTTGCCGATCAAAGGTCGACCCATTGAACCCTTAAAGCAACGCGCGCGCGCTGCCGGCTTTGAGGGCGTATGGACTTGGGAAACGGATTTGGCGACCCCGAAAATGCCCAAGACCGAGCTAGCAACTCGAGCTCCTTTCATTGAAGCAGCGCCGCAAGCGCCGCGGGAGGCCTCATCCGCGCGACGCTCTCTCGCACCGGTCGCTGAGCCGAGTGCACCCGATCGTTCGCCTCGCGCTCAAACCAATATTTCGGGTTATTTGAAAACCTATGGGGTGATCCAAGATTCGGTCGCCAACGATTTTTTCGAAACGGACTCCATCTATCAGGCGCAAACTAGTGGTCGCCTCATGGTGGAATCCTTCACCGACTGGATGGTCTTCCAATTTCATTACGAGCTAAGCTCATTGTCGGTCTCGCGATCCATCGGAGGTGATTTGCAGGCCTTTAATATTGTTGGTGACAGCTATCGGGTCGGTGACCTCAAAACATCTTTAACCAGCGATGCAGCAAGCAAAACCCAAGTCTACCAAAACCTCGATCGCCTAAATTTTCAAGTGCAATTAAATGCCGGTGATTTGACCGTCGGCCGCCAGGCCATCGCTTTTGGGGCAGCACGCTTTATCAATCCGATTGACGTATTTTTGCCCTTTGACGTTAGAACGTTCAACACAGAGTATCGTACCGGAGTCGACGCGATCCGCTTCCAAAGACCCTGGGGCGAGCTGGGTGAAGTCGATTTTGGGCTGGTCCTAGGCAAAGACGCAGATCAATCAACCTCTGCAGCATTCGTCCAGATACGTAACAACATGGGCGGCAGAGACTTTAATTTTTCACTGATCGAATACGCCCAGCAAACCCTCATTGGCGGCGGCGTGCAGTCTGAATTGGGTGATCTAGGCTTTTGGCTTGAAGTCGCCTATGTCGATGGCGACTACGACTATGCTAGGGTTTCGACAGGTGTGGATTATGCCTTTCAGGAGAACATTTTTGGCATGATTGAGTACCACTACAATGGTGCGGGTAGTCAAAACCCCGACGACTATCTATCGCTTTATCAAACCACCCCGTATCAACGCGGAGGGGTTTTCTTACTGGGCGAGAACTACTTGATACCCAGTATTTCTGTTCAAGTATCACCGCTACTGTCAGTCGCTCTAATGGGAATTCTAAATCTCAACGACCAATCTGCGTACACCTCTATCGCAGCGGAGTACAATGTCGCGGAGAACTTCTATATGGATTTCGGCCTATATTTATTTTCTGGCAAGGACTTAGGCATAAGCCCTGACCAAACCCTCATGCTCGGGTCGGAATACGGCGCCAACCCGAATCTGTTTTATTCCAGCTTGCGCTGGTACTTCTGATCGGCTTGTGTAAAAAGCTACTCGCCGGCCTTTTGTAACCATCCCCTCATCGACGCAGTCAATCGGCTCAAAGTTGAACACGCTCTGATTAGAGTTCTTGGTGGGATTTCAGCACAACATCAAGACGGAGCACCTGCATGCCTTTCAAGATGCGAGGTGTTTCGAAAAACTGCGGCTTGACCGCCATGGATTAATTGGCTTTGAGAAAGTCAGTGGCAAGCTACAAGCCCTGACAGGGTTTAGCCATTGCTTACGCGGCGGCGTCACTCTTTTATCAAGCGAGCAGGCAACCGAGCTGTTTCGATACTCCACCTCTGACCCGCTATCACGGGGTTTTTGCGCCCAACTCGCCGTTGAGGAGGGCAGTGGTTCCGGGTTCTGCGAAGCCGGCGCACAAGAAACGAAAGAAACCGGCAACACCAGCCTCGGCCGAATCTGCCGTCGATCGGGATTTGCCGACCGCGCCCCTGAGCTGGGCGGAGCGGCTCAAGCGTGTTTTTGATATTGATATATCAGTCTGTCCGCTGTGTGGTGGCACGCTGAGGGTGATCGCGGATGTTACCGATTCGGCCGTGATCCAGACCATTCTGGCGCATCTGAAGCAACGTGCGCCGCCTGGCGCTGCGCATCGGCAAACGCCGCGTTGAGCGGCTCAAAAGGATCTTTTTGCCGCAAACTGATGGTTGATACCACGGCGGCGCATATCTTCCTACGTCCACAGAAAACAGCAGGGGGTAATCGGCCTTTAGAACGTCAGCCGCAAGCTACAAGCCCTGACAGGGTTTAGCCATTGCCCATGCAAATTGTTACACCGTGACTAGAAATACGGCGCGGAAAGAGACTTTGAAATTATGATCCAATGCCCATCAAGAGATTTTGTATGTCTGAGCTGCCCTGAGTGTTACTGCCTACCCTCATCAACAGTGATCACTCCAGTCCGCGCGGCACAGCTGCGCACCGATTGCGGCATGCCACGCTCCAGATAGGCCCTCATTAATCACCCAAAATCCCATAAGAAACATCATCCTTGGCCTGCGTTCCGCGATAGATCAAAGTCTCAAACAACTTGTTGGGATCATCGCCGGTGTACTCGGCGGTTCGGCTCCAATCTATGACGTATTGACGCAGACTAATCCGCCAGTCATCGTCTCGGCATTCGTATCGGTCGATGTATCGGCCAGCGACAAGATATTCGTGGCCGCCTTCTGATTCGCTCTCCTTGTATTGATCCACCGCCATCACATCACCGGCCTGGGACATAGAGAGAAAGGCTAGAACATAGATCTCGCCGACGCCGGTACCGGCGCTCGCGTCTATATCGAAATAGTGGTTCACAACCGTGTGGGTCGTGTAGTTCATAGCCAGGTGACCGGCAACAACGTTTTCACAGAACTGCGCGTAGTGGCCATCGTAGCTGCCGTACTTTACCTCGGCGTCCAGATGAAAGGCAGATTTCAGGATATCGATGTCGCACCGGTCGGCGCCTCTGGAATAACAGGTGACTGCTTTTCGAATGGCCTGCTCTGCCAGTAAATCTTCAACTTTCTTCACTTTTGCCATAGTTAAATTCTCGTTTCATCTAGTGGGGATATCACTAGGATTAAACACCGTTCTCAGCCTGGTGGGTAGTCACGGCCAGCCCTGTTCGCTGACCATAGACAAGATTGATGCTCCCGCCTGAGCCCCATAAACTCGGTCATTTTGACAGTTTCGCGTAATGGGTTTTAAATCGACGGGACTAAGAGATAACAACAGGTGATTCATGACGAAGGTTGAACCGCACCCTTTGGCAATGGATGGTAAGGATCCGGGTAACCTGCGCGGTGACCCAATTCCCAGGGAACGTTACTACGATCCAGCTTTCATGAAAGAAGAATGGGAACACCTGTGGACCAAGATCTGGCATGTGGCTGGACGCGAGCAGCAACTGGAAGAACCTGGCGACTACATCGTGCATGATTTTATGCATGAGTCCGTCATGATCGTTCGTCAAAAAGACCAATCACTCAAGGGATTTTACAACGCTTGCGGCCATCGCGCTGCAAAACTCGTCTGGGATAACAGCAGCCAAGACAGTTTCTTCTGCCCGTATCATGGCTGGCAGTGGGGTCTTGATGGCGTTTTGGAAGCGTGTCCGGATCGCGATGATTTTCCCCAGGGTGATCCTGTTGGCAATTTGAAACTCCTCGAGGTGCGCGTCGACACGTGGGCAGGACTTGTCTGGTATACGATGGATGATGAGGCGCCAAGTCTCATGAAATATCTGGAGCCCACCCCCGAATTATANAAAGGTCATCAGTTTGAAAAAACGGTCCGGGCACANTGGCTACGCATTGAGTTAGATGTAAACTGGAAGTTCTGGTCTGACAATTTCAATGAGTCTTACCACACAAGAGTGGTCCATCCTCAAGTACCTCCACTGATTGACCAGGATCATTTTACTTCCCGATATGAAATGTTCCCTATGGGTCACAATCGAATCATACAAATGGGTCGCCCTTCGCTGCGGGACCGTCTCCCGGAAGGGGTGCCACATCCCTTCGATGAAGAATTACGAACCTGGGATATCGATCCCGATAGCTACCCCGATTACGAAACCAAAGCGATGCAGGGTTGGCTGGATCTAAAAGCCAATAAACGCAAGTTGTGGAAAGAAAAAGGCTATCTGCACTACGAACACCTCAACGATGAAGATCTGACAGAGAGTCCCTTTGGAGTGCTGTTTCCCAATGTCGCCATTGCGCCGGGCGCCGATTCATTTATAGTCTGGCGTTGGGAACCTCATCCCACCGACCCGGAAAAATGCTATTTCGATCAGTGGTCAATGTTTTATCCGGTTGAAGGCAAGGAAGGCTTCGTGAATCGTACGGCGGAAGTCGAAATGGCAGTACAGGAAGGTGAACTGGATTATCGTGTCTACGGCGACGGTTCAACGGTGCAGGATCTTTCTGATCAGGTTGTGTTCCAAGACTGGCAGTTAACGTCAGGGCAGCGAACAGGCTGGAAGTCCCGGGGCTATCAGGAACCTTACTTTGCCGCTCAGGAAACCCGAGTACGCCGCTTTCATGAGGTACTTAATGATTACCTCGCCGGCAAGCCGCCCGGCCGCGATTGACGCGGATAAGCAACTGGTTATCCCAGTTGCGGCAATTCCATTTGGTCAATAACGCGGGTACCGGGCCTCAAAGTCGTATCGTAGACCTTTCAACTCTGCGCCTCGAAGTGGCTTGGGGTGTTCGAGGTACGAAGCATAACGTCGTTATAAATGCGTTGATAAATCCCCCCGGCTTGCCGTCGGGTCATCGGTTCCAATATCCCGATAGTCCGCTGCTGATATTACGGGGTTTGTGCGCCCAACTCGCCGTTCAGGAGCGCGGTGGTCGGGTTCTTCGCTTCATGGCGTCACTCACGCTGCCACCAGATATCTTGGTTACCCAAGCAAGCGTGTGTCTTATCGTCGGTGCACAATAACCGGTAAATCGGAGTAACCCTTTACGAAGTTGGAATTCACATAGGTAGGCTCACCGACGACTTCCACCGCCTGAAAACGATTCAATATTTCTTCCCAGAGCACTCGAAGCTGCATCTCAGCCAGACGATTGCCCATGCAACGATGGATACCAAAACCAAAGCTCAGCTGTTGACGAGCTTTCGGCCGATCGATCCAAAAGCGGTCAGCTTGATCAATCATGCTGCTATCTCGATTTCCCGAGACGTACCACATCAACACGCGATCGCCCTCTGGGATCAATTTGTCTCCCAATTGTACGTCTCGGGTTGTGGTCCGCCGCATATAAGCAAGTGGTGTTTGGTAACGAATGATTTCGGGCACCATATTCGGAATCAGCCCCGGGTTCGCCATGAGTTTTTGGTATTCGTCTGGAAATTGGTTCAAGAAACGGACACCCCCGGAGATCGAATTGCGCGTCGTGTCATTGCCACCCACAATCAACAGAACTAAGTTTCCAAGATACTCCATTGGCCCCATATTTTTTGTGGACTCGCCGTGCGCTAGCATTGAAACCAAATCCCCAGCCGGCGGTTGATTCACCCGCTGATTCCAAAGCTCTGTGAAATAGCTCAAGCATTCGCCTAATTCCTCACGACGTTGCTCTTCACTGTCGACAATGCCGGAGCCCTCATCTGCAGTTGCAACATCACTCCACCGGGTTAGTTTGCGCCGATCTTCAAAGGGAAAATCAAAAAGCGTCGCAAGCATTTGAGTGGTTAGCTCGATCGACACCAAATCGACCCAATTAAACGTCTCTCCCACGGGCAAATCTTCTAAAATCTTCTGAACGCGACTTCTGATCGTTCCTTCCATGACCGCAAGATTTCTCGGAGTCACTGCGCCGTTAACTTCTCGACGCTGCTGATCATGCCTTGGCGGGTCCATTGCAATAAACATCGGCAGAGGGAAGTCTTCCTCTTGATCGGTGACAATGATTGAGCCTTCCGACGAGAAGCTCTCGTGATCTGTATCAACTGCCATAATGTCTTGATATTTTGTGACATTCCAAACAGTGCCAATCTCCTCGACTTCCTGACGATAAATTGGATCTTCTGCGCGCAACCGTTCGAACACTTTGACATGATAATCATCATGGAATAGATCCGGCAGCATCAGATCTAATTCGTTCAAAGCAGCAGTATCTGGATCGGGTCTTGTCGGCATTTGCAGGGCTTCGCTCATCACTTTCCACCATTTGGTCTTGCTCAGCAGTCTATACAATATGACATAAAATCAATGTCAACGTGCAGCTGCGGGCAAACCCGTTTTTCCTCCAATCCCTTGGTTTTAACCCAACGAAACCGTTACTACATACTAAATCCCGTCACCCAGAAACCAGTGGTGATTGGGGCCTGAGATCCTTGAGTTTGGCCCCGCGCGTAAAAGGGTGCTCTGCAGATCCTCAGGAATCGTGCCGACTGCGTCCTGCTGATCAACGCTGTTTTCATTGTCAACTGGAGCAAAGCTANCCTGTAAAACATGATTATCCTGAGGTTGAATCTCTCGGTTGTTAGCGAGATTGTTGATATCATTGGTCGCGACTTGTTCCTTAGCCTTGGGCTATGTTGACTGAATTCGCAAAATACCCCAGGAAAATGCTTACGCTGTAAATATTGATTTGATATGAGCTACCACAAAGAAAATCTGAAAGAGCGACTCATTGAAATTGCATGGGAAATTTGCATTACGGAGTCGTGGCACCAAATCAATATGCGATACGTGGCAGAGAAAGCGGGCGTCTCACCGACTGCGTTTTATAGACATTTTAAAAACAAAAGTGATCTTAAAGCAGAGTTGATCCGAAGAGGTTACGAATTGATTAATGAAGGAAGGGAGAATGCAAATACATTTTCAAGTTACGGTGCCCACTACATAAAATTTGGATTGGGCTACCCGCACATCTACGATTTGATGTTTGGGAATATAGATTCAGACATGTCTCGGTATCCTGATTTGGAGACACGATCCGACGCAGCCTTTAATGGTGTAATTGAAGGACTGAAACCTTTTATGCCTGATGCGGTAGAGAAAGATATCAGGATAAAAGCTGTCCATATTTGGGCGTCTGTACATGGGTTAGTTGCGCTGTTGAGGCGTGGGGATTCCCAGGATAGTAAATCCGAAGAGCTAAAATGGATTGAAAATAACTTAGAAGAGTATTTGGAAATGACCACCTTTAGTTGAGCGGTAGGAAGTGTTAACTGCTTGACCGGCTGCATATAGTTCAGCCCCCATGCGTGCTACTTGTCCCGGTGGCAGCAGAATCCAAGAAGACGCTTGCCCCTGGTCCCAATGGCAGGTCTAGGATAACCCAGCCTATGGTCATAGCTAAACCGGCAACCATAAGAGCCAGTGAGTAGGGGAGCATAGTTGCGACCAAACTGCCCAGACCAAAGGTGCTTTGCCAGCGCTGACAGAAGATCAAAATCAACGGGAAATAGACCATAAGCGGCGTGATAATATTCGTAGCGCTGTCGCCGACTCGATAGGCGGCTGTGGCCATTTCCGGCGAGATGCCCAAGAGCATAAGCATTGGCACCATAACTGGGGCAATGAGCGCCCATTTGGCGCTTGCTGAGCCAACAAATAAATTCAGTAGAGCAGAAACCAAGATAATTAAAGCGAGCAAAACCGATGCGGGCAGATCGGTACTGCTGAGAAAATTCGCGCCGTGTACGGCCAGAATCAAACCCAGATCGGACCAGGCGAACATGGCTACAAAGTGTGCCGCAGTGAAGGCGAGCACTAAGTAGTAAGCAAGATCCTCCATGGCGCCAGTCATCATGCGCACCAAATCTCGATGATCACAAATCGTGCCTGCACCCTTGCCGTATGCCCAGCCCGCAAGTAGAAACAGTAGGAAAAAGCCCGCAACTAAGCTTTTATAAAATGGCGCGAACTGAGCTTCCTCAGCAGCGCTTTCGTCGATCAGAGGTGTGCCAGGACCAAAGGCAAAGAATATCCACAATCCCACAACGGCCAGTGCTGCCCATCCAGCGTACGCTAAGCCTTTTCTCTCAGGGTTAGTAAGAGGCTGATCGCTCTCGTCCCCAGCGCCGGTGGCTGCGGCAAGGGAGGGGTCAAATGACCCGAGGCGTGGTTCAATGATTTTGTCTGTTACAAACCAAATAACTGGCAAAAAGATAAACGTCATCGCCGCGATGAAAAACCAATTACCCGCAATATTCACGGAAAACTCGCCAAATACGGTTTCCACGCTGGCCTCGGTAATGCCAAACAGGAGGGCGTCGAGCTGGCCCGGTAATAGATTGGCCGAGAAACCGCCGGAAACCCCAGCGAAGGCAGCAGCGATCCCGGCAATTGGATGCCGGCCCGCTGCATGAAAAACAATACCTGCCAGCGGAATAAGCACCACATAGGCCGCGTCCGCTGCTAAGTTACCCATCATGCCTGCTAGAACAACAATAGGGGTTAGTACCGCCTTTGGGCGATTCCGCGCGGCAGCGCGCATACCGGTGCCGAAAAGGCCTGCGCGCTCTGCAACGCCAGCACCGAGCATAACCACCAGAACATAACCAAGGGGATGAAAGTGGGTAAAGGTTGTGGGCATATCAATCCACAAACGGGCTATGTTGTCAGGCGACAGCAGGCTCGATGCAACAATAACCGCATGAGTTCCGGTAGCTGGATCAATCGCGGTGGGGTGAGTCGCAGACAGTCCAGTTAGACTGGCAATTACAGAGATTATGACCAGCCCTAGAATCAACCAAAGAAAAAGAAAAACCGGATCTGGTAGCTTGTTGCCGCTTTTTTCAATCCAGCCAAGAAAGCCGCCAATTTCGTTTTGCTGGTCGCCCGAATGCAACTGTGATGATTGCATGACTCAGTCCTTATAACGTTCTTTGGTAAGATCAAATGATAGCATCGTGTCGATGATATGGGAGTGATCCCAATATCTGCTATTAATTAAGCGCTCTAGAATTGAGTTGTCTATGAACAGCAGACAGCATTACCGGACCAGCAGGTATGGTGCAGACAGTGCGTTATCATAAGTTGAGCGGACTGGTTTCAGGCGACTCTAAAGGCAGCAGTGCGTCGAACAGATTTTCCGGTTTCGAGATGCCAACGATATAAACTATGCGTTGGGTGACCTTGCCTTCAGCGTGGATTGCACCGGCTGGAATTTCCAGTTTGTCGCCTGCTTGCAGGGGAATGTGCTTACCATTTTCATCGATCACATAGCTGCTGCCTTGCATGACATAGCCGCAGTTGTCGACGCAATGCCAGTGCGGGGGTAGTTCTTCCATCCGTTCGGAGACATAAACAGTAGGCCACAGATCGAGCCGTTTGATGTCCTCGAGCACTTCAGCTTTTGTTTTGTGGAATCCGTGAATGACTTTCATTGGACCAGGAGAAAGGCTCATTTGCGATCCTTGATTGGTTGGCGACCCCCCTACTATGTACTGACGCAGGTGTGATTGCGAGTTCGTCAGTTGAGATGGATCCGGCACTGGTGAACGGGCCCGGCGGGGGACGCCCCCCGGGCCTCGTGACTCCAAGAGCCTGTGCTGATTAGGGGTGCTGGCGTGCAGCGTGCGCCGTGGTGGCGTCCGCGGTGGTGGAGGCAGGTTTGCAGCCACCGCGCCAGCGGGGGCAATGATGTTATCCTGCAACACGCCTGTGTGTGGTTGGAGAGCCGTGAGTTGGCGCTTTTTCTCTACTGTGCTTTAGGTCTAAATGGTTGGGCGCGGTGCAACTGTGATTCCGCCCCGGGGTTTTGGAAAAGGTGGTGCTAGGTCAGTGGGTCGGTGAAGAATCAGGTCGAGTTCAATCAATGCCAGATGGCTATGCGATTACTGTTGGTGGTCGGGATGATTTTTTTAGTTATCTCGTGTGGTAAGCGCCAAGGCCAAGTTGGCGTTTTGCCAGAGGCTGGCGGTGAACAGGTCGTGCCTTTTGAGGTTTGGTTTCCTGACGGTCGTGGACATCATAAGGGTTCAAAACGCCCGCTTGTGCTTCTCAGTCATGGTAGCGGGGGGGAATATGCTAATCATAGCTGGCTTATCAGCGCCCTTAGCGCCAATGGTTTTATCGTCGCGGCGTTAAATCATCCGCTGAACACCACACGAAACAATACGGACCAAGGTGTAATCAGTGTTTGGCGTCGCCCGGCGCACATTAGCGCTTTATTGGATCATCTGTTAGCAGATGAGCGCTGGGCGGATCTTATCGATCAAAAACAGATAGGTGCGGCGGGGTTTTCGTCGGGGGGATATACGGTCCTTGCGTTGGCTGGTGCGATCTATAAGCCTGAGTTGATGAATGCCTACTGCGCCGGTGAGGGGGGAGCTGATTGTGAGCTTGCGACCGATTCTGGTGACGTGGATTTTGAAAATGCGTCAAGTTCTTATTTGGATGAACGAATCACGTCAGTGTTCGCGATGGCCCCGGCGGTGGGCCCGGCAATCACTCGTGAAAGTTTGGCGAAGATAGATTTGCCCGTGCTGATTATGGCTGCAATGGATGATGAATTGGTGAATCCCGATTTAGGCGCCGCGGATTACGCAAAGGCCATTCCAGGAGCTGAACTGGTGATGCTGCCTAGCGGTGGTCATTTCATTTTTCTTGAATGTAATATCGTAACGAGGATCGTTGATCGGTTTAATCATGAGCTCGACCTGTGTGGTACCCAATTTAACATCGATAGAGCCGCAACCCGCGAGATTGTTTCTGATCGAGCGGTGAGCTTTTTCAAGAAAAATATCTCGCCAGACGGGCGCTAGGATTTGGAGTTGTCGGGCGGCTGTTTAAGGAGTGCCGGCTAGCCGCTAGTCGACGAGCTCGATGAGGTGACTGTATTTTCCTGTGGCCATGCGGATGGTGGTGATTTGACCGCGAGCGCCCATAAATCGTCCAGTACCACCGACTACGGCGCGTGTCTGAGGGTCGTCGGCAGTGAGCTCAAAAGCCTGTGAGCGGTAACGGGAACGGCCACCGACCACCAGCGTATCGGTGGCGCCAAAGTCGATGACGATATCAACCAGGCGGTGATGGACTTCACCCCCTTCTAGGCTCGCGGCATCTACTGTGGTGATAAAGCCCTCGATAACGCCTTTGTTACCCTCTTTTGTGCGAAACGCTGCCTCAAAAGCCGAGATGTCACCGTGCGAATGACCGTCGTTGCCTAGGTCGATTTGAACCAACTCAGGTGCATCCTGAATGATCTCAATAATTTCATTTGCTTGTAGGTTTAGTGGGATCAGTGCCGTTGCTAGTGCAGCTGCTGCCACAGCGGCTATCCGTTTGAAGATGCCAGGCTTATTTTGGTATTGCATATTCTTTCTCCATGATGGGGATGACACATCTTGTTTTTGATCGTCGTTTGGGTGTTTCTCGCGTATTTCAGACCGAACCAAGTTGCAGAGCTTGTGCCAGTTGTCAGTATCTTTCAATGAAAAATGCTGCGGTGCGATCAAAAACACCACAACAGATGCGTGTCATAGCTAGGGTGCTCCGTGGAATATAGCCACGGCTCCGATAAATGGCGGCATCGCTGGCCCTTTGCTGCACCGCACTCTATAGTGCGCGGGCTCCAATCTCGGCCGACGGCCCATCCAATTGTGCGCTGATCGGCGGCCCCGCTTTCTGCCGTATCAAGTCAGCAACTGGACCATCGTGCTTATTGCGCACCTTTTCCCGATCACTCGGGTACGCTTAACTAGGATATAACATGCTTCTTTCTTCCACCCGGCGAGACTGGCTTGGGAATATTCGTGGTGATTTTCTTGCTGGCATTGTTGTCGCCCTGGCGCTTATACCTGAGGCCATCGCTTTTTCTATCATTGCGGGTGTCGACCCCAAAGTGGGGTTGTACGCCTCCTTTTGCATTGCGGTTGTTACCGCCGTTATGGGTGGTCGACCAGGCATGATTTCAGCAGCCACTGGCGCGATGGCGTTGCTAATGGTGACCTTGGTGAAAGAGCACGGTCTGCAATATTTGCTGGCCGCGACAGTATTGACGGGGGTTTTTCAGTTAGTCGCGGGCTATTTGAAACTCGGAGAGCTCATGCGCTTTGTATCACGCTCCGTGGTCACTGGTTTCGTAAATGCTTTGGCCATTCTTATTTTTTTAGCGCAGATACCAGAGCTTATTGATGTCACGTGGCACGTTTATGCGGTTACTCTTGCAGGGCTTGCGATTATTTATCTTTTCCCTCTGATCAACAAGACAATTCCATCGCCGCTGGTCGCCATTGTGGGTTTAACCTGCGCTTGTATTTATTTCGGAATAGACATCCGCACCGTTGGTGACCTGGGTGAGCTTCCAGACACCTTGCCGATATTCCTGTTGCCTGACGTACCACTGGCATGGCAAACGCTCACGATCATATTGCCCTATTCTGCAGGTCTGGCCATCGTAGGGTTGTTGGAATCGCTTATGACGGCCACCATCGTAGACGACCTGACTGATACCTCGAGTGACAAGAGTCGCGAATGTAAAGCACAGGGTATAGCTAACATAGGTGCTGGATTTTTGGGTGGCATGGCCGGTTGCGCGATGATTGGGCAGTCGGTAATTAACGTGAAATCCGGTGGTCGCGGCCGGCTTTCCACCTTAGTGGCTGGGAGTTTCCTGTTAACTTTGGTTGTGTTTTTTGAACAACAGGTCTCCTTGATCCCTATGGCTGCTCTGGTGGCGGTAATGATCATGGTCTCCATTGGTACATTTAACTGGAGTTCGATTAGAAACCTGCGTGATCACCCATTGTCTTCGAGCAGTGTCATGATCAGCACCGTGATTGTTGTGGTGTGGTCACACAACTTAGCTTATGGCGTACTCGTGGGAGTGTTGCTCGCGGCCTTATTTTTTGCCAATAAGGTGGGACATTTTATGTACGTGATCAGTGAATTTGATGAGAGTACAGATACTCGCATCTACAGCGTGATGGGGCAGGTCTTTTTTGCATCTGCAGAAAAGATGCTGGCGACGTTAGACTTCAAAGAGGCGGTAACCAATATCGTCATTGACTTAACGCGTGCGCATTTTTGGGACATCACCGCTGTTGGCGCGCTTGATAAGGCGGTGGTGAAGTTCAGACGGGAAGGTGCTTCGGTGCAAATTATCGGACTCAATAAAGCCAGCGAAACAATTATTGACCGCTTTGGTGTGCACGATAAACCCGAAGAAATAGAAAAAGTGCTCGGAGGACACTGATGAGTGATCGACATGTTGTGGCCTGTATTGACGGTTCTACACATAGCGCAGCTGTATGTGACTATGCCGCATGGGCCAGTAAGCGGCTGACAAAGCCATTGACCCTACTGCACAATATTGAGCCCGCCTATGATCCGGTGGTCACCGACTTTTCCGGGCTAATGGAGCTTGATGGTCGCGAAACACTGCTTGAAGAACTGACCTCTATAGAGGAACAGCGTAGTCGTTTAATGCTCGAGCAGGGTAAGTTTATCCTTAATGCTGCCAGACAACGGGCGGTGTTCGCAGGCGCAGTCGAGCCGCTCACCAAGCAGCGCCACGATGGTTTGACAGAATCGCTGATCGAGCTGGAAGACGGCATTGAGCTGGTGGTTCTGGGTATACGCGGTGCGGATCATGAGAAGGACAACCAGCACCTTGGTGGTCATTTGGAATCCAGTATCCGCGCGGTGCATCAGCCGATTCTGGTTGTGAACAATACCTTTAAAAAACCGCAAAAAATCATGCTGGCTTACGATGCCAGTGAACCCTGCGAAAAAGCGTTAAATTTACTATTGACCAGTACATTGCTAACAAAGCTGCCGGTTCACTTAGTCACCAGTGGCCAGTCGCGGCGCGTCACCAAGTTGTCCCAACGAGAAGCGCAAGAAAGTCTCGCAGCGGCTGGGCACGAGGTTGTTGCAGTTATGGTTGACGGTCCAGTTGGGGAATCCCTGCACCAGTACCAGAGAGATAATGATATCGACCTTACCCTGATGGGCGCGTTCGGGCACACGCGTTTGCGTGAGTTTGTTTTCGGTAGTGTCACCGTTAAAATTCTATTGAGCGCAAATCGTCCGCTTCTTCTTGTGCGTTAAGCGATGGGGCGGGTGCCCTGACCGGGTGTCGCGAAAACCGCCCGGCAGCGTGGCAGCCCTCCCAGATTCGCAGGGGATCCGCCTTCAATTGACCATCGTGCGTCGAAAGTTATCCAAGATTTGAAACACAGGCATCGAGCTTAAGTCTGCTTGGCATTAGTCAATGCCTCTTCGACCATTTTTTTCTCGGAGCCGTCCATTCTTGCCTTGAGGCCGCGCAGCATTTCTTCAATGATTTTTGCTGCGTGTGGATTTTGTTTGATGCGCGCCCAGTAGGCGGTGACCTTTGGATGACCCTCAATTGGATTCGAAACACCTAGGCGCGGGACCGAACTCTCACATAAAAAGAGCGCGGGTACGATTGTGCAGTCCGCGCGTGTCAATGATGCACCTGCAGCGTAGGCGTCCTCGCCTATGTGCTGTTCAAGCGCGCCCATGCCCCGTTTGACTTGCCCCATGAGCAAATCAACAATCGCTTGAGATCGGCTGTTTGGGTCAAGCTGTCCGAGTGACATGAAAATATTATTCATTAAATAGGTGTCTGCAATGCGCGAAAGTACGCGGACATTGGCCCGTTCAAATGGCGTTTTCCCGACCATAGCGCGGTCAGGATATAAATCGTCGAGATACTCAGCAATGACCTCTGATTCGGGAATGATCCCCTCTTGGACTTCAAGAGCTGGAATGCGGCCGATTGGAGATAGCTGACGGAAGCGCCCGCTGAAAAACAGTGCAATTGGCAGGTCGAATTCGAAGTCGTCACGAATGCCCATTGCATATATTTGCATGCGCACTTTCGCAGAGTACGGACTTAAATCACCGGTATAAAGTTTCATGAAAAATCTCGCTTAGTTTCGCTCTCAAAGTAGCAGACGTTTGCGTCTAGAGCGAATTTTGTTCACCTACCTTTAACGCCGAACCGCTCAGAAACCGGGTGACAATAAACGGCTATCGCGGCGGTGCGCGCCTGTTGCGGTGACGTTATGGTGGCGCCGGCGCCTGAGCCGCAATTGGGGGTGAGGCGGTCGCCGCCAATAATCATTGAGCGTGGCCGCTTCTGCAGGTACAACAAATCAGTTAAAACATCAGTGATGTTCGGTCCTGTGGCACGTTTTAATGATTGGTGTATTCTCAGGGTCAGATGCGCCAATCTATAGAGGAATTTATTCATGCAACATGACCTAATCATTCGCGGCGGCTTAATCGTTGACGGGTCAGGTTCCGAGCCCTACTTTGCCGATCTCGCCATTGATGACGATACCATCGTTGCGATCGGTAAAATTGAAGGCAATGGCGTTCGAGAAATTGATGCCAAAGGCCACGCGGTGACACCCGGTTTTATCGATCTGCATACTCACCTAGATGCACAAGCCGGCTGGGATCCAAATTTGACCCCGATTGTTTGGCACGGTGTAACTACAGCTTTAATCGGCAATTGCGGGGTTACGTTTGCACCTTGCAAACCCCAAGATCAAGAATACTTGGCGCAAATGATGGAGTCGGTAGAGGACATACCTAGCTCGGTCATCCTCAACGGACTGCCATGGGACTGGGAAAGTTACGGCGAGTATCTTGATTCACTCGAAAAGCTGGAGCCTGCGATTAACCTTGTGGGCATGGTTGGCCACTGCGCTATTCGCACGTACGTCATGGGTGAGCGGGGAGTTGACGAGGAACCCACAGCAGATGAAATAGCACAAATGGCGGCATTAGCCGGAGACTCAGTCGCCCAAGGCGCAATTGGTTTTTCTAGCAGCCGGCTGGTTGCCCATAAGATGCCTGACGGGCGCAGCATCCCGGGCACCTTCGCCACCCGTGACGAAATGGTTGCTATCGCGGAGGCGGTGGGCAACCACAACGGTCTGGTTCAAAATGTCCTCGAATATTCTCGTCTAGATGCTGAAATGAGCTTGCTGCGAGAGCAGGCTCTGGCCGCCAAAACCAGGGTCATTTTCACCGCACCGCACATCCCGAGTGCATCGGGAAAGGCAAACGCGTACAGCGATATTATTGAGTCAATGAAAGCTGAGGGCATTGATATTACTGGATTGGCTTTGCCCAGATCTTTTGGCTTTCTGTCTGGCCTTAAAACCAACATTATGTTCATGTCGCCGGCGTGGAGCGCTTTGACTGACTTAGAATTCCCAGCCAGGCTGCAAGCGATTCAGGACCCGGAAACGCGCGCAACCTTGATTCATGAAGCCGACGAAATGGGCAAAGACGGCAGCACCGCGCCACTATCTCAATGGGTAAGTAATTTCTATTGTCTTGGCGCCGGTGACTCACCGCAGTACACCAAAGGATTAGAAGAAAGTTTGCCGGCGATCGCCCGCGCGGCTGGCGAGCATCCCGCCGAGACTTGGTTGCGCTTTATGTTAGAAAGCGATGGCGAAGCCCTGTTCCATGTTCGTTTTGGCAACCACGACTATGAAGCGCTGGAGGAATTTCTCAAGAACGATTGGATATTGCCAAGTTTGGGTGACACGGGTGCACATTTGACCCAAATTATCGATGCTGGCTGGGCAACGTTTATGCTGTCGCACTGGCACCGCGAAAAAGGTACGTTCACCCTTGCAGAAACCATTCGTTTGTTGACCAGCGCTCAAGCGCGCATTCTTGGTTTTGCTGATCGGGGTAGACTTGCGGTAGGCATGAGAGCAGACGTAAACATTATCGACGTAGACAACGTTCTTGAAGCACAGCCAACCCTGATTCGAGATTTTCCTGAAGAAACGCCTCGGTTATCGCAGAAAGCTTTTGGATACCTTGCCACCATCTGCAATGGTAATGTGATCGTCGAGAATGGTGAGTTAACCGGGCAAAGGGCGGGCCGGGTGCTGAGAAACCGGATGCAGAACATCGCTTAAGCCTCTGCTTGTAAAATACAGCGATGCGCTCACTTCGACATGTCGCCTCTACCGCAGGCGATGCCCGCATCGTCGCTCGCAGGCTATGCCGCTTTCAGCACGCAAGATACGCTTGCAGGCGTGGCCGAGGCATCATTTTCTGAACAAGCTGTGGTGAAGATCGGCCTGTTTGGGGTCGCGGCAGTGCTGCAACCATTTCAGTGCCGGCCAGACTGCTAATAGCCCTGTCGGGCGAGCTCTAGCCAATCTAACCTGTGCAGCGGGCCGCCCTTTGTGCTGGGGCAACGCGCCTAGTTTTACTGGCTACCTTGATAACAAAAAATTAAACTGCGAGAGCGAACCTGAGAATATTTGTATGGCGGATTCTGTATCAAACCGAGGCTGGGCAACGACATCTAAAGATGATCCATCGGTGCAAGCGTTGCGTACGCATCTGCTTGAAAACAATGGGGTCAAGGGGCTAGAAATCGTTGGCGCGCAAGATATCCAGCAGGCGTCAGCTTTATTCCGCCGCGATGGTTACGTGATCGTTGCCGACGTCCTCAATGGGGAACAAACTGAGTTCCTCGCTCAAGGGTGCGACCAGGTCGTGTCTGAAATTATCGCTTTGGACACTGACCACAAAGGTAATCGCGGCCCCCACCGTTACTCCTTTGGTGGATCAAGCCTTACGCGCAGCCAATTGCACAGAGCAGAATGGCAAATGTTGCTGGATCTGCCGGTTGTGCATCAATTGGTGAGCAATATTTTTGGTTCCGCTGAATACTGCTTGCGGGCCGCCAGTGGCGACTTTTGTTTACCCGGAGCGGTTCACTATCAACCTCTGCACTCCGATATTGTTGATTATGTGGATGCCAATCAATCGCCGTTCAGTGCATTTGTCGATCCAACCAAGGCAATGTCGATAAGGGATTTACCCTGCCCTTACGTGTGCGTTAATTTTTTGCCTCAAGCGCTCACCAAACTCAATGGACCTACTCGCCAAATTTCAGGTACGCAGCAATCTCGCCAACCCATCCCGCGCTTAAAAGACGAGCCTGAGTGGATGCGTTTAAGCACATTGTGCCCCGCACCGGCGGGCGCAATTATCGTTAGAGATGTCCGCGCATGGCACGGTGGCACCCCGAATTTATCCGATACAATACGCGCCATACCCAATCTAGAATTCTATGCCCCATGGTTTCGCGAACCGATGGTGCCGGGCATAACCTACAAAGACTATAAAAAACTGTCCGAGCACGCTCAAAAGCTCGCGCGGTTTTGCGTAGCCGATTCCAGTGAAGAACTGATTACCGGCGCGACCCTACGCGCCCCTTAAATCAATTATGAAGAGGTTGAGCATGCAGTATCGCCAATTGGGACGTTCTGGCCTGAAAGTCAGTGCCTTGTGCTTGGGCACCATGAACTTTGGTTCAAGAACTTCACTTGAAGAATCGTTCAAGATTTTGTCGCAAGCGGCAGATGCGGGTATTAATTTTATCGATACAGCCAATCAGTACGGGGGCAACGCTGGTGTAGGCACTACTGAAACGATTCTCGGTCAATGGTTAGCCCAAGACACCACGCGACGCCACAACTTGGTGTTGGCAACGAAGGTGCACGAACCGATGTCCCAAGACGTCAATGATCGCGGGTTGTCTGCTCGGCATATTCAAATGGCTTGCGATGCAAGCTTGAAACGCCTGCAGGTTGAGCATATCGACCTTTACCAAATGCACCATATAGACCGCTCTACGCCCATTGATGAGATCTGGCAAGCGATGGATCGCCTTTATCAGCAGGGCAAGATTACCTATGTTGGCTCCAGCAATTTCCCAGGCTGGGCGATCGCCCAAACGAACGAGAGAGCCATGGCCCGGCGACATCTGGGGTTGGTTGCGGAGCAAAGCTTGTATAATTTAATAGAGCGTAGAGCCGAACTGGAGGTATTACCAGCCTGCCGAGAATATGGGCTTGGATTGATTCCTTGGAGCCCGCTGGCTGGCGGTTTGTTGGCGGCGAGCAGCGATGCCTCAGGCAGACGTAATTCAGCGGCTATGCAAGAAGAGCGGCGCTCGCGGGCTAAGCAGTTAGAGGCCTACCAGGTGCTGTGTGCTGATCTTGGCGAGGCGCCAAGTAATGTCGCCCTTGCGTGGCTGCTGCACCAAGCCGGCGTGACCGCAACCATTATAGGTCCGGCGAATGTTGCGCAAATGATGAGTGCGTTGGAGGTTCCGAGTCTCAAATTGAGCGAAAATACCCTGAGCAAAATTGATCAGATTTTTCCGCCTTGCGGTCCTGCGCCTGAGGCTTATGCGTGGTAACAGGCGCGCAAAACGGTGATGTCAGCTGCTTGATATGTGCGCATGGGTCTATTTGAAGCGGGTCTGCATTGAGCGATGCCAGTCGCGCAATCTCCATAATTAACGATGGAGCGGGCAGCGGCATTCTACAATTCATATCAAAGGAGCAAGTCAATGGCAGACACAACGTATTTTCTTACGACTGCAGATCGGGTCGAGATCCACGAACTTCCTGGTCGATATGGCGATTCAATTGATGATCGAAATTGGGCTGCGCTTGACGCCCTATTTACTGAGGATGCTGTGTTTGACCTTACAGGTGTTGGTTCGCGAATCTGCAAGGGACTCGACGATATTAAGTCGTTTATGGAATCTGAGGCTGCACATCCTCGCACCCATATGATGACCAATATTTATGCTGACTCCAACGAAGACGGTATAACGTTGCGCTTTCGTATTGTCGCTCTGGTGGGCAAAGGGCGGACGTCTACGGCCAGCTACTATGACAAGATTGTAAAAACCGAAGATGGCTGGCGTACCAAACACCGTTATGTTTCGATTCAGCGTCGCGATAAACGCGATGCAGAAGTTGATCTTAACGGCATAGCGTTGTAACACGCGAAATCAAGGTCTGCACATAAGCGGAAAGTGGTTAGGCTCTTGATGGCCTATCAGTTAAGTGGGTCAGCCTTGCCCTGCTTTGATGGGGTGTTTTGCCTTCGCGTATAAACCCACCAAAGCACACCAAAGCGTAATCCACATCAAGTAGATTGCGATATCTTGGATAGGGTTCAAGAGTAACCCGAGAAATACGCCTCGTGCGCAAATCCAGCACGCCCAAAAGGTGAACAGTTTTGGCAATTGCCACAATCCGAGGAAGCGCCAGGCCAAGCTTCCGGTTATTGCAAAGGCCATCAACTGGGCCAGGGGCACCGTGAAGACAAAAAAGAGATCCCCTGTGAGATCCCAAGTTGGCGGCATATACTCGACAATGACGCGGATAAACATAAGGTCTTCAAGAACTCCATGGGCAAGTCCGAGGAGAACGATACCTACCCAACTCAGGATGATTTTGGATCGGCTCATGCTCAAACCTTTTTGTTGCTTGTCTATGAGAAGCGACCTAGCGGCCGCCAACAATGTTGGTTACCTGCTCGAGTACCTCTGACCAGTCCGCTCTCGATCGATAGCCTTCTTCTGCCCATTTTGCCAAAATCTTGCCATCGGGCGAAATCAACACAACCCCGGGAAGGGGTACGCCATATGCAAACGTTCCAGGCCCGTACTCCTGATTGCGAATTCCCCATGCCTCGACGTGCTCACGATCTACGTCTTTTAGAACCGGAAAATTAATGTCCCACTTCTCGTCGAAGGCTTTGATGATTTCTGGTGTGTCGTATGTCATACCAACGACTCTCACACCGACGGCGCCAAATTGATCTTTCAGGTCATTCAGTTTCACGAACTGACGAATGCAGAAAGGTCACCAGTCGACCGAACGGTTGAAGACAAAAAGCAAACCATTGCTGCCTTTGAGGGAGGCTAAATTTTGCGGCTGGCCGTCTTGATCTTTTGCGGATAGGAGCGGAGCGGTAGCGCCAATGCTGGGGCCCCACTCAGTAGCATATTTGGAGTCAGCAAAGGTGAACCCGGCAGATCCGGCCAACATGCTGGCGATCAACAAGCGAATTGCTGCCTGGCGCCAGTTAGCTTCTTTGAGTTGCATAGCGTTGTCCTTTAATAGGTGCAAGAAATAGAGTAGCAGCGTCTCATGACGTTTGCATCAGTGATGCAAGTCTTCGCATAAAGCTTTTTCGAACTTGACTGGCTTGTCTGCCGCCGCGCCCAAAAGCACGATTAAACCGCCGATGGCGCAAAATTTCTGGCTGGATCATTGGGCAACGTTCAATCGATGAATATGGCCAGGGCAAATTCGGCCTGCTGATCTAAGCGCTGGTGTTGTTGTGAGCTATTCAAGGTACTGCAAACACCCGCTGGCCGACAGCAACTCACGAAGGGGTTGCGATGGTTGGCTGTGTAGCAACTTTCTAAGACGGCTGTAACATTTCACCTGATAGTTAAAAGTGGATTGGGCATAAAGGCACCCGGCGAGTTCCACTTCCATGTGATCGCGGCCTGCCGCATGGGCTTGTGCATTTTTTGCGAGAAAGGGTAGGTAATATCGAGCGCAAAATTTCAGTAGTTCGGCGATCGCACCGCGCATGCCCTCAAAGTCATGCCATTGACCTTCGATACCACTGCTGTCTTCGAGACGGCGCACCCAATCGTAAACACTAGGGGTCGTACTGCGCATAATCAGCATGGGGGTATGGTCACTGGCGAGTGTTTTCAATTGACCGAATAAACCAAAGTCTGCCAGTGACGGCCGTGAGCCAAATAGGAATTCATCTCGGGTTGCAAAGGTATCCAATATAGCCAGCAGCTCGTGGAAACTGCGTTGGATGATCGGTTTGTTCTGTGGTGTACACCCAACCAGAGGCATTCTTTTGACCTGACGTTGCCTGATTGCCTGCGCAGCCAGTTGCAGATCCCGCCCGCGTAATCCAGGCGTGTTGTCACTGATGATCTGTCGGCTGCTATATAATTGATCGATCTCCAGATCCCAGCGGTAGTGAAACATCATTTTGGTCACCCATTCGTCACCCATATCTTCGATCAAGTGGCTAAGAAAGGCCATCGCAGGGTCAGGGGGGATAATCGAACGGCGTGAGTGTCGGTCCTCCAGCATCAAGGCGAGCGGGGTAGAATCAACATGCAGGCTTTGATCTTCTGGGAGTCTCAGCACGGGAATCACCGGGGGACCGTTATGCTTAATGGTTGCGCGGATCGCTGGCGTAATCTGGATCCAGTCGAAGGGTAAGCGTCGGTAATGCAAAATGGCGCGCATTTTGTGGGAATAAGGAGAGCCTCCGCCGCCATATAATTGATATCGTTCCATACTTTATTTCGCTACCTAGATCGTACCGGGCCAATACAATATATATCTGTCGGCCTTTCAAGTTAAACCGCTCATCAGGCAGGACGGAAACCGTGCTCTGATCGCACTGATCTTTTTTTGGTGATGCGAGCAATCGCTCGAGTGAATTTGTATCATCCCTAGCTGCCTTGACCTAATGTGTCCCCGATTCACGTTGTTGTCCACCGGCTGTATTTCTTAAGAACCCTGCGGCACCTCGAATTACCTTTGCTGGGCGCGTAAGTATTTTGTTGGGTTCACTTTGCCAGCCTGTTTGGCTATCTTGAGGGGTAAAGAAAGGGGGAACGCTTTTGAATATTCCAGATTTACCTGTTGGATTTACGCCTGTTTATCTCACGAATGTTTTGCGCGGTGATGGCTGCTTGACGGAATCAGGACGAGTCATCAAGGTCGAATACGGCATGGTGGGTCAAGGAACGGGCCTGAGTTCTGAATTGGCAAGATTGCGGTTGTCCTACGCAGGGGATCGCGGTCATGCCCCAGATACCGTAATTGCGAAATTTCTCCCCAACAATCCGATTAACCGCGCATCTGCGTTGGCCTTCCATTTGCCTGAGCGAGAGGTCCGGTATTGCGCAGAACTCGATGCGTTAACTGACGCAGTTACGCCGCGTACCTATCATTGCCAGTTTGACGGGAAGTATTTTCTCATCGTCATGGAAGATTTGGGTGATTATGAGGTCGGCAGTCAAGTAGAGGGTGCCAACCTGAGGCAAACGGAACTCGCCATTGATGAGTTGGCAAAGCTGCACAGTGCGTTTTGGAATAAAGTGGACGGCCTCGATTGGGTACCCGACATTGTCAACAGTTATCACGCCGACGCACTTGCCGGTGGTGCTGTCATTGGCTGGCCTAATATGGAGCAAACGTTCAATGTGCCCGAATCTGTCAGCCAGTATAGAGAGCAATTCCTTGCTGCTATTCCGGCGCTGCAGGCGGGGCGCATGGCCGCACCGATCACTTTGGTGCACGGCGATTTTCGTATGGAAAATCTCATGTATGGGCGCGAATCAGGCCAACATGAGGTTGTTGTCATTGATTGGCAGGGGCCTTTGAAAGCTAGAGGCATGTTTGACGTTTCGTTGTTTCTCGGACAAAGCACCAAAATTGGTGTGCGTCGGGAGCACGAGCGCGCCCTGCTAAAACGTTACCTTGAAGGTTTAATCTCGCGTGGTGTGACAGGAATTGATTGGCACTTCATCTGGGAAGATTACCGGCGCTGTATGCTTTATAACTGGATTTATACATCGGTTGTAGCAGGTACCTTGGATACGAGTAATGAGGTCGCGCAAGCGTGGATGTCGAAGATGATTTCGCGACATGCAGCCGCCAGCGAGGATCTGCAAGTATTTCAATTGCTGCCTGATTAATGTGCCTTTGGCCGCCATCTTGGCGCCCTGCAGAAGGCGCTTTTTTGGCCTCGACAGGCAGCCAAAGGAGAGGTTACCTTAGTCACTCGTACCTCCGACATCAGACTACGCGAGCTGGCAGATTTTCAGTCGAGGCCATTGAGAACAGCTTATAGCTTCTGAAGAGATCTATTTATGACAGCAGCAACCACTCCCGAAGAAGGTAAAGCCTCCGCGTCCGAGCAAATCGCCGGGTTTGGTACTAAAGCCTATCGAACTTACGTGCTTTCGGCGCTAACGCTGATCTATATTATGAATTTTGTCGACCGTGGTCTGCTCGCCGTGGTCGGTCCCGAACTGGTGCCGGAGCTGGGTATTTCCGATACCCAGTTCGGTTTGCTGACGGGTTTTGGATTCGCCCTGCTGTACACCATAGTAGGGATTCCTCTGGCGCGTTACGCAGATGCCGCGCACAGAGTGTGGATTATGACTGTCTGTGTTGCGCTATGGTCGCTCATGACCGTGCTGTGTGGCCTCGCAACTGAGATCACGGTCGGCTCTGTGACCATTGGTGCATTCTGGGTTTTGTTGATATGTCGGGTCGGGGTAGGTATTGGCGAGGCCGGTTGTACACCCCCGGCGAACTCATTGATTGCTGACTACTATGCGCCGCGTGACAGATCTCAGGCGCTGGGCGTTTACGCCATGGGTGTGACCCTCGGTACAATGTTTGCCAACCTGATTGGGGGTTGGGTGACAGACGTATTCGACTGGCGCACGGCGTTTTTTGTCGTTGGTTTGCCCGGTTTGCTGATTGCGGTGGTTTTTAAATTGACGGTGAAAGAGCCGCCGCGAGGCTTTACTGACCCGAAGGGGACTCAATCGGCTGAACCGGTTGAATTGCGCGAAGCGATTCGTGAGCTAACCACCAAGCCCGCGTTCTGGTTAATGACCGGTGGCGCGACAGTTGCCGCGTTCTGCGGCTACGGAATTTCTTCGTTTCAGTCTATTTTCCTTGTTCGCGCACATGAAATTACAACCGGTCAGGCGGCTATTTGGATCAACACACCTGTTTCGCTGTCTTCTGCTATAGGTACCTTTGCCACAGGCTGGCTTGCCACAAGACTTTATAAAAAGCACCCCGGTGCCATTGCTTGGGTACCGGCGCTAGGGTTAACGCTGTCGATTCCATTTTATTTGTTTGCCTTCACCACGCAAAATCTTAGTTTTGCGGCTATTGGTTTGATCATCGGCGGATTTGTGAAGTATGGCTATATCGCCGCGCAGTACACCATCGGCCAGGGTGTTGTCAGCATGCGTGTGCGTGCGATGGCAACGGCGGTGCTGTTGTTTGTCGCTAATTTAATTGGTTATGGTTTTGGGCCGCTATTTATTGGGTTTATATCGGACAGCTTTTTTGTGAGCGGCGCAGCTGAGCTGGGTGTGGCTGCAGAAGAACTGGCTCGAAACCAATGCCATCCTCGCGCTATCGGCGCTTTGAGCGAGAATTTACAGAATGTCTGTGGAGCGGTTTACGCCCAGAGTTTACAGTCAGCAATGGTGATTATGTCGCTCTTGTATGGCGCAAGCGCCCTGTTCTTCCTGTTAACTTGGCGCCGGCTGGACGAGGACATGGTAGACAGAAATCCATGATCGCTACCCCAAACTCAGTCGTTTTGACGGGGATTTTTCGTCATAGACTTAAGCAGGGGATAGTTGCTTCGTGAATTGGCTGCTGGGTTTTAGAGAATAAAACGGCAGTTTATTCAAGGCAGGGCAGCGTTATGCATAATTATGTTCGAAACAATTGTCGTCGCGTTAACATGAAACAAAACAAGGATACGATCTGAAGATGGCGCGCCAACTTGTCTCCTTTTTACTAGTTGTTCTGTGTTTCTTCGGGTGTGGCCCGGTGAAAGCCGATGACTCGCGTGCGCAGCTGTTTGACGCCATCGGTGAGCGGCTCGCCTTGATGAAGGCTGTAGCGCAAGCCAAGTATGTGCAGGGTCTGCCTATTGAAGATGTTGAGCGAGAACGTGTCGTGATAGCAGCCGCCGTCAAAGCTAGCGCGGCCAGCGGTCTCACGGATGAATCGGCGCAAGACTTCTTTGGCGCGCAAATTGAAGCGGCGAAAATCATTCAAGCTTATTGGTTCAAGCACTGGGCGCGCTGGCCGCCGTCGACGCAGGCACGCAGTCTTGTGATGGATCTGCGGCCCAAGCTATTGGTCTTGGGGGATGAAATCATTCAACACCTCAATACCTTGGTGACCGATCAGCACCGCATGGAGTTTATGCGTGCGACAAAGATCGAAGGGCTTAATCTGGAGTCGCGCAAAGCTTTATTTCAAGTGCTTAGAGGTCTTCGATTTCGTTCCGCCTTGAGCCAAATCCAAAGTGCAGGCATCCTCAAAGTGGGCACCACATTTGATTATCCGCCGTTCAGTGCCGGCAGTCCTGAGTCGCCTAAAGGGATCGATATTCAACTTGCGCTTGGTATCGCCCAATATCTCGGTGTTGAGGTTCAGTGGGTTCAAACATCTTGGCCTAACCTGATGCAAGATTTTTCCGCAGGTGAATTTGACTTGGCTCTCAGTGGCATCTCTATTACTGCCGAGCGCGCTGAGATAGCAACCTTCTCCAGGCCTTACCACGTAGGTGGTAAGACACCGGTGGGTCGCTGCCAAGATAAGCGCAGATACGCCTCCTTTGAGGCAATCAATGAGCCGTCGACACGCGTGATTGTCAACCCCGGAGGCACGAACGAGAAATTTGCCCGCAGTCGACTGCAGCAGGCTCAAGTGCGAATATTTAACGACAACCGGTTGATTTTCGATGAAATTAGCGAGGGGCGCGCTGACGTTATGTTCACGGATGAAATCGAGGTTGACCTACAGACCGCCAAAAACCCTCTTTTGTGTGCCTTGCTTGCTGGCCAACGACTCACATATCAGGAAAAAGCTATCCTTATGCCCAAGGATCCGCATTTGGTGGAAACGGTCGATCATTGGTTAGCCGAGCAGATCGCGGCAAATCGTGTTCAATCCCTCAAGGCTCAATACCTGGCTGACCAGAAATGGGTGCCTTAAGGCCTGAGCACGGGGTGGTCTGAAAATTCGACCGCGGCGGCATCAGGCGCCCTTGTGTAAAATAACGGTTAATTTTTTGGGTTGGCTTTTTCTGCCAGAGAAGCCAAAAACGATTCCAAAGCTTTGCCGGGGTCTTGTTCATCACTGGTGATTGTCTCTATATTTCGGCTCTCTAGTATCTTTTGCTGTATGGGATTTTGGGTGGTCAAAAGAATGTATGACTTGGGTTGTATGCTTGTTTCGAGTCCGGTGCCCCAGAGTAACTGGAGCTTGTAGAGTAGAAAGCGAATATCTATGTCACTGAGGCTATATCCAACAAAGAGCAGGGATTTTCCAAAAGCATCTGCGCGAAGTTTCATGTCCAAGGCCGTATCCAGACCAAGGCGTTTAAAGTAGCTGGTTTCAGTAAATACGATTGAAGCATCGTCGTCAAAATCGCCATGATATTTAATGATCTGGGTAGTATCCCGGTGCGTTAGGGTGAAATCATGGATTCCGGTTATTTTGTCATAAGGTTTTTTGTAGAATTCGTGAGCCTTTTCCAGCCATCGATCATAGTTGGTGGTGTAAATTTGGGGAAAATTCAAATCGACGATATGTTTGTGGATCGCAGAGTCTGCAATGTTGATATTGCTTGAGTGAAACTTCGTATCCATCCAACTTCGAAGCGGACCGATTGAGCCTTTTTTGAGCTGATAATATTCTGCAAGTTCGAGAAAACTACCGAGTTTTTTAAAGGCTTCAGGCGTAAAGCCAAGCTCCAAAGCCATTTGGTCGATCAGTGAAGACCACGAGGGCAGTCCGAGATTCATCGAAACACCCGCGCCGGCAAACAGCATCAGTTTTTGATTTTTCGCGTCATCAATTAAGTCGTTGCTTAAATACACTCTAAACTCTTTTGGTTGGTATTGTTTTGATTCGCGCCTCGCGCGGGCCTTCTAGTCAGGATGATAATCTTCTTGTGGTGATTTGGAAGCCTGCAAAGGACATCAAAAAACCACCGGTCAACTTTTTGATCTATGCGGTGCACTAGCCGAATTTTCCATCGCTGCGAAAATTAAATCGGCCTCGTGGGTGTATTGCTGTTCCGGGTTAGCTTAGTGATTGGCACATGTGCGCCCCGGGACCGAGTGAGGTGTCGGAAAATTCTTTGCGGTTTTTTCGGTGGTCTGCCTCCCCATAGCGTTGGTATGCTTGTGAGGTCAGTTATTAGGATGAGGACGCTATGCTCAGCAATGAGAACGCCTTGAGCGGGGAGCTTCGCTTCCTGACCCCGCAGACAAAATCATCACTTTTTCGCAATCATCGGGTACGTATGACCAGAGATGAGCGGGGTAACTTTGTTGACAGTGAAGGGGTGAAAACCGGTTCTCTTGAACTTCTTATTAAAAACGCGCGGCAGCTCCCTGAGGGTGCGGCGATGACGCTGCAATCCAACGGCTTCGAACTTAAGCACGCACCGGTGGCGAACCATGACTTTATGGATCATCAAATGGTGATAACCGACTATTACCGCGACTGCGAGCAACTTGTTGGTGAGATTACTGGCGCAAAGGTTTGGGCGTTTGATCACAATATTCGCTCTGCCGGTGGTTTGGCTGAAAAGCGTCGAGTCAACGGCGGGCAGGATGTGCAAGGGCCGGCCCATATCGTGCATGGCGATTACACGTTGCGATCCGCGCCGGAGAGGCTTATGCAGTTGACACGCCCGCCCAGCGTGAACGACACGTTGAAAGAAATCCTCCCCCCGGGCCAAGGGCTGATCCCAGAAGAAGCGGCTCAGCAGGCGCTTTCTGGCGCTGGTCGGTTTGCGATTATTAACGTATGGCGCAATATCCAGCCGGAGCCGGTTGCGACTCACCCTTTAGCGCTGTGTGACGGTCGTAGTGTTGAACCAGATGATCTTGTTGTCTTCGAAATACACATGCCCGACCGAATAGGAGAAAACTACTGGGCTAAATATGATGCCAGACACGCCTTTTACACCTATCCAGCGATGACACGTGATGAAGCGTTGCTGATAAAACAATGGGATTCGGCTGGAATGCTGGCGCAAAGCGACGGTCAACAAGCAGATCATCAAGCCCAAGGCCCCTGCACCTTTAGTTTTCACAGCGCGTTTAATGCCACCTGTATGCCCGGGGATGCGCCTGATCGCTGGAGCATTGAAGTGCGGTGTCTGGCGCTATACGTTTAACGCTTGTTGTGTGCAACTTATTTGGTCTAAATGGATAGACTTGGCAACCAGACAGCGGTGTTATGGTTTTTTTGAATTCCAAATTGGATATGAATAAGTGAACAGCGCAATTGCTAATATTCTGCCGGTAGACCCTCAGCATAGCGCATTGCTTGAATCTGTTGGCGCTACGTTAACGCCGTTAGATCCTATTGGCGCAGTTGTTCAAGGCTTGGATTTAGACTCTGTAGCGCCTCCGCCGGCTGCGGTGATTAACGCACTTGAATATACGATGGCACAGCGAGGATTCATTGTTTTCAAGAGTAAACGGAGCCTATCTCCGGAGCATTTTCTGCGCGCCAGCTGTTGGTGGGGTGGAAAAGTCCTTCACAGTACCCATGGTGTTCATCCTGCAACGCCGAGTGGGAATCGGCATATATTCCGCCTGTCGAACGATGCCCGCCAGGGTATCCCGGGAGTTGGTCCGCAATGGCATAATGATGGTAGCTTTAATATTGGTACCTTCTCGCATGCGGGCTATCATATGGTTCGCGCTGCTGAGAAAGGAGGGGGGACTTGCTTTGCTCATCAAGGCGCAGCTTTTGATGTGCTCACCAGCGAACAAAAAGCGCTCTGGTGCCGCTTGTCTTCTGTAAACGCGACATCCGGCGCGGTGCATCCCGCGGTTCATAGTCATCCCATTTCTAACCGTAGGAGTATTTGGCTGCATTTGGGTATGACCGGGGCGGTCATTCTTAAACACGCAAAACAACATACATTCAGTCTGCTTGATGCCGCTGAATTGACTCGGCTTTGTCGTCAATATAACGCTGTATTGAACGCCGGTTTTGATAACGGCTACTCGATTGAGTACGAATACGAAACTAACGACTGTGTGTTCATAGATAATTTAGCAGTTTCCCATCGCGCCTCTGCACAAGCTCATCTGCCCGCGCAAGAGCAAGGTCTGCGCATCATGCATCGCAGCACCACAAGAGCGGTCAATGCATTTAAACCNGACTTTGCTTTGCCATCTGTGTTGGATATCACCGCACCAAGTCCGCTGGGTGAGGGGGTATGGCAGGCAGGTGGCATTGGCTTTCGGTGGGAGCCCACCGCACCGATGCGCAATTGAAGGATGAGTAGTTTTATCCTGAGGTCGCTAAAAAATATACGGCAATTCAGTGCGGCGGGCGAGCTTGGGAGCTTATTTAGCGGGTGCGCAATCCACAGGGATACCTGTTGAGGCGGGCAGGCGGATGTGACGATAAAAGGCGCTCATCAAAGGCTGGCCAGTCGCGGTCGTAGGCCTCGGTTAAACCCACTTCGAATCTTTTAAAAGTTGTGTTGCATTGAAAAATTTAATCAGTAAAAAAATTCTCGGTAGCTATGCGGCGGTTGCATTGCCGGTTGGGGCGATGGCGATGCCGATCGCAATTTATTTGCCGCCATTTTATGGAGAAGGCTTGGGCTTGAGCCTAGCTACTGTCGGACTGATATTTACCGCGGCGCGTATTTGGGATGTTGTCACGGACCCTTTGATGGGGGTTCTCATCGACAAATATAGAAGCCGCTGGGGTCAATATAAGCATTGGATCGCAGTATCGATCCCCATATTGATGCTTGCGGTTTATAAACTGTTTTTACCCGGTACAGGACAGGTTACGGCGCTATATCTTGGTGTCTGGCTGCTGGTGCTCTATGTGGGGTATACCATTTTGAGCATTGCTCACCAATCGTGGGGCACGCAGTTGGCAACCGGATACGACGAACGATCACGGCTATACGGATGGCGAGAAATTTTTGTCATCAGTGGGATGGGTTTGGTGCTGGCTATACCAGCAGCTGTTGAAGTCTTTGGCGAAGCATCGATGGCCTCTAAAGTTGCCAGTATGGGGTTATTTTGTCTTCTGCTGTTCCCCTTGACGGTGATTCCAACATTGACTTTTGTGCCGGATAAGGCCGAAGAGCGCCATCAGCGGATTGATTGGCTGGACGTCTTTCAAGTGGTGCGAGCAAACCCGACCCTATGGCGATTGTTGGCAGCGGACTTCAGCACTAATTTTGCGTCCTCGGCGACAGCTGCACTCTACATATTTTTTGCTACCTACATATTTGAGTTGCCTGGTCACGCCAGCACAGCCTTGCTGCTCTACTTCTTCGCCGGTTTTTCAGCTATGCCGCTGTGGTTGAAACTGGCCTACAAGGTAGGCAAAACCAAAGCAATCCAATTGGCGATTGGCTACGGTATTTTATTGCAGTCCGCTTTGTTTTTGGTTGCTGAACCGGAAAACGTATTCATGTTTTGGGCCTACACTTTTTTATATGGAGTTGCTTATGGCGCGGCACCGGCGTTATTACGCGCAATGATGGCAGACATAACCGATGTTGATGAGATACAAACGGGCAAAAACAGGGCAGGCATGTTCTTTGCGTTGCTGACCACCGTAAATAAGCTAGGCAGCGCGGTTGCCGTGGGTGTGGTGCTCACCGTGGCGGACTGGGTGTTCGGTTTTGTTCCGGGACAGGTCAATTCCACCTCAGCGATCAGCGGCTTGTTGATGATTTACTGTTTTGTACCTGTTCTGGGGTTGGCGCTGGCGTATCTGCCGCTCATGCGTTATCCGCTCACCAAAGCGAAGCATGAAGAGATTCGTCGCACTTTGAGGGCCTGACCCGTGAAGGTTTCAGGTTGAATCATTAGACCGGGAACGTCCAGCGACCGAAATGGGGTGAGCTGGATCAAATTGACAAAATGTGTATTTTTTGTCATTTTTGGGCAGACGATCTGCAATCATGCTAAGAGAGCGCAAAGATGCACTTATCCACTTACTCATCACAACCGTTCGCAGGGCGCAGCGCGATCTGCACCGGGGCAACCGCAACCAATTTTGCCCGCTATTTGCCAAAAGCATGCCGTGATCAAATTGTTAAGATGTCCGGCATGGATAATCAACACGATGATGGCGAACATTTGTCACCCGAAATGCTCAGCGTTTTGGCTGAAAAATTGAAACAAAACCTGTGTCATCCTGATGATGTTGCGCGGGCTGTTTTGTATGCGGTCACACAACCAATTGAGGTTAACATTGCAGACATTGTCGTTCGACCGCCGAAAGCCATGAAGGGGCCTCACTGATGTTTTGCTGCGCGGACGCCGGGTTTGGGTTAGTGATATGAGTATGGCGTTGATAGCGGATTTTGATCGTAGAATGCATCGTCTTTTTGGGGCTCATGTCACGAGTGAGCCGCTTTCGTCAGCGCAGCGTATGGGAAGGAGATTTTATGGCGTTGATTTACAGCGCCCGCTGATGCCAGAACAGGCAAAATTATTCATCGACTTGCTCGATCACTATAGCGTTATTTCGTTCGCCGGTCAGGATCAGGCCACTTTTAGGATGAGACATCTGGAGCGAATCGCCAATCACTTCGGTGCGCCGATTCCGCATCCAAAAAACTATGCAAATTATAAAGATTTTGCAAAAAACAAGGCGCCTTTGCGGTTGCTACCGGTAGAGAAGCAAGCCCGCACACGCTGCGATGCGGCGTTCCCAGATGATCTGCAATGTCTGGAGGACGCTGATAGCCCGGCTGTGTACCTAGTGACTAACCTGCCGGGCAGCGGGCCGGATCAGCAAGAAAACAGTGTGGCGGGGTTGCATTGGCATACCGATATTGAGTTTGAACCGGTGCCTCTGTCGACGAGTATGTTTTACGTTCAAGCGGTTCCCAGCACTCGCAATTCTCCGCAAGGAACATGGGTCAGTAATCCAACACGCGAAGCCGGGTTTTATCATCCAGACTCGCCTGCGCTTTTGGCTGAACGGCGAGAAGTCCTTCCTTTAAACGGGGAAACGGCCTATGCCGATACTGCGGCCGCATTTGCTGGGTTGCCGGAAGCGGAAAAACAGAGCCTTGCCAGGGTGATGGTGCGGCGTCGGTTGCGTGTTGGCGATCCAGGATGGCTGATTCCTTTGGTATATATCAATCCAAGAACAGGCCGACAGTCTTTACACAGCCCAATCTGGGCATCAAGGGGTAAAAATATTGCTCCCGTGGAAGTTGATGGGCTGTCAGATGACGAGTCGCGAAGATTTCTGGATCGGCTAGAAGCACATATCCTAAAACCTGAGTACCGATATGATCATGTACATCGCCCTGGTGACGTCACGATCTGGAGCAACTTTGCAACGGTGCACAATGCACCGCCGGCTAAAAGTGTCATTAATAACGCGGCCGACGCGCGCTTGATGTATCGGATTAGCTGTAAAGGCGCCCCTAGTTTTACGCTGCCTCGGCAAGACACAGATGCGTGGATTNGCGACAATATATTGCCGCCTTATCGTAGCCCGGCTGAATATTTCGAGTCGTAAAAATCTTTAGCTGTCATGCTTGGGGTTGGGCCACATTGGCATGCCCATGGCTATGCTTTTGCTTAGTGTGGGCAGCACGGGTATGTTCTTCTTGGCCCATCTCGCGCCTGACGTTGGTCGTCAGGCGTGAGGCTGAAGCAACAATATTCGCGGACTAGGTGATGACCTGGGCAGCGATTTTGCTGAGACGCTCCATTGGATCATCTGCGCCCATCATTGGTACCACGACGCGGTTAACCCCTACCGCTTCTAACTCGCCCAAAAACTCTTTGCCGCCAACACCGGGCCACATGCAGGTGATTTCAATTTCGCTCATGTCACGATTTATCGCATCACATTCGATTTTAAGACTTTCCAGATGTTTTTTTAGTTCTGCGGGATTGCCGGTCGGCGCAAACCAGCCGTTGCCCAATTGCGCCGTGCGTTTAAAAATTTTACCTTTGACGCCGCCCATAACAACGGGAAAAGGGCTTTGGATCGGCAACGGATAACTCTTAAAGCCACTCCAGGAAATGAAGTCACTTTTGTGCTCCACGATCTCGCCCGACCAAATTTTTCGCATTCCTGCGACATAATCGTCGAATCGCGCGCCGCGATGCTCAAAAGGCACACCCAAGGCTTCAAATTCTTCGCGCAGCCATCCTATGCCTACGCCCAGCATAAACCGGCCGTCAGAGATGAAGTCCAAACTAGCCGCTTGTTTGGCCATATAAATAGGATTCACTTGAGAAAGAATATTGACCCCTGTAGCCAAGCGCAGCGTGCTGGTGGCCGCAGCAATGGCAGACAGCGCGATTAGCGGGTCAACAAAATTAGTTTCGGGCGCAGCGCCCATATTCCCCGACTTGTTGTAGGGATATTTTGATTCATAGTTAACCGGCACGATGACGTGTTCAAAGGTCCAGACGGATTCGTAGCCCAGAGATTCCGCAAATTTTGCTGATTGGACCATTTGCTTGGCTGATTGAACGCCGATGTTGACTGGAATAATCCCTACTTTCATGAGTTATTTGCCCCTTGGGTTTAAACTTGGTTTGATTGCCGCAGGGTATGCTACTGATATCAGTGCGCATCTTCTAGATTTTCTGCTTTGGGCCGGGTGCTTGAGGATGTCTTGCTGAACTGGCTTCGAGGATGCATTTTGTTCTGGTAGCGATCGCCGTCCAAAAAAGCGGGGATGACGGATCAAGCGCTAGCCCACTAAATGAATCGTTTTTATCTATTACTCAAGACACAAGATCGACGTTTAACAGAACTATTGACTCGACTTCAGATCGAGCCAAACAATTTAGAGATGAAATCACGATATTTGCGGTGAAATTGGGGCAGACGAACCAGATCAGCCCAGATATAACGGGTGGAGTTACGCAAGCTGGCTACAACGGCCATTCACAACGACAAGAGAGAATTAACGATGAAGGCAATTTCGTTTCGCATCACTGGCGTGCTCGCGCTCGCACTGGTTACGGCTATTCCAATACTACTGTCAGCGTTTCTTTCGCTGAGCATCTTGGCAAGTTCGACGCTGAGTGGGCTTGCAACTAACTTTCTCTCAAAGGTAGGGATAGAAACCACTGAAGCGATACTCACGAAGGAAAACGCACGACTGTCAACGAAGTTAAATCAAGCGAAAGGCGCTGCTAAATTAGCCCGCAACAGAGTCGTGGAACGCGCGGTAAAAAGTGCAAGAAGGAACATTGCCAGCATGCCAGCTGAGGCGATACCTGTCATAGGTGTTGGTACGATCGCGATGGTAACGGCGCTCGAGCTTGATGACATGTGCGCTATCATGGGATTTGTTGATGAGCTGACAGCGACCATGGAACTTGCGGAACGTGATGTTTCGGCGGTTCAAAACTACTGCCGAGGCTGGCGTAATCAACTCGAAAAAACCAGTGACAAACTTAAATCTGTCGAACTCTCTATGCGTCATAGATGGGAGTCCAGTGAAGCAGTCATTGGTGGCGCCATTTATGAGGCTTGTACCTCCTTCAACCTCTGTAAGGATGTGGGCCTGCAAACAGAAGTTCCATTGCCATCACAAACTCCCACAAAGGTCTCGCCAAGCCTCCTGGAGGAAATGGGTAAACAAACGACCAAATATATTGAGGCCTGGTTGACTTTTGGTCCTGATAAAGAATGACAAGCACAAAATATCGGTGCGGCTGATTTCTAGGAAGCTGTAGGTCAAGGATGATTTACTGCAATTTCATCACTGCCTACGGGTAGTTCAAACCACATGAGATCTTTGGCCAAAAGGAAATTGTCCGGCATACCACGCTCGAAGACGGCATCCAAAGCGGAATTTAAGGGTACTGGCACTAGGTGGTAGAACGCCACCATATTAACGTTCGACTGTTTGCCTAGCTCAATAATTGAATCTGTAGAGGCGTGGTAGTCGATCACATCGGCCACAATTTTAGATTGTCGTGCCTGGCCGGCATTACCCATCGCATCAGAAAGTATTGATACAGTGGGCAGGGACAACGCATCGTGTAGTAACAAATCTGCGCCGTTGACAATATCTAATGTGTCGCCGTTTATGTTGCTGTCACCGGAAACGACCACACTGCGGCCACGGTAGTCAAATCGATAGCCAACGGCCGGTTCAATCGGTGGATGTTCGGCGACATATGCGGTGATTGTGAGTGCCCCATCCTCGATGATAACTCCTGGTGTAATGGTCTTGTGTTGCAAGACGCCGAGGGCCGGAGGCAGTAACTCAGCACCATGATGAGCGGTTCGATATTGCCTATCGAGTCGATAGCCGGCATTAACAGCATCTGTGATTTCATTGATCCCACTTGGTCCGAACAAGGTTAGCGGGGTGGGTCGTCCTGCGATCCAGGAGCCCAGGTTTACCTCATAGATTTCCGCAATGTGGTCAGAGTGGAAATGGGTGATTAATAACCCTTGTAAACGCTCGGTGGGCAGCCTCAGTCGATTAATATTGGCTGTTGAGCCGGCGCCAGAATCAATGAGATAAAAGTGCTCGGGCGTAATGATTCCAATACACGCTTGCGCCTGGCCCATGCCTAACGGGGATGCGCTGCCACAAACGAAGACCTTGAGAGATTCTGATGCTGGAAACGGCTTGGCATTTTGTGCGGCCACCATTGCGCTGAGACTGGTTAGGGCAGCGTCCTGTACAGCGGGGGTTTTCAGTAAGGCCTGAACACTCAAAACAAGGACTAGGACAATAGCAATGATTATCAGTGCTTTTTTCATGGTGCTCTTCTCTGCGCATATAGGCGTGGTGTTAAGACAGTAGAGTACTCGTTTTAAGGGGTCATAAAAAGACGTCGGCTCAGCGATAGCCTAGATATCTAATGCCTGCATTATTTTCAACTCAACGCCTCGCTCCAATCTCGCTTATCCGAAGGTGATGGATAATCCGAACATGATGTGGAGTTGAACATGATGGGCGCGCCGGTCGGTGATGAATTATTTTACTTAAGTGACACAGGCGCTCGTGCTCATCATATTGCTGGGCACGAGCTATAGCCCACCTGCCGCTATCGCCATGCGGTTGGACTGCATGTGTTCCAGCATGTCTTTCACCATTGCCGGAATAATCTCATCAGGTAAATTATGCCCCATGTCCTGGTAGATCTTAAGCCGCGCGTTTTTGATAACTGCGGCGGTGTGTTGACCGTGCTCCACGGTGAGTAACTTGTCGTCTGCGCCATGTAATACAAGGGTAGGAGCGATAATATTTGCCACGTGCTGTGTTCGGTCGCCGGCACTGAGAATCGCGGTTACCTGATTTGGCAAAGCACGAGGATAGAAACCCAGCTGTTCCAAATTGGCTGCCTGCTCTTGTGAACTGTCGTTCATGTTTGAAATGCCCTCCTCTTGCGCTTGCCCGGGTGGTGGCAAATGTTCAGCCCAGGTGGTGGACATAATGGATACCAGAGATTGTGTTCGCTGCGGATAGTCGTAGGCGATTATTTGACCAATCATGCCGCCCATAGAAGCGCCGACAACATGGGCACGTTCAATTCCCAGTGCGTCGAGCACCGCAACAGCATCGCCAGCCATGTCGTTTAGCGTATAGGGCGATTCGACCTCAAAGCCAAGCCGATATTTCAGCAACTGCCAGCCAAGCCAGAGCTCACCTTTTTTGGTCATTCGTGAAGATTCGCCTACATCTCGGTTGTCTAAGAGCACCACGCGATAGCCGCCGTTCACTAGGCCGCTAATCAACATCGGGTTCCAGACTCGGTGGGATGCTGAAAGCCCCATGATAATAATGATGGGTTCTGCTGATGGTTCACCGAGCACTCGATAAGCGATTTCCACATCACCATTGTTGGTTTTTAACATGGGTTCTGTTGGGTCGTAACTTGCTAAGGCTGTGCCTGTCAGGCACATCAGGCAAAGCAGCAGGCCAATACAGCACCGGTGAGTGCGGATATAAAACGCGGTGGACATATTTTTTTAAGTTCGATCGCCGTGGTCAGCAAAGAGTTCACTGATTAGAAATTTTTTGCAAGTACATCGGGCCTGCTGACACAACGGGGTCGTTTTAGTCTGTTGCCTAACCAGCAAGCTGTTTTTGGGCTCAACGGCGGATTGTGGCGTAAGATAAATACTCAATAGAGGCATTTAACGCACCTGGCACGTGCAGGAGTGTAAGCTTTAGGGTGGGTAAACTTGTAGGAGGGGTTGATGGAAATTAGCGTGGCCATGGCGTTCAATGAAAATACGCCAGTGGGGTTGATTAAAGATGCGGTACAAATGGTTGAAGCAAAAGGTGCCTACGGTATCTGGGTGCCAGAACACGTACTATTCTATCCTGAATACACCTCGGTTTATCCGTATGCGGACAACGGCCGGATTCCCGGTAATCCGGAAGGCCTTTTAGATCCGTTCACGGCGTTGACTTACATCGCCGCTCACACGTCAAAGGTTCGATTGGGCACTGGCATTTGTTTGGTTCCGCAGCGCCAACCGGTCTATACCGCGAAAATGGTCGCAGACCTAGACTACCTCTCGGGTGGTCGAGTTGACTTTGGCGTGGGCATCGGTTGGTTGAAAGAAGAATTTGACAGTTTAGGCATGATTTTTACAACGCGAGCTTCCAGAACAGAGGAATATATTGCGCTCATGAAAGCGTTGTGGTCGGACGGCGTTACGGATTTTTCGGGCCCGACGATTAATTTGCCGCCCTGCCACTTCAACCCTAAACCCGTGCAAAAGCCTCATCCGCCGATCATCTTTGGTGGTGAATCCGATCCGGCTTTAAGGCGTGTCGCCCGGTTTGGCGACGGATGGTATGGTTATGATTTGACGCCCGAGGCATTGCGGCGGCGGCTCCCTTTTTTAGAGTCTGCTTTGGCTGCTAATGGTCGATCCCTCGCTGATATTCAGCTAATCGTAGGTCCTAATCGACATCCAGTGAATGAAGACACAGTTGCCGCCTATGCAGCCGCGGGTACAGATCAACTGGTTGTGCCGGTCTCTGCCGCTTCCTTGGAGAAGTTAGCGGTGCGTTTAGACAAGCTTTTGATGCATCAGGAAGTTTAGTCAAAAGTGGTTCAGGTGATTAAATAATATCACTGGTTTACTTTAGTTTGACGGTTGTATCGCTGCCCTGCGCAAAGCTAGTTTTCGGAGGGTTCAAGTATTGGCCCGACGAAAGTCACACGATTCGATGCGCGCTAGGTTTGATGCTAACAGGCTGGCTTTTAAATCCCGGCGTTCGGCTGCGGGGATCCGCCTTCGTTTCGACTAACACGTTGGATTCAGGATAATACAGCGCAACATTTTCAACAGGCAGGTCAAACGCAACGAGTTCAAGTCCCTTCAATTCCCCAGCCGGAGATGAGACGTCTACGCGCATGCCAGCTGCTAATCCCAGTCGAGTGATGTCAGATTTGTTCATAAAAACGATTTGACGGTGCTTTGTGCCGCGATAGGTGTCGTGATTTTCGTAAATCATGGAGTTGAATTGTCCCTCGCTTCGAATGCTCATCATCGTAAATGCATCAGTTGCTTGAGCGCGACGGGTGAGCTCGAATTCTGGGAAACGGGCTCTCCCGGATTGCGTGGGGAATCTGGGCTTTTGCATGAGCCGACCCTCAATATGAAATTCTTTTTTGGTTTTGTGAATAGCGGCCACTTGTTGCATGCCGGGCACAATTGCAGCCACGGCGGTGCAAATTGCCTCATGTGATGCAAGTGCTGAAAAATCGACTGGCCGATGGCCCAAAACCTGCTGTGCGATTGTACAAATCACGTTGGATTCTGGTCGTGCACCTGACACCCGGGAGATTCCGCCGTCGCTTAGCCGAACATAATTAAACATCGATTCCTGAGTCGTCGGCTGCCACTCTTCGTCTCTGGCTGTGACAGGTAAAATGATCGCATCTTGATCATCCATGCCATAGACATGTCCGTGGTTGAGCGTCGTGGTCAAAAAAACCTTCAATTTGATTTTGTTCATCGCCGCCTCCGCCCAAGTTCTGTCGGGGGTTGCCTCAAGTAAGTTTCCGCCCATGATCAAGGCGAAGTCTATTTCTCCTTGGTGGGCAGCATCTACGCAGGCGAGTGTGTCCAGACCGGGTTGAGTGGGCAACGTAAAATTAAAATGATCGGCCATACGTTTCGCAATGATTGGATCCAATTCGGGTTTTACGCCGATTGTGCCGATGCCTTGAACGTTAGAATGCCCACGCAAAGGCAACAGGCCAGCACCAGGCTTGCCGATCATGCCGCGCAATAAAGCTAGCGCAGCGATCGCCTCTACATTTCTGCTGCCGTGTAAGTGGTGGGTAATGCCCATTCCCCATGCAAAAACGGAGCGCCGCGCGCGCCCATAGCGGCGGGCAATATCTGCGAGCGTTGTCTTTTTCAGGCCCGTTTCGCGCTCTATCAGGCGCCAATTTAGCGCAGTTAAATGCGCTAAAAAAGACCCGTGGTTGTCTGTATGAAGAGACAAAAAGTTGTGGTCTATGTGTCCCTGTTCGAGCAGCGCTTTGCCCAGACCAAGTAGCACAAAATAGTCACTGCCGGCTTTGGGCTGAAGGTAGGCCGAAGCGATTTCTGTTCCGCCAAAAAGCAAGGAGCCTGGGCTTTTAGGCACAGAAAATCTGATCAACCCAGGCTCTTTCATGGGGTTAATGACGATCACCTCTCCGCCACGGTCTCGCACGCCTTTTAACTGATGGATAAACCTTGGGTGATTAGACGCAGGGTTTGCCCCGATCACAAAGACGCAGTCGGTTTCAGCCAGTTCGGCTAAAGACACTGTCGCGGTGCTTTGCCCGGTTGTGCTATGTAAGCCCACGCTGGTCGCCTGATGGCAGTAATAAGAGCAGTTATTGATGTTGTTGGTGCCAAAGACGCGGGCAAAGAGCTGGAGCACAAATCCGGCTTCATTGGATGACCTGCCGGAGGTATAAAAAAAGGTTCTGTCAGGGTCGGTGAGTTTCAGTTTTTCAGCAATTGTGGATAACGCCTGTGACCATGAGATTGGTTCAAATTTATTGTGGTTTCTAGCTTTCAACAGGGGTACCCCAAGCCGGCCAAGTGTGCCGAACTCAAGAGCGCTCAAGGCCTTAAAGTCGTCTAAATTGTGCTGGAACAGTTCGAGCGGAATCGCGGGTCGCAGATCGGTGGATTGTGCTTGAACACTCTTATTACAGACCGATGGATACTCACCTTTTTCATTGACCATGCCACCGAGTTGACCGCCCATGCCCAAGCCGCACGCTTTGCAGGTATTGCGACTGGTGAGTGCCTTGGTGCCTTTTCTTAGGCCGATTTTTTGCAGGGTTTTGAGTGTATATAAGAGTTTTTTGGGTCCACCGCCGACAATTGTTTCCATATTGATGCGCGTCTCCATCCGAAGATTAGGCCGGTTCTGTGTAAAGGCGGTCAATGGTCGCTGTGGCCGAATCATGCTGGCAGCTCTTGTGCATGTCCAGTCTCGGCGCCGAAAAGGTAGCGAACGTGCTGCATGAGTCAGGAGCTGGGCTTGAAGTTTCCTTGGCTTGGTTACCCCTGTTAGTATTTTGCGTTTTAGTTGATTTAAAAGGGGTCGCGAATGGATCTGGGTCTAAAGGGTGCAAAGGCTGTCGTTTCCGGCGGCAGTCAGGGGATTGGGTTTGCCGTTGCTAAAGCGCTTCTGGCAGAAGGTGCGGTTGTTCAAATTGCGGCGCGTAGCGCCGATACGCTCGGTGCAGCGGTGCAGGAATTGAGTGCATTTGGGGCTGCCAGCGGTCATGTGTGTGATGTGGCAGATTATGATGCCACCGTGGCATGGATGAATTGTGCAGCGGATAATTTGGGCGGTCTGGATATTGTTGTGCACAACGCGACAGCCAGTGGTCAACCCGATGGCGGACCTGATTCCTGGCGGCGCAACTTTGAGGTTGACGTGATGGGTATGGTGGGTATGAGTGAAGGGGCGCTGCCTTATCTCGAGCAGTCTGAGCGCGCGTCAATGGTGCAAATTGCATCAATTACGGGGATAGAACACCATGATGTGCCCATCAGTCCTAGCTATGGGGCGATGAAAGCAGCCTCAATCAGACACATGGCGCAGCGCGCCCTGCAATGGGGAGAGAAAGGTATTCGTGCCAACACGGTCGCGCCGGGTCCAATCTACATCGAAGGCGGCGCATGGAACAATATCAAAGACAACGCTACGCCGCTGTACGAGCGCGATCGCGATTGGCACCCGACAAAACGCATGGGCACCGCGCAGGAGGTGGCGCGAGTGGTTGCTTTTTTGGCGAGTCCGGCGGCCAGTTGGGTTAATGGCAGCACGGTGCGTGTTGATGGTGCTTTTTGCCGCGGCGTTGATTTTTGACGAGCGCTTGATTTAAGGCGACCCAACCCTGCGCCCTCGTTAGAGCGGGTCACCACCCAATACTGCAGGTGTTTCGCAGTAATGGCTCAGTATGTACTGCTGGTGGTCAATTATTCTCTTGCTGATCAGATTGGCGATTGCAGGGATCTGTGAGTTCCTTGCAAAATACTTTAGCATCCCTTTATTTTGCTGGGTCACAGGCATGATTTCCGGCGGGGGAACATTAATACTGATGCACATGGTCGCCCAATAAATGTCTGCGGCGCTAATGGAGTTGCCCACAAGGAAACGGGAGCCTTTGTCTTGCTGGGTTTCTAGGCGGTTGTCGATCAGCGTGATCACCTCGGCCATCTTTGTTGGTGCTGCAGCGCAGGCTGCTTCGTTAAATCCATATTTTCGGCCCAGCGGACTGTCTCCTAAGATGCGCATATTCCAGATGAATCCGTCTTCAGCGAGGATGATTGCGCACAGACCAAAGACGTCTGCTCGTTCGGTGAAATTTTTGGGGATCAGGTCTGGTGTATTTGGGTCGCCGATCTGTTCGCAAAGCGCCAATTGTTCAATCCAAACGTTTCGAGGCCGCTCTTTGTTGTGCAGCATGGTAGGCAGACTGGTTTGCTTGGTTAACTTGTATAGTTGGGCTTGACGATCGGTTCCTGTGTCTTTATCGACGCCCATCATGGGATGTAAGACCCGGATAAGTGGTATCGCTTTGACAAAACAAATGTTTTTGAGCGCCTCAGAAAAAAGCGCTGGGACGCCGGGGATAAAGGTTATGCGTGTTCCCTGAGTCATTGCTGCAGCTTCTTGCAGCGAAATAAATTTGGGTTTTGGGGTTGGTTGAGTACTCATTGTTTTTTGTGCGCCACTTGCTAGGGAAACTTGCAGCTGATCTTTGCATAAGTTTTTCCGCAGAGCTACCGGATCCGCTGGTTGTTGTTATGGGTCATGCGCCGCTGCGTCAGTGCGCCTTTGCATTGGCTTATGTGGGTCACTCGTCTTTTTTTGTTGCCCTGGATGATCTGGCTATAATTAATGCGATCCATTATAGTTTGGGCGGTTCCTGTCCTTAAATGTGTCGTTGCAACGTTGGAGATCTGAGAAATGGTGGGGAGGCGTTTGCCGATTGTCTTAATGGCGTTAGCTGCCGTGGTGCTGGTAGCTTATTTTTTTCGGATCGAACTATTGCTCGCAGCGATTTCGCTGGCAAGCGATCAACGCACGACGGTGGGCCCGCATCAGGCCATCGCATGGCAGCGTGGTCCTGCCAAAAGGGCGGACAACAACGAGTCGCCGAACATTGTACTGATTGTTGCCGATGATCTGGGTTGGAACGATCTGACTTTTAATGGGGGCGGTATTGCAAAGGGAACGGTGCCAACGCCGAATATTGATGGAATTGCTGCAGCGGGTATTAACTTCACCAACGGTTATGCGGGGCAGGGTACATGCGCGCCCTCTCGCGCGATGATGATGACCGGTCGCTACGGATCGCGTTTTGGTTTCGAATTCACGCCGACCCCTCAAGGCATGACCACTGCGCTGGGAATGATGGTGCAAAACCTTGATCAGCCCGATTCCATAGTCAATGAAAATGTCAGAACCATTCCGTACGAACAGATGGGATTACCGGCCAGCGAAATTACCATTGCTGAAGTGTTGCAAGCGCAGGGGTATTATACAGCGCACATTGGAAAGTGGCACTTGGGTCGCGAAAACGGCAGCGCGCCTGAAGATCAGGGGTTTGATCAAAGCCTGCTGATGCATTCGGGTTTGTACGCTCCAGAGGATGATCCCGAGGTGGTTAACGCAAAACTCGCCTACGATCCGATTGACCGCTTCCTCTGGGCGGGGATGCGGTACGCCGCCAGCTACAACGGCAGCTCAGCCTTTGAGCCGGGTGGGTATCTCACGGACTATTACACCGCAGAAGCGGTCAAGGTCATTAGCAATAACAAACACCGCCCGTTCTTTCTTTACTTGGCACATTGGGCGCCGCATACGCCTCTGCAGGCGGCAAAACAAGATTACGATGCATTAGGGCATATCGAGGATCATGCAGAGCGAGTCTATGCTGGAATGATCAGAGGCCTGGATAGAGGTGTAGGCGCAGTATTGAAAGCTTTAAAGGATCATGGTCTTGATGACAATACCATGGTGATTTTCACTTCAGATAACGGTGGGGCGGGTTATTTGGGTATTGCTGACCTCAATAAACCCTACCGAGGTTGGAAGATTACTAATTTTGAAGGGGGCATCCACGTGCCTTATTTCATTAAATGGCCAACGCAAATTCCGGCTGGCAAGACGTATAACAAACCAGTGCACCATTTTGATATTTTTGCCACGGCCGCAGATGCAGCCGGCGCTGCGGTAGATGCGGATCACAAACTTGATGGCGTAAGTTTGCTGCCTTTTGTTCAAAACGAAGCTGCTGTGTCCCTGACCAAGCCGCACGACACATTGTTTTGGCGTGCAGGGAGTTATCGGACGGTAAGGCATCATGACTGGAAGTTAGCCGTGGATCCGCTGATGGATAAAATGTGGTTATTTGACCTTTCGGTGGACCCAGCGGAGTCGTTCAATCTTGCGCAAGAAAAACCGGAGGTGGTTGAGCGCATGATGAAACTGTTAGCTGCGCACGATGCGGAAATGGTCCCTCCTCTTTGGGATCCGGTGGGTGCTTCGGCCATTAATGTCGACAAACATTTGCGCGAGAAGATGGATCCCGTGAACGATACCTTTATCTACTGGAGTAACTGATCGATGAAACGTGCCTATTTGTGGGCGTTTGTTGTGCTGCTCTACGGATCTTTTGTCAGTTGGTATACCAACTTTGATGGCCCCCTGGCGGAACACGAAATTAGAAAATTTCTCAAGCAGGCCCAAGCTAATGGTTCCTCCGTGCAATCGCTCGAGGCTCTTGAGCAGTTTATGCGTACCGATAACGGTGACGATTTTGTGATGATTAATCTTTTGGACCTCAATAAATCTCCACCCGTCCTGCCTGACACTGGCGCCAACGCTGAAGCGATGCAACTCCTAGATCACTACATGGAACACATGTATCCGGCGCAATTCAAACGCGCCAGTCATCCGGTATTTTATGGCCAAGCTGTTGGTCAGGCGATGGATGTTGTCGGTATAGAGGGCGCAGATCAGTGGGGTCGGGGAGCTCTTTTTAGATATCGCAGCCGCCGTGATATTGTGGCGATTGCGACAAATCCGGCGTTTAGCGAAAGGCACGATTACAAAATAGCGGCGTTAACAAAGAGCGTTGCTGTACCCGTAGAGCCAATCATTAATCTTGGGGATGCCCGAATAGTTGTCGCCCTAGTGCTATTTTCGATCGGCTCGTTACTCGACATGCTCATCTTCAGGCGACGACATTCTGTCTTGCGATAGCTTGATACGATTAGCAAATCCAGAAGAGCAAAACAAAAGTGGCGCGCTGCGCAACGATCACCGTGACGCAGGCGTTGGTGTGCGTTTCTTCTGAAATGCGGCGTATTGACGTTGTCTCTTACAATGACTAATGTCTACTGGCTTTGGCTTGCATTCAGCGACGGCGAGGCTGCGCACAACTGCTATTTAAGATCGGGGGGTTGCAACAGTGTATGGAATGGTCAACAAGGCTGTTAGAGGGTTTGTGCTTAAGAATTTTAATCGCGCTACCTGGAAACGAATTCACACCTCTGCTGGGGTGGATGAAAATTTCATCAGCATGCAAGCCTATGATGACACCGTTACCTACAACCTTGTGGCGGCTGCGCATGATGAGTTGGGACTGTCGCCGTCGGATATTTTGCAGGGTTTTGGAAAATATTGGGTAACCGATATTGCGCTTGAGCACTACGGTGAGATGATGGCGAAGTCGGGTGCGGGTTTTGTTGATTTTGTGAAAAATCTGGATCATTTGCATGAGCGAATCCGCGTCACTTTCCCAGACTATCGCCCACCGTCGTTTAAAATCAAAGTTTTGGATGATACAGAGATAGAACTGGATTATTACTCCCATAGGGAAGAGTTGCTGCTGGACTTTGTTGTTGGTCTTTTGACAGGCCTAGCGGTGTATTACGGAATTGAAATAGATATTTTTCATGTGCCAGGTGAAGAGCATCCAATGCCTTGTCAGCGCATGAGAATCAGGATGAGTACTGCTAGTGAAGCGATCGCTTGATTTAGAGCCCGGCCTTGCAGATGAGTTGATTCCTTTCAGCATTAGTTTTGCGTCTTCAGGTGAAATATTGGCGGTTTCTCCGCTGCTCAAGAGAGTGTGGAATCTTGAAGGGGAGCAAGACCTATCGTCATTGCAACAAAGACTCCTGCTTAGACGACCGTTCTACGGGCGGTTGAAAAGCGAATTCATACCAGAGTTGATTGGCATGATCGTTCACTTGGAATTAGAGGGTTTGCCTGAACATGTCTTAAGAGGCCAGATCTATCCTAATTTAGGCGGTTGGCTGCTTACCGGTTTTCCGCGTATCTCCTCAGTGTCAGAGCTGGACGCTTATGGGATTTTATTGAGCGATTTGCCCTTACATACCGCGGTGGGTGAGTTGTTAATTGCCAATGAGGCGACGCAGGCATCGCTTGTTCAAGCCAGAGAGCAAGAAGCCCAGCTGAGGACGTCCGTCAATCAAGTCGGTGACCTTAACGCGAGTTTTGCGCGGTTTGTACCTACTGCGATCCTTGAAAATATTGGTATTGATGGGCCGATTAACGCGCGGCGCGGACGTTACGTGGAAACAAGAAAGGCGGTCATGTTTGCAGACCTGCAAGGTTTTTCATTGCTGAGTGAAAAGCTGTCCGCAGCTGCCTGTTTTGCGATGATTAATGAATTTTTGAGCTTGACTGTTCCATGCATCGAAGCAAACGATGGATATGTAGTTCAGTATCTGGGGGATGGGATGATGGCCCTGTTTCCCTCCGGTACGAGTCAAGCAATTGATGCTGCCGTTGCCATGCAGCGCTCCCTCAGAGAAGCGGCGTTGGTAAATCAAGAGACTGATTCGCAGTTATCCATGAGCATCGGAATCCATGAAGGTCCGGTGTCGCTTGGTATTATTGGCAATGAAACTCGTTGGGATGCAACAATTATTGCTGATGCCGTGAATACCAGCTCGAAAATCGAGTCGATGACACGAATGCTTGGCGGTGAAATTTTAGTGAGCAAGCAAACGCTTGACGCATGCGGGGATGCTCATCGCTTCAAGACTCGTAGTTTAGGCTCGCACCAGATTCGCGGGCGAAAAGGGCAGCTGGAGCTTGTAGAGATTCTTGATGCAATGGAGGTGCAATTGCTTAACGATCGCACTACAACTCTTGA
>JGI20160J14292_10000022_pt1 | contig 141627 bp, 121 predicted proteins | sample COG_10_FD_14292 | JGI IMG/M metagenome (IMG submission 14292) | reverse complement strand
GGACTTCAAAGACTTTTAAAGTATTCGAAACTGACAATAATGCAAAAAATGGCGGAGCGGACGGGACTCGAACCCGCGACCCCCGGCGTGACAGGCCGGTATTCTAACCAACTGAACTACCGCTCCGCTGCAAATTCCAAAATTGGAATTGGTGGGTGTTACAGGGGTCGAACCTGTGACCTACGGCTTGTAAGGCCGTCGCTCTCCCAACTGAGCTAAACACCCGGCGTTCAGACTCGCACGAATGCGAGGGCCGGTATGTTACCTGCTATCACGTTCCTGTCAATTACTGAGTTTCTCTATCTACCCAATTTACAACCCGATACTGATAATTCCGCGGTCAGGAGATTATACAACTGGGCCGAGTGCGCCAAGCGCAGAGCGGTAAACTGGCCGCGTTTTACTGAAAACAGTACACGGCGTCAGGGCATTAAAACGCAAGGGTTGCCCCGGGGACATGCGAATCCAGCTCCAAGGACCTAAACGACGGGTTTTTTCTTGCTGCCACGACAACTCACCGCTGAGCACCAGTAATTCGCGCACATGGTATGAGGCCGAAAACGCAAAACGCTCCCCCGCCTCCACGTGCACACAACTGACCACCTCGTCTGCATACCGATACAACTCCTGAGGTTCACTGCACACGGGCGACGGCGACATCTGCGTGACAACCGGGTTCTGGTCCTGCATATGAAACTGCCGCAGTTTGACAAAAATCACACAACCCGGTGCGCTAGTTGGACAGTGGGAGGATCTCGGCGGGTTCCTTACATAAGTCCCTGCAGGATAATCTCCATATTGGTCAGAAAATACACCACTGAGCACAACAAACTCTTCACCCAAATCGTGGCGGTGTTCGCTAAAACTAGACCCCGGCGCATAACGCACTAGGCTTGTAGCCACAGCCAACTCTGCTCCCACCCGGTCCAATAACACCCGCTCCACCCCCGCCATAGGGGAGGCGCGCCATGTCAGATGGCGGCCACTGACAAAAACGGTTTGATCTAAATCTGCTCTGATGTTCATAAAATTCAACTGGGTACGCTGATTACCGGCTATCTACCCTCCGCAACATCTTCTATGATATCCGGATGCTAGATAACACTGGGCAGGCGCTATGAAAACACTTTTAAAAATCTTCGGCTACTGCATCGGCACACTTGTGTTGATCATTGGCGCCACGTCAATCGCTGCCCGCTTCTCTGACGGTCCGCTCGAAATTTTTGCCGGTGGTCCGTTTACCAGCGGCCAACCCGCACCCATCGAGCCAAATTGGTCGTTCATAAAAGAGTACAACACCGTTGAATTTCAGTTGCTCGAGCCAGAAGCTTCACGCACCACATGGATCGTCGAGCACGATGGCCGGCTATTCATTCCCAGCGGCTACATGACCACATGGTGGGGCAAGCTCTGGAAACAGTGGCCCATGCAGGCGCTAGACGACCCGCGCGCAATCTTACGTGTCGACGGCATCGTGTACGACCGTGAGTTAGTGCGCATCACAGATGGCCCTGAAGTGCCCTTCGTTCTCAGCGAACTGGGTCGAAAATACGGCAATGGCCTGCCTCTACCTGAGAATGCCCTGAGCAGCGGCTATTTGTGGATCTTCGAATTGGTACCTCGCAAATAATGACACCCCAACAAGCATTTACCGGGCTTCGCATTCTAGATTTTACTCAAGTACTGGCCGGGCCTTTTGCCACCCAGCAGTTGGCGCAGCTAGGCGCCGACGTAATTAAGGTTGAAACACGCGAGACCGGAGATCTAGCCCGCGGCCTGTTGGCCGACATTAACGACGGCATGGCCCCCTCGTTTCTCACCTGTAATTTGGGCAAACGCAGCATCACGCTGGATCTAAAAAAACCACAAGCCAAAAGTATCATCTTTAAATTGGTCGCCACCAGTGATGCGGTAGTTGAAAATTTCAAACCAGGAACAATGGCTCGTCTAGGGTTGGATTACCAAGCGCTGCGCGACATCAAGCCGGACATCGTCTACGCGAGCATTTCCGGCTACGGACAACAGGGGCCTAAGGCTGAATTGCCTGCATTTGATGGCGCCATTCAAGCCGCTTCCGGCATGATGAGCATTAGCGGCCATCCCGAGACCGGCCCCGTGCGTAGCGGCTATTTTTCAGTGGACATGAGCACCGCCTTAAATGCGGCGTTTGCGATCAGCGCTGCACTGTTTCGGCGACATATCACCGGCGAGGGACAAAGACTCGACATCTCCATGATGGATACCGCTTTTGTCATGCAAGCTCCGCAAATTAGTAAATATCTCACCACGGGAACGGAACCGGCCCTGTTAGGCAATGCATCCCCAACCGAACAACCAACTGCCAACGTTTTTGCAACACAAGACGGCTTTATCCAAGTGGTTGCACTGCGCGACCCTCAAGCGCAGGCGTTTCTTGATCTACTAGGTTGTTCAGAGTTATATCTGAAATACGCCAAACCTGCGCAACGCATTCGTGCCTCAGCAGAGATAGCAGCCGTTATTCAACCGCTCTTAGCGGCCCAGCCTACCGCTTACTGGCTAGAAAAACTTAACGCCGCTGGCGTGCCCGCCGCCGCCATTCAAACACTCGCCCAAGCCACAGCTGATGAACAGGTGAACCACAGGTTGAGTCTTACTGAAATACCAAGGCCGGGGGACACCGGTGGAGTAACTCAGGTGGTCAGTGCTGGACACATTTGTGAACCTGCACCACCCATCGTACAGCGCCCACCCCCTAGGCTCGGCGAACACACTGACAGCATTTTGCTCGACCTCGGCTACAGCCAGCAGAGCATTGCGAAATTGCACTCCGATGCGGTGGTGTAAACACCATCCTGATTGCAAATTTACTTGCAGTTCACCCAGCAGACCGTCAGCTAACGTTTCGGATTTAACAACTGTTCTAATGTGAAATGGCGGCCATTTTTAATGGTAGCCACCACATTATCCAGATCGCCAATGTTCGCCAACGGATCGCCGTCGATAATAACCAAGTCAGCCAGCTTGCCAGGCGCAATCGTCCCCAATTCAGCAGCCACGCCGGCAGCTTGCGCTGACTTTAGGGTGGCATGTCGCAAAATATCGGCATTTTCAATACCCGCTCGTGCGAATAGCCGCAACTCCGCATGCAAACCCGCTCCGTAAGGCACAAAAGGTGAATCCGTGCCGGTCACCAACAAGGCATCTCTTGCAGTCAGGGCGCGCAATAACCGCGCGTTGGCCTGCGCAATTGGAGCGGCACCGACCCCAAACTGCTTAAGCATCGCGGCATAGGCGCGACGAGCCTTATCTCCATAAAAATGATTGAATTGAGCACTGTCCAGCCATGCAGGCTCCTCCTGCAAGATAACCGCAAAGCCCGGTAAAACTGCCGTGGCTGTTAGGCCCATGCCGCTGGCGCTGATTAATTCAACAACATCGCCGTAGGAATAACCCATCCGGCTGACTTTTGGCTGATAACCGCGGCGACTGGTTCCCCCAATGTGTTCGACATGATCCATACCATGAGCAACCGCCGGATAGAGCTCGTGAGAAGACACCGCAATGCCTATATTGTGGGCAAAGGTGACCACTTCTTTTTGCCACTCGTCTGGCAACCGAACATAGGTTTTAATGAAATCGAGCTGCAACTGTTCCGTGCGCTGCAGTGCCATATGCAGGTGCGCGCGCGAACTAATACCTTCAGCCATGGTGTAATAGACTCGATTGCCATCGGTTAGATATCCAGTGACATGAGTACGCGGCCCAACGCGACGGCCACTGTCCCAGGCTTCCTGCCGCGCTTTGGCAACATACGGATTGGACCCCGGGTCACGCACCGTGGTGATGCCATAGCTCAACCAAATACGTCCCTGAATTTCACTGGTTTCCCCCAAATGTGCATGCATCTCAAACAGCCCTGGAACTAGCGTTTGATCGCTAGCATCAACCATCAGTAGGTCACCGGTGTCCATCGGTGGGGTGATTTTTTCGATCACATTTCCAGATATCCAAACATATTGATCCTTCGCATACTGATCGTCAGCACCGGTAAACAGGCGGCCAGCATGCACCACATAACGCTCTGCCGGTGTGTCAAGGGTATAGGGAATTTGCGGAGTAATATCGACCACCATCCCATCGGACAGTTTGTGTTTTAGGCGGTTTCCGGACAGATAGACCAAGTGTTTGCCATTGGCGCTCCATCGCGGCGAATCCGTCAACTCATCCGTTATTGCACCGGTATGCTCAAGCGGCTGCAGCTGCTGGTTTAATTCCAAACGGTGCAGCAATCCACCCTGTACGTAGGTCATGGCGCCATCAGCGGTCAATGCACCACTGAGCAGCGATTGATGAGGAACTGGGGAGATCGCATGGGCTTTTTCCGTGAGCATATTAAAAACCAACAGCTCAAACACACCCTCACGATAACGACTTGAGTATGGATCCAAACGGCTAACCGCAACCTGCCCACCGTCAGCGCTCCATGAAATAGGCTGCGCCGGCATCGGCGTTAAGACGTCCACCAACTCTTGAGTGGCTATATCCAACACCCGCATTTGTCCACCCAACGGATTGCCCGGAACATCCACAAAAAAGGCCAACCGATCACCTTGCGGGGACCACGAGGGCATACTGATTTGCCCGGCTTGAACCGCCAGCTTGCGCACCTTGCGGGTATTTACATTCATCACCCGCAGATTAATTTGGCCGCCGGCATCAGAAACGTAGGCCAAAGATGTGCCGTCGGGCGAGAGCACCGGCGCAAATTCAGCAAACGCATCATCTGTCAGCCGCTCCAGTTGCTTTGGATTAGGTTGCCAGCGCCAAAGATCACCCAAAGCGGCAAAATAAACTTGGGTGCCGTCATTGCTGATAGACGGAGAACTTAACCCCAACGCCAATCGTTCCCGTTGCGGATCGTAATTACGTTGACGCCGCTCATAATCGTGGCGAGTCAACACCAGCTTGACTGCAAACGGCCAGGATTGACGTTCATCGCCAGAGAGTGCGCGATAAAAAATCTGGCCATCCGCGCTGTACACCAAGGTTTGATTTGTGCGCCAGTGAGGTTTAAACGGAAACACATCAGCACCGGCTTGCGAGATTAGCTGCGCAGTTTTATTTGTTAGATCAGCGACTTTTAATTGCGCTCCGGATCGACCCATCAAGTGATAGGCCAGATGCGTTTCATCCGGGGAAAACGAAAGCGCTGATATGACGCCAATTTCTTCCAGCAACAGCGAAGGTGCGCCATCAACCGACTCAATCATGAGCCTCGAAACACCCGAGCCTTCATCGACATAGGCGAGCTGACCGCTGGTCGATAGCGCCGGTGCATACGCGTTGCGCAGGCTCTGCGTCAGCTGCGTCAGCTCTCCCGTGGCGAACTCCAGTTGCCACACGTCATAACGACCCGAGCGGTCGGAGCTAAATACCAAGCGGGTCCCGTCGTGAGCGTAATGAGGCTCTCGATCGTCAAAGGCATCCTGCGTCAGCGGTGTCGGCGGCTGCCCGTCGCGCCCAACCCGCCACAAATCCCAATTGCCGTTTCTATAACCTTGGAACACCACCTCTTGACCGTCGGGCGAAAATTGCGGCTCGCGGGCATCATAATACGCGTCAGTTAAGGCCACCGGCTCAGCGCCTGAAGCCGGCAACAAAAAAAGAGTACCCTGCAAACTGATGACTCGCTCCCCTGTCAACTCATCAACCGCAACCGAAAGGTTAGTACCCTCATTCAAGGTGACCTCAACCTTTCGCTGCGTAAAAGCCGCCACCGGGGTCGCTACCGATGGCACCGGTGCGGTCGGCTTTACCGCATCGCAGGCACTGAGCAACAGCATCCCAAATATCCACGCCAAGCCCAACACGGTGGGTCGAAATCGAGCGAATCCCGTTTTATATGCCATGCTGCTTCCTTTGCGTCATGCGAATTACGTTATTAGCCTCACCGCGGCATTACAAGTTTAAACGGCCCGCACAACTAAATTGATATCCCCTCGTTTTGTGCCGGACATTTGATTACCATAATAGGTTCTAACTTTTGAGGATCATTCGATGAGTCGCGAATCTTTGATCGAAATGACACGTCATAACATGTCACACAGCAAAGCGGGTACCGTTGCACAGGCGGAATCTGTTATGAGTTTTCCCGCCAGTCACTACTATGACGAAGACCGCTGGAAAGCAGAAATGGATGGCGTCTTTCGCCGCATGCCGCTGATGATGGCGTTTTCGTGCGAAATCCCCAACAACCGCGACTATCGGGCCTGCGAAGCCGCGGGCGTACCGATCATCATCTGCCGCGATGACAACGGCGAGGTTCAGGCTTACATGAACATGTGTGCTCATCGTGGCTCCCAAATCTTGGAAGAGGGGCACGGCAACACCCATCGATTTACCTGCCCTTACCACGCCTGGAGTTTCAACTTACAAGGTGAACTGACCGGTGTATTCTCAGAAAAGGAATTCGGCTCGTTTGACAAGTCTTGTTACGGGCTAAAAAAACTCCCCGCACTTGAACGCGCCGGCCTCATATGGGTGACGCCCAACCCCGAGAGCACTCTGGATATCCACACATTTCTGTCCGGCTACGACGAAATGCTTGCACATTTCAACTTTGAAAGCTGGCACCTTTTCTCCCGCCGAACGCTCGTCGGACCCAATTGGAAAATTGCCTACGACGGCTACTTAGACCTCTATCACCTGCCAATTTTGCACAAAGATACGTTTGGCCCCAACTACCCCCATAAATCGATGTACTACCCTTGGGGGCCACATCAGCGAGTCTCAAGCCCGGACCCCTCGTTACTCGAATGGGAAGACCTGCCTGAGTCGCAGTGGGATACAAACCGCATGATTTCTGGCGTATGGACCATCTTTCCTCATATCTCAATCGCTGGATTTGACGGCGGCGGGCGCGGCGTTATGATCTCGCAATTATTTCCCGGAGAAACACCAGGCACCTCCATAACGGTTCAGAACTACCTCATGGAAAATCAGCCCACCGAGGCCCAGGCCGAAGAGGCGGAAAAACAATTCGCTTTCTTGAAACACGTGGTCGAAGACGAGGACTATTACACTGGTTTGAGACAACAACACGCGCTGGAAACCGGTTTCAAAAAAGACGTGCTATTTGGTCGCAACGAAGAAGGGGGCCAACGCTTTCATGGCTGGGTCAATAAGATTTTGGATACCGCTGACGAAGACCTAAACGCCCTGTTTGAAAAAGGCTGATAGTGTTCATCGCAACGGAAACAGCGCATGACATCGCGGCAGGGTTTACCGCCTGCTGCGGTTGCGCGCTCACAAACACTTGCACCTGCACTGCGCGCAACTAAACTGTCGCTTCTTTTTCACAGGCCCGACTTATGCCAGAAAACATTCATCACCGACTGATTGTGCTGGGCTCTGGCCCTGCTGGCTACACAGCCGCGCTTTACGCCGCCCGCGCCAACCTCAAACCGGCACTGATTACCGGCATTGAAGTGGGCGGACAACTTACCACCACCACAGAGGTTGAAAACTGGCCCGGCGGCCATGCAGAGTTACAGGGTCCCGAGCTGATGCTCCAAATGGCAGAACATGTCGAGCGCTTTGAAGCGCACATGGTCAGTGATCACATTCATACCACAGACCTATCAAAACGTCCGTTTCGACTGGAAGGAGATCAGGCCCACTACACCTGCGACGCGCTCATCATTGCCACTGGCGCTTCCGCGCAGTATCTGGGTCTGGATTCCGAAGAACAATACAAAGGGCGGGGCGTAAGCGCTTGCGCAACCTGTGACGGATTTTTTTATCGCGGCCAGGATGTGGCGGTCATCGGCGGCGGCAATACCGCGGTTGAAGAAGCCCTTTACTTAGCCAACATCACCAACAAAGTCTACTTGGTGCATCGTCGCGACGCATTACGCTCGGAAAAAATATTACAGGACCGTTTATTCGCCAAAACCAATATAGAACCTCTGTGGAATCAACAGCTGGCCCAAGTGCTCGGCGACGCACAGGGCGTCAACGGGATGCGCATCAAGGCCAATACCGGTGAAGAACGTGACATCGACGTCATGGGTGTATTTATAGCGATAGGCCATAAGCCCAACACCGACATCTTTGCCGGCCAGCTGGATATGCACAACGGCTATATCACCATTCACAGCGGCACAGACGGCAACGCCACCGCCACCAGCGTACCGGGTGTTTTTGCGGCCGGAGATGTGGCCGACCACGTCTATCGCCAGGCAATCACCAGCGCCGGCTTTGGCTGCATGGCGGCTTTGGATGCCGACAAGTACCTAGACACGCTCGCTTAGCTCACCTGCCGCCCACAGCACGGCTCTAAATTTGCTTGGCGGCGATACGCTGTGCAATTTCTTGCGACCAAATTTTAGGTCCTTGAATGTGTACCGACTCTCCGGCCGCGTCCACCGCAACGGTGACGGGCATATCTTTCACCTCAAACTCATAAATCGCTTCCATGCCTAATTCCGGGAACGCCAGTAACGTCGATTTTGTGATCGCTTTTGCCACCAAATAGGCCGCTCCACCAACAGCAATCATCGAGACCGCTTTGTTGTCACGAATAGCTTCAATGGCCACTTGGCCACGCTCCGCTTTGCCAATCATTCCGGCAAGGCCCGTTTGCTCAAGCATGGTGCGCGTGAATTTGTCCATACGGGTGGCTGTGGTTGGCCCCGCCGGCCCCACCACTTCATCGCCCACAGGATCAACCGGCCCAACGTAGTAAATTAACCGATTGGTAAAATCTACCGGCAAGGGCTCACCTCTTTCGATAAGGTCAACAATTTTTTTATGAGCGGCATCTCTACCGGTGAGAATTTTGCCCGACAGCAATAATGTGTCACCTGACTTGAGCGCCCGAATCGATTGTGGCGTCAATTCATCGACATTGACGCGCTTCACCTCATCCCCCATTTCAAACTCGATCTCTGGCCATTCCGCCAAATCTGGTGGAGAAAACTCGGCAGGGCCACTGCCATCTAAGCAAAAGTGAACATGTCGCGTTGCCGAACAATTGGGAATCACGGCCACGGGCTTGTTCGCGGCGTGCGTCGGATACTGTTTGACTTTGACATCTAAAACAGTCGTCAACCCTCCTAAACCCTGCGCGCCTATACCTAGAGCATTGACCTTTTCAAATAACTCCAAGCGCATGGCTTCATAATGATCATTTGCACCACGCGCTTGCAGTTCATGCATGTCGATTGGCTCCATCAGTGATTCTTTGGCCAACAACATAGCTTTCTCAGGCGTGCCGCCAATACCGACGCCCAACAGCCCTGGCGGACACCACCCCGCACCCATCGTCGGCACGACATTAAGCACCCACTCCACAACATCATCTGATGGATTGAGCATCGCAAATTTAGCTTTGGCCTCGCTGCCGCCACCCTTGGCCGCAATTTCAATCTCTACCTTGTCACCTGGCACTATTTTGGTGTGTATGACCGCTGGCGTATTATCGTTAGTGTTGCTTCTGGCCCCGTCTGGGTCCGTTAACACCGAGCCTCGCAAGACATTTTCCGGATGGGTGTAGGCCCTGCGCACGCCAGCATTGATCATGTCCTCCAGCCCAAGTTCAGCCTCCCACTGCACGTTCATGCCAACACTGATAAAAACGTTCACAATGCCTGTGTCTTGGCAGATCGGCCGCTTGCCAATGGCACACATACGCGAATTAACCAGCACCTGAGTCAGGGCGGCTTTCGCCGCAGGCGCCTCTTCCCGCTCCCAGGCACCGCGCATAGCGCGGATAAAGTCGACTGGGTGGTAATACGAGATAAACTGCAGTGCATCGGCCACACTGCTGATTAGGTCCTCTTGTTTTATCAGCGTCATTCTCAGCTCCTGAATATTATTGTTCGCTCACCGAGACACTCGGTATTTCACAAAATTGATTATTGTCTATGGCCATGCTGACTGCACTGTTGTGGTGTGCACCTGCACACCAACTTGGCATCACCATGGAATACAAGCCACTGCCACCGGCCACCAGAATAAGAATGTCCTCCGGCTGGTTGAACGCGCGATAATCGCCCTCACGGCCAGCAAATCTATCGGCAAACGCCCCCCCGTATTGGCGCAACTGAGCTATCGGCAAATGCGTCAAGGTCCATAACCGCTGTCTTACCGCTTCTCGGGTAAGACCTGCACGCGCAAACACCTCCGCGTGTTCAGGATTGAGCACCACCACTGCAGCACCGCCCGTCAAGATGGCATTGTTGGTAGCCATATTGGCAATTCCCACCGCCAGTTGAGCCAAAAAGTTCTCTGCCTCTTGGGGGTCATCCGCATCACAGCTAAACAACACAGAGTGAGGCGCCTCAGCGCCAATAACGGTCACGACGCTGTCACTACTGGCATACCCCAGCCCTACATGCATCGGTGGGAAAGGAGAATGCTCCTCATCTTCGGCCAGGCAATATGTAAACTTACCCGGATGCCCCAGCAGAGCCATATCTGACGAACCCGGCCGCGCACCGCCAATGTTCATCATTGCAAGGCGCAACGCGCGCCCGATGCTGGCATTGGCTCGATGACCCGGGCCCAACGCACCAAATCCTGAGGCCACAGGCCCGCAGTCGAAGCGTGCAGGACCGTTGACAATAATCAGAGGCGCCGTGCAGTGGGTTGTCGCCTGCATTTCCGTCAAATCAAACTGCGGGGCAATAACAGCTTTAACAGCGGCAATAATCACCGGCATATAGTCGGGCAGCGCCCCTGCCATCACCGCTGCAACGGCAACTTTTTGAACCGTGGCGGATCCCATCATCGGGCCCATTTCGCCCAGCAGCAGATCAGCATCAAGACCACTGGCGAGTACCATCCGCGTCACCCGCGCCACGGTCGGAATCACCACCGGCAACCCGTCGGTGCAGCCAAGCGCATGCAATTGCTCCAGCGCCTGCGCTTCATCAACAGATTCTAACAAAGCACTCATGAGGCTTTCACGGGCATAAATTGCTTTATGATCGCATCGACAACTTGCTCAGCAATCTCACCCATACGGGCTTCACCCGTACCCGCCACCGGGTGAGGAAGCTGCACACGAGGTATATCTGGCATGCCCAAAGACTGCGCCACAAAATCACCCTGCGGCCAAAACTCTTCAGTGATCAGCGCCACCGCCGGAATACCCAACAGAGCCAGATTAATGCCGTCACGCACGGTGCCGGTTGTACAACTGCCTCAATGTCCGTAAGCGGCAATTACTATCTGACATTCGCTTTGGATCTCACTCAACATGTCCGACGGCGCAGCGATGGATGCATTACCTTTATTCCACGCTTTCACAGTAATCCCAGGAAAGCGTTTGCGCAGCGCTTCTCCAATGAAATGCAGAAAGTTAACAGAGTCGGGAAAACCGTTCGCGAGGAGTCCAACAGCCGCTTGCGAATCCCCCTTATTCAGGTCATAAGCCAACTCGTAAGGCTGCAGCGGCGTGCGAATCTCACCCCGAGGGTCAATAAAGCGGATCATTGTAATACTCCCAAGCCATAGGGCTGAATAGACGTCAGAAGACAGTTTACTCTATTGCGGTGGTATCGGTAGACTGACCTGATGAAATACGCCACATCACTTCTAACGCTCCTACTGTTTCTCGCCAACTCTGGCTGCTCCCAGCCGTCTTCCACCGAGAACCCCATCAATGTAATACCCGGCGAAGTAGCCGTTAGCGCCATGCGCGTCAGCAACGACGCCAGACGCATCGCTCGAGACACCTTGATCATCGACACACATATCGACGTGCCCTATCGCCTTTATCGCAACCCAGACGACGTCAGCCAGGCGACCACAGCAGGGGATTTTGATTACCCTCGCGCAATGGCCGGCGGCTTAAACGCACCCTTTATGTCCATTTATATTCCAGCCAGCAAAGATGCCTCTGGTGAGGCTTATGAGTTTGCAGTGCAGAGCATCGCCAGCGTTGAACAACTGGCCGCTGAGCATCCTGATAAATTTGCCATTGCCACCTGTAGCGAAGACCTCGCGCGACATTTCGAGCAAAATCTAATTTCACTGCCTCTAGGTATGGAAAACGGGGGACCAATCAGCGGTCAAATTGATCATCTGACCTACTTTTTTGATCAAGGCATCCGCTATATCACGCTCGCCCATTCCAAAAGTAATCACATCAGTGACTCAAGCTACGACAGCAACGAGCACTGGCAAGGGCTCTCTGAATTCGGCAAGGCATTAATTCCTCAAATGAATCGCCTGGGAATAATGGTTGACGTCTCGCACATCTCGGACAACGCCTTTTGGCAGGTCATGGCTCTGACACAAACCCCGGTGCTGGCCACACATTCATCCTTGCGCCATTTTACGCCTGACTTCAAACGCAACATGAGTGACGACATGGTAGTTGCACTGGCCAAACAAGGTGGCGTCATTCAAATCAACTATGGCTCGGCCTTTTTACATCGCGCTGCACAGGACTTCAGCGCGCAGCGCAACGCAGCGGTGCTTGCCTACCAGCAAAACCAACAACTGCCTGACGACGATCCTGCCCTACTCGAGTATCGCAAAGCCTACAGTGAGCGCCACCCTTATCCCTATGCCAGCATCGAAAATGTCTTGGATCATATCGACCGGGTGGTTGAATTAGGGGGCATTGACGCTGTCGGTATCGGCTCGGATTATGACGGCGTAGGTGACACCCTACCCACCCATCTCAAAGACGTTTCCACCTATCCAAACCTGATTCAGGGCTTACTTGATCGAGGCTACAGCGAGCCGGATATCCAACAAATTTTAGGCGGTAACAGTTTGCGGGTGTGGCGCGCCGCGGAGGACTATGCTGAATCTCAGGGCACGGCGATCCAATGCCGCAGCGCCTAGCATGGATTAAACTGCTGGCGCTCGTGAGCTGCTTGGGCGCCAGTCTGCAACCGCCTGCAGAAGAAGCTGACGAATTTCACTTTGTTGTCCTGGGTGACGCCCAATTACACAACCCCACCAAATTCAATCGAATTGTTGACCAGACCAGGCGCCTGCGCCCGGCCTTTGTGATTCAGGTCGGAGATCTCATTGAGGGATATCACAGCGATCTGACGGTCATTCAAAAACAGTGGCAACGTTTTGCGCAACAAATTGAACCATTGGGCCCAATTTCGTACATCGCGGTCCCCGGCAATCACGACGTTTTTAACGGTGAGAAAAAAGTGGACCCGCGGCTTGAATCGATGTTTGAAGAAACTTGGGGACCGCTCTACTTTTCCTTCGTTTATAAAAACACCCTTCTGGTGGGCTTGAACAGTGATTCAAGCGCGGGCGCCAATCGGATTAACGGAGAGCAACTCAAGTGGCTCAAACGCACACTGAGCGAACGTCAGCACGCTCACACTTTTATTTTCATGCATCGGCCACCCGCCTTGCTGCGAGACGCCGAGGCCCTGCACCAACTCTTCGTAGATCATGGGGTATCCCATGTATTTTACGGCCATCATCACCACTATCACTTCTACGAACGTGATGGGATCGCCTACACCATGACCAACGCCGCTGCCACATCGGCACACGATGAAGACGCCATTGGCAGCTTTCATCACTTGCTACAGGTATCCGTGCGCGGCGCTGAGGTTGACGTGGCTGTGATCAAAGCAGATGCGATCCTGGCGCAAAATGCGGCCCACCCTCAAGACAACTACGATTTTTTTGATCTCACCCGCAAATTGGCCCCGCGCTCTGTGCGTCTGGAACCTACGAATCAGCAGGGCACCTATACGCTGAACATCACCCTGCGCAACACCTCGAAGCGCGACATTGCGGTCTTCGCTGCGTGCACCTCAGCAGATCATCGCTGGCAGATCACCCCCAAGACCATCCCTACACTCAGCCTAAAAGCGGGCGCCCAAGAAACACTGTCGCTGTCCGCTGGATATGCCGCCAAACGGGTACCCGAATCAACCCCAGCCTGCCAGCTCAAAGTACCTTTTCAAACCGTGCACGGACAATGGCTGGACTTCGAACATCAAATCCGCACCCGCTACTGACGCAACGTCCACAGCACGGATGCAGTCTTTGCACCCACTGCTCGTCAAGACTGCGACGTAAAGATCACCTGAGCCTGCAGCAGCTCCTGAATATAAGAAGCCTCAAAATTAAGATCCTGCAGCACCGCAACAGTATCAGCCCCCACATCCGGCGCTCTTTGCGGCGCGCGTTTAGGCGCTTCGCGCACATTAATTGGGCTATTAATTGTCAACTCATACCCTTCACCTGGATCATGAGTTTCGATAACAATGTCATTGGCTCGCAGCTGCTCATCGGTCAACACATCTGCCATGGGCTGAACACGGCTATAGGTCACTCCTGCGTGATCTAATCGATCACGAATCTCAGCGTATGTTAAAGCAGAGAAAGCCTCATTCATCGCCAGACGAAACTCGGGGCGATGTTTCATCACTGCGGCCACCGTGCTGAACCGGGGATCCTCTAACCACGCTGCACAATCCAGCGCTTTTGCCAGTTGGGGATACTCGCGCTGCGTATTGATAATGGCCAACACAACAAATCCACCATCGCGACAGGGGTACGCGTCGGAAAAAGGATTAGGCCACCCCTTTTTTTGCCGATAAGTGCCGATATCATTTCCGGCAATCACACCCTGAAGCGCCATACCGTTCGCCCAAACGCCGTTGGCCGCGAGGGACGTCGAAACAAATGAACCTTCACCGGTCAGCTCGCGCCGATACAAACCCATCATGATTGCACCAAACAAAGCCGTTGCCGTGCTGTGGTCACCCATGCCCGGGGCCATCGGCAAAGGTGTCTGACCCGGCTCCCGAATAAACTCCATCATGCCCGAGCGCGCCCACCAGCCCGTGACATCAAACGCCCGTCGGTTGGCCTCTTCCCCCTCTAAACCGTAACCGCTGATATGCGCCACAATAAGACGCGGGTTCAGGGCCTTGAGTGTTTCGTATTCAAGGTTAAACTTTTCCAACTGCGATTTCATAAAATTGGATGTCAGCACATCCGCACGGGCCAGCAACTCATGCAATAACTGCTGCCCAGCATCTTTCGTAAGATCCACGGCAAGACTGTGTTTATTGCGGGAAGTGAGCAACCAATGAAAGGGCACTTTGTAGCCACCAGCAAGCGCGCGATATCCATCCCCGCCGGGGGGTTCAATTTTGATGACCTTGGCCCCAAAGTCCGACAAAATCGTCGCCGCGCCAGGTCCGGCAAGATAGGTCGCCGCGTCAATCACGGTAATGTCTTCGAGTAAATGTGTCATAGCTGGGTCTCCATGGCCTACTGCTGATAACCTGCGTTACCCTACCATGGCCCCGCTAACCCGTGCGAGCGTTCAGAGGCCATGATAGGGTTTGCGGTTTTCACCGTGGCACAGAACGTGCCCCACACTAAAGGAGCATCAGCCGCACTATGTCTGACTTACCGTTTTGGTTCGAACGCGCACAATCGACACCCAGTGAGCGAGGCCAGGTCACCGTCGCCGGCGCCAACATCAACTACGCAACTTGGGGCGACATTGGCCAACCCGGGGTGGTTTTAATTCACGGCAGCAACGCTCATCTTGAGTGGTGGCGTTTCACCGCGCCTTTTCTGGCTGACCGTTTTCGTGTCGTGGCCTTGGATCTATCAGGCAACGGCGACAGCGACTGGCGCACCCGCTACAGCGGAGAATTATTCGCTGAAGAGGTCTGGGCCGTCTGCGAGGCGGCTCAGCTGGGCCCCAAACCTTATGTCGTCGGCCACAGTTTCGGCGGCTATGCGGCACTGGAGACCGGCCACCATTACAGCGCAGATTTAGGCGGCATTGTGTTCATGGATTTCACGGTCGCACCACCTGAAAACTTCATTGAATGGGGCATGAGAGTCGAGCGTGAAGGAGTCCAACCCGGCCGAAAACTGCGCGTTTACGACGATAAAAACACGGCCCTAGGCCGATTCAGATTCATCCCCGAACAGCCCGGCGTGCACCCTGCCGTGTTGCGTCATATCGCCGAATACGGCCTAAAAGCAGTGGCAGGCGGCTGGACTTGGAAGTTTGACCCCGGACTTTTCGACTACTTGGAAATGGGGGCTGATCAGCAGACTAAATTTGCCAACCTAAAATGCCAAAGTGCGCTCATGCTCGGCGAAATGAGCGAAGACGAGGGTGCTTACTTTGCTGACAACATGCTCACCATAACCGCCGGCTATCTGCCCACAATCACCATCCCCGGGACCTACCATCACATGATGTTCGATGACCCCATGGCAGTGGCGATGAGCCTTAAATTCTTGCTCTTACAATGGCACAAACAGGCCCATCAAGCGCAATACGATAGCGGTCTAAAACAAACGCTAACAGGCACGTGAATTAACGTGCTTGCTCACGCGCGATCTGCGCGACAAGCTCTGTATGTCGCGTTTCATCCAATGCGTAAAGTTTTGTCAGCACAATCAACACCAACATAATTCCGATCGGCGCCAGCGTAAGCACCGCATGAATCGCTTGTAATGCTTGATCACCCTGCGGCGTGTTTGCCACGTAACCGGCTAACCCCAAAACCGCCGCAACGCCTGCACCGCCAATTGTTTTAGCGAGCTTTTGGAAAAAACTGGCGGTTGAAAAAATAGCGCCGTCAGCCCGCACGCCATGACGCCATTGTGCGTATTCAACGGTATCCGGCAGCATAGCCCAACCCAATACAGCAACAGGCGTGCCACCCAAAGCCACTAAAGAACCCCAGAAAAACAGCATGGAAATCGCATCATAAGGTGTGAAATAGAAGCCTAGACAAGCCACAATCGTCAAATAGGCGCCTAAACGCGTGGCCCCGGCCTTGCCATAACGCGCGGCTAAGAAAGGCACACACCATATGCCCATCAACATACAGCCCAAGGTCAAACCAAAGAACAAACCGATCAGCGACGGGTCACCCACGTTGTAAATAAAAAAGTACACCGTCGTGCTCTGGCGAATGGTGAAACTCAGCATACCGCAAGAAAAAATACCGATCACAATCCACAGCGGTCGATTCTGCGCGATGGCTTTTAGGCTGTCGCGCAATGGCAGGCGGGGCGAATCGGGGTAAACAACTTCTTCGGTGGTTGCAAAGGTCACCCACATCAGAGCCGTGGCAACGCAGGCGAAAACCAACATTAACGCTTGAAATCCAGCAGCCTCATCAGCAAAGATTCCAACAAAAGGTAACGTACCAACAGAGACTAAAAAGCCACCCGCAAAGGCGCAACCGATGCGATATGTCGACAATCTGGTACGCGCCTGATAATCATCCGTCAGGGAGGCGGTCAACGTGGCATATGGAATAGTTACTACCGTATAGAGCACCCCGAATAGAATGTAGGTGCTCAAGGCCCAGATCAACTTGCCGCTCTCATCAAGATTCGGCACCGTGAACATCAACACAGAAATCAAGCCAAGCGGCAGGGGCCCCAGCAACAGATAAGGCCGCATGCGGCCCCAGCGCGTGCGCGTTCGCTCGGCAAGTGCTCCCATGATGGGATCGGTCACCGCGTCTATTAAGCGGGCCACCGCAAACACCCCCGCTGCCGCACTGGCACTGATTCCCAACACGTCGGTGTAGAAATACAAAAGGTAGGTCATTGCAGAAATGAAGTACAAATTAATGCCGAAATCACCCACGGCATAGCCCGCTGAGGTTTTCAAATCCATGTTTGTATACTGCTCCGGCCCATCAGAGCCCTCAAGATGATGCATCAACTGCCATGATAACACCGAGTTGGGTTACTGCTGCCGACCAGACCGCACGCGCCCGGCACTAGGGTCTGAAAAAATGTTAAAGTGGTCGGCCGGGCTAGGGACAAATATGAAAAAAATCTCCATCATCTTGATTGTTATCGGACTACTTGTTGTGGTTGGGGCCAACCTGTTTCTCGATGCCCAACCGGAGCCGGCGACGCCACCCGTCCGGGACAACACATTGATCAGAACTACAAGCAGCGGCGATGTGGTCGGTTTTCGCGATCGTTTTGGTGCTCGAAGCTGGCAGGGCATCCCTTACGCAGCGCCCCCCACAGGCGCCAATCGCTGGCGAGCACCCCAACCCCCACTGCCTCACCAAGCTGTTTTAGAGACGCTTGCTCCCGGACAAATGTGCACCCAATTGTCCTCTGCTTTAAGTGGTGAACAATCCACACCCGGCGCGATCACCGGGGGCGAGGATTGCCTATATCTCAATATCTGGGCACCACCTAACGCGGTTGATTTGCCTGTCATGTATTGGATTCACGGCGGGGGCAACAGCATCGGTGACGGCGGCAGTTATAGCGGCGCGGCGCTGGCCACAAAACGCGACGTGGTAGTCGTCACCCTCAATTACCGCCTAGGCCTATTCGGGTGGTTTTCGCACCCAGGACTCATCAGCGGCAACGCCGCGAATGATTCTGGCAATTATGGCACTCTGGACACCATAGCCGGCCTCAAATGGGTAAAAGACAACATCACTGAATTTGGCGGCAACCCAAAAAATATCACCGTCTTTGGCGAATCTGCGGGCGCATTTAATACTTTGGCTCTGATGGCCTCACCTCTGGCAAAAGATCTATTTCATCGTGCCATTGTACAGAGCGGCGGATTTGAGGTTGAGCCAATGACGCGCGCACAAAATTATGTTGCCAATGGCGGCCATCGAAATAGCGCAAAAGAAGTGGTCGCCCGGATGCTGGTTCAAGACGGCACCGTGGCCGACCTTCATGCCGCCCGAATCTACCAGAGCAGCATGAGCCAAAACCAAATCCGAGCGTATTTATACGACAAACCGATGCAAGAATTTTTCACCCCTGTTGAAGGTGGAGGATTTGGCATGTTGGATCTACCCTACAATTTGGGCGATGGGCACGTACTGCCACAGCTGAGCACCCGGGAAATTTTTTCTCAGGCCAGCAATCACAACACCGTTCCCGTTATTTTGGGCACTAACCGCGACGAACCTGCGCTTTTCATGGTTCGTAATCCTGCGTTCGTCAAACTTTGGCTGGGATTCCTGCCGCGCATGATCGACGAATCTTTATATGTCCGAACCATCAAATACGGCGCCTTAGCATGGAAAGAACGCGGCGTAGATCGCTTGGCCAACTACATGCGCGCATCAGGCAACCCTGACGTTTACGCCTATCGATTTGACTGGGACGAAGAGCCCAGCCAAGCCGGTTTTGACTTGAGCGTCGCGCTCGGCGCAGCCCATGGTTTGGAAATCAACTTTGCGTTTGGCGATTTTGATTCTGCATTAGGTATCAGCGACCTCTACCCACATGATGCAGCCCAACAAGCGCTATCCGACAGCATGACCTCTTACTGGAGTGAATTTGCCTATCGCGGTGATCCTGGAACCGGCCGCAACGGCAGAGAGGTTCAATGGCTGGCATGGGGTGACCAAGGCATGCGGTCAATCATTTTGGACTCACCCGCTGATCAAGGCATTTTCATGGATGACACCGAAGTCACCATCGCCAGCATCAAAGCGGAGTTGGCCGCTGACAAAGGTTTCAGCCGCCCCGAGGAACAATGCGCTGTTTATGCACGCAACTTTCGCCACGACAACTTCAGCTTAGATGAATATCGAGCGTTGAACGACGCCTGCGCAGACATCGATCCGGCCGAGTTAACAGGCCCTTGGTGATCTAGCCGCCCAACCTCAGGGGCTAATCCGGCAGCCCCAACAGGCGTTTCGCCAAAATATTCAACTGCACTTCGGAGGTTCCCCCCTCAATCGAATTAGCCTTTGAGCGCAGCCAGGCCCGGGTTGTGGTCAACTCATCGGTATCAAATTGCTCACCTTCCCAACCTAACGATTGCGTGCCCATCAGCGACAACATGATTTCATATTTCCCTTTATTTTGTTCGGTTCCGTAATACTTAAACATAGACGAAGCCGCGCCCATTATCACACCCATCGCCGACTCTTCAGCACTACGTCTGGTGGCAAGCGCAAACGCTTTATCATTCATGCGGTGCGCCAATATTTGGTCCCGCAATTCATAATCAGCAATTTTTCCTGCGCCATCACGGCCCACATAATCAACGCCATATTCTTCAAGACTACGGACTTTTTGGCCGCCGCCGATGCCACCTATGGAAGCGCGTTCGTACTGCAGTAACCGCTTACCCACCGTCCAGCCCTTGTTCAATTCATGCACCAGATTCGATTTCGGTACCCGCACATCATCTAAAAAGGTTTCACAAAAGGGAGATAAACCACTGATCAACTTAATCGGCTTGACCGATACCCCAGGGGTTTCCATGTCAAATAGAACAAAACTGATTCCCTCATGTTTGGACGCATTGGGGTCCGTGCGCACCAGACAGAACATCCAGTCCGCATGATTCGCGCCACTGGTCCAGATTTTCTGTCCATTAACCCTGAATTCGTCCCCCTCTAGGACCGCGGAGGTTCGCAAACTCGCCAAATCAGACCCAGCGCCGGGTTCGCTGTAACCCTGGCACCACCAGATTTCACCGGTCGCAATTTTTGGCAGGTGGGTTAACTTCTGGGCTTCAGTGCCGTACTCCAGCAACGCCGGACCAATCATTGAAATGCCCATGCCCAAATGCGGCGGTCGAGCATTAATGCGGCGCATTTCTTGCTGCCAAATCACCATTTGCTGACTGTCAAAACCGGCACCGCCGTAGACTTTTGGCCACGACGCCACGGTCAACCCTTTTTCCGCGCAGCGCTCTAACCAAACTTTGGTATCAGGGTTCTTATATTGCGCGCGTCGGCCACCACCGGGGTGCTCATCCGCAGGCATCACCGTGCGCATTGAGTGCGGGCAGTTTTCCTCTAACCAGTTTCTGATTTCTTCGCGAAACAATTGCATATGACTCACCCTGTTCTCCTACTCTTATGCATATCGCACTCCCGCGTTATCTTAGAACACTAGAGTTCACGCAATAATCTAATCCCTCGATCGTCACTTGCACGGCTTGCGGCATTTCGGTAAGCCGAAGCGGCTTCGGCAGCCCCCGAGTCCCAAGAGCCGCCACGAAAACCATGCGTCGAGCAACCGAGCCCCTGCTCCGCCGGAGATCCATCCGTCGGGGCATCTTGATATTCAGGCATGCCACAATCGAGCACCCACTCCGCAACATTACCGTAAATGTCGTACAGACCAAACGGGTTAGGCTTGAGCGTGCCGGTTGCACCGACTCGCAGCAGTTGGTCGTCACAGTCAAGCGTATCCCAATCGGCATAAAGCCTGCTTGCCGTAGCGTCAGCGATATTGGCGTAGTCACATAACGCCTGCTTATCCTGACCAAAAAAGTACGCACCGCCAGTACCGGCACGCGCCACATATTCCCACTCAGCTTCTGACAACAAACGGTATTTATGTCCCGTCTGGGCGGACACCCACGCCGCATAGGCTTGGGCATCTTTAAAACTGACATAACCCATCGCATGATCTGTTTCAGCTTGATCAACACGCGCCGGCCATGCTCGCCCAGTGGCCAGCGTAAATTTACGGTAATCGCCAACAGTAATTTCAAAACGCGACACCGCAAACGGTTGCGTGAGCGTCACCATTCGCGTGGGACGCTCTGAAACCGGGCCTGCGGCATTCCCCATGACAAAATGACCCGCTGGAATCACGACCATTTCAGGTCCAACTGAACCGCCAGTAAATGCATCAGCAAAAACCGCCCCAATTTCAACCTGCATCGGCTGCAGATTTAAGCGTATGGTAGCGCCTGCATTTTCAAGAAATAGTTTACGTACAACCGTCCGATAGCCAATCGCCCGCGCGCGCACTTCAACTGCACCGACAGGCACTTCCATCGCCTGTGTATAGGCTTTGCGAAAGGTACGCCCAGCGTCAGCATAAGTTACGTCAACCTGCGCATCAGCCGGACTATAAGTGACATTCACGGTGCCATAATCGCGCCGCAGGTCAACGCTGTAGCGATTTTCACCATAACGAACGCGGTATCTGAGGGTCTCAGTCCGATAGCCGGGTCGCGAAACTTTGAGGGCATATTCTCCGATAGGCACGCGCACCCCGCGCTGATAGCGAATCTTTTCATTCACAAATTCAACTTTGGCGTTACTCGGACGAGTGCTCAACGTCAAGCTGCCATGCGGGTCAATGTTCAAGTTTAAGTTGATGACTTTGACCTCACCGGCATTGACCGTATGAGTTTGCGAAACACTTCGACGTTCAACAAGTCCCATAACGATGGCGTGCTCACCGGAGGGCACCGAGGCTTGTGTCGGGGTGCGCTGCGGGAGTCGTTCTCCGTCTAGTTCGACCCAGGCGCCTTTGGGATTCGACAAAAACTCAAAAGTACCTTCACCCACTTGCAGTTTAATTTCACGTATTTCATGGTCTCCCCCACTGAGGCTTAACCCTTCGGTGTATGGGCTAAGGTAACTATGGGTGACCTCCAAATGATGTTGGCCCGTCTCTAAGGCCAAGCGGTTGATTGGGGTCTTACCGCGCGCTCGACCGTCGATCCAAACCACAGCACCCGTGGGTTCACTGGTAATGCTGATGCTGGCACTACCCAACCACTGATACGCCACTGCCGCAGCAAGCGTTAACAAGAGCACAAGGCTAACTTTTATACGAGTGTTCATCCGTGTTGCTCCCTTTTGAACCCAACCAAGATCCGATTCCCAGACATCGGGTACGCGAACTTGCAAGGCCTTTTCCCTGACGTTACGGTAAGCGCCTTTCACGTTAACGCGCAACCCAAACTATGCAAACGCCTCCAGATTTCAAAGGATTTCAAACCCGCGCCATTCACGCTGGCGCACGCCCCGACCCCAATAGCGGATCAAGGGCGATGCCTATCCATCAAACCACAAGCTATGTGTTTGAAGACTCTGACGCCGCCGCTGCTTATTTNAACCTACAAGAATACGGCAATACCTATTCGCGCATCATGAACCCAACCGTGGCCGCTTTCGAAGAACGCGTTGCCAATCTTGAGGGTGGCGCGGGTGCCGTCGCTTTCGCGAGCGGTCTGGCCGCCCAGAGTGCAGCCCTGTTTACTTTACTGCAACCCGGCGATCATGTGGTGGCCTCTTCCGCTTTATACGGGGGCACAGTCACCCAATTCAAACATCTGCTGCGCAAACTTTCGGTCGAACTCGATTTTGTCGATATCAACCAGCCTTCGGCCTGGCAAGGAGCGATAAAAAATAACACCAAACTGTTTTTTGGCGAAACCATCGGCAACCCGTCAGGCAGCGTCATGGATATTCAAGCCATTGCAGATATTGCCCACGCCGCCAAAATACCGCTCATGGTAGATAATACATTTGCGACCCCTTATTTATGTCGGCCACTGGACTGGGGCGCAGATATTGTTGTTCATTCAGCAACTAAGTTTTTAGGCGGGCACGGCACCTCACTTGGCGGTGTTGTGGTTGAATCCGGCGAATTTGATTGGTCAAACGGTCGATTTCCAATTATCGAAGCCCCATCCCCGGCCTACCATGGCCTTAAATTCCATGAAACCTTCGGCACTTTTGGTTTTCTGATGAAACTGCGTTGCGAAACACTGCGAGACCTAGGGGCATGTATGAGCCCTTTTAACGCTTTTCTATTGGCTCAAGGTATCGAAACCCTGCCTTTGCGGATGCGCGCCCACGTCAGCAACGCACTGGCCGTTGCAGAGTTTTTACAGACGCATACGCAGGTCAGTGGCGTTCATTATGCAGGCTTATCCGCAAGCCCCTATCAAACGCTTGTGCAAAAATACCTGCCCAAAGGTGCCGGTGCTGTATTTTGCTTTGACTTGGTGGGGGGACGCGAAGCAGGCATCCAGTTGATTGAGCAGTTGTCCTTATTTTCCCATTTAGCTAACGTAGGCGATGCCAAAAGCCTAGTGATTCACCCCGCCACCACCACCCATCGGCAGCTAAGCGACACCGAACTGAACGCCGCCGGCATCTCCGCTGGCACCATACGGGTGTCCATCGGCATAGAGGATGCGCAAGACCTCATCGCCGACTTAGCGTATGGTTTGGCCGCTATCACCTGAGGTAATCAAATGAGTGAATCTTTAGCTAAATGGCAGCAACCTGACACCATCCAAACCTCGCTGAACGCTAAAAACATCGCGATCGTTGGATTGTCTTCCAACCCACTGCGGGCCAGCCATTTTGTTGGCCTTTATTTGCTCAACAACGGCTACCAAATCACTCCCGTAAACCCAACAGAAAAAGAAATCTTCGGCTTGACCTGCTACCCCAATCTGCTCGAAATCCCTCATGAGATCGACCTGGTGGATGTTTTTCGAGCACCCGATGCAGCCCCCGGCATTGCGCAGGAAGCAGCGACAATTGGCGCTGACTTTCTTTGGCTACAATTCGGAGTGATCAGCCCCGAGGCCATCGCCATTGCTGAAGCCGCACAAATCACCTGTATCGTTGACCGATGCATCAAGATTGAACACGCCCGCTATCGCGGACGTATGCACTGGCTCGGCTTCAATACCGAACAAATCAGCGCCAGACGCCGCGAGCCGTAACCCGGCACAATTCAAGCCGCATCGCAAAACGCAGGCTTCTCCTGGCGCATGTTTTCGGCGGGCCTCGCCGGCGCTACAGAGGTTTCTTTTTGCTCGCCACTTGGTGGCGTCGACCGCGCTGGGCAATCGCGGCCCGATTAGATTGTTCTTCCTGCTGGAGTTTGACAAAACTGGCCAAACGTCGCGCGTCTAAGGAGCCATCAGCCAGCGCGTTGCGAACCGCACAGCCGGGCTCAGGACCATGTTTACAGTCGTTAAACTTACACGCAGACGCAATTCTCTCTACGTCCATAAACAAAGATTCCACGCCCTGCTCAGCTTCGGCCAACTGGAATTCGCGCATTCCCGGACTGTCTAAAATAACCCCGCCATAGGGCAACACGTGGAGGGAGCGACTGGTTGTCGTGTGTCGACCTTTATCATCTTCGCTGCGCACCGCACGGGTTGTTTGCACCTCTTGACCGCTCAAGGTATTGACCAGCGTCGACTTCCCCACACCAGAGCTACCCAAAAGGGCAATCGATTGACGCGGGCCACACCATCGCAGCAAACCTTTCAAGGTCGTCTCATCCAGCGCATTGACGGCCTCAACGGGAATGTCGGGCCCCAGGCTACGCGCCTGCGTGACATACGCGGCAGCTTCTTCAACGGCATCAATTTTAGTCACCACCACCACAGGCGTGATGCCTGCATCTATGACCACCGACAAATAGCGCTCTAGCCGAGACAAACTAAAATCTGCATTACAGGAGGTCACAATAAAAGCCGTATTGATATTTGCCGCGATTAATTGCACCTCGCCTGCAGGGCTTAAGCGTTTGATCAGACTCGAACGCACCAACACCGCCTCTAGCGCCCCGGTCACAGGATCCACTAAAACCCAATCACCGATGGTTGGACGCGCTTCTACACCCTGAACAAAAAAACGCCCTGCAACGGCTACTTTTTTCAATCCGTGAATCTCGGGCGCCAGCGTCAAACCAGTACGTTGAACAGCAATGACTCGCGCCGGCAACAAGCCCGCCGGATGCTGCGCAAGCTGTCGCGCAAACGCCGGCGTCCAGCCGACTTGGGTCAAAGTTAAGGCTAAATCGCGCACAAACGCCTCTCTTGAACCCTCAAAAGTCCCAGCCAGGCTGGGGCGCCGCCAAGGGGTTTACCAGATCTAGCGCCATAAGCACAGACGGCTCGGCGCGAAACTGATCTGTGATCGCAAGACGAGACGCCGGCGCAACCCCCCACAGCCAGCGGGTGAAGGCGTTTACAGTGCAACTCAACACTGGCAGGGCGTTGTCATAACCCGAAACCGCGCTGGAAGTCGCCCCAAAGGACAATACATAGGTGCCCGCGACACCCGACCACGCACCTTCGGGCAATGACATGGCCAACTCATCCGTCAGATGCAGGTTCACCTGAAACGCCTCTCCAAAGCTTCTGAAAGCAGCCACACACCGTGAGAGATCCAAAATCCGCATCTGCCAATAGGCCTCAGCCGTATGCTGGGACATAAATTCACTGCCCTTGGTCAGCGCCTGATTTCGAAAAGGCCGCCGGAGTAAATCTTGCAACAGAATTTCAGGAGGCTCGAGCATCCGCACGCTATACACCTGATCGGCCATCGCCTTTAACATCCCCAGCAATTCAATCAACTGATCAGCATTTTCATAGGCCATAAAACGCACGCTGTAGGGCCCGTGATCTCCTTTGGGTGCTAGCCATAAAAAGTGCGTTAACCTGGTATCACCAAAGCCCAGGCCAAAGCCGTCTTCCACCCAAGCCAGCTCAGCCTTCAACATCAAACTCGAGTCTAAAACGACGGCGCCATTGAGTTTGTGCCGCGCCACCATAGCCGCATGCATCTGCTGATAGTCCTCGCAGGTGAGGCGACGCGGCGTACGTCGGCAGACATCGACCGTCAGCGACGCCGGATCGAAGCGAAAATCATGCGCATAACTGCCAGAGCCAAACCCCAATTGATCATAAAACCCTTGGTCGAACATACCCAAGGCAGCCACCGCGGCGCCTTTTTTTGCAGCCTTGGCCAATTGCAGAGCGGTTAACCGTCGCGCCATACCCCTCCCTCGGGCAACTCTACTGGTCGTCACAGCAGTCACCGCACACAGCGGCAGGTCAACCGATTGCAGTCGCAAAGTACCTGGAACGGTCACGACTGCACATTCAGGCTCATCATCGAGGGTTGCCAGCAAAACATCACCATCTGCTAAAAAATCGTCCAAGTGGGTTTGATTGTCTTTATCAATCCAACCCACTTCACGCCAAATGCGCTGCACAGCTGCTTGATCTGTCTCGCGCACGTAGGCACGCGATTGAATAATAGCGTCGTCGGTTGTCAAGCATGCACTCCTGTTAAAACACGTTCTGGCGACTAGGCGCCCCATACTACTGATACGACTTACAAACACAAAATCGGTTTTTTAGGATCTAGCGTCCCAGGGCTTGGCATATCCTTGGGTCCCATGGCTTAATGATCACTTAACTATTCTGCTGGAGTTCGCGGAATGCAAGATCGCCATAAATTCGAACAATCGGTCATCGCGCCAACCACCGAGGACCTTAAAGCCGCAGTTGACGCGGCCAAACGTGGTGACGCCAGCGCCCGCGAGACCATTGTGGCCGCCCTTTGCTGGAGCGCATTTGCGTGTCCCTCAGCCATATCTCCAACTTATACAACCCTGGCTAACCAGTGGCTTGACGGTTGCGGCACAGCACCGGCGCCGGCGCCAAAATTTTCAATCGCAAGCCAACATGCCCCTTTGGATTCCACCTTTTGGCAAGCGTTCTGGGCAGTGATTGATCAACAAAATTTTGACGCCAGCAGCATTACGGCTGCGGTCGCAGGTCTAGGCGGCGCGGTGGATGACACCATGCAAGACCTTAGCGAAGACGCTGCCCGCGCCCACCCTGGTGCGGCCTGCGCACTGAGCCGTCCCGTTCCCGGGCGCACTGACTTGACCGCCCTTGGCGTATGCCAAGAGGGTAGCTTGGGTGAAATTCTATACCGTATGCTGGTCGACAACGGCTATGATCTTGAGGTTTTAAATCGCGAAGATATTCACTTATCCGCCCTACCAGCGGCGCTGCAATATCTCAACGTTCGCATTCTTCAAATGCATGACGTTTGGCATCTCGTGGCTGGCTACAGTACCAGCGGATCGCATGAGATCGCAATTTCCGCCTTTCAGCTAGCGCAATTCGGCCATAACTATTCAGCCATGTTCTTGGCCGTGGCAGTGGCCAAGAGTCATATTGGGCTGCCCGCCAGTTTTCCTATTTTGATGCAATTGATCATGGAAGCGTGGCATCACGGTCAAAATACGCCCGCTATGATGGATATCGAATGGGAAAACGAGTGGTCGGCACCGATCCAAGAGATTCGACAACGATATGGCATTACACCCTACCGCAGCGTCTTGCCCGAAAACTTGCTAGAAACTTTTTCCACCGGAACACGATGGGAGCGTTTGCGTTTGGGTATTGATATAGGTAAAAAAATCAGACGTCTTCGCCGCGGGCAGTCTCTTTGTCCAGTCTAATCCACCCACGCGCAGAGCTAACGGCGCGAGCGGTTTTTCCTGAGCATGCCGGTTCACTGCGCAATGGCTCTTAAGCCCTTTAACCAAGAAGGCAGCGAACCCAGCAGTGCTGGCTTTCAGCGTCAGCAAAGGCGACAAGGTCCAGTACCTTTCACAACGAAACTGGCTCAAGGCTTCAGCGCTTTGCCAGGTCAACACAAAGATTGGGCATTCAACACTCTGTTACTACTCTATTACTCTCAGGTCCTAGGGTTATCTGCCAGCCTGGCGGCGCTTGCCATAGCCGCTTCATTGCTTATCGATGCGATCACGGACCCGATGGTGGGCGCCTTTTCCGACAGCTTTCGGTCCCGCCTGGGTCGCCGTCACGGGCTGATGCTGGCATCGATCCTGCCCACCTGCGGAGCAATGTTCGCACTTTTTTCGCCACCAGAGACCCTTCAAGATGGCGGCTTGGCAGCCTGGATGCTGGCTTGCAGCATTGTCCTGAGAATCAGTTTTACCTTTTTTGCCGTGCCTTGGGGCGCCATCGCGGCAGAACTCTCGGAAGATTATGCTGAGCGAACCACCATTATTGCCTATCGAATGTTAATCGGCGGACTTGGCGGCGTTATTTTTATCTTTTTCATCTATGCGTTGTTTCCAGCATCAGATGCTTATGTCAATGGGCTATTCAATCCCGCAAGTTACCCACGCTTCGCGGCTGTCATTGCAACACTCATGGCGTTTTGGATGCTCCTTTCAACGCTGGCCACGTTAGACCAAATTAAGTTTTTACCGCAGCCGAATCAGGCCGTTGCGCGCCCCAACCCTGGTGACATGATCCACCGCGTTTACGCCGCCTTAGCCAATAAAAACTTTCGCGTGCTTTTTGTTGCCACACTGATCGCAGCGGCTGTCGTCGGCACAGGGCAAGTCTTTGACACCTACATGAACACTTTCTTCTGGGGATTCGGGCCTGAAGAACTCAAGTGGATGTCACTGTCATTTTTAGGTATGGCGCTATCCATCGTAACCGTTGGACCACTTCAACGCCGCTTCGAAAAACGCAATATTATGTTAGCGGCCGTGACCAGTTTAACCGTACTGCAAATCCTCAAGGTCTCGTGCAGATTCGCCGGCTGGCTACCCGACAACCACGACCCCCTATTACTGCCAATACTCGTCGCACACGCCTGCCTGATGTTATACAGCTACTTCTTGATGCTGATGATGTTTGCCTCGATGATCGCGGATGTCGCAGACCAACAAGAACTGCAAAACGGATTACGCCAAGAAGGTATTTTTTCGGGAGGCATAAGTTTCTCAACCAAGGTAACCACCGGGGCAGGCTTAACCATTGGTGGGCTCATATTGGAATGGGTGATTGTTTTTCCGGTCGGCTCTCAGCCAGGCGAAGTCAGCGGAGACATATTACGCCGCATGGCAATTATCGACGGCATCGTCCTGCCCGCATTGAATCTTGTACCGTTTGTCCTGCTACTCAAATACACCCTATCGCGCGAAGCGGTGACAAAAATTCAACACGCGTTGGACGAGCGACGGAACACGTGAATCCGATCCAGTGACTTAAACAGGATAACCGCTCGGGCTACTTTATCTGGGCAGACCGATGGTCATACCCCCATCGACAACCATCTCCGTCCCGGTGAGATATATGCTCTCGTCCGCACCGAGATAAACCGCCATATTACCAATGTCGCGGGCAGGATCTCCCAAATAACCTATCGGCAACGTACTCGCAATCTGAGTTCTGAGGGCATCCGCATCCGGCGCAGCCGAAAATATAGGGTCCATTATCGGCGTGTCGATAATACCTGGGTGAATTGAGTTACAACGGATGCCAATTGCTGCATTTTCCACGGCCACTGTTTTGGTCAGCAAGCGGACGCCGCCTTTGCTGGCCGAATACGATGAACCGCCTACCTGGCCGCGCAAGCCAACCACCGATGACATATTTATGATGGATCCACCCGCGCCCCCTGGGTTATTTTTCATAGCTCTTACCGCGTGCTTACAGCCTAGAAAAACACCTGTGAGGTTAATGTCTAAGACCTGTTGCCATTGTGCCAAGGGCGTCTCGTCTATCGGTGCACTACTAAAAATACCGGCATTATTAACCATGATATCCAGCTGGCCAGAACGCCCCAGAATATCGGCGATCACCGACTCCCACTGCGTTTCACTGGCAACATCTTGAGGGAGAAAATGAACACCCAGTTCATCAGCCACCCTCAAACCCAACTCGGCATTAACATCACTGATAAACGTGATTGCGCCTTCTTCCTGGAAGCGCTGCGCAATACCGCGCCCCAATCCGGAAGCGCCGCCTGTAATCAGCGCAACCTTATCGGCAAGGCGACTCATCGGCCCATGTCAACGCAAAAAGTTGTGCATGTGATCAGCAAAACAGGCTTTCCGACAACCGCAGAACGGTTCTCACCTTGCTGATTTGCGGTGGCTTGTAAACTGAACTGATCGTGCATTATTCCGCCTCCTATTTAGATGTGTGTTGAGCAGCAGCAAGACCATCCTACGGCAAAGCCCAGCACGGGAAAAGAGACCACACATCGACACAGTAAATGCCCATCTTTACAGATCTTGTTAAACTCAAGCCCTTCTTCACCAGGTTAAGGCCCAATGACAAATCCGATCTTCCAAACCTGGCAAGCACCTTTTGGGATGCCCAAATTTAACGATATACACGACCACCACTACAGCGAAGCCTTTGCGCAAGCCTTTGACGAACATGCGAGCGAAGTTGATAAAATAGCAAACAATCCAGCCTCGCCTACCTTTGACAACACCATCGTGGCGATGGAAACGAGCGGCCACCAATTAACTAAAACTACAGACCTCTTTTACAACTTAGCCGCCAGCGATACCAATCCAGCACGACAAGAAATCGAGCAAGCCGCTTCGATTCAATGGTCGGCTCACAATAGTTTCATCTACGGCCACACTGGACTATTTCAACGCATCAAGCTTATTTTCGACAACTTGGCTACGCTCGATCTTGAGCTGGATCAACGCCTGCTGGTCAAACAGGTTTTTTCGGACTTTATCCGTGGCGGCGCCAATCTTAATGCCGAAGGACAACTCCAGATCGCAGCAATCAACCAACGATTAGCTTCACTGGAAACCCAATTCGGACAAAACATCCTCGCTGAAACCAATCGCTTTGCCCTGATACTAACCCAACAAACAGAGCTTAGCGGACTCCCTGAACCTGTTCTGCGCGCCGCGGCGAACGAAGCAGGAGAACGCGGCCACCCCGGAAAATACGCGTTCAGCATCTCTCGCTCATCATTCACGCCATTTATGCAGTTCGCCGACAATCGCGAATTACGAGAAACACTGTTCAACGCCTACACGCAATGTGCAAGCAGCGACGACACGGCAGGCAACACGAACATTGCACTAGAGATTTCATCCTTAAGGCGACAACGTGCGCAAATCTTAGGATTCGCATCCCACGCCCACTATATGCTCGAAGATCGCATGGCTGGAAATCCGGACGCCGTACACCGACTGTTAGATGAAATCTGGCAACCGGCTCGAAAAAAAGCCGAGCAGGAGGCTGCTGATCTGCAGGCTTTAATTCACCAACAGGGAGAGAATTTTGACCTGGAACCTTGGGACTGGTGGTATTACACAGAAAAATTACGAGCCGCCCGATTTAAACTCAACGAGTCCGAAATCAAGCCCTACTTTGAGCTCGAAACGGTTCGCGATGGCGCTTTTATGGTTGCCAATACCTTATTCGGAATCACGTTTAGGCCTGCGCCAGAATTACCCACTTATCACCCCGATGTTACCTGCTTTGAAGTCAACGACAGCGACGGCTCGCTGATCGGTATTTTTATGACCGATTATTTTATGCGGCCTTCAAAACGCGGTGGCGCTTGGATGAGCCAATTTCGCGGACAATCCAACCTGGCGAGCCACGTTCGCCCAATCGTTGTGAATTGCTGTAATTTTCCTAAATCATCACCTTGTCTGTTGGGGCTAGACGAAGTCACCACATTATTTCACGAGTTTGGGCATGCGCTGCATGGCTTACTCAGCCAAGTGCGTTATCCCAGTCAAGCCGGCACCAATGTGAAACGGGATTTTGTTGAACTGCCCTCACAGATCTTTGAGCATTGGGCAATGGAGCCAGCGGTATTGCGACAATACGCAAAACACGTCGACAGCAATGAGCACATTCCCGAGCACCTGATCCAGAAAATTCTCGCGGCAAGTACGTTTAATCAGGGCTTTCAGACCTGTGAATATCTCGCGGCCGCCTACCTTGATCTGGCCTGGCATGCAGCAACAGACAGTACCTCGCTTACCCCAGATGCGCTTGAACGAATTGAAATGGCACGCATTGGTTTGCCAAAAACAATCACTGCGCGTTACAAGTCCACTTATTTTCAGCACATCTTTGCCGGCGAACACTACTCAGCCGGGTACTACGCTTACATCTGGGCCGAGGTTTTGGACGCTGACGGTTTTGAAGCCTTCAAAGACAACGGGATCTTTGACCCCGCTACAGCTTTATCGCTACGCCGCAATATTTTGGAGCGCGGTGGGTCTGGCGAACCAATGGCTTTATATGAGTCNTTCCGAGGTCGCCGGCCCTCTGTAGAGGCGCTATTGGCAAACCGAGGCTTGGCGGGCGTATAGACTAAACGACAGGCCACAATTTAAAATTTAGACTTAAAAGAGCGCAATAAAATATGACAAAAAAACACAGTCGGGATGATATCTTCGCATGCACTGAGCTCTTCAACGCTTATGCTCGCACCCTAGATTTCGGCGACTATGAAGGGTTTGTTGACTTATTTACTGAAACAGCGGTGCTGGACGTGGGACGTCCTGTACACGGCAAAAACGAAATTCGTCAATCAGTCGCCAGCCGCCCTCGAGAACTGCGTTCACGACACCTGTTATGCAATATATACATCAACATCACCGACGAAAATCGAGCAGTTGGGATCGCTTATCTGAATCTATACCGCCACGTGGGGCCTGCCAGTCTCACAGACAAGCCGGTGGATCTCGACGGACCCTCAGCCATTGGACATTACGACGCGACGTTTGCGAAAGCCCGCGGAGTTTGGCGCATAGACCACTGCCAATTGCATTTCGCTTTCAAAAATCAGGCTCACTTTCCCTCACCTAAAAGACGCTAGCGCTCACTTAGGCTGCACGCTCAATCACCGGGCAACACCACCATTGCACAAGAGCTGAAAAAAAGGGCGCCTAAGGCGCCCTTTCTCCAACTGAACCCGCGTGCTCTTTTCTAGAAAGAAGCCGCTAGGGTAACACCATAGGTAGATGGCTCATTCCACCAACCACGCGTGGTGAGACCTCCTACCGTGCCCCAACGCTGCTCTCTTTCGTTGGTAATATTTTTACCCCAAACAGAGATGCTGTAGTTGTTGATGTCGTAAGTGACATTCGCGTTCAAGTTATCAATGCTGCCCAAGGAACCCAATGGGTTATTTGAAGCATTAGTCTCCAAGCCACTTCTATACCGGTAAGACAACCGACCTTTCAGCTCGCCTTCGCCCACTTGAACCGTATAAGAGGTGGTAATACCAAACGTATTTTTAGGCGTATTACGCGACGTCAAATCTGAGTTGTCGGTCACTACTTGGTCACCATTGAGGTCAGCAAAATAATCATCGTACTCAGCGTCAAGATAGCCATAGTTAGCCATCAGGTCCCACGCTCCTGTGATTTGGAACATCATCTCGAGCTCAACCCCAGTCATCTCAAGAGATGAAGCATTACGCACAACCGTTGCGACATTCGCCAGGTTCACAGGAATTAAGATCGATTCTTGCTTGTCCTCATAGTCGGATCGGAAGATCGCACCGTTCAAGGTCATTCGACCCTCCAAAAGTCGCATTTTCCAACCGAATTCATAGTTTTTCACGTACTCTGGCTCGTACGAAGGATCGATGTCGTAGTTCGCTTGGCGCGCAAAGAAACCGCCGCTCTTAAAGCCTTCACTGTAGGACAAGTAGTACATAGAGCTATCGTTGGGTTCAAACCTCAAGCCCACTTTAGGCGTTGTTTCCGTCCACTTTTTCTTTGCAATGTAAGGATTATAAATACCAGGCCAGGGCTCCCCTCTGAGCGGGTAATAACCCGGCGCTGACGCACCACCGACAAAATCCTTCTCTTCTTCTGTCCAACGCAAACCTGCCGTCAACGTCCACTGTTCTGTCAAATACCAATCCGCTGAGAAGAATACCGCCGTTGAGGTGGTTTTTTGCGCTTGGCCATTGTTACCGGCCACATCATCTTCCCAAACAGCCACGTCAGAGTAACCCGGAACGCCAATTCGGCCGGACGGCCAAGGTGGAACGCCTAAACGCGACAGCTGGTAAAAGAGATCGTAGACGTCCCAGCGCTGATAAAACTCGGTTTCCCAATCATAGATCCCAGCGATGAACTGGACTTTATCGGAAAACTGAGAGGTCACCCTCAGTTCATGGCTGGTCTGCTCCCAATCGTTGAAGAAATTCATTCTCAACAGGTGAACAGGCGCGCCATCAAAATCCTGCAGGTTTTCTTCGTTCATGTCCCGGTTAGAGTAGATATAGGTGTACAAAAACGCTTCCGTGTCGTAATTGGCTTCAATCAACATCGTTTCGTACTTGTTGTCGCTATAATTCGCGCCGTCTGATTCCGTTGTATTAGGGCCATCGTTTGCCGCTGACTCACAACCGGTTGCAGGGTCGAGGTTAATAGCGTTCAAGACGCAGGCCAAATCCCCCGGCAAGTTTCTATTGACATAGGCACCTTGCTCACTGTCGTCTTCCATTACTTCATAGTGGAACTTCAGATCAAACTTGTCCGTCGGTGCATACTTCAGCGCAAAACCATAATTGGTCTTGTCATCGCCGCCGACGTCTTTGTCTAGAGTGGTGTTGCGAACAAAACCGTCGCTTTCGATAGAAGCACCAAAGACTTTAAGGCCCAGAGTGTCTTGAATCAACGGAACCTGCGCAACAGCCTTAAGATCCTGTCGGCCGTGCTCGCCCGCAGCAACACTGATGTCCAGACTACGCTCTTGGAGCGATACTGGAGTACGAATGATATTCAAAATACCACCGGTCGTATTCTTACCAAATAACGTACCCTGTGGTCCGCGCAACACCTCTATTCGGTCGATATCAAAATTCTCGAGGAGTACGCCACTGGATGTGCCCAGAAACATACCATCCATCACTACACCGATCCCGGGATCCAGGCTCTTGTCACTTTCCAGTGACGCAACGCCACGAATAGTGATTGCTGCACCACTGGCGATACCCGGCGTTCTATTGATATACAAATTTGGGGCAAAGTCCTGAATGTCTTCAATCCGGCGCACGCTAGATTCTTGAAGCTGTTCTGTGATCGCGGTAACCGCTAACGGTACGTCTTGCAGTGACTCGTCTTTCTTTCGGGCCGTGACGATAATTTCTTCAATCGTCAAATTATTCGCTTGAGCGACGCTGCTCGAGTCCTCAGCCGAAGCAAACGGACTGATTAAAGCAAATCCTGCGGCTACCAAAGTCCCTCGAATCAGGGGCAATACACGCGCACCATCAGGGCGCACTTCTAATTTTTTGTTCATTCCTACCTTACCTCTCCTAAGCTGGAACGGCGCACACTATATCGAAACCAGATGTATCGCAAATTTAAGTTACAAATTGCAACAATTTCCTGCTTTTCCCAGCAATTCAGGGCGCATGAACCTGCTTTGAGGGTTTAAACACAATATTGGGCACTGCGGCTGACCGCCAATGGGCCTGCATGAACCATTCAGGGGTTAGGCGGTAATGATGGCCTGCCAGTGAAAAAGGAGGACTGAGCGCGCGCCATTGCTAGGACAGACTGCTTATCCGGGAAATCAGCCAACCACTCCAGCTGGATGCGAGTCACATTCATCAGCTCAAATTCTTGATTTTTATGTCGAGCCAAGGCTTCGATGGGGCTTATCCATGTGCTGGCAACAGTTTCTTGTTGGTCATGATGTCCCACCTGAGACTCGGGAGCCGCCGCGATGAAAAAGCGGGTATCAAACCGCCGAGGGCGCCCGAGAGGTGTCACGAAGCGATTATAAAAATGAATTTGATCCACCGCTAAACGCAAATTTTCTTCACGACAAATGTCTAGCAGCGTCATTTCCCCCGAGTACAGAGCCGGGCGGTACCCTGCAAAACGGTTATGCTCTAACGGATCTGAAAACGACACCAACCCCGGCCCCTGATAGGCCAGTAACAAGCCCGCTTCCTCAAAGGTTTCACGAATCGCGGCTATCCAAAACCCACGCCACTCATCACCCAAAGCGAGCACCTGCGCGGCTTGTTCTTCGACCGGTCCATGTCGATAAGCATCGTACTTGTGCAAATGGTCATCGCCTTCTACGCGACCACCGGGAAAGACGTACATCCCTGAAGCAAAACTCGCACGACTGGACCGCTTAAGCATAAAAATTTCATAGCTAGAGGCGGCTTCGCGAACTAGGATAATGGTTGCAGCAGGGCGAATCGGTTGAACGGGTATCGACACAGTCACTCCTAATCAATAGCCCCGCCAGCCTAACGATAAAATGTCAGCTGCGCCATATCCACCACTGGCACGAGCCATCAGGGTTCGGTAGTGTACACAGCAATATTTGTGGAAAAGCGGCATCCATCATGACCGGCAACAAAAACAATGACGCCTACTGGCGCGCTAACGTGAGGCTAATGCTGATCCTGCTGGCGATTTGGTTCACGGTATCTTTTGGCTTTGGCATCCTGCTGGTTGACTGGCTTAACCAATTTCAATTTTTCGGCTTCAAATTCGGGTTCTGGTGGGCACAACAAGGCGCGATTTATGTTTTTGTCATCCTAGTTTTTGTTTATACCGCGGTGATGCGACGGATCGACAGAAAATTTGGCGTTTCGGATGAGGGAGATCACTGATGGATGCACAAACACTCACCTATATTTTTGTGTTTTTAACCTTCGGTCTCTACATCGGCATCGCCATTTGGGCAAGAGCCAGCTCAACCAGCGAGTTTTATGTCGCCGGCGGCGGAGTGCATCCGATCGCCAACGGCATGGCCACCGCAGCAGACTGGATGAGCGCGGCTTCTTTCATTTCCATGGCAGGTATTATTTCGTTCATGGGCTACGACGGGACCATTTACCTGCTGGGGTGGACCGGAGGTTATGTCATTTTAGCTCTTTTACTCGCACCGTATTTACGCAAATTCGGAGAGTTTACGGTGCCCGATTTCATCGGTACCCGCTATTATTCGAGCGCCGCGCGAATTGTTGCCGTTATTGCTCTTATTGCAATTTCTTTCACCTACATTGCTGGACAAATGCGAGGCGTTGGCATCGTTTTTTCCCAATTTCTTAACATACCCATCACTTGGGGTGTTGTGGTCGGCATGGCTGTTGTGTTCATGTACGCTGTCTTGGGTGGCATGAAAGGCATCACCTACACTCAGGTTGCGCAATACTGTGTACTGATTTTCGCCTATCTTGTCCCTGCAATCTTTATATCGATCATGATTACCGGCGTGCCGCTACCTCAGCTGGGACTTGGCGCAACCGTGCTCGATGGATCCGGGCTCTCTGTACTTGGAAAGCTCGATGCAACTTTGGTCGACCTCGGCTTCGCGCCCTATACTCAGGGCCTGAAAAGTAAAGTTGATGTTTTTGCCATTACCCTAGCCCTGATGATCGGTACCGCTGGCCTACCCCACGTTATCGTCCGTTTCTTTACCGTACCCAAAGTCTCTGATGCAAGGCGTTCGGCAGGCTATGCCCTACTGTTTATTGCTATTTTGTACACCACGGCACCCGCCGTGGGTGCCTTTGCGCGGCTAAACTTCATCGATACCGTGCACGACGAGCGCTACACCGAGGTCGACAGCTGGTTCAAAAGCTGGGAAGACATTGGACTCATTGGCTGGGAGGATAAGAATAAAGACGGACGAATCCAATATCACCCGGGCAGCCCATTTGAGGGTAGACCCACCTATAGCGACCAACGGCGCGAAGACGGCTCCCGCACCATCACAAACCCACCGACCAGCAATACAAATGAGGTTTACGTTGATAGAGATATCATGGTTTTAGCCAACCCTGAAATTGCGGCCCTACCGCCTTGGGTCATCGCATTAGTGGCCGCGGGGGGGCTCGCAGCCGCCCTGTCAACGGCCGCCGGCTTACTCCTTGTGATCTCCACTTCCGTATCCCACGATCTGATTAAAAAGACTTTTGCCAAAAATCTCAGCGATAAACGGGAACTGCTTGCGGCTCGTTTAAGCGCCGCCGTTGCTATTGTGATCGCCGGTTACTTTGGCATCTTTCCATTTGGGTTTGTTGCCCAAGTTGTTGCTTTTGCCTTCGGCCTGGCCGCAGCCTCACTGTTTCCGGCATTGCTGCTGGGAATCTTTGATAAACGAATGAACACCGCAGGGGCCATCTCAGGCATGATTTGTGGCCTCGCGTTCACATTAATCTATATCGCCTACTTCAAATTCATGGCGCCTGAACTAAACAACGCGGAACATTGGTGGTTTGGCATATCCCCTGAAGGCATTGGCAGCATTGGCGCTGCCATTAACTTCGCTGTCGCTTTTGCGATCTCTCGCTTGACCGCTCCGGTACCTGCAGAAGTCCTGAACCTAGTAGAGAATATCCGGATCCCCAAAGGGGTGAACGAACCTCACAATCACTGATTGCAGCAACTACTCACCTCGGTCGCTGGCCCATTTGGCTTTCGCCTCGCGCCGGCGGGCATGCAATACAGGCTCGGTGTATCCGTTGGGCTGCTGCATTCCCTTAAAGACTAAGTCGCAGGCCGCCTGAAATGCCACACTCTCATCGAACCGCGGCGCCATATTTCTGTAAGCCGCGTCTGCGGAATTCTGCTGATCAACAACCGCTGCCATGCGCTGCAGCGTTTCGAGCACCTGTGCTTGAGTCACAATCCCATGATGGAGCCAATTGGCAATGTGTTGAGACGAAATCCGCAGCGTCGCACGATCCTCCATGAGGCCCACATCGTGGATGTCCGGCACCTTCGAGCAGCCAACGCCTTGGTCAATCCAACGCACAACGTAGCCTAAGATGCCTTGGGCGTTGTTATCCAGTTCCGCTTGGACCTCATCGGCCGAAAGATTCTCACCCAACATCAGAGGAATGCGCAGAATTTCGTCCACGCTGGCCGGCGTTCGCCGTTCCATTTCAACTTGCAACGCGGGCACACTCACCGCGTGATAGTGCAAGGCATGCAGTGTGGCAGCAGTGGGTGAGGGCACCCATGCGGTATTTGCCCCCGACTGCGGATGTCCGATTTTCACGCTCAACATTTCTGCCATTTCATCCGGTTTTGCCCACATCCCTTTGCCGATCTGCGCGCGCCCGCGAAACCCCGCTGCCAAGCCAACATCTACGTTGGCCTCTTCGTAGGCTTTAATCCAAGGTTGTGCCTTGATGATATCTTTACGCAACACCGCGCCAGCTTCCATGCTGGTATGAATCTCATCCCCGGTGCGATCTAAAAAACCTGTATTGATAAAAACAATTCGCGCCTTGGCCTGCGCAACACAGGCCTTGAGATTAATTGAGGTGCGCCTCTCCTCATCCATAACGCCCATTTTCAGCGTGTTTTCCGGCAATCCCAAAGTGATTTCAATACGCTCGAACAAATCGGCAGCCAGGCCTACTTCAGCAGGACCATGCATTTTAGGTTTCACGATATAGACACTGCCGGTGCGCGAGTTTCTAATCGGTCCTGTACCACGTAAATCATGAATGGCTGCTGCTGCAGTGATAAATCCGTCCAAGAAGCCTTCCGGAACCTCGTTACCCGCACCATCCAAGACTGCATCAGTGGTCATCAGGTGCCCTACGTTGCGCACCAACATGACACTGCGACCGGGCAACGTCAGCCTACCACCCTGCGGGTTGGTGTATTCTCGATCATGGTTGAGCTTGCGAACAAGCCGTTGGCCGCCCTTCTCCATGACCTCCTGAAGGTCGCCCTTCATCAATCCCAACCAATTGCTGTAGACCAAACACTTGTCTTGCGCGTCAACCGCGGCAACCGAATCCTCACAATCTTCAATCGTTGTTAATGCCGACTCAAGCAACACATCTTTGACCCCGGCGGCGCTTGTCGAACCCACGGGATGATTTCGGTCTAATTGTATTTCAATATGCAGCCCATTGTTCGTGAGCAGCACCGACTTGGGATCAGCTTCGTCGACAAAACCCACAAACTGCGCGGGATCAACCAGTCCAGTATTACCACCATCCATCAGGATCACCCGCAGCTGTCGCTGCCCTTCGGCATCCGCCCCGATCAGGTAGGCCTGAACATCGCTATGACTACCCCCTTGCAGTGGCACCGCCTGGTCTAACATGGCAGCGGCTTTTGCAACAACTTGCTCACCGCGAACGGGATTATATTGCTCACCTTTCTCGCAGCCTGGCGTTTCCGCGATGACATCAGTGCCATAAAATGCGTCATACAGGCTGCCCCAGCGGGCATTGGCCGCGTTTAACGCGTAGCGAGCATTCATTACCGGAACCACCAACTGGGGGCCGGCTAAAGAGGCAATTTCCGGGTCTACATTCTGTGTTTCAATATCAAAGTCAGCGGGCTCAGGAAGCAAATACCCCACGTCCTGAAGAAACTTCTTATACGCAACGGGGTCATGCAACGCGCCTTTGCGCGCTAGGTGGTAAGCGTCGATCTTACCTTGGAACATGTCTCGCTCGGCAAGCAGAGCACGATTGACCGGTCCAAGCTCTTCCAAGCAAGCCTCAAAGCCGAGCCAAAACTGCTCAACCGCTATGCCGGTGCCGGGCAGGATCTGCTCAGCGACCAGCTTATCAAGTTGAGCCGCTATCTGAAGTGAGCCGCGTTTTACTCTTGCCTGTGTCATTACCGTGCCTTGTGCATTTGTTCAATGACCAAGATTATACGCATGCGCGAGGCTTAGTCAGCGACTAAACATCCCTATTGCTGTATGCGCTCACCCTTGGACAAAAGCCAAACTGACCGGGACTACAAACCGAGCACAGCTTTGGCAATGATATTCTTCTGCACTTCTCTGCTGCCCCCAAAAACGGATGACGCGCGACTGTTAATGTAACGCGAGGTCACAGTTTCTGAATAACTTTCACCAACCCATTCATCGTTATGCCCATTTAAAGAAATTTTGTTGGCATTGGGCAGTCCGTAGTAGTGCACCGCTTCAAGTTTCAGGGTGTTGATCTCTTGGTTGATGTCTACAGACGAGTTCTTTGCCAGAGACGAAGAGGGTCCGGGAGACCCACCTTTGGATAGCTTTTCCAGCGTCATCAGCTCCTGCAAGTGCAGCGCTTCGTTGCGTATCTCCAACTCGGCCACCCGACCGGCGAAACTCGGATCGTTCATCAGCGGCATCTGACCGTCACACTCTTTCGAGGCGACACTTTTGAGACTTTCAATCGACTCGCGAATGCCAGCAGCTGCACCACCGCCGCCGCGCTCGAACTCGAGCAGATATTTAGCAACGGTCCAGCCCTCATTTTCAGGACCAACGCGGTTGGACTGCGGCACTCGAACGTCATCAAAAAAGACCTGATTCACCTCATGATCATCAGCGATGGTAATGATCGGTTTGACCGTAATGCCCGGCATATCCAGAGGGATCAGCAAAAACGTGATACCCGCTTGAGGCTTCACCCCAGTGTCAGTGCGCACGAGACAAAAAATATGATCTGCAAAATGGGCATGCGTAGTCCAAATCTTGGTGCCATTGACCACGTAGTCATCGCCGTCTTTAACCGCGCTAGTTTTAAGGCTCGACAGGTCTGAACCCGAACCAGGTTCTGAGTAACCTTGACACCAATACTGCTCGCCCGACAAAATTTTGGGCAGATACTCTGCTTTCTGTTCCGGTGTGCCATATTTAAATAGCACCGGAGCCAGCATCCGCAACCCCAGTGGAATTAAGCCCGGAGCATGAGACTTGGCACACTCCTGCCCCCAAATGTATTTTTGATTGGGCGTCCAAGCCACGCCGCCATGTTCAACCGGCCAAGCGGGCACCGCCCAACCTTTCTCCACCAAAATCTCTTGCCATTTCATGGCCAGATCCTTGTCCGCAAAAACCGTGGTTGTCCGCTCTGCCTCTCGTCGCATCTCGTCAGTTAAGTTGGTAGACAGGAAGTTTTTCACTTCTTCACGAAACACCTCATCTTCGGCACTGAACTCTATATTCATAAAATAACTTCCTCTTAGTCGACCACGATGTCAGAAATCGGCGGAGACCTTCAGCGCCCCGCCTTAAGTAATTCCGGCGATGGCATTAGCCTCACAGATCTTGTACTTTGTGCATTTGCATCCAAGCCCATAGTTTAATAACCAAGGACCCCCTATGACAATGACACGCATTATAATTTCTGGCACCGTCGATCTGCCTCCAGAGAATATGGACGCCGCACTAACCGCAGCCAAACCATTGATCGAGGGCGCGCTGACTGAAAAAGGATGCCTCGACTATGATTGGTGTCCAGACCCTCTTATTCCCGGCCGAATTCGGGTTTTTGAGCGATGGGAGAGCGAAGCTGACCTAAAAGCCCACTTTGACGACCGGTGGTATAAAGATATGCGGGATACTTTGGGCCAGTTTGGCATCTTGGGTGCTGAGAATTACAAGTATCAAGTGGCCATCCAAGAACCCGTTTACGACGAAACGGGCACTGCACGTGCTGACTTTTTCACCATCTAGCCTGACTGATCGGCTGATCAATGGTCCATTTGTCGGACACGCTGCAGGCTCAAAAAGAAACTAACGACCGTTTAAAGCCTAGGCTGTTAGCGCACTGTCCAGTGCGCTAACGACCAGAGAGGCGTTCAACGACGGGCGCAAAACTCTCCATATTGTCTATACCCACCGTAATGTAGGAAATGCCGTGCAGTTCACGACGGCGCTCCAGTTCGTCACAGATAGCATCTACCGACCCAAACAGCGCGTGGGGGTGCTTGAGCATATCTTGCTCAGACAGACCAAACATTTGCGCAAACTGACCCAATACCGGTGACGGATCATCCATTACAAACGTAAAATACGCACCGATTTCCAGCTCTATATCAGGAAAGCGATCACCCGCGCCTTGTTTAATCCAACCGATTTTTTTCATCGTTTCAGCTTCAGAGGACAACTGCACGCCGTCTGGTCCAATCATACCCGAGCGATTATTGAAATTTAGGCTGACAATATCCGCCTCGCGACCGGCAAGCCTCAGAATGCGAGGACTTCCGCCACCCACCATAATCGGCGCTGGGCCTATGGGTTTCGGCTGCCCCTCAAATTCTTTCCACGTCACCGTATCGTTGGCGACATCGGCCTGTCCATCGTTACAAAAGGCTTTCACCGCTTCGATCACATCAGCGAGTCGATCAATTCGGACCGCGGGTGCATCCATCTGCAGCCCCAGGGCCTCATATTCATCCTTAATCCAACCCGCGCCTAAACCAAACTCAAGCCGACCACCGGAAAGCTTGTCTATGGTCATCGCAGATTTAATCAGTACAACCGGGTTGTGGTAATCAATACAAAACACTCGGCAACCAATGCGAATGGTTTTAGTGACCGCGGCCGCATAAGCCATCGCAGGAATGGCCGCCAAGTTTTGTACCGGGTGATTGGCCCGCTGCAGTGCGGGACCGTCCCCCAAGATATGATCCGCCAAGTGAAATGCAGAATACCCAAGCACTTCCGCTCGCTGCGCCTGAGCAGCCCAGTCTGGCCCGGAATCCGCGTTAAACGACTGAACTCCAAATCTAAAGGGCTTTGCCATCGGCGCCATCTCCTGTTATTTCACTCAAACGGATCAACATGCCAGCTTGTCTTAAAACTGGATACGCTTGGTCATGCCACCATCAATGACAATATTCGTACCCGTCGTAAATCCAGCGTGAGGACTCGCCAAGAACGTCGCTTGAGCGGCAACTTCCGCTGCACTACCCATGCGCCCCATAGGAATATCAGCTACTGTCGCTTCATAAAACGGCGTCATATGTTGCTTGATGTTGTCCCACGCGCCTCCTTCTATGAAAATCGGTCCGGGGCTGATCGCATTTACCCGAATCCCCTTGGGTGCAAGTTCCTGCGAGAGCGCACCACTGTAGTTGAGCAAAGCGGCTTTCAACGCGTTATAGGGACCGGCCCCCATAAATTTCTCAACCGCAGCCGTGGTCGAAATCAAAAGTACGCTGGCGTTTTCTGAGGCTTCTAAATGTTCCATCGATCCTTCGACCATGCGCACTGCGCCCAGCATGTCGTACTCTAGATGGCGGCGCCATGCGTCTTCACCCTTTGCGCCACCACCGCTCACGTTAGACACAATACAATCTATGCCGCCCAGAGCAGCCGCGCTGGCATCAATCCAAGCTTTGAAGGCGTCGCCATCACCAACATCAAAAGCTTGTCCAAATGCGGTCACTCCTTTGGCACTGAGCTCCGCAACGGCTGCATCCACTTCGTCTTGATTTCGTGCACAAATAGCCACATGGCAGCCTTCATCGGCAAGGGTGTCAGCAATCGCCCGTCCGATGCCCTTGGTGGCGCCTGTAATCAACGCTTTCGAACCTTTAAGTTGTAGATCCATTATGTCCTCTCTTTTGTTATTGCTGCATTCTTGCAGCCTATTGTCACTGCTTTTTGCAGCATTGACATCATGCTTCTCGTGACCGTGCCAGGTGGCCCGCGGCCATCAGGCCCTCTCAAGCCAACTTGCCCGACGGATATAGCCCCAGATTGCCGCTATGAGTATGTGAGCGGTAAAACAGTCCGTCAAGACGGTTTCTTTCGCAAAATCCCTTCGACATAATCTCCCTCCCCTCAGACACGCTGGAGATTTCCCCATGAGCGAATCACAATCAGGCCTCAATCGGCAGTTCCTGCTCGCCGCACGGCCACAAGGCATGGTCAAAGAGAGCGATTTTGAATATCGCGAAACGCCAATTCCTCAGATTGGTTCTGGAGAAATGTTAGTGCGTACCAACTACATCTCCTTAGATCCCTCGATGCGCGGTCAGATGGAAAATCGTGCCGATTACGTCGCCCCATTAGCCGTCGGCGACGTCATGCGCGCAGGCGGAACAGGTGTAGTGGTGAAATCGAACCATCCTGATTTCCCAGCCGGCGCGCCCGTTTACGGGACCTTTGGTATGCAGGACTATGTCGTTAGCGATGGTGCCTCCCCACCCCTGCGCCGTTACGATGCCACGCTGACCCCGCAGGAGGCGTTAGGTGTGCTGGGCACAACCGGCATGACCGCATATTTTGGCTTGCTTAATTTAGGAGAGCCTAAAGCGGGCGATACCGTAGTCATCAGCGGCGCCGCGGGTGCCACAGGCAGCATTGCCGGACAAATCGCAAAATTAAAAGGATGCACCGTAATCGGCATGGCTGGCAGTAATGACAAATGCCAATGGCTGGTCGATGATCTGGGTTTTGACGCCGCTATTAACTACAAAACTCAGGACGTTGGCCGCTCGCTGGATGCTCTTTGCCCAACCGGCATCAACCTTTACTTTGATAACGTGGGCGGTGAAATTTTAGATCTCTGTCTGGAGCGAATCGCCATGAACGCACGCGTAATCATTTGCGGAGGCATCAGCCGCTATAACGCCACTGCGCCAGTACCCGGCCCGAAAAATTACTTCAATCTGGTATTTCGAAGGGCGCGCATGGAGGGTTTCATCGTTTTGGACTACATCAACCAGTTTCCCGCAGCGATCGCTGAAATGAAACGCTGGATGGAAGCCGGACAACTCAAACAAAGCACCACAGTCATAGACGGCTTTGAGCAACTGCCACGTGCTTTGATTCAGCTATTTGAAGGCGTCAATATAGGGAAAATGATGGTCAACACAAATCCGGGTTAAATCATCTCGGCTTAACCGGCGGACACCCATTCAATGGCATTGCTGAGCAGCTGTTGAAAATGCGGATTAGCGTACGCCACTGGATCATCGCCGCACTGCAGATAGACAATGCGGCTCTTTCCGTAGGTCTTGGTCCACCCGATTAGATTACTGCCAGGAGCATGTGTCCAATTTTCGTTGTCATACAACTTTCCCTCTCGGACCGCCTTAGTCGCAGAGTAGAAGTTGTCCTGCACAAAGGGGTAATCACTGGTCAACAGCGGCTGCACGTCCTCATCGAATACCTCATACAGGTAAACCTCATCCGTAATGGAAAATGATTTAGGCAGCCCCTGTGTCACCGGATGATCATTCACAACGTTGACCGTGTGCGTCACGTTGTGGCGATAACCTGAATCTTGGCAGGGCTCGCCACGCAGATCCTCTGGCATATAGAGAAAACGCCCGCCAATAATTTCTGCATACTCAGGCCAAGCCGGCCAACCCGCAATTGCATGATGTAAAAACACAAACCCTTGCCCGGCCTCGAGAAGCTCCAAAAAAGAGCGCTTGAAAGCTTCGCGCGGAGGCACAAACTTGGGCGCACCATCAGCCATAAATTCGATACCTGGCATGTCGTACAGAACAAAGGCATCGTAACCCGCAGCTTGATCTACACTAAACAGCGCCTGCGCCGCAGGTTGCTCAACCAACGTCCAGTTAACATGGGCCATCGCATCAAATACATCATAAAACGGCTCGCGCTCGTAAGGGTGCCCCTTGGTTACTAACAACACATTGTGCATGATCAAATCCCCGCTAATTAGCCGCCAACCGCAATTTGTTAACCCTGATGACCCTCCCAGTAAGGTGCACGAAGTTTACGTTTGTTAATCTTACCCATGGTATTGCGTCCAAGGTCATCTACCCAATCCAAAGTTCGCGGGCATTTGTAATGAGAGAGTCTGTCTCGGCACCATGCCAGAACTTCTTCCGCAGCCACCTCCTGATCCTTCACAATGGCAAGCGCTTTGAGTTCTTCACCCATCTCCGGATGAGGAATCCCGATACACGCCACATCTAATATCGCTGGATGATCAATGAGTACCTGCTCTGCTTCGGCCGGGTAGATGTTGACGCCACCCGACACCACCATGTCGCTGAAGCGATCAGTGATAAAAACAAAGCCTTCTTCGTTCATGTAAGCAATTTCGCCCAACGTGAACACACCTGGCGCAATATGAGCGGCTGCAGATTTCTCGGGATCATTGTGATAAACCACCCCGCGCCCGGTCTCATCTTTGAAATACAGCCGACCTTCTTGGTTCGGGCCAAGTTCATTGCCATCCTCGTCAATAATCAACGCGGTGAAAGGCGGATTAGACGTACCTACAGAACCCGGATGCAATAGCCACTCCTCAGACGTAATCGAACACGTGGTACCCACCTCACTGGCACCATAGGCGTCGACAAAAACAGGCCCCCACCATTGAATCATCGCTCTTTTCACGTCAACCGGGCACTTTGCGCCGGTATGCGCAATGCTCACCAGCGCGCTGAGATCATACTTTTGTTTAATTTCATCAGGCAGTGCAAGCAGACGGACAAAATGCGTGGGCACCATCACGCTGCTGCCGACGCGATGCTGCTCAATCGCCGCCAACGTTTTTTCTGCATCGAAGCGCCCTAAGATAACGCTGGATACACCGGCCGCCAGCAGCCGCGCACCGGACAAGGGGCCGGTGTGATACATCGGGCCAACCACCATATGCACACCGGCTTCGGCGCGCGGATCCTCACCTAAATTCGCCAAATGTTCACCCACCGTGTCCCCTCCGGCAAACATCGTCGGGGGCAGTTCGGTGCCCTTGGGGCGGCCGGTTGTACCGGAGGTATACAGTAAGTTAGGCATCGGCTTAAGATTTTCATCCGCAGGCGCATCGGATTGATCAGCTAACCATTGCGACCAAGCAATTACACCATCACCGCCAGCAGCATCACCCCAGGCAATCACGTATGCGACACCGGCCAGACGTGCGGCCCGAACCGCACGATCAAGGGTCTTTGCATCAGCAAACAAAACTCGTACTTGGGCATCTTCGAGTATGTAAGCCACTTCATCTGCCGTGAGATGGAAATTCACCGGAACAACTGAAGCGCCCGCGATCAAACCACCCAAGTTTGCCATGGCGGTCTCAACCGCATTTTCAGCAAATACTGCCACTCTGCGCTTGACGCCGAGATCGTAGGTATTTAGACCGTTCGCCACGGCGTTTAACGTACGATCCACATCTGCCCATGACAACTCACTGGCTTCATCACAAATCGCAATCTCATGAGGTTGAGATTGCGCCAATTTAGCGGCAAACGATGGCATTAGCGCCCTCCCTTAAAAATTTAGAACGCGTTATCATAATCAAGTCTTATAAATGAAGCCATTGTACGCTATAAAGAACCCTCCAGTTTAATAGAGGCAGCTACCTTGAGCGACAACATCTCAAATGAAACCCTGCTCGATCTACATCGACGCATGGTACGTATCCGGCGGTTTGAAGAAAATGCCGGTAAACTGATGGAAGATGGCAAGATTCCCGGTGCATTACACCTCTACGTCGGAGAAGAAGCCGTTGCCTCAGGGGTTATGGTAAATCTGACCGATGCGGACCAAATCACCAGCACACACAGAGGCCATGGCCATTGCATCGCCAAAGGTGGCGCTTTTGATCGCATGTTCGCTGAGCTATTCGGGCGTTCCACCGGTTATTGCAAAGGCAAAGGTGGCAGCATGCATATCTCCAATATGGAGCTCGGCATTCTGGGCGCCAACGGAATTGTCGGCGGTGGCCCGCCCATTGCTATGGGTGCTGCATTTTCAAATAAATTCCGCAAGACAAAAGACGTTGCCGTGTGTTTTTTTGGCGACGGGGCGAGTAATGAAGGTTCTTTTCATGAAGCCGCAAATATGGCCGCGCTGTACAAACTACCAGCAATTTTTGTTTGTGAAAATAACGGCTACGGTGAATACACCCCACAGGCAAACCATCAGGCAATCGTAGACGTAGCTGACCGAGCCCCGGGGTATGGCATGCCCGGCGTCATCGTTGACGGCATGGACGTCATGGCAGTATACGAAGCTGCAGGGGAAGCCATCGCCAGAGCGAGAGCCGGCGAAGGACCCACTCTGCTCGAATGCAAAACTTACCGTTACTTTGATCACGTCGGGGTGCGCGGCATGGGCCTGACATACCGCACAGATGAAGAAGTGGAAGAATGGCGCAAGAAAGACCCAATCGAAACCTTCGAATCTCGCCTCGCTGAGCAGGGTATATTGAGCGCCGAAGCCGCTCAAGCTGTCCACGACGAAACCATGGCTGAAATCAAGAGCGCCATAAAATTTGCCGAGGACAGCCCATTTCCGGCGCCATCGGCAGTCACTGAAGACGTCTACGCATAAGGAATTATCATGGCAGAAGCAAAACAAATCGAACCCAGAGTACTACCCTACGTCGCAGCGATTACCGATGGCGTACGCGCCGTCATGCAAGAGCAACCTAATGCATTTATTGCCGGTGAAGATGTCGCCGGTGCGGGCGGAGTCTATGGCTACTACAATGGCATGCTCAAAGAATTTGGTGCAGACCGCGTATACGACACACCAATCTCTGAAGAGGGTATCGTTGGCCTTGGCGTTGGTTCCGCTGCAACCGGGTGCCGACCGATCATCGATCTGATGTTTATGGATTTCCTCGGAGAATGCATGGACGAAGTGGCCAACCAGATGGCCAAGATGAGGTACATGTTTGGCGGTGCCACCACCCTTCCAGTGACCATGTTAACGATGGCCGGTGCCGGCATGAGCCTTGCGGCCCAGCATAGCCAAAGCCTTGAAGCATGGATTTGTCACTTGCCCGGTTTAAAAGTTGTGGCGCCAACCACACCCTACGACGCCAAAGGTTTAATTATTGCCGCAGCACGTGACGACAATCCGGTCATTGTGGTGCTGAACAAAATGTCCCTCGCCCTAACCGGCGAAGTCCCTGAAGAAACTTACGAAATACCGTTGGGCAAAGCCAATATTGTTCGCCCCGGCACCAACTACACCATCGTGGCAATGGGACGTATGGTTCATGAGGCAATGAAGGCTGCCGAGAAACTCAAAGCCTTTGGTATTGATGCCGAAGTCATTGACCCGCGCACGCTACAGCCATTTGACACAGAAACCGTGGTCAACTCCGTCAAGAAAACCCACCGCATCGTTGTGGTTCACGAAGCCGTTCGTTTTGGCGGTCTGGGCGGTGAAATTGCGGCACAAGTTCAAGAACTGGCGTTCGATTATTTAGACGCCCCTGTCGCACGAGTCGGTGCGCCATTCTCTCCGGTGCCATTTAGCCCCGTACTCGAGAAAGCCTACATTCCAGATGCCGATCGCATCGTGGAAGAGGCTAAGAAACAGCTCGGCCTCTAAGCGAGCCACCTAGTGGGCACCATAGGGCTTTTGGCAAACCCTGCATCGGGTAAAGACGTGCGGCGCTTGGTCGCGCGTGCGTCTGTCTTTGACAATCAGGAAAAGCGCGCGATCGTCCGGCGGGCAGTCACCGGTGCCGTCGCGGGCGGCGCGACGCACTTTATCTATCACAACGACGCACATGGTATTACGCAACAAGCCTTGGACGAATTTGCAGATCAAATCACTGCCACGGCCGTCGACTCAACGCAAATGGGCTCAGCCCTGGACACCATCTCAGCCGCACGGGCGATGCGTGAACTTGACTGCAGCGTTGTGATCACCCTCGGCGGAGACGGCACTAATCGCGCGTTCTGCCTTGGCTGGCCTGACGCTCCGCTGCTGCCAATCAGCACCGGCACCAACAACGTATTTCCGGTGCTGCAGGAAGCAACTATCGCAGGGGCAGCCGCAGGTCTCATTGCCAGCGGTCAAGTCACTGAAGGAGTCTTCAGCCAACAAAAGCGTATTTTGGTCAATATCGAAGGTGAACGCGATGACCTCGCGCTGATCGATGTTTTACTCTCCAATGAGAGATTTGTAGGTGCCCGTGCACTGCTTAAGCCAAATCAATTTCGTTCAGCGCTACTCACCCGGGCAGATCCTGCAGCCGTTGGAATCACCTCAATCGGAGGCCTACTGCACCCCATTGACGCCGCTGACGACTGCGGCCTGTGGTTAACTTTCGGCGAGGATGGAGATGTGATTCATGCACCCATTGCACCGGGGCTTTACCATAAAATACCGATAAGCGCGTGCGAGCCCCTGGCCCTAGAGCAGCCCATTTGCTGCTCAGGACCCGGAACATTGGCCTTCGACGGAGAGCGCGAGCGCACCCTCAAGGAAGGCCAGGTTGCAACCCTTACCCTGTCTCGAAGCGGCCCCTACATCGTGGATGTCGCCAGCGCGCTGCGCCAAGCAGCTGACATTGGCAGCTTCAAAATATAATTATTAACATTTGAATAAGAGAACAGCATGGCAACTGAAATATATCTAGTAAAAGTCGGCATGAGCATGACCGAAGGCGTCGTGGAGGAATGGTACATCGCCGATGGTGATCAAGTTGAGATCGGCGAATTAGTGTATCGCCTGGAAACAGAGAAGGTAAATTTAGATGTAGACGCTGAAGCCAAGGGGACCGTAAAACACGTCGTCGCCGAGGGCGTCACGATGGAACCCGGTGACGTCATCGGCTACATATTTGCTGAAGGCGAAGAAATACCGGCCGACCTCAGCACGCTCTCCGGTGAAGCACCCTCAGGGCCAGCAGCTGCAGAATCTACACCACAGGCTAACTCCGCAACACCCGCTGACACAGTCAGCTCCGCTGACGCCAACTCCGGGCGAATATTCATCTCACCTGCAGCACGCCGACTCGCCAACGAAACCGGGGTAAGTTTCACCGAGCTTAGTGGCTCAGGACCCGGCGGACGGATCGTCGAAGCAGATATCAGAGCCGCAAGCGATGCCCATGCCAGCGCCGGCGGCCCCAGTTCACCCATGGCGCGCAAATTGGCTCGGGAACTCGGGGTAGACCTCAGTCAGGTCAGCGGCACCGGACCCGGCGGCAGAATTACAAAAGACGATGTGCAGCAAGCCGCGGCACAACCCGCCGCCGCTGCGCCACTCAACACACAATCCTCACCGGCTGCAGGGCATATCCCGGTTCGCGGCATGCGCAAGACTATTGCTGAACGCATGCACGACAGCCTAACAACCATGGCTCAATTAACCATGGACATGGACGTAAACATGGACGACGCGATTAAACTGCGCGGTCAGCTTGTTGCTGAATGGGCTGATGAAGGTGTCAAACCTTCTTTCACCGATTTAGTGATTCGCGCCGCTGCTCGCGCATTGGCCAAACACCCCCTGATGAATGCTTCCTGGGGTGACAAAGAGATCACCCTGCACAGTGACATTAACGTAGGCATGGCAGTTGCCCTGGAGGAAGGACTCATCGTACCCGTTCTCAAAAATACAGCTGATATTTCCATCAAGACTCTGGCCAAAGAGAGCTCACGTCTGGCCGCTGACGCGCGCGATGGAAAAGTCTCGCTGGACGATATGCAAGGCGGAACATTTACCGTATCTGCACTGGGTATGTTTGGAGTTGACGCCTTCACACCCATCATCAATGCACCACAAGCCGGCATCTTAGGCGTCAATCGCATTCGCGACGATGTCGCGTGGGACGGCGACCGACCCGTGAAAACACAGGTCATGAGACTGTCTCTGACTTGGGATCATCGAGTCTTGGACGGCGGGCCAGCGGCACTGTTCTTAGGCGAGATTAAATCCTTGTTAGAGTCACCCTACCGTCTCCTGCTGTGATCTCCAGCCAATGCAGCAAGCAATTTCCCTAATAGGTGATTGCCTGCTGCAACTTCACCCAGCGCCCCTGCTGAACTTGAGACAACACAGACTCGGTGGCACCGTTGTGCTTTTCGGGCCCAAAAGAAACTTTATAGCCGAAAATATCCGTATAGTCGGTGATGCTCTCTAACGCTTGAACCAGGCCTTGTGTGGTGAGGTCCCGACCTGCACGCTGCAGCGCCAAGACCGTGAGGTCGGCGGCTCGGTAGCCCTCCATGGCCGCCAAGCCAGGCTCTTCACCATATTCTTCGATGTAACTGTTCCACCAAGTGCGAACCAACGGCGACATCTCGTCGTCAGCGTAGAGTTTCGCCATATGCACGAAACTGTAATAACCCTGGCCACTTTCCTGATCAGCAATCACCTGAGCATAGGCTGCGTTATTCCCTACCCAGGCGACGTCCTCCCAACCCATCTTGCGTGCGGCATCTAATACTAAAATCGTATCTCGATGCACAGTGCCCATTAGAACAAGGTCACAATTGGCCTTCTTCAGACGCAAAATTGCAGCGGTAAATTCAGTTTCAGTGGGTTTATGCGATGACACTGCAGCAAGCGGCACCGCCATCACCGCCGCTTGATCTTTGGCGCCGGCAAAAATTTCAGCACCATAATCGGTATCTTGATAAATCACACAAGGCGTCTGCTTTGCCTGCTGCTCTATAAAGTATTTAACCGACGCGCGCACCTCATCATAGTAAATACCCCTCTGGGTGAATTTCAAAGGGTGAAACGGTTCAACCATTTGTCGCCCGCCACTAATCGGAAAAAGGTTAGGCACATTAGCTTCGAATTGAATCGGCATGACCGCGTTGTTAAGCGGTGTACCAACTGACAACAACAGCGCTAACACCTCGTCTCGGTTGATCAACTTATTCGCCGCAGAGATGGCTTTGGGCACCTGATAAGAGGTATCTTCAACCACATAACGGATCTTTCGCCCCCAAACACCACCTGCTTCATTGGCCTGTGCAAAACGCAGCCGCGCTGCGTTAGTGGCACCCACACCCCAGATCGCTGTGGGGCCGGAAAAATCAGAGCCTGAACCGAGCACAATTTCAGTATCTGTAACACCACGCTGCGCAGCTTCGCCTGACGAATCAGCCGTGCTACCGCCACATCCAAGAAGCGCAAGCCAACAGAGAAGGAAAAAAACCGGAATCGCGCGTTGTTGTGTTTTCATATGAACTGCCTTTACTGCAATATTTTAGGTGGTTGTAACGTCTACGCTAATACATCTGGTTGATCAGCTGAATGTATTTTTCATTCACAACCTTACGTTTCAGTTTCATTGTAGGCGTCAATTCTTCATCTTCGGGATCCAGCAATTGATCAATCAAGCGGAACTTCTTGATGGTTTCTACCTGCGCAAACTTTACATTCACCGCCTCAATTTCAGCCCAAATAAGATCTTGAACTGCCTGTGTGTGACATAAACTGGTGAAGTTTGTAAACGGCACATTTTGCGCCTGAGCAAAATTGGTCACGTTCTCCTGATCAATCATGACGAGACAGGTAAGATAGGGCCGCTTATCACCGACAACCACAGCATCGGATATAAACGGCGAGAATTTCAGCTGATTTTCTATTTCACTGGGTGTTATGTTTTTCCCGCCCGCGGTAATAATGATGTCTTTCATGCGATCTACGATATAAACAAAGCCGTCATCATCGATTCGCCCGACATCTCCCGTGTGCAGCCAGCCATCTACAAAGGTTTCAGCCGTTTTTTCAGCGTTATTCCAGTATCCCTGAATCACACCCGGGCCTTTGATCAGAATTTCTCCCAGCGGCGAAAGCTTCACCTCTGTCTCTAGGGTGGCCCGGCCAACGGAACCGATACGGTTAGCCCCGGGTTTATTCGCCGTGGCGATACCGGTGCACTCGGTCTGCCCATAGACCTCATACATCGGGCGACCCAGCGCCCAGTACCAATTGATCAATTCCGGCGCAATAGGCGCTGCGGCTGTTGATAACCAGCGGCACTGGTCGATGCCTAACAAGATTCGAATATTCTTAAGCACCAAAAAATCAAACACTTTGTGCAGAAAAGCCAACCCTGCGCCCACCGTTGCACCAGATTGACGGGCGGCGGCCATACGCGCGCCTAAGTCAATGGCGAACGCATAGGCCCATCGCCCCAATGCTGTGGCTTCTTTGAGTTTGATTGTGACTAGCGAATATTGTTTTTCCCATACCCGCGGCACTGCAAAATGAATCGTCGGCGCAATTTCTTGCTGGTCACTCACCGCTGTTTCAAGCGACTCTACCAAATTGACGACACTGGCAGATTCGAGTGCCAAAAAGGTGTAAAACATTCGACCAGCAACATGTGCTAATGGCAAAAACCCCAGTTGTTCGTCCGCTGGAGACACCCCATAGACGTCTTGCAAGTTCACGGACATGTACAGCATATTGGCTTGCGAAATCATCGCACCCTTGGGTGGTCCGGTGGTGCCCGAGGTATAAGTCAGCACCATCAGGTCATGCCCTTGCGCCGCGGCAATTTCATCTGCCCAGAGGGTTGGATGCTTTTGCGCGTAGTCTTTACCCATCTGTATTAATTCATGCAGACTTATACAGTCAGGGTCGCTGAAATTTCGCAGGCCCTCCATGTCAAAGATAATAATTTTCTGCAGCGAGGGCGTGTCTTGGCGAACCGCCAAGACCTTGTCTAATTGCTCTTCATTTTCAGCAAAGTAGTAACGGGTCTGGCTGTCATTAATCAAGTAGGCAACCTGATTGGCCGCATCGGTAGGATAAACCCCGTTGGTTACACCCCCGATGCAGATGATACCCATGTCAGCAAACATCCACTCTTTGTTTACTTCTGAGGCAATCGAACAAACATCTCCCCGCGTCAGTCCTAGCGCTTTGAGACCCAGACCAATCCAGCGAGCATGGTCACCGTAAGCCTGCCAGGTGTACTCATTCCATATTCCAAAATCTTTTTCTCGAAGGGCAACTTTATTCGGCATGCTGTTTACCCGTTGCTCAAACAACTGCGAAATGGTGCTACATCCGTGCGCGCTGATCATGCGATTCACCTTCACCCTCAGCGCCAGGTTTTACGTTGTTTCCAACGTCGCCGTCCACGCACACCTTGGTCTTTCATTCCCAGATAGAATTCCTGAATATCCGTGGCTTCTTTTAAGCGCGCACAGCTGTCTTCCATCACAATTCGGCCCACCTCCATGACGTACCCATAATCTCCTAAATCAAGGGCCATCTTTGCATTTTGCTCAACCAATAAAACCGTTAAGCCCTCTTCAGCATTCAGGCGCTTGATAATTTCACTGATTTCTTGGACTAACAGGGGAGAAAGCCCCAGAGAAGGCTCATCTAATATCATCAAAGTCGGACGTAACATCAGCGCCCTGCCAATGGCCAACATTTGTTGCTGCCCTCCAGATAGATTCACCGCCTGAGATTTAGTGAAACTTTTCAGGATTGGAAAATAATCATACACCCGCTCAAGATCGGCATTAATCTCACGGTCGCGGCGAGAGAATGCACCCATTTTAAGGTTTTCATCAACACTCAAAAAGGGGAAAACCTCCCGACCCTCAGGCACATGAGCGATCCCTTGGCGCGCCACCCAATCCGGATCCCGACCCGTGATCAACCGTCCTTGGTAAGAAACTGTACCTTTCTGGGGCACCATGGCACCGCTAATGGTTTTCAGCACTGTGGTTTTACCCGCGCCATTGGCGCCCAAAAGAGAGACCACCTGACCCTCGGGTATCTCCATGCTGACCCCCCGAATGGCCATCACTGGCCCGTAATAGGCTTCTAAATTACGAATTTCCAATAAATTTGACATGCTTATTGGCCCAGATAGGCGCGCAAGACCTCCGGGTGATTTTGCACTTCTGCGGGCGAACCAATGGTCAATAACTGGCCATCTGCCATCGCCATCACGCGATCCGAGGCTTGACCCACCAAATTCATATCGTGTTCGACCATAATCACCGTGATACCCAGCGCTTCATTGATATCCTCTAGCCAAAACGCAAGATCGTCTGTCTCTTCGGGGTTCAGCCCCGAAGAGGGCTCATCCAACAGCAGCAATTTGGGCTTCAGGCAAAGCGCACGGGCAATTTCTACCATTTTACGGACCCCATAGGGCAAGTTGCCGATAATCTGATGCCGGTAGGTTTGTAAATCTAGCAAGTCAATGACGTCTTCGACCGCCCGGCGGAAGGCTAATTCTTGCCGGCGCACTGAGGGTGAAAATAGAATATCCTGCCAAAAGCGTGTCTTGCGGTGGATATGACAACCAATTAACAGATTATTGAGCACCGTTTCCTGCTCAAATAATTCAGTATTTTGAAAAGTTCTAGCGATCCCCAGGCCGGCAACTGCATGCGTTTCAACCCGCGTAATATCCTGGCCGGAAAAACTTAATCGACCAGCTGTGCTGTCATAAATACGGCTGATTAAATTAAAAATAGTTGTTTTTCCGGCTCCGTTTGGCCCCACGATGCTAAACACCTCACCGGCCTCTACACTAAAACTGACCGATTGAACGGCTTTCACCCCCCCAAAAGAGATGGATAACTGTTCCGCCTCCAACAGACTCATCGCAAACGTTCCGTGCGCAAAAAGGTCTTCTGACGCCGATGCGTTGCCCGCCGGTAAAGGGGGAATTCTTCAAAAAACTGGCGGATTTTCTGCCAACGTCCGTAAATTCCCAGGGGTTCATAAATCAAGAACAAAATCATTATCAACCCGAAGACAGCAGGTTCTAAGCCTGGAATTTGAGCCACAACTGGCGGAGCACTGTCCCTGGCAATGGCAATAATTTGCGGCAACAAACCGACAAATAAGGCACCAAAGACGACCCCGTGTAGAGAACCCAACCCCCCGACAACCACCATTAACAGCAACTGTATGGACGTCACAATCGTGAAGGCATCTGGAGCAAGGTAGGTCAACCGGTGAGCGAACAAAGCACCCGCCAACCCGGTAAATCCCGCGGACAATGCAAACGCTAACGTTTTTGTGCCCGCCAAATGAATACCCATACTTTCAGCTGACGTCTCCGAATCACGCACGGCAGTCATTGCTCGGCCACTCGGCGAACGCAAGATATTCATCACCAACACTAAAGAAACCAACAGCAACAACAAAGATAAGAAATAAAACAGCGTAGGATCGGAAAAATTGATGCCAAACAAAACGGGTTTAGGCACCGCCATGCCGCGAAAACCACCGGTAACTGCCTCCCAGTGCACCAATACCTGCTCCACAATCACGGCAAAGGCGAGCGTGGCAACCGCCAAGTAAATACCCGTCATACGCAAGGCGGGGATTGCAATCAGCGCGCCCACCAACGCTGAAAATCCGGTCGCAAATAGCATCGACAGCGGAAACGGCCACCCATGGCCGAGCAAAAAAGCGTGCACATATGCACCGATCGCAAGAAAAGCTGCATGCCCTAAACTGACCAAACCGGTGTAGCCAACCAACAGCATCAAGCCTAGTCCGGCAATGGCGTAAATAAATACATAGGTAAATTCGCCCAGCAAGAAACGATCAAGCCAAAGCGGTGCGCTGAACACAAGCAACAACAACAGTCCGTACCACAGGACATGCCCCTTATGCTGAACAAGATTAATGTCCTGCTCGTAATCTGTCCTGCGGATAAAACGCATTAGACTTTTTTCTTCTGCATGGTGGCAAAGAGTCCCTGTGGGCGGATCACCAGCATCACCAAGAGCAACACATAGGCACTCATATCGGCAAAGCCGGGCGGCAGATAGAGTCCGGCCAACTGTTCAACGATTCCCACCAGCAAGCCACCTAAAATGGCACCCGGCATACTGCCAAAACCGCCAACAATGGCTGCGGCAAAGGCCTTTATACCAACAAAACCAATCAGTGGATCCACTAAGGATACCGGAGCCGTTAAAATGCCCGCTATAGCCGCGATGACTGCTGACAACGCCCAGACCAGCATAAAAATACGCTTCACCGGAATGCCGACATAGAAGGCCGCCAACTGATTCTGTGACGCCGCCTGCATGGCCAGACCCACTGTGGTAAAACGAAAAAATAACCACATCAGCAAACACAACAAAGCAGTACCGGCGATGATGGCCAGATTTTCGTAGCCCACCACCACCTCACCCATCCGCAGTACGTCGCCCACATAGGGCATTTGCAATGCACGCGGCTCGCTACCCCATATCGCACCGGCCAAAGCGCGCAAAACAAAGCCTAATCCGATGGTTAACATCAGGACCGCAAAGTGCGGCTCACCTATCATCGGTCTAAACAAGAGCCGCTCAAGCAAAATTCCAACGCCCGCCATAACCAGCAGCGTCGCCGGAACCGCCCAGTAGTATGGCCAACCCCAAATGCTGGTAAAGGTGATCGCCACATAAGCACCCAGCATCATCACGTCGCCCTGAGCAAAGTTGACCATCTCGGTGGCTTTGTAGATCAACACAAACCCCAAGGCGATCAACCCGTAGACACAGCCCTGCGAAACGCCACTGATTAAAAGTTGTATGATCTCCACTTATCCCCTTAGATTTAACATTTAAGTGGTCAATTTCATATTGTGTGGACTGAGGCTTCATTTGTCACGCCCACACTGGCCAAAGTCGGAGAAAACAGATGCCTAATCAACTCGAAGGTAAACGCGTGTTGGTCACCCAGGCCGCGGACTACATGGGACCCGCGACCATTAAATTATTTCAGGCAGAGGGCGCCGAGGTCATCAGCGACAATAGCGACCTGACCCAAGACAAAGCCTGCGAGAGTGTCATCACAAACACGGGCCATATCGATATTTTAATCGCCAATTTAGCGTCCGAGAACTATTCAGGCATTTACGCCACCGAACTGGCAGACGATGCTTGGCAAGACACCTTCAACAAGATGGTTCATCCACTACACCGTTTGTGCCGGGCGGTTCTGCCGCAAATGATTGCCCGCCAAGCGGGCAAGGTGATTGTCTACGGCAGCGCAACGGCCTTGCGTGGCGTCAAAACCGTTGCTGCTTACAGCGCAGCCAGGGCCGCACAAGTGGGCTACGTACAGGCTCTGGGTGTCGAAGTCGCACCCAACAATATTCAGGTCAATTTGATCGCTCAAAATTACGTGGAAAACCCTGTTTACTATCCGGCACCGCTGCGCGCACGAGAGGGCTTTCAGCGATCAGTGCAACGTCAGGTTCCACTGGGCCGACTGGCCACCGCAGAAGAAGATGCTCAATTCGCATTATTTTTGGCGTCCAACAACAGCGATTTCTTTGTCGGTCAGGCAATTCCTTTTTCTGGCGGTTGGGTTCAGAGGTAACCTATACGAGGGCTGTTTGAGCACCCTCAAATCACTGGATTGAAAAATGGAGTTGCAGCAAATCTAAATAACTGTATAAATATACAGCATGAAACTTTTAAGACCCCTACACCGACAAAAAAGGCGGCGCAAAACCAGCGTTAAAGTACTGGGTAATGACGATCTCGCAGCCCACCATGGGGTTCGACTGGAACAACTCGAGGGCTTCCTGCGATGCAACGCGTATCCATTTCACAAAGACAGTTGCGGCAATTTATGGGCGTCCTGTGAGGAGCAAACATAACAAACCAGACAGAAAGACCCACACTCAGCATGCTATGCGAAAAGATTTGGCCAAAGTCTAACCGCCCGCAATCTCTGCACCGACGGGATAAACACGGATTTGAACACCATCGTCAGCCGCAGATGGTAAATTCACACTTACAGATCGAGATTGGCCCGCGGCGATACCCTCGATACGCTGTATCCAAGACTGACTACCCTGGGGGGTCTGAATGTCTAGACGGACACGGACATTCTTTAAGGCCACTGCAGCACGGTTGATTACCAGCAATCTGTAGGTGTTATCTGACCCCAAGCTCATACGTGCACCGATATATTTTTCTGGCTGCTCTGGCAACTCTAATCGAGTAAGGCTAGCAATAGCCGCTTGGCTCTCCGGCCCCTGCCCCTTCCCTGCCTGTGCGTAATACCGTTTTGCGTTGCTCATATCTCCTTCGGATTCTGCCAACTCGCCCAGCGCTTGGTATGCCGACGCGGTAGGCAGGAGATCCAACGATGCTGACAAATCAACCTTCGCGCGAGCAATATCGCCCTGCTGACGGTGAATTAACCCGCGACTGATATAGTAGACATAATATTCTGCATGGCGATCGATGGCTCGATTAAAATTGATCAACGCATCGTCTTCGCGTCCCTGTTTTACTCTAATCGCCCCTCGCAAACCATGAAACAACGCTTCTTCATAATTGCTCGCAAGGGCATGGTTTACCCTGCTCAACGCAGCATCGTAGTCCTCACTTTCATACAACGCGATCGCCTCATCATAGGCCGCATATGCAGGCGCACTTTCACGCAGTTTTGCCATCGCCTGATTATATGACGCTGCACCTAAAACCCCTTTATTGAACCCTTGCGCACGCAGTTGCTCAGCCAGTTCGCGATTGTTGGCGAGGCGTTCTTGCGAGGCGGGGTGTGAAGCAAAAAAATTGTCCGTCCAACTGCTACGCTTTTCGCCCGCCAAACGCACAAAAGTCTCCTGCAACATTACTGCGCCATAAGGGTCGTATCCCGCCCGCGCCATAAATCGGGTGCCATAAAAATCAGCCTCACGCTCAGCGTCTCGCGAATATTTTTGGCCGATCAAACCCGCCGCTAATTGCGCCCCAACCAGAACGCCAGCGGCATAGGTTTTGTCATAAGTACCTACAGCCGCGCCCAGCAGTAAACCCTGCAGCAACAAACCACGCTCAATCTGTTTCGCGCCATGTCGAGCCGCCGCATGCACAACTTCATGACCTAATACGGCAGCCAGTTCAGCCTCGTTATTCAACGCCGTTAACAAACCCCGATTGATTGCCACTTTACCACCGGGTAACGCCCAAGCATTAGGCAGAGAGTTATTTAGAACAACAAACTCATAGGGTAAATCCGAGCCACTCACCGCTGCCAATTTCTGTCCCACTCGGTCAACGTATGCGCTCAATTCAGGATCGGTTGCATAGATGCCCCCCTGCATTTGTTGAGCGGGCAAATATTGTGCTCGGCCAATTGCCAATTCCTCACTGGCACTGACCAAAACCAGCTCTCGCTGACCAGTCACCGGGTTCACCGCACAACCACCGACACAGACAACCAATACAGCACCGAGTGCAAATAATTTGAGCTTCGGCATAAGCGCCTCCAGATTCGCGCAACCACCAGCCAAGCATAATCCCCATCGCACGTTTTAGGTAACCCCTTGAGTCCACATCCAAATTACCCTCCAGTTTGTCTCCATATAAAATGCAACACCTATTCACAATTAACAGGCATCATCTAACCTCTCTCGTGGAGACTTACTTCTACCCCGCTCTTCAGCGAGCACTGGTGATAATACATATCGCTAACCCTGCCTAGGCAGGGTTTTTTTTGTCTTGAACACACCCTTGGTGTAGTCAAGCGACACCAAATATCGCTAATCTACACAACTCCCGTTATTGAGATCCGATATGCAATATCTCCACACTATGGTCCGTGTTACGGACATTGACCGATCTCTTGGTTTTTACTGCGCGGCATTAGGACTGCATGAGTTACGGCGTTACGAGAATGAGGGCGGTCGCTTCACGCTGGTTTTTCTTGCTGCCCCGGGAAATCCTGAAGCACAGGTAGAACTCACCTACAATTGGGACCCGGAACCATTAGACGGCGGCCGCAACTTCGGCCATCTAGCCTATGCAGTGACTGATATCTATGCCACCTGCCAACGCTTGATGGATCACGATGTACTCATCAATCGCCCCCCGCGAGACGGCCGCATGGCTTTTGTCCGCTCACCCGACGGCATCTCAATTGAACTGCTACAAAAAGGTTCTGCGCTGCCGCCTCAAGAGCCGTGGCTGTCTATGCCAAACACCGGCCAGTGGTAGGGTGCCGGCCACGCAAGAAGAAAAACTAACCTAACGCAAACGAGGAGAAAAACATGAAACTGTATAATTCCGTAGGACCTAACCCACACGTGGTTAGAATGTTCGCAGCTGAAGTAGGCATTCATTTGGATCTTGAAGAAATCGATATTATGACCGGCGCAAATCGCCAGGCTAAGTTCCTAGAAATTAACCCCAGCGGTCAATTACCCTGCTTGGCCACAGACGATGGCGACTTGATTGCTGAAATCACCGCAATATGTGAATACCTAGACGAGGTTGGGCAAGGTCCATCGCTTATGGGCACGACGCCTGAAGAAAGAGCCAACACGCGAATGTGGACCCGACGCGTAGATCTCAATATCTGTGAACCTTTGGCAAATGGATTTCGTTACAGCGAGGGGCTACCCATATTTAAGGATCGTATGGTGACCATTCCTCAGGCCGCAGACGATCTAAAGCGCATCGCTAGGGACAAGTTGGCATGGCTGAACACTCAGATGCAGGACAATCGAGCGTTTGTTGGCGGCGAGAACATCAGCCTTGCTGACGTACTCCTGTATTGCATGCTGACCTTTGGCAACGCCGTAGGCCAACCTTTTGATGTCCATTTGAGCCACATCAAACCTTGGTTTGATCGCATGGCGCAGCGGCCCAGTGCCAGCGCTTAACTCAAAGAAAAATACTGGGCAGGTCATCCCCGACTGACCTGCCCCATCTTATTACGATTTGAACGAACTGCTCTTTCAGCTTTTCTTTGTGATGGCACATACTAAATTTATGTTTACGGCGTAAACATTCCCGTATAGTATTGCCTGAACCAAGCAAATATCAGCCCGGAATGACACATACTTTGCTGGTCTTCACGTAATTTTGCCGCAGCATGCGGCATATTAGCCGGGTGCGGTGCATCATTAGCATCGGCTTTCGACTATGTGTTACCATTGGTAACATCCGTAAAACCCTGACGAGATTTGCTCAATGCGTACGACTTACATCACCGCTGCTCTGATTGCCGCTGTCCTTTGTGCCTGGCTGGCATCCGGTGTCCTTCACACCGCCGAGAACGCGCCTGCCAATCCAAGCTCACTCGCAGATCAAAACCGTGCCCAAAGTCGTGTCGATGAAGACGCGTCACCCACTAGAGTGCGGGTCACAGTCATGGATGCAAGCACTCGCAATCGTCTGATCAAAGTTCGCGGAAAAACAGAGAACAAGCGCACGGTCACTAGCCGCGTAGAGCTGTCAGGAACCATCGTTGAGCGACCCGTTGAACGAGGCACGGTTGTCGCCAAAAATGACCTCCTATGCCGAATCTCGCTCGAAGACCGTCAAGTGGCATTAATTGAAGCTCAAGAGGCGCTCAACCAGGCCCGCATTGAATACAAAGGTGCTATCAGCCTGCGTAAGAAAGGATACAACTCCGAAGCCGCCATCGCCGGCGCAAAATCACGCTTGGCTAGCGCCAAAGCAAATCTGAGCCGCCGCCAGCTGAGCATCGCCAAATTAGAAGTTCGCGCGCCTTTCGACGGCATTGTTGAAACCGTCCATCGCGAAATCGGCGATTATATTAAACCCGGCGACGGCTGCGCTACCGTTGTTGACATGGACCCCATCCTACTGGTCGGGCAAGTTTCAGAAGCCGACGTCATCCACTTGGCGTTGGGACAGCCAGCAACCGGCTTTTTGCGCAATGGTGAATCGGTCACCGGTCCAGTAAGCTTCATTGGGCAACAAAACGATCCCGCTACCCGCACTTATGACGTCGAAATCCAGCTGTCCAACCCCGACCTAAAACTCCGCTCAGGAGTCACCACGGAAATACATATCCCCGTAGAATCTATTTTGGCGCAAAAAATCAGCCCTGCACTGCTCAGCTTAGACGACCTAGGCGTATTAGGCATACGCACCATCGATCAAAATAATATCGTGAACTTCAACCCCATCGAAATCTTATCCGACGCACCCGATGGTATCTGGGTGTCTGGCCTACCCAACCGTTCGGCTATCATCACTACAGGCCAAGCGCTGGTCACTGAAGGCGAGCGGGTGGATCCGGTGTTTCAAAACCGGCGCACGCTGAAAGCGGAATCCTCCCAGTCAGAGATGCCAAAAGCAGAGCAGCTACCCGATTCCGGAGCCACAGCGACCGCAGCGGTAATGTCGATTGACCTGGGCCTCTCGGCCAACTAACCACTCAAGAAGACCCCGCCCATGTACGCGTTTATAGAAGCCGCGATCGCACGTTCGCGGACCACCATGCTGATCATGCTCATGGTCATCATTGCGGGGCTCATTGCCCGCGCCGTTATCCCTGTTGCTAACGATCCGGATATCGACGTTCCCTTCTTCATCATCACTGTTATACATGAAGGCATCTCGCCTGAAGATGCGGAACGGTTACTGGTCATGCCGTTAGAAATTGAGATGCGCAACGTCGAGGGTGTGGAGGAGATGACCGCATTCGCCTCCGAGGGTGCCGCCACTGTGATGGTAGAATTTGATGCCGATCAAAACCTAGATAAAGCATTGGTGGATACCCGCGAGGCGGTCGACCGGGCCAAAGCCGAGTTCCCCAGCACCGCTGAAGAACCCATCGTTACCGAAGCCAGCGTCGATGACTTTCCGATCATCCAGGTAAACATTGTCGGCGACGTCAACGAGCGCATGCTCTACGGCGTGGCGCTTGACCTGCAAGAACAGCTAGAGGCCATACCAGACGTCCTTTCCGCTGACATGTTCGGCAACCGCGAGGAATTGCTCGAAGCCGTAATTGATCCAAACCAGTTGGAAGCCTATGCGATTTCCTCTGAAGAACTGATCAACACCATCGTGCGTAATAACCGTCTGATTCCAGCAGGTAGCCTGGATACAGGCGAAGGACGATTCAGCGTCAAAGTGCCCAGCATCATTGAACAAGCGCAAGACATCTTCAATCTGCCGGTGCGCACAGTCGGCGATACCGTAGTCACTTTGCAGGATGTCGCATCGGTACGACGAACATTCAAAGACCGAACCAACTATGCCCGCGTCAACGGCAAGCCAACCATATCACTTCAGGTCACCAAGCGAGCGTCGGCTAATATCCTGAGCACCATCTCCGCCACTAAGGCCGCCGTTGAAGACTTTCGGGATCAACTGCCCGGGCGGGTGGACGTTTTCTACACCACCGATCAAGCGCCTTTCGCGCAGGGGCAGGTCACCGAACTGCAGGGCAACATTTTCACTGCGCTAGGTCTGGTCATGGTTGTTGTGGTGGCCGCAATGGGATTTCGCAGCGGTCTAATTGTAGGCTTAGGCATTCCCATTTCCTTTCTCTTCTCACTCATCTTCATCTACTTGCTGGGTTATACCTTCAACTTCATGGTCATGTTTGGCATGTTGTTGGGTCTTGGCATGCTAATCGATGGTGCCATTGTGGTCACAGAGTATGCCGATCGCAAAATGACCGAGGGCTTCACACGCCATAACGCCTATACTTTAGCGGCTCAGCGAATGTTCTGGCCTGTCACGGCCTCGATCGCAACGACCCTTGCTGCCTTCCTACCCCTCATGTTTTGGCCTGGTGTCCCAGGTAAATTCATGCGCTACCTGCCAGTGACGGTCTTCACCGTTCTATCAGGGTCTCTTTTGTACGCCCTGGTTTTTGGCCCAGTTCTTGGCTCGCTGTTTGGCAAGGCCGGCAGCCGTGACCAAAAATCAATGGAAACATTGCGACAGCTGGAAGAGGGAGATCCTCGCCAGCTCAAATCTTTGACTGGCATCTATGCTCGGTTGCTCTCGCTGGCCACTCGCTACGCCGTGGTGACCATGGGGATAACCCTTGTTGTCTTGTTTTCCACCTTTTGGGCTTACGGCGAATACGGCCGTGGGCTGACCTTCTTTTCAGACTCAGAACCAAAATTTGCCAACATTTCCGTGCGCGCGCGCGGCAATTTAAGCGTAGACGAAATCAACTCCCTAGTGCAGGAAGTTGAGCGAGAAGTTCTAGAAGTGCCCGGCATCGCCAGTCTCAACTCGAGCACGTTGCTCACTGGACAGCCTTCGCGCAGCGGGGGCATGGATCGAATCGGACGAATGTTCCTCGAACTGCAGGACGAAAACATGCGCGAGGCCACTGGCACAGAAATCTTTGAGCAGATTCGGGCGCGCACCAAAGACTTCGCCGGCGTCAGCATTGAAATTGAGAAAATGGAGCAAGGCCCCCCCGTCGGCAAGCCTCTTGCTCTGGAATTTTCATCACACAATAAAGAAGTGCTTGAACCTGCCGTAGCTCGCGTCGTCAAACATATGGCAACTTCGATGACAGGCATCCGCGATATTGACGATACGCGATCATTGCCCGGGGTTGAATGGCAACTCACGGTAGATCGGGCTCAGGCCGCAATGTTTGGCGCTGACGTGAGTCAGGTTGGTATCGCAGTCCAGCTGATCACCAATGGGGTAAAAGTCGGAGAATATCGTCCGGACCGCTCCGAAGATGCAGTTGACATCCGCGTCCGTTACCCTGTCGGAGCACGCGGAATCAATGCGTTGGACGATCTTAAAATCGCCACACCAAACGGACTGATACCGGTCTCTAACTTCGTTACCAAGGAAGCTACGCCCAACGTCGATGCCATCCAACGCATCAACGGCGTGCCCGTTGAACAGATACGCGCCAACGTTGCACCTGGGGTGCTCGCCTCGGATAAAGTTACCGAGCTAGAAGCGTGGATCGCACAGCAAGACTGGCATCCCGATCTGAACATCCAATTTCGGGGAGCTAATGAAGAGCAAGCCGAATCCATTCAATTTGTCAGCGTCGCTTTTGGATTATCACTGCTACTCATGTTTGTTCTGCTGGTCACTCAGTTCAACAGTTTCTACCAGGCCCTACTGATTCTGTTCGCCGTCGTTCTTTCCACTGCAGGCGTGTTGCTGGGATTACTCATCACAGGCAGCGCGTTCAGCGCTGTCCTGACTGGTGTAGGCATCGTTGCCCTTGCCGGCATTGTCGTAAACAACAACATTGTTCTGATTGACACTTATAACCATCTGCGCAAGGAACATCCGGACCTAGACTACAACCAACTGATCCTGCGCACCGGCGCTCAGCGGTTACGCCCAGTCATGTTGACAACCATCACCACCGTGTTCGGTCTGCTGCCACTGGCCAGCAACTTAAGCATCGACATCGTGAACCGAACCGTTGTCTATGGCGGCATGCTTTCCTCGTTCTGGGTGCCTCTCTCTCAGGCCATCGTATCCGGATTAACCTTCTCCACCCTACTAACGTTGGTCACCACACCGGCGATGTTAGCCCTACCCCACCAGTTCAAGCATCTAACCGGCAGAATCCGACCGCGCGTGAAAGCCTTCATTGAACAAACCTTTGGCGCACAGCTTCCCAGATCCTAGGGAAACTTCTGCCCCGCAAGGACCCCAGTTTATAACTGCCCGGTCCATCGGAGAAAACCGCGCAACTGCGTCAACCTTGGCCGCGCACTGTGGCCCTGTTAACCGTGCAATCCGCTGGTTTCTGACCAACTGACTCAAAAAAGCCTGGACAAAGACACCAATTACGGCGGCGAACGCGATGCCAACGCATCTGCAAAAGCAACCACTCGCTGCGCTTCCGCGGCATGCAGATTTTCGATCAGTCGACCATCCAAGACAGCGACACCCTGCCCCTCTGCCCGCGCTGCGCGCCAAACCTCAAGCAGACGATGCGCCAGAGCTATCGCTTGCTCGGAATAGCCAAAAACCTGATTTGCCTGACTTATCTGAGTCGGATGTATCAAGGTCTTGCCGTCAAATCCCATGGCTCGGCCAGCGTGGCAAACGGCACTGAACGAATCTTCATTGCGAAAATCCAAATGCACACCATCAAAAATCAGTTTGCCTGCACTACGGGCTACCAGCAAACAGTGCTGCAGCGCATAGTGAATATTTTCTCGGTTTGGCAAATGGCTGGCACGCAACTCAGTCACCAAATCACTGGTACCCATAACCAAAGCCTGGACTCTCGGGTGCGCGGCAAAATCACCCAGATTTAAGACACCCGCAGGCGTCTCAACCATCAGCCAGATCGGCAGATCACGCACACTCAGCCGCTCCAGATGCAGGATAATTTCATGCACCTGCTTTGCGGATTCAATCTTCGGAAACAACATAGCATCCAGCGCAAGATTGCCGCAGGCTGCAATATCCTGCTCACCCCATGGCGTATCTAGGCCGTTAACACGCACAATTAGCCCGCGATGACCGAAACCACCCGCCTTTACAGTTTCAACTACTTGTGTACGCGCATTGACCTTACCCTCGGGGGATACCGCGTCCTCAAGATCAAAGATCACTGCATCGCAGTCTAGTTGTTTGGCTTTGGCCATAGCGCGAACGTTTGCACCAGGCATGTAAAGGATAGATCGATACAGATGCATCAGCGCCTCCTGAGGCAACGCAAACGGTAGATACGCTATGATAGGATAAAGCGCTCTAAGAAGGGATCAAAACCGTGACCACATCATTTGACCTAACCGGCAAAGTCATCGCAATCACAGGCGCCTCTTCGGGCTTTGGACATCATTTTGCAGGCGTTCTTGCAAGCGCTGGGGCAACCGTTGTTCTGGGCGCAAGACGCGAGGAAAAGCTACAAGCACGCGTGCGAGCTATTATTGCCAACGGCGGGAAAGCACTGGCTGTGCCTTTGGATGTGCTAAACAAAAACAGCATACATAACTTTATAGACGCTGCATTTTCAAATTATGGCCAACTTGATGTACTGATCAATAACGCGGGCGTGGAGGCTGGCGCAAAAACTTACACCATGATAGACGAGCAGGACTGGGATTTTGTGATGGACACTAACCTGAAAAGCGCATGGTTATCGTCCAAATACTACACAGAGCAAGTGCAGGCACACAAACAAGGGGGCGGCAATATTGTCATGATTTCGTCCATCACCGACACGCGCACCATCAAAGGCCAATTCCCCTATGCCGTTTCAAAAGGGGCGCTCACTCGTATGACCGAAATTATGGCTTTGGAGGCCTCGCGCTACAAGATTCGCGTCAATGCCTTAGCCCCGGGGTATATTTTAACCGACGTCAGCAGAATTTTGCTCGAAAGTGACGCTGCACCGGAATTTGTTAAAGGCATACCGATGCGCCGCTTCGGCGAATTCGAGGATCTGGATGGCCCCATTTTACTATTAGCCAGCGACGCATCCCGATATATGACCGGCTCTGTCATTGCCGTAGATGGCGGCCACCTCTGCGCCTCTTTGTAATCATCATCAAGGAATTTCTAATGTCCGCAATTCGACCTTTTCAAGTGAGCATCGATCACCCGACCATCGACGATTTAAAGCAAAGATTGGCCACAACACGATGGCCTGAGAAAGAGACACCACAAGATTGGTCACAGGGCGTACCGCTCGAATTCTGCCAAAGCATTGTCGAATATTGGCAAACCACCTATGACATGCAACGGCTACCCACGCGCTTAAACGCGCACCCTAACTTTATGACCGAAATTGACGGATTGGATATCCACTTCATGCATATTCAATCCGAACAACCCAACGCTAAGCCGCTGATTTTGACCCACGGCTGGCCGGGATCTGTGGTCGAATTTTTAAATGTCATCCCACTGCTATGCGCACCTGCCAGCCACGGCGCACCAACAGCGCAAGCGTATCATCTGGTCATACCTTCTTTGCCTGGTTTCGGCTTTTCCGGAAAGCCCGCAACAACCGGGTGGGGCACAGAAAAGATCGCCTTCGCGTGGGCGCAACTGATGGCTCGCCTGGGGTATACCCAATACTTTGCGCAAGGCGGCGACTGGGGGGCGATTGTTACCTCCACGCTTGGGCGTGTTGACCCAGACCACTGCCGGGCCATTCACCTCAATATGGTCGTTTCGCCCCCAGACCCAAACGCTAAAGACCTTACCCCGGCCGAGATTTCGGGACTGCAGGGACTTCAACACTATCAGGATTGGGATTCAGGATATTCAAAACAACAGAGCACTCGCCCCCAAACATTGGGCTATGCGCTGGTAGATTCTCCCGCAGGTCAAGCCGCTTGGATATTAGAGAAATTCTGGGCATGGACGGATTGCGAAGGAAACCCTGAAAATGTTCTCAGCCGAGACGACATGCTCGACAACATTATGGTTTATTGGGTAAACGCAGCAGCAGCTTCCTCAGCACGATTATATTGGGAGAGCTTCGGTTCGGGGATAGGTGAGCAGATAACCGTTCCCATGGGCGGTACAATATTTCCTAAAGAAATTTTCCGCACCAGCAAACGTTTCGCTGAACGCCTTTATCCAAACATCATTTATTGGTCGGAAAAAGACAAAGGTGGGCATTTTGCCGCTTTCGAGCAACCGGAGGTCTTCGCCACAGAGGTACGCGCCTGTTTTGGGAGAATCAACTGATGACCGCACCGCTATGGCGCCCAAGCGACATAGCCATTGAGCAGTCCCAAATGACCCAATTTACGCGCACGGTTGAGCAGGCAACCGGCTTAGCACTGGACAACTACAACGCGTTGCACGCTTGGAGCATCAAAAATCCCGGTGAATTTTGGGCGTTATTTTGGGACTTTGCGCAGATCAAGGCCTCTATTGATGCACCGGTTGCCGTGACTAATGCCGACGCCTTCCCCGGTGCGCAATGGTTTGTAGGCGCGCGGTTTAACTTTGCGGAAAACCTGTTACGCGAACGCAGCGATCGAATCGCCCTGACCGCACTGCTGGAAAACGGCAGCCGCCGCGAATATACCTACAACACTGTGTATGACAACACAGCAAAGATAGCACAACACCTTAAACACCTTGAGATTCAACCCGGAGATCGCATTGCCGGCTGGTTACCCAATATTCCTGAAACCGCTATAGCGATGTTGGCCACCTCCAGCTTAGGCGGCGTATGGTCTTCCTGCTCACCCGATTTTGGTATCCCCGGCGCGGTCGACCGCTTCGGCCAAATTGCACCCAAAGTTATCTTCGCTTGCACAAGCTATCAATATGCGGGCAAACATATCGATACAACAGCCAAAGTTCGCGAAGTCGTCGCTCAAGTACCCAGCATCAAAACTATCGTCTGGGTCAGCTATGATGAGGTTTGCCCACAATCGTCAGAGCCCTATAAAAAGAAGCCACATGACGCGGCAGAGGAGCACTGGGAGCAATGGTTAATCTCACCGACACCCCCGCTTAACTTTGTCCAACTGGCCTTTGACCACCCTCTATATATTTTATACTCCAGCGGAACCACCGGGAAACCCAAATGTATTGTGCATGGGCAGGGGGGCACTTTGCTGCAACATATGAAAGAGCATCAATTGCATTTGGATTTACGCCCGTCGGATACCTTGTTTTTCTTCACCACCTGCGGATGGATGATGTGGAACTGGGTAATGACCGCGCTGGCCACTACCGCTCGGATAGTTTTATATGACGGATCTCCTTTTCACCCCAAGCCCAGCGCTCTATTCGACATTTCAAGAGATGAAAACGTCACCGTCTTCGGGGTCAGCGCAAAATTCTTAAACGGCACACAAAAAGCCGGCGTAGTGCCGATCAAAACTCACAACTTAAATTCTTTGCGCATGTTGATCAGCACGGGATCCCCGCTTACGCATGAGGGATTTACCTATGTCTATGAGGCGGTAAAGGCCGATTGCCACCTGGTTAGCATGTCAGGCGGCACCGACTTGATTTCCTGTTTTATGTTAGGCAACCCAAATCTGGCGGTCTACAACGGTGAACTGCAGTGTGCAGGGTTGGGCATGGCCGTAGAAATTTGGGATGAGAAGGGCAAACCATTGCCGAAGGGCAAAGGGGAATTAGTCTGCACTCGAGCATTTCCGTCAAGCCCCATTGGCTTTTGGAACGACCCCAACGATGCCAAATACCGCGCGGCATACTTTGACCGGTGGAACAACGTTTGGGTTCACGGCGATTTTGCCGAGAGAACTGAACAACACGGTTATATCATCCACGGACGCAGCGATGCCGTCCTTAATCCTGGCGGGGTGCGCATTGGCACCGCCGAAATCTATCGACAAATTGAACACTTTGATGACATTGTTGATGCGGTTTGCGTCGGTCAAAACTGGCAGCAGGACGTTAGGGTCATCTTGTTTGTGGTGATGCGGGACAACCAGAAGCTGAACTCGAAGCTCATCGACGCTCTTAAATTACGTATCCGTCATTATGCATCACCACGACACATACCAACTAAGATTTTGCAGGTACAGGACATACCTCGGACTATGAGCGGCAAGATTGCCGAATTGGCTGTACGCGCGGTCATTCACAACGAACCAGTACAAAATACCAGCGCCCTAGCCAACCCTGAATCACTAAACTACTTTGCCCGACTGGTGGAACTGCAATACTGATTTACCCATCGAAACCTGAAAAGCCAATACATCAGGCCTCCAGCGGCACACCCTCCAAAGTGATCCTGTGCATTAAACGACGATACCCATGGTAATCGTTCATTGCCCAATGCCACGTTGCTCGATTATCCCAAAACGCTAACGTGCCTGGCGCCCACCGCAACCGAAAGCTAAATTCAGGACGACTCACCTGTGCATACAATTCTGTCAAAAGAGACGTCGAGTCTTCTGCTGACCATCCCTGTATTCGAAGTGTAAAGGATGGATTAACGTACAGCGATTTCCGACCCGAAAGAGGGTGTGTGATGACCACCGGATGAATAGCATCTTGCTGTGCTGCAGGAGAATAGTTACCTAATCTTTCAGCCAGTTCTTCAGCATGACCGGATTGCTCGCCAAACACATGAGCAGATGAGTGGACGGCTTGTAAACCCGACAAAGTTTTTTTCAAGGCCTGCGATAGCCCATCGTATGCAGAACACGTATTGGCAAACAGCGTATCCCCCCCTTGAGGAGGCGTTTCTCTTGCGTATAACAAAGAACCCAGCGCCGGAATTTGGTCATAAGAATGATCGGTATGCCAGCCATCACCAATATTGGCACGCTGTTCAGGCTCCTTGAGCACCTGGGCAATCTGAGGATAGCCGGCCACCGGCGCAAAGAAGCGATTGATGTTAATCGGCCCCCAACGTCGCGCAAAAGCGATATGGTCTTGCGGCGAAAGCTGTTGATCACGAAAAAACAAGAGCCCATATTGCGCAAATGCATCCTTCAACTGAACTAAGACTGCATCATTAATGGTGCGTAAATCTATGCCTGAAACAAAAGCACCCACACCAGCGGTTTCTTCCACCACAAAATCTTGATTACTCACTCAATCTCTCCGTTGTCCTTGCTCAAGCCTGCTCAAACACCTGCCGCCTTGGCGGTGGCACTAAGAATATCAGCACACCAGAGATCACATTCAAACCTGCCACCACCAGCAATGCCCCGTCATATGCACCAACATCGTCGCGGTATAACGAGACTAACCACGGCGCCAACGCACCTAAGGTCAACGCAAAGGGCATGCCTGCTCCCCTGATCGCGCCAATATGACGCCGCCCAAAAAAAGAGGCCCAAATTACCTCTTGCATGGGGATCATACCTCCCCAGCCTAATCCCAAAACAACAAAAGCCAAATAGATCCAAAGTAGCTCATGGCTTTGAACCGCAAAAACAATGGCAAACAGCGCAAGCCCCGTCAAGCTTGCCGATATTGCAGCCAATGGCTTGGCTGGCGTGAGGTCAATCAAATATCCCCACAACGGCTTTGAAATCATCGCTGGAACACTTGCGATGAACATCGCAAATGCGGCTTCATTGCGAGAAAAACCGTTGTCGGTTAAGTAGGGTACGGTCTGCAGCAAGAGCACCACAATATTGATGGAGAAAAAGCCAAAGGCGATGACCAGCGCGTAGAACGAGACCGAACGCAGGGCCTCACGCCTTGTGAATGCGTTTGCATACTCCAGGCGGGCCCGCGCACCAGCGCCAGTCGAAAATTGCACATCAGTCAAGCCATCGGGATTCAAGCCATAATCTTCAGGCGCTCGACGCATGAACAGGGCGACCGGATAGAGAATGACCGCAGTGCCCACACCGAGCCAAATCCAAGCGGCCCGCCAACCCAATTCATCGATCAAAACGGTTGCCAACGGGGTCATCACTACCCCCCCAAAAGAGATACCCATCGCCGCAAACGCAATGGCTTTACCCCGATTAACCACAAACCACTTAGACAACGTCACGTTGACCACCAAGTTGCCCACCATTGCACACCCTACGGTGAGTAAAACGCCGTTCAGCAGCCACCAAAGCAAAAGGGAATGGATAAAACTGTGGGCAATGAGGGTCATACACAATACGGTTGCCCCCCATAACATGATCGGACGACCGCCGAACCGGTCCACGCGAACCCCGACAAATACTCCAACAAAAGCCATGACCAACTGCCCAATAGTACGCGTTAAGCTAAACTCAGCCCGCGTCCATCCCAGCTCTTGAATCATCGGCATCATGAAGGAGCCCAACACATAGCTGTATATGCCAATGGCCACGAATTGCGCCAGAAAAGCAGCGCCAACCAAATAATAACCAAAAAACAACTTGTTCTGGCCCGTGTCACGCATGCTGGCGCGCTCGCAAATCTACTCCCGAGCCGCCAACCCAGCGCGAATCTCTGCATGCCGTGCTTCGGTAATGGGATAACGCCACACGATTGCCGCTGCGGCGAGAAAGAAAACAGAGGGAAAAGTGGAAAATAAGAATCGCAATCCAAACATTTGTTGTGCGTCGTTAACGGCATCAGGGGCAGCATCAAACCCCCACAACGCCAAACCAAACATCGCGATCGCACCCCCTATCGATGCGGTTGCCTTTTGCGCAAAGGACCACGCAGAAAAGAATAGCGCCGCTCGATTTTCGCCGGTTTGAAGTGTGTCCAAATCAATAACATCCGCTTTCATCGAGTTCGGAATCGCCTGAGAAAAACCCGCTGCGGCAAAACCTGTCACCACTGTAATGGGCAGCATCCACCAGAAATCACCTTCTCCCAGAAAAAGGTAGAAGGGATGGGCGCAGGCGATGATGATAAACGATGCCAAATAAGCCCGATGTTTTCCAATTTTTCCAGACAACCAAACCCAAAACGGAATCGTGGCTAAATTAGTCAGATAAAAACAACTCAGCATGTAGATCGACATATCCTCCGCGCCCAACACGGTGGCGACAAAGAAGATGTATAACGGCGTTGTGATATTCAAGCCAATCGAGCCAATCATAAATGCGCCTACCAAACGCAAAAAAGCCATATTGCTGAACATGACCTTAAGACCGGCCATCAGCGGAACGACCGATTTAACCTCTTGCTGGGGTTCAGGAGTTTTGATCAGCGTAGTGGTCACACATAGCGGCATGAGCACCAGCATGGTAATACCCACCATTTCCAGCACGCTGGCGCTTCCGCCAATACCCCAGAAAAATAATGCAATCGCAGGCACCACTTGTGCCGTCAATTGTCCAACCACACCCAAACTGGCACGCCATCCGGTAACTTTGGAACGCTCGTTATAATCCGAAGACAGTTCTGCACCCCAGGCGTAGTAGGGGATCAGCATCATAGTCGTGCCCACCGACAGCAGTACCATCCAAATGAACATGTATAAGCCATCAGCATCGGCAGGTGGCAAAAACAACTTATAAATCGAGAGCATCATGATCGGCGTGGCAATCGCGATCCATGGCCGGCGGCGACCAAATCGCGAGCGTGTATGGTCACTGATGTAGCCCATCAACGGGTCTGTGACCACATCCATCAGCCGCGTAATAAATAAATAAGCGCCCACTGCTGCCAGTGGCACCCCCACATCACTGGCGTAAAACCTTGGGATAAAAACAACCACCGGAAAGATGGACATCATCACCGGCAAATCTGTGAGGCTGTAATAAAACAGCGTTGAAGATTTAAGCTTTTGCAAAGCAGGCAATAGGACCTTCCTCTAGCGCTTTAACGCCGCAATAATTTGATCAACCACTGCATCCGCCTTCGCAACCATTTCATCATCGGTAGCATCCTGAATAGGATGAGCGACAAATACCCGCTGAGCGTCAAGCATACCCAAGGCTGCCGCCTGCGTAGCCGCTGCATCTATAAATTCTGAGGACGCAATGGAAACCGCTGGCGTGCCCTGAATTTCGAACCAGACCGTGTCATGCAAACTGCACGTGGTACAGGATCCTCAGTCAGCAAGCGCTTCGATCACGAAATCATTTTCAGCGTTAATCTGTCTGCGCAAAGCATCAGGAGCAGGTTTGGTAAACGTCGGCTTTGCATAACGATTGAATGTGACCTGAGGCAAGCGTTGAGCAAGCAAAGTTTCAAGGCGATTAATCAGCACGTTCCCTCTAGGCTTGGAAATATCCAAAAAACCAACACTCCCCGTGATGGCCGCCGGTCGCGGCGCAATGCTACGAGCCACAGGAATACGTTCGTTGGTAGGATCAAGTAGAATTGTCATCATTACACCTCTTTATCATCTAACTTATAGTTCTTCGATTTTGCGCGACACCGGCATCGAGCCAATTTCGCCGGTCGCCCAGCCGTGAAAGGCACCTGAAAATTTGCCGGCATCCGCGCCAGCAACAACAATATGGATATCATCATCCGACCGGAACTTGGGCAATCTCTTCTCCAACGCCTCTGCACTCATGGCAGCAGCCACTGAAGCTTTAATCCCAGTGCCGGATATCTCATCGGCGACCAACGCTTTGATGGGACGCGCGGTCACCTCTTGGATCCGCCGCCGTATGTCTGATTTGCTATAATTGTCGCGAACAAACGTATCCACATGTTCCGGCACCACCACCAGCAGGCAGTCGGTAGCATAGTGCGCTTTCGGGTTAAACGCAGATTCTAGGCATAACCCCATCGTGCCTGCCAAACCAGATCCGGTGCGCGAGTCTTGATCCACAATCAAACTCGGTCCGCTGGTCATGGTGAATACAGACACCACCGAGTCTTCAGCTGCAAATCCACGGTCAACGTGCAATGGAGACCAGGGGTTGCGTTCTTCCCATTCGGCAAAACACATCGTGAACTTCATGGGGTTACCTAACGTCGATCGCTCAGTACCCCCCGGCTGCGCGCCACCTACATTGCGAATCAGCAATCGCACCGCGCGCCCTATAGTTGCGTTGGCGCGATTACCTTGGCCCAAGGCACCCAACTTCATATTCATGCCAATTTGCTCACGTATAGGGCCATTGACGACCACAACAGGACTGGCGCCCATGGTGGTCGCCATAACACCGTGAATATTGTAAGCATCCGTGCAAATCGCCTGAACAATCGTGTTAATGACCGGCATATATTCGGGTTTACATCCCGCCATAACTGCATTGATAGCTACTTTTTCAACGGTCACTTCGCCCATATTCGGGGGCATCAGGGCGAGCACTTCCTGAGGATCACGCGAACTTCCGGCCAGCATTCTCAGCACGCGCTCGGGTGTCGGCGGCACCAAAGGCAGTCCATCAGAAAAGCCTTGGTCAAACATGAATTCAAATTCATCGTCTTGACTGCCAATTTCTATTCGCCTGGCTCGCAGCGGACTATTTTGCGACTGAGCACGCAGCCGATCGGCTATCGCCGGGTCGACCGAAAGAGACCCACACCCCGGGCGCCATTGAGGCAATACCTCCCAATCAATTGCTGCAGTCTGTCCCGTTTTATCTGCCAGTTCTGCCGCCAGTTGCTGCCATTCGTCGCGCACAAAGCCCACCAAAGTGGTAAGCGGCCTGCCCTGGACATCACTGTAAAACAAGGTAGGCACCGTATCGATATCACTCGCAAAAGACACTTTCAGGCTGGCATCATCGAGCATTGAAAAAGGTGGACTGTAAGCGTCTTCAAGCACACCGATACCTGCTTCGGTTTGACTTAGGATATGCAGATCTAGATCAGCCCCAAAAGCGTGGCCAAATGCAACCAGTAGCGGCATAACTTCGCGGCAAGTCGGGCAATCTTCTTTCACCACACAAGTGAGCGTCGCTTTTGTAGATGGAAAACTAATATTTTCGCCACGCCCATTTTTCAAAGAAAAAGGCGGTAGTACCATGCTCATAAGGTCCCCCTAACTTGAGTTTCACACTATACCGAGTACCCTTAACATTTCGCACCATTTTTTGAGGAAGAATTTTGACAGAACTAGACATTTTCCGAACCGAAACCGCCGCATGGCTTAATGAAAATTGTCCAGAAGGCGCGCGCGGTCCCGGTCAGGTGGCGGTGGGGTCTAGCAAGATTACCTTGGAACGCGACGTCGCTCTATGGCTGGAGCGAATGGCAGAAAAAGGCTGGACAGCACCGACCTGGCCTACCGAGTACGGCGGTGGCGGGCTGTCGCCGGCGCAGGCGAAAGTGCTATATGAGGAAATGGCTCAGTTGCGTGCCAGATCACCTTTGATGGGTATGGGCACCTCCATGATAGGACCGACGTTATTGCAGTACGGAAACGAAGATCAAAAACAGCGACACCTGCCAAAAATCGCTCGCGGAGAAGTTCAATGGTGCCAAGGCTACTCAGAACCCAACGCTGGATCGGATTTAGCAGCATTGAGCACCCGCGCCATCGACCAAGGTGACCATTTCACAATTACCGGGCAAAAAATATGGACGTCAGGCGCGGCAACCGCGGACTGGATGTTCATTCTTGTAAGAACGGACCCAGATGCACCCAAGCATGAAGGCATCAGCTTTATGATGCTGCCGATGGATCAATCCGGGGTAACCACCCGACCTATCCGCTTGATTTCAGGGTCGTCACCATTTTGCGAAACCTTTTTCGACGACGCCATCGCCCAAAAAATAGACCTTCTGGGCGATCTCAATAAGGGCTGGACCATCGGCAAACGATTGTTACAGTTTGAGCGTTCAGGGATTGGCGGGTTGAGCGGTGGTGCGAGCGCATCTGACCCAAGCAAGACACTGGTTAGAATCGCTAAGTCATACATTGGCGCCGATGGCAGCGGGCGTATTAGCGACGATGCCTTGCGCAGTACCATTCTCGATATGAACATGAAACGCCGAGCATTCCAACTTACAGCACAGCGCACAAACGAGGAAAACAAATCAGGGATACCCGGCGCGGCAACTTCAATATTTAAACTGGTTGGCGCAGGCATGCAGCGTGACACCGCTGATTTAAAACGAGATCTTATGGGCTTTAGAGGCCTTGGCGCACAGGAGGAGGTTGGATTTACAACCGAGGAACTCAAGGCCACTGAAGAATTCCTCCACTTACGCACCACCACAATATACGGCGGCAGCAACGAAATCCAAGCCAACATCATTGCAAAACGCGTTCTTGGTCTACCAGAATAGTTGTGTCGGCCAGTCCAGAATCACGGTGTCATTGCCCGACGCCGTGATTATTTGGTCTATCTAATTGGCATTTGTTGCGTTCAGCTGCGCCTGAATTTTCGTTACATTGCTGCGATTTAAGCGATAGCCAAGCAAACAGAGCACACCCGGGATTGCCAGCAGGGAGGTGACAGGCCCCGACCAGATCGCCAGCGACATCAGGATATCCTGGGGAATATCAGCGGCCTCGCGCACGGCGCGGCCCACTGGCCAGCCAATCCACTGCAAAATCATCCCCGCCAACAAAGAACCCAGCGCCGCGGAACATTTATTTGCAAACGCCGACGCACCAAAAAAAACACCTTCCTGCCTGCGCCCGGTGAGCAACTCATTTTCGTCCGCAATATCTGCCATCGCGGAGCCAATTCCGACCACTAACACGCCAACCGCAGCACCCCCAAAAATTACAATCACCCCCAAAAACCACGCCGCGGCCCATGTTCCCGCTGGGGGAGCAAGACCAACTAAAAAAAACGTTACCGGCAGCGCATGAATCACCATCCAGGCCAGACCACCGGCAATCATGGCAGCTCGCTTGTCCAACCAAACAAAAAGACGACGGGCGAAGGCGTAACCCACCATGCTGCCCACTGGACCCATCATCAATACAAGCAAAATTTGCGGACCATTGAATTCCCAAAAAAAAGTGAACATATAAAGGCCGGTCGCGCCGGCAATTCCAAACCCGACAATGATCATAATGAAACCAAACATCATCCAGCGAAAAGAGGGATTACGCATCGCCTCATAGGCCTCATTCAATACGTCTTTGACCTTTACCCGGCCAGCGCTACCTTGCGCTTTTGGCAGATCGGGTATCCGACCCCGCGTACCAAAGGCGGTAAGCAGGATGCTCAATGTCATAATCACCGCAAGCGTGACGGCATAGGGTGGATAAGCCGCAGCATTTAACTGACCGTTGGGGAATTCAACGCTCGGGGCGAGAAAAACCCCAAAGCCCAGCACAAAAACAAGAACAAAGCCCACGGCACCAAAAAAATTGCGAATGGCGACCAAAACCGTACGCTCATCATAGTCGGCAGAGAGCTCAGCACCCAACGCCATATGCGGCACATGATATAGGGTCATCGCAGCCCGCGTTAGAATTGTGGCACCCAGCATCCACGCAAACAAGCCGCCCTGCCCCGCTGATTCAATAGAAACCAGGGGCACAAATAAGAGGATAAACGCTAAGCCAAGCGGCACCGCTGAGGCATAAAGAAACGGATGCCGGCGACCCAACGCACCTTGCCAGCGGTCTGAAACACTGCCCACAATCGGATCGGTAATGGCATCAAAAACCAAGGCAAGCGCTATCGCCGCGCCCGCAAGATCGGAGGATAAACCAAGCACTTGGTTATAATAGAACATCAAAAAAGTAGCAAACGCGCAGGTTTTTATGCCTTCGGCAACCTGCCCTACACCGAAATTGAATTTCTCAGTCGCACTTAGCGGGCGAACATCATCTAACATGCCATGAACCTACAGCACAGCCGCCGAAAAAGCGAAGCTTAAGATCAGCTAGCCTCATGTTATGTGTTGGTACCGTCAGTTTTTCCATCAGCCGTTACAGACAGGTTAGGTTCAAGCCGGGTGAGCACAGGAACCTCCTCTAAATCCGGTTCAAGCGCACTTTCTGATTCACCCACTGATGAAGGCTCGGCTACGCTGATCTCGTCGTCAGAGGTAATTTCTTGCCCCGCAGTAATCGCCGATGGCGTCTGAGTGTCATCGATAAAACTGTTGTCGGAAACCGCTAACTCAGCGCGCGGCGGATCTAAAAGGGGTGCACCCGCGTCGCCACACAACGCCAGTGAACTGCTTGCCAATTGCCTATATAGCGCTTGATAACTGTCGTCCATCACCTTGAACTTTGCAGCTGTATCAGAAAATTGACCGAGCACTTCCTGCCGATAATCCGCCAATTGCTGCTGCGCGGACAACATTTCTGCTTGCGCATCTGCGGCGTTGGCGATCGCCTGCGCCAAATCTTTTTCCAGCACCCTGAGCCGTTGTCGCCGCAGTCCTTTATTCGGACCAAAATAGACAACGCCTGCACCTAGAAGGGCGGCCACAACTGCTATAACCACCACAAATTCAATTGCCATTTGTCTGTCCCTTGGTCGAGTTCCACGTATGATACGCGCCTTACGCGATTGCCAAAACCAGCAGCACTGTGTTTTGGCTGATGGCAAAATAAACAAAACAAGCGAGCACCGTGACCACAACGTCAAAACATAACCGCAGCGAACTCAAAGCCGTTCTGCAGCTCGGCTGGCCAATGGTGTTAACCCAGCTGTTCATTATGGCAAACGGGTTCTTGGATACCGCTATGGCCGGGCGCTACAGCTCAACGGATTTGGCGGGCGTCTCTTTGGGCGGCAGCATTTTATGGCCGACATTTTTATTACTAACCGGTCTTACGATGGCACTAACACCCATCGTCTCGCAGCTACGCGGCGGCAACCAGATCAGTAAGGTAGGCCATCAAATTCGCCAGGGGCTGTGGATTTGTCTTGCCACCAGCACCCTGCTTTTAGTTGTGCTGCTCAACGCATCACCCGTTTATGCCTTTGTTGGCGTGGATGCAAGCGCTGCCAAGGTTGCCAGTGAATATCTCGCAGCTATCGCCTGGGGAGTGCCGCCCCTTATTTTTTACGTGGCACTAAGACACGTCTCCGAGGGACTTGGACACCCACGCCCGCCAATGATAATCGCTGCAAGTGTTCTGCCGTTGAACGCCGTTCTAAACTATGGACTGATTTATGGGGAATTTGGCCTCCCCGAACTGGGTGGCGTAGGGTGTGGTTGGGCCACCGCAATAGTACTCTGGGTTGAGTTGCTAATGATGATGTTTGTCATGCGCCTGCCGTATTTTCGCGCAACAACATTTTTTGCCCGCTTTGAATGGCCACAAAGAAAAACCATTACAAGCATTGCCAAAATTGGCGGACCCATTGGCCTATCGATATTTCTGGAAATGTCACTTTTCTCTGTTGTGGCCATTCTGATTGCCCGTATTGGCGTCGACGAGGTTGCCGCCAACACCATTGCGGGCAATCTAAACTGGCTAACATTTGTCATCCCTATGAGTATCGGCAGTGCCGCCAGCATCCGAGTGGCGTTTCATATTGGCACCAACAGTTTTCACCAAGCCCGCGCCACCGCTGCAACCGTGTATCGATTTTCTCTGATTTACGCACTCATCATCAGTCTGCTCCTTGTCCTATTTCGGTACACTTTGATTGGTATCTACACCACAGACCCTGCCGTCGTGGCAATCGCCGCCAATCTGCTCTTATTTATCGCCGTTTACCAAATCGTCGATGACAGCCAAGCCGTCACCATCGGCGCCTTGAGGGGGTATAAAGACACTCAAGTGCCCATGTACATCAGCTTGGTTGGCTACTGGTTTATTGCGCTACCTGTCGGACACGCTCTGGCGCAAGGGATTCTACTGCCTGGCCTGGCACCGGGCGTCTATGGCTATTGGACAGGGTTGACTCTTGGACTGAGCATTGTTGCCGTATCTGTGGGATTTCGTTTATGGCATATCAGCGGCAAATACCTAGACCCTTCGAGCCCAAGCTAGCACTAGGTGCGCAACCAATCCTCCTGTAGCAGGCGCACCAAGTCGGTAATGGTTTGTAGCCGCGCTTCAGGGGATTTAACCAAACAGGCCATACATGCATCCTCCAGAAGCTTCGGAATCACCTGAGTGGTCACAGCAGAGGGTTTCAACGGAATTTTATTCAACGTCGCATCAACTACGGCATCCACCTGCTCCATCGCCGACGGGGTTTTCCCACATAATATCTCATACAAAACAGCACCCAAACTGTAAACATCCGTACGCGAATCAATCTGCGGGTCGCGCAAAATTTGCTCCGGTGACATATAGGAAATTGTCCCTTGAAGCGCTCCCCCCGAAGTCAGCGTCAGAGAGGGTTCAAGATCACGGGTCAGCACTTCGCCTTCTACATGACCCGTTCCATCGGGACGCCATACTTTTGCCAGACCCCAATCCAACAAAAGCGCTTCGCCATACGGACCCACCAATATATTTTCAGGCTTGATGTCTCGATGCGCGACGCCATGGCGGTGGGCATACTCTAAAGCGTGGCCAACCTGGACAATCACTTCCACAAGTTGCGTGAGGTCATATCGCTCACGATAATTTAGGATCTCCCGCAAGGTATAGCCGTGCACCAGCTTCATGGTGAAATAATAATGCCCAGCTGTGTCTCGGCCTAACTCATAAGTCGGCACCGTATTGGGATGTTGAAGCATTGCCGAAACTCGTGCTTCTCGCAAAAAACGCCGTTGTTCAACCACATCATCAGCAAACTCTGGTCGCAGGGTCTTGTAACAAACCATCCGCGAGAGATGTAAGTCTTTGCAAGATTTAATCAGCGACTTTCCGCCTCGAGCGATCGTCGAGAACATCACATAGCGCAAATTGGGGTCTAATTTTTTCGGCAGCGCCTTGTCCGTATCAGCCAGAAAGACATAACCATATTCTTTGGGCGGTTGGGGAAAATCCAACATGGTTCATCTCGTTAACGACATCGTGTGAATCTAGCATTCAACCTGCGCTCTGGCCAGAGTTGCACCAGAGACTTCAGCCAATTGACGGGCCTGCATCACGCCTTACCGCGTGCACATAAGCATCTAGAGCGCGCCGATCACGGCCAAGATTCTTGGTGCCAACATGACCTGTTTCAGCGCCCAGCGCTCGAGCGACAACCCGTGCCGCACAAATATCGAAATCCGTCATNTGCGCCAACCACTCAGCCACACTGGGCAACAGTCGCTCGTCCTGCGGCCCACCCACCCCCGCAACCACGTTGCTTGGGTCGTGACCGATATATAACAACGTACCGCCCGGCTTGACCGCCGCCAACACTTGCGGCATCCAACGCTCACGCTGTAATGGGTCAGTATGCAAAAACATCACTATCACCAAATCATACGTTGCCTGGTGGCTGGCAAGATCAACCACATCTTGTGCCAACCAATGAATTGAAAGTTGCCGCTCACGTGCTCGCCTGCGAGCCTTGTCGAGCCCGGCGCTGGCAAAGTCTAGGCCAGTTACCTGCCAACCCTTTGACGCCAACCAAAGAGAGTGCCGCCCTTCACCACAGCCCACATCTAGGGCAGTACCGGGCCGCAAATGTTTCAATGTATCTACCAGTAAAGCGTTTGGCGCAGGCGACCATACCCAATCGGTACCCGCGTATCGTGCGTTCCAGCGCGCCTGATAATCCTCACCATGATCGCTCACGTTTTTGACAGGTCGATCCCAAAGTAGCCCTTAAATTTTGAGTTGTACTCTTCATCCGAGAGTTCCGCGCCCATTGCCACCCAATCTTCGGCCGCGATTTGATGTCTGGCGTCAAACATTCCTTGCGCATCTGGACCAACCGGCCAACGCAAGCGGTAGTCAGCCGTAGTTACCGCCTCGAGAATGGTTTCGGCTACCCGCTCAGGCGCGACTGCACGCTTGAATCCCGATGCAAAGACTTTCCCGTTGCGGCGCATGGTCGGTTGGTAAGGCGATGTCTTATCATAACGGGTCGTTGCCGCCGAATTTTCGAAGATATTTGTCATAATTACCCCTGGCTCTACATTCACCACCCGCACCCCAAATCGAAATACTTCGTGCGCCAAAGCTTCACCTAAACATTCCAACGCCCATTTTGACGCTGAATATGGAATTTGATTGGGTGTTGCCAACAAGCCGACAGCCGAGGTGATATTCACGATACATCCGCTTTGACGGCTTCTCATCGAAGGTAAGACCGCCTGTATACAACGCACAGCACCGAAATAATTGGTTTCAAACATCTGTCGATGCTCTGCCTCTGGTGTTAACTCCAAAGGTGACGCGCCACCAATACCCGCATTGTTAACCAAAAGATCAACCGGACCTACTTTGTCGATCTGCGCAAAAGCCTGCGCAACTGAGGCCTCATCACAAATATCCATAGACAAAATAGTGATAGGTAGACCTTGCGCCTGCGCCTCTGAACGCAAGCGCTGACCTTTTTCAGTGTTACGCATACCCGCAAACACCTCATAGCCATGGCGCGATAAATGTAGACATGTCGCATAGCCGATACCTGAACTGGTACCTGTGACAACTGCAATGGGCATAGTGAGAACTCCTGTTTTGGCGCCGTATAGGACCTTAACCGGTTAAAAAATTGGGATCGTATAGACTGCGGTGGCCTCTCGCAAGCATCCCCGGCTTGAGGAATTTACCCAGTTCGCGCGCAGAGTTTCACGAACAACATGCAAGCCTCGAATCCGTCCCTCATTATCTGGTCAGCCACGTGATCTAGATCGTTAATTTCATCGATAAGAGCAATAAAAGCTCACCTGCCGCCGGTAAAAATATCTTTCATTCCTGCCTTGCAAGCGGATGATGGCCGCGTCTCCTCCAGCCTCATCCATCATCGCAATCGCTTATTCCGGCCCGAAGTAGGTCGTCTGCCGGTGAGACTTGTTAGACGGGAGGCCGCTGCCCCAGCAGTGCATCTGTGCATTGAGGATTTGCATGGGGCAAAATCAAAAACTAGTCAGCTAACGCTTGCGCAAACGCAGCCACTACCTGTTCTAGATGAGCATGATAGACACTGCCTACGGCGGTAGGTGCGTTACTGTGCACCGTAATCACTAAGTTCGAAGCGGGATCAATAAATATCTGCTGGCCAAATATCCCTCGCGCGCGATAGCTTCCTGACTCATCTAGCCACCAGAGGTAGCCGTAGCCTGAGAATCCGCGGGAAGGAGAAGTCGACTCTTTTATCCAGTCTTTTGGCAAGACTTGGGTACCATCAGCCAGCTTGCCGTTACCTAAGGCAAAAATACCGATTCGAGCATAGTCGCGCAGTGTTGCGTTGATGCAGCAGCCACCAGTTTCACCACCGCCTGGGCTGCCGAGCAACCAAGTGGCATCACTTTCCATGCCAAAAGGTTGCCATATTTTATGGGTCAAGTAGCTGGATGCATTGTTGCCGATAGCAGAGCGCAATATCTCGCCCACTAAATTGGTTTCGCCGGTGTTGTAGTTAAACTTTTCACCGGCTGGTGCTTCGCGCTTCAGCCCGGCTAGGTAGTTTACGAGTTGTACGCCATTGGCTCCCCCGGCTTGGGCAACATCGGATTTTGGATCTGCATAGTCCTCACTCCAGCCAAGGCCTGATGCCATTTGCAATACGTTTTTTATGCTGGCGCTATCGTAGTCAGTCCCTCTCAATCGAGATACATAGTGAACTGCAGGCTCATCCACACTTTTGATATAACCGTCTTGTATCGCTGCGCCAACCAACATTGAGGTCACAGACTTGGAAACGGAAAATGACACCCACAAGGTGCTCGCATCGTGACCGGTTCCATAGTGCTCTAGCAAAATCTTGCCGTCCTGCCAGACAAGAAATCCTTTTGTCTCAGGCATGCTGAGGTAGTCAGAAAACGAATAGTCTTTGTCTTCTAGTGTGTAGCTCAGAGCAGAGAAATCTTGCAGGGCCTTAGGCAACCTATAAATGTTGCCACCAGCTTCAATAGCCCTTGTTGGCGCTAATGCATCGATATGCTTGAAGGCTGTGTCTCGCTCCTGTTGAGAGTAAAAGAGCAGACTCGTCACTTGGCCGCCCGCAGCTTTTTCAATAAGTGCGGACAGCTTTTCATTGGCCTGGGCGCCGGCACTCATGCCTGTTGCGAGTATAAGACAAAATGTGGCATATCTCATTGTTTGCATAATGATTCCCATCAGATATTTAAACACCATGTACTAACGCCGCATGAACTTGCTCACCTGGAGACCCAATGAACTCAGCGAGCCTTTGCGCAGTGCATCGCAGATGCCACTAAACATGCGATGCTACATCAGTTTGCATGTCAAATGTCGTGTTCCACTTTAAAACTTACTTTTGTTAGAAACGAAGTCACTTCTTTTGTGGTGTACTCTCGAACGTTACCCATGTGGCCCAATTTTTCTAGCTTCGCATATCCATCATAAACGTCCGCGTTACAAGAATAAGCGCGGTCATGAAAGAGAAAGTTTCGTGTTCAATGTTGCACTTTACGATGTCTAAATTCGCCTTCTCGATGGCACTGGCATTACGCTCTGGCGCAATGTCACATCCAGTAACTTCTAATCCACTATTGGCCATTCCTGCTGTAAACAACAAGGGCACAGAACCCGTACTGAGCAGCGTCTTTTCTCAACGGCACCCTTTTGTATCATCAGAGTTCTTTTCTTGAATAAGAAAAATTTAACCTCCATAAGGAGTGTTGGCTTATCAGCAATATCTCATAAGGGTATAGTTGAGACTCGATACCCACAGACACCTTTAATCAGGAGCAGGTCAATGAGATATTTTTTTGCGGCAATTGTGTTGTGTGCATCATGCCTTGTGCATGCAGGACATCACGAAACAGGAAAGGACTCGGCAAATGTAGAGGCTATGAAGGCGGCTTATGCCTCTTTTGCTAGAGGTGATATGGAAGCTTGGAAAGCGGAACACAGTGATGATGTCGTTTGGACAATCTTGGAGGGCCTACCCTACTCAGGAACTTATGTCGGTAAACAAGCAATTATTGAGAACGTATTCGACAATATCTCCAAGCTCTGGCCTGACTTTAACGTCGAGCCGATCGCATTTTTTGAGGCCGGCGACAGGGTCTTTATTCATGTAAACATCACTATCCAAGGCAAGCAGACTCAGGCGCTGCATATGGCGACAATGAAGGACGGGAAACAGGTCGCCTTTACACCATTTGAAAACTCAGCGTTTATGATGGACATGTTGAACTAGCGTTGATGTTTTATTTTCGTGCCGAAGAGGAGGCTGCGCGGGGTTATGTGCGCGGCCATTGCGATTGCTCGATAAACTGAGGCTTTGCGGCTTCCACCATAGGTTCGATCTGCTCGTCCAGCAGATACCCCTCCGACGACAGCGCTTGCGCTGCCTCCTCATAGGCCCTCGCGCAGTCCTCGGCGAGCCATAACTGCTCTGCAGTTCCGCCGGCCTATCGCCGACTGCCCCCCCTTGTAGGAAGTAGTATGCTGAGCAGGGCTCCGCTCATCCGGCTTTGCTCGAACACCTCATAACGTATGGGAGCGACTACACAAGCCGCACGCAATGCGACCACCAGGTCTTAGAACTTATTGAAATTGGAGCGAGGGACGAGGTTCGAACTCGCGACATCCACCTTGGCAAGGTGGTGCTCTACCAACTGAGCTACCCTCGCGCGGCCAACGGCTCAAGACTGAGCGCGGGGAAGGATTCTATAGCAGTGTTCTGCCGTGTCAATTAATTGCCGCGATAATCTGCTGTAGTTCTAAAAATCACCGTCGTCGCGTTCGGTCACCAACCCCGCTTCGAGATCCGCGCTCACTTTTTCAGCATCACGCGCCAATGGATCGCCAACTCCACCGCCTCCTGGCGTCTGCAAAATCAGTCGCGCACCCTGTGGAATTACATCGCGACCTTTACCTGGCAAATCACGCAACGGTTCACCCTCTTGCATCACGTAAACTCGCCCCGGCCGACCATCGGCGCCACCGGCTCGTCCGCGCGCAGGGTAGCGGATTCGATCGAACATCTTGGAAACAATAAACGGCGCACCAAAACGATGGCTAATTTCAATGGTTTGACCCAAACCACCGCGCAACGCACCTGCTCCGCCTGAATCAGGCGTATACTCCTTCCGCCAAAAAATCAGCGGTGATGTTGCCTCGTTAACCTCACAAGAGGTCGTGCGAACACCTGAAGGAAATGCAGTGGTCGACAGTCCGTCTTTCTGCGGTCGTGCTCCCGTACCGCCATTAAATATCGGATTAATGACAAATGGCAGGTGCGCCAACCGGTCAGATTCGGCACCCAGTGTACTCATAAAAACCGGATTCCAAATGCACGAAGCCCCCTCGGCGGGCACCGCCTGGGGTAAAACGCGATGCAAACATCCCAACACCACATCAGGTAACATCTGTCCAATGGCATGACGTGCGGATACCGCTCGCGGCGGACGCGCATTCACTAGGCAATCTGCCGGAGCCGTCACGTGGATTACACTCAAAGATCCTGCATTGTTAGGGACATCGTTGCCCACCAGACAGCGCACACCAAATGATGCGTAAGCCTGAGTATAAGGCAGCGGTACATTAATACCTTTTGCCGACACCGGCGACGTACCAGTGAAATCAACACCAATACCCTCAGCGGAGACAGTCACGGTGGCGCTCAACACAACCGGCGTATCGTAACCATCTATGGTCATCTCATAGGCATATTCACCCGCTTGCAATTCGGCCACCTTTGCCAGCATCGCACTGCGCGAGCGCTGCAATATCACCGCGCCCAAAGCGTCCAAGTCATGCAACTTAAGGTCGTCAAGCATATCCCTCAACGCGGTCGCACCTGAATCGTTGCAGGCGGTCAACGAATACAGATCCCCCTCCGCGACCATTGGGTCGCGCACATTCGCCTTCAATATATCAAGCAGAACCTCATTGCGAACTCCAGCTTTGAAAAGATAAGACATCGGGATACACAAGCCTTCTTCAAACACATCGTTAGCGTCCGGTCCAAATCCTCGCCCGCCCACATCTGCAACATGACTTGTGGCGGCAAACAGAGCAATACACCGTGAATCTCTAAAAACAGGTGTCACCACGGTAAAATCGTTCAAATGCCCGGTTCCGTCCCAGGGATCATTAGTTAGCAACACATCACCGGGCATAAGCGTGGAGAGTGGGAATTTGCGCAAAAACTTCGCTACAGAGTCGGCCATCGAATTCACGTGGCCAGGGGTACCCGTCACCGCTTGAGCCAGCATATCGCCAGATACATTAAAAACACCCGCAGATAGGTCCCCTGCCTCGCGCACCACTGTGCTAAAGGCCGTCCGCATCAATACTTGCGCTTGTTCTTCAACAATGGCAAGCAGCCGGTTCCACGCCAATTGAATCTTTAACTCGTTCATGGTCGCCCGCCCAAGGTAATCAACAGGGTGCCATCTTGTTCAATCTCTAGGCACGCACCGGCTGGAATAACCGTTGTCGTTTGCGCTTCGATCACCAACATAGGCCCAGCATATTGCTCTGTGGCAACCAACTGAGCTCGAGGCATCACCTGCGCCTTGACCCAAGTTTGGCCGTCAAACAACTCGCGTTCACCAGTGGCGTGCTTATCTGTATCGTCGTCATTTGTCGCGAGAGATTCAATTTGACCCAATTGTGGCGCCGTCAGAGCCAACGTCCAGCTGAGCACCTCAATATCCATATCCGGTATCGTACGTCCATAAAGCTTGGTGTAAGCCACTTCAAAACCTCCGCGAAAAGCCGCCTCATCGGTCGTGCTCAGCGCGTCAAGATCAACCGCGATTTCGTAGCCTTGACCGGCATAACGCATATAGGCTTGCCGCTGCTCCCGCACCTGCGACTTTGCGGCAACATCAACACCCGCGTCCATCAAAACTTGCGCCGCTTCCGCTCGCATTTCCGCAAACATTGCGGCCACCGCCGCTGCCTGTAGTCCGCCAAGGCGCATGTACCGACTGCGCACCACCTCAAAACGAATGGGTGCCCGCAAAAACCCGAGCGCACTGCCCACGCCGGCACCCGGTGGTACACGCACCGTGTTTATTTTTAATTTACTTGCCAAAGCGACCGCATGCAGGGGTGCTGCGCCGCCAAATGCAATCAAACACCGCTCGTGAAGCGCTTTGCCCCACTCGCTGGCATGCGCGCGCGCGGCAGAGGCCATATTTTCTTCGACAATTTGCGCGGCCGCATAAGCCGCCTGCTGATTGTCCAACCCCAACGCTTGGCCCACCGAACTGCCCATAGCCACCTCAGCGCGAGCTGCGGAGAGTTGTATTGAGCCCCCAGCAAAGCCGTCCGGGATCAAATGACCTAGAACAACATCTGCATCAGTCACGGTCACCGCTTCACCGCCGCGCCCGTAGCAGGCCGGACCTGGCTCGGAGCCCGCGCTGGCAGGTCCAACCTGGATTCTCTGCAGTGGATCTACCGTGACAATGGATCCGCCGCCAGCACCAATTTCAACCATCTCAACAACCGGAATACGCACGGGCAGACCACTGCCTTTTTTAAAGCGATAACTGCGATCCACCTCAAAAGACCGCGAATGCTGAGGCTGCCCCTGATCAATCAGGCAAATCTTGGCGGTTGTACCACCCATGTCAAATGACAAGACCTGATCAAGCTTCGCAGCTCGCGCAATATCCGCTGCAAGTGCGGCCCCTCCTGCAGGCCCCGATTCAACCAGCCGTATCGGATATTCAGCTGCCGCCGCCAATGTGGTCAAACCACCACCGGATGTCATCATCAACACCTGTGCCTTTATTCCGCGAGAGCGCAGTTGCTCTGCAAGACTAGATAAGTATTTTGACATCAACGGTTTGACATACGCATTGGCAACCGTGGTTGACAAACGTTCGTATTCTCTAATTTCCGGACAAACCATCGACGATCGAGACACTGATAATTGCGGATATTTTTGAGCAATCAAGGCTGCCGTTTGTTGTTCATGTTCGGCATTGGCATAACTGTGAAAATAGCCAATTGCGACGGCCTTTACGCCTTCACTTAAAAGTTTATCTAGCGCTGAAGTCAAAACACTTTGATCTAATGGGACTAATATTTGCCCGTCGAAAGTCATTCGTTCAGGCACGCCCACACGCCAACGGCGCGGTACCAACGGTGCCGGTCGGTCGATATTTACATCATATTGCTCAAAACGATTCTCAGAGGCCATCTCTATGACGTCGCGGTGCCCAGCTGTGGTTAGCAGCGCCGTAGGTGCTCCGCGACGCTCTATCAACGCATTGGTCGCCAACGTTGTGCCGTGCAATACCAAATCAATCTGTGAGGGACTCACTGCGCTGCGTTCAAGCACCGCGCCGATGCCAGTCATCACACCCAATGCTGGATCAGCGTGCGTGGTCAACACCTTGGTGGTGGTCAAATGCCCAAGCTGCGACAGCACCACATCTGTAAACGTGCCCCCGATGTCCACGCTCAAACGTATGCTCATAGGTCAACTCCGTCTAATTAGCCGCGGACGTAGCGTCCGTTCGCCACAGTTGCGAGGTCAGCGCAATCACCGCGGTCACCGAGAACATCAACACGCCAGCAATTTGAATCGCAACCTGAGGTCCAAACAACTCTGACAGGTAGCCGCAAAACAACGTACCCAAAGGCCCGGCGCCCATAAAAGAAAAGGCATAGAAGCTCATGACTCGAGAGCGTTGCGCCTGAGGGGCTAATTCTTGCATTAACGTGCGTGACATCGGCATCGCCACACCACCACAAAGGCCCCAACAAAACACCAGCAAAACAAAAGTTGGAAAGCTATTTACCATGCCGACCAATACCAGAACTATCGAACCCAGAGCTTGAAAAAGAATCAGAGCACGGCCCGCACGCCGCACGTAACCCACTCGCAACATAATCACAATGGTGAGCACCAAACCTGCCGAATTAAACGCATTGAGTAACCCAAGATCACCCGAGGAACCATCAAATACTTCTCGGACTACCAACGGAAAACCGACGATAAAACTACCCATAAAAAAGCATGCCATGGCCACATTTTGCACAACCACTATGCGCATTACCGGCGACCCAGCAATAGTTTTCGCCCCCTCAAGCACCCCTTGAAGCACAGATCGACTCGGCCGCGGGATCTTGGCAACAACACCCATTTTTGAAATTTGGCGAAACGCCAAAACACCCGCCAACAAAAACAAACTTTGCACAATCATCACGGTTTGCGCGCCAATCTCATCTGCAAAAGCTGAAATGATATAGCCAATAATTTGACAGCCAAACTGAAAAAAACTGGTCAACAAAACCGTTCTCTGCACGTGAGACCCTGCAACGTGATTCAGCAAACCGTCTCGTGCCGGGGTCACAAATGCCTGAGCACAACCCATCAGCACCGCATAGAGAATCATAATAGGATAGGTCAGAAGGCCGAATTCAAGCGCAACAATTAAGATCCAAGGTGTCAAGGTTGCAAACAATTGTGCCCAGAGCGCTTGCCGGTCGGGACCAATGCGATCGGCCAGTGCGCCCGCCAACAAAATCAGTAACATACCGGGCAACAACAACGCCGTCTGCGCCCAGCCAACCAATTCCGCGGGTTCTCGCAAAACGATGGTCACCAGCCAAGCAAACGTCACCGACTGCATACCAAATGCAAGAAACCATACCGAGGTAGCTACAAGATAGAGGGTGCGCGCTGACATCTATAAACCCACCAAGGTGACTAAACCGGCACCAGGGTAATCCAACCCAACAACGTCACGGACAACCGGGCCAGTGCGCTGAATATCGGCAGGCCCATCAAACTAACGACAATCACCCCCAAAAATACAGCGGTACCATAGCGGGCATTCAATACCCGATATCGGTAAGCCATTTGCTGTGGCAAAAAATGCGGCAGCATATAGTGCCCATCCAGCGGCCCAAGTGGAATCAAGTTGAACAGCATTAGCAGCAAGTTAATTTGCGCCAGAAGCGTAAAAAAGGTCAGTGCACCAGCGTTTTCCCAACCGTTGGCACGCAAAAGTAAATACACATTCCACGTCAACACGGCCAGCAATAAATTCATGAGGGGCCCGGCACCGGCAACATACAGATCCGAACGCGCAGAACGAAAATTACGCGGATCGGTAGGCACTGGTTTGGCATAACCGAAACCCACCATAACAACCATAAGCAAACCCAGTGGATCGATATGTGCCAGGGGATTTACCGTCAATCGACCCGCACGTTCTGCAGTGTCGTCCCCCTGCCATTTTGCGACAATCGCGTGCCCAAATTCGTGAAAAGACAACGACAACGTCAGAGCAATAATCAGCAGAATGAAGACGTCGTAACGGCCATTGAGAAGTAGATTAATCATGTGTTGAGTGTAACCGATTCAACCAACCCACTAAATCGGCGATCACTTCTTCAGCATTTAATTCGTTGAACATCTCATGACGCCCTGCCGCGTACCAGTTCACATCTACAGACATCAAACCCTGCTGCTCAAATGCCGACAACATACGATTCAGATCTTTTCTGCCACCATGAACAGGATCTTCAGTGCCGGAAAACACATAAATAGGCAACGCTTTTGGGATTTTCAGCAACACCTGCGTGCACTGATTTTTTTCCAAACCGACCACCAGATCCAGCAGAGATCCCGCCGTCAGGACAAACCCGCAGTCGGGGTCATCTATATATTTCTGCACGGCGCCCGCATCCCTTGATAACCACTCAAAGCCATTTGCATGCGGCGCCGAAAACGCTTTATTTGAATCAGCAAACAACAAACGTTGCAGCAAAGCACTATGTTGGTTCCAGCCAACCCGCCAAACTTCAAACTGTGCGATCTGCCGCGACAGAAAATGGCTAAGCGGCGTTTTGAAACCTGGGGAACCAGACAGCACCAGCGCATCAATACTCTGTCCGTAACGGGTTATATACAGCTGCGCCATCATCGCCCCCATACTATGACCTAAAAGCACAATCGGAACCTTAGGATGAAGCAAGGCAATATGCCGGTTGACTTCATAAGCATCAGCCACAAGGCGGTTCCAGCCATCACCACCGAGATCACCCAGCAGCGCTTGGGCAGTCGCCCCATGACCCCGCTGATCACAGGCAATTACCTCATAACCGGCTGTATTGAGCGCTCGCGCAACGCGATCATAACGACGGGCATGCTCTCCCATGCCGTGAGCAATGTGTATCACCCCGTTGGGATCGTCGACCGGCCAGACATAACACGCAAGGCGGGCCCCATCGCTGGCGGTCAAGGTTAGATTATTCATCACTATGTCCTCTTATCTGGATAGACCTAATCTTAGTCCTCATGGCCCTCCACAAGGGCCGTTCACACATCCACGTTTTCGGCGCTACAATCGTAGCGTCAATGAGAGGAGAGCGACCATGAAACTAACTACCGGCATTCCGCTTCAAGACCTCAACAGTGTCGCCGGCGCGGCTCAACAGATCGAAGCCACCGGCTATAGCGGCATCACTACTCAGGAAAACCGACAGGACCCGTTCCTCCCGCTTGCGGTTGCTGCAGTAAATAGTCAAACGCTAGAACTGGCAACCTCAATCGCCATATCATTCGCACGCAGCCCAATGGTCTTTGCCAATATTGGCTGGGATTTGCAACGCGCCAGCGGCGGCCGATTTGTTTTGGGTTTAGGCAGTCAAGTTAAAGGGCATAACGAACGACGATTCTCCGTGCCTTGGAGCGCACCCGCACCGCGCATGCGAGACATGGTTCGAGCAATCAAAGCCATTTGGCACAGTTGGCAAACTGGCGAGCGCCTACATTATGAAGGCGAGCATTATCAGGTGACCCTGATGACCCCAAATTACGTGCCCGAGCCACTGCACGGACCCAGTCCCCCCATTACGCTAGCCGCTGTTGGACCCGCAATGCTAGGCGTCGCCGCCCGCGAATGCGACGGCGTACGCCTTCACCCCTTTTCGACTCGGCGTTATCTGGAGCAGGTAGCCATGCCCATACTCACCAAAGGTATCAACCGTGGCGTGGGCCAAAGACGGTATTTTGAGGTCTCCGGAGGCGGCTTTGTTGCCACCGGAGCTACCAATGAGGCCGTAGCCAAAGCTTTTGAATGGGTACGTCAACGCATTGGTTTTTATGGTTCAACTCGGGCCTACTGGCCAGTTTTTGCCGCACATGGCCTTGAAAACTTAGGCGAGAAACTCAACCACATGGCGAAGCACGGCCAGTGGTCAGAAATGACCGCCGCGGTGGATGATGACGTTGTGCACCTGTTCGCCGCCGTTGGGCGCCACGACTGCCTAACCCAAGCCATTGAGATGCGCTTTGGAGGATTAATCGACTCACTGAGCATCGGCATGCCGGCCGATGCTACAAACAGTCCGCCTCCAGAACTAATCCAAGATATTCAGCGCATCCCCAGCGCCTTTGAAGCATTCAGCCGCGCCATCTGACGCGGCTGCAGAATCCACCCAAGGTCTACCTGACTCGATCCAACGGGTTAGCGCGACATGATCGTCACACCAGAAAGCCCTGGCGCACCGTACACGTGGGTGTAGCCTACTTTCGGGTTATTAGGGACCTGTCGAGCACCGGCCTCGCCGCGCAATTGCAATGCCACTTCGTAGACCTGTCGCAAACCCGACGCTCCCACCGGCTCACCGTTTGCCAAACAGCCACCATCGGTATTTACGGGCAGTCGGCCATTAATTTCCGTCCAGCCTTCTGCCAACCACTTTTCTTGGTCCCCATCAGCACAAAAACCGTTTTCCGACATGTGCATGATCTCAGCGCCAGATTCGGTATCCTGCAACTGCGCAACCTGAATGTCTTCAGGACCTACCCCTGCCATTTCAAACGCCGCTGTTGAAGCCTTCACGGTGGGTGATTCAGCCCGCTCTAATGCTTGATTTTGGGAGAACACTTCAAAAGATCCAAAATTTCGGGTTTTCACAACCGCAGAATTCAAGAAAATCGGGTTAGACGTATACTGCTTCGCTTTATCTGCGCGACATAAAATCATGGCGCATCCCCCTTCGGCGGGAGAACAGAACATATATTTTCGCAAAGGCGCACAAACCATTGGCGAGTTCGCCACATCGTCGTAGGAAAAGGCCTCGCGTCGCCACGCGTTTTCGTTCATCGCCCCGTATTTGAAGTTCTTCACCGCAACCCGCGTTAAGGTATCTTCGGTGATACCGTATTCATGCATGTAACGCTGAATTTTCATGCCAAAAAACTGCGGCGTGAGCGCCATGCCAACATCGCCATACCATTTACCCAGACCACTGGCTTCAGGATCAATGGTAAATGCACCCCGCGGATGCTTGTCAAAACCCACGGCCATACCGATATCAAACATCCCCGACTTAATGGCCATGTAAGCCGATTGCAAGGCGCTGCCGCCAGTAGCGCAGCCGTTTGAAACATTGATAAATTGCAGGCCTGTCAGGCCCATCTTCGACACCATCGTATCCGGCTTTTCGGCAGCTGAAGTGCCGCCGTAGGCAAATTCAATGTCCGGCCAGTCTACGCTGGCATCTGACAGTGCCTTGCGCGCCGCAACAACCCCCTGTTCTAGCCCGGTAACCCCTTCAGTGCGACCAAATGGGTGTATGCCAATACCAATTATTGCTACGTCCATGCGCCTCTCCTCATCAAATTTGATTTATTTAAGTTCATCCACCGGCTGGAAAAAGAAAGACATCACATCTTTCCCATCCCGTTCTATATATTTCTCGATAACCAGCTCCATATCCATCCCGACCTTTAGCGCATTCACATCCCTAGTTTTGATGCGCGCCTCTACACGAGTCTGGTCAGGCAGTTCGATATACCCCACCCCAAAAGGCACAAACGACTCCGGCGTTTCTGGTCCGTCGTAAGGCGGGCGATTCGGCAAAAAGCACTGGATGGTAAAAGTCCACAGCTTACCGCCACGGGCCAGTTCAACACTTTCTGTCTCAACCCCCGAACAGGCCGCACAACTATTCTGCGCAGGAAACGTCACTACCCCACACTTCTTGCACTTGCTACCAATCAAACGCGGATCATTTGACGGCCAAGTAAACAGACCCTCCGCAATAGGTATTTGATTTGCGACGCTGACCGGCATCATCCCCCCCTCTTATAAGCTGACAAAATTTATACGTGTTTTATAACCCATCCGCGCGATGGAAACTACCTTGATTAAAATCAGGCCCCTCGTTGATCGACTCGACATACATTTTGTGACGCCAGTCAAGGCTGCGCGGCAAAGTTCCCCCGTTGGCAGTTTCACCTCGTATACTGCGAACTCTAATCCAGCGCTGACGCATGATGAGACTCAAGGGCCCCGACAAACAACCTGTTCAAAATGACGTAGACGTGCTCAACCGCTTGTTGACGTTCGACGATGGCATCATTCTTGAACTGGGCTGCGGCCGCGCAAAAAAAACGCGACAGGTGCTGAAGAGCACCGCAGTCAAGAAAATTATCGCCGCGGAAGTCGATGAGACACAGCATCAAAAAAATCTAGCCTGCCAAGACCTACCCACCATCGAATTTACCCGCTTTGGCGCAGAGAAAATTGCGGCTTGGGACCAAACATTTGACGTGGTCCTGATGTTCAATTCACTGCACCATGTGCCCACAAAACTCATGGGACTGGCGCTCACAGAAATTCACCGCGTGTTAAAGATCGATGGCTTCGCTTTTTTCTCAGAACCGGTTTTCGCCGGCGAACTGAACGAAGTTATGCGTTTATTTCATGACGAGTCTGAGGTTCGTATTGCCGCATTCAATTCGCTGCAGCATGCTGTTGAGCACAAATTATTCCAACTCGAAGAAGAAATTTTTTTCAAACAAATAATATGTTTTGCAAACTTTTCTCAATTTGAAAATCACGTTATGAACGCCACCTTTGCGGCACATCGGTTGACACCCGAACTGCACGAAAAGGTCCGCAACAAATTCGAACGGTTTCGCAGCAGTCAGGGCTACGTCTTTGAGGTGCCACATCGCGTCGACCTGCTGCGCAGAAACTAATCACCGCGCTTAGCCAACCGCTTGTTCATCCAAGACCAACCTTCGCGGGCTTCACGCATATCTAACAACTCATCTTTTCGCGCCACCAGGTCTTCGTAAGTCACATCAACGCCAAAGGTCAAATCTTCATTGTTAAAAACGGCCACGGTCGAAAAACGGCCATTTCCAGCCATAATACATTTGCCGGTTGGCGCATCTTCAGCACACATCAGCAACACTGCCGGGGTTACCAGCTTGGGATGGCGAATAGGATCGGGATTATCTAAATCTTCATCGCGACCCGGAATCATATTGATTAATCGAGTCGCGGCTGCCGGGGCTAAACAATTGACGCGGACATTTTTGGCGCGCCCTTCCTTTTCGAGCACATTCATCAGTCCCAACATACCCATTTTCGCGGCGCCATAATTAGACTGGCCAAAGTTACCAAAGATACCCGAAGAGGAACTGGTGAATACAATGCGTCCATAATTTTTGTTGTACATAATCGGCCAGGCGTAGTGCGTGACATAGGCTGAACCGTTGAGATGAACGTCCATGACCTTGTCCCAATCCTCAAGTGACAATTTCTTAAACGTTTTGTCACGCAGAATGCCCGCGTTGTTCACTAAAATATCAACTGTACCAAAAGCCGCAACGGCGTCGTCAACAATCGATTTTGCCCCCTCTGGGCTAGATACAGAGGCTTTATTGGCAATCGCGATACCACCAGCTGCGCAGATTTCATCAACAACCGCATCGGCCATATCACTTGCACCTTTGCCATCGCCGCTACCGCCCAAATCGTTCACCACGACTTTTGCGCCGCGAGCTGCAAATTCCAATGCATGAGCTTTACCCAAGCCCCCGCCCGCACCAGTAATAATGACTACTTTGTCTTTAAACTCGCCCATTTTTCTCCCCTTCTTAATCTTTGTGATGACGACCTTAATGCAACTCAACCGGCCGCCCTACATCCCGCGCAAATGCAGCCTCGAAAGGCTAAACTAACACAGGCAAGCAGACAAAAAACCTGTTCTGCGACGTTTAAGCCCCCAAAAAATGTCTGTCAAACAGTCCACCTAAACATTGAGAACTCAGGGCGCACCCGGCTAAACTGTGGTATCTCCATCAGAAACAAACTTCTATGAGCGAACAAGAATCACTGCCTCCACAGACCCCGTACGAGATTTTAGGTGATCAAGGCATCAAAGCCCTTGTTAAGGCATTTTACGAGGTAATGGACACGCACCCAGCTGCCAAAGAAATCAGGGCAATGCACGCCGAAAACCTCGAACCCGTCAAATCAAAGTTGGTCAGCTTTTTAGTCGGCTGGATGGGCGGCCCACCGGTTTATCTCGCGGTAACTGGGACCGTCTGCCTGACGGACCCACACGCAGCTTTCCACATCGGACCACGTCAAACCGAGCAGTGGCTGCTCTGCATGGACGAGGCATTGATCAAGGTAAATGCATCACAGGAGCTTAAAGAAATGTTAAAACTGCCAATGGAGCACATCGCCAACACGGTACGCAATCAAGATACCTCGGATCCCGCACCAAGGGACCCAAACCTGATTGCAGTGGGCCGGTAGTCTTCGCCAGCCCGGGTCATTAACCGGCCTGGGGAGCCATCAAAACAACCACAGGCCAACGCCCCTTTAGGCGACGCGATCAGCGCAATATTTCAATCCCCGGCGCAATAACTCATAAAAGGCTGGCTTATCCCACGCACAACGCTCGACCGTGGGATAAAAATCAACGAGCGGCTGCATGTCGTAGTGACCGCGGCAATGACCTAAGTTCAGGTAAAGCACTTCGCCCTGCCCCACTTGATTAATGTAGTAAACCGGATGCGGCACATCGTCCGGCCATGAGGAGTGTACAAATCCGGCCCCCTCGCCGGTGAAACGCGAGTGCAACAGGTGGTGGATATCACCATGAATACGGCAAAGGTATATCTCATCATCGGTTTCAAAGGGCTCAATCCCCTTAACCAGCTCGTGGTCAGGATCTGAGATGTGCACGGTGAAAGGTTGAATCGGTGGATGTGACAGAAACTGTGAACCCAGCGTTTCCATCATTATAGGCGCCGTTTCAGGGCAATCCACTCGACCATCTTCAAGAAATTCTAGAATCGCATTTGTACCGTGTAACGCAAACCATCGTTTACCACTGGCGACAAAATCTCGCAGCGCCATCTGCTCGGCCTCCGAAGGGACTAAGTTACAGGTATACGTGATCAAGATGTCTGCAGCCGCGATCGCCTCTACATCATGGTAATTAGACGCAACCTGCACACGATAGGTATCGTTTTCAGCAATCAATTTGAGCAATTCAAGGCGTGCGAAATCAATATCGTGATAATCACCAGCAGCTACCAAATAGAAATTAGTCGTACGATGTTCTGACATGTTTAATCCCGGCCAATGCAAACCCTGACAGTAGGCAAGATAAGCTAAAAATTCAACCTTGTTGAAGTTTGGTTTATCACTCAGCGTGACCGCTGGGTTGCGGCTGACGCTTGCTTTATCATCAAGTTCCACCCAAAAAAAAAGGCAGGTCGATATGCCAACACCAGCAGACTGGATCGATTTAAGCGGAAAAGTAGCCCATGTGACCGGAGGGGCAAAAGGTATCGGGGCAGGCATTGCAAAAGCACTCGCCATGGCCGGTGCTCAAGTTATGGTGAGCGATGTTAACTTAAAAGGCGCAAAGGAGACTGCAAATGCTATTGGCGGTCATGGTATGGCCCTTGACGTTACGGACGCCGCTGCGGCAAAACAAGCCCTACTGGATACCGTGAGCACGTTGGGACGTTTGGATATTTTAGTCAACAACGCCGGCGTCTACCAAAAATTTGGCGGCCCCGTGGCCACTATAACCGACAAAATGTGGCGCACCCTTTGGTCGATTAATGTCGACGGACTGTTTTATTGTTGCCGAGCCGCAGCCGAAATCATGACCGAACAAGGGCAGGGGGGGCGTATCATCAACATCTCATCTACACAATCGGTCACGCCGGGCGTGGGGGTTACCTATGACGGCTCAAAAGCAGCTGTCACACAAATCACCAAGGCCTTGGCGCTGGAGCTGGCGCCGGTAGGTATCAATGTAAATGCGCTCGCGCCTGGGCCGACTTGGGTCAATGACGGGCCACCACCTAAGACCAGCGGAAATCCGCCACCTCCAACCGGCGCGCCGCTGGCCGATTCTGTCGCCAATCGAATCGCCAGGCTGCCCAAAGGGCACTGGGGGGATCCCATGGAGCAAGGCAAAGCGGCTGTGTTTCTAGCCTCCGACATGAGCAGCTTTATCACCGGCATTTACTTGCCAGTTGATGGTGGCTGGCTCACGCTCTAGGCATCCGTCTTACGCTGATGCCCTTGCAGCTAGAGCCCACCGGTCACATACAAACATTGGCCGGTGACCCAAGCTGAAGCCTCTGAGGCCATAAAGACAACTGCGTGGCCAATATCTTCCGGGGTACCCATTCGCGCCAACGGTACGCGCAGGGTTTTTTCAATAGGCTGATCGTCGGGGAAGTTAGTTGAGGCGTTAAAATTTTCAGTTGGAATAGGGCCAGGCGCAACAGCGTTCACACGAATCTTTGGCGCAAGTTCCAGCGCAAAAGTTTGCGTCAGACTATTCACAGCCGCTTTAGAAGCGCCGTACGGGCCATTTTTAATTGATCCACCGGCCGCGGCCCGGGACGAAATATTGATGATACACCCTTGGTCTACTGTTGCTGAGGCCTGCATGCTCTGCGCCGCTACCTGACAGGCCATAAATACCGCCCGCAGGTTCAGATCCATTTGCGCATCCCATTTCTCCGCCGGCGTACGCGTGAGATAACGTGGCGTCGCATCAGGCAATCCGCCGGCATTGTTCACCCAAATATGCGGCCCACCTGCTTGCTCAGCTGCCGCCGCAATCATCTCCAAACCTTCTTCTTGAGTAACGTCTGCTCCCACAACGTAGGCCTTTCTGCCTAAGTCGCGAATATCTTGAGCAACACGCTGTAAATCACCCACCGTGCGCGAACTGATCACGACATCCGCACCCGCTTTGGCTAGGCACACGGCAATACCGCGTCCAATGCCTTTACCCGCACCAGTGACCACTGCCACTTTTTCATCTAAACGATAGGGGCTTGATGCCCCGGCATCTTGTTGCGCCATGCTGAATTCTCCTGTTTCTTGCTAGACATTCATTGGGAATTACACCCGCGTACCAGTATAGCGCGTCTGAACGGGCGACAGGACGTCGAACTTGACCGAGTTACTTAGTACGATAGGGTAGCTCTGGTTGACTCTTCGTATGTACTAAGGACTCTAGTTATGCCTCTAATAACCCATTCACCTGATTTAGATAATGCCTTGGTAAACCCCACAACCTGGGCAGACGAACTCGGGTTACACCGGCAATTTGAGTGGCTCAGAGAAAATGATCCGGTGCGCTGGCTCACACCGGATGGCTTTGATCCGTTCTGGTCAATCACCAAATACAGCGACATCAAGGCAATAGCCGGAAACAAAAAACTGTTCATCAATGATCCAAGGCCGACACTGGGACCCAAAGGCCTGCAGGAAATGGTGGAGGCTGTCACCGGCCGTAAGCATCTGATCCGCTCGTTGGTGCAGATGGACGACCCGGACCACATGGCCTATCGCCGCCTCACCCAAGGCTGGTTTATGGGTCAACAATTACGTCTTTTACAGGCCCGCGTCGACGAACTTGCCAAACAATCCGTCGACCGTCTTCTGGCATTGGGAAATACCTGTGATTTTGTCAAAGACGTTGCTATTTGGTATCCGCTTCGAGTCATCATGGAAATTTTAGGGGTCCCCGCCGAAGACGAGGCATTGATGCTGAAACTCACTCAAGAGTTGTTTGGCAGCACCGACCCCGATAACCAGCGCTCCTTTGCACAAGAAGACTTCTTGCAAGTCGTCGCGGACTTCGATGACTACTTTGATCGACTGACCGCGGCTCGCCGCCGACAGCCAACGGATGACGTCGCCAGCTTGATCGCCAATGCAAAATTCGGCGACGACCCTCTACCGAGGCTAGAAATTAACGGGTATTACACGATCATTGCGACCGCCGGCCATGATACAACCAGCGCATCTACCGCAGGCGGGTTGCTCGCATTGATGAACAACCCAGCGCAAATGCATAAGTTAGTTAACAACCTGGACAGCCTTATGCCAACAGCCATCGACGAGATGATTCGATGGGTCAGTCCAGTGAGGCACTTTATGCGCACCGCAACGCAAGATTTTCCGTTGCGCAACAAAACAATTTCTAGCGGTGAGTCGGTCATTTTGTGGTACGCCTCCGGGAACCGCGATCAAGACATCTTCGAGGCCCCGTTTGACTTTCGGGTCGACCGTCAGGCTACCAAACACCTTGCGTTTGGTTTTGGCGGACACGTCTGTTTGGGCCAACATCTGGCGCGCATGGAAATGAGCGCATTATATCGAGAACTACTCACCCGAGTGACCGATATCGAACTGGCGGGAGAGCCACAGTATATTCAGTCCACCTTTGTCGGCGGACTGAAGTCTTTGCCGATCCGCTATCGACCAAAGTGATTATTTAGGCTGCATGCGGATACCACCATCCATACGAATAACCTCACCATTGATATAGTCGTTTTCAACAATCGACTGCGCAACTTGCGCAATTTCTGAGGCCTCTCCCAAGCGCTTTGGGAACAACACCGTAGTGGCCAAAGAAGCCTGCGCCGCTTCCGGCAATCCCTTTAACATCGGCGTACTGATGAGACCCGGCGCGATTGTATTCACTCGAATACCCAGGCTGGATAAATCGCGCGCAATCGGCAGCGTCATGCCAACCACGCCCCCCTTTGAAGCACTGTACGCCGCTTGACCAATTTGGCCCTCATAGGCAGCGACAGAGGCGGTATTGATGATCACACCACGGCAACCGTCCGCCGTGACCGGGTCGTGGGTTGCCATTTGCTCGGCGACCAATCGCAAAACGTTGAACGTGCCAACCAGGTTAATGTCTACTACCCGCTTAAAATGAGCCAACGGCAACGCGCCGTCCCGACCCAGCGTGCGCCCCGGGGTGCCGACCCCGGCATAATTGCAGCAAATGTGTATATCACCAAAGCGCGCTTTCACGCCCTCCAATGCGGCGGCAACCGAATCTTCATCTGCAACATTGACATTAAAGTAGGCCACATCTTCACCTAGCCGATTGGCCAGCGCGCTACCCGCCTCATCATTGAGATCAAAAATAGCTACCTTTGCACCCAGACCACAAAACCGTTCTACGGTGGCCTCACCTAAACCCGATGCCCCGCCAGTGATCACCGCCACTTTATTTGCAATATCCATTTCTAAACTCCGATATCTTGTATAGTTGTTATTCGCAAGACTGCCGCCAACTCAGGCAAACTTAGCGCATGTTCCATTGTACTATTTGAGAGGCCCTAAATGACCAAAGAATTTGCCACCATCAAATATGCGTTGCCCGAGCCCGGCATTGCACGCATCACGCTGGCTCGCCCTGAAAAGCGCAACGCACAAACTATGGAATTATTGGCCGAACTGAACGAGGCCTTCGATCTGGCCGCGCACGATAACTCAGTAAAAGTGATTGTGCTCGCCGCTGAGGGGCCTGATTTTTCAAGTGGACATGCTGGCGTGGGCAACCTCGACATGGCCACCTACAAGCCTAGCGGCTCGTGGTCAGACTTTAAGGCTCCGGGGCAAGAGGGCCATTGGGGTGTCGAACAGGAATTTTTCCTCGGTTTCTGCTGGCGCTGGCGAAACATTCCCAAACCCACCATCGCCGAGGTACAAGGTTGGGTAATTGCCGGCGGACTCATGCTGGCTTGGCCCTGTGACATTATTATTGCCAGTGAAGACGCAAAATTCACAGATCCAGTGGTTGCTTTTGGCGTAAATGCCGTCGAGTACTTCGCCCATCCCTGGGAAGTCGGCGTCAGAAAAGCGAAAGAAATGTTATTCACCGGAGAAGTCATCACAGCAGAGGAAGCAAAATCACTCGGCATGGTTAATCATGTTGTCAGCCTAGATAACCTGACCGACTTCACTATGGACATGGCCAAGACAATTGCCAAAAGACCGATGATGGGGCTCAAACTCGCCAAACAATCCGTCAACCAGACGCAAGATGCACAAGGATTTTGGACCTCTATTCAGGCCGCGATGTCGCTGCAGCAGTTAGGCCACGCACACGCACGCGCAGTGCACGACGGCATTCCGGTAAATCCGGAGGGACCTGCGTTGATCCAAGAGGTTTTAAAGAAATGGAAAAAAACCAAGCCGGAGTAGGCCGCATCTATCGCTAAAGCATTTGCTGGAAAGTCTTGAGTATGTGCTCACCCTTGCGAGTTGCAATTGACTGCAGGATCATGATTTGTGAGCGCATTAATTCGGAACGAAATTCGGCCAGATCAATGGGCCCCATAACCCAGGCCAATATTATTCCCCATTTCTGTGCTTGCATCTGGCGCACATAAATCGATGCGTGAATGTCAGGACGTAACTGGCCCGATTGTATCGCCACCTGAATTTGCTGTTCCAATAGCGGTGCGCTGCGTTCGTATAACAAACGAGCAAGTGCATCACCACGCTCAGCGCCAAAAAGGGCCCGCGCCATTGCTTCAGCATACTGCGGCCAATGGTTAATCGATGCAGCCATTTGTTCACACAGCGCCAGAATTCGCTCGATACCTTCAATAGAGGATTGGTTAGCACGCTCACCCAAGTCATCAAGCAGATCTTCAACTGCGGCAATGACCAAAGCATCCTTGCTTCTATACAGGTTATAAAGTGTTCCCGGCGCTACGTTGGCTTTGAGCGCCAAATCTCGCATGGTTGTGGCGGAGTAACCGACCTCTGCTAACATTTCTCGGGTGGCGGCAAGAATAGTCGCCTGCCGCGCCAGCTGTCGCGGAGACTCATATTTTTTTTTGCACGGCAACTCATCAGAAACCGAGCGGATAGTTGTTTTTTGTGCAGTCACCGCTGGGTCTCGACGAACAAAAATGCCTTGTTAAACTCGCACAAACTATGCCACACCAAGGCAAACGTTAAAACCACAGCGCTGTGCTTCTGGCACAACATCAACCGCCGCCAGACTGATCTGCATGCGCGGGGTAATCGCACGCTTACTCCCGCACACCTGCATTTTGCCAAAACGGATCTAGCTGCCAGTAGGCACCTCGGTGAACGGAATACCTTTATCCATGCGCGGCTCTTGGGGTAACCCCAATACCCGCTCAGCGATAATATTGGCCATAATTTCATCTGTTCCACCAGCGATACGCAGTCCTGGAATGGCCATATAGGTATCTTGAAACAGCGCGGCGAAAGCTGCGTCTTTTTCTCGATCGCGAACAACTCCTTCCTGTTCAAGTAAATCCATCGCAAAAGAGGCCATATCTTGCGACTTCACCGCTCCGACCAACTTACCAATAGAATTTTCCGGACCCGGCACAGCACCGCGCGACAGCGCTGACAAAGTGCGATAACTGGTGTATTTCAACCCGGCCTCTTGAACATACCATGAGGCCAGCTTTGCCCTCACATGGCTATCCTCAATCGCCGGCTTGCCGTCAATCATGACCGTTTTTGCCAGTGCTTTAACACTGCTAAACTTAGTTCCACCACCGCCCGCACCGATGCTGGCACGCTCATTCATCAATGTCGTCAACGAGACCTGCCAACCTTGGCCAACATCACCCAGACGCTGGCTGTCGGGAATACGAACATCGGTAAAATAAACCTCGTTGAAATTCGATTCCCCAGAGATTTGTCTAATCGGCTTAATTTCAACCCCCGGGCTCTTCATGTCCAAATAAAAATAAGACAAGCCCTTATGTTTAGGTACGGTTGGATCCGTACGCACAACCAAAATGCCAAAATCGGAGTAGTGGGCCCCTGAGGTCCATATTTTCTGGCCATTGATAATCCAGTCATCGCCGTCTTTCTCCGCCTTGGTGCGCAGCGCGGCAAGGTCAGAACCCCCAGCCGGCTCGCTGAAGAGTTGGCACCATATATCTTCGCCACTGGCCAAGCGCGGGATGAAGTTGGCCTGCGCCTCGGCATCCGCCCAGGTCATTAATGTGGGAGCCGCCATACCCTGTCCAATACTGAACACGCCGGTCTCAGGCACCGCCACCTTGGCTTCTTCCTGGCTTAAAATAACCTGCTCAATTGCGCTGGCGTCACGCCCGCCAAACGCTTTCGGCCAACGAATGCACGCCCAGCCACCCTCTGCTTTTCGCTTTTGCCAAAACTTGGCACGAGCCATTGTGTCCATGCCAGACATTTCGGCTTCAGTTGGAGCGTTAGCCTGCAACCACGTGCGAGCCTGCTCGCGAAATGCCGACTCTTCTTTTGTATCTTCAAAATCCATAACTTTATGCTCTCTTATTACAACAATTCGGTGTTATGCCACGTCTAACTCATCAGATGCTTGAATGAGTTTCTCTTGCCATACCCCCTCGCTACCAATCACCAGCGCTAAAATCTTCGCGCGACGATAATAAAACTGACAATCAAACTCCCAGGTGTAGCCCATCCCGCCGTGGGTCTGAATGTTCTCTTTTGCGGCGAAATAGAGCGCCTGACTGCTCCCTACTCGGGCGGTTGCTGCCGCCAAGGGCAATTCAACTGCGTTGGTATTTAACGCCCACGCGCCATAGTACGCATTGGAGCGAGCCAGCGTGTTTTTCACATACATATCCGCCAGCTTATGTTTTATCGCCTGATAAGATGCAATCGGCCGGCCAAATGCATAACGCCCCATGGCGTAGTTTTTAGCCATCTCCAAACACGTATCTGCAGCACCCAATTGCTCCCAAGCCAGCAGTACCGCTGCACGGTTCAACAATTGTGTTAACAACGTCCAGCCCTGGCCTTCTTGCCCGAGCAACTGCGCGTCGGCTTCATCAAAGCGCACGTTCGCGTGGTTTCGGGTGGGATCTACCGTCTTCACTGTTTCGAGATGAACAGCGCTTTGATCTGTCGGCACAAGGTAGAGAGAGGCGCCGTCACCGACCTCGCTTTTAGCAACCACTATCATCAGCTGAGACACCTCAGCATCCGCAACCACCGCCTTGGATCCCGTCATTTTGCCGGAACTTACTTGGGTGATTAGTCGTTCTGCACTCGGCTGGCCGCTACCCTCAGAATAAGCAAACGTGCCAATCGCTTCGCCGGCAGCAAGCTGAGGCAACCAATGCTCTTTCTGCGCCGCATTGCCTGCCAGCAACAGTGCTTCGGTGGCCAAATAAACCGAGGAAGAAAAAGGAATGGGCGCGCAGGCACGACCCAATTCTTCAGCGATCACAACCAATTCGAGGTACGACAATCCCAGCCCACCATATTCTTCTGGAATCGCCGTTGCCGTCCATCCCATCTGCGCAACCTTGTGCCATAAATCCTCGGCATACAATTCATCACCATCTAAAACCCTGCGCACTAACGCAGGCGAGCAATGATCCGCTAAAAAGCCACGCGCCTGATCACGCAGAAGGTTTTGTTCTTCGCCAAACTCGAAGTTCATGGAGCCCCCAAAATAATTTTATGAAACCCTGATTCTGCATGAGAACCCACTCAATAATCGAGCGTTGCGTTATGTTATCCTACAAAAAACTACAATCACCCCGAAAAACATGACTGCATTTGCACGTTCTCCGGACAGCAGTTTCGAGACAATCGACGACTTTCCTTACCCGCCGACGTATCACAATTGGCAGGACCTACGCATGCATTACGTCGATACCGGCCCTAGAGACGGTCCAGTGATGTTACTCGTTCACGGCATGCCGACCTGGTCTTATCTGTACAGAGACATGATTCCAGCGTTGGTAGAGGCTGGCTATCGCTGCATCGCGCCGGATCATATGGGGTTCGGCCGATCAGACAAACCCACAGATATTCATTGGTACACAATCGCTCGCCATACCGAAATCCTTACCAGCCTGATCACCGATTTAGACCTCCAAGATATCACTTTGGTCTGCCAGGATTGGGGAGGGCCTATCGGGTTGGCACAAGCAGCAACCATGCCCGAACGTTTTGAGCGCTTGGTGATCATGAATACTTGGCTACACCATCCAGCGTATGAGTACTCTCAGGCAATCCATCGGTGGAACAAAAATTGGCACGAAGGTGGGCTTTTTTGCCGCGAGAAACCAGACGTTGCGCTGTTACTTGTGCTCAGCGCTCAAGCGGCGGGGCCTGAAGTCATTTTACCCGCGCTAAAAAGCGGTCAGGCGCCTGAACTGACCGGCAAAGCGGCTGCGATTTACCGCGGCTTTGCCGCACCGTATACATCTTTAGACGACTCAGCGTTTAACGGCTTGCGCCGTTTTCCACTGTCTATTCCACTAGATAGCTACAGCAACGGCAATGCCGCGGCGCAAACCTCACATTATAAAACTCTGCTGAACTGGGACAAGCCGGTGCACTTCATCTGGGGTTGCACAGATGACATATTCAATGAAACGTGGGGGCGCAGTTGGGCCGCGCAAATGAATGCCAGCTTTGACGCCATTGCTGATGCGGGTCATTTCTTACAAAACAGCCACGGACAAGAAACCGTTGAGTTGATCCTTCAACACGCCCAGCACCCAAAATGAGCGTCGCAATTTACACTCACAGGCCCTCTACTTAAGGGCCCCCTGCTGCGCAGCCGCGTCGATCTCCGAGGGGCTTAATCCCAGCCAATCTTCCAACACGGCCGCATTGTCCTCACCCAATTCGCGCACCCGCCGATAGCCGTTGCACGGCGTGCGACTGAAGTGAATTGGCAAATGGTCTACCCAAGTTTGTCCCAAGACAGGACTGACATCCGCCATTTTTTCGAGAAAATTAACCGCTTTCAATTGAGGATCTCGTTCTGCAAGGTCGACGCCGTCTTGAACCACACCCGCAGGCACACCCGCATCCTGACATGCCTTCATAAGCACATATGCCTCTTGTGTGCTGGTCCACAGCGCAATTCGTGCATCAATCTCGCCAGCTGCGGCAACGCGATCTTCGACGCCGTCAAATTGGGCCTGTTCACTCCATTGCGGATTACCCATCAACCGTTTCAGTGATGCCCACTGCTCATCCGTCATGCAGGCAATGGCAATCCACCTTTGCTCAGCAACGCTTGGGTTTTCTGCAGCAAGGCACGGATAAACATTATGCGGCGCAGCTAAGTCATAGGGCAGCGCATTACCGCAAGGCCGCGCTTTTGTACCTGTGGCAAAGAAATCCAATAACGAGGGGCCTGCAAAGTTCACACCCACTTCAAATTGCGAGACATCAACCCGTTGTCCCCGCCCACTAGTCTGCCGCGAAGCTAAGGCTGCTAGAATGGCAAACGCACCATGCAAACCCGCCTGATGGTCGTTATAGGAAAAACCTATACCAATATCTTCTCGACCGGGCACACCTGTCATATGCGTCAAGCCTGCCAACGCATGAATGGTTGGCGCATAGGTGACATATTTTGACCAGGGTCCGCCGTCACCCATACCAGACATTTGCACATAAATGACACCGGGATTGACCGCACTCACAGCGTCATAACCCACTCCCCAGCGGTCCAGGACACCAACAGAGAAATTATCAATTACCACATCTGCTTGCTCACACAAGGCTCGACATAACGGTCGGCTTTCCGGATTAGCCATATCCAACGCCAGCGCGCGCTTATTGCGGTTCCACATCAGGTAATACGGGTGCGTAGGATCGTTTGCGCCAACGGCTCGACTGGCCGAATTAATTTTAACCACATCTGCGCCCATATCTCCCAGCACACGGGTGGCAAACGGACCCGCCAGTACATGGCTGAAATCCAATACGCGCAGACCCTCTAACGGCCGCTTCTCAGACATTATCTTTGCCCCCAATTAATATCCTCTAGAATCTGACGGGTATCCTGTCCAGGCCTACCCAATACCCCGAGAGACCAAGGGGTTTCAGAAAAATGATACGGTGCCCCCGGGCTCTGCAAGCTCATATCACCAACGCGATAAGGCTGATACCATTGGCGGGCGGCCAACTGGGGATTATCTGCGACCGCCTCAACCGGCAGTACTTGTCCATACGGGCAATGCCGCTGCTGAGCTTCATGGAAAAGGGGTTCAACGTCTTTATCTGCGATCCATTTTGCTAACAGTGTCATGGTGCGTTCGATACGTAAGCCCAAATTTTCGGGTTCCATGTACATCGGATCAATCAAGTCATCGTGCGCATCTTCCTCAATCAACCAAGCCAACTGATTATCAAAATCAGGTGTCGGGGTAACCATGATACTGCCGTTTTGTCCCTTCATAACCGTGTATGCCATCGACCAATGGGTCGCACCCTGACGCGGCAACACATTATCCGGTCTCATCATCTGCTGGGAATACCAATAGAACATCAGCACATGTTCCAGGCACGAAACCAACGTTTCATGAACTGAAATGTCTGCACGTTGGCCTTCGCCCCGCTCCCGCGCATCATACAGCGCGGCAAGTGCAGCAATAGCACCGTATATACCCGACACCATAAAATTCAGTTCGCCAAAGCCTTTGAGGGGCGGGGTATCCACATCACCGGTTGTTGCGGCCACGCCACCCAATGCCCCGGCCACTAAATCAGGCGCCAAAAAATCCTTCCATGGCCCTTTTGAGCCAAACGAAGACGTATTGATCACCACTTGGGATTTATTCGCCGCCTGCAACGTCTCCCAGTCCAGCAGATCCACGCCCAACGCATGATCACAGGTCAATATAATTTGCGCATTTTGCGCCAGCTCAGTGAGTTGTTGCAGACCGCTTTGTGTATTGGTATCCAAAGTGAAAAAGCGTCGATTAGTGCCAAAAAAAGCAAACCAAAGCGACGTCATTTCAGCACCCGCCTGCTCGGCATGCGGCCCGCGTTGCCGCAGCGGATCTCCGCCGGGCGGTTCAGGCCGAACCACATCAGCACCTAAATCTGCCAATAGCTTGGCGCCGTAAATCCCCCTCTCATCGGTTAAATCCAGCACCCGTACCTTACACAATGCGCCGTTGAATTCTGCCATCACACCCTCTTTGTTCCACTCAACCCGAAGCATATGCGATGAGAGACCGATAAGAAATAACTCAAAAACTGGCTCCGCGCCGCCGCTACCGTTATTATCCGTCGCCGCCGTCACTGTCCGATTTTGGGAATTCGTATGCAAAAGAACATTACTCAACTTCAAGAAAGAGAAAACGCTGCGCGCTTAGGCGGGGGTGAACGCCGCATCGAACAGCAACACGCCAAAGGCAAATTAACCGCGCGAGAACGTATTGACCTCCTACTCGACGCGGGCAGCTTTGAAGAATGGGATAAGTTTGTTGAGCATCGATCACACGATTTCGGCATGGAAGCGCAGCGCATTCCCGGCGATGGGGTGATCACTGGCTATGGCACCATCAACGGACGTCTGGTTTTTGTTTTCAGCCAAGACTTTACCGTTTTCGGCGGCGCACTCTCTGAGGCACACGCGGAGAAAATATGCAAAGTCATGGATCAAGCCATGAAAGTTGGCGCACCATTGATTGGACTTAATGACTCCGGAGGAGCCCGCATACAAGAAGGCGTCGCCTCTCTTGGTGGCTACGCAGAGATTTTTCAGCGCAACGTGCTTGCCTCTGGCGTAATACCGCAATTGTCATTGGTCATGGGCCCGTGCGCCGGCGGCGCCGTCTACTCACCCGCGATCACAGATTTTATTTTTATGGTTGAAGACTCGGCCTATATGTTTGTAACCGGACCCGACGTTGTCAAGACCGTAACGCATGAGGTCGTCACACCCGAAGAGCTGGGCGGTGCCAGCGTACACACCCGCAAATCAGGCGTGGCCGACCTATCTTTTCAAAATGACATAGAAGCCATTGCCCGTACCCGCGAATTCTTCAACTTTTTACCTGCCAATAACCGAGAAAAACCACCACGCTGGGATACCACAGACCTTGCTGCACGCGCTGAGCCCTCCTTAAACACTCTGGTGCCTGCCGATGCCACCAAGCCTTACGACATCAAAGAGGTCGTCACCAAAATCGCAGACGAAGGCGACTTTTTTGAGATTCAAAGCGAGTATGCGAAAAATATTGTCATCGGCTTTATCCGGCTTCAGGGCAGCACCGTGGGTGTGGTCGCTAACCAACCCATGGTTTTAGCCGGCTGCTTGGACATTGATTCCTCAAAGAAGGGCGCGCGCTTTGTGCGCTTCTGTGACGCCTTTAATATTCCTGTTTTGACCCTCGTAGACGTCCCCGGATTTATGCCTGGCACCGCCCAAGAATATGGCGGCATTATCAAAAACGGCGCCAAACTCCTGTATGCCTATGCCGAATGTACGGTGCCCAAAGTCACACTGATCACCCGCAAAGCTTATGGTGGTGCCTACGACGTTATGGCGTCTAAGCACCTGCGCGGCGACGTCAATTTGGCATGGCCAAGCGCCGAAATTGCAGTCATGGGTGCCAAAGGCGCGGTCGAAATTATCTTTCGAAAAGAAATAGGCGACAGTGAAGGCATCCAAAAAAGAACCGACGAATACCAGGAACTCTTTGCCAACCCCTTCGTCGCTGCCAGTCGGGGTTATATTGACGACATTATTCTACCTGCTGACACACGCGAACGCGTATGTCGCTCCTTCGCAATGCTTAAGGACAAACAGCTCGAGAACCCGTGGCGTAAGCACGGCAACATTCCACTGTGAGCGACCATTCATAAGGCTATAACAACCATGTTCAAGAAAATTCTTATTGCTAACCGCGGTGAAATTGCTTGCCGTGTCATGAAAACGGCCCGTCAAATGGGCATTCAAACTGTTGCCGTCTACTCAGATGCTGATGCTTCGGCACTGCACGTGCGCATGGCAGATGAAGCCGTACACATCGGCGGATCAGCTTCTGCGGAAAGCTACCTGCGAATGGACCGTATTATTCAAGCGTGTTTGGATACGGGCGCAGAGGCGGTGCATCCGGGCTACGGATTTTTATCGGAAAATGCCGAATTTTGTGAGGCCCTGGAGCGCAACAACATCAGTTTTATCGGCCCCGGAACCAAAGCGATTACCAGCATGGGAGATAAGATCACCTCCAAACTTTTAGCACAAGAGGCGGGTGTAAACACAATCCCTGGTTATACCGGTGTGATTGATGGTGTGGAACACGCCGTAAAAATTGCGCAAGATATTGGCTACCCGGTCATGCTCAAAGCCAGCGCTGGCGGCGGCGGAAAGGGAATGCGCGTCGTGTGGAATGACGCAGAATGCCGCGACGGTTTCGAGCGAGCCTCCAATGAGGCTCAATCCAGTTTCGGCGACAAACGCGTGTTTGCCGAAAAGTTCATCGAAGAACCTCGACACATCGAAATTCAGGTATTAGCCGACAAACAGGGCAACGTAATTTTCTTGGGCGAGCGAGAATGTTCAATACAGCGCCGCCACCAAAAAGTCATCGAGGAAGCCCCATCCCCTTTTCTTGACGAAAAAACTCGCAACGCCATGGGCGCACAGGCGGTCACCCTGGCCAAAGCAGTGGATTACTGTTCTGCAGGAACTGTTGAGTTCATTGTTGACGCGAACAAAAATTTTTACTTCTTGGAAATGAATACGCGCCTGCAAGTTGAACATCCCGTCACCGAACTTGTGACGGGGCAAGATCTCGTCGCGCACATGATCCATATCGCCAACAACGAGCCACTGGCACTCACTCAGGACGATATCAAACTCACCGGGTGGGCCATGGAAACACGGGTTTACGCGGAAGATCCGTTTCGTAATTTCTTACCGTCCATCGGACGATTGGTGAAATATAAAGCACCAAGGGAAACCGACGCCGTGCGCGTGGATACAGGCATAGAAGAAGGCAGTGAAGTCTCTATGTACTACGACCCAATGATCGCTAAGTTAGTGACCTACGGCGAGGACCGCAACCAAGCCATTGACCGTATGGCTGACGCTTTAGATGCTTACTACATTCGAGGTGTTAACCACAATATTAGCTTCCTAAACGCGTTGATCATGCATCCTCGATTTCGTGCAGGTGCGCTGACCACCAACTTTATTGCAGAAGAATATCCCGATGGGTTCCACGCTGCAGATGTACCGCAAGCTGACCCACTCATCCCTGCCGCACTGGCAGCGGTGGTTCATACCAAACTCAACACCCGTGCCGCCAGCATCAGCGGTCAAACGCATCGATTTGAACAACAGCCGGTCAGCACGTGGGTTGTGCTTGCCAATCAAGCGCAGTTTGAGCTGAGTGTTGAGCAAACTAACGACGCTTATGTGATCACTCACAACCATCAACGTTACGACATCCGCACGACATGGCACATCGGCGAGCGCGTCATAGAGGCTGACGTCAACGGACTGCAGGTCACCCTGCAGCTTGATCCACATCAGTCAGGTTTTCGGTCCTATTACAGAGGCGCCGAAACTGAACTTCGGGTCGTCACTCCCAAAGCCGCTCATTTGATGGGGTATATGATCGAGAAAATACCCGAGGACATGTCGAAATTTTTGTTATCTCCAATGCCCGGCTTATTGGTCAAACTTGCTGTGGCAGAGGGTGATGAGATCAAAGCGGGTGAAGAGCTTGCGGTCGTAGAAGCGATGAAAATGGAAAACAGTCTGCGCGCCAACGAAGACGGTGTCGTGGCAAAAATCATGGCGCAGCAGGGAGACTCATTGATGGTAGATCAACCCATTGTAGAGTTTAAGTAAACCTGGGACGAGCCGGCGATAAATACCGGCTCGACGCTTATGTGATGCCCTGAATAGCTGCCGTTAAGCCGCCTTGACTTCCTCCAGTTCCACCAATGTGCCGCAGAAATCTTTTGGATGCAAAAAGACCACCGGCAAACCATGGGCTCCCGGCTTTGGTTGCCCGTCACCGAGCACGCGCGCACCCTGCCCCACTAGGTGGGCGATCGCCGCATGAATATCTTCCACCTCATAACAGACGTGATGCATCCCACCGCTAGGATTGTTATCTAAGAATTTCTGTATCGTCGAATCGTCTCCCAGCGGATGCAAAAGCTCGATTTTGGTATTCGGCAATTCCACAAAAACGGTGGTTACACCATGCTCAGGCAACGCTTTGGGAGGCGTAACGGTTGCACCCAAGGCGGTTTCGTACATCAATGCGGCCGCAGCCAAATCCGGCACAACAATGGCCACATGGTTCAATCGTCCAATCATTCCCTACTCCTACAGATCAATATTATCTATTTCTTCCGGGTATCAGCTGCAATATCCGACTTGCGGCATCAGGAATATTACTTCCCGGCCCGAAAATTGCGTGGACACCCGCATCATAAAGGGCTTGGTAATCCTGTTGCGGCACTACACCGCCAACCACAATAACCACATCATCCATCCCTTGGGCTTTCAGCAATTCAATCATTTCCGGCACTAACGACTTATGTCCACCGGCCAGCGTCGATACCCCCACAACCTGGACGCCTTCCACTTTGGCTTGTTTAGCCGCCTCAGCGGGTGTCTGAAACAGGCTGCCCATGCTGACATCAAAGCCAAAATCGCCAAACGCATTGGAGATCACCTTGGCACCACGGTCGTGCCCATCTTGACCCATTTTCACCACCAAGATACTGGGAGCCTTGCCCTCAATATCGGTAAACACCTTAATTTCGTCACGCACTTTATTGAAAGCGGGATCGTCCCCATAGCTCTCCGCATAAACCCCAGGCGTCATTTTGGCCACCGGTTCGTGCCGCTGGTACACCTTCTCTAATGCGTATGACAACTCACCAACCGTCACACGATTGCGCGTTGCCTCAATTGAAAGGGCCATCAAGTTGCCTGAATTTTCAGCTGCTGCTTTGGTCAACGCATCCATTGACGCCTGCACCATAGTCTCATCGCGGCTGGCCCGGACCTCGCTAAGGCGGCGCAGCTGCGCCTCACGCACTTTAACGTTGTCCACAGCCATGACATCAAGATCACCATCCTCTTGATCAAGCTGATACTTATTCACACCAACGATGACGTCCTCGCCCCGCTCTACCCGAGCCTGTCTTTGAGCGGCGGCTTCTTCAATTCGCTGCTTTGGCATACCTGAAATGACCGCTTTGGTCATTCCACCCATCGCCTCGACTTCGTTAATCAACTTTCGTGCATGCTGAACAATCGAAGCCGTCAGGCTTTCGACATAATAACTTCCTCCCAAGGGGTCAATAGTCCGCGTAATCTGACTTTCCTCAGCCAAAATAATCTGAGTATTACGCGCGATACGGGCCGAAAACGGCGTCGGCAGCGCAATCGCTTCGTCCAAGGCGTTGGTGTGCAGGCTTTGAGTACCCCCCAATACAGCCGCCATCGCTTCTATCGTAGTGCGCACCACATTGTTATAGGGGTCTTGCTCTTGCAACGAAACACCTGACGTCTGACAGTGGGTGCGCAACATTAGAGACGCGGGATTTTCCGGCGAAAATTGAGACATCAACTCGTGCCAGAGGATACGCGCAGCTCGTAGCTTGGCGACCTCCATAAAAAAATTCATGCCAATACAAAAGAAAAACGACAGGCGCGGCGCAAATTTATCAACCGCTTGGCCCGTCGCCAAAGCCGCTCGAACATACTCAACCCCGTCAGCTAGGGTAAAGGCAACCTCTTGCACCGCATTCGCGCCGGCTTCCTGCATGTGGTATCCAGAAATAGAAATGGAGTTGAATCTGGGCATATGCTCGGCTGTATAGCCGATGATGTCCGCCACAATACGCATGCTACTGGCAGGCGGATAAATGAATGTATTGCGGACCATAAACTCTTTAAGGATGTCGTTTTGGATCGTGCCCGCCAGATCTTTTTGCGCCACACCCTGCTCTTCAGCCGCAACCACATAACCCGCCAGGACAGGCAGCACGGCACCGTTCATGGTCATCGACACTGACATTTCGTCAAGTGGAATTCCTTTAAAGAGGATTTTCATATCCTCAACAGAATCAATAGCCACGCCTGCCATGCCGACGTCACCAACAACTCGCGGATGATCGGAGTCGAATCCACGGTGTGTTGCCAAGTCAAACGCCACCGACAGGCCCTTTTGGCCGGCAGCAAGATTCTGGCGATAAAAAGCGTTTGACTCTTCCGCCGTAGAAAAGCCCGCATACTGGCGAATGGTCCAAGGCCGATTGGTATACATTGTTGAGCGCGGCCCACGAACAAATGGAGCCACCCCGGGGAGCGACCGAGTATGCGCAATATCCTCTAAATCCGCTTCCGTGTAGAGGGGTTTTATTGGAATGCCTTCAGGGCTAACCCACGTCAAATCCTCAAGTGGCGTGCCTCGCAACTCTTTCCTGGCACGCGCTTGCCATTGTGTGTATGCATCATCCGCCATGTTTGTATCTCGTCGCCAATAAGCCGACTATTGTACCTGTCGGCAAATGGCCTGACTACGATCAACACCCCAACTGCGCGGTCGATCAGTAAGGTGCTGTGCCACCATCTACACTGAGCGCACTGCCCGTGATGCCAGCACCGGCATCCGACGCCAACAAAACTGCCATTGCGGCAACTTCTTCGACCGTATTGGGGCGCTTGATGGCCGACTCCTGTGAGAATAGAGCAACCATTTCCTCAAAACTCATCCCCATAGATTCTGCGGTTGCCGGGCCGGTGGCCTTAATGATATCGGTAATCACTAATCCGGGGCAGATGGCATTAACGGTAACCCCTTGGGCACCAACCTCCTTAGCAACTGCTTTAGTCATGCCGTTAACCGCATGTTTGGCCGTGGAGTAAGCGGTAAACACGGGCTTGCCGACCTTACCCTCGGTGGACGAAATATTAATGATCCTACCCCAAGACTGCGCCAGCATCGGAGGTAATGCTCGACGCATTGCCCAAAAGGTGGAGTACACATTCCATTTCATGGCTTCATCAAACGCTTGATCTGACAAATCAACCAGCGGCTGCAAATCGCTCGCGCCGCCGGCATTGTTCACCAAAATATCAATTCGGCCACAATGGCTAACCGTTTGATCGATGAAACTTTCGACATCACTTTGCGACATCGCGTCACCGGGGAAAAAGACACAGCGGTCACCAGCATCTAAACCCTCCAGCACTTGCTCTGCTTTGGTCTGATTTCTCGCCATCAGTGTCACACGCGCTCCTTCGGCTAAAAACGCTTTGGCAATGCCTAAACCGATGCCCGCAGTGCCGCCTGTAATCGCCGCAACTTTGCCTTTCAATTGCATGATGTCTCCTGTTTTTAACTCATTTGGTGCTGCACGTTACGCAATTGCCAAAGGTTAGACAATTATTCAACGGCGACGATTGCAAAATATACGCAGAACGCCATACTCAAACATCAACAAGAGATAATATAAGGAGGTGATCAATGATATTTATTGCGAGTTCCGGGGGTCAGCTCTCGTAGTTGGTCCAACAACGAGCAAAAGAGGGTCGGTTTTGACGGGAGTCATCTACCGGCCCTTTTTGTTGTTTTACCCGAAGTTCAAACTGCAGCACAGCCCGCTTATTTCTCCAAAACTCATTTGAGCGTGCGAAATACTTTTTTGAGTACATCACCCATCCTTTCCAGATCATTTGACGTACATGTCAACGGAGGCGCGAACTGTAACGTGTCCCCTCCCCAGCGCACATATAGCCCCTCGGCAAAACAACGCACACCCAACTCATAAGGCCTCACCAGCGGATCAGCATCGCGTGGCGCAATCTGCAGTGCGCCAGCCATACCCACATTGCGTATATCAGTGATATACGGCAGTCCTTTCAACTGATGAAGGGTTTCTTCCAACAATGGCGCCATACGCTGCGCTCTACCGACCATGTCGTCTTGCTCAAAAATATCCAAAGCCGCAAGCGCCGCCGCACAAGCAACAGGATGACCGGAATAGGTATAGCCGTGCGGCATGCCGATCATATGGTCGGGCTGTTGTTCATCAACAAATGCGTCGTAAATTTCATCGTTTGTCAGAACTGCGCCCATCGGAATAACCCCATTGGTGAGCGCCTTAGCCAAATTCATCATATCCGGTATGACGCCAAACGTGTCTGCACCAAAAGCCCCACCGGTGCGCGCAAAACCCGTGATCACCTCATCAAAAATCAGCAAAATATCGTGTTTGTCACACAGCGCCCGCAACCGCGCCAGATAGGCTGATGGCGGCACAATAACACCTGCCGAGCCTGACATCGGTTCCACAATCACAGCAGCGATATTTGAGGCATCATGCAGCATTACCAGCTGCTCGAGATGGTCGGCCAATTCTTCACCACCTTGCGGCTGCCCTCGAGTGAATGCATCTTCAACACGCAACGTATGGGGCAGGTGATCGGCATCAGCAAGGTGGCCGAACAATCTTCTGTTTGCACCAATGCCACCCAGACTGGTACCCGCAAAGTTGACACCATGGTAGCCCTTGATACGGCCAATATAGCGCGTTTTGCTGGGCTGCCCACGCATACGCCAGTAAGCCCGAGCTAGTTTTAACGACGTATCCGCACTCTCAGAGCCCGAATTGGTGAAAAACACGTGGTTTAAAGAGGCAGGCGCAATTTGCGTCAAACGATCAGCGAGTTTAAATACGCTTGGGTGACCATATTGAAACGCCGGGCTATAATCTAGAACCTGTAGCTGACGGTTAACGGCCTCGGCGATCTCCGCACGATTATGCCCAAATCCACAGCACCAAAGCCCTGATAATCCGTCAAAAATCTGTCGGTCGTCATCACTGATAAAATAACAACCTCGCGCACCCTTTATCATTCGCGGATCGCGATTAAAGCCATTACGCGCGGTATAGGGCATCCAATATGCTGAAGAATTTGCCCATCCCGATGCACCTGTTTCGTGAAAAAGTTCCGCCACGCTAACGTATCCCACTTGCCGTCAAAACCGCTAGTCTTACACTTGGCCTGCGCACGCGCCAGTAGGGAATGACAGAATTTAACCCAGAAGCACAAGTATCGACGCCACAGATGAGAATTCACATTGCTATGATCACCCAAAAGCCTAAACTTGACTCATCGTCAGACGGTTGATAGATCATGAAACAAGGCTCCAGAACCATACTTCTCGTCGAAGATCATCGAGACCTCGCGGAGACCGTAGGTTTATTCTTAGAATCCCAAGGCTACACCGTGGATTACGCCGCCGACGGCATCAGCGCGATACAATTTGCCACAGAAGAAGACTTTGACGTCATTGTCTTGGACATCAACTTACCTGGCGCCGACGGTCTGGAAGTGTGCAGGCATCTGCGCAAGGAAGCCCGTAAAAGCACACCGATCATCATGCTCACCGCCAGAGATCAACTCAGCGACAAGATTCAGGGCTTTGAGGTCGGCGCCGACGATTATCTGGTGAAGCCGTTTGAGTTACCGGAATTGGCGGTGCGTATTGAGGCTCTCATTCGCAGAGATAAAGGAGACGTATCAGAAACCATTTTTACAGTGGGGGACCTCCAACTGGACACCGAACGGGAGATCGCCATTCGTGCTGGCAAACGGCTTAGCCTCTCCCCACGTTCGTTTGAAATTCTGCGGGTTTTGATGCGCAAATCACCCGCGGTAGTCTCGCGAAGAGAACTCGAAAAGGAAATCTGGGGGGACGAGGTGCCCGATTCTGATGCTTTGCGCAGTCACGTTTACAATCTCAGGCGCATTGTGGACAAACCGTTCGATCGTCCGCTCATTGCTACTTTACCGGGGCGTGGTTTCTGCATGGTAGACGACGAACCAGGCGATTAGGGCGCGTCAAACCAAACCTTGAATTCGGTTCCGACCTGCTCTTGACTACTCACCTCAACTGTCCAGCCCAGCTGCTGAACCAGACGTCGCACCAACGCTAGCCCCAAACCCTGACCATGACCAGACGACTTGGCCGCCTCGCTACGATAAAAAGCCGTGAATATCTTGTCCATCTCATCATCACTCATACCGATACCGGTATCCCTGACCGCAACAAACTCACGCTCGACACAGATTGTCACCGTACCGTTTTGGGTGTAGGTCAGCGCATTGCGGATAAGGTTACTCATAATGATTCCCAGCACTCGCGGCTTGGCAGCGCAGTGCGCATCCGCACCCTCAATCCAATCAATGCGATTGCCCTGAAGCTCCGCAAATTCTTGCAGCAATTCCACTTCCTCAGCGATGACCTGATTGACATTGGTACTGTTATCGCTCGCATAAACGTCTTCCTCACGCGCTAAAAGCAAAAGCGTCTCTAGCAACGTTTCCATGTCTTTGACCACCCGACGCATGCGCGCATGCACTTTGACGTCCTGAATCGGGCGATCGGTCCGATTTTCAAGGATATCCAGCGACCCCTTCATGACCGCAATAGGCGTTCGCAATTCGTGGCCAGCATCCCGGGTAAACGTTCGTTCCCGCTCAATAAACTGTTCCAATCGAGATCCAAAGGTTTGCAGCGCCTCGACCATTAGCCCGGTCTCGCGATCCACCCCCTCTGGCGTAACAGGCACCACCAGTGGCTGATTTGACCTGAAGTCAAAATCTTCCAACGTTTGCGCTAAATTCAACAGCGGAGAAATTGCCTGATGCGACAAGCGATAGGACACAAAAAACAAGCCATAGACCACCAGCAGCACCGTGGCCAGCGGCGCTAGGCCAAAGTAGAACACCAGATCTGCAATCCGCGTTTCCGCCAATACAAGGTAGAGTGTTTTGTCATCGCGGCGGCTAACAAATACCAGCGGTGCGCCCTGCGCTTGCTCCGCACGGCCAAAACCATCGCGCAGACTACGCAATTTCACTGGGACAGCCGACAAATCCTCCCCCACCGACAAATAACCCACCATATTTGCCACATCAGGCAGCTGGTGCTCTGGGTTGTTCGCTAATTTATCCCAAAAATAAACCGATTCCTTTACCAACGCCTCTCGGGATAATACGTTCACCACAATTAAGTAGGTCATCGACAATCCAATCAACGCAGCAATACTGATAAATGACACTTGCAGCACGTAAACGCGCACTAACTTCGCACGCAATCCACCCTTGCGCTTCAATCGGCCATTGGGAAGGTCATCCACCGGTAATGGTGAGCCGGCCAAGTCAGTCTGTACTCAGATGCGAATCGGGCATTTCTATCGTCCACCTCTGCCGGTTAATGCCACAAGCGTACCACCTGAAGCGCAAAGAGAAAAAGCTACGATGCCGTCTCACCCCCATCATTGCTGATCATCCACAAAGAGAATTTGGACAACGCATAAAAGGTTAGGAACCACACGATTGAGATGAGTGGCGTGGCGGACAAGTCAGCTACCACCACCGCACCAAAGCGCTCTCCGGCCAAATAAGTCACCGGTGCAGCGATCCCTACCACCAAAGAACCTACCAGCGTGTGATCGCGGAACAGCGCCATTGAATGATTTACAGTTAGACCCAACCCCACCCAAAGAATCGCAATCCAATAGGGAGCAAACGTGTTGTGGGGATAATCAAGAATGCCCAATACAACCCATATATTGTCGATAATCAACCCAGCGGCCAATGCCAATAGCGCAATGATCGCATCCGCTGACCTTGTTGGGCTATACCAGGTCAATATGCTGATTGGCACCAGAGAGGCCAGCGCAAGCCACACCATACCGTGTCCGCCCCCGCCCACAACACAACTGAACCACAATGCTTGGAAACTTACGAAATTGAGAACCAATGATCGAGACATAGCGTTTTCTTAAGTGCTTTTATGATGCTATTTGAACCCGCAGGATCATCGCGACATCGCGCGAGACTCCTGCTTATCACCCCCGTGATTTAACCAACTTGCCATGCCTTGCGTGAACTCGACGTCAACAATACCCACCAGCCATTATTAGGCTAACTGCCAACTGCTCTCGTCTGAGGTAAGATCTTTCGCATCCACCGTCCGGCCTCGCGCAAATGATCCGCAAAAACAACCCACAAGAATTACGCCTCAGCCCGACCGAAACTGATCAGTGGCAGAAAAACGGCTACTTTATTCGCCATGATCAGTTTGCTGCGCAGGAGATCGCAGAGTTTCAAAGGGCTGCCAAGCAAGCAACAATTCATGCTCAGCAAGCAAAAAGCGGCGGCAAGACCTACTTTCTGGATCACAAACGTTTTGTTGACACTCAAAGCGCGACGCTACAGTACGAGCACTACGCTGATGCGCAGGAGCTAAGGGTGCTCGAACCAGTCCATCATTTTCAGCAGACTCTGGAGGCCTTAGTTGACGACCCTCGACTGGTATCTCCCATGCAGGGACTCATCGGTCAACAGAAATTGGCATTGTGGACCACCAAACTTAATCTTAAACCAGCTGGCGGCTCTGGATTTGGTTGGCATCAGGACTCTCCCTATTGGATGCACAATTGTGAACACGTGGATCGCCTGCCAAATGTGATGATCACACTAGACCCACAGCATGAAACCAATGGTTGTCTTCGCATCATCAGCGGCAGCCACAAACGGGGCATTCTGCCGGGCACTAACGACGGGACCTCCCTTGGCGGTTTTTTTACAAATCCAGCAAATTTCGATCTAGACGAACAACGAGCTATGGTGGTTGACAGCGGTGCCTGTATATTTTTTAGTCCTCACGCTGTGCACGGTTCGGACGCCAATCCAAGCGCTCAATCGCGCCGCGCCCTGATCTTCACCTATCAGCCAGGCAATCATCCCATGCTCAAAAACGGTCAAATCCGCAACGTGAATTGACCGTCGCGTAACGGCTGTTGCGACTATGAAAACTGACTTTGCGCCCTCGCACAGCACTATCAACCAGCGGCCCAAATAGGCGTTTCTAGGGCAGATCCGAAGGCGTAGGCGTGCGCTGTGCATACTTGGCCCAATTAGCCAGCAATTCGTCAATCACCACCGAACCAACAAGATAAAGCGATTCAAGCGATGCTTCCATGCCCGCGTACCCTTCGTTCTCTTTCAACAGATTTTCTGCCGCACTCAACATCGGCGGCTGCATCGTATAATTGCTTCCGCCGCGCAGCACCATAAAACGTGTCTTATCCACCCGACCGGCAGCATCTAGATATTCAATCGATTGATAGGTGCCTGTTTCCTCCATTGCAGAAGTCACAAAATCTGTCTCCCCATCCGACCAATACTGTACCCAGCGATTCGCCCACTGGTTCATTAATTCACCATGCCAAAAGGTCGTCGCTGCAATATGCCCACCTGTTAATACAAACGGCGGTTTTTGAGCATTCGGATGCTCGCTATAGACCGCACGCCGCTCCGCCAACCCTGGCGGATCCGGCAACAAAACGTCTTTTGTAAGGCCATAGGCCCAATCACGCAGGGCCATATTGATTTGAAAAACTTCCCCATTCGGCGTCGGTTTATCAGGATCAAAAGGGCGCTTCGTACGGCGCGCAAAATATCCGAAAGGCCAATCTTGCGGAATTTCACGCACATCAATTTCATGTCCTAAGTCGCCATCCACCAAATACCCGGACCAAGCGACAGACCCGATGGAGGCATCTTCCGGATCAATACCGGCGATACCCGCCACCAGCCAATACGCTTGCGAGAGATCAAAGCGCGGGTCCAAACCCAGCGCCATTGTCGAAGCCGCCGCTTTAGCCGTTCCGATACCGGTGACAAGCCCTAGAACCTCGGTGGTAGGGTTATAGAATAAGTCGTGGTGTCCTTGCGGAAATGCAAAGCGCTGATCGAGGTCGCGACGCTCTTTCCAGAATTGGAATTCCCCGGGAGCATCACCTTCGTCAGCTCCTTTTTCAAACATGGTCACCACAACCACTTTTACCGGCAACGGCTCTTTTTGCTCCCCCGGGGTCGCGACGCAACCCGCCAACACAACCAACACAACCCCTATCAAGTTTTTCAATTGATTAATTCTCCATTTCGTTTTGCATCACCGGGCATAGGTTGTAGGTACGACAAATAAGACCCAGCTTAGGCGCAGGCGGCTTTGTCCAAACAAATCCGTCACGTGTTTGGACCTGCCTGACAAATTTTTCAATTCGCCGATCAAAACGCGCAAGCAACTTAGTTTTGGTTGTCTCATCAAGAAAACTGTACTCAAGTGCATTTCGACTGAGTGTCACGATTTCATCCCAACTCAAGGAGAACTCAGTCACCGCAACAAAAAACTCGTCCGTCATCGTGGAATCCCACATGCCCCGATCGTCTGTCGCCAGCGCTATCGGCACCCCTAAACGCAGATATTCAGGAAACGGATGGCGGCTAAAATCGTCAACATATTCGAGCAACAAATTAGAGATAAGACTAATCTCAATCAAATAGGGACCGTAGCGCATCAATCTGAGCGTATCCGGATCTGTGATCAGGTTGAACCCGTGTCCTATCCTTTCTGCGCCCAGCAAGAGGGTGTCGCGGATATGATGGTTAGGCTCATCCACCTCCCCCGCATGAATCGACAAGCGGACGCCACCCTGAGTTTGACGCAGCATACGCAGTGTTGATAAAAATCTTAGGGGGTAGCCTTTGTCATTGTCCTCGCGACCGACCATATTGACCGCCACGATGACCGAATGTTTACTGGCAAACGCGTACAGCACCTTCAAGGTCTCTTCAGCATCAGGCAGGAACCTCAACAATGATACCTGCATGCGAACTTCAACTCCGGTCGCCTTTGCATCTGCCTGGGCGAGCCGATCGGTGTATATTTCAAGCACCCGATCAAGACTCAGCGCTTCACCAGAGGCCGTGACAAAACCAAATATCGGCACCTGAGGTTCTATATAGATCAATCCCTCATCACCAAAAGCGCGCATGTTCGCCACCAAGACCTCAGCCATGAGATACGGATTACGCAACAAGTCTCCCAGTCGGTTCCAGTGATTTTCGAAAAACTCATCTCGACCTTCGTGCGCTTTGTCCAACACAATGCTGCTCAACCAGCGGGCTGTTTGCGCCTCGGACAGCGTTGCCAGATCCACATACTCAGTTTTCTCGCAATCGCTAAGCTGGGCATAAGTCAAATGGTCAACCGTATGCTGAAGCAACAGATAAGGCACTGGCCGCGCTTCTTCGGCGGCACCGGCACAATTATTGATGTGCTGCTTTGCGTAATAAACATAGCCGTTGTCCGACTGCGCTAACGCCAGTTCGTAGTACCACCGCGACAACACCGAACCGCTTAAATGCAGATGCAGGTCGCCCCCTTTGGGCATGGCATAGAGAAACTGATAAAGTTCAGCGGGGGTCGCGGAGGCTTTATATCGTTCAAACCAGTGGTCAGCCGCCATCGAAGGGTGCATGAAGAACAACAGCAACCATGACAGTTTGCGCCACCGAACAGGCCTGCATGTCAAACGCATACTCAGGCCAAGCCACAAAACCAGATTTCGCAATATCATTTCGACCTAACCTCCCGACTACTGAGCCACCGGACTGGTATCCGGAGCCGGCGGTTTGTAGCGGTAGTCTTGCCAGTTTTCAAGCAGTTGATCAACCACCACCTTGCCCACCTGATAGGCCGCTTCAAGCGCGGGAACGCCGTTGCCGGCATACTCAGCAGTGGCGCTCCAAGCCGCTGACTGACCGCGCGGAGGTAGGGTAAAGTTACTCACGGTGCGCAGCACCATTACCCGGTTCATATCGGCTTGGCCAACGCCATCCAACCTTTTAATCGACGTCAATGTACCACTGTCTTCCATATTGCTTGTGACAAAATTCGCGGCTTCGCCCGCATACAAAGCGACCCAGTCATTGGCCCATCCATTGAGCAACGTACCGTGCCAATACGTACTAGCCGACAGCGTGTCGCCCATCATCACCATGGGCGGCGCCTGCGCTGCGGCATAACCGATATAAGGCGCACGCGCCCGTTGCAACGGTAAAGAATCTTCAATCTTCAGTAACCGTGTTTGCTGATAAGCCCACTGAGCTAATTCCGAATTCAACGGGATATGTATGTTGTCCAGCGTCCAGCCCGTCTCTAAATCTTCAGGCGTTTGCGCCGGATATTCGCCCCCCAATGGAACCATTCCATACGGCCAATGTGAGGGAATTTCGCGTCCGTCAATTTCATACAGCAGATCTCCGTCAACAACGTTTTGCGCCCAGACCGCACTGCCCAGCGTTGTGTCCTGCGGATCACCCCCAGCGATACCAGAAATCAACCAATAACTCGAGGAAAGATCAAAACGGGGGTCAAGACCCAGTGCCATCACGGTGGCTGCAGCGTTCGCCACCCCGCCACCGATACAGACCCCAAGAACGCCTGACGCGTGGTATCGCAGCGGAAAAGGCGCCAGAGGAAAATCAAACTGCTGATCCAACGGCACACGCTCGACCCAAAACTGGAACTCACCGGGCCGGTCACCTATTACTTCGCCGTGTTCAAACATCGACAATACAACAACCTTGACGGGGATCGGCTCAGTAGCCCAACTCGGCTGGGCCACCAGCAAACAAACCAACAAACTCATACCCAAAACTAATCGGCTCATCACACTTCCCATACAGCGATTCGCAACATGATGCCACGAGCGTTCACCGCTCTAAAGCCATCAGCCCAAACTTTCAACCCTACCCCCTGTCAGCCACACCGCCATGCGCGCCAAACCCTGCAGGGCAAGCATCGCCGCATATCCACGACGAACCAAGTCGCCAAAGCTGACATGTTTACACCGATTTTTTATACGCTCAGCATAGTCGCATGGGCAAGATCGCGCTAAGGTGGCGGTACCCGCAGCACAATAGACTGACCTTAAGCGCATGAAATCAATAGAGCATTTTTTCCAGCTTTCTGCACATAACAGCAACCTAAAAACGGAGGTTGTCGCCGGTTGTACAACATTTTTAACACTGGCCTACATCATCGCAGTCAATCCCAGCATATTGTCGCAAGCCGGCATGGATTTCGGCGCTGTCTTTGTCGCGACCTGCCTCGCCGGTGCTACCGGGTCAATCCTAATGGGGCTGTTGGGCAATTATCCCATAGCCCAAGCCCCGGGCATGGGTCAAAACGCTTTCTTTGCGTTCACCATTGTACTGAGCATGGGCCATACATGGCAGGCGGCGCTGGGAGCGGTGTTTTTGTCTGGCGTGCTATTTGTCATCTTGAGCGCGCTACCGGTGCGAGAGTGGTTAATCAATGCCATACCTAAAAACCTCAAGCTGGGCATTTCCGCGGGCATAGGCCTGTTTATAGGCTTCATTGCCTTGACCAATGCCGGCATTGTGGTGGACAACCCCGCAACGTTAGTCAGTCTCGGCGATCTGACGCAGTTTGGGCCCATCTTGTGCATCGTGGGGTTTGTAATTATTGCTGCATTAACCGCCCGCAACATCAACGGCGCAGTCATTATCGGGATGCTGGCCGCCACAGCCGTGGGCTGGGTGACCGGCCATGCCGAATTCAAAGGATTCACCGCTCTGCCACCATCACCGGCACCAGTCATGTTTCAACTGGATCTCGCAGCGGCATTCGACGTCAGTATGGTTACCGTTATTTTGACCCTGTTAATGGTGGATATTTTTGATACTGCGGGCACCATGGTCGGGGTTGCCACACGAGGTAACCTACTGGACAAACAAGGTCGTTTACCGCGGCTGGGCAAAGCGCTCCTGTCCGATTCCAGCGCCACGGTTTTGGGTGCGTTGGTCGGGACCTCCTCCACAACCAGTTATATTGAGAGCGCCGCAGGTGTAGAAGCTGGAGGCCGCACAGGCCTGACCGCCATAGTTGTCGGCATCCTCTTTCTGCTATGTCTATTCCTTTCACCCCTGGCCCAAAGCATACCCGCCTACGCCACGGCCTCCGCGTTGTTATTTGTCGCATGCCTAATGGCACGCGGCCTAGCCGATTTGGACTGGGATGATCTGACAGAAGCCGCGCCCGCCGTCGTCACAGCGCTGGCGATGCCGCTGTCTTTTTCGATTGCCGATGGCATCGGATTTGGTTTTATCACTTATGCCGCCATCAAAATTTTAAGTGGCCGGCAAAAAACATGTCCGATAGCGGTTTACGTCATCGCCGCAGTCTTCACACTTAAATTTGCTTTTTTATAATTCAGACCAAATCCATGCCGTCTGCGTCAATCTAACAACGCGGGCGCAGACGAGGCATAACGATCAAAACCCAGACAAATCAACGCAATGAGGCCGGCCATGAAAAGCAACGCAACAACCGTGGCTTTGCGCGGCGGATAACGGTGCTCTGCCAAGCGCCAGAGGCCACCGCTGATGGTATGAATAGCCGCAGCGACGACCAAGGCAACGCCTAATCCTGACACATTCCACCATAGCCAGGACACACTCGGTGCCCAAATTGCAATCAAACCGTTAGCCCCGACGCCTGCAAGGAAGCCCGCAACAGCCGCCCGCTCAGAGATCCGATCCAGAAGCAGGGCCATTGAAAAAAGCGCCAATAACGGACCGTTGACCATCGACCCCACTTTATTAATCGCCTCAAGAATTGTCGGCGCTATTGCCTCTACCTGAAACGAAAACAGCACCGCAAAAAGGCCCCAGCATAGGGTCACAAGACGCGAACAAGGTAACTGCGCAGCTTGCGAGGGGGATGCTAGCGGCTTGACAAAATCTTCCATGGTCGCCGCGGAAAGACTATTGAGCGCCGTGTCTATCGAGGACATCGCCGCGGCAATCAAGCCCACCATCACCAGTCCCACAAAACCAGGCGCGAAATAATTCAGTACATATGCGGGGAAAACCATGTTGAAGTTCACCTCACCCGCCGANTTCAGCGGTAATCGCGCGATAAACTCAGGCTGCGCGCTGGCAAAGGCGGCTAAACCTAGACCCAGCAAGCAGTAGCAAAACACCAGCGGAAACCGCAGCAATCCATTTAACAAAAGAATTCGCTGCGCACCCGCATCATTATCAGCTGCCAATACACGCTGCGCTTGACTTTGGTCACAGCCATAGTAGGCCATATATAAAAATAACCCGCCTATCAACATTGGCCAAAACCCATAGTCGTTACCCGTCAGCCCCCAGTCATCGACCAAAGTATCGGTTCTGTTGTCAAAAAAAGCCTGCCAGCCAGTGACATCCGCCAGTAGAAACAAACTGACCAATACGGTGACAACCAACAGCACCAACTGGATGAGGTCACTGATGACCACTGCTCGCAAGCCTCCGAGAATGTCGTAGGTGACCGTCACACCCATTAACAAAACCACTGCCCAGCCGTAGCTAATTTCTAGTACTGAGGTGAGTACCAAGGCAACCCCATAAACAGTAACCCCAGTCGCAACGCCACGAAAGACCAAAAATGTCGCGCTTGCCAGCCGCCGACTGGCTACCCCCAAGCGCTGCTCCAGAATTTCATAAATCGATGTCACGCCAGCTTGACGCGCCGGCACCATCAGCACGATCAGCGCCGCCATGGCCAAGGGCACAGCTAATTCGTATTGCAGCCAGAGTAACCCACCCCCCAAGGTAAAGCCGACAAAAGCAGGGGCTCCCAGAAGACTGTTCGTCGAACATTGTGTTGCGATCGTAGAAGCAGCAAGCGCACCGTTGCTCAGTTTATTGCCCGCCAGAAAATAGTCTTTTGCGCTGACTTGCCGGCGCCCGAGAAAAACGGCGAGTGCAAAAAGCCCGGCAAGATAAGCCACCATTACAATCCAATCAATTAACGCCATATATCACCCATTCTCTTCACTTAACGCTCAACGTCGCCGCTTTTTTTGCCTACAATATTCGGGTCATCCGAAACCCCTATCACACAGGACTCTGGCCCATCCTTTGAAGACACCGTTACCCGAGAGCGAACAGCCCCAGACCGAGACCGAGTACACTTTATTGGGATACCTTTCCCAACTTTACGGCGGCGGCAACGCACCCCGGCTTGCGAAATTATTGCTGCGGAAAGTCGAACGACAACGCATCCATGCACTTGCGCAATCACAACCCGCTCAGCCCCTGACTGAAAATGACATTTTGTTAATCACCTACGCCGACACCCTAATTCAGGACAACATCAAACCCCTGCAGGTGCTGAAAAAATTTGCAGAGCGCTTTCTGCAACCTCATTTCAGCGGCATCCATATCCTGCCCTTCTTTCCATTTTCGTCCGATGACGGTTTTGCCGTCGTGGATTACACCGCAGTCCGTGCTGACCTTGGTAACTGGCGCGACATCAACATACTTGGTGAAAAATTTGATCTCATGTTTGATCTCGTGATCAACCATTGTTCGCGGGAACACATTTGGTTCACGGATTTCATTACCGGGCGCTTGCCGGGCCGCGACTATTTTATTGCCCTGCCCGCCGACACCGATACTCGCGCGGTCGTGCGCCCGCGCAATACACCCCTGCTCAATGCCGTCGAAACCTACGAAGGTACCCGCCATGTCTGGGCTACCTTTAGCGATGATCAAATAGACCTGAACTTTGCGAATCCCGATGTGCTGTGCCGTTTCGTTGAGATCTTGTTCAACTATGTCGATCAAGGCGCAAAATTGATTCGCTTGGACGCCATTGCGTTTTTGTGGAAGCAGGTGGGGTCGAATTGCATGAGCTTGCTGGAAACTCATCTGGTTGTGAAAATTTTGCGATTGCTGCTGGAATATAGCGGTGCCAATGTACGCTTGTTGACCGAAACGAACGTACCACACGCTGAAAATGTCAGCTACTTTGGGCAGCACGACGAAGCGCACATGGTTTATCAGTTCAGTCTCGCGCCGCTGTTGGTGATGAGCTATCTGTTCAACGACGGACGCCACCTGCATAGTTGGGCAGCCGCTTTGGAGCCTGCGCCGCAAGGGTGCGCCTACCTCAATTTCATTGCCAGTCACGATGGCATTGGCTTGCGTCCTTTGGAGGGATTGGTTCCCGAACCCCAGATCAAGAAACTGATCGACATCACTCACGACAGAGGCGGATTCGTCAGTTTGCGCACCGGCGATGACGGCAAACAAACCCCCTATGAACTGAATATCGCGCTGTTTTCCGCCTTCGGTGGCAAAGCTGAAAACATCCCGGCCTACGTTGGCGCCCATCAACTGCTGCTGGGATTTCAAGGTGTACCCGCTCTCTACTTGCGCGCGCTGCTGGGCGCACAAAACGATCGCAATGCTGTAGAGGAAACCGGTCGAACAAGATCCGTCAACCGGGGCCATTTGAAATATCAACCATTGGTAGAGCAACTGGATACCTCCGACAATGTCCAAAGCCAAATTTACAAGGCGCTGACCCACAGCTTGAGGCTGCGCAAACAACAACCGGCTTTCAGCCCCGAAGCCAGACAAACGGTTTTAGGCGACCATCCCCAAAGCTTTGCTTTGTTGCGTGAATGTCGTGAACAACAAATCTTAGTGCTCGCTTCGTTTTCACCGTCGCCACAAAGAATCAATATCAGCGCACTGCTTGGGCACCCCCTGCAGGCTGACATTAAAGACCTCATCACTGAGGCCTCCTACAACACCACCATGCCCGCCGAACTGGCCCCCTTTCAAACGATTTGGTTCGAACTGAAAACGTTTAGCTAACAACAGATTTCAACAGGATATCGCATCCGGATGATGTTCCTGCTCGTCTTGAGAGACTGCCGCCTGCAAATCATTAAATACACAAGGGTAGACACTGGTAACCCGATTCCATGACGGGATATAGGGCGTATCTTCACCGCTGTTAAGAAACGATTCACCCGCTTTGAGCAAGTTACTGGCAAACATTTCAACCGCTCGTTCTTCCGCATCTCGATCCAGATGCAGGCCGTTGATTTCCGCGTCACTGGCGTAAGATTCGATCAGGTCTAACGCCACTCGCAGGTAAGAGGCTTTGATGGTTCGGACGGTACCCATGTCAAAAACGGTGCCGAACGTGGCCATTTTACGAAACATAGATTTGGAGATATCCATACTCATACGGGACAAACCGCTGCTCACATCTTGTTCTGACAGTGGCTGATGCTTGTGATCATAACGGTCCGCCACCTCCACCTGACACAATCTATTTGTGGAATAATTGCGAAAGACCTCCGAGAGAACGCCAATCTCCAGGCCCCAATCCGAGGGAATACGCAAATCTTTGAGCACATCTATCTGCATAGAAAACTCACCCGCCAGCGGGTAACGATAGCTGTCTAGGTAGTCAAGGTAGGCGTGCTGGCCAGTGACTTTTTTCATCGTTCGAATTAGCGGAGAAACCAGCAACCTGCTGACCCGCCCGTTTAACTTTCCTTGCGCAACGCGGGCGTAAAATCCCTTACAAAATTCATAATTAAATCGAGGGTGGGCCACGGGGTAGAGCAAACGCGCTAACAAACCCCGATCATAGGTCGTGATATCGCAGTCATGTAGGGCCACCGCTTTAGCCTCACCAACAGCCTGAACATAACCAAAGCAGTACCAAACATTACACCCTTTGCCCAACTCCCCTGGCGCCAGCCCCAAACCACGCAATTTGTCCTGAATCTGCCCAAGACGGGGGCCATCATTCCAAAGTACGGTATGGCGCTGCGGCAAAACGCTGAAATAGTGCAATGCTTCAATGTACTGACTCTTATTGGCGCGATCCAAACCGATCACGATATGCGACAGATACCGCGCTTTTGACAACTCAGCCAAGATGTTTTTCAACGCTGGCTGCGCCAGTTCGGAATAAAGACAGGGCAATACCAAGGTCATAGGTCGATCTCGCGCAAACAGTGCCAGCTGCGCCTCGAGATCTTCTATTGGGCGATCCGCAAGGTTATGCAGAGTTGTGATGATGCCGTTTTGGAAAAAATCGCTCATACGCCTTTCTCAACTGATACCGCCTGTGCACCACAAGCAGCAATTTGCGGATTCAGCTCTAGCGTGTGAAGCAATTGATTGACTGCCTCCAACCAGGCCAATGCGCCTGCCGAGCGTGCATAAACCACAGATTGCTGCGTAATCGACAGAAATTGGCCGTCCGGTTTTGGAAATAAAACAGCCCCTCGGGCCACTTGCAGCAGGGGTAGGTCGTTTTCGCTGTCGCCACACGCCAAGATCACAGGCGTATTACCCCACATACGACACAATCGGCGATGTACCCGAAGGGCCGTCTGCCCTTTGTTGATGGGTTCCATGACATGCCAAAAACGCCCGCCGCGCACCAGCGTCAGCCCCCTATGCTCCAATTGTGCCCGCAGGTCATTCAACTGTGCGGGCGCTCCCGCCCACGACAGGGGTACCGAAGCGGTACGTTGTTTGGCCAGGGATGCCGCGTGACGGTCCAAGCCCGTCGCCTGCGAAATTTCGCAGGGTGTCATATCGTCGAATGAGCGAAAATCGAATCCAAATTCAATCCGCAGCTGCGCAAGGATATTACATAGCTGTGCATAGTTTTTGCCTGTCTTGAAATCAGGATCGACATCATCTTCTTCACTCAACGCGCCTTCCGGCCAAACAACACCCGCACCATTTTCAATAATCATCGGCGGCTTAAAGGTCAAACTATCTTGCCAATGAATCAATTCAGCTGCAGTCTTACTCGTTGCTGGAATGCTATAGATGCCGCGGGTGCGCAACGCGTTGAGCATGTAGGCAGCACTTTCATAGTCGTACCGCTGATCCAATAACGTGCCATCCAAATCCGTAAAAATCACCACTTCGGGAGATAAACAACCTGAGTTCATTTAAACAGCTCCGCTTAAACCTTGACTGTCACTTGCCGCATGTAGCCGGCTTTGCAACATTTCGTGAACGCACTGCGTCGCACCATTTCTGTGTAATGCATTTGCGGTCAGCATTTATGATGCAAAAAGTCTGCCAAGATTAACCACCCGATCGCTAACGCTGACGATCATGGGGCGCTCTGATTTAGTGCATGAGGAACTGGGACACTTCGGCGCGCACTTTTTCAGTGCGGATATAACTGGCGCTCGCGGTGATGCGGCAACTCCAGCTAATTTGAGTCTTTAGTGATCGCCATCGCGCGGACCACTAAATCTGCAACTGTAGGCTTGCACTTGACCACTTCCTCAGGGGGCAAGCCTTCAAGTTCATGCGGAAAAATCAGCCACTGGTTGGTTTCATGGACGTAATAATCCGGCACGAGCGCAGTGACATTTTTTTCAGGTTTAAACCATACCGTCGCAATCCTAATATCCTTCGGCAGATTTCTGCGCGTTAACCGTCGCAGTTCAGCTATGATCGCTTCTATACTACGACCCCGGTCAAAAACATCGTCAACAATCAATACTGAATTATCGTAATTCAAGTTTTCGACCAAATACCCCAAGTTGTGCACCTGGACTTGATTCTGCGTAACGTCAATGCCGTCATAATAAGACGTGCGAATAGCAATATGATCTGTCGCAATACCCACGTATTTCATGAGCTCCTGCACCGCAATGCCTACCGGCGTGCCCCCCCGCCAAACCGCAACGATAAAATCCGGGCGAAAGCCACTCTCGATCACTTTCAGGCCTAAGCTGAAAGAATCATGCAATAGTTCTTCAGATTGGATATAAAACTTTTCGCTGTGTTGTGGGTTTTTTAGATCGGTCATGGCGTTTTATTTACGGCCGGCAGAACGGAGCCACGAGTATAGACGCAAGCTTCGGGCAACCCCAGCAAAGTGTTATTTTTAGTTGCGTTGTTGTCTATGCCGCTAAAAGCTGGCATTGGTCTGGCGGCGAACCAATCAGCTATACTTTTTCCGCTATTTACGCCACTGACGCAACGCACGCGATTCCTTTATGCCATTATTACCCATGCGATTGACTAAACCATCAAACCACAGGAGAACCCAATGCGACTGATCAGTTTGGCTCTACTTTGCCTATTGCTTTCTGCATGCGGAAACCAAACAACTACTACCAGCGCAACCGATACCGCGACATCCGGGGAAGCGAGTGTAGCCACCGTTGATAAACTTGGCGCTGTGTTGGCTGCACAACCGGCGCAAGCGCAGGCTCGCTATGCCTATCGCAACCCAAAGCAAACACTCGAATTTTTCGGCATCAAACCCGGCATGACCGTGGTAGAGGTTTTGCCGGGCGCAGGCTGGTATACCAAAATACTCTTGCCTTATCTGGGCGATACAGGGCACGTTCTGGGTTTAAACTATGCAACCAGCTTGTGGCCAAATTTCTCTTTCGCCAATGATGAGTACCTGGCCCGAATGGCCACTTGGACTGATACCTGGCCTGCTGGAGCGCAAGCATGGCGGGACGCAGATTCGGCGACGGTCAGCGCCGCTGTATTTGGAGCAATCCCAGCCGATCAAAGGGGCAGCGCCGATGCAGTGTTATTTTTCCGCGCATTGCACAACATGGCTCGTTTCGACAGTGAGCCATTTTTAAAAAATGCCATACAAGACGCCTACGAGCTACTCAAGCCCGGCGGTATCGCTGGAATTGTCCAACACGAAGCGCGGGCCGACACGTCGGATGCGTGGGCTGATGGCAGCGCGGGCTACTTGAAAAGAGATTTTGTTATTTCACAAATGGAAGCCGCAGGCTTCACATTTTTAGGTGCCTCCGACGTCAACCAGAACCTCGCCGATCAACCAACGTCTGACGAGGTAGTTTGGCGCTTACCTCCGAGCCTCAGTGGTGCAAAAGACAACCCAGAACAAAAAGCAGCCATGCTTGCCGTAGGTGAATCCAATCGTATGACTTTAAAATTCGCAAAACCTGCACAATAGGGTGCTCACCGGTAGAACCTGACGCCGCGATCAGCGGATGCATACCACGCAAAGGTTAACCTATCAATTGCCTTTGCGTGGTTGGCGCTTTATCGACACGCCATTGCGCATGGACAGGAAAAAAGTCTTCTCAGTCTGTCTGGTTCTGACCATGTACGCGATTAGAGGATTTACATAGAGCTATTGTCTACGCATAGGTATAAGCTGGCCTCACTTAGGAACTCCGTTCCCGGTCCTCTCTCGAGCCTTATCTCTCGCCAGTTCATCGGCAATCACTTCTAAACATATTACCTGCTGACATGTGGTCGGCGGGACCAAACACTCGCACGAATTGATTCACGTACCGAATTGCGTGCGGCCGCAGACTCTCAACGAGTCGGAGAAATAAATTGAACATACATATAGGACCCCTCCCCTGGAGCATTGATGACAGCGGCTTAGACGACTTTTTTGCAGCCCATGGAAAGGTGGACGAAGCTCAAGCCACAGAAAACGGGTCAGCAAATTCTAGAAGATTTGATTAACTTAACTCGGCGGCTACCTCGAGGCGCCCCTCTACTGGGAGAAATCACATGACCGAAGCAGAAATCAGGGCGATGGACCAATATGGCATTAGCCAACAAACGAACACCACGTTTCATTTTGCTGGGTATCGGTACCAGCGTTTGGAAGACGCTATCAAATATGCAACGAATCATCAGCACCTTATAAACGCGGCGAATACCGACACCAAGAGTAAATCATGATCGCCCAGAGTCTTGTTCCGTGCTCTGAAATTGGACAACGACTTTTACCAGCTGGCCTTTTTGAATGGATTTATTCAGGACTCTCAGGCGAGCCCGCTGAATCAAACGCATCGCGTCGATATACGAGAGGTATTTGGGTCTTGACATTGAATCCCCATGCTGACGGAAAAAGAAGAACCCGCGTTGAGGCGATCAGAACAAAATTACACCAAAAACAATGGTGGGCGCAGAGGGCGGCATTATGACCTTTCGGCGCAAAGACACCCATCACTGGAGCACTTCTTGAACCGTAACGCGGCACACAGGGAGCAATCTGCCGTAACGATTCTGTCTTTTCTGAGAGACCTTCCCAACCTCTGCTCCCTCGCTGGTTTGGCGTGCACCCTCTCTGCCATCTATTTCTGCATCACAGGCACTTATCATGCAGCGATGATTGGCATGGTCTGGGCGGTCGCTTTCGATTGGGCAGATGGACTAATTGCCAGACAGATGCCGGGACGTACCGGCAGCGATCGTAAATTTGGCGGGCAACTTGACCTGCTGATAGACATTGTCAGCTACGGAGTCGCTCCAGCGATACTCTTGCTGAGTTATGGTCAGTTCGCTCCGATCTTTTTGGTGGGTGGATTCATCATGCTTGCAACCAGCGCTCTGCGACTCAGTTACTTCGCCACCTTTGGACTTTCAGATGAATCCAGGTATACGGGTTTGGCGTTGGATAACAATAACTTGACGATTGTTTTCGTATTTCTCTTTGAGGGTTTTTTGAACTCGGAAATGTTTTCCATCGTTCTTTATATCGTTTGTCTGTGCCTCGCCGGGTTAAATGTATCCCAGATTAAAACCAAAAAACTGTCCGGTAACCCGTTCAACGTCTATGCGCTTGTTGCGTACTGCGCTGCGATAACGGGCATCTATGGCTGGCAACTAGGGTAGAAGATTTTGAGACCAAATAGATAAGTGAGTTAACTTGAGGAACAAAAAAATGCTTGTGTATACAGTTGGAACGTTTGACCTCTTGCATGTGGGGCACGTCGCCTTGCTTGAACAATGCCGGACATTTGGAGACGAGTTAATCGTCGGCATCGCAGCCGATAGCGTCGTGAATGCCTACAAACCCAATGTGCCCGTTATACCGCTCGATCAACGGCGAGAAATGTTGGAAGCGCTGCGATGCGTGGATGCTGTTCGTCCTTACTACGAGCTTGAATATGTTTCTGCATGTAGGGAATTGAACGTTGACGTGTTTGTGATCGGGGAGGATTGGGGGTCAAATGTCCACAACCTTGATGTAGAGGCCTTTTTAAAAAACAAAGGCAAGAAGGTCGTGCAGGTCTTCTACAACACGCGCAATTCTTCAACCGCGATTAAGCAACGTGTGATGGATCAAAATTCGCTGCCTCATTTGGCAGGTAAGCGTCGTTCCGCTGAACAACAAATTAGCCAAATATGAATATACGCGTTGGTGGCCTAAGATTCCTTATTGGACACTCGGCGCCGCGCATGGCAATGGCTTGTGTGTGGCGGGGCGGGTGACGGTTAGACTTCGTCATGCCACGTCAGGCATTGGATTACAGCCAAGACCC